>Ga0209755_10000289_pt1 | contig 97048 bp, 87 predicted proteins | sample TergutCo191P1_FD_187301 | JGI IMG/M metagenome (GOLD analysis project Ga0209755, IMG submission 187301) | Cornitermes sp. P1 segment gut microbial communities from Petit-Saut dam, French Guiana - Co191P1 (SPAdes) (version 2) | ecosystem: Host-associated > Arthropoda: Insects > Digestive system... | reverse complement strand
GTTTGTGTTTCTTCGTGATTATTCAGTTCTCAAGGTGCTGTTTCTCCCTGCTTCCGCTAGGGGCGAGTGATATACTACCACTTACATTTACCCTTGTCAACTCTTTTTTATCGAGAATTTACAAAAAGTTGCAGCCTCTCCTACGGCTTGCAATTTTCCGCAAACTGCGGTATCATTTTACATATGAAATCTTCTCATGTTTTTTTCCGTTCGTGCCGATACATATGAGAATGGAGTTGATGTAATGTTCCGTGGTCTATATACCTCCGCTTTAGGAATGACCACCCAAATGCAGCGGATGGACGTTGTTTCGAATAATATTGCTAATGTAAACACGGTTGGGTTTAAGCGTGACGCGGTTGCTGCTCAGGCTTTTTCTGACAGGTTGGCGCATCGGTTGGATGACCCTGCTATTACCGGGGTTTTGCGGCTTTTGGGGCGCAATCACCCTATGGGGCTTATGGAGCCCGGTGTTTTTATTGATGAAGTTTTTACGGATTTCTCTAGCGGCGGGCTTCGTTCTACAGGCGGGCCGCTTGACTTGGCGCTTACTGCGCCCGGCTTTTTTGCCGTTACTGTGAATTTGTATGACGGGACTGAGCAGGAGAAGTTTACTCGTGACGGGTCGTTTACTCTTGCAGCTGACGGGACATTGCTTGATATGGAAGGCAGCCGTGTGCAGGGAGTTGGCGGCGGTAACATTGTTATTCCCGTTGGGAACGTTACTATTGCTGATAACGGGCGGATTTACTCTAACGGTGAGTTTGTGGACCAGCTTAGGCTTGTGAATTTTAACAACACTGAATCGCTTCGCAAGACCCGCGGGCAGTATTGGGTTGTTACTGATGAAAGTGAAATGATTGCTTATGAGGGGCGGGTTGAGCAGGGCTTCCTCGAAAATTCAAATGTAAATGTTGTCCGCGAGATGGTGGAGCTTGTTGCTCTTGCGCGGGCTTATGAGGCTAATGCTCGTATGGTTCAGGTTCATGATGAGACCATGGGGCGTGCAGTCAGCGAAATCGCGCGTAGATAGTAATGTAGAAACAGCGCAAGCTAAAGCACTCGCGGCGCTCTTGGCAGTTGGTTTTTCCGCTATTCGCGGCGAGTCAAAAAAACGGCGAGTCAAAAAAAGGAGGTACATAGTTATGATGCGTTCACTGTGGACGGCGGCTTCTGGTATGACCGCTCAGCAGTTTTTTGTTGATAATATTTCGCATAATCTGGCTAATGTTAATACGTCCGGATTTAAGAAGGGGCGGGTGGAATTTAACTCGCTTCTGTATCAGACCATGCGGCGGGCTGACCTTGACCCTGCTAATATGACGGGGCGTCCTGTCAACTTACAGGTTGGGCTTGGTGTGCGTCCTGTGGCTGTTTCGCGTATGTTTACGCAGGGCAGCTTGCAGCGTACGGATTTGCCGCAGGATTTTGCGATTGAGGGCGATGCGTTTTTTACTGTACGGCGCAATGAAGACCCGGAGCAGATTTTCTATACCCGCGACGGTTCGTTTAAGCTTTCGCCTGTTGAGGACGGGCTGATGCTTTCTACTAACCTTGGGTATCCTGTGCTTAGCGTGGACGGCGAGCCGATTATTTTTGCGGATGATGTCGCTTGGGCTAATGTCACTATGGATGATATGGGTAACTTTTGGAATGTGGCTGACGGCGGGATGGAAGCTATGGGCTTTCAGCTGATGCTGGCTCAGTTTACTAACCCGCAGGGCTTGGAGTCTGCCGGAGCTAATCTTTGGCAGGTGACTGTTGCCTCGGGGCCTGCGCTTATTCAGGGCGAGGATGATTTGATTACGCTCAGCCGCGTGCATCAGGGCGTGCTTGAGATGTCTAATGTTAATATTGCCGAGGAAATGGTTGATATGATTCGCGCGCACCGTGCTTATGACCTGAACGCGCGGGCGATTACCACTTCCGATGAGATGTTGCAGACTGCTAACGGTCTGAAGCGTTAGGGGGCTAAATCATGATGGATATAGCACACATTCATCAAATCCATAACCAGTCGTCGCTTGCCGGTGTGGAGGCTATGCGCCGACGCTTGGACGCTACCGAAGGGCTGCACACCGAAATGTGCCCGGAGGAGAAAGCGGCGATACGCGAGGCGGCAGAGACTTTTGAATCTTATTTTATCCAGATAATGCTGCGCGAGATGCGCAAGACTATCCCCGACGAGGGCGGCTTGATTCCTCGGAGCCAGGCAGAGCGCATATTTACGGAGATGCTAGATGAACAGAAGTCGATTGAGATGGCAAGGGCTGGTGGTATTGGGCTTGCGGATGTTATTGTAAAACAGTTGACAAGAGACAGTTATTTGAGTAATATGAGATAGTACTTTATCAAGAGTGGTGGAGGGATTTGGGCCCTGTGAAACCCGGCAACCGGCGATAGGCACGGTGCTAACTCCCCCGGCGTTTGGCTAATGAGGCGCCGGAAGATAAGGAGATGAAGATATTCAAGGGCCCATTTGATGGGCTCTTTTTATTGTGAGAAACGCAAACTAACGTGCCCGCGGCATTTCGCGGCAAGACAAAACAAGGAGGATTTATAATGAAGTTATTTACGTCAGAGTCAGTAACAGAGGGACATCCCGACAAAATTTGCGACCAGATTTCGGACGCGGTGCTTGATGCTATTTTTGCGCAAGACCCTGCTGCGCGTGTGGCTTGTGAGACATTGGCAAGCACCGGCTTGGTTTTGGTCAGCGGTGAGATTACTACCGAACACGCTTACGTTGATATCGAGAAAATCGCGCGTGAGACGATTCTTGAAATCGGCTACAGCCACGGCGACCTTGGCTTCGACGGGAACTCTTGCGCGGTCTTGGTATCGCTTGGCTCGCAGTCGCCTGACATTGCGCAGGGCGTTGACAAGGCGCAGGACGAAAACGAGCAGACAGGCGCGGGCGACCAGGGCATGATGTTCGGCTTTGCCTGCGACGAGACGGACGAGCTTATGCCTATGCCTATTACGCTTGCGCACAAGCTGACACGCCGCCTTACCGAAGTTCGCAAGAACGGTACACTGCCTTATCTTCGCCCTGACGGCAAATCGCAGGTTACTGTCGAGTACGAAAACGGCAAGCCTAAGGCTGTAACCGCCGTGGTGGTTTCCAGTCAGCACAGTGCGGAGGTTAAGCAGGAGCAGATTGAAAAGGACATCACCGAGCATGTTATCAAGCCTGTGATTCCCGCGGGGCTGCTTGCGGGTGATGCTAAGATTTATGTGAACCCTACGGGGCGTTTTGTTATCGGCGGGCCTGTTGGTGACTGCGGCTTGACCGGGCGCAAGATTATCGTTGACACTTACGGCGGGTATGCTTCACACGGCGGCGGCGCTTTCTCTGGAAAAGACCCTACTAAGGTTGACCGCTCAGCGGCTTATATGGCGCGGTATATCGCGAAGAACGTAGTTGCTGCGAGGCTTGCATCTTGCTGTGAGGTTGCTGTGTCGTATGCTATCGGCGTGGCTAAGCCGATTTCTGTTGCGGTGGATACGCGTGGTACTGCCAAGATTTCCGAGGATAAGATTGAGGCGCTTATTGACGAGCATTTTGACCTTCGTCCGGCTGCCATTATTAAGCATTTCGACTTGCGCCGTCCGATTTACAAGCAGACTGCTGCTTACGGGCATTTTGGGCGCAACGATTTGGACTTGCCTTGGGAGAAGACAGACAAGGTCGATATTTTGAAGAAAGCGTTGTAAAAAAAATCTTGCAAAGTTTTTGCAGGTAGTATATGCTTTAGGACAAATGCGGAATTGGGTGAGATGCCCAGCGAGCGGGTCACTGTGATGCGGCTTTTTGTATGAGATGCCGATAAGTCAGATACGCACATGTTTATCATTAAGCTTCCCCGAACGGAGCCGGATGTCTATTAGGGTGTATTATTTGTGCCTTTTTTGACACGTTCCGTTTCTGCGGGGCGTGTTTTTGATTTGTGAAAGGAGGGGTTGGTATTAAAATTTCGGAGAAGGAGGCAAAGGTACTTGAGATTTTGCGTAAACTCGATTACGGCGAGCTGCTTGTTACTGTAAAAAGCGGTGTGCCTGTGCATATCGAGGAGATTAAGAAATCGATTAAGTTGTAGTAACCTCCGCGCCTAAACGAACGGAAGAACCGAAGGCGTATGAAGCAGGTTCGTTGTTTAGGAATGGAGAGGAGATTTATTTTGCGTAGAGCTAATTTGAGATTAGTTTCGGTTTTGTTGACGTTTGTTATGATTTTTGGGCTGCTGCCTGTGGATGTTTTTGCGGATGAGCCTGATGGGTATAAGGGCTATGAGCCGGAGTATGAGCAGGAATATGTGCCGGAGTTGGAGCCTGAAGAGGAAGATGAGTACGAGTATGAATATGAAGATGAGTACGAATATGATTACGAATACGATTACGAATACGAGTATGAATATGAGCCTGAGGACGAGGAGTATGTTCCCGAGGTTCCCGAGCCTGTAGAGCCTGTCTTACCTTTGCCCACTCTGCCTGCTTTGCCTGTTGAGCCTGTAGAGAATTACACGCCTTTTAGCGGCGCTGCTAACTACGTGTACATCACTTTCGAGGGCTATAACCTTGGGCATGGGCTTTATATTGAGCCTCGGCGGGTTGACCTCAACCGACTGGCCGCACCTACCGTTTGGGATGTATCGGAATATCTTTCCGACTGCTGCTTTTGGCTAGAGTGGAGCTTTGATTGGCAGGGACAGCAGCTGAACAATGTCCACGGCATTGGCAGGGGCTATGTGAATCTGCCCCGTTATCTCACCGATTTTGAATTTGGTGAATTTAGCGTGTTGCCTTGCTGTGTGCCGCCTGTGGGCGGGGCTGTTGGGACGGGTATCTTTGTCATGCCGTTCGGCACTAATGTCCACTGGGAGGTTACAATAAACCACGAGTTGGGCAGCAGGGGCGGCGAGGATTTTTTGTCGAGCGGGGAAGTAATACGCTGGCAGGCTTCTGTCACGCATCAGCTGCCTAACATGGGTATGCCTGCGGGCAGCGACCTCGGAATATGGAGCGGCTGGCTGCCTCCGCTTTACGAACACGCGGACAAATCCGAACTTATCCGCGCGATGTTCGGCTATGCGGCGACCCACTCCGCAAGGCAGGCCGCTCTTGCCGTAATCGGCAATCCTTTGGCTACCCAAAACCGAGTGGACACGGTTACTTGCTGGCTTTGGTGCGGAGCGGAGGCCGAAAGCAGCGGCCCCGCAGCTATCTCCGTGGCTGCCCCTTGGGCTGACTATACCGTCAGGGGCGGGGAGTATGCGATTACCGCGGTCATACTTGATGATAACGGAATCCCTTTGCCAGATGCCGAGCCTATCTTCACCTTTTTCTGCGGCAATGCGGATGCGGATACGTTTGTGCGTGACGGAGTGCTTCATATTTCCCGCCAACAGGGGCTTGGGACTATTTTTCTTGAGGTGTCTTACGGGGGCTGGCTTTATTATATCGTGGAAATAACGGTAAACGCTTCTTCTAGCTTAGAAGAAGCCGTGCAAAAACTCGAATCACACAGTTTTGCCGCAATAACGCAAAGTTGGGCAGGCAACAGCGCGGCCACGCGTGCCATGGCGATAAACGCCGTAAGCCGTCAAGTAGAGGAGCTGCTTGACGGGACGAACATCAGCTTTAGCTCTGTCGAGTCAATCAGCTTTGATTATTTTGACATAGGCGGTGTGGCGGCGGATTATTTCTGCTTTACTGTCGTTGGGCTTGCTGCACGCGGCGGTGATTCTTTTGATGTTAGGATTTCCGTTAACATCAGCGTGGCGCACGCGCCTGCCGTCGGGATTAATTTAACTACTTACCCCGATTTCAATTTTGTGCTTGTTGATTCTTCGTTGCAGTTTTTTGCGGAAGTGTTGCCGCTTGGCATTCCGCAGGGTGTGCGTTGGGAGGTCAGCGGGCATTACGGGGCTGCTGTTGATGGTTTTGGGCTGCTTACCGTGCGCGGCGTTCCCAACGGGACGGAGCTTATAGTCACTGCGGCGGCCGAAGCGGAGGACATCCGCGGTGAGCCGCTGACCGCTTCCCTTTCGGTTACTGTGGTTGACGAAATCATCGAATGGTCAGGCGCGGGTACTGCCGGCAGTCCGTTCCTGATTGGCACGAAGGCGCAGTTGGAGCTGCTTGCCTACAGGGTAAACACTTCCCCGCTGCCCTCTATAGGTGCGGGCGCGGGCGAAGCCGCGTTTGCGGGCGTACATTTCAGGCTTACTGATGATATTGAGCTAGACTATGGCTGGCAGCCGATTGGCGCGCCTTTTATCGCTACTTCGTGGGTGCATCCTAACCGTCACCACGGCGCTTCCTTTGAAGGAATTTTTGACGGGGCGGGGCATACTGTCAGTTTTGCTCACGGTTCCCAGCCTTTGTTTGGGGCGGTTTGGCTTACCGCGGAAATACGCAACCTTAATATTTACGGGCCTTATATCGCGGGGCACGGCTTGATTGCGGGTGTTGCCGCGCAGATGGCTTTTGGTATGGCGGGGGTACACTATCCGCTTGTTGATAATGTACGGATTTTGTCGGGGACTACGATTCGCGGCTCGGGTATTTCCGGCACGGACGGGTTCAGACCGCAGCAGCTGCGTATCACTAACAGCGTTGTGGAAGCGGGTGTGCGTATTGGATTCAGCGAATATTACGGTGCGCCTTTTGACCATAACCGCGCTTATTTTGCGCACGAGGCGGGTGCCGGCCCGGGGGTCGGCTCGTTTGTGAGCGGCTTGGCGGGATATATTGATAACAGTGTGAGTTACGCTACGGTGTACGGGCATCCGAACGTGCGGAATGTCGGCGGGCTTGTCGGCTACAAGCAGCAGTCCATGCGCACATTTGAGATTACTAACTCCGCGTTCCACGGAACGATTATCGCGCCCGACAGTGTGCATGTCGGCGGGATTTTGGGCGGCGGGTATGACGCGCCCAACCCGCGCAACAGTACGCTAAACGGGCAGCTTGGCGGTATATGGGCGGCGCCCAACTCGCCTGGGGCAAACATCAGCGGCAGTACCGTCACCGGGACGATTATCGGTTACGATTACGTCGGCGGGATAATCGGCGGTGAGTTTGTCAATCAGATGTGGTCTACGGGTTCGACACGCGGCGGGGCGCAGCATGTTGTGGAGCGCAACCGTTTCGAGGGGCGTGTAGACGCGCGCCGCAGGGGTACGCGCAGAAGCGGCGGCGTTTTCGGATATGTGCGTTCGCTTAACCGCAACAATGTAATCAGCGACAACGTGTATTTGATTGGTGCCACACCGCTTTACGGGCTTGGACAGGTTTCTATCGTTGATACGGTTTATGAGAATCCGGCCGAGGTTTACGGAACTGCTTATTTTGACACGCGGGGCTGGTCGCCTACTGTGGTTGCGGGGCATATGCTCGGCGTTGGCGGGGCTGTGCGGGCTAATTATTACCGCGAGGACGACCCAATCGGCTCGCATATGTACAGGCTTGTGAGGGCTGACGCCAGTATTATCGTGGAAGTTGACAGGGCTTCGCTGCGTGCGGCGATTTCTGACGCGCGGCGCAGGACGGAAGTTAACTACAACCCGTTCAACTGGCCCGATAAGGTGGATGCATACCGTCATGCCGCCGAGGTTTATTCCGATACGGGTGCTTCGCAGGCGGCGGTTACTGCCGCGGCTAACGCTTTGCTTGCCGCGCTTAACAGCTTGCAGCCGCGCGGGCTTGTGCGGACGGTTACGGTCAGCGTTACCGACCCTAACGCGCGGGCGGGGCAGCGCGGTGTGTTTCTTCCGTCTGTACGGAAGGAAATCAATCCGGGCGAGACTGCTTACAGCCTTCTCCGCAGGGTTGGCTTGAATATTGTTTCGACAGGCGCTGCGCCTGCTACTATGTATGTGGTTTCCATCGACGGTTGGGGTGAGTTTAGTGACGGTGCGCTTTCCGGGTGGATGTATGCTGTTAACGGTGTGTTTCCGAGCTTTTCGGCGGGTTTGTTTGAGCTTAACTGCGGTGATGATTTGCGGTGGCTGTTTACGCGCGACTTAGGCAGAGATTTGAACGCGCCTATGGCGCCTTGCAGGGATGCGCTTGACGAGCAGCTTGCCCGCGTTTTGGGGCTTGACGAGGCTAGGTATACGCGGGAGTCTTGGCTTGCGATACTGGAGGCGCAGGCCTTTGCGCAGGATGTGCGTGATACTCCCGCTGCTCCTCAGGCGGTTATAGATGATGCGGCGGAGCGGCTTCGCGCGGCTATTGACGGTCGGGTGGCGGTGCGCAATATTCGGCAGACGTTACACAGAGATACCAAGGAGCTGCGCATGGAGGTTTCGGAAGATGCGAACCGTGTTGAGGCAGTGCTTTCGGTTAAGTTAGTCCATGAAATTTTGCGGTACGGCTTGGCTCTTACTGTGCATTCGGATATAGCGGTGATTACGCTTGACGCGGACACGCTTACCGGGCTTGTGTACGGCATGGCTGACGATGTGCGGGTAGTGATTATTGCGGAGCGTATTGAAGGTTCGCTGTTCAGTTTTTCGGTGATGGTGGGTGAATATGCGGTTACGGATTTTGACGGGGAAGTCCGGGTTTCGGTACCGTACCGTTCTGCCTTGCGGGCGCGTTACCGTTACCGCTTGACCGTTTACCACCTTGCGGATAGCGGTGAGGCTACCGAAATGCAGGACGCGGTTTACTACAGAGGCACAATGAGCTTCACGACTACCCACTTCTCGCTGTTCCTTATAAGCGAACGGAGCGGCGAGCCGGAAACGAACCGCTACGGCAACGGCTTGCTGCGTTTCATACTTGACAGTAAGATGCGGCAGATAATTTTGCTATTGCAATTTTATGAATCTTAGCATATACTTTCGGCGTGCGGAATTGGGTGAGATGCCCAGCGAGCGGGTCACTGTGATGCGGTTCTTTTGCAAGATGCCGATGAGTCAGATACGTACTTATATAATTTAGCTTCCCCGAACGGAGCTGAGTGTTTGACTTAGGTGTTTTATGTTTATGCCTTTTTTGACACGTTCCGTTTTTGCGGAACGTGTTTTTTTTGATTATGGATTGACAGAGAGGAGATTTGGGTTTGAAGAAGTTTGTTGCTGTGTTACTGGCGCTTGTTATGGTTTTTGGGATAGTGCCTGTTGGTGCGGAGGCGGTGGAGGAGTATTTGCCGCCTGAGATTGAAGTTGAGGTCGAGGTTGAGACCGAGACAGAGTATGAATATTATCCTTCGGAAGAAGTCGAGAAGGAATACGAAGAAAAAGAATACGAAGAAAAAGAGTACGAAGAAGAAGAATACGAAAAGGAATACGAAGAATATTACTACCAACCGGAGGAAGAAGCAGCAGCAGAAGAAGAAGCAGAAGAAGCAGAAGCAGCACCTGTGATATATGCTGATTTTGAAACGCTTACCGCTGTTACCGCCGCCGCTCCCGCTGATTGGAGAGCGTCCATGGCTAGGGGGCTTGATTGGCTTCTCACCACCGTGCCTGCCCCCGGCTTCGGCGTTGTCGGCGGCGAGTGGACGATTCTTGCACTGGCGCGCGGCAGCCATACCGTTTCAGTACCCTACGGGTATTTTGACGGGTACGTTCAGCGGATTGGAGCGCATTTGGCAGGCCTTGCGGAACATACCGACTCAAACCATATACAGCCGGGTTGGGTATTAAACCCCAGCAACGGGCGGCGCGAAGTCAGACTCGCAAATGCGCAGAGTACCGAAAACGCACGCCTTGCCGTAGCCTTAACTGCGCTTGGCTTGGATGCGTCGGCTTTTGTAAATCCTATTGACGGGCATACATACGACCTTGTTTCGCGGTTCGGAAACAGGCACGCTTATGCCGACGCGCGTATGTGGGGCGAAGGACAGGGTCTAAACGGCCCAATGTGGAATATAATCGCGCTTAACTCGCGCGGATGGAACAATCCTTATATTCCCGCCGACAGAAGATGGGTCGGCGGTACCACCGCTTCTGACCCCGTCACCGCCGAGGAAAGGGTCAACTGGCTGCTTGGCAGAGAAGCGCAAATCGGCGGTTGGGGGCTAGGAGCCTCGCCCGACCCGGATATGACAGCCATGGCCATTCAGGCACTTGCGCCGTTTTACGGTATGCCTGGGCGCGAGAATGTCACGGGAGCCATCGATAGGGCGCTTGCTTGGCTAGCGAGCAGGCAACTGCCCTGCGGCGGTTGGACGGCTTGGGGCCCGGCCAATGTGCAAAGCCCCGCGCAAGTGATTATCGCCCTTACCTCCATAGGTATCGACCCTATAAATTTTACCCACGAAAGCGGTAATAATCCCGTTGACGCCGTTCTGTCTTTTCAAGACCAGTTAACGGGCGGGTTCAGACAGGGTGCAAATGTTAACACGATGGCGACAGAGCAAGCTGTTTATGCCTTGGTGGCTTTGGATAGGTTTACGCGCGGCATGACTCCGCTGTACGACATGAGCGACCTTGCGCCCGTTGTGGTTCCTCCGCCCGCGCCGCCAGCCCCACCCGTAATAACCCCGCCACCCGTAACCCGCTTCGCACTCGAACGCGAAATACTACGCGCCGAGCGCCTTGACGCAGAAAACTTCACCGCGGAATCCTGGGCTACCCTTGAAACAGCGCTCACCGAAGCCGTCTCCGTCCGCGGCAACATCTTCGCGTCGCAGCCGGAAATCGACGCGGCGCATTTCGCCCTGACCTCGGCCATTAACGCACTTGCCCCCCATGTCCCGCTCGGACGGGTCTATATCAGCGTAACCGACCCAAACCACCGCGGCGCGGGGCGGGCTCGCGTGTTCTTCCCGCGCACGGGCTTCGAGCTTCTTGCCGGCGAAACTGTTTATGACTTGCTGCACAGGACGGAACTTGCCGTCCGTTCGCGCGGCAGCGATGTTTGGACGGGCAGATATGTTGAGGCTATAGCGGGTCTTGGTGAGTTTGACGAGGGGCCTTATTCCGGCTGGATGTTCAGGGTTAACGGCGTTTTCCCCAATTTCTCGTCCTCGCTTTACTTTATGCAAAACGGCGATGTTGTGGAGTGGCTTTATACCCGCAGCCTCGGGGCCGACCTCGGCGCGGTCTTCCGCGAGCCGCCCCGTGACCCCGGTTTGCACCTTAACCCGGACGATGTTGAGTTTGTAATCCGCGCCGAAGTAGCCGGCGGCACGGCTGTTATTGATGTCCCCGCGGGCGCGGTCGCGCAGCTAATCGCCGCCGCGCTTGGCGAGGGGCTTACTAACATCGTTATCACCGCTGCTGCTTCAGAAGATGTAAGCCGCTCGGAAGTCAATCTTTCCGTCGCTTCGCTTAACGCCGTCCTTGAAGCGGACATGACCCTGACGGTGCGCTCGGATGTTGCCGCGGTTACGCTTGATACCGCTACCATGCTCGGGCTCGTCTACGGCGAAGACCCTGACCTTTACGTCACTATCGTTTCGGAAATCGTCTGCACCGCCGAACATAAGACCCTTGCCTTCAAGGTATACATCGGCGGCGAGCGCGTTTGCTGCTTCGACGGGGAGGTCGGTGTGGTAATCCCTTACCGCTCCGCTTTGCGCCTGCGCTACCGGGACTTACTGACCGTCTACCATATATCCGGAAACGGCACGCTCCGCGAAATGGCGGGCGCTGGCTACGATACTGGCGAGATGTCCTTTACTACCACGCACTTTTCGGAGTTTGCCATCCGCGAACGCATCGAGCAGCGCAATTGGCTGTTCCGCGGTTGGGGCGTTATCACCGAGTTTATTTCACGGAATTTTAGCCTGACCATATCGGTAAGCGCGGCGGGTTTACAAAAAGAGGACTGGGAAACCGCGATGGACGCGTCCCTTGACTGGCTGCAAGAAAATATACAACCGAGCCCTGTGGTGGGCTCGGTAGGCGGGGAATGGGCGGTGCTTGCCCTTGCCCGCGCGGAGCGTGTTTCTGTCCGCGACCCTTGGGTGCGCGGCTGGATAAGAGCGGTACGGCGCCCCGATAACGGCCTGCGCCGCTGGACGGATTTTCAGCGCGTAAGCCTTGCCGTGAACGCCTTGGGCTTGGATGCCACGGATTTTAACGGACAGGATTTGACCGAGCCTTTCCAAACATTCGTCCCGCCCGCCGAACGTCACGCGATGAATCAGACTATTAACGCGGATATCTTCGCGCTTATTGCGCTCGGCGAATGCGATTATTTTCTTGAATCGCTGCTTTACGCACAGAACTCCGACGGGACTTGGAACCTGGGAAACCGCATGAACCTTGACCTGACCGCGATGGCATTGCAGGCTCTTGCCCCTTTCTACGTCCGCGGGGACGAGCGGGTTACGGACGCGGTACACCTTGCGCTTGCCTGGCTGCGCTCCCGCACCTTCCCCGACCCGGAAAGCACCTCGCAAATGATTGTCGCGCTTACCGCGCTCGGCGAGGACGCTTCTTACTATGTTGACCACCTGCTTCACTGGTTCGACCCCGCGGAGGGCGCGTTCCGGCGGCCGCGGCTCACCGACCCGGTTAATATGATGGCGACCGAACAGGCTGCGTACGCACTTGTAGCCCACTGGCGCTTTGTGAATGGGATGACGGCTCTTTATGATTTCTCGGAATAAAAATTTGATAATCGCCGCGGTTTTTATACTTGCGGTGATTGGCGGGGCGTGGCTTATGGGCGGCGAGCCGGACGTTTTTGTGCCGGAGTTTCCGCCCCCTCCCGTGCTGTGGGACGACCCTGTTATCTGTGACGAAACTTTCCTTGTCTCACTGGAAATCCGCGTCGATATGCTGCGGCACAACATGCATCTGCTGCACCGCGATTCGCACGAGCTTGTGCCGGAAGACGGCGTACTCTTTCCCGCAACCGCGGTTACGGCAAGGGAGGGCGACAGCGTTTTCGATGTCTTGCAGCGCGAAACGCGGCAGGCGGGCATCCACATGTCGTCACGCTTCACGCCTATGTTCGGCTCGGCCTATGTTGAGGCAATCGGTAATATTTTTGAGTTCGACGGCGGCGCGCTTTCCGGCTGGATGTACTCGGTTAACGGCTGGTTTCCGAACTTCGGCGCGTCCCTTCATCTGCTGTCGCCGGGGAATGTGATTGAGTGGCATTATACCGTTGACCTTGGGCGGGATTTGGGCGTGGCTTGGGATGAATAGCTTGCATCCTGTTGTCGGTTTCGTTTATTTCGCGGTGATAATTGGGTTTTCGATGTTCTTTATGCACCCCGTCTGCCTTGCGGTTTCGTTTATTTGCGCGGTCGCTTATGCGCGCAGGTTTCCGCTTTATCTGCTGCCCGTATTGGTTTTGACAGCGGTTATGAACCCGTTGTTTAACCACCGCGGCGCCACGATTCTTGCGTACTTGCCGAACGGCAACCCGCTTACGCTTGAATCGGCAGCGTTTGGGCTTGCCTCGGCGGTTATGCTTGTGACGGTGATTACGTGGTTTTCGTGCGTGAACGCGGTCATGACCAGCGATAAAATCGTGTACCTTTTCGGGCGGCTCTCCCCCGCCTTTTCCTTGCTGCTTGCTATGGCGCTGCGCTTCGTGCCGCGCTTCCGCGAACAGCTGTCCGTGATTTCCGACGCACAAAAAGCCATGCATCAGCCACGCGGCATCAAAACGCTGTCCATTCTCGTCACATGGTCGCTTGAAAACGCCATCGAGACTGCCGACAGCATGAAGGCGCGCGGCTACGGGCTGCCCGGGCGCACGGCGTTTTCTGTTTTCCGCTTCACAAGGCGCGACGGCTATGCCGCGGCGTATATCGCCGTCTGCACCGCTCTAATCCTTGCCGCGGCGGGCGCGGAGCTGTACCGCTTCCGCTACTTCCCAACAATCCGCGGCTACGGGCATATCGGCGCGTTCGCCGTGTACGCCGCCTTGGCCGCGTTCCCCATCATGCTAAGTCTGAAAGAGGCGCTTACTTGGAAACGTATCGAATCGAAAACTTGACTTTTGCCTATCCGAACCGCGAAGCCGCCGCGCTTTCGGACGTCAGTCTGTCCGTGGAAAAAGGCGCGTTCGTGACGATATGCGGGGCGTCCGGCTGCGGCAAAACAACCCTGCTTCGCCACCTGAAACCAAGCACAGCCCCCCACGGCAGCATATCGGGCGAAATCCGCTTCGAAGGCACCCCCTTACAAACCCTGTCAGCCCGCGACGCCGCCGCAAAAATCGGATTCGTGTTCCAATCCCCCGACAACCAAATAGTAACCGACAAGGTCTGGCACGAACTGGCCTTTGGGCTAGAGAGTTTAGGCGCAAAAACCCCCGAAATCCGCCTGCGTGTGGCGGAGATGGCAAGCTTTTTCGGCATCCAAACATGGTTTCACAAGTCAGTAACAGAACTGTCGGGCGGGCAAAAGCAGCTGCTTGCACTGGCGTCCGTCATGGTGATGCAGCCGAGCGTCCTCATTTTAGACGAACCGACCGCGCAGCTTGACCCCATAGCCGCGGGCGAGTTCCTGTCCACGGTAGGCAAAATCAACCGCGAACTGGGCATAACGGTAATCCTGACGGAACACCGCTTAGAAGAAACCCTGCCGCTCTCGTCGCAGACGGTAGTGATGGAAAACGGGCGCATCAGCACAGGCAGCATACCGCGCGGCTTCGGCACCGCGCCCATGCGCGTTTGGGCGGCCTGCACAAAGGACGAAAACGAGCCGTGCCCCGTGACGGTACGCGAAGGCGCGGCATGGCTCGCCACCCAACCGGTCGCTCACACCGACCGGTTGACCCCGCCCCGCCCGCAAGGCAATCCGACGGCTATTTCCGTAAAAGACGCGTGGTTCCGCTACAAAAAGGAGCTGCCGGACGTAGTAAAAGGCCTTAACTTCACAGCACGCTACGGCGAAATAACAGCAATACTAGGCGGGAACGGCACAGGAAAAACCACGGCGCTAAACTTAATAAACGGCCTGCGCAAAGCATACCGAGGCAAGGTTCGGGCAGAGGCCGAAGTCTACACCCTGCCGCAAAACCCCATGGCGGTATTCACAGAAAAAAAACTCCGCAACGAAATAAGCGGAGATGCAATAAAACTATGTCAGTTGGAAAATCTGCTAGACAGCCACCCCTACGACCTATCCGGCGGCGAACAACAACGCGCAGCCCTGGCCAAAGTCCTGATGCAAAACCCAAAAATCCTGCTATTAGACGAACCGACAAAAGGGCTAGACGCGGAGTACAAAGAAACCTTCGCGGCAATCCTGCGGAAACTAGCCGAAAACGGGACAGCGATAGTGATGGTAAGCCACGACATAGAATTTTGCGCAGACCACACCGACCGCTGCGCCCTGTTCTTCGACGGCGGGATAGTGACAGAAAACCCGCCGCGCGAATTTTTCAGCGGAAACAGCTTCTACACCACCGCCGCAAACCGCATGGCAAGGCACATCCTGCCCAAAGCCGTAACAGTAAACGATGTAATACACGCCCTGGGCGGCAAGCCCCCCAAAAAAGAAAAGCCAAACATAGAAATCCCGCCGCAGGCGCCCCCGCCAGAAACCCCGCCGCAAGAACCGCAAAGCCAAAAACTATCAAAGCGCACAATAGCCGCGGCGGTAGTAATCCTATTCACCATCCCGCTGACAATCTTCCTTGGCATGTACCTGTTCGACCACAGGCGCTTCTACTTCATCTCGACCCTGATTATCTTCCAAGCGATGCTGCCGTTCGCACTAGTCTTCGAACGCAGAAAGCCGCAGGCAAGGGAGCTTGTCATAATAGCCGCGCTGTGCGCAATAGGCGTGGCGGGCAGGTCGGCATTTTTCATGCTGCCGCAGTTCAAGCCCGTGATTGCTATGGTGATTATCTCGGGCGTGGCGTTCGGCGGGGAAGCGGGGTTTCTGGTCGGCGCAATGACCTTTCTGGTCAGCAATATATTCTTCGGCCAAGGCCCGCATACGCCGTGGCAGATGTTCGCGGGCGGGGTAATCGGCTTTCTTGCCGGGGTCTTGTTCAGAAAAGGGTTTCTGAAGCGCAGCCCTGTATCGCTTGCGGTGTACGGCGGGCTTGCGACGTTTTTTATCTTCGGTGGGATAATGAACCCGCAAAGTATGCTGGTAGCGCAGACGGACCCGACTTGGGGGATGCTGGTTGTGTATTATTTAAGGGGCGTGCCGTTTGATTTGATTCACGCGGCGGCTACTGTGGTGTTTTTGCTGGTTGCGGGGAAGGTTATGCTTGAGAAGCTGGATAGGGTTAAGGGGAAGTATGGGTTGCTCGACACTCCCCAAAAGCCCTAACCACAAACTCCAACTGCTCCCTGCTATGCCCCGCCGAAACCTGACACCTAACCCGCGCCTTCCCCCTCGGCACCACAGGAAAAAAGAACCCAACCACATAAACCCCCTTCTCAAGCAGCTCCTCCGCCAGCCGCTGCGCCGCTAGCTCATCATAAGTCATAACAGGCACAATAGGGTGTACCCCATCCACTATATCAAACCCGGCATCCGCCAAGCCCGCGCGGAAGAACCGCGTATTATCCTCCAAGCGCTTCTTCAAATCCCCGCCGCTCCCAATCATCTCAAGCACCTTCAAAGTCCCGGAAACAATAACAGGCGAAAGGCTGTTAGAAAACAAATAAGTCCGCGACCGCTGCCGCAGAATATCAATAATCGCCTTCTTGCCGCTAGTATACCCGCCGGACGACCCGCCAAGCGCCTTCCCAAGCGTACCTGTCAGCACATCCACCCTGTCCATTACCCCGCAGTACTCATGCGCGCCTTTAAGATTATCCCCAATAACCCCTACCCCGTGGCTGTCGTCTACGATAACGATAGCGTCATACTTATCAGCCAAATCACAAACAGCCTGCAAGTTCGCAATAACACCGTCCATAGAAAAAACGCCGTCACAAACTATAGCCTTAATCCGCGCGCTTCCCGCCTCCTGCAATTTCGCCTCAAGGTCAGCCATATCATTGTTCTTATACCGATACCTGGCCGCCTTACAAAGCCGCACCCCGTCAATGATACTCGCGTGGTTCAGCTCATCGCTGATAATCGCATCCTCCGCGCCAAGCAAAGTCTCAAACAGCCCGCCGTTAGCATCATAGCAAGACGAATACAAAATCGTGTCCTCAGTCTCAAGAAACGCGCTAAGCTTAGCCTCAAGCTCCTTATGCTGTTCCTGAGTCCCGCAAATAAAACGCACCGACGACAGCCCGTAGCCCCACCGCTCCATGCCCTTTCTTGCAGCTTCCTTCACCTCGGGATGGTTCGAAAGCCCCAGGTAATTATTCGCGCACATATTAACCAACCCGCTGCCTGTCAGGGTATCAATCCGCGCGGACTGCGGGCTTGCGATAACCCGCTCCGTCTTCCACAAGCCGCTTTCGCGGATATCGTCCGCAACCTTCTGCCAATGCGTATACGCTGTCTTCATCCTTTACGCCTCCCAGTTAAGCACAACTTTGCCGGATTTCCCGGACGCCATCAGTTCAAACGCTTCCTGAAACTCGGTGTAGTGGAAGCGGTGCGTAATCACCTTCGCCACTTCCTTATCCAGGCCGCTTTCAAGGAGAGCCGACATCTTGTACCAAGTATCATACATCTCGCGTCCGTATATCCCCTTCAAAGTAAGGCAGCCGAACACAACCCTGTCCCAGTTAATCTGCGTATCGGCAGGCATTATCCCAAGAATCGCAATCTTCCCGCCGTTAGCCATAGCTTCAACCATGTCCGAAAATGCCTGCGCATTGCCCGACATTTCAAGCCCAATATCAAAACCCTCTACCATCTTAGCAACACGCGCAATCTTCTCGCTCCGCACATCCACCACATGCGTAGCGCCTAACGCCTTAGCCATTTCCAAGCGCGCAGGGTTAACATCCGTCACAACAATATTCCGCGCCCCCGCCCGCTTCACGATAGGAACGGACATAAGCCCAATCGGGCCCGCCCCCGTAATCAGCACATCCTCGCCAATCAGATTAAACGAAAGCGCCGTATGCACAGCATTCCCAAGCGGGTCAAGTATGCTAAGCACATCCTTATCAATCCCCTCGTCACAAATCCAGATATTGCTCGCCGGGAACGCAACATACTCCGAAAACACGCCGTCCATATTAACGCCGATGCCGCGCGTCTGCCTGCACCAGTGAACATGCCCCGTGATGCAGTGACGGCACTTCCCGCAGACGATATGCCCCTCGCCCGATACCAACTGCCCAACCTTCACATTGCTGACATTCCGGCCAACCTCCACAACCTCACCGACAAACTCATGCCCGATAACCTGCGGCGTTTTAATCGTCTTCTGCGCCCAAGCATCCCAGTTGAAGATATGAATGTCCGTCCCGCAAATCGCGGTCTTATGAATCTTGATAAGCACCTGACCTTCGCCCTTTTCGCCAAGCACCGGCTCCGGCATATCCGCCAAAACCAAGCCGCCCGGCTCCGCAGTCTTCTTAACAACAGCCTTCATCTAAAGCACCTCAATCAAATATTTATTTTTTTCACAAACATAGCCAACCTTAACGCCCCAAACCCGCGAAAGCAACAAATCCGCATCACGCTCGGGCAATGAAAACAACAAGCCGCCGGAAGTCTGCGGGTCAAACAAAACCGAACGAAGCGGCAAGGCCACCCCATCAGCAAATCCGACCTTCCCCGCCAAATACTCCTCGTTACGCTCCGCACCGCCCGGCACAACCCCTTCTTCCGCCAGGGCATAAACCCCGTCCATCAAAGGCACATCAGCCGCCCAAACAACCAAGCCAACCCCGCTAGCCTCCGCCATCTCAAAGGCATGGCCGAGAAACCCGAAGCCGGTAACATCCGTACAAGCGCGGACACGCAAGTCTATAGCCGCATCGCGGGCATATTTGTTCAGCCGAACCATATATTCCACCGCAGGAAGAAACGCCTCCTGCGAAATAATATCACGCTTAGCCGCAGTAGCAAGAATCCCGTTCCCAAGCGGCTTGGTCAAAACCAAAACATCCCCGACCCGCGCCCCGGCATTACTCCAAATCGCCTTAGGCGAACAAAACGCACTAACACACATCCCAAACTTAGGCTCATTATCCTCAACAGAATGCCCGCCCGCAACAACAGCCCCGGCCTCCCGAACCTTGTCAGCCCCGCCCGCAACAATAGAAGCAACCTCCGCGGCCGTAAGGCAGGAAGGCACACAAAGAATATTAAGCGCCAAACTGGGCGAAGCCCCCATAGCATAGATGTCAGAAAGCGCATTAGCCGCCGCAATCTGCCCAAAATAATAAGGGTCATCAACAATCGGCGGAAAAAAATCTAAAGTCTGAATCAGCGTCAAGTCATCACTGATTCGGTAAACACAAGCATCGTCACTGGTATCAAAACCAACAAGCAAGTTAGCATCAAGCCCCTGCGGCAAGGCCTTCAGCATCTCCGAAAGGGCACCCGGCCCTAGCTTCGCAGCTCACCCTGCTTTTTGTGACATGTGTGATAAGCGGTTGATTTCGGCCATAACCATCACCTTCTATCCGTTTACTAATTCTTCCTGCAACTGCCTAACCGTAACCTCGTCAAGTTCAGCATCTTCCATTACAGCCTCTACAGACACACCGCGTTTCAGCATCTTTTTTGCAAGTTCAATGGTTCTGTCGTTTACGGCATCCATAACAGCATCCATAACAAGCAAAGCACCTAAGTTAGTCATTTTCAGCACCTCTCTCAGTTTTTCTGTATCAGCTTCGTCCAAACAGCTGCTAGCAAAAGCAAATGCCGCCGCTACGCACAAATTGCGCTTTTCAGAATCCGATATTGTTTCCGCCAGGCGTATTGTACTGGCAGCCAACTCCCGCCGCGGCAAGCTGTGCTTCATAAGCGGCAGAAACACCAAGTCCAATATATCTCTATCCGTAAGCTCCTGCCCTGTCCGCATTTTAGCGGTTAGCCCGTTATAAACCAAATCCCCGTCATAGTCTCTCATCAAAATTATATGAGGGGTGTATACCAAGGTATTGCTTCTCAGCCCCGGCGGCGCAGACACAACATCAGCAGTATAAACAATAACCGTATTTACAACACGCCCGTCTCTCTGAATAAGCCGCGCGTCATAACTCAAATGCCTCACTATATCATTCTTATCTTTCCCTGTCTCAAAGCCAAGATGAAGGTATGTGCCATCCTCCATCAAGAAAACCATATCCGTGCCGCCTCCGCTTATATGCACTTCCGGAAGCTCCGGATTAATCAGCTCCTTCACCCTGCCGGTCTTAAATCCGTAAAATTCCGGCATTACATCCCTAAGCAAAGCGCAAGTATATTTTTGCAGCACATCATTAGCATTCCGCGTTATCCGTTCGTTCAGCTCACTCACCACCCCGCCCAAGCACCCCTATGATACAATAAATTCACCAATGATGCACCCTATTTTATCACAAAGCGCCCCCGGAGCAGTCCAAGGGCGCATAATTTTTGGCGGGAGCATGTGGGAATCGAACCCACCTAAGCAGCTGTTAACCACTCTCATTAGTTTTGAAGACCAAGGGGCACACCAGCACCCATCCACTCCCATTATAAAATTCCATCAAGCATCAGCAGACCGGCTTCGCGTCCCATGGGGAGCTTCCCTGCCTATCGGTAGGGAAGTAAGATTTTGAAACAGTACTCGCTTTGAGTGAGAAAACGCCTATTAGTGGAGTTTGTACCTATAAAATTTATCGAACTTCTTAAAGCCGAAATCTTGATATAAAAATGTACCCATATGTGCAGAAGTAATATGTACTGCCGCACAGCCATATTTTCTTGCTTCATCTACAACATAGCCTAAAAGCTTTTTCGCAATTCCTTTTCTTCTATACGCTTCAAGCGTGTACATACTTGATAATATGCCTATTCTCCCTAACGGATTGCCATAATGCGGAGGTTGTTCAACAAATGACATTCCGCTCGTTGCTATAATTTCATCATCAATCGTAGCAATCCACGAAACGAATGTTCCGTCATTTAAGTGTTTTTCATAATAAGCAAATAGATTATCTGTAATATCTGCTTCCGTATTTGCGCCTTCTTCGGTCAATTGAGCCTTACGCATTTTTATAAAGCTGTCAATATCGTTCCATTCTAATTTTCGATAAACAATATCAGTCATAAATATTGCCCCTGTTCAAAATACAAATGTTTTTACTGCTTTTATCAAAGCCAATCGGCTCATATAGCTACCTCAATTTGTGAAACACCAGAAAAAACAGGAATGTTTTCGATATCTTCCCAATATACATGCCACTTTCCTTATCCCATTCGATATATGCTGTATAACTACGAGTCATAAATACCTCCGGCTAATATATATTTTGTTCAGTTGCCTCCCCTACCCCCTCAAAGTATAAGCCGTATCAACCCCAAAGTCCAGTACATTATCACCCAAGCAACTCACGAATCCTCTGCGTAAGCAGCTTTTTCCGCGTTTCATAAAACTCATCAAACTTTTCAACTTCAAGTGACACCCCATCCGGTATTATCGCAGTCTCACGAAAACGCTCTCTTTGTTCCTTATTCATATCATCATAATAACCGGCGAGGCTCCTATCATTTTTACTGCTGTTCAGCCTGCCTTCCAAAAGGCGCAGATTAGGGAGCCTGTTGCGGTTACTTCCCCATTTCAGCCAGTTTTCCGGTGTTACCGACGGCGGTTTTGAGCTGCTGAACCTGCTTTCCGGATGCAGATGGTCTTGGTCATATTTGTATTCATTATCTATCCAGCCCAGGCTAAGGTAGTACAAGACTTCCCCCGCGACACGGCTTCCTTTTTCCGCAAGAAGCACATCTTCGAGCCTTACGTCTGTCACACGCAGCTCATTTGTATTGTCCAGCATTTCAATAGTTATCGCATTTCCGTATTCGATGATGTTGTTCCTCATCCTAAGCAGCTTACTTGTCGTTCCCGACTGAAAATATGTGAATATTATCGCCCTTGCTAAATATGCCTTTATAGCAGAGCGGTTCTTCCCGTATTCGGAGTTGAAGTACATAAAAAAGATAATCGGCAGCAGCACATTCCAGTTGTTAGCAAATCTGCTGACGTCTATGCTCATGTCTTTCAGCAGTTTTTCCAAATCGGATAAGGTAGTATTGAACTTTCCCCAGTTATCCTTCAGCTCATTTGCCACTTTCCGGGATATGTTTGATTTAACGACATCCCCAAACAGCATTAAGGCCGTTCTTATTATAAAATCTGAGCCAAACCCTTCATAAGAATTTTTCAGTAATCTCCCGAACTCAATTTTAGCGTTAGACCAATACGCCTCAAGTATCGACATGGTAATCTCGTGCTTTCTCAGCGCCCTGCCGCCCGCATTGAACCGCACAAACATCTCAAGTGCGTCGTCTTGCTTCATGTCCAAAATTTCCGTGTACCTGATTAAGGGTTCAACAAAAATTTTGCTGTGAAGGGTGTTCAGGATATTCCGGGCGTAGTCCTTGCTGCCCGGCGGTACGTTTGCGACCGCTTCCTCTATGGCGGCGTCCCTCGTACTGTCGTTTTGGAACTTATCGCTGATAATTTCTCTTATGTTAAAATGCGTTGGGCTCATTTTCCCGGAACGAAACTGAATGTCGTGCTTTTTACTGTTATATTCTTCTTCGTCGATATCGCACTTGTTTTCATCAAGCTCAATCAATAATTTAGCGAACAGCTTTTCTCCCGTTTTCCGCCTTGCATGGATTGGGCGTATGTACGCGTCTCCAAGCAATGACAAAAACAGCGAGGTAAGACGCTGCTGACCGTCTAGTATTGCGGTATCCGTAATAGCAACGTCAACGTTTACCAGGTCATAATTTGGCGTGTCGGATTCTTTCCGGCTGTTGAAGGAAACGTCTTTTAGAAAATTGCAGAAGGATGTGTCGCTCTCTACGTTTTCAATATCTATATGCCAAAACAAGAACGTCGCGATTGGATAATGCAGAAGAATAGAATCCCACAGCTTTTCTATCTGCTGCATATTCCAAACGAACTGACGCTGAAACGCAGGCATCACATATTTTCCGTTCTCTATGTGCTGCAACGCCTCGTATATCGTTATGCTGCCCTCAATCAGCTTACTCATTGAAATAACCCCTCCGTCAACGCTTCTTCCTAATCCGGAACTCCCCGTCTTTCTTATCCCAAAGCAGCGTAGCAACCCCGCCGCCTTCCAACCTCCCAAACAACAGCTCATTCACAAGCAGTTTCTTAACATCATTCTCAACAACCCGAATAATCTCCCGCGCACCGTACATCTCCGACAAACCCTTCCGCGCAACATACTCCACCGCGCCCTTCGAAGGCACCAATGTAACCCCGCGCGCCTCTAGCTTCTCGCCAAGCCGCTCGAACGCCCTGTTTGCGATTTGCAACGCCATCGCCTCGTCTACGGCGTTGAACTGAACAATCCCGTCCAGCCTGTTCCGAAACTCGGGGCTGAACATCCGCTCCACTGCCTTGTCCACCGCGCCTGTGTTCAGCCCTCCGCCGAAGCCTATTGCCTGCTTGGTCAAGTCTGATGCACCAGCGTTTGAGGTCATGATTAAAATTACGTTCGAAAAATCGGCTTGCCTGCCTGTGTTGTCCGTCAGGCGCCCGTAGTCCATTACTTGCAGCAGTACATTCAGGATGTCTGGGTGGGATTTCTCGATTTCGTCAAGCAGCAGTACGCAGTGCGGGTTGCGGCGAATCGCTTCGGTCAGCAGCCCGCCTTCCTCGAAGCCGACGTACCCGGGCGGTGCGCCGATTAGTCTTGCTACCGCGTGCCGCTCCTGGTATTCGCTCATGTCAAAACGCGTCAGCGTAACGCCCATCAGCTGCGACAGCTGCTTTGCGATTTCTGTTTTGCCAACCCCCGTCGGCCCCACGAAAAGCAGGTTCGCTACGGGCTTACCCGGTTCGTTCAGCCCGCTCCGTGCCGCGCGGATAGCTTGTGCAATCGCCGCCACAGCCTTCTCCTGGCCGAAGACTTGCCCGTTCAAATTTTCTTCCAAGCTGCGGAGCTTGTCCTTTTCGTCGCCCGCTACTGTGTTTTCAGGAACTTTTGCCATGCGTGCTACGGTGCGCTCTATATGCTTTTCGCTGACCAAGCGCCCCTTTTCAAGGCGAGTCATTACGCCTGCTTCGTCCATTACGTCGATTGCCTTATCGGGCAGACGCCTGTCGGTCATGTATTTTGCGCTCAACTCAACAATCAGCTGTAGAATTTCCTTGCCGTATTTTACTTTGTGGTATGTTTCGTAACGAGCTTGCAGGCCTTCTAAAATCGCGAGACATTCATCTTTTGAAGGTTCGTCTATGTCAATCCGCTGAAACCGCCTTGCAAGCGCCCTGTCTTTTTCGAAATGCTTCTTAAATTCATCGTAGGTGGTCGAGCCGATGAAGCGGATTTCGCCTCGTGACAGGTACGGCTTGATGATTCCGGTCGCGTCCATTCCGCCGCCCGATACCGCGCCCGCGCCCACTACCGTATGGATTTCATCGATATATAAAATCGGCTTGGGCATTTTTGAGACTGCCTCAAGCAGTTTTACCAGCCTGTCCTCAAAATCACCGCGGTACTTTGTCCCCGCAAGCAATGCGCCCATGTCCAGCTGCAAAATCTGCGCGTCGCGCAGCAGCTCGGGCACGCTGCCCGCTACTATGCACTGTGCCAAGCCCTCGGCTACCGCTGTTTTTCCTACGCCGGGGTCGCCTACATGTACGGGGTTATTTTTCAGGCGGCGGCACAATACTTGGATTGTGCGGTCTAATACTTCCTCGCGCCCTATCATTGGGTCCAGTTTGTCTTCCCTCGCCATTTTGCATAGGTTTACCGTGTACTGGATTTCGTTGCTTTTCGGCTGCGGCTGCGCTACCAACGCAGCGCCTTTCGGCTTTTGCTGCGCCGCGTTGCTTTGCGAGATGTATTTGAGCATGGCAAGCCTGTCCAAGCCGTTTTTCAGCAGAATGTGCTGCGCAAAGGACTCCTGCAAAAAGAAAATCGCCGCGATTATCTCCGACAGCGAAACCACCTTCCTGCCGCTGGAATGCGCCTGTGTCGCCGCCAGTTCAAACAGCTGCACAAAGCCGTACGACTCCGTGGGATTTTCCGTCACCCCCATAGGGATATGTTCGCGGAAAAATCCCTGCAAGTCCTCGACAATAGCGCGCGTGTCGCCGCCGCTTGCCTCGACCAAATCCTTCCCGACATCAAACATCAGCGCGGAATACAAAAAATGTTCGGGCGTGACAAATTCGTGTCCCTGCAACCGCGCCTCATTAACCGTAACAACGTAAACCTGCCCGGCAAAAGAATCTAAGTTCATCTATTATTCACTCCACAGTCAGCCGCAGCGGAAAACTTTTCTCCGCAGCCATTCTATCGGCTTGCATTTTTTTGGTAACAGCAATATCATAGGTGTAGACACCGGCAACGCCTTTGCCCTGCTGATGCACCTGCATCATAATGTTCGAAGCCTCGGCGGTATTCTTGTGAAACACCTTTACCAGCATGTCCACCACAAAATCCATAGTGGTAACGTCGTCGTTATATAAAACAACAGCATACGTACGAGGAACCTTAAACCGATTTTTCGACTCGTTTTCTAATATAGTTTGAGAAGCCATAAAAAATCCCTCCTAGGCTTCTTCGGAAACTTCTGAATAAGCGCGGAAATGCGCTTTGAACCATAGCGCATTTCCGCGCTGCGTTGTAGTTTCCGAAGAAGCTCACTGGTATTTTACCATTTATTCTGATACAATCAAACTGTTTCCGAAAAGAAGGCGGTGAGTATATTCCACATGAACAAAGAATTTGAAGCATATTCAGAACAAATCCACGGGCAATTTATCAAACCTTTTGACTCCATTTTCAAGTCCAAATCGAAAAGCCAGCGGAAGAAGCTTGCGCCGTGTCTGTCCAATTTATACAGGCGTTGGTTTTATTCGGCTATACTCGAAAACACCGTGCTTACCCCGGCGAATCTTTTCGAATCGCTGAACCGGCACTACGGCCACCCGGCAGGCACCTCGCCGAACGTCCACATGCGCACGCCTGTGAACTATACGGGACTGTCCTTCTCATACGCGGACTACAGCCGCAGCGACCACCCTGTCATCTCGGACTTTCTGACAATCATCGACTACTGCCGCCCCGCCATAGACCTGACAGAACTTGACCAAATGCCGGACGAACTAGCTGCCGAAGCCGCACGCGACCTAAGTATGAACGACCCTTTTTACGCATCATATCTGCTTTCCATCGCACTGGAGATGGGTTTCCTTGTCAAAATCCCGTCCATCCACGCGAACCGCGCACAGCTCGTACGCGGAATCGATAAGCGCCTCTCAATCAGTGACGATAAGCTCTTTGATAAAATCGTGTCGTGCAGCCTGCGCTATGCTTCGCGCTCACTAAGCGAGATTGTTCCGCTGCCTGTGCCTTTGTTTGACGAGGAGTATTTGCTGAATATCCTGAAAGAGCCTGTCGAAACCGATGTCATTTTCCAGCGTCTGTACGATACCATCGGTGTGGATTTGGAGGAACTGATTGATTTAGATATTTTCGAAGAACTGGATATGCTCGACATGGCTGTTATTTCCGGCACATACTTGCTTGGCATTGTTCTGGATAAATTCTTCCTTACGCCGTTCGGGCACTACTTGAAGCTAATCCGCCCTGTCTATATGCTTCCCTTTGACCTTGAAAATGAAATATCCATTTATTTGGAATCGTATATGGAGGAAGACGAGCTTGGCATCGCCTTTTATGCGCCTTGTTCGCGCTATTTTATGACCGATATGGGTCTGGAGTACTTCAAGGTGGAGCCTAACGCGGATAATTATATCGACATCAAGGAAAAGCTGAACTTCGCGGACATCCGCGGACTGTTCGGCGAAGGCCCGGCCGAGGAAATCGAATCCATCACAAAAGCCTTCGAAAGCGACTCGCGCATCTACACCTTCAAAATCAAATACATGAACGAGCCGAAAATGTGGCTGAACATGGAAGCATCCGACTCCACCAGTCTGCACAGAATGTATCTGGAACTGGCCTACTACTTCGACATAGACAAGAACGGCGAGTACAGCTTCTTCCCGGACGAAACGGAAAACCCCTTCGCCGCCTACGCCTCGCCAAACCAGCCGCGCCGCGCAAAAAAAGCCGCAAACACAGTACTTGCCGACCTAGACTTAGAGGAAAAGCAAGTGATGTTCCTTTCATTATCAATCGCCCGGCCCGGCACCACAAGGTACAAGGAGCGCTGGTCGTTTGAGCTGACAAAGGTACAGCAGGGCAGACCCGGCCAGACATACCCCATAGTCACACGCGTGGGGAAGGCGCTGAAGGACTTCTTCGAATGGAGCTGAAACCGTACAAAAAAGACGGCAGCTACTCCTACGCCCAGGGCGCCTTCGCAACAATCGAGCTGCTGCAAGCAAGACCGCAGCACGCGCGGGAAGTAATCATCCACTCAAACTACCGCGATAGCAGCGGGTTGCTCGCGCTGTGCCGCGAAAAAGGCGTAAGCGTAAGGCAGAACGACCGCATCTTCAAGCGAATAAACCAAAAAGAAAACACCTATGTGATGGGTGTTTTTTCGAAATACGAAGGAAGACTGGCAGAGGACGCGCCGCATGTTGTGCTTGTGAACCCAAGCGATATGGGGAATCTTGGGACGATAGTGCGGACGCTTGTTGGCTTTGGGGTATTGAACCTAGCGGTTATTAATCCGGCGGCAGATTTTTGGAACCCTAGGGTTGTGCGGGCTTCTATGGGGGCGTTGTTTCGGTTGGAGGTTGAAGGATTTTCCGATTTTTTGGGGTATGCGGAGAGGTTTGCGGAGCATAGGGTGTTTCCGTTTATGCTAGACGGAGATGTGGAGCTTAGGCTTGGGAATGTGCCGCGGGCAGAGCTTTATTCGCTAGTGTTCGGGAATGAGGCGGCAGGGCTTGGGGATGAGTTTCGGATGCTTGGCACGAGCGTGCGGCTGCCGCAGAGCGGGCTTGTGGATTCGTTGAATTTGGCTGTGGCGGTTGGGGTTGGGGTGTTTTTGTTTGAGGGGGAGACTTCATGAACATCAAATTTCACGCTACGGCGTTTTCGCAGGACGACGCGGATTTTCTAAGAAAAAACGGAATCGGCTTGGAGATTGGCCAATACGCAAACCCTGCTTTTCTTGATGATTTCGACGCAAAGCATCCGCTCATTACCGGTTTAATGCAGGGAATGAGCGGCGTTTCCATGCATGGCGCTTATTACGATATCTTTTACACATCCATCGACCCGCTTATTGTGGAGGTCACTAAGAAACGGTTCTTGCAGTCCATCCGCGCCGCTTCGTTTCACGGGATTGACTGTTTGACTTTTCATTCCGTGTACAGACCGCAGTTTGACGGGCACTCCGAGGCGTGGACTGACGCTTTTATCAAGAAGTCTGTCGGATTCTGGAAAGACTTCGAAGCAAATATCCCGGACGGCATGACGGTGTGTATCGAAAATGTTGACGACGAAGACCCGGAAGTGTTCATGGAAGTGATTCGCGGAATAGGCAGTCCGAAAATCCGCGCTTGTTTTGATATAGGGCACGCGAATATCAGCTCGCGGGTGCCGCTTGAGACCTGGGCGCGGGTTTTGGGGGACAGTATCGCGCATGTGCATATTCATGATAATGACGGGAAGAAGGATTTGCACTTGCCGCTTGGGCATGGCGTGATTCCGCTTTCGGATGTTGTGCGGTCGGTTTTGGAGTATACGGGGAATGTTGTTTTTGCTATGGAGTGTAGTGCGGGGTTGTCGATGGATTGGATTAGGGAGAATGGGGCAGCATAGCATACCCTTCACGGTAAACCAACGCCTGCCCCTCCGCGCTTTGCAGCCACCTAAACATCCTGTACGCCGCACTGTCCTCAGGCTCATCAGCCCTTATCACCGCATAAAAATAATTCGTCAGCGGGTACTCGCCGCTGCTTATCGTTGCCTGACTCGGTGCTGCGCCATCCACCTTCAGCATCCGCACGTTTGGATTGTTCATCATCGCTGACACATAATAAAAAACGTGATAGCCTATCGCATACCTGCCACTGTCGAACTCGGCTACCGAGGTGAGCATTTCGCCCATTCCGCCTATTTGGTAGTGCTGCGGGGCTTCGGCGAGCGGGGTGTCCTGCATCAGCAGCCCAACCATAAGGGCGTGGCTGCCTGCCGTTACATTCCGCTGAAAGGCGGTGATTGGCGCGTCTTCGCCGCCCACTTGGCTCCAGTTGGTGATTTCGCCTGTGTATATGGCGCGCAGCTGGTCTTTTGTCAGGCTTTCGACCGGGTTTTCGGCGTTTACTATGAAGACGAGCGCGTCTTTGCCTATCGGTGCCATTTTCATGTTCGCTATGTCGTGAATCAGGTTTTCGCGCGTTAATTCTGACGGCTCGTAGACTATCAGCAGGTCAGCGGAACCGCCCGCTAGGCTGCGAAAGGCTCGGTCTGTGCCGGAAAAGTCCACAAAGGCGGCGGCTTCCGAGCGGTCTATGCTCATCAGAACGGCCGCGGCTGCCTCAGCCAACGGAATAGTTGCCGTGGAGCCGTCTATCCGTGGAAAGTCCTCTGCTGTGAGGTACAGCAAGTCCTCGGGCTCGGGCGCCTCGCCGCTGCACGCAGCAAAAATAAATATCAGCAGTAAAATCATCTTTTTCATGTCATACTCTCCCTAGTCAAAGTTTCCGCTTAAGCGCGTTCGGATAATCCAGTTACCGTTTTGGTCTAGCAACCCGCCGTATCTGCCTTGTACCGCGAAGTAGTTTTCACCTATTGGCGATAGGCTGTCGAACTCCATTTCGATTACGGCGTTGCCTTCGTCGTCGATTACTCCGAATTTTTGCCCCCAGTGCCAGCCGTTTGCTACTGTGATACGGTTGTCGCGTCTGTCCCATATGTGCATAACAACATCGCGGGTTTCTTCTGTTTGAGCGTTCCATTGGAAGAAAATATCGTCGCCGCGCTCGTCTGTTTCATCAAGCCGTTTTGTAAACCAGTCGCCGTACAGCCATTGCAGGTCAACGCTGCCTAACTCGCGGTCTATGCCGTTGCCGTGCAGGCGTATTCCTTCGAATATATTGTCTCGGTCAATCCACGTACGGAAGTAGCCGCCGCCCAGATACCAGCCGCCGCGGTTATCGACGGAGTTGCCCCAGTGGTCGTACATTGACATTTCGACCCAGTCCATGCTGCTCACAAAGTAAAACCCGCTGTATTCGTGTACTCCGTAAGGGTCGCTTTGCTTCATGATGGCAACATGGTTGCCCTGCCTGTCTATCAGGGCGTAGTTGATTCCGTGACCGTTGCCGCGTATATTCGCTATGCCCACTTGCGTTTCCGCAATCGCAACCAGCGCAAGGTCGGCGTCGTTCCAGCCGAATTGTGCGCGTGTGAACAGCAAGTAGTTCCGAGGAATAACTAGCTGCCCGCTTGTGTCAATAAAGCCATACTGTCCGTCATAAAAATTCATAGCAAGCCCGCCGTGGAACATCACCATCTCAAGATGCTGTGCCGCGAAGGAAAACTCATCAAACGGCTGCGGACTGGGAAACGGCCCTGATATGACCACGCCGCCACTGTCAATGTAGTAATAATTAGCGTTTGCCATGAAATATTCGTGCAGATGCCCAAATTCTTCCCGATACCGAAACACAGCGGCTAAGCCGTCAGAAAACAGCGGCGCGTTAATAAACGCAGGCGGAAGAATTTCGTTACCGTCAAAATCAATCACGCCCCATCTCTCGAAATGCTTCACAGGGATGTAAGGATGGTCAAACTCAAGCCCCCACCAGCCGGAATAAACGTCGTCGAACCAGCGGAAAAACGAGCCGTCATGCGCAATAACAGCCGCTCCGCCGTCGCCTGTCACCACGAAAGCGCTGCGGTCGCCGTAGGAAATAAGCCGAACGCTATCGAAGATAGGGTCACAGATGATGCGCCCCTGTGCATCGATAAAACCATACCGCTCTGTAGCCCAGCCCCAGTCACCCATGTTAAGCTGCCCCAAAAACGGAAGGATTTCACCGTGGTCGCCTGGTATAAATTCGTTCATGGGTGCGGCATGAAGCCGCGGCGGTGCTTCGCTCGGGGTAAAAGGCGGCAGCGCTTCCAGCCGCGGGAAGGATTCTTGGGCTGCACTGCCCCCGCAGGCTGTTAGGGTTAGGACTATTAGGATTAGAAATTTTCGCACGTTTATGCCTCCTTCTCGAACCCATTTTACTGTATAATACCCACATGGACAACAAAAAAGTTTACGAACTGGTATCAAAAATCCCCGCGGGCAAGGTTATATCCTACGGTCAAATCGCCCGCGCACTGGGCTACCCGCGCGGCGCACGCCAGGTTGGGTGGGCTATGTCGCGCTGCCCTCCGCACCTTCCTTGGCAGCGGGTGGTAATGGCGGACGGCAGCATAACAGGCGGCGCTTATTCACAAATCCGGCGCGAAATGCTCGAAGCGGAGGGCGTTACCTTTCTCGCGGACGGGCGCGTGGATATGAAGACTTGTAATCAAGATGTAATAATGTTAATATAGGAGCGATGAAAATATACTTATAAGGAGGATTTGGCATGGCTCAACCTTTAGCCTTTCCAGAGGTGGACGAATTTTTGAACGGCTTGACCGACAAAAATGGCGCGCTTATCCCGGCTTTGCATAAGGCGCAGGAAGCATACGGCTTTTTGTCAAAAGAAGTGCAGCAATATATTGCACATAAGCTGCAAATTCCGGCTGCCAAGGTGTATGGCGTTGCTACGTTTTACTCGCTTTTCTCGATGGAGAGACGCGGGCAGTACCGGATTAACGTATGTATGGGAACTGCGTGCTATGTGCGTAGTGCCGAAGCAGTGATGAAGGAGTTCGCAAAGGAGCTTAACATCGAGGTCAAGGAAACTACGGAGGACTTTATGTTTACCGTAGACGGCGTGCGCTGTGTCGGCGCTTGCGGGCTTGCCCCTGTGGTTATGGTAAATGACAAGGTCTATGGCCGTGTCGGAACCGCCGATGTTAAGGGCATTGTGGAAGAATATCTGGCACTGGGCAGCACTGAATAGGAGGAATTAACTTGGCACAAAAAATAAAATCGTGGGACGAGCTTAAATCGCTCCGCAAAAAAGCCCAAGACGATTCCCTCGGAAAAAGCGACGAGTGGATTGTTTCGGTGGGTATGGCTACATGCTGCGCCGCGGCAGGTGCTGATGTAGTACTTGATATCATAAACGACGGCATAAAAAAGGAAGGCTTGAAAAATGTTAAAGTCGTCCTGACAGGCTGCTACGGCAACTGCTACGCGGAGCCGGTGCTTGAAGTGCGCCGCGGCGACCAAGCCATGGGCGAAGGTGTACGCTACGGCTACGTAGATTCGGCACGCGCTGCGGAAATCGTTGAAAAGCATCTGAAAGGCGGCCAAGTACTAGAAGAAGCCGTCGTAGGCAAAGACCAGGAGGTGTATATACCATGAGTGACATACGTCAGGTTAGAATCGCGATGCGCAACTGCGGTATAATCGACCCTAGCAACATCATGGATTACATCGCAAGGGACGGTTATGAGGCGCTTGCCAAATCTATTTTTGAAATGAAGCCGCAGGAAATCATCGATGTTGTTAAGGCAAGCGGGCTGCGCGGACGCGGCGGCGCTGGCTTTTCGGCAGGCATGAAGTGGGACTTCACAGCGAAAGCACAGGGCGACAAAAAGTACGTTATGTGCAACGCGGACGAAGGCGACCCGGGCGCATTCATGGACAGGGCGATTATCGAGGGCGACCCTCATACTGTGCTTGAAGCCATGACGATTTGCGGCTATGCGGTCGGCGCGCAGGAAGGCGTCATTTACATCCGCGCGGAATATCCTAAGGCTGTTGAAAAGCTTTACGAGGCGATTGAACAGTCCGAGGCTATGGGCTTCCTTGGTGAGAACATCATGGGGAGCGACTTCTCGTTCAAAATCAGCTTGTACCTTGGCGCGGGCGCGTTCGTTTGCGGTGAGGAAACTTCACTTATGAACTCCGTGCAAGGCGGGCGCGGCGAGCCGCGTATCAAGCCTCCGTTCCCGGCACAAAAAGGGCTTTGGGACGTTCCTACCAACATTAATAATGTAGAGACATACGCAAATATTTGTCAGATTCTGCTGCGCGGCTCGGACTGGTTCCGCAGCTTCGGTAACGAAGACAGCCCAGGCACCAAAGTTTTCGCGCTTGCGGGCAAAATCAACAACGTGGGTCTGATTGAGATTCCTATGGGCATGAAGCTGCGCGATGTTGTTTATACAATCGGCGGCGGCGTGGCTGACGGCAAGGAGTTTAAGGCTGTGCAGACAGGCGGGCCTTCCGGCGGCTGTATTCCTGCTTCCGAGCTAGATACGCCCGTTGACTTCAAATCGCTTGCGGCGCTTGGCTCGATTATGGGCTCGGGCGGTATGCTTGTCATGGACGAAGACGACTGCATGGTCGGTATTTCGAAATTCTTCATGGAGTTTACTGCCGAGGAAAGCTGCGGCAAATGTACGCCATGCCGTGTCGGTAACATGCGCCTTTTAGAAATTCTGGAACGCATCACCGAAGGGCTTGGCACCGAGGAAGATTTGGTTGAGCTTGAGAGCCTCAGCCGCACGATTTGCGATACATCGCTTTGCGGTCTGGGACAATCCTCGCCTAACCCGATTCTTTCTACGCTTAACTTCTATATGGACGAGTACATTGCGCATGTCCGCGACAAGAGATGCCCGTCGGGTACTTGCACCGAGCTGTCGTCGTTTACAATCAACGACAAATGCACCGGCTGTACCCTATGTAAGCGCGTTTGCCCTGTTGACTGTATTCACGGCGAGCGTAAGGAGATGCATACGATTGACCAAGAAGTCTGCATAAAATGCGGCGCTTGTGTAGATAAATGCCCGTTTAAGGCTATTGTTAAGGGCTAGGAGGTCTTGCTGAAATGGTAGATATCAAAATTAATAATGTTGACGCGCAAGTGCCCGAGGGTTCTACGATTCTTGAAGCCGCAGAGCAGATGGGCGTTCATATTCCTACTCTGTGCTTACTCAATCTTGACGATATCAAGATGGTAAACAAAGTGGGAACCTGCCGTATTTGTATGGTAGAAATCGAAGGGCGGCATAACCTGATGCCGGCTTGTACTACAGAAGTATACAGCGGGCTGTCGGTTCATGTGAATTCGAGCCGTGCGATTAACGCGCGCCGTACCAATACTGAACTGCTGCTTTCTAACCATCCGAAGGATTGCTTGGTTTGCGAGCGGAACTTGAGCTGCGAGCTGCAAACCCTTGCCGCTGACCTCGGCATCCGCGAGGACAAGTATCAAGGTAAGCGTCTTCAGTCCGAAAAGGACGATTCCGGTTATTCGATTGTGCGTAATCAGGAGAAGTGCGTACTTTGTCGCCGCTGCGAAACTATGTGTAACGATGTGCAGACTGTCGGCGTTTACTCGACCGTACACCGCGGGTTCGAGACTGTCATGGGTACCGCGTTTGACAATCCGATTCTCGATACGGCTTGTACGTTCTGCGGGCAGTGCGTTTCGGTATGTCCGACAGGCGCGCTGACTGAGATTGATGACACGGCTGACGTTTGGAAAGCGATTCACGACCCTGATAAGTTTGTGGTTGTGCAGACTGCTCCCGCTATCCGTGTGGCGCTCGGCGAGTCCTTTGGGATGCCTGTCGGCACACAAATTACCGGCAAGATGGTGACTTCGCTGCGCCGTATGGGTTTCGACCAGGTTATGGACACAAACTTTGCTGCGGACTTGACTGTCCTGGAAGAAGCGGCTGAACTTCTGCACCGCATCGAAAGCGGCGGGAAGCTGCCTATGCTCACAAGCTGCTGCCCTGCTTGGGTTAAGTTTATCGAGCATCAGTTCCCCGAGCTTCTGGACGTACCTTCAAGCTGCAAATCCCCGCAGGAGATGTTCGGCGCGATTGCGAAAACATACCTTGCCGAGAAGCTGAAAATCGACCCTAAGAAGATGGTTGTAGTTTCGGTCATGCCTTGCCTTGCGAAGAAGTTTGAGGCGCGGCGCGACGAGCTTAGCGGAGCGGGCGGCAGCGATGTTGATTATGTTCTTTCGACACGCGAGCTTGCGAGGATGATTAAAGAAGCAGGGATTAACTTCAAGGCGCTGCCTGACGGCGATTTCGATAGCCTGATGGGCGAATCCACAGGCGCGGGCACTATTTTCGGTACGACAGGCGGCGTTATTGAGGCTGTAGTGCGTACTGTGGTCACGAAGCTTGACGGCAAGGCGCCCGCCGACCTTAGTTTTAAGCAGCTGCGAGGCATGGAAGGCTTCCGCGAAGCCGAAGTTTCCGCAGGCGGCAAGAAGATTAAGGTAGGTATTGCTCACGGGTTGGGCAATGCGCGTAAGCTGCTTGAAGATATCCGCGACGGAAAGGCTGACTATCACGCGATTGAGATTATGGCCTGCCCGTCGGGCTGCGTAGGCGGCGGCGGACAGCCGTATCATGGAAATGATATGGAAGTTCTGCGCGAGCGTGCGAAAGGGCTTTATAAGGAAGATGAAGGTAAGCCTAAGCGCATGGCTCATGAGAATACTGAAGTTACTAAGCTGTACGAGGATTTCTTGGGTAAGGAGAATGGTGATAAGGCTCATAAGCTTTTGCATACTACTTATACTAAGAGGGCGCAGGTTTAGTTTGTAGTTAAGAAGCCGGGGGATTGTCTTCCGGCTTCTTTTTTTATAATTGATTTTGGCGTCTTCACCTTATCCAATTGAAAACAAGATTCTCCTTACCCTCTATGGTATCAAATTCGTGGTGGTCTGATGTGAGAATAGAAACCTTCAGCAGGATGGTCTGCGCAATAACAATTGAATCTGCCAACGAAAATTTATATGTTGCCTTTAGTCTTCCGGCTTCAAGCAAAATATCCCTGTCAAACTCTGAAATTAAAACAGAGGATGCCTCAACCTGTCTCATAATATCAAGTGCGTATTCCTTTCCCTTGTCACGATAAAAACCATAATATACTTCAAGCAAATTTATCCTGTTCATGTACAGCCACGCACTACCATTGTTTGCATTTTTATATATATCGGCAACAACATTTGCACCCTCTTCGTTTTTCACGAGGGCTATCAGCGCACAGGCATCCAGTACAAAAATCTTGTTCATCTTTCTAGCCCTTCTAAAAGTTTGTCCTCCCGTGTCATAGCCAAAAATTTGTCGACAGTAAGAGTGCTATCGGCGGCAATACCCAACAACGGGCATTCATCTTGCGTGACTTCAAGAAACGGAATCAAGCTGATTACTCCATCATTTCGGCGCAATTTTACTTTTTCCGTTGGTATCATCTTGGATAATGTTTCTTGTAGCGAGCTTACACTTAAAACCATATCAGGCATAGCCAAACACTCCTTTTTAATTTTACGCTTCATTTTCATATTTGCTTATCAAAAAACACCAATATTAACCGAAAAATCCGATTTGAGCTATGCAATACAAAACGAGTCCGTTTGCCGGACTCGCTCTTTTATTCCCCTCACGCTTCGGACACAATTTTATCCTGAATACTATTCAAAAACTTGCATATCCAACGGTTAATAGCCGGATTAATCGACGCTTCGCTTTCATCCACCTTAAACGTCGTTTCCACATAGCTCAAATCATAGAAATACAGCACATCCACCAAACGCAGTACGTCAAGCAGGAAGTTCGTAAATGTAATCTCGGATTCATTATTACCGTCAAGCCTGACGATATCGAATAAATCCGGGCGGCTTTTGATTTCCGCCATAACGAACGGGTGCAGGTACATGTGGTCGGTGTGGCGCTTGTAGACTATGTTCAGCTTATCGTCCGGGCGGTTTCTTGCCAGCAGGCGCTCGATTATTTTTTCCACCGAGCAGTGGATGTCCACCACCAGTACGCGCCAGCCCTTGTCCTTGATGAAGCGGATTAGCTCTATGGTCTGCTGGCGGTTTCTTGGGAACCCGTCTATCAGACCCGGCTGATGCGCTTCCGCAAACTCTCTGAATATATCGAAGGTGACATGGTCGTCCACCAGTACGCCTTGTTCCGTTAGCTTTTTAATTTCCGGGTCTGCTGCGGCCTTCTTGCGGAAGATATCGCCCATACTGGCGGCTTGCAGCCCCGGCAGCCAATAACGGCGTATGTTGTTGACCAAGGTTCCCTTTCCGCCGCCGGATTCCCCCAGCAGCACAATAAAGTCCCATTTTTCAAGTAGTAACGGCTTTCTCATGATTGCCTCCTTCAAGCCCCTTATTTTCTCACCATCCTACCACATTTATGATATAATTGTCAAAAGAACGTCTTCGGAAATAACATTCGAGCGCAAAAATGCGCTTTGAATCTTAGCGCAATTTTGCGCTTAATCAGTGATTTCCGAAGACGTCTAGGAGAGTATTCATTTGGAATGGAACAGAGCTAAAAATTTCATGCTTGTATTTTTCCTGCTTGCGAATTTGCTGCTTGCGGCTCTGATTCGCTACGAAACGGGCGGGTATACCCTCACACGCGAGCGCGAAAACGTGATTTGGGCGGTTTTCGACCAGAATAATATCGCGATGTACGCAAGCATCCCGCGGAGCTTTGCGCCTATGCGCGCCTTGCAGGTGTCGGGCTATGACTATGATTTCGGGCGGCTGCTTGCGATTTTTTTCCCGTACGGCGCGGAGCCCGCGCATGTCTATGACGACAACCGCGACGAGTTTACTTGGGGTGACGCGCGGTTGGTTATCTCTAACGGCTATATCTCGTTTGTGTCAGGCGAAACTGCGGCAGGCACGCCCAACAGGGATGCGGCGATTGCGCTTTCGCAGGCGTTTATTAATGAGCATTACCCCGATTTCCGCTTGGATGTACACAGCATCCGATATGTGCGGCGCGGGGTGCGGATTTTCTATCGGCAGGAGCATCAAGGGCATCTTATTCATACGAATTTCGTTGAGTTTTTGGTAACGGGCGAAGGGGACGAGCTGTTGATTGAGGAGGTCGATATTCAGTACGGGCGTCCGCTTGGGTTTGCGTACATGCCGCGTGTGCTTGCGGGGCCCGACGAGGCGCTTTTGACCTTTGTGCAGAACGTGCGCAGGCGCGGGGATGAGCCGATTTTGATTCGTCATATGGATATCGCGTATTTTCAGGTGACGCCGGGTAGCAGGGATGTTTATACGGCGTTTTATGCTGAGCCGTTTTATCGGATTTTTGTGGAAGGGCAGACTGAGCCGTTTTTGGTTAGTGCTTATGGGGGGCAGATGCGGTGAGGTTGACTTTTGGGGATTAAGGTGTTATAGTTTGGTTAGAATAAACACGAGATGCAACCACTGGTAATGGTCGCATCTCGCGGGTTAAAGGGCTGCTACTCTTGGGAATTGGAGCGCCCTTTTTTTCTGCCTTCAACATACCGCGCGATTAGCTGTACAGCCAGACCGCTTAGGATGTTCACCAGCAGATAAAACAAAAAGTAGGTCACCATAACTCACCTCCCCATGTCTTCGACATAGGCAAGGTGGCCTTCCGCAAGAATAAACCGCCTCTATCCGACAGCAAGATACCACAATTTATAAAAATTTGCAATAAAAGAACGGCAACCGGTCGCTCACACCGACCGGTTGCCGTTCTCATAAATTAGTCAACCCTAACTATTCGCATACTCCAACTCATCCTTAAACTCCTGCGGAATATCATTCTTCCCTGTTGTCTGCTGAATCTTCTGCATAACCCGCTCCAAATGATGAATCCGCTGCGCAGCCTTCACATCATAGCGCTTAATCAGCTCAGTAAACTGCGGGTTCTGCTGCAACTTCTGCCTTACCTCAAACTTGAACGGACAATAGCTCACAAACACGGAACGCACAAACTTATTCAGCCTCGGCGAGCCGTTTGCCTCGTACACTATCCAGTCTTCATAGTTCGAAACAAACACCGACTTAAACGCATTCCTTGCCCGCACAAGCTCGGTCTTAATCGCCGCCTTGGCATCCTGCGACAGGTCGCGGTTGCTTCTGTAGAACTGCAAGTAGTTGAAATATTCACTGGTAAGCGACGGGTCGGACAGGTCGCTCCAGCGTACGCCTTGAATACGTTTGCAGTACTCCCAGCGGTATTCTGCCGTCAGGCGAATCAGCATGGTACGCATGTTATCCATAAGGAACAGCGGCAGGAACATCCTTGCGGGTGTCTGGCGCTTGCGCCCTTCCATCTCCTGCCACATTGCGCCGCGGGTACCCACGTTCGGCATCAGGATTATGTCCGGCAGTACTTCTGTATGTAAATATTCCTTAGGAACACCGATTCCCGGATTCTCGTACATGATTTCGCGGGAATAAGCCGAGTAATCTATGCTGCGGATTTCGTCAAAAGTCTCCTTTACCGCGGCAGGAGTGACAAGCGAAGCCTCTAGCCCCCGCTGCACGTTATGGTCAGCGAAGAACGGGCAGAAGGTGGTCACGCGTCCGTATGTAATTTTATTCGCGACGGGGAAGGCGTTTTCCAGTTCGAAGCGCAGCTTGCCTTCTAGGTCTTTTGCCATGACAGCCATTTCTTCGTCGGTTATTTTACGCGCTGCTTTCAGCTCGCGCAGATGTGCGTCGTAGTCTTCGTCGTAGTCGTTTCTGCTCGGCTCTTTTTTGCCCTCGTATACGGCTTTCAGCCATTCACTTACGGTATAGACGCCGTTTTCCGGGTCGCCTTTGATTGAGTCGGCTATCGAGTACAGGTACTGCGCGTTGTCCATACCAGCAAGCTCCGCGTCAATATAACCGAAGTTAAGGAACATCTTGACAACGGTAGGCACGCTCGACTGCTTCAGGCTTGTGACAAACACGGCTGTGTAAATTTCATAGAAGATGTTCGTAAGCTCGCGGCGCAGGCGGTACGCTACGTCGTCCGACCCGCTTCTGTCGGTCAGTGAGCGGAATTCATGGATAGAGCGCATAAACTTGTTCTTTTCTTCATCGGGCATTTCGGTATATTCGAGAATGGTTTTCATGGAATCGGCAAGATTTGCGCCGCCGCCCGCGGAGGCGCTTGGCGGAGGTGTCACCGTCGTCTGGGTGGAGCGTTTTGCGGACAGGGCCTGCTTGTACGCGCCTACGCGGTTTTGGTACAGCGTGCGGTCAAGCCCTGTTGTGCCGGAAAGAAATTCAAGGATTTTAGCCACAAGCGCACCCACGGCGGCATCCGCGCCCTGCATACCCATGGCTTCTAAGTGAAGCTCGGAAGCAAGGGAAAACATATCATGCCCCTCGCTGTTCATAAACACCTTCGCGACATCAAGCAGATAGTCCTGATACGCGCCGTAAGCGTTAAGCACATGCCGCACATCCTTCGCAGAGCGCCGTATGAAGCCGTACGCAATAGCCGGGTCGCGGAAGAACGCCTTTGGGATGACGGGGTCAAGTCCTGTTATCCCGCTGTAGTAGTTGCAAACCCAGTCGTCCAGTACGTCGGACTCCATGGCTTCGCCTATTTCCGTCAGCCCGCTTAGCTTCTTCGGCGTACTGCCGTATAGCTTGCAAAGCCGCTCGTACTCCGGATATGCGCTGATAATGAGTTCGTAGGCATCGTCGGTACTGTGTTTAAGTCTCAGCCAGTCCTTCAGGATAGTAGCGGCTTGGCGCGCCATTGAGTTAACCAGCATGTTCCCTACATCGACATTCCCGCGCATAAATTTCTCTAAAGTAACAAAATCCTCGAACGGGTAGGAAAAAATCGTAACATCGCTTGTAGCAGTATAGCCGCGCATGTGCGTACCCACGCCCAGGTCACACAAGCCGACCGTGTCCCCCTGCTCCATCTGGAATGTATGCTCGTTGAACGATGTTTCGACAGAGCCTTTTGTGATAATAAGCAGCTCTGATAACGGGTCGCCCTCCTTGCAGATGACATCCCCTTGCTTAAATTCGATTTGCGGCATGATATACAAACCCTTCCTTATATGTATTTCCCTTGCCAATACTTTACCACATTTACGGCGCGTGTTACAACTTCTTGATGAAATTTCCGCTTACTTCCACTTTATCATTTATGATGATAAATGCACGCGGGTCTACCTCCTTTATGATGCGCTTCAAGTGTGACACTTCGTATTTGCTTATCACGGTCATAAAGATGTGCGTGCGTTGACCGGAATACGCGCCCTTGCCTTCCCAGCATGTGGCGCCGCGGTACAGCTTTTCCATAACAATATGCACGGCGTCCGGATTAGTGGTAAAGATAAGCGCGTTCGACTTGATATTCTGCGAGTGGCTGTTATCGAGCGCAAATGCGTAGAGGGTCGTGAAGATGATGGAGTAAATCACAATATTCAAGTCAAACCGAATCAAGGCATAAGCATAAACAAACGCGCTAAAGATAAGCGTAACCTTACCCACGGTAAAGTTAGGATACTTCACCGAGCAGTACACGCCAATCAAGTCCGTTCCGCCTCCGCTTCCGCCGCAGCGCAGCGTAAAGCCCGCGCCGAAGCCAGCAAGCGCACCGCCGACTATTGCAGCGGTAAGCGGGTCATGAACAAGAGGCACCTCGGGTATAGGCACAATTGCCATAGTTGTCGTCTGGAAAATAATACAGATAATCGATTTGACAGGAAAGCTGCGGTCAGTATAACCCAGCACAAGGATGAGAAGCGGGATATTAAAAAGAAGGAGCATTATACCCGTCAGATTGAACCCCGGCATAGTCACCCCCGCAAAATCCACAAGCATGGATTCGGCTGCCTGCGCAACCCCCGTCAGCGTTCCGCTGTAAAGCCCGTGCGGGACGATTACTATATTTATCGCGATAGTGAAAAGAAATGCACCGAGTAGTGCGCCTACGTAGTTTGCTATAGTCTTGCGTGTCTGCATTTGTTGTCGCTCCTTTTCATTCCCTCTATAATAATCCATGCAGACAGCTTTAGCAATATATAGTATAATTACAATATGATGAAAATTGGAATAGGTTACGATGCCCACCGTTTAGCAGAAGCCCGCGATTTAGTTCTGGGCGGCTGTGTTATTCCTTTTGAGAAGGGGCTTCTTGGGCATTCGGACGCGGATGTTTTGGTACATGCGGTAATGGACGCGCTGCTTGGCGCGGCAGGTTTGGGAGATATTGGCTTACACTTCCCGGACAGCGATGCCGCGCACAAAAACAGGTGCAGCCTGCATATGCTGGAAGAAGTCGGAAAAATGTTGTGCGCGGGCGGCTTTTCGCTTGGGAATATCGATGCGGTAATAATAGCGCAGCGCCCGAGGCTAGCCGGATATCTGCCGCGCATGTCCGAAAACATAGCACGCGCACTGGGCGCGGAAGCAAGTTCTGTAAACGTGAAAGCCACAACGGAGGAAGGTATGGGCTTCACAGGAACGGGCGAAGGCATGGCAGCCCATGCGGTCGCCCTTATATTGAAAGATAAGGATGGTTCGGCTTGAAACTATACAATACGATGAGCGGAAAAAAAGAGGAGTTTGTCCCGCATCGAGCGGGGCATGTGAACATGTACGTCTGCGGACCTACCGTCTACGATTTTGTGCATGTAGGCAACATGCGCGTGCAGGTCGTTTTCGACAGCCTGCGGCGGTATTTGCTTTACAAAGGCTTGCAGGTCACTATGGTGCAGAATTTTACTGACGTTGACGATAAAATCATCGCGCGGGCAGCCGAGGAAGGCCTGCCGTCCTCCGAAGTCGCGGAGAAATACATCCGCGAGAACTTTGCGGACTCGGACAACATGGCGGTATGCCGCGCGAACGCCTACCCGCGGGTCACAGACGAAATGGACTCGATTATCGCGATGGTAGGCGAGCTTGTCGCCGCGGGCAAGGCGTACGAGAACGCGGGCCACGTTTTTTTCGACGCACAGAACGCCGAGGGCTACGGCAAGTTATCGAAGAAGAATGTCGATGACCTGTTAGCCGGAGCAAGGGTGGAAGTCAGCGATTTGAAGCGCAGCCCTGTGGATTTTGTACTATGGAAGCCCGCCAAAGATTCGCCAAACGAGCCGTTCTGGGAAAGCCCGTGGGGAGCGGGGCGGCCCGGCTGGCATATCGAGTGTTCCGCTATGGTGCGGAAGTTCCTGGGGTATGTGGACATACACGGCGGCGGCGCCGACCTCATTTTCCCGCATCACGAAAATGAAATCGCGCAAAGCGAAGCCCTGCAAAGCGAGCCGTTCGCAAAATACTGGATGCATGTCGGGATGCTGACAAACGGGCACAAGAAGATGTCGAAATCCTTAGGCAACTTCTTCACGCTGCGCGAGACTGCCGAAAAGTTCCCGCACGAGTTGATTCGGTTCTTCTTGATTTCCGGGCATTACCGTATGCCGATGGAGTACAGCGAGGCGCTGCTTGAATCCGCGCAAAAGGCGCTTGAACGCATTAAAAACTGCCGTGCGCTGCTGCTTGAGGCGGCTGATGATAAGGCCGAGCTGCCCAAGGAAGCCGAGAGCTTCAAGGCCGATTTTGAGGCGCGGCTTGACGATGATTTTAATACGGCGGACGCCGTTGCGGTTATTTTTGAGCTAGTGCGCTTCGCGAACACGCGGCTGCATGAGGGCGGGCTGTCGGGCAGCCAAGCGCGCGGGGTTGCGGAGCTGATTGACAGCATGTGCGGCTTGCTAGGGCTAAGCTTCGCGGCGGAAGAATCCGATGTGGATGCCGAAATCGAAGCGCTAATCGCCGAACGGCAGGCAGCCCGCGCCGCCAAGGACTGGGCTGCGGCCGACCAAATCCGCGATACATTGGCAGAGAAGGGGATTGTCCTTGAAGACACCCCGTCGGGGGTTAGATGGACACGAAAATAGCCTCTTTCGCCAAACATTACTCCGCACAGAATCTAGCTTACATCGGCGACGCGGTGTTTGAGCTGCATGTCCGCAAGATGCTGCTTTCCACAGGAAACCGCTCCGTGAACGCCCTGAACAAAGCCGCCCGCGGCTACGTTTCAGCAAAGGCGCAGGCCGTAATGTACCACGCCGTCGAGCCGCATTTAAGCGAGGAAGAAATGAGCGCAATGCGCCGCGGCCGCAACATCCGAACAAACACAAAGGCAAAAAACGCGGGCATGTCCGAATACAAGCACGCAACAGGCCTGGAGGCGCTGTTCGGCTACCTGTTCGTAAACGAGCGGCACGAGCGGATTGCCGAAATTTTTAACATTTGCATAGGAGTTCACGATGAATGATAAAAGCGATTGGGTAGAAACCCGTCAACTGGAGGGGCGCAAGGCGGTGCTTGAAGCGCTGAAACACGGCAGACCCATAGACCGCCTTCTGCTGCGCAAGGAAGCCGACGGCGCACTGACAGGAACCCTAAAAATGATTGCGGCAAAAGCCCGCGAACAGGGCGTTGTCGTAACAACGGTCGAGCGCCCTAAACTTGACGCGCTTGCACAGTCGGGCAACCACCAGGGTGTAATCGCGCTGTGCCCCGCGAAGGATTATGTCGATGTAAAAGACATACTGAGTGCGGCGGCAGAGCGCGGAGAACCGCCGTTTGTGGTGGTGCTTGACGGCATAACCGACCCGCATAACTTGGGCGCGATTTTGCGTACGGCCGAGGCGGGCGGTGTGCATGGCGTGATTATTTCGAAGCGGCGCGCGGTTGGGCTTACGGGCGCGGTTTCGAAGGTGTCGGCGGGCGCGGTGGAGTATATGCCTGTCGCGCGGGTCACGAATATCAGCAGGGTGGTTGAGGATTTGAAGAAGGAAGGGCTGTGGGTGGTGTGTGGCACCGGACCATCCGGCGGCACTGGACCATCCGGCGGCACCGGGACTAGCTCGGACACTAGCCTCTACACCGCTGATTTGAAGGGCGCGGTTGCGCTTGTTATCGGGGCGGAGGGCGAAGGGGTCAGCCGTCTTGTCCGCGAGAAGGCCGATTTTAATGTGTTCATTCCCATGCTTGGGAAGATATCTTCGCTTAACGCGTCTGTTGCGGCGGGGATAATGATATATGAAGTAGTGCGTACGCGCGTTTTACAGCAAGAGCAGTAGCAATGGCGCGAGGTTATCTTTTAGTAGACGGTTACAATATAATTTTTGCGTGGGACGAGCTTGCGAAGCTTGCCGAGGATTCCATCGATATAGCAAGGGCGCGGCTCTGCGATATTCTGAATGAGCATCAGGGCATCACGGGTCTGGAAATTATTCTGGTTTTTGACGCGCACTTGGTAGAGGGCGGGCTCGGGAGCGTTTTGCGTTATCACAATATCACGGTTGTGTACACGAAGGAAGCGGAGACTGCCGACCATTATATCGAGCAGGTATCGGCGAAGCTGTCGCGGCAGGACACGGTTACGGTCGCCACTTCCGATAGGATAGAGCAGATTATTATTATGAGCCAAGGGGCAAGGCGCATGTCCGCGGCGGATTTGCTTGACGATGTCAAGCGGGAGAAGGAGCAGCTGCATGAGCGGTATTTAAGCAGGCAGCCCGCGCGGGGGAATCGGCTAGCGGGGCTGCTTGATGCGGAGACGGCTAAGTTGCTTGATGCTATGCGTTATGATAAATGATTCAAACAAGCCAGCGCCGCCCCCATAGCCGTCGCATACTTCGCATTCTTAGGAATATGAAACCGCAAACCATGCATATTAGCCAACCCCTCAAAAACAGGCTCCGCCCTATCCATCACCGACAGCGAACCCACTAGCACAATATCCTTCACACTATCATTCGAAGCGGCAAAAACAGCCATCATGCCTATACTCTCGAAAATCATGTTAATCAGCCCAAGCACAATATCCGCATGTGTCGCCGTGTCTTTCAGATTACCGAAATTCGCGACAGTCGTGTCCGGCGGCAGGTTTCCGATTTTTTCTCGAGAAATGTCGCCCAGTGTCAAATCCACCGCGGACAGGTCGCCGCTTGCCGCCATTTCCGTAATCGTGGAAAAATGATACGCCCCCGCGAAGCGCCCAGCCAGATTCCGCAGCGTGCCGCCCCCTACCCCGCTTCCGCCAAGGTGCCTAATCTGCCCATTCGAAGCCCGAACAAGCGCCGTGCCCGTCCCCACACTTACCATAATCGCCTCGTCCAAGCCCGCGAGTTTCAAGCCCCCAAGCCCTATCGCCTCGAACTCGCCTACGCGGTTGGTTGGAATATCATAGATTCCATCGCTAAGATACGACGAGCCTACGCCAGTGACGGCAATCTGCCGCACATCGCTCATCGCAAGCCCGCAAGTAGCGGTGAATTTCCCAAACGCGCCGAAGGCTGACGTCAGTTGGTCGTTCGCCTCTGCGGACATCATCCCAACGCATTCGCCGTCCGCGTCCAGCCCAACAATTTTCGTGGTCGAACCGCCCACATCTATCCCTAAAATCATTTTTATACCCTCCTAATCCTGTTCCGAAATTACTACAATGCGTACGAAAATCCCAAACGCGTCAACGAGTTTTCGTACGCTCATTTTATTTCGAAACAGGTATCTTGACATTAATATTATACCATGCTAATATTGCATCGTAACTGTATTTTTTTTACCCCAGTAGGAGGATTTATCAATGAAAACAGGCACAGTGAAATGGTTCAACGCGGAAAAAGGCTATGGATTTATCTCCATCCAAGGTGAAGACGACGTATTCGTTCACTTCTCCGCAATCAATGCCGAGGGCTTCAAGACTCTCGAAGAAGGCCAAGAAGTTCAATTTGAGGTTGTTCAAGGCGCAAAAGGCCCTCAAGCAGCCAATGTTGGTCGTTTATAATCAATCAATGCTGCGCCACAGCATTTAATTAATATATATTACTTGCTAGGCACGATGCAATTCTTTGGTATGAACGAAAAGGAGCTGCCCCCGCTCAGGGGGGCAGCTCTTTTCTTTATCTTTGTCTCTGCTAAATTCCAAACAATTTTTCCTTCAAATCCAAATAATAAAGATAATTCTCGGGCGAAACATCGGGCGGGCAGCGGTGGTCGCAGAACGGGATAAACCCACCGCGCTCCACATGCGGAACAAGGCTTTCGAGGTACGCCCGCGTCGCTTCCTTCCCCGCAATCAGCTGCATTTTATCCACCCCGCCCATTATGCGCAGGTTCTCGTACTGCGTAAGCAACTCCCCCGGATGCGTGCAAGAGTTAACCTCGTACGGGAACAGGCAGTTGATTCCCGCTTCCATGAAAATAGGCAGAAGCGGACGCACATCCCCGTCGCAGTCCGTGTACCACAGGTCTATGCCGTGCGCGTGCAGCAGCTTGCAAATCCGCCTGTAGCGCGGCGCAACCACATCGCGGAAAAACGAAGGCGGCAGAATCGGCCCGTAGTTGAAGCAGATATCTTCCCAACCGGACGCGTAGTCGAAGTCCATCTTCCCAAGCACCTGCCCTAGCGTGTTTTCGACCAACAGGCAACAAGTCTCCACCATGTCTTCCAGCATGTCGGGGTAGTCCGCCCAAGCATAGCAAACACCCTCGAAGGTCAGCATATCGCGGATTTTGCCTATCATAGAGCCGCAGCTTATCCCAAGTGGGTAGCCGCGGTCGTTTGGGTGTTCGCGCAGCAGCTTTTCGACATCGATAACCCGCCCGGGGTCGTCCGTACGGAACCGCTCCGCCTTCACCCGCGCCCAGTCCTCGGGCGTTTTCACGGACGAATCCGTAAAGTGCGGGATAGTGGACTGCCCCTCCTCAGGGATTTCCGCGGTCAGCCCGTCCTCGTTCTGGATGATGATATGGTTGCCGCGCCGTCCGATTTCCTTGCGCTCGAACGGCGGGTGAATCCAGTCGCGGCTCCAGACCGTGTGTATGGGGTCGAATGCGAAGAACTCGTTCGCCTGCGCTTCGTTTTTTATGCCGTTGCTGACGAAAATATCCCATTCCGTATAGTTTTCGTCCCAGTAGCCGAACTCCATGTTGAACGAGCGGTCAACCGATTGGAAATGCATCTGACGGTTGAAGCGCTCGCGCGGGGTCATGGTGCCCTGCCACGGCTTGCGGATTGGCGTCACGGTTTTTTGCATATCTCTCCTCCTCTTACCAACTGAACCTCTCACCGGAAGCAAGTTTCAACTCGGCCTCCCGCTCACCCCAAATCAACTTACCCTCATAATCCGCCCGAGCAAGAACCCGTACACCCGTCACTGCCCCGTTTTCCCACTCGAAATCCAAAACTAGCCCGCCCTTGGCGCAAAGCCCCTTAACAGACCCGCACTGCCATTCGTCGGGCAGGGCAGGCAGCAGCCTTACTCCCCCGTCTCCGCTCTGCAAAAGCATATGCGCAACGGCCGCCGCCGCACCAAAATTCCCGTCAATCTGAAACGGCGGGTGGTCGTCAAACAAGTTAGGCAGGGTGGAATGCCGCAAAAGCTCCGTCAAATGCCGCTCCGCCTCGTTCCCGTTACGCAGCCGCGCCCAGAAATTGATAATCCATGCCCTACTCCAGCCCGTATGCCCACCGCCGTGCGTCAGACGCAAATCTAGCGTGCGTTCCGCCGCGCGTGCAAGCTCGGGCGTTTCGGGCGAAATTTGCCCTCCGGGGAACAACGCAAATAAATGCGACATATGCCTATGCCCCGGCTCGGCCTCGGTTTTCTCATCAAGCCACTCCATTATTCCGCCGTTTTCACCTATTTGAGTAGGCGGCAGCTTCGAACGCATCTCTGCCACCTGCCCCGCCATATCCGTATCGCGGCCAAGCACTTCACAAGCCCCTTCAAACGCCGAAAATAACTCCCAAAGAATCTGACTGTCCATAACACAGCCTTCAGCCAGCGTAGCCTTCGTACCGTCCTCCAAAACATAAGTATTCTCGGGCGACATAGTAGGCGAAACTACCAGCTGACCCGCCTCATTCTCAATCAGATAATCAGCAAAAAACAAGCAGGCATCCTTCATTAAATCAAAATGCCGCGCCAAGAAATCCGCATCCAAATTATACTCATAGTGTTCCCAAATATGCAGACAAAACCAAGCAACACTCATCACCCAGTAAGTAGCAGGCAAATAAGTGTCCTGCGGCGCACAATCGCCCCAAATATCCGTGTTATGATGCGCAACAAAGCCGCGCGCGCCGTACATCTCCTCCGCAACCTTCCGCCCGCGCGGATGCATCCTGTGCAAATGCTCAAAAAGCGGAACATGGCACTCGGCAAGGTTGCAAATCTCGGCCGGCCAATAGTTCATCTGGATGTTGATATTAATAGTATACTTGCTGTCCCAGGGCGGCAGAAAGCTCTCGTTCCAAATGCCCTGCAAGTTCGCGGGCAAGGTGCCCGGGCGGCTGCTCGCAATCAGCAAATACCGTCCGTACCGAAAATAAAGCGCAATCAGCCCGCAGTCAGACGCGCCCGCCTGCACAGCCCTCAACCGCTCGTCCGTAGGCAGGCCGCTGTTGCTGTCACTGCCAAGCGAAAGCGAAACACGCCCCTCTAGCGCCCGGTAATCCTTAACATGCTCCGCACGAAGCGCATCATAGCCCAAGGTCATGGCCGCCCGCAAAACACGCTGACACTCCGCGGCAGGGTCATCATGCCGAAACGAAGTAGCGGCATTCACATACAAAACCGCCGACTTAACACCGCGGAAGACCAAATACTCGCCGATGGCCTCCAAACTCCCGCCATCCGCCTCTGCCGTCAGCGCCGCATAAAAATAAATCCCGTCGCCGCCGTCAACGAATACCATGTCCCCGCCGACAGCCCCGCTGCTGTTGCAGTACCGGTTCCGAACAAGCCGCGCATCGAAATCCATACCCTCCGGCTTGTCCGTGGTTAACTTAACCGCAATAACATCGCCCGGCGCCGAAGCCAAAACCTCCCGCCGATACTTCCAGCCGCCGTCCTCAAACTCCGTAACAGCCACGGCCTCATCCAAACAAAGCCTGCGCTCATACCCGCCAAGCGCAGACCCAATATCCCGAAAACACAAAAACAAGTCCCCCAAGCTCTGGTAAACACGCTGATATTCCGGCGTGCCCGTCAAAGCATAGCGAGACAAATCTTCCGCTTCTAAAATCCTACCCTCGCGCAAATACCTGCGAATCTTAGGCAAAGCCTCCCGTGCCGAAGCATTGACACGGTCACGGAACCCGCCCGACCAGCACGAATCCTCGTTAAGCTGTATGCGCTCAGTATCAATCCCCCCAAAAACCATGGCGCCCAAACGGCCGTTACCAATAGGCAACGCCTCATTCCAAACCTTGGCGGGGTTCTTATAGAACAACAAGACTAACCTTCCAGGGCAATAGCACCGGGACGCATACCGCCGCCGACAGCAGGACGCGGAACCGTTCCGCCAACCTTTCCTGCTGCTCCGCCGACTGCCCCACCAGCTCCGCCAACTGCCCCACCGGCTGCGACTGTTCCGCCGCCCGCACCCGCAGGCACCGCCGCATGACCGCCCTTAGACAGCTTCATAGCCTCACGCCAAGTATCGCGCAGGCTGCGCAAGTGGTCACGCACCTCCGTCAGAATCTCCAAATCCTTTTTGAGATTAGCCTCTATCAAACGGTGATGCAAATAATCGTACAACTGGTCAAGCTGAAGCGCTATATCGTGCTGTTTGTCCAAGGTAATCTGAAATTCGCGGACAATATTCTGCACCTTACGGATAAGCTCATTAGTCTTGATATGGTCTTTACCTTCCATTGCCAAAATCGCCTGATTACAAAACTTCACCGCACCGTCAAACAACATAAGCGTAAGTTCTTCCTTGCTTGCGGTAGTAACGGAGTTATTTTTGTACTTGTCATATGGATTGCTTTTAAGCACAGGCATTCCATCCTCTCAATAAAAATCTACAAACCACTAGCCGAAACTAGCTGGTTTCATCGAACAATAACCCTGCAAACTCGCGCAGTTTAGCAACAATATCCAACCGGGACTCCGGCGGAACCTCACGGATAATATCCTCCGTATTCCTGTCGATAACCTGTACCATAACAAGGTTAGTAGCCTCGTGTATGTCAAAGTTAAGCCTGAACGATGTCGGGCCAAGCGCCTCGTTAACACTGTCAATATAGCTTGCGATAGCCGCCTCGGAAATCTCGCCCTCGTGAAACGGCAGCGGAATGTCTGCGGCGCTTGTCAGCTCGAGCGTAGCCCGCGGGCTAAGGTTTGAATGTGCGCTAAGGATATCCATACCCTGCGGTACATCTGTAAGCGCGGGTGTTGGCTGTGCGGGCGCTGCCTGCCTCGGCGCCTGCCGTGGGGGCGGTGTGCTTGCCGCCGCGGGTGCAGGCGTATTTGCTGCACTTGGCGCAGGTGTACGGTTAACCGGTACCCCGGCGCTCACTGCCGGGCCGCGTCCTGTATTAAGATTCGTAGTCGCAACGTTACTCTGCATTGATAAATTAGCTTCCATGCTATTTTCCTCCTATCTCAGTTCGTACTATCGAAATGATATCCCGTGGAACCCGCCGCGGCGCTGTATGCGTTGCTTGCGCCGCGGCTGTCACGGATTTTTTTCAGGTTTGTTTTCAAAAAAGCCATAAGCTTCTCCGAAGCCTGTATATTTTTTTTATCCAGCTCAACAAGAGCCTTCGCTGTTTCTCTTATTCCATCGGAAATCGGCTTACTAATCTTCGCCAAGGCAATGTCATCCTCAAGGTCTTTGAACTCGGCCAGAGTCTCGTCCATCATCTTAATCCGAACAAAGACATCCGCCCGCTGCTCGTACAAGGAGGAAAAGAACTCCGCCTCTTGCAGCAGCTGCTCCTCGTCACCCTCGCCGCTAAACTCCAGGCTTTGGGTAGCCTCAAGCAGATTAGCCATAACGGCTGACTTTTCTTTCAGGATATCCATATACTCCTGCCTGCGATTGTCCATAAGCACCCCCGTAAGCACCTCTTTTATAATATACTACATCCAGAACAACTGCTCCATAAACATCATCTGGGAATTCGACTGAATCATAGCAGCCTCCAAACGCCCAAACATCATGAAGTAACGCTGCTCGCGACGTTCCAGATTACGGAGCATATTATCAATACGCCTGTCTTCGGTATTCATACGGCGCTGCATTTCGTTATTTTCAAGCGGAGCGCCCTCACCGGAGGTAGCACCCACGCGCCCGTGCAAGCCGCCGCCGTGAGACAGTTCCCACTGGATAATATCAGCTATCCGCATACCAAGCCCGGATTCCCTAAGCCTGCCGGGACGGTCAGCATTGTTACCCATACCCGGCTTATCGGAAGCGTTAGTGAAAAGCTCCTTCACATCATCGAGACGGTTATCTAGGAAATACTGCAACCGTTCCTCGTCAATCTGCAACTCGCCGAAGCGTGTCAAATCCTGATGCGTACGTATGCCGACATCCAGAAGATTAATCGTCCCGCCGCCCGAAAGCGGCACATTCATGAACATAGCGCTGTGCAAGGAGGATGTAAGACGGCGCAGGGTATCATCCCTGTTCAAAAGCCCCGTACGGGCCTGTTCCTCCCAAAGTTCCACTTCACGCTCCGTCATTTCCCGGCGCTGCTCGTCAGAAAGCGGCATGAAGAACCCGCCGCCGCCGCTCTGCCTAGGCCTGCGCGTTTCTGTCAGGTCGCGTATAGAACGGACAAGGCTGTTATATTCCTCGATAAAGTCCTGAATCATCTGCATGATAGGCGCAGTATCGCGGTCGAAGGTAATCTGCATATTAATCGGCCCGTTTTCAAGCCCGGTCAGCGCGTTAGGGTCAAGGTTAATGTTAAGCCCGTCTACCTCAAAATTATTAGTAGCCCGGACAAAACGCTCACCGTCCACTAGGATAACAGCGTCAGAAGCCGCATGTGCGCGTGCCGAAGGCATGTTTACGCGCTCGTGGCCAAGTCCTATTCTATTGAAGAAATTCATACCGCTGCCATCATCGCCGCCCAGTCTGATGTCGGAGTAGTCGGCATTAGGGTCGTTGCTGACGATACTGAACCGACCGCTGCCGGCATCGAAGGTCATAGTAACCCCGGCGTTAGAGTTATTAATGGTATTCATAACCTCACGTACGGAGGTGTTGGTAGTAAAGCCATCGAATGTATAACCGTTGATTATCACCCTGGTATCGGTGATTCCCAACTGTCCCAAGGAAGTGCTTGCGGGGTGGAAGCGGGAATGCGCAATGGCTACATTACCTGCCATGTGGACATTATTGATACCCAGCTGCCCTAGCCTGACGCCGTTTGCGCCTGTGCCGTCCATTATGGTTATGTCGTTTTCAGTTCTGGTGCGGAAGCTTATGTTTCCGTCATCGTCCATAGTCGCCCATACATGCTGGCGCGAGTCTACAACACCCGACGGTACATTCGCAGCATTACCCCAGTTGGCCACGCTATGCCCCGGCTGTATCACAGGCGGATTAGGGGGTGTTGCCTCAGGGAGGGTAGCTGTGCCGAATGTGCTGCCCAGTTCGCGGTTAAGCCAATGCATGAATATTGTTTGCTGGTTTTCAGTTGCTGTTCCGGTAAGCGGCGTTGTAAAGTTTACATCATTCAGAACAGAATTAACCAAATCCTCAAACGCCGGGACATTAATCGATGTGCCGAAGCTGCCGTTCATCGTCATTCGGAAATTAAATCCGCCGCCGAACAATTCTTCCAAGGCAGCAAGGTTATTCCAATCGAAGCTAGCGGTGATAGGCGTATTTGGTTCGTTATTCATATTGGCGCCCGACCGTATGCCCGTCGTGTCGTGGCTCTCGCCGAATCCGATTCTGCTGAAGAAGCCGCCGGAGTTATCCCTAAAGCGCACCGCGCCCGCGGCTGCACCTGTAGACAAGCTTTCCAAAGACACGCGTCCCGAGGTTGCATTGAAGCTCATCCTCACACCGGCGTCCGAAGCATTGACCGCGTCCATTACATGCTGCATGGTCAAGTTTTCGGCGTTTACAACATTACGTACGGTTGTGCCGTTTACGGTTAAGTTACGGCCGTTGAACGCAAAAGTGTTTCCGTTAATTTCAAAGTTAAACGCGCCGTCTCTTGAGCCGAGCAGATTAGCCATAGTCATTGTATTAGGATTAACCGTCGTGCTTGGGTTAATGCGCTCGCCGCCTGCTCCCCTTGCTACCTCAAAGCCGAACATATCGGGTCTGGAAGACCATACTTCTCTGTTATTACCGTCGGACAGGGTTACTGTATTGCCGTCGCGGGCGTGGATAACCAGACGGTTGTTTTCTAAGGACGCCCATACATGCTGACGCTCTGCACCGGCACTGTTACCTGTACCCGGGATTGGCACATGCTCGGCATCTGGGTCTTGTATGCGCACCGAAACGTGGTCTAAACGAATATGCGACGGCGGAATATTTGTCATATCGCGGTTGGGGTCGGCCTGCCATTCTCCCCACGCAGGGTTCATCCTGTACAAATGGTTCCCCGTCTGACCTTCGGCACTGATAAACTGCTGGGTAGCGGTAGGATGGTTAGTCACACCGAAATTCGGATTGCGGACGAACAGCCCGTCATACCCGGTACCCCCGGCAGTGAAAGTGCGCTCTACGTCGTCTATAATCATAGTGACACTTGTTTGGTTAGTGAACTCATAACGGCCGGCGGCAGGGTTATGCACCATGTTAAGTGCAGGATTCACAATAGTCTGAGAAGGGTCAGGCCCCATGGTAAAGCCCGGATTAAGCGGCCCTGCGTTATCTACACCGAACTCGCGGCGTAGCTCACCGTTGAACCAATCCAGGAAGTTACGGCCGCTTGTAAAGTTTCTTGCTACGTTTTCGGCTGCGTCTATGCTTACCCTGCGTCCGTTCAGGGAGACGCCCAAAGATACGCCGCCCATGGCGCCTACGTGGTCAAAAGTACTCGTCGCCCTAATCGACTGATTCAAACTATTAACACTGCGGAAGGTATCGCCGCGCGCAACGGAGTCCACGCGCAGATTGCGTGTACCGGCGCGGCCGCCTTCGGCCAAGGTGACATTAACGCCTCTTGCCGCTTCGCCGGTTTCGGAGTTGATTACCTTTGAAGTGACAGCGTTAAAATTACCCGGCGCGCGGATGTTTTGCTTTTGGTTGCTTGTGAAGCTCAGACGGCTGTCGCGGAATGTGCGCAGACTGCCTGCCACACCGCGCAGCAAGTCTGTCTGCCAGCGCATAACGTCCCTACCCTGCCGCATACGGTCAAGCCTTACGGAATGTCCGCGCATGATTTGCGAAACCATGTCGTTGACATCAAGGCCTGACATGCCTGTGAAACGCATCTGATTTGTGAACGTTGCCATTGCCATTTCCTCCTCTATGTTCCCTTGCTCATTTACGATATATTTGTAATGCTCTATGTCAAATTCCCTTCAGTTATCTTTTCGGCAAAATTTCCGCGGAACATTACAGGTAATTTTCTCAGTGGAGGGGTTCATATGAAAAAAGCCGCGTATTTTTGTACGCGGCTTTGCTGTTAAATCATGTAGCGCTTGTCGCGGGCGGGGCGGGAGTCTAGTTCTTTCTTTTTCTCCTCGTAGCCCGGACGGCCGAACAGTGCGTAGGTTGCGTTCTTACCTTCTTCTACGCCGGGTTGGTCGAAGGCGTCTATGTCCATCAGCTCGCCTGCGAAGGCCGTTGCTATTTCGAAGAAGTGCAGCAGATGACCCAGGCTTTGCGGGGTTACGCTTTCTAGCGTGATAGTCATATTCATTTTACCGGCTACTGTCAGGGCGTATTCCGTGGCTACTTGCTCGGTTTGGATTAGCTGGTTGTGGGTTACGCCGCCCAGGAAGCCCAGGCTCGGCATTTCGCCGTATAGTTTTGGGATGGTAATGGTTTCGCGGTATTTTTCTACGCCCATCAGGACTACGATTTTATCGAAGGGGCCTTCGGTGTAGAGCTGTACCTGCGAATGCTGGTCTGTTGCGCCCAATGCTTTTACCGGGGTTTGGCCTACGTTTACCACCTTGCCGTTTATGTCGAATTTTTTGCCGAGGGATTCCGCCCATAGTTGGGCGTACCAGTCGGAGATGAACTTCAGCGAGTCGGCGTACGGCATCATTACCGAGATGTTTTTGCCGCGCTGCATTGCGATGTAATGAAGGATTGCGTACATGTATGCGGGGTTCTTTGCGAAATCCGCGTCGCTGCGGCAGAGTTTTTCCATTTCGCCTGCGCCGTCTAGCAGGCCTTTTATGTCGATTCCGCAGAATGCCGCGGGGAGCAGGCCTACGGGGCTAAGCTCCGAAAAGCGTCCGCCAACGCCCGACGGGATTATGAATGTTTTGTAGCCTTTGTCTTTGGCTATTGTTATCAGGTTGCCTTTGGCCTTGTCTGTGGTGCAGACCATGTGGCGGGCGGCTTTTTCCTTGCCTAGCTTTTTTTCTAGCATATCTTCTATTATCATGAATTGTGACATTGTTTCGGAAGTGCTTCCGGATTTTGAGATTACGTTAAACAGCGTCTTGTTCAGGTCAAGGATGTCGAAAAGATAGACAAGGCGCTCCGGGTCGACGTTGTCTACTACGTATAGTTTTGGGTATTTGCGTTTTTCTTGGGGCAATTCGTTGTAGTACGGGTGGTTCAGGGCTTGCTGAACTGCCAAAGGCCCCAGAGCCGAGCCGCCTATTCCCAGTACCACAAAGGATTCTATGTCGGATTTCATTTCGTCAACGTAGGCGATTATGTCCTTCACTACCTCGTCTTGTTCGAAGGGCAGGTTCCGCCAGTCCATGCCGCCTTTTGCCAGTTTCAAGTCCATTGCTTTTACTGCTGCTTCGATTTTTGGTGCCAGTTTGTCGATGTCGCTTTGAGCTATGCCTTGTGCGCCCAGTGATTCGTGCATCATGTTGTTATAGTCTAGTTTCATTTGCATATTCCTCCCTTTCCTTTACAATAGCAAAAATATGGTTTAATATCAATGGGGTGATTGAAAAATGCTTGAATCTTTGAAGGAACGTGTCTGCGCGGCGAATTTGGCGCTGCCTGCTCATGGGCTTGTTACCCTTACTTGGGGGAATGTAAGCGGGCGCGAGGGCGATTATGTCGTGATAAAGCCTAGCGGCGTTTCCTATAATGAAATGCGCGCGGACGATATGGTTGTTTTAGATTTGGCGGGGAATGTTGTGGAGGGCAGCAAACGGCCTTCTTCCGATACTCCCACGCACCTTTGGCTTTACAAGGCTTTCCCGGAAATCGGCGGGGTTACGCATACGCATTCGGCTCACGCTACGGTTTTTGCGCAGAATAGTTCTGGGATTTTGGCGTACGGTACTACGCACGCGGATTATTTTTACGGGGACATTCCCTGCACGCGCCCGCTTACTTCCGAGGAAGTTTTGGGCGAGTACGAACTTGCAACAGGGAAGGTGATTACGCAGACGTTCGAGGAATTGGAGCTTTCGCCTTTGGCTATGCCCGGGGTTTTGGTTTGCAGACACGCGCCCTTTACTTGGGGCAAGGACGCGGAGGAATCTGTTCAGCATTCTGTCGTACTTGAAGAAATCGCGCGCATGGCGTTTATGATGTCCTGCATGAGGGATTGCGTGCTTAACCGCATCGACCAATATTTGCTTGACAAGCATTATTTGCGGAAGCACGGGGCGGATGCTTACTATGGACAAGTTTGAGGCTTGACATTATATAGTGGACTTCTTATACTGTAATAAGAATAAGCGAGAGAGGATAGTGTGAACCATGGCAAAAACACTGAAAGTTGGCTTTCTGCCTATCATTGACCATTTAATTCTTGGTATAACAAAAGCTAAAATCGATATGGGGGCGGAACCGGAGACTCCTAACATCGAGCTTGTGCAAAAGTTCGGCTGGAACGAAATCGGTAACGCCTTGTTCGCAGGCGAGATTGACATGGCTTTCATGCTGGCTCCGTACGCGATGGACTTGTTCCACGCGAAGCAGAACATCAAGCTGCTGCTGCTTAGCCACCGCGACGGCAGTATCATTGTTACAAACAAGAAGGCTAACATTAACGGGATAGCTGATTTTAAGGGTAAGACAGTCCTTATTCCCTACCAAGCGTCCATGCACCACATGATGCTACATAAACTGATGGCACAGGAAGGTATGACCATGGGTATCGGCAACGACGTAATGACCGAGGTTGTTGCGCCGGGGCAGATTCCTATGATGATTGAATATGACGTTGAGGGGCAGATTGCCGGGTATATTGTTGCAGAGCCGTTCGGCACGGTTGTTGTTAACGCGGGGCACGGTGATGTGCTTAGGCTTTCGAAAGAGATTCAGCCCGACCATCCTTGCTGCGCTGTGGTTGTGCGTGACGAGGTTATTCAGCAGGAGCCGGAGACTGTGCAGGCGCTTATTAACTCGTTTGTTAAGTCCGGGAACAGCGTGAAGAATGCTAAGGATGTCGCGGTTAAGTTGGCGGCACCGTTTCTGAATCAGCCGGAGGATATTATTAGGTCGATTTTGACTGACGCTAACGAGCGGGTTTCGACGGATAGGCTGCTGCCTGATTTGGCCGAGCTTGATGCCGCGCAGGAGTATCTTATAAATACTGTTTCTGTGCCTGCTATTTCCGGGAAGATTGATATGGATAAGTTTGTTGATTTGAGCTTTGCTAAGGCTGCCGGAGCTAAGTAAGGTGGAGAATTTTAGAGGTCTGCTTGGGGTTTTGGGGCGGGCCTTTTTTTGTTTGTTTTTTTGGGGGGATGGGGTATAATGCGTGATGAGGAAACAATCAACACCTTCTGGCAAACACTAGACAAGCTTGTCTCGGAATCAAAAATCATAATCGACCGCCCAAAGGGCAGCCGGCATCCTAGATATTCTGATTATATCTATCCACTTGATTATGGATATCTCGAAGGTACGGTCTCGATGGACGGCGGTGGGATAGATGTTTGGAAGGGTTCGTTTGGGGATGCCGTGGATGCGGTTATTTGCACGGTGGATTTGATGAAGAAGGATAGTGAGATAAAGGTGCTTATCGGCTGCGATGAAGCGGAAATGCAGATTGCTTTGGCTGCTCATAATAGTAGTGAGTTTATGAATGGGATATTGGTGCGGAGGTGAACCGGTCGGTGTGACCGACCGGTTGGTATGCAAACACTCACACCCCAGCCGCACGGCGCAGCGCGTCCGACCTCGCCTTAACCACATCAAAATCACTGCCGTAATACGGCTGACCGCCGCCGCCTACGCAGCCTGCCGGACACGCCATTATTTCCACCGCATGATACTCTGCTTTCCCGTCCCTGATGTTTTCAAGCAACCGCCTTGCGTTTCCCAAGCCATAAGCTACCGCGGCGGCTATCTCCCGCCCGCCTGTTTGCAGTTTTACTTCACGTATGCCTTCCGGCCCTCTCAGCTCCTTGAAGTCTATGTCTGACGGCGGCTTGCCCTCTAGCCGTGCATACACAGTCCGCATCACGGCCGTTATTACGCCGCCTGTGGTTCCGAACCCTACCCCCGCGCCTGTGGATTCGCCCATTATTGTATCGAATTTGCTGTTCGGCAAAGCCTCAAAATCGATGCACGATTCCTTCATCATCAGCGCAAGCTCGCGGGTCGAGATTACGTAGTCCACATCACGGCCGTGCTGCGGGTGCGACAGCTCCTCCTTTGCGGCTTCGTACTTCTTTGCCAGGCACGGCATGACAGATACTACCACCATCTTTTTTGGGTCTATGCCTAGTCTCTCCGCTAAGTATGATTTCGCTAGCGCGCCGAAAATCTGATGCGGGGATTTGCAGGAGGACAGCAGAGTCAGGGATTCCGGGAACTCCTGTTCTGCGAACCTTACCCATGCGGGGCAGCAGCTTGTTATTATCGGCAGCCTGCCGCCGCTTTCCAGCCGGTGCAGGAACTCCGCGGCTTCTTCGGTTACGGTTACGTCCGCGCCGAATGCTGTGTCCAGGATTCTGTCGAAGCCGATTCGGCGCAGTGCCGTTACCATTTTTCCCGTCACCCGCAAACCCGCAGGCAGCCCAAATAACTCGCCGAGCGATACGCGGATGGACGGCGCGGTTTGTACTACCACATACTTTTCCGGGTCGTTTAGGGCTTCGCGCACTTTGCTTATGCTGCTTTTTTCTGTTAAGGCTCCTGTGGGGCACACGGCTACGCACTGTGCGCAGAAGGTGCAGTCGGTGCCTATCTGCGGTGCGTTTACGGTTTGGAGCTTGCCGCACACGGTTTCGCAGCGTTTGCATTCTATGCATCTTTCGGAGCGGTATACTATGGATGGATTGTTGCCGGTTGTTTTGCGCTCCCTCCCCTCACCTTCTGGGATTTTGCTTATCCTCATCTCTGACGCGAGCCGTTGCAGCTCGCAGGTTAGGTTTCGTTCGCAGGTCAGGCAGTCCGAATGGTGGTTTGCCAGTATGTTCTCTACGGCGCTTTTTCGGGCGCTTCTTGTTTTTTCGGTATTGGTGCAGATTTCCATGCCGGGAAGCACTTCGGTTGTGCAAGCCTTGACCAAGGCGCCGCCCGCCTCCACCTTACACACACCGCAGACGGCTGCGTTGTTTATTAAATTGATTTCATGCAAGTTCAGGTGACATAGCGTGGGGATGTCTATGCCTGCCTCCTTTGCCGTTTCGAGAATTGTCTTACCTTCCTGCGCTTGGATTTTTATACCGTTTATTTTTATTTTCATACGGCTTCCTCTCCTTTCTACGCCTGATTTTACTTTGCTTGGGAGAGACTGTCGCGGCTTTTTGCGTAAGAGGCCGTTTTCCGGGGTCAAAATGCGGTTTTTTCGTGCTATAATACTTGAGCGGGGTGAAGCCTATGCGAGTGGAAATTAAAATCGACCCGGAGATTTCGGAAGTGACGGCTGTTATTCATGCCCCAAAGATGACTTCCGAGCTTTTTGCGCTCGTAGAAGCATTCGAAAAACCCTTGCTGCTCGTTGCAAAAAATGACGACAAGGTATTCATCATCGAGCCGGAACAGGTGGACATCATCCGCACCGAGGGCGGCGAAATCAAACTATACGACAGCAAAGCACAGGAATACACAGTAACAAAGCCGCTGCACGAAATCCTCGGCGGGCTGCCCGCGGCCTTTGTCCGCATCTCAAAATCAGCGATAATCAACATAGGCAGGGTAGACCATCTGTCAAACTCATTCAACGGGACAATGCACATCGTCATGAAAAACGGCGTAAGCGACTATATTTCACGGAAATATCTAAGCGATTTCAAAAAGCGGCTAGGAATGTGAGGTTAAAATAAAATGCTGAAACGTGTGATAAGAAACTTGATATTCGGTACGCTTTGCGGGGTTGCATTAGGCTCTTTTCTGACTGTCGCCCATGCTGTTATTTTTGATTTGACAGGCACACAGCATTTTACCGAGAATTTTACTGTCAATGCCCTGCGCATTATCTTGGTGAGTGTCGGATTCTTCATCAGCGGCGCGGTTATATACGAAACCGAGCGGTTCCGCACGGGTGCGAAGCTGATTATCCATATCATCGCGGGCAGCAGCGTGTTTCTGATTGTGGGCTTTGCTACGGCGTGGTTTTCGCTCGAGAATTACGGCGTTATAGTTGTGCGTATGGGTTATAATTTGCTTGTGATGTTGGCTGTGTGGCTTGGGTTTTACTTTCTTGATAAGAATGAGGTTCGTAAGATTAATGAGAAGCTGCGTGGGCGGGGCTGTATTTGACATAAAACCTTTTGACTCTGCCTTTGGGGAAGCGGTTAATATATTACTAAAAACAAAGGGGTATGAGACATGAATGCTTTAGTTAAAATTCAAGAGGTTTCAGGCAAGTACGACATTACGGCTCGGACGCTTCGCTATTACGAAGATATGGGGCTCATCAACAGCACAAGAACTCAGGATTACGCATACAGGCTATATGACGAAGCCGCCATCAAGAGGCTTGAACAAATCCTTGTTTTACGCAAACTCAATATCAGCATAAGGGATATTAAACGCATTTTCAGTTCGTCAGGCTCGGATGCTGTTTTAGATGTTCTCGGTAAAAAAGTGCAAAATATTGACGATGAAGTCGCCCTTTTACACGAACTAAAAGAAATCGTGCTTGGGTTTATCCAGAAAATTGAGCAGATAGATTTCAATAATGATGCTAATGTTAAAATGCTTTACGAAAAAGCCAAAGAAATTGAAACGCAGCTAGTCAACATTGATTATATCGGCAAACCCTCAAACGTGAGCCGTTTGCTTGAGGTGACGGAGAAGCTCGAAAAAAGGCCGGACATCAGAATCGTTGAACTATCTCCATGCAGAATGATTACTTCAGGAAGCGGTGATAATGAAACGATAAGGCGCTTTGAGAAGTTATGGAACAAACTTGACGAGCGGAGAAAAGATAGATTTTTCCCAAGAGATTTTATGGTTCATGTAGCTCCGCTCGATAAAGGCCCTGCTGTATGGTGGTACGCTATTGAAGATTGGGTAAGCGAAAAAGACACAGACGGCTTTGAAATTTTCCAGTTTGAAGGCGGGCTATTTGCGACCGCAATAACCCATGATTGGGATAACAACACAACTGCTAAAGCATATTCCAACATCATGGATTGGCTTGGTGAACACGAAAAATTAATGTACGATGACCGCTCCGGACACCATGTCATGTTTAACGCACTCGGGCCTGCTAAAGACCTTTTGGGATACCAACAGGCAGAATATTATTTTCCGATTGGTGTAAAATCAGAACACTTGTAATAAAGCATTTTCTACGGCTGCACATAAGCAAAGGCGGACATCTTGCAAATGTCCGCCTTCTCACCAAGAGCCTACCCTAAGCCGCACCCCTAAACAAACTAAGAATCCGCCCCCAAAGCGACAGCCGCTTCTCAACCCGCGCCATCTCCCCGCTCTTAGCATACCTATCATTCTCAAACTTATAAAGCAGCCCGTTCTTCATCAAAATCCAGTAAAACGCTTCCTTAACCCGAAACGGCTCGGGCGGCCCGTCAATATAGCCCTTCTCCACCGTCTCGTTAGTCTTTGGGTCGCTTATCTGCTCCGACGACGGCTTCTTGCCTAGGCTCGACATCGCGAAGCAGCCCACATTCTGGAAGCAGCCCATCGCGTTATTCAAAATCGATTCCTCATTCAAATAAGACAGAAGCTCGCGCACTTCCAGATTCAAGCCGCGTACGCTGCGCATGTTCACCGCGCCCTTGTGTTCCTCCTCGGGCAGCATGTGCTGAATGCGGTTTTCGGGCTTGTTGTTGAAAAAGTCGAACTTCACGTAGTTGAACAAATCAGCCTTCGACAGCACCAGAGCGAACGGAATCTGGCTCTTATCCTTCTCGAAGCCTATGAAGTAGTTGTATAGTGTGCTGAAAATATCCTGGTTCGAGTTATCCTTGGGAATAGCGTCAATCAGCGCGTTGTCCGAGAAACGGAACAAGTCCGTCAGCTGACCGAAGTTCGTAGGGTCGGTCATGAACAGCAGCCCGGAGGAATCGCGGATGTTGAATCCGTTTTTGCGGATGGCCGATTCGTCACGCAAGTCCTCGCCCGCTATGTCGTAGAAGATTATATCGAGGGTGTTCTCTTTCAGGTTCCCGTCCTCGGCCTTGTATTGGTACCAGAAGTTGAACGCAAACGGCGGGATTCTTCTGCGCTTGGTCGAGCTGATTAGCGTGTGGTCTTTCAGCAGCGGCGTTTGGTAGTTCTCGGTGAAATTTTCGCGTACGCGCTTGTCGCCTATGAAGGTCAGCTTCGATACCATGTCCGCGTTGTTTTCAAGCTCCGCGATTAACATGGTCAGGAAGACGCTCTTTCCGCTGCGTGCGTCGCCCAGTATCGAGATTAGCAGGCTGTCGCGCAGGCCGTAGCCTATCGGCAGCGTGTTGTGACAGTTTGGGCACAGGCGCTTCTCGGTGTTGTGCTGCTTGCCGTGCTGGTCGGTGTAGGTTACGCGCTGCACGAAACCGTTTTTTTCGAGGTCGGCTTCGGAGTACTTCACGTTTTCGTCGTCCAAGCTTAGCGCCATGAACTGCATGGCGTTTTTCTTTGACTCGGCTGCGGTATTTTCCAGAATTTCGCGGTTGTAGGCGAATAGTTTTTCGTCCTGCGTCTTTCCGGCGTTCGGGGCTTTCTTTGTCGTGCCTTTGCCCTTGCCTTTTGCCGCGGTCTTGCCCTGTATTGCGCCGTCTAGCCTGAAATCCGCCTCATTAGGATGGAACTTGTGGCAGCAATATGGACACAGCACATGCTTTCTTACGTTTTCAGCCATTTTCAGCTCCCCCTTAATTTATTTGGTATCTTTTGCCATGTTCTTCCGCAATCGAAAACCTGACCTGCTGATTCTTCTTAATGTTAAATATATAGCCCTCGCCGACCATATCGGCACCGAGCGGATAAAGCCCCAAGGGGCGGTTGTTTTCGTAAATCCCGTAGCGCAATACCCCTTCCGGCAGCGCTTCCGGCAGCTGCACATCCAAGCTGACACGCTTGTACTTGCTGAACAGCAGCGGCTTATACACAGCCCTTGCCGTCACCATGCTGACCTTATAAACCCAATCGCTGACCACTTCCGGCCCGTACACCACGACCTTGTTATCCTCATTAAAATACGCAGGGCAAAGCAGAAACCGCTGACGCTCGCCCTGTATGGGCATCAGTACATTGTCTGCCAAGTTACGGCTCACTACCGTATGTTCGTGACGGTTTTTCAGAAGTTTAGCAGCACCGGCATCGTCCTCATCCTCTAGCGCAAAGACCAACATAAGCTTGACCCCGCCGTCCTGCGGCCATGTCCACTTTAACACAGCCTGATGCTTCTCGTCAGCAGAAACTTCAAGGTTACGCACCGCCATCGACGGCTCGTTGTTAGTCTCAAATAGATATTTTCCGATTTCTTCCATTAAACATACAAATCCTTATAATACAGGTCGTCCAGATTGAAAGTCCCTGCTTGGTATAGTATATCAATACGGCTAGCACGGCTGTCCGCAAAGAGATTTACACGGCCTAACCCCTGCGATTCGTACGCGGCTTTTATATCCGAAGCGTACGCGCCGGGCATGTAAATGCTTGCCTCGGAATACAGCCCAAGGTCGCCTGTCTTCAGCGAAACCCCGTACCGCCTCCCGCGGATTGCCCACTCGGCAAGAAGCTGCGGCAGCGGCGCCCTGTCCGCAATATAGCCTAGCAACTCCCCAAAACTCCCAAGCAGCTCCGGCAGCTGCTTTTCCGCAAACGCTTCAAGCCGCACAAGGTACTCACTACTAAAGCTGCCGTCCCGCAAATGCCGCGCCATCGGCTCCGCATCAAACTGCGGCATGGCAAAGAATTTTGAAATCCCGGGCAAAAAAGTCTCAAACGCCGCGTCCAGACCCGCTGCCGCCGCCCTAAACCCTTCACGCGCGGCGCGGACAGTCCGCATGTATTCTAATAGATTTCCGTGGTATTCGTCAATAAAGCCAAGCACTTTAGTTAAATAACCGCCGTGTACCCGTAAGGCATGTATACGGTTCGCACGCTCCAAATATGACATAGCCAGCCGAAAAGGCATAGCATCCTGCCGCTGCCAAAAGGACAACCGCCGCTTCGCACCGTCCTTGCCTAACTCGCCCGCAAGCCATCTGCGAAGCTCGTCTTCGGCAAGGCTCAAAGACTGCGCGTTCTCATCTATGGCCGAGTTAACCGCCTCACGCCAACCGCCGCCGAACAGCTCCGCCGCCTCATAAAACGGCAAACCGTCCGCAGCCTTCCGCAAAGCATCCAAACTGCGCTCCGCCGTACTTCCGTAAATCTCCAAGACTCCGTCAAGCCGCTCACCGAACAACCGCTCAATCGCAGCCGCACGGCTTACAAAACTTTCCCGATTAACCTCGGAAGGAACCGCCAGCCCGTAAACATAATCACGCCCGACAATCTTAGCAAAATCGGGAATCTCCGCCCGCAAAAACCCGTCAATATCAAACTTATCCTCAAACGGCGGCCGAAAATCAAGCATCAAGCCAACCAAATAGGCCCTAAGCGCCTCGCGCGGAATCTCCAAGCTACGGCAAGCAGCAGTAAAAAACCGCTTACCGGGCGCGTGCGCGTTCTCCGCGAACAAAAAATCATTATACCGCGAAGCATCGGGCGGCACAGGATACTCGCCCGGCTCAAAATCCTTGAACAGCGAAATCAAAGCCACCGTCCTAAGCACATCCTCTTGCTTGGCAAAACTATTGTTGCTGTCAAGGTTCGAAATTATGTAAACCTGCGCATCGGGCAAGCCGCTACCATTAAACAGCGCCATCATACGCACCTGAGCGTCGGTACGACTGTCAAACGCGTTCGCGTCATCCACAAGCCAGTAAACATCAGTATAAATCTCCAAGGGATAGAGCATGGCAAGGTACTTATCGACCGTGGCACGCAGCTTGGGCAAATCCCAATCATCCCCTCCCAGCACATAGCTGACGCGGATAACCCCGTTCGTACCGTACGTCCGCCTGATAAAATCCTTCTGAACGCGGTTGATTTCGTCCTTGAACCATTCGTCGTGCGGGTGTTCGTGTACGCGGATGTACGCCGCCGAACCGGCCATACCGTAGTCCGCGCAAATCTCCGCGAACCCGTCGCACAAAGAAACCTTAGAGCCAAGGAAAATGAACAAAACAGGGTTGCTTTGCGATTTCATGATAGGGCAGCCTTCTCCTTGATAAAGACATCCCGCATTTCGCGGTAAAACAATCGTTTCAATGCTCCGTCGCGCTCGTCGTAGAACGATTTGTCGAGCAGTTCAAGTTTCTCGGTATATGTTTTGATATAGCCGTCAATCACTTTAAGGAGCTTCGTATACTGCTCATCGGTGTATCGGTTCTCGGCGTCCTGCGCTTTCTTTTGCAGGTAGCTTGCCGTGCTTTCCTCCAAGTCCAGATACGACCTGAAAACATCGTACTCCACGTACTGGTCGTTGATGTTCTCCATTGTATACAAGTCGTATTCGACTTCGTCAAGCGTATACTTGTACATCTTCCTGCGCTTGAAAATCACGCCCATGTACAGCGCCTGCGCAAAGTGGCTGTATTTCACCTCGTTTTTATCGACCTTTTCCAGGTCAGCGCGCATCTGCTTCACCTGCTCGCGAAGCTCTACTTCGGACTTCACAAGCTCGTTAAGCGCGGGCATGTAGATGAAAACGCCCTTGGCGTACTCGTCGTCCGGCTTGTTTTCTTCGACGACCATCTCGGTATCAAACAGCGGGATTTGGTACTTCTCACGCTCCGGCTCGTTCAGGAAGTTGTTCAGCTCAACGATGGCCGCTCGCGCCTGCGGAGCCGTGAAGGTTTTTTCGTCAAGCCCGCTGCCTATATGCTTGAACCGCCCCGCTATGTCCATAGGGTCGCCGAAGTAGCAGATATACCTCGCGCGGTTGCCGTCCAGACGGATTATCCCGTGTTCCAGCGCTTGGTCAAAGACCTTTCTTGTGCGCTCGTTTTTCATACGTTCGCGTGTGTTTTCGTATTCGGCCGTCCATAGTTTATCGTAGTTCGGCGAGGGTAGGTTCTTCCAGTTTTTCGTGTGGCTTTCGTACAGGTGCAGGCCTACCAGTTTGTTCAGCGAGGACTCGTATACCGCCTCGTACTCGTTCAACTCCTTGTAGCAGTACAATGCGACCGCTATTTTCAGGTTCAGCATGTATAGGCGGTTCACGATTCGGCTGTATTTAATGTTGGACGCCCGCCCGTTCATTTCGCGGATTACGCTGCGGATTTGCGGCGCGTTTGCAGGCACCGACAGGTATGTGTACGGCGGGAAGGTGATGTGCAGCCCGCTCGGAATATGGTTCATCGGAAACATAACCTTCGCCTGTTCGTGCAGGCCGAGAATCCGCTCGTGGATGAACTGGTCGGCGGAAATATTGCTGCTCTTAGCAAGCGCCGCAAGGTAATAATCGAGCGACTTATGCATAACATTCTGGAACTGGCTCGCCACAAAGGCGTTCAGATTCTCGACGATACGGTTATCCGGGCCCGGCATCCAGCTTACGCGGTTAAGCATCTCGCGAAGCAGCCGCACAAGCGAAGCCTTGTAATCTAGCGCAAGCGTAGGGTCGTTATCATTTTCAAAACTCTCGCAAAAAGCTTCCGCGTCAATCAAATCCGCGGTGAAGGAGTCCGAACTGTCACGCATACGGTGCTTGGGGTCTTGGAATTTATCGAACAGCTCCTTGAATGCCATCAGCATCTCGCAGAGCGTGTCTATCGTCTGTTCTTGGTAGGCTTGCAGTTTTTCCGATGCGGACTCGTAAATGCGGTCGATTGTATCGTAGGCCGTGTTCTTGTCCATCGCCTTCATGAAATCGTCGTTGACCTTCACAATCTGGCTTGCCTGGCTTTTCTTTCCGAAGGACGCAAACAGTGATTTCTGGCCGAAGTGTACCATTGCGGCTTGGCGTTTCAGCTCCATAGTCGCAATGGAATCGCGGTGTTCGCGCTTATTTTGAATCTCGCGTTTGCGGAGGTTATCTATGAGTTTCAGTACGGAAAACTCGTGCAGCTCCGACAGCTCTTTAAGCAGGTAAAACGGCCCTGTTTCAAGGTCAGAAAAATGCTGCTCTAGGACATTGTTCTTCTCAGCAAGGAGCTTGTCGAAACCTTCGAGAATTTCCGCGGCTTTGCTTTCGTAGTGTTCCTTCAAGCGCGCCAAGTCCTGCTTTACCGCGTCCTCAATAATGCCCGGGCGCTGGGTCAGCACTGTATGGTCGTATGTATTAAAATCGCGCAGCCGCGGCTTATCGGTCGCGAGCGCACGCTCCAAGCCGGGCAAGTCCAGTTTCAGGGCTTCAAGCAGCTGCTGCGAGCTTTCGAGACTGGGCGCACGGTCTATCAGCGGTTCCATTTCGCGGAACATTTTGTATGTCAAGTGATTGATTAGATACTCCATAGGCAGCTGCGTGCTTGCCGCGCCCACGGTGTTGTAGATATAGTTCACGGGCTGCTTCTGCTGATGCGTCATCAGGAAAGCCGCCTTGTTATTCTCTATGTTTGACAGGTAGGAGTTGATTGTATAGCTTTGCCCGTCTACCGCCTCCTCGCTTGCTATGAAGTTGATAATCGTTTCGGCGGCTACGTTCATGCAGTAATTCTTCGCGGACGGCAGCAGCTTGCCCATTTCGTCCTTCGCGCTTACCAAATGGCACAGGTCGTACGGCGGACGGTTAGTCCGAACATGCATGTCCGCGTAGGTATGTTCAAAGTACTCACCGTTATGCTCAATGTTCATCAGATAGTCAAGCTCTTTCAGCGCGGCGAAGCCGTTCGCCTTGATGTTCAGCGCGGCAGAGCCGTCGATTAGGCTGTCCGACAGCGTAACGTCCGGCAGGAATATCATCCCTATGTTCTCGACCTCAAAACCCTTTGTTTCCGCAATTTTACGGATAATGTACGGGATATCGATGAAAATACCGCTGCCCGTCCCGCCTGCACAGCCCACTAAAATGAACACGTACAGCAAATCGTTCGAGTTCCTGTTAGCCGTTAGCCTATTGATTTTTTCCGTCAGCAGGTTCACTACGCGGTTAGTGTTAATCGTCAGCAGAAACCGGCCCGCCTGCCTGATACCGCCCGCGCCGTGCTTCACTTGCTGCAAACGCAGGTTGTCCGCTATCCAGTCGTGGGTCGAAAACTTGAACACCGTATCACGGTTCTTGTAAATAGAGGTCAAATTCGAGTTATCGAGCAGCACAAACTCGTCGTCCGTAAACGACATGTCCATGAATTTAATGTTGCTCAGATTATCGTCTGAATCGATACCGAAATACTCCACCTGCGGAGGCTTGTCCGGCTTCCTGCCGCCCGCCCCGCGCGCGCTCCCCATCTTGAAATGCCGATTTATCGACCGCTTCACACGGATAAGTGACTCAACACCCGTTCCGCCTAAGCCCACAACCAATATCGGCTTATCTATCATTTCAGTCTTGGTGCCGGGGGTGTTTATCCCGCCGCCGTATTCATAATCAAGCTCACGCAAGTCAGCTATTGTCTCTGCCGACAGCTTCATATGCTGTTCCTCCTAGTCGCCTGTTGCTCTGTAGGTTAGCTCTAACTTCGCTGTTCCGTTGTTTGTGAAAATCAGGCGCTGATTATCCGCCCATGCGTATGGGCGTTTTGCGTCAATCGTGTTTTCGTTGTCGTCTTGAATTGTGCAGTTGCCTTTGTTATGCAGCATTATCACCGAGTCGGCGGGTTCTATATAGATGTCGCCCAGGTCTATCGACTGTAGTATCCTTGCGCTTTGGCTCTTTAGGCTTAGGCTCAGGAAGTCGTACAGCGTCGTGCGTCCGGGGAAGGTGCTTAAATCCGGGGCTTCTAAAGCAGTGTACATGCCGTCCTCAAGCAGGGCGCGCACTTCCAGATAGCCGTTGAATATCGTCGGCGCGGGCTTCTTCATGATACCCATGATTACTACTATCGCCGCCAGTATCGCCGCTACCAGCCCTATGATTGCCAGTACGTTTACCCGGCCTTCGTTCGGCTCGTCTGTTGGCTCGGGTTCCGCTACCGGTTCCGCGGGCGGGGGTGTGGGGGGTGGTGTTGGGGTTGGGCTCGGCGTTGGGGGTGGTGTGGGGGTCGGCATTGGTGCCGGGGCTTCGCCGTACCGCAGCGTTACGTACGCACTTGCCGTTACGAAATCAGGATGCCTCACAAACACCGACAGGTGTACCGTATCCACATCTATGTCTTCTAAGTAATCGACCGTGAACGAATCGCCTGTGTTCACCATCGGTACGCTGTGCAGCAGCTGCATTGCGCTGTCGAACACCCGCAGTTCCGCTTCCGCGCCATCGTGCAGCTCCCGCACCTGAATCCGCGGGTCTGCGAAAATAAACCCTGCCGTCACCGTCACAGGCAGCGTCGGGTCATACAGCGGGCCCGGGATGTCGTTTTCCTGAAAGAGCGAGACGGAGATGTTCACATCAAAATTGTATATCAGGTTGACCGTTATGCGGTCGTCCGGAACACCCATCACGCTAAGCGTCCAATCGCCCACCGCGGGATTGATACTCTTTATCATGCTGTAGCGGTTTGCGTAAGTAAGTATGTGGTTCACACCGTCGAACGCGGCCTCGTTACCTTCCGGGTCGGTCAGCCGCACATTCACAAGCGGATGTTCGGACAGCATGATTATGTTAGCCTCCGCCACAAAAGCGCTTGGTATCGGTATCGTCACATCCACATAGGTATCGCTTTCTTCAACAACAAATTCCGCTATCTCCGTAAGGGAGGAGCGGATATGGTTTGCAAATATTTCGCTGAAAATGAGCGGCAGCCCCGCCGCTTGGTCAATGATATAGCTGTGCGCCATCGTCTGACCCGCGATATTTCTTAGGAACTCCACATCGACATCGCCGTGGTAGTTCAGCCCAATTGTGTAAATCGGCACCTGCCCGCCTAGTGCGTCCAGCGCCCACTCTACGTCCGCGTATGACATTTCCGCCGTTCGCACGGTTTGAGCGGGGCTAAGCTCTATCGCGCCGTCTGTGAACAGGATAATCAGCTGACTGTTATCACCCGCGTCCGCAATCAGCATTTCTGCCGCGGCCCGAAGCGCAAGACCGATATCCGTCCAACCGCCGTACTCGAAACGCGAGATAATGCCACGCAGGCGTTCGCGTTCCTCGGGTGCGGTAATCGCGGTGAGCGGCACCACGGTATGCAAAACGTCCGTAAACTCGACTATGCCTATGCGCGAGTTCCGCGTTTCCATCATATCTATAAAGAGCTGGGCGGCTTCTATTGCCGTCCGTTCCCTGTCCGACTCCCGCATCGAGCCGCTTGTGTCAATCACAAGCACCGCGTCTATTCCGACGCTTACCTCCGCTGCGCAGACCTGCACCGCAAAACAAACCGCCGCAAGCAAACAGACAAATATGCCCGCGAAAATTCGGTATTTAGGGCTTAATTTGGTACGGTTCGTCATTGTAGCTGTTCCTTCCATATCCGTGCATATTTATATTCACTAGCCATTTTATATCATAAGGGTGCATTTTGTCCATTATTTGTTTATGTTAATTTCTGTCCGTTAAAGCAGAACTTTGTAAAAACCGGGGAAAGAGATGTCCGCACAGTCCGCTCCGCCTATTATTGATTCACCTCGTACGGCTGTCGCGAGTACTGACAGACTCATCGCCAGGCGGTGGTCGCCGCGGCTGTCTGCCTTGGCTCCGTGCAGCTTTTCCGCACAGCCGCGTATTAACATTCCGTCCGCTTGCGGGGTTATTTCTGCGGAAAATTTTTGAAATTCCTCGGCTACTACTTGTATGCGGTCGGTTTCTTTTACTCTTAGTTCTTCCGCGTCGCATACTGTTGTTTCGCCCTCGGCGAAAAGCGCCGCTACCGCTAGTGCTGGGATTTCGTCAATCAGGGTCGGAATCTCCGCGCCGCCCACTGTTGTGCCGCGCAGCTTCGAATGCCGCACCAAGATATCGGCCACCGCCTCGCCGCAGACTTCGCGCTCGTTTTCCAAGCGGATATCGGCACCCATGCGCCGCAGTACGTGGATAATCCCCGTGCGGGTTGGGTTGACACCTACACCTTCTAAGCGTACGTCCGAGCCGGGAAGCAGCAACGCCGCTACTATCAGAAACGCCGCCGAAGATATATCGCCCGGTACGGATATCCCCTTCGCATCAAGCGGCTTCTGCAAACCCCTGCTCATTATAAAATTACCTTCGCGGGTTATGTCTGCGCCCAGGTAACGGAGCATTATTTCTGTGTGGTCGCGGGTTGCTATGGGTTCTTCTATTATTGTTTCGCCTTCTGCGTACAGGCTTGCGAGCAGGATAGCGGATTTTACCTGCGCGCTTGCTACTGGTAGGGTGTAGCGGATGCCTTGCAGTTTTTTTCCGCGGATAGTGACTGGTGCGCGTTCTCCGCTGATTTCCGCGCCCATTAGGGATAGGGGGTCGGTGACTCGTTTCATTGGGCGTTTTTGGATTGAGCTGTCGCCTGTTATTTCTGTCTGGAACGGTTGTCCCACAAGCAGGCCTGTCATCAGCCGCAGGGTGGTTCCGCTGTTGCCTACGTCCAAAATTTCAGACGGCGCGGAAAAGCGCCCGCCGCGCACGGTCAGGTTAGTCCCGTCCATTTCTATGTCCACGCCTAGGGCGCGGAAGCATCTTATGGTGGAGCGGCAGTCCTCGCCTGTCAGGAAGCCGTCTACCTTCGTGACCCCCGACGCGATGGCGCCGAGCATCACCGAACGGTGCGAGATTGATTTGTCGCCCGGTACGCGGAGCGTCCCCGTGAGCTTGCGGCCGCCGCCTGTTATTTTAACGTCCATCCAAAACCTCCCTAAGTGCCGTAAGCAGTCCTGTCATTTCTTCCTCGGTTCCGACGGTTATGCGGATATAGCTGTCCATCCCAAAAGCCGCGCCTGCCCGGATAATATATCCCTTTGCCATCAGCTTATCGAAAACTTCGAGACTGTCCCGCTGTACGTCCGCCATTACAAAATTAGTCTGCGAAGGGAGCGATTCTATGCCCATCTCGGCAAGTTTTTCTACCGTCATGGCCATCACGCTGCGGTTTTTGTTAAAACTGTCACGCACGAAATCTTGGTCGGCCAGTGCGGCTACTGCCGCGTTTTGCGCCTGATTCGAGACGTTGAACGGACAGCGGATTTTCTCCATCTGCTCAATCACCGCAGGATGCGCCGCGCCGAAGCCCACGCGGAACGATGCGATTCCGTAGACCTTCGAAAATGTTTTAAGCAGCACCGCGTTCGGGTATTTGCGCAGAGTTTCCCATGTGTCGGGATAATCGGGCGCGGCTACGTATTCCTGATAGGCTTCGTCGAACACTACTACTATGTGTGCCGGCACCTTCGCCATGAAGGCATTTTGAGCTTCGCCAGGGAAATATGTGCCTGTCGGATTATTCGGGTTCGCAATGAAAATCAGCTTAGTCTTGGGCGTGACTGCTTCAAGCAGCGCGTCCAGGTCAAAGCCGTGCGCCTTCATCGGTGCGTAAACCATCACGCCTGCCATGGCTTCCACGGCCGCCGCGTACTGCGAGAACGTGACCGCGGCCGTCACCGCCTCGTCGCCCGGGTCTATGAAAATCTTACCCAGCATGGCAATAACCTCGTCCGTACCCGCGCCGAAAACTATACTGTTTTCCTCCGCGCCGTAGTGCCTGCAAACCGCCTCGCGCAGCTTTGTGCAGTACCCGTCCGGGTATATTGCTGATTCGTCAAACCCTACCGCCGCCTTCACCGCGGGCGAGCAGCCGTACGGGTTCTCGTTCGAGGCAAGTTTCACCACATGCGCAAGCTTGTATGCCTTTTTCACATCATCTATCGGTCTGCCGGGAACGTACGGCTTCATCGGCTGTATGGAGCTACGGAAATTAAACATCGCAAACCACCTTTTTTCTTGGTATTATATCATAAAAGTGTTTATAAAAAGGATGAAAATTATGATTGAGTGCATACCGAATTTCAGCGAAGGGCGCGATAAAGGCGTACTTGCCGCCTTGGAACACGCTGCGGGAGGTACCCTGCTCGACATACACGCCGACCCCGACCACAACCGCAGCGTCTTCACCCTAATCGGCAACGAAAAGGCAATAGCCGAAGCCGTCTTCGCCATGGCGGCGGAAGCCGTACGCCTAATCGACCTCAACAAGCACGAGGGCGAACATCCGCGCATGGGCGCGGTCGATGTAATCCCCTTCGTACCGCTGAAAGGCGCCGCCATGTCAGACTGCGTTGCCCTCGCAAATGAAGCGGCCAAACGCATAGCCCGCGAGCTGTCCCTGCCCGTCTTCCTCTACGAAGAAACGGCTACCGCACCTGAACGCAAAAATCTCGCGGAAGTCCGCCGCCATAACTTTGCCAAGTGGCAGCCCGACTACGGCCCGCCTGCCCCGCATCCCACCGCGGGCGCGGTCGCTGTTTCCGCGCGCAAGCCGCTTATCGCATTCAACATAAACCTCGCGACACCCGATATAAACATAGCGAAAAAAATCGCCGAAGCCGTACGCGGTTCAAGCGGCGGGCTTGCGCATTGCAAGGCGCTCGGTATGTACCTGCACGCGCGCGGTATTGCGCAAGTCTCCATGAACTTAACCGACTACGAAAAAACGCCAATCCACCGCGTCTTCGAACTTGTCCGCACGGAAGCCGCCCGCTACGGCACTTTCATCGCCGGCAGCGAACTGGTGGGGCTTGCCCCGTCCCGCGCCTTGTTCGACTGCGCGGAGCATTTTCTGCAAATGGAAGGTTTTGATTCAAATAAGCACGTTATTGAAAACGCCGCTGATAGGATTCCATGATTGCGCCGGATACTAATGTATCGGGCTCGATATTCTGCCATTCGGCAAAGGCGGTTATGAACTCCGTCCATGCGCGAAAGCGTCCCGCCGCAAACTCCCTGTGCCGTTCATGCACCGCTGTCCCGCCGCGGATTTCGAACTCTGGGTGCAGCTCGCCCGTTGCGGTAAACCAGTACCTCGCAAACTGGCTTGCGAACTCCTCGTAGCTGACTTGCGCCTTTTCCTCAAACAGTGCTAGAAGCCCCGGGCGATGACGGTGCCCGCGCCCCATGGCAAGACTCAGCCCGCGCACCATCTGCAAGTCATCGAAGCTGATTAAATCGGCCACCTCGGGCGTGCCGTCCCACAAATCGCGCATATCATCATGCGAAACCGCGGCGGCGTTCCAGACCTCGTACCCGCGCTCGCCAAGCGCATTTTCCAGTACCCGCTCGAAGTTGCTGTCGTACGCGAGGCTGCCCCCGCCGACAAGCACGCGCATAAAATTCTCCGCACAGATAATCTCCCGTACATTTGGGCTGTGCTGCGAAAACTCAATCCCGCGCCCGCGCTCCGCAAAAAAAGCCGCCATAGCCTCATGGTAGCCGAAGAAAGCCGAACCGAGCTCATCTAGCATAAGATGCACAAAAATATCCTCGTCCTGATTGGACGCGACAAACATGCGGTTGTGGTCGCCGTGGATTATCATATAACCCGTGTTCCGCGCGTATTCCGCGAACATGCTGTATGTAGTATCAATCACCATCCCGATAAAATCCACATCCGCGCCCACCTGCGCAAAGAACGAATCGCCTAGCCCGACACGCATAGCATATCGTGCCTCGTCGTTCAGCCTGCGGTTGAAACTGTGCAGCTCCATATTCACAAACGCGTCAAAACCCGGAAAGCGCTCCTGCGAATGAACGGCAAACTTTCTGAAAAACTGCCCGAAACTCTCCGCCATAACACCGTCGCTCTGCGGCGCGGCATAGACCCGCACACCGAACACAAACGAAAAAAGCATAAGAAATGTCAAAATTTTCTTCATTACTAATATCTCACTCCCCATTTTTTGAGTTGACATGTGAAGACGAACTTCGTACCTTTGTCCGGCACCGATTCGGCTTGGATATCGCCGTTCATCAACTTGATGATGCGCTTGGCAAGCACCAATCCGATGCCAACTTCTTCATCTTCCCGATAATATTCGAACAAACTCTGCATCTGCTCCTTGGGAATCCCCACTCCGTTATCGGAGACTTCTACCTGAAGCGTAACAGAATCAGTGCTTTCGGCAACTATTCGTGCATCTAAACTAACTTTACCGCTAAGCGGCGTGTACCTAACCGCGTTAAGCAGCAAGTTCAGAATAACCTGTTCAAGCAGCAGTGCGTCACCTGTCAGCACAGACGGGATATCCTGCTCTATATTCGATTCTATTTCCAGATTTTTTTCGTCCGAAATATAGCCTATGTCCTGCAAAACGCCGTTTACCATCTTTTTGAAATCAAAGCTTGAATCTTCAAGCTCTATACTCTTTCCGCGCCTCCCGACAAGGTCAAGCACCTCGTCCATTACTTGAAGGGTGCTGAGAAAAGCCGAATAAATCTTATCCATATTATACCTGATGTTCTCGGGCATACCGTGCATCTTCGAAATCTGCATCATGTTCATGATTGCGTTCATGGGTGTGCGCATCTCGTGGCTCATACTGGTGAGGGTGCTCATCCTTGCCGCGTTCATTCTGTCGGAATGTTCCTTTGCTGCGATAAAGCCGTTTTTCTGCTTGATAGCCGTGTTCAGCTCCTGCTCGATGTGCTTCCGTTCGAACGTATGGGAAACTACGCTCGTAAACAAAGACGCAAGGCTAAGCTCGTCCCAGCTCCAGTCCCAGCCCTTCTCAAGCCGCGAAAAGTCCAGAATGGCATACAACTTACCCTCCACGATGATAGGCGTGGATATGTATGACTGAAACTGCTTGCGGTACGGCTTCATCACATCCTTGAAAGCGGGGTCGTTGGAATGAACGTAGTACCTGCCCTCCTCGGCAAGCAGGCTGTGCATGACAGAGACAAGCGACTCGGGCATCTCGAAATATGTGCCTATCTGCGAGCTGATTCTAAGCCCGGGGTTTATCCATTCATTCTTGCAGGTTAGTTTCTCGTCGGCTCCGCTGTAGCTGTACAGCATGATTTTTCCTATACCCATGTATACGCCAATCGTGCGGAAGGCATTCGTAAGCAAGGTATCGAGCGGAGCAGTGGCTTGCAGCTGATACGCCACTCTTGTGATTAGTTCTTGCTGCTTGCGTTTCTCGGTCAGCTGTATGTAGCTGTCTACCCGCAGCTTGGTAAGCGACCCAATGTACGGCTTTACGATATAATCAGTAACACCAAGCGATATACCCATGGCCGTATCTTCAATATTTTCTACCGCCACACAAAGGACTATCGGTATGTTCTTCGCCTTCTCAGAATTTTTTAATGCGGTAATAACTTCGTAACCGTCCATCTCAGGCATATCTGCATCTAAAATAATCAAGTCCGGCAGGTCTTCCTCTACGGTTTCCAAGGTTTCGCGGCTATCTCTGACCGCATACACCTTGTAGTCTTCGTTCAGCATTTTTGTGAGTGTAATGATATTTTGCTTCTCGTCATCGACAATAAGTATGCTATTCTTCTTTTTTCTCACAGTAGCCTTCTCCCGTCATGATTTTGTAAACATACAAACCCTGTTACGTCCCGTATTCTTTGCTATGTACAGAGCCTCGTCGGCCCCGGAGATGAAATCATCCATAGAGAACTCGTCTTCCTTAAGCCATGTCCGCACCCCTATGCTTAGGGTAATGTTTGTGATGGTCTTGCCCCACGGTATGCCCGTGGATTCCGCCATGGCACGCAGGTTTTCCGCTACTTCCATTGCGCCGCCCGCGTCCGTGTTAGACAGCAGCGCGATAAACTCCTCACCGCCCCACCTTGCGGAAAAATCAGAACTGCGCTTCAGGACAGCGTTAAAAACAGAAGCTACGGCAACCAAGGCGTTGTCACCCTGCTGATGCCCGTATGTATCGTTGTAAACCTTAAACTTGTCGATATCTATAATCAAGAGGCTAAGCGGGCTGCCGTACCGTTTTGCCCTGGACCACTCGCTGTTTAGCCTTGCCTCGAAGTTTCTGCGGTTAGGCAGGCCCGTCAGCTGGTCGTGCAGGCTAATCCGCTCTATCGTACGGTACTGCTCTATTATTTTTATTTGGTTCTGCACCCGCATCCTGACTATGGGCGAATGAAACGGTTTTGATATGTAATCTGACGCGCCTAGCGACAGCCCCTTTTCCTCGTCTTCTATGCTGTCTAAGCCTGTGATGAAGATTACGGGAATATCCCGCGTCCGTTCGGAATTTTTCAGCGCGGCAATGACGTCGTAGCCGTCCATCTCCGGCATAAGCACATCAAGGAGGATTACATCGGGCATATCGTCCTCCGCTGTTTCAAGCGCTTCGCGGCTGTCGCGCAGGGCGTACACCTTGTATTCCTTGCCCAATATTCCTGTCAGTACCATAATATTTGATTTATCATCATCGATAATCAGTATGCTGTTTTTTTTGTTATCGCTCATTAATTCCCGCCTTTCATGTCTCCCGCCATTTCTTCGAGAAGCCTAAGGGCTTTTCTGAAATTGAAATCTTCTATCTCATTCGCAATACCTTCCGCCCCGGGAATAGCGCTCAGTTCCTCCAAGAATTGCAGGCTGTCCGTATCCTTGTCACGCAGCAGCGGCTCCAGACGCTCAAACACCGCAAGAGCCTTCTTCGTATCAAAGGCTGACTGCTGCTCTGCCTCCGCGGGCGCCGTTTGAATGCCCTCTGTCACCCCTAACTTCTCAAGCACAAGGTCAAGCTCCGCCTCCAGAGTCTCCATCGTAGCAGGCTCAAGCGTGTTCTTCCCGCCCGACAGCTGAAATTCCGCAAGCGCCGAAAGCTCCATCAGCCTGTTTTCGCCGATTTGCCCCGCGTTGCTTTTCATGGTATGCACTAAGCGGTGTGCAAGCCTTATGTCGCCTTTTTCTATAGCTTCTGTCATTTCACCTATGATGTAACTGTTGCTCCTTACGAAATTCTTCTTGAGCCTTGCGTCCATTTCGCTGTCTTCTTTTTGCTGGAGTTTTAGGTCTATACTTGTGTAACCGTCTATCGGAAGGAACTTGATTAAACACTGCCACAGGTCCATGGCCGTGAAAGGCTTGCCGATAGTGTCGGACATGCCTTGGCTCCTGTACAGTTCCAAATCGTTAGACATTACGTTTGCGGTCAGGGCAACGATAGGCGATTCTACGCCAAGCTCGGTTATCTTGCTTGCTGCGTCCAAGCCGTCCATCACGGGCATGTGTATGTCCATCAAAATCAGGTCAAAAGGCACATCGCCGTGCGTTTGCCGTTTCGTTACCAGCTCCACGCCTTCCTTTCCGTTGTTTGCCAAAGTGACCGACAGCCCGACCCGCTCCAGATGGTCGCAGATTACCTGCTGGTTCAGATGGTTGTCTTCGCACACCAAAACATCGCCCGAGAAGTTCGGCTTCTCGTTTTTATCGAAGATGAAGCTCTGTTCCCACATATCGTCCGTTTCGTCGATAAGGGCGAAGCTCAAATCGAAGCTGAACTTTGTGCCTACACCTACGGAACTTTCTACCTGCAAGACGCCGCCCATCAGCTCGATTATCCCCTTCGTGATAGGCAGCCCAAGACCCGTCCCGCCAAACTTCCGCGTGATGCTGCTATCCGCCTGCACAAACGGGTCAAAGACAGTCTCGATTTGGCGCGGCGACATGCCTATGCCCGAGTCCTTCACCTCGAAGCTGACCGTTACCTTGTCTTCCTCTATGCCCTTGATGGAAGACACCAGTTTGACCGTACCGACATTCGTAAATTTCACGGCGTTGCCGAGCAGGTTTGTCAGCACCTGACGGAGCCGTACCGGGTCGCCGAGCAGCCGCTTTCCGATAGAAGGCTCAGCATAGCAGTACAAGCTGATGCCCTTCTCCTCCGCCTTAGGCACAATCGCCGACTGGCAGTGCGCAAATATATCGGGCAAGTCAAACGGAATAGCCTCGAGCATAATTTTTCCCGACTCGATTTTCGAGATATCTAGGATATCGTTTACGATTGCAAGCAGCCATGTCGCGCTGTTTTGGATATTGCCCAGATATTCTCTGGTTTTCTGTGAAATATCGCCTGTTTGGGCAAGCTCGGAGAAGCCTATGATACTGTTCATCGGCGTGCGGATTTCGTGGCTCATGTTCGCAAGGAAGCTGGATTTTGTCTTGCTTGCCGCTTCCGCGCTGTCGCGGGCACGGCGCAGGTTTTCCTGCGTTATCTCTATCTCGTTCATAAACGCCTTGTACTCGCGCAGGTCGCGCAGGAATGTGGCTACAAGATAGTTGCCCTTGTGGTTGATTCTCACGCAGGTAACTTCGCAGGGCAGCTGTTCGCGTTTTATCGTCTGGTGAACCCGCTCCATGCGGTAGTATCCTTCTTCGAAGGCACGCTTTATCATTTCGTACTCGCTGTCTACGCTGTTTTCGCCGTTCGGCTGGAACTCCGGCGAAAGGTCGCTTGACGCATCGTTGATTTCCTCGGTGGTCTTTACCCCAAAGTAGTTCAGGGCTTCCTTATTACAGTTTATAACGTGAAGGTTAGTATCCCATAGTATGCAGCTCATAGGCATAACGTCCAGAAGCAGCTGTGTCAGCTCCTCGGCCTCTTTCATCTTCTCGATGGACTCGTGGATTGCGGTGATGTCATCGTATTGTTCCAAGAAGACCTTTGAGCCGTCGGGCCAGTCGATTAGCCTGCTGATTACGCGGTAGTAGCGGTCATTGAACGGGCTTTGCATCTCCCATGAATTATTTTTTCCGATAGTGCTTGCGCTGCGTTTCGGGCAGAAGGCGCAGCGTGATTTTTGATTTTTTAGCAGGCTCCAGCATTCTTTGCCGAGTAAGTCTTCGTCTAGCCCAAAATCCTTTTTGAAGCTTTCGTTCATGAAGACGATATGGTCGGTATCTACCTCGGTTACGATTAGGCGGCTGTCCATGGTTTCAAGCAGCTTTGTCATACGGTTTTCCGCGTCGTAGACTTTTTGCATCATGGCGTCCATTTGGTTGTCGATGATGCCGGATATGTACCTCGCGATAACAAGGCAGGCGCCCAGTACGATAAACGTTATCAGGATTCCGCTTACGACGAAAACGAGCATCGTATCGAAATCCCGCGAAGTATCGTAGCCGACGAGAGCCATGCCGATAATCTCGTTCCGCGCACCGTAAATCGGCGCGATTTTGACAAGCATCCTGTTTTCAATGATTTCCAGACGCCCTAAAAAGCGCTCGCCGCCTAGCACGCGTGAGCTTATTGCTTCATATATGACTGTGTCAATCAGATTGTTGCCTTCGTTGTCGGTTAGAGTGGTAGAGATTTTTGCGTCTTCGTAAAAGATGGAGACTTCGCAGCCGGTGACTTCCCTCAGCTTATCCACAAACTCATCGACATCCAGACGGAAGCCCAGTGAGATGATACCGATTATATCACCATCGTCATCGAACACAGGCGCACCCGCAAACACGCCCATACGCACGACTATGCTCTGGATAATGGTTACGGTGGCGTATCCGTACATGGCTTGGTATACATGAGGAAGGTGCGCAAGGCTGTCGCCGTACAGATAGGCGTCGTGCGTTCTGAAAATAACGCGCCCGTATCTGTCAAGCACCGCGCTGTGGTCTAAGCCTGTGGCGGCTTTTAGGGTGTTTGCCATGGTGACAATCGCCTCGCGGTCGTTTTCGGCGAGGGCTTGTATGACCGCGGGCTCGTTCGAGACTGCGAATGCGGAGATGCGCGCCCGTTCCTTTAGGGTGGCGATTTCGTGTTCGACAATGCTCATGGCGGTGCGGACGTTTTTGTCCATTGTGTTGTTCAGCTCTTGGTTAAATAGGAGTATGGACGAAAAGAGTATCGCTACGCTGCTGCCTATGGTTAGTCCTATCATTGAAACAAATATTTTCCATCTGATGCTCATTTTGTTCCCCCTGTTTTGGAACCGTATGTATATATTTCGACATTTTTTTATTTTTCATTAATCTCCAATCCTAATGATATCATACGTTTAACTATGCTTCAATAATTATCTGTGCTATAATACCCGTGAAAGGGGGTAATAAAATGTTTGCTTTATGTATTGCTTTGCTTGTGCTGGGCATCATATTTCTGCTGCTTGAGATGTGGCTGCCGGGTATGGAGTTTTTTGCCATTGCGGGGATTATCTCGCTGGTTGTTTCGGCAATACTTGCGGTGCTTCATGTGCCTAACGGATGGATTATTGTGGTTGGGCAGGGCGTGATTATTGCCGGGTTTGTTTATCACATGTACAGTTTTATGAAGAAGAAGCAGCTGCAAGGCAAGCTTATACTGAGCGAGAACTTGGAGACGGCTGACTCGGCGGACATTGGCTATCTTGTCGGCAGGGAGGGCAAGGCGCTTACTTCCCTTCGTCCTTACGGCGAGGTGGATTTTGCCGGGGCGCGTATGGAGGTCAGTTCGTATGGGCCTATGATTAAGGAGGGGACACGGGTGCGGGTCGTCGATGTTTCTGAGCAGAAGATTGTTGTGCGCCCGGCTGAGGAGAATTGAGAATGGAGGTAGTTGATGGACTTGTTTGGATTTTATAACACTATTACGTTGATTTTTGTACTGGCCGCGTTTTTTATTTTGTTTATCTTTTTGCGCTTTGTGCCGGTTGGGTTGTGGATATCCGCTATATCCGCGGGGGTGAAGGTCAGTATTTTTTCGCTGATTGGTATGAGGCTGCGCCGTGTGCGCCCGCATTCGATTATCGGGCCCTTGATTAAGATTACTAAGGCGAATATTCCTGTGCCGATTAATCAGCTTGAGGCGCATTATTTGTCCGGCGGGCGGGTGAACGCTGTTGTTGACGCTATGATAGCGGCACATAGGGCTAAGCTTGAACTGCCGTTTGAACGCGCGGCGGCTATTGACTTGGCTGGCCGTGATGTTTTTGAGGCGGTCAGCATGAGTGTTACGCCTAAGGTTATTCAGACGCCCGAGATTTCTGCCATGGCTATAAACGGGATTGAGGTTACGGCCAAGGCTAAGATTACTGTGCGGACTAATATCGCGCGGTTGGTCGGCGGTGCGGGCGAGGATACGATTGTCGCGCGTGTCGGCGAGGGTATTGTTACGACTGTCGGCTCGGCGGAGACGCATTTTGCCGTGCTTGAAAGCCCCGATTTGATTTCTAAGAAGGTACTCGAAAAGGGCTTGGATGCGGGGACTGCCTTTGAGATTCTTTCCATCGACATAGCCGATGTGAGCGTGGGCAGGAATATCGGCGCGCAGCTGCAAATCGAACAGGCTGACGCAGACCTTAAGATTGCGCAGGCAAAGGCGGAAGAACGCCGTGCGCTCGCCGTTGCCCATGAGCAGGAGATGAAGGCTAAGGTTGAGGAAATGAAAGCGAAAGTTGTGGAGGCCGAAGCCGAGGTTCCTATGGCGCTATCCGAAGCCTTGCGCAGCGGGAATCTTGGGTATATGGATTACTTGAAGCTTGAAAATACCAAGGCTGACACGCTTATGCGTGAGAATATCGGGAATATGCATGTAGAGGTTTCGGCCAAGCCTGTCAAGTAAATTCTTGCCACTTATTTATACTCGGTCTGTTCCTCTGTGAAGTATGTTATCTTCGAAACGACGCGTTCGGAGATAATCGGAAAACCTGTTTCTGTTGTCTTCTTGAATTTGACATGCACTTTCAGAAAACTTCGCTCCTCGCCCGATATTATGTCGGGCGAGATTTCTTTTATTGAGGCGACGGCTTCGCGCAGGGTTGTTCCTATCGCCTTGTATAGCTCTGACAGCGCTTCTTCTGGGATTTTTCCGATTACTGATTTGGGTGAGATGCGGGCTGCCCATAGGATTTCGTCGGCGTAGGCGTTTCCTATGCCTTTTATTATTTTTTGGTCGATTAGGAAGGCTTTTATGTTTGTTGCTTGTTTCTTGCGTGCGGCTTTTAAGAAGTAATCGTATGTGAAGCTGTCCGCGAGGGCGTCCGGGGCGCCGCCCGTTTTGGGCTTGTAGCGTATTACCGTGCCTATGTCGCCTGTATCGTGGAAGACCACTTGCTCGTTTTCGAAATGCAGGGATAGTACTCTTGACCTGATTGATTCCGCTTCGTTTGTTATTGCGATTCTGCCGTTTAGCATCAGGTGGGCTGAGATTATTCTGCCTTCGGCGAAATCGAATAACAGCTCCTTGCCATGGCGGGTTATGCTTTGCAGCTCTGTGCCTGCCAGCTCATTTTCGGGCAGGATTATATTCCGGCTGAACACTGTTAGCCCTTTCAGGCGTTTTGAGGTCAGGCGGTTGAAGATGTTGTCCTTGTACACTTCTAAATCCGGTAGCTCGGGCATTTTTTTCTCCTTTAGTGTTTGACATACTCTTTCCCCCGCCTTACAATGCTATGGTATGACTGACCATAGGGGGGAATCCGACAACTATGTACGGAGGGCACAAAACCATGAGGCGCAACCTGCTGCTGTTTTTCGGCGACGGGGTACTGTTTATGCCTGCTATGACACTTATTTCCATCACCACGGTAATACCGTATTTCCTTGAACAGCTGGGCGCGTCCACCTTTCAAATCGCTATGGCGGCTTCTATGGGTATGATTTTGACGTTTTTATCGCAGCCGCTGTTTGGCTCGCTTGCTTCGCGTACTAAGCGGCTGCACAGCGGGTTTGCGCGGCTTTTGTTCATGCAGCGCGGCATTTTTCTTGTGTTTGTGCTTGCGATTCCGATTTTCTCGGGAAATCCGCCGCTTTTGGTTTGGCTGTTCCTGTTCTTCTGGGGGCTGTTTAATATTTTTGTCGGGTCGTACGGTGTGTTCTTCACCCCGCTCCTTCTGAAACTTTTGCCGCCCGAGAAGCGCGGGACGCTGCGCGGGATTGGCTTTGCCTGCGGGTCGGGGATGGGGGTTGCGCTTGCCGCTGTTATTCCCGTGATTTTAGGGCGCTTTGCTTTTCCTTACAACTTCGTGATTATTTTTGCGATTGGCAGCGGGTTTCTGCTGCTTAACGCGCTCATGTTTTCGCTTATGAAGGAGCCGGACGACGCGGAGCCGCGCGAGGCTATGAGCATTTTGCAGTACATAAAGGGGCTGCCCGGCTGCTATGCCGGAAACCCGGCGTTCCGCTCCATGGTGATTATGTGTACGTTTTTGGTTGTGGCTAACGCGCTGCTGCCCTACTATACGCTGTACGCGATTCGGGTTTATGACGCTACGGAAGCGCATATTGCGCTGCTTGCGGCGCTTGCCGTTATTTCTGCGGCTTTCGGGCATGTGGTTATCGGGCTTGTGGTGGACAGGAAAGGCCCTGTGCCGATTTCTGTTGCTGCGGCCTGCCTTGTGGCGGGCGCGGGGGCGCTTGCGCTGTTCGGCGGTTCGCTTAACATGCTGTTTGTGGCTTGGGTGCTGGCTAACTTGGCAAGCAACAGCTTCATGATTATACCCACGCTGCTGATTGGCGAGGTCGCGCCTGCGGGGAAGCTGCCTTTGTATGTAGGGGCGCTCAATACGGTTTCTTTAGCGATTTCTTCGGCTATGGTGCTGCTGCTTGCGCCCGCGCTTGAAAATATTGGGTTTGTGCTGCTGTTTATAGTGGTGCTGATTTGCGGGGTTTGCAGTCTGTTGGTCAATTTGTTTGTATTTCAGCGTCAATTGTGAGGCTGCCGAAGATTTTTGCGAATGTTCGGCTGTAGCGCGTCAGTATGCGGATTGGGATGTTGAAAACGCGCGTTTGGCGCAGGCGGCGCCCTTGTTCTTGCGCTATGGCCGCTGCCATTTCCGCGGTGCTTAGCGGGACGGGGTCGCATGGGTGGAAGATTCCGCTTTTCTGTCCGTAAATGACGGCGTTTATCTGCGTATGCAGGCTCTCTATACTGATGACGCTGCGCGCGTTTTTGTAGGACGGGAAGAACGGCAGCAAGGCCACTAACTTACGCAGGCGCGCGTAGTTGCCCGGGCAGCCCGCGCCGTAGACCATAGGCGGGCGCAGGATAGCCACACGGAAGCTATCGTCCGCAAGCGCGGCAATAAGCGATTCCGCCGCAAGTTTCGACCTTCCGTAGTTGGTTTTCGGCAAGGCCGGCGTGCTTGCCGTGATATGCCCCGACTCCAAACCGTATACGCTAATGCTTGACAAAAACACAAAATGCGGCACTCCGTCAGCTTTTGCCTTCTTCGCGACATCAAGGGCGAGGTCGCGGTTTACGACAAAATAGTCGTATTGATTACGGCGATTTTCGCGTACGTGAGCCAGTCCCGCCGTATGCAAAACAGCGTCGTAGCCGGCAAAGGTTTTTCCACGCCACGCATCGTTGCGGACGCTGATTAAATCGGCTTCTTCCGCGAACGCACCCGCAATATACCCGGTGCTGCCCGTGACGAGAATTTTCATTAAAATAACCTCCCAAAGGAGCATATATGACAGTAACACTATCCGTAAGCGGCATGACATGCGCCGCATGTGCTAAGAATATCGAACGTATAGCAAAAAAGCAAGAGGGAATTGCAAACGCGCAGGTAAATTTTGCGATGGAGCGCGTTCTGCTTGAATACGACGGCTCGGCAAGCCTGGAACGTCTTCAGGCGGCGCTTGCTAAGTCGGGGTTTGGGCTGCACGAGGAAGCGCCGGATAAGAGCGGCGACCTTGCGGCGATGCGGCGGCGGTTTGTGCTGTCGCTTATTTTCGCGGGCCCGCTTCTGCTGTTTTCGATGATACCCATGACCCTTGAAGCATTGGGGCTTGCGTGGATTCCGCACCGCTTCGACCCCATGCATTATCCTGTGTTCAACGGCTTGGCACAGCTTGCCATGACCGTGCCCGTGATGTGGTTCAACCGCGCGTACTTCCGCAACGGATGGCGCGCGATGATTGGACGGCATCCGAACATGGACACGCTGATAGCGAAGGGTACGGCGGTGGCATTTTTATACAGCGTGTACCTGACATGGGAAAATATCGCGATGGGCGCCCACAACATGTTCTACTACGAGACGGCGGGCGTCATTTTGACATTAATCACCCTGGGCAAATACTTTGAGGAGAAGTCAAAAGGCCGAACCTCCGAGGCAATCAAAAAGCTGATGGGGCTTGCGCCCAAGACGGCAAGGATTGTCATAGACAGCTCTGAGACAGAAGTGCCAATCGAAGAAGTAAAAGCAGGCGACATAATAGCCGTGCGCCCCGGCGAGCGTATGCCCGTGGACGGCATAGTCACAAGCGGCCAAACATCCGCGGACGAGTCCATGCTGACCGGCGAAAGTATGCCCGTAGAAAAGCAGCCCGGCGACCAGATAATCGGAGCAAGCATCAACACAACAGGCGCAATCCGCTACGAAGCCACAAAGGTAGGCAAGGACACTGTGCTTTCGCAAATCATCAAGCTGGTAGAAGACGCGCAGCAGAACAAGGCGCCGATTGCACGCCTTGCCGATGTTGTGTCCGGGCACTTTGTCCACGCGGTAATAGCGGTAGCGCTGATTGCGGGCGCGGCATGGTGGCTTGCGGGCTACGGCACGGCCTTTGCGCTTGTGATACTGGTTTCGGTACTGGTAATCGCCTGCCCCTGCGCCCTGGGGCTTGCCACGCCCACGGCAATAATGGTAGGCACAGGCAAAGGCGCGGAACACGGCATACTAATCAAAGGCGGCGAGCCGCTAGAAACGGCACACAAAATCAAAACGGTAGTCTTCGACAAAACAGGGACAGTGACCGAGGGCAAGCCGCAGGTAACGGATGTGGTCGAGCTGAACGGCTCCGCCATCAGACTGGCAGCCGCCGCAGAGCAGCAATCCGAACACCCGCTAGGCGCCGCGATAGTGAAATACGGAACCGAGCAATACGGCAAGCTCCCGCAGGCAGATGCATTCCAAAGCATAACAGGGCAGGGCGTATCGGCACAGGTAGAAGGCGTACACATTCTGGCAGGAAACAAACGCCTGATGGAAGAAAACGGCGTTGCGCTGGGTCAACCGGTCGGTGTGAGCGACCGGTTGAGCGCCGAGGGCAAGACGGTAATGTTCGTGGCAACAGACGGCGAAATCGCCGGAATAATAGCCGTAGCCGACATAATCAAACCCACAAGCCGCGCCGCGATTGCAAGGCTCGAAGAAATGGGCATAGAGACAGTAATGCTAAGCGGCGACAACCGCCCCACGGCAGAGGCCGTAGCAAAGCAAGCAGGGATTAGGCAGGTGGTAGCGGAAGTTCTGCCGCAGGACAAGGCAGCGCATGTGCAGGCATTGCAGAATTCTTTGTCAAACGGCGCGGTGGCGATGGTAGGCGACGGAATAAACGACGCACCCGCGCTCGTGCAGGCAGATGTGGGGATTGCGATAGGCAGCGGTACGGATGTGGCGATTGAGTCCGCAGGGATAGTGCTGATGAGCGGGGATTTGCAGGGTGTTGCGCAGGCGGTTTATTTGAGCAAGCGGACTATGCGGAATATTAAGCAGAATTTGTTTTGGGCGTTTGCGTATAATGTGCTTGGGATTCCTGTGGCTGCGGGGGTGTTGTATATTTTTGGGGGGCCGCTTTTGAGTCCGATGTTGGCGGCTTTGGCTATGAGTTTTAGTTCGGTTTCGGTGCTTGGGAATGTGCTTAGGTTGCGGGGGTTGGAGTTGGGGTGAGGAAATCTAATAATCATCAATCCAATTAACTTGCTGTAATCCTGCTATATTCTCAAAATCTTTCGTGTTTCGAGTAACCAATGTATAGTCATTCAACAGACAAAACGCCGCGATGAAAATATCATCATCACCAACACTAAAGCCGCTTTTACGCAAATCAACATAGATATGTGACGATTTAACCCACATTTCGGGTGTCATAATGCCAACGCCATAATGCTGACGTAGTGAAAGATAGATTTTTTCTTTTCTTGGCGAGGACTTATAAAGCAAGCCACGTTGAATTTCATAATCAACAACAGGCGGGATTATAAACTTATCACCACGAGCTATAGCAAGCTCACCTTTTTCTTCAACATTTTTATCGTTATTGAGTATGGCAATTATGGTATTTGCGTCAAGTGCATACGTCATAGACTATACCTCGTCATCAAAAATAATCAGCTCACGGCTAAATTTTGTGCGTGGAAAATCGTCCATAGTCAGCACCTCATCACCGGCATCCTCTGCAAGTCTATTGATTTCTTGCCAAAATTTAAGGTCGGCATCTATTCGCTCTTGCCTATCCGCGGCGGAGCTTGCGGAAATTTGTTCAACAAATGTAATGACAACCTCATATTGACCGCTTACAGGTATTGCTTGCTTGGGCTTGAAATTAACACCGTCAAATACTGCTTTTATTGCTTGCATGAAATCACCCTTCCAAAGTGAAATATACCACAACCCACCAACTAAAACAACTCCGCCCGCTCTATTGACGCTCAAATCGAACCAGCGTACAATAAAAGGCAAACTACATCAACCCCTAGGAGAGAAAAAAAATGAACCTAAAAAACGCAATCCTGCACATAATCAAAAACGACGGAAACCCGTCCGTCTACTCCGCCTCCGAACTGGACATCGACAGCGAAATCTGCGAGGCATTCATCAGCAAACACATCAAAAAACTATACAACAACCCCGCAACCCGCGAGGCCACCTTCCGCGCGGACTCACCCGTCTACGCCGCCTTACAGAACTACCTGTCCCGCAAAACCACCTTCATAGACTTCACAAAATCCCTAGGCGAGCGCTTCACGGAAATCATCGCAAACCGCGAAGACATCCCGCCCGCCGACCTGCTCATAGTGCGCTTCGACATAAAACACGACGAGTTCCTGGCCATCTTCAAACTAAACTACAACGAATGCTTCACCCACGAAACAGGCGGCAAGGCGAACAACCTGATAAAATGCACCTCCGTGCTGCCCTTCGGAAGCGGCAAAATCGAAGAAGCCTGCCTAATCCCGTTCAACCCAATGCTAATCAAGCTAATCGAAAAAGCCCACAACATAGACGGCGAGCTAGTCAACTACTTCTCCGAGCTGTTCCTGGAATGCGAGTCATCGCTTTCCCGCAAGGAAACCGCGCAAATCATCAACGAAGTAACCGAGGAGTTCGTAGCCGAGCATTTCGAAAGCGACATAAAAACCCGCGCACTCGTGAAAACGGCAATGACAGAAGAAGCCGAAGAATCCGAAGGCATAGTCTCCATGAACAACGTAGCCGCCCGCGCCTTCGAAGACGAGGCAATCAAGCAAGAGTACGTACATACCCTGCGCGAAGCGGGTATAGTAGAGGACTTACCGCTGGGCGAGAAGTTCGTAAAGCAGCAGTTCGGCACCCAAAAGCTGAAAGCCGAAAACGGCATCGAAATCAAGTTCCCCGCAGAACTGGCCGTGGATGACGAGTCAATGGAGATTGAACGGCACTCGGACGGCTCCGTTACCGTAACTCTGAAACGGCTGAGGATGGCGTTCTAATCGCCGCCATATCATACCAACAACCGCCGGGCGCGTTATTAAACCCGCCATGGTCGTCGCTCCCGGCGGTAACTATTTTCCCAAGCCCAAGCAAAATCTCCGTAACTTCCCCGCTGTGCGAAGGATAGTAGCACTCGAACCCATCCGCGCCAAACCCAATAAACTCCGCAGCAACCTCCCCGCATTTTGCCGCGTCCTGCTTTAGTGTATCGCCAAGATGCGCAAGCACCGCGCACCCCCCTGCATCATGAATAACCCGTATCACATCGCGCGGATGAAAAAAATCGCCGCGCACAGCAGGCGCATACTCGCGCGCGAGTGACAAATGCTCATGCCAATTCTTCGCCAAGCCCTTGCTGATTAAATAGTCCACACTGTCCCAGCCGCCGTTTCTGCGGTCGCGCTCATACCGCAAATATTCCTCTAAGGATATTTCAGAAAAATCCTTCGAAATGTTTTTAATAAATTCAACGCCAAAATCCGCAAGAACACCGCGGTTGTGCCTGAGCAAATCCGCCAGAGCGGCATTTTCCACATCAATATCATAGGCGAGAATGTGATATTCCCGCCCATCCAGCGCCGAGTGAATCTCCACCCCCGGAATCAATGTAATCCCCATCCCCGCGCAAAAATCCCCCTCACACAAATAAGCATCCACCGTATTGTGGTCGCAAACAGACAACAAACTCACATCAAGCCCGCGCGCCTTCTCCGCAATTTCCGCAGGCGTAAGCCGCCCGTCAGAATACTGCGAATGAACATGCAAATCCGCAAACATCACACTCCCGCCTTCCTAATCCTGCACTCGCGATGATACTTATATTCAGGAAAATCCGCACACTCCGCACTGCGCCGCGCATAAGCCGCGCAGCTGGTAGTCCCGTCAGCCTCGTCCCGCAGCCACTTGCACCGCTTCTCCTGCTTCTCGGAATTTTTGCGCCAGTACTCCGCCGCGTACTCCTCACCAAACTCCTCCCGCAGCCCGCGCAAAAACCCCGGCGACAAGTCCGAGGTTTCGTATTTGGGAATCGTTGCGAGAAAGCTCCGGCAGCAGGTTCCGCATCTGTGGCATTTAATCTTATTCACGCACGTTTCTTCTTTCGTTCAGACATAAGTTTTTCAAACACCTCTACCCTCGGACGCAAATCTTCACGCAATTCATCCAAAGTCATATTCACATGCTGAGCGGAGTTATATTCCCGAAGTTTCCGTATATCCTCCAGGTCAAAGCGAGGGCTCAAAACAGGCTTATCCATCCGTATCATCCTCTCTCGAAATTATCATGCCGGGCGCGTAAATCCCTATGTCGCTATAGCCAAGCCGCGAACCGACATAACGCACGCCGTTTATTGTCTTGACCCTGACTATATGCCTAAAGTTCCACGAAATAATCATATCGCAATTATTAACAACTGCACATCCGATATGCAAGCAGTCATCAAGTCTTTTTGCAGTAAGTACACCGACCTCGTTGAGATAGCCTGCAAATGTACGAACATCCTCGTCGATGCGCAGTACCGTATAGTCGATTTCATTAAGATAATCCAGCATTATTCCTTGTTTAGGTTCGGCGGCATCCATGACCTCGGCTATTGTGATTTCCGAAATGAAAACCTCAAACTTACCCTGCTTTATCTCACTCCACAGCAAAAGTGTGTCCTCCGTTTTTTCGGGAACATCATCCTGCTTCAAATGGCTAATTACAGAGGTGTCCAAGTACATTTTAAGCTTTCTCAAACCGAACCACCATCTCCATCTGTAGTGAAATAATCCGTATAACTAACGTAGCGTACGCCGTACCCTCCGCTTCTCCACAAACTCCCCGCAGCGCTCGCCCGTCGAATCAAAAATAACCTGCGACGGAATCTTCGAGGTTCTCAACCCCCAAAAGCTGCACCCGCGCGGGAAGTTCTGGTTCCATGTCGTAACGAAATATTTGCACTTAAAACAATTCACCCTGTCCATCTACTCGATAAATACCGCGGAGTACCAATTCTGCGGCTCGTCTCGGCTCCGCAGCACCTCGATTGGCAGCCCCAAGCCGCGCACAGTCTTAAAAACGTCTATCCCAACGCTGTGAAACGCCGGTCGCGCCTTGTCCGGGAAAACGCATGGCACATCCCTCACCTTCGCACAAGTTCCGCACAAGCCGCAGTCGCTCAGCGAAAACGCGAAGTAGTAGCCGTCAAGGAAGCATTCCCGCTCGATTGCGTAAGAAATCTCCTGCGAGTCGGGCTTGTTATCGCAGCCGATTATTATGCCGTGCGAGAATTTTTCCAGCACGCGCTGATATTCTTCCATAGAGAGCGGCGAGCGCTGATACGGGCAGCTGTGCAGCAGGCCGAAGTCCTTGCAGCCGAAAATGCATTTCAGTACCACCCGCGAGTCGAAGGCAATGTCCGTGATTATAAACGGGACGGCATGTGCCGCGCCTGCCCCAAGCGCCATTTCAATGTATTTTTTGCTATCTCCGCTCATGCTTCTGCTATCTCTGCTCATGCTTCTGCTATCCCCGCTCATGTTAAAACTCCGATACCGTTACGCGTTCGATTACTACGGCTTCGAGTGGGCGGTTTTCTTCACCTGTTGCTACGGCCGCGATTTCGTCCACTACGTCCATTCCGCTCACTACCTGCCCGAATACGGTGTGTCCGCTTTCAGAAATCGCCAAGTCTAAATGCGGCGTTCCGCCGTAGCGCAGGTACGCTTCCATCTGCTCCGCCGGGTGAATATCACGCGCGAAGACATCATTGCCCATGAAATCCTGGCCGAGCAGCATGTCCTGATTTTCGATTATGAACGAAAACTCCACCTGCCACCTCTCTTGCAGCTCTCTGGCGTCCACCGAGCCGTGTACGATGTAGAACTGGCTGCCGATGGAGTTAGGCATCATGGATTGCGCCATCGCGACCGCCCCGCGGAAATGCCGCAAATGCGGCGAGTATTCCGGCCCGAATGTTCCGCCCCAAATGCTCTCGCCGCCCATGCCTGTCCCCTGCGGGCAGCCGCCCTGAATCATAAAATTCTCCATGACACGGTGAAAGGTCAGCCCGTCATAGTAGCCGCCGCGGGCGTGGGTGACAAAGTTTTCGTAAGCGACAGGCGTTTCTTCCGGGAAGAAGCGGATGGTGATGTCGCCGTGGTTTGTATGGAGGATTACCTTCGTGTCGCCGGGGTTCGGGGCTTGGGCTTGCATAACGTCTAAGTCCGAGCCGAAGACGGTTTCGCAGCCGTAGTCTGAAGGGTTGTTTGGCTGACATGCGGCCAGGAGTAGTATGCTTGCTATTGTTAGCAGTGTTTTTTTCATGGTATCATGTCCTTTCTTTTGTCCGGTTTTCTAGTCTCAACGCACCTATAAGAATGTATATAAAGGTCAACATAACGCGAAAGGGCAGTGCCGCCCTTATTCTTCAAACACACTCCTTAAAAAACCTACCCACAGGAGGGAAATTGAACACCATACTGTTCAATAAAACGCTCACCTGCTTCATCCCATGTGGAACTACTGAATGGGGTATTGAAAAAATCTCCTTCTTCATCTTTAGCTGTTGCGATTTCACGGGCAATGTCAAATAAAAGCGATTGATTATTCCTGCCAGATAGCACATCTAAAAAAGTTAATTCGCATATTATTTTATTTTTTTCATATAAAACAGATGCCCTTGTATAATGGATTAGAGATTCTATATCGTACGCAACCCTTCTTTCGATTACATTGAAGCCATTTCTTGTTTCTTCTAAAATCGTATACGCAGCTTTATTACTAAAATCAAAGGGCAAACCGCACGCACCAGGGTTGATGATTAATTTATCCCCACAGTATGCGTAGCTTTGCAAATGATTGTGACCATATAAAATTATATTTGCGTCAATGTTTTGAACATAAGGCACGCAGATGTCTGAATTTACGAAACTATGGTAATCATCCAAAAATTCCTCATGAGAAAACGGTTTTTCTAACATAGCTTGACGAAATATTTGATTCAAACAACATTTATCTCTCGGCGTGGCTCCCTGCGATTTTCCAAATATAGGTGAAATATGCGTGGCATACACCAAAGCGGCAGGGCTTAGCCGGATATACATTTCGTCTTCCAAACCGTTCAAATAATCATAAGATTCCTGTGTAAACTCCCGGACGATGTAATGAAGCGCGCTATAGTCATCAGGACTTTCTTCTCTTAAACGCTTCATGGCGTTCTCTTTATTACCCTTGATGATATATGCATTCTCCATACTCATTAATTCCGCCACAACCTCATTGGCAAACGGAAAATCCATATAATAATCACCCAAGAAAATAAAATTATCCACATCCTCTGTATGCGCATCCTCCAGTACCTTCATCAATGCGGGGTAATTACCGTGTATGTCTGATATAATTGCTGTACGCATACTGTCCTCCCCCCTACATAATTTAACTGATTATACCCCATCCCTTGACAAAAATCCAATCCTGTACTAAACTTCTCTACAAAAGGAGCGACCACCCATGTCCTACGCAACAACACACCACCATAGAATCTGACCGATTATGCTCATACACATCAGAGTATAGTCGTATTTGCATACCGTTCGGGCTTCGCAGGAGAAGCCGAGCGGTTTTTTGTTGAAAGGGATTTTGCCTAATGAGGATTAAGAAGAATCTGCAACTGCATACCCCGGGCGGGCTGATTGACCAGCTGCCTGCTTACTGTCAGCGGAAGCGGGCCGTAGAGCGGGCTGTTGCTGATACATTTGAGCGGCATGGTTATGCCTTTGTGTCCAGCCCTAGCCTTGAGTATTTTGAGGTTTTTGAAGGCAAGGGCAGTATTCCGCCTGCACAGGTTTATAAGCTTGTTGATAAAAACGGGGACACTCTTGCGCTGCGCCCGGATATGACTCCCGCTGTTGCGCGGCTTGCTGTTACGCATGACTTGACGCGAACCGCGCCCTTGCGGCTCTGCTACATCGAGAAGACGTTCCGCAACCATGAGCGGTTTCAGGGGCGGGAGAATGAAATTACGCAGGCCGGAGCAGAGCTGCTTGGCGTGAGTTCACCCGAGGCTGATGCCGAGATGATTGCGCTTGCCGTACAGGCGTTTATTGCGAGCGGGCTTACTGATTTTCGAGTGGATATTGGGCAGGTGGATTTTCTGCCGGGGGTTTTTGGGGAGCCGGAGTTCATTGAGCATATGATTAACCGCGATTATGTTGCGGCAGAAAGAATTTCCGGGCTTACTAACCTGATGGAGCTTACGGGCGGTGCGGATGTTCTTGGGCTTGCGCGTGGGATGGTTTCTGATTCTAAGGCTCTGGAGGCCTTGGATTACTTGGAGGAAGTCTATGCAATTCTCTGTGAGCAGGGGCTTGGCAGGCATATTTTGCTTGACCTGAGCATGACGGGCTCGCTTGATTATTATACGGGGATTATTTTTAAGGGCTACGCCAAGGGCAGCGGTACTACCGTGGCCGACGGCGGGCGGTATGACCGTATGCTTGCGCAGTTCAGCGGCGGGGCGCCTGTGCCTGCGGTGGGTTTTGGGATTAAGGTGGACGGGCTGCTTGGCGGGGACGCTGTTTATGACGCGCCGGAAACCTTGGTCGCCTACCATGAAAGCGCGCGCGCGGTTGCGCTAAGCACAGCCGGGATGATGCGGCGCCAAGGTACATATCTCGAAAACAGCCTGCAAAGCGGCACGCTTGACTCGCAGATTGCTTACGCGAAAGGCCGCGGCCTGCAAGGCATTTTGTACTTCGAAAGCCCCAAAAGCGTTTTAATCGTCAACTTGCAGACGGGGCAGACGGAAAAATTAGATATAAAGGAGCTGGTGGATAAATGCTGACCATAGCACTGGCGAAGGGGCGTCTTGCCAAGCGTACTTTGGAGCGTCTGTCGGCAATCGGCTTCGACTGCGCGGAAATGCTTGATGATAAGAGCCGCAAGCTGATTTTTGAATATCCCGAGCAGGGCGTTAGATTTTTCATGGCTAAGTCTGACGATGTGCCTACTTATGTGGAATACGGCGCGGCGGATATCGGTGTCGCGGGCAAAGACAGAATCGAAGAAGACAGCTGCGAGCTGTATGAAGTCTACGACTTCGGTTTCGGCGCGTGCCGTGTGGCTATAGCAGGCCCTGCTGATGCCGATATCCGCAAAAACGGCTTGCGGGTCGCGACAAAATATCCGTCCATCGCCGCGGACTACTTCGAAAGCCGCGGCGTAACGATTGAGCTAATCAAACTAAGCGGCTCAATCGAGCTTGCGCCTATCGTCGGTTTGTCGGATGTAATCGTTGATATAGTAGAAACAGGCACAACCCTCGCCGAAAACGGCTTGGTCGTCCTAGACGAAATCTTCCCAAGCTCGGCACGCCTAATCGTCAACAAAGTAAGCATGAAGTTGGAACACGAAAACATTTCAAAACTTATAAAACAACTAAAGTTAAATCAATGAGAAACAGTCTTGGCAGAGCGGCTTTTGAAAGCGCGAGCGAGCGCTTTCAAACGGTTTTGCCGCGATAGACAAGACTGATTTCGA
>Ga0209755_10000288_pt1 | contig 97194 bp, 56 predicted proteins | sample TergutCo191P1_FD_187301 | JGI IMG/M metagenome (GOLD analysis project Ga0209755, IMG submission 187301) | Cornitermes sp. P1 segment gut microbial communities from Petit-Saut dam, French Guiana - Co191P1 (SPAdes) (version 2) | ecosystem: Host-associated > Arthropoda: Insects > Digestive system... | reverse complement strand
TTTGCATTTCCGCCGTGTGTTCCCTTTTCGCCAATAACGTGAGGTGCTATCAGTTCCCAGAGCTTGTCGGATATATCGTGTCGGTGACAAGATTCGTTCATATGCGAAATCCCCCTTACGCTTTTTTTCTATTATATCACGTTTTTATTGTCGACACACCCTAGGGCGTGTTGCCACAAACGCAAACACCCGTCTTTTGGTCAAATTTTCGCCACTTTTCGTTGGTTTTTCCTCGCTTGCCGCTGGCAAGCGTCGTCAAAACCGCCTCAAGTGACAAAAATTTGCCGCAAAATCCGTGCATTTTCGTTTGCGGCAACACGCCCTAACTAAAAAATCGCCGCAAATTTTCGCGACGATTTTTTTAATTTCAAGGATTTTTACTCGCTTCCAATCAGCACATTCCCCGTATCGCAGTCTACCAGAATTATGTCGTCGCCGATTTTGTTTATGCGTTCCCATGGGATGCGGTATTCTTGGTCGCGCCCGAAAACGCCCAGCACTCGACCGGGGCCGGGTACGATTAGTGCGGTTATTTTTCCGTCGTTGGTGTCTATTTCAAGGTCGCCTACAAAGCCGTATCGTGCGCCGTCGCTTATGTTCACTATTTCTTTCTGGCGTAAGTCGTACATTCTCGCCATTGATATACTCCTCTGCATTTGAAATCCGCAATGCTTCGCGGTCTTTTTAACGCAATACTGCGTCGCCTGTTTCTCGCGCACCCGCTTGGTGCGCGTCGTCACTGTCTCCTTGTCTTGCGTTAAAAATCTCCGCGAATCATCACGGACTTCAAACGCAGAGGAGTATTAGAACCTCCAATTTATTATTAAGTGGTCAAGAAGAATCAGGGCGGCTAATGCCCATACATAGTATGAGAAGTAGCGCAGTTTGCAGGCTTTGATTAGCTTCAGCAAAAGTTTTATGGAAATGTAGCCCACCAAGCCGCTGGCGATTGCGCCCACAAGCATGGGGGCGACGCCGATGTTTTCTATGCAGGTGCGACCGGTTGCAAGTTCGAGTGCTTCTACGAAGCCTACGCCCGCGATTGCGATTATTGCAAGCATGAACGAGAAGTTTGCGGCGGCTTCGCGGCTTATTCCGCGCCCAAGCGCACCTGTGATGGTCATGCCGGAACGGGATATGCCGGGCGGAAGCGCAAGGGCTTGCATGAGGCCTACGAAAAGAGCGTCTTTGTATGTGATTTCGTGTTCTTCTTTGTGGCAGTTTTTAAATTTGTCTGCCATAAGAAGTAACACGCCCGTTGCGGTAAATGCGGCGGCAAGCCATATTCCGCTTGTGAAAATCGGGCCTTCTATTATGTTGCGAAGGGGGAAGCCTACCACCACGGCGGGAATGGTTCCCAAAATAAGAAGGACTGTCATTTTGCAGAACGGGTTTTTTATTAACGCCCATACGTCTTTCCAATATACCGCCAAGATTGCAACAAGCGAACCTACGTGAACAAATATGTCAAACGTAAGCATTTCGCCCTCTAGCTGAAAAACCTCCCGCAAAACCACCAAGTGTCCCGACGAACTTATCGGTAAAAATTCTGCAATGCCCTGCACTATTCCCAGTACAAGTGCTTCAAAAATTGTCATGTCTAAATGTTCCTTTCGTATTCTACCTTCGTATGTTTATTCCAAGTATACCACCAAGTCCGCCGCCTGCAATACCAAGAACGCAAACCATAACGGTTCTTGCGTCCACCGCAAAGGTCGGCAGCATGATTACCATTATTATTGCCATGATAAGTACGTAAATAAGTCCCGCAGCCATTCCCCACAACCAGCCCCGTGTTTCCGCGCCGCGTGCCGCGTCAAAACCCGCCACCATTACGGAAAGCACCGTTGTTACCGCAACCACCGTTGGCAAACTGCGTTCGCTTACATTTGTGTAAGTAATAAGCATCGCATATCCCAAAAAGGCTATGCTTGTAATGGCATACGCCATTAGTATCCCAATGCTCAAATACTTTAGCTGGTTTTTTGAAAATAAAATCCTTGCTTCCTTCTCCTGCTTTGCCGTCATCTAATTGCTCCCTCAAATGCGTTTTTACAATGTATACGCAGGGGAGGGGGAAATAAGACCTGTATTGACAGCAACAAGTATAATAGCGTATCATATGGATAAGATTTAATATGTAACAAGCTGGGGCGGCATGACTGAACCCCGAAAATTAAATTGCTTTAATTACGAGAGAATAGCCGACACCTTGCCACGGGCGGCTATTTTTTTGTTTCCGTATAAGACAACCATGCGAAAAAAGTACGCACGGCAGTAAGAAGCAAATAGAACACTTCAAACAAAGTCATAGGCTTCACCCCCTTAGTTCACTACATAGGGTAAAAACGAGGGTTCAGCCGGAAACCGCCACACAGCTTGTATGCACATTTTAGCAATTATTGTCTACATATGCAACTTCGTGTAATTACAAATTTTTTAAATTCAAGCGTTGACACAAACGCAAACAGCAATCATAATAAACAGGCTTTGCAGAAAAATATTCCAAGGAAAAATAGGAGGATGATATATGGACGGCAAAGTGAACGTAGTAATCGGCGGCGAGATAGTAACGCTGAAATCGGTAGAAGACCCCGAGTATCTGCAACGGATTGCGCGGTACGCGGACGAAAAAATAGAAGAAATAAAAAGCAAAAGCAAAACAGCGGCACTGGACGACCGCGCCCGTACGCTGATAATCGCGCTGAATATTGCAGACGACTACCACAAGGCTATGGACAAGTTCTCCCGTTTAGATTCGTTGCACAAACGCCTTGTGCATGAGATGGGCAAATTGCAAGAAGAAAATGTCCAAATCACGGAAGAAATGAAAAAGCTGAAAGAAGAGCTAACCACCACCAAAAACGAACTTGACGAATTTATAAAAAGTTTCGACCCTGAACACGCACCCGAGGGCGAAAATATTTTAACCCTTCCGCAGAAAAACAAAAGGAAATCGGCGGGGTAGTGTACGAAAAATTAACCGCACTGCGTAAATTAATGGCAGAGCGCGGCATAGATGCATATATAATCACAAGCGCAGACGCCCATGCAAGCGAATACACTGCGCTTTTTTGGCGTGGGCGCGAATGGATTTCGGGGTTTACGGGTTCGGCGGGGTTACTGGTGGTTACGCCGAAAGAAGCCGCTTTGTGGACAGACGGCAGATACTTCATCCAAGCCGAGCGCGAATTGCAAAACAGCGGAATAAACCTGTTTAAGCAAGGCGAGCCGAACGTCCCAAAGTATACGGAATTCCTAGCGGAAAACCTACCCGAAAACGGAAAACTGGGCTTTGACGGACGCACGGTAACGGCATCAAATTTCGCAATCATAAAAAAAGCCCTCAATCACAAGAAAATATCATTCGCATACAACGAAGACTTACTAAATCTAATTTGGCAAAACCGTCCGCCAATGCCGCAAGAAAAAGCATTCGCCCACGCGCCCCAATTCGCGGGCATCACCGCGCAAGAAAAGCTATCCCTTGTCCGAACAAAAATGCAGGAAAAAAACATAGATGCATATTTAATCACCGCCCCCGAATGCACGGCATGGCTCGCAAACATTCGCGGGCGTGACATTCCGTGCCTTCCCGTGGTTTATGCGTTCTCTTTGATTACGCAAACGGAAGCCCATATTTTCATAGACGAACAAAAAATCACCCCCGACCTCCTGCCCGATTTCACAATCCACGATTACGACGAACTCCCGCAATTTCTGCGCAATTTCAAAACGGAAAACCTATATTTCAACCCCGCCAATACGAATGTCACGCTTTCGGAAATCTTCCCCACCGCCGACCCGAAACCCGCAGACGACATCATCCCCTTGCTGAAAGCCGCGAAATCCCCCGCCGAATTAGCAAACATAGAAAACGCCTTCATCAAGGAAGGCGTTGTGTTAACAAAAATGCTTTTCTGGTTGCATACCGCAATGGAAGCGGGGGAACCCCTAACCGAGGGCGACGTCGTTCGCAAATTGCAAGCCCTGCGCCGCGAACAGCCGCACTATCTCTGCGACAGTTTCGACACCATCTGCGCATACGGCGCGAACGCCGCCCAAGCGCACTACAACTGCGGCGAAACAGGCGCGGCACTGCAACCGCACGGCTTTCTCCTTATCGACACAGGCGGCCAATATCTGGACGGCACAACCGATACCACCCGCACAATCGCCCTTGGCGACCTCTCCCCCGAAATGAAACGCGACTTCACGCTGGTGCTAAAGGGCAACATCGCCCTGACAAACGCCATTTTCCCCACAGGAACAACAGGCTCTGCGCTGGACATTCTTGCGCGGCAATTCCTTTGGGAAAGCGGGCAAAACTATCGCCACGGAACAGGCCACGGAATCGGCTACTGCCTAAGCGTACATGAAGGCCCGCACAATATCTCGCCCCTTCACAACGCCGTGCCGCTCGCCCCGGGTATGCTAACTTCCAACGAACCCGCCCTGTACAAAGAAAACCGATACGGCATCCGCACAGAAAACATCCTTTATGTAACCGAATCGCAATTTCCCGACTATCTCAAATTTCGCACCCTAACCCTCTGCCCCATAGACCCCCGCGCCATAGACCCCTCCCTCCTCACCCCATCAGAAATCGCCCACCTAGACGCCTACCACGCCCACATCTACAAAACCCTATCCCCCCACCTATCCGCCCCCGAACGCGAATGGCTGAAATACGTAACAAAAAACCCGCGCAATTCGCACGGGTTTTAGATAGAGTCTTTAAGCAACAGGCAACAACGGAGTTATCGTTTCGGTAACGATTGTTGCGCCAACAAGTTTGGCCAGACGACCTATTGAAGCGTCGAATACGTTAAGCCCTTCAAGTGAGCCGCCCGCCGAAGCAACTGCCTGCGGCGTGATGCCCGGGCGCGGGTCGTTTATGCGAACGTTTTTTTGCCCGCCCAATTCCGTTGCGTATGTTAGTACGCAGGTTTCACGTGTTTCCATGATTTCACCTCCTTTGCTGAGATTTTTTGGTGGTTTTTTTAGAATTCCAGAACGCGGACTTTAAGCACTTTTTCGGCGTCGCATTCTTGGAAAGAATTTAGTTTTTGCGCAATTGCGAACAACTGTTCGTCGCTTGATGTTGCAAGAAAGTGACGGAACGTAAATTGCCCCGGGTCGTAGCGAAGTACAAGGCTACGTGAAATTACTGTTGTATCTGTCATGAATTTTCCTCCTTTCTATTAGACCTGTCCTGCAACCGTTCGCCGCCGCCTTTGCGGCCAAAATTCCGCAACGCCCGGTTGCAAGACAGGTCTATTGATTTTTTGGGATGCGATTAAAACAATATATTGCGTGTGGTTTCAACAAGCTGTGCCCCTTTAATGCTAACGGGAAAGCCTCTGCCCGCAAACATAACCGCACCGCTGTTCATGATTTCTGTCATGGTGGCTTCCACTTCGGCGGCTGTTTTGTCTGCGCGTGCGCGAGGAATGCTTAAACGTGCCGTTCTTCCAAGGCTGGAATTGAATTTTAAAACGAAACGCTTTGTTGGTGTGTTATCCGGTGTCATAATTTCACCTCCTTTCTATTTTTTTGAAGTGCCTTTTTGCTTACGCCTCTTTCAATTCGTCCATGACGGTGTAGTAGCCGCCGGTTACTGCTTGGTCGGTTCTGCGGATGCCGTTAATCATTAGCATTACCGAATCCAATGCTTGACGGGACAAGCTTGGATGCACTTGTCTAAGCGTTTGCGCGTTTTCTTCTTCCGTGTTTTTGAACCGAAGCGACGCGCTGTAGGGGGTGCTGTTTATTTGAGCCATTTGACTTCCTCCTTTCCTGTTGTACTCAAGTGGCGGTGGTGTTTCTTGCCCTGTGTGCCGCGCAACTTTGTAATGCAATTATATTCGTATCGTGTAATAATTCAATCGGAATTATTCTAAGAGTTTTTTCTCGGGGACTCCGTCCCCGAACCCCTGCAAACTTTTTGAAAAAAGTTTGAACAAAAACTTTAAATTTCGACTAGCGATAAACTATCCAACGCAACACAAAACCCGCGCGAATTGCGCGGGTTTTCGTTAAAGTTTTGATGAAACTTTTTCAAAAGTTTGCAGGGGTTTGGGGCGGAGTCCCAAGGTCTTTTCTTCAAAACGAAATCTTTTCCGTATTACAATCTTCGCCTAGGATAAGCCGTGCCATTTTTGCGAAGTTATCGGGGTCGCCGCTGGCGAAGTAGTGTGTTGTGGGGTTGTGGGTTGTTGGCGGCAGAAGTAGTTGAGTTGCTTCGGCTGTGGCTGTGGCGGGGTTTATGAATGTGATTTCGCCAAGGGTGTGGGTTAGTGCGTTTGTGATTAAGGGGTAGTGAGTACAGCCTAGGATTAGGGCGTTTACTTTTCCGCGAAGGGGTGACAGATAGGCTTCTGCGGCGAAATTTAGTAGGGGGCTGTTTTCGTCTGCGGCAAGGCCTGCCTCTACCATGGGCGCGAAAAGCGGACACGGTACCTGCGGTACGGCATATCCGCTTGCAATCCCTTCATTACATAGCCGCGCAAACACGCCGCTTTTTATGGTTGCTTCCGTTGCGATAAACACGGGGCGAAAATCCTCGGTGGTTTTCGCAAGTTCCAGCGTGGCTTTCACGGCGGGGCGAATTGTGTCTACAATGGGTAGGTCGGGGAATTTCGCCTGTAACGGCTCAAGCGAAACGGACGAGCTTGTTCCGCACGCCATCACGATAATGGTCGCGCCTTTTTTTCGCAGAAAGCTTATTATTTCGCAACCGTGGTTGAAAAGCGTTTGTGCATCTTTGCCGCCATATGGTGCGCGGGCGGTATCGCCTACGTATGTTATGCTTGTGTTCGGCATTAATCGGCGGAGTTCTTTTACTACCGTAAGGCCGCCAACGCCGGAATCAAATACCCCCAGCATTGGCTTGCTCCAGCGCAATGTCAATCAAGATTTCAACCAGTTTTTGGCGCGGAACGCCGCTTGCTTCCCACATTTTTGTGTACATACTTATTGCGGTGAAGCCCGGGACGGTGTTTATTTCGTTGAAGATAACGCGGCCTGTAGTATCCACAAAAAAGTCTACGCGGGAAAGACCACTGCCGCCAATTGCGCGGAAGATTTCCAGTGCGTATTTCTGAATTTGCGCAACGGTTTCTTCGGGCAGGTCGGCGGGGATAACGGTTTGGGAGTCCGCGTTTTGGTACTTCGCCTCAAAATCGTAGAAGGACTCTCCTGCGGAAAGCACTTCGCCCACCACAGACGCTTTTGCGCAAATGCCCGCGCCAAGAATACCAACTTCAACTTCGCGCCCCTCAACGGTTTTTTCCACTACAATGCGCGAAGAAAATTTAAGCGCGGTTGCGATTGCGGCAATCAATTCTTTGCGGTTTTCCGCCTTGGAAATCCCGATTGAAGACCCGCCAACCGCAGGCTTTACAAAACACGGATACCCGATTTTATAGCGGATACGTTTCAAAATGCCGCTTGTGTCGGTGCTTATTTCGTCCGCGCCGAAAGAAAGAAAATCTGCTTGCGGAATTTTAAGCCCCTTCGCAACCAATTTGATAACGGCTTTATCCATCGCAACCGCAGACGCCGCTACATTACAGCCTACGTAGGGTATTCCCGCGAGTTCGCACAGTCCTTGAATTGTGCCGTCTTCGCCGTTCGGCCCGTGAAGCACGGGAAAAACAACGTCCACGGGAACAAATTTCACCTTCTCGCTTACAATACGAAGAAGCCCGCGATTCACCCTGTCGGGGCTTAAAATCGCAGGCGTTCCGAATTTTTCCCAATTGATGTTCTGTATATTATCAAGCTTACCGTCGTACATAAGCCATTTTCCTTCTTGCGTAATGTACACGGGAATCACCGTGTGCCCATTAAGCGAGTTAAGCACCGCCGAAACACTTTCCTTGGAAATTTCATGCTCCGGCGACACGCCCCCAAATAAAACCAACACATTCTTACCCATTTAACACCTCTACTTGGAATTTTTCTTATTCTACAGTATATGTTCCTTGCGGTAAATACGCGCTTCTAATATAATTTTATTAAAACAAGTTCTCGGGGACGCTGTCCCCGAACCCCTGCAAGCCTTTGAAAAGGCTTGACCCAAACTTTAATATGGACTAGCGATAATCAAGCTCGTATTTCCCGAATCGCGCGAATGCGCGATTCGAGTTAGGGGTCAAGGGGATTTATCCCCTTGTGGGGGTTCGGGGGCAACGCCCCCGAGGTTTAAAAAAAGGAGACAGAAAAATGGATTTATTTTCAAAAATTAAACAGGGATTAACAAAGACGAGAGAGAATTTACTTGGCGGGGTTAATCAAGTTTTTGCGGCGTTCCGCACGGTGGACGAGGAACTTTTTGAAGAATTGGAAGAAGCGTTAATCATGGCGGACTTGGGCGTGGAAACGACAATGGGAATTTTGGAGAAGTTGCGCGAGCGGGTTAAGCTGGAGGCAGTGAAGGACGGCGAAGTAGTAAAAACCATGCTTGCGGAAGAAATCTCTGCCGCGCTTACGGCAGACACGGAGGAATTTGAACTGAAAACGCCTGCGGTTCTTCTTATTATCGGCGTAAATGGTGTTGGGAAAACCACGACTGTCGGGAAATTAACAAAGTGGTTTAAATCGGAAGGCAAAAGCGTGATTGTGGCGGCGGCAGACACTTTCCGTGCGGCGGCGATAGACCAGCTTGGCGTGTGGTGCGAGCGGGCAGGGGTTACGATGATACGGCAAGCAGATAATTCCGACCCTGCGGCGGTTGTTTTCGATGCGGTTTCTTCCGCAAAGGCGAAAGGAACTGATTTGCTTATCTGCGACACGGCGGGGCGGCTTCATAATAAAAAGAACCTCATGGAGGAACTTCGCAAAATTAACCGAATCGTATCGGATAAATTTCCCGAAGCTCACAGGGAGGTTCTTCTTGTGCTGGACGCCACTACCGGACAAAATGCGCTACAACAGGCAAAGCTGTTCCGCGAAGTGGCAGATATCACGGGTATTATTCTCACAAAATTGGACGGCACCACCAAGGGCGGTATCGTTGTTTCAATTAAGAACGAACTGGACATTCCCGTGCGCTTTGTAACCGTAGGCGAAGGCATAGATGACCTGCAACCATTTGACGCAAGTATGTTTGCACGGGCTTTGTTTGACGAATAATAGCCGAAGCAACAAAAAAAGCCCGGGGTGCCGTTCCTACATTTTGACACCTAGCCCTAAAGCTAGGTGGGTACCCGCAACAAAGTTTCCGCCATCCGCGCAAGACGGCGCGGCGTAGGCTTTGAGATATAGGGTTCCCGTTTCAAGTCTGTAGGTTCAAAATGATAGGGTATCGAGCATCCCAGGCTCTGTAAAATTATTATAATCCTTAACACGGCAAATATGCAAGCTAAAAAATTACAATTTTTTTGCAATTTTTTCTAAGAACTTTTCCTGAAATCATGTTGACATCTTCATGTGCTAAGTGCTAGAATCCAACTTAGAATTATTTTGACAAGGAGAGGTTATATGTATTGCACGAAAATTACGACAATATGTAGGATTATCGCTTGTCTTGTCTGCTTTTCGTTTGTGGTTGGAAGTTTCGGGGCGTTGCCCGTGTCTGCCAATCTTTTAGAAGGTACGCTTTCCATGGATAGTGCGTCTGCCAATCAGGGCGAAACCGTTACGGTTACAATTATGATTGACTCTAATCCGGGTGTTGCCGGATTTTTGCTTGAGGTTTCATATGACCAAACACGCTTGCGTTTGAATTCGCCCGCCGCTGTTAGGCGTGGCTTTCGCGCAGGATTAACCAGACTTACATTCACGGGGCCTGATTCAACTACATACAGGCATACCCCTCTGCGCTTGCTGTGGTGGGGAACTGTGAACGATAATTCGATAGGCGAATTGGTGCATCTCGAATTTACCGTTTTAGATTATGCCCCTGCGGGTGAAGCATATGTAAGTGCGAGTGTCGGAGACAGAGGTGCGCACAGCCTTGCTGGTGTGCAAAGGCATTTCGACCCTATCGAGGGTAGCATTACCGTTGCCCCGGGTACGGGTGTACGCCCCGAACCTACTCCCACGCCATCGCCCACCCCTGTGCCAACTCCGCCCGTTGCTACAGTGCCGGTAGCAACTCCCGAGCCAACCCCGACGGCACAGCCGTCTCCATCGCCTTCACCACAGCCATCACCGTCTCCTTCGCCGCAACCGACACCGGCAGTTACACCTGCTCCAACCCCGGCGGCTACGCCTGTTCCCACGCTTGCGCCACCCGCGCAGAATGACGGATGGGAAACCGTAGTTCCGGAAATAGTCCCTGATGAAGATTTGCCCCCGTCGTTGCAGGATGACGCCAATCGCGTTTTTAGGGCGTCCGGCGGCGGAAGCGCACGAGCCGGCAGAGTGTTGATGTCTGTACCGTTTGAAGGGCATGATGTTGCCGCAAATGAAACTCTGGTTGCTTTCCGCATAAGCGAGGACGAAGACTCCGTTTTGATAATCCCAAGCCTTTATAATGCGGGAGCGGCTGAAATGCGCTTGATTGGTTATGCGGGCGAGTTGTATATGGTAAATGCGAATCACATAAGCTTTGAAGATGTTTCGCCTGATGCGTGGTATTACAGTGCTGTTACGTTTGTTGCGGCGCGGGAACTTTTCACAGGCGTTGGGCATAACAGATACGCGCCGCAAGCCACAATGACACGTGCCATGTTTGTGTCTGTGCTTTCCCGTTTGGATGGCATAAGTTCTGCGGATTACAATGTGTCGCCGTTTGCGGATGTTGCAATCGGTAATTGGTACGGTGCGGCAATTGCATGGGCAAACGCCGAAGGCATCATAGATGAAGGAATATTGCATGGTTCGGCGGCAGGGAGTTTCCGCCCCCATGATGATATAACCCGTGAGGAAATGGCTGTGATTTTTGCAAATTATTTGGCTATAAGAGATTTCCCTCTGGTGTACTTGGATGTTCCGCAGTTTTACGATTTAAACGAAGCTAACCCTTGGAGTAGGGAAGCCATACAAGAAATGCGCCAACACGCCATAATTGCGGGGGTAGGTCATAACCGCTACAACCCACAAAGTTACGCCACCCGCGCTGAAGTTGCACAGATTTTTACAAATCTTGTGCGGGCAATAGTTGGCTTAAGCTAAATAAAAAATTTAAGGAGTTGAAGAAATGAAGAAACGTATGTTTTTGTCGGTAGCAACTGCACTTGTAATGTCTCTTGCGTTTACAACAGTAGCATTTGCAGGGGTAAACGGAAGTTTAACTGTAGCTGTTGATGGGTATCACATAAACGACCCGTCCGAAGAGAGGGCTAATCTTTTGGGCTTAATCCAGCGAGCTGAAGCACTTAGGGATGCCACCACTGTAATGACAGGCGAGATGGGGCTTGCTCGTCCAACTGACGCACAAATGTTTACCCGTTCTCGCAATAATATTTGGGCAACACAAGGTGCGCGTAATGTTTTTCAGGCTGCAATTGACGCCGCAATAGCTTCACACAGCACGATAGGTTCGTTCCGCCCCAACGATGAGTTTGATATCACCGTTGGAATTACCGGAAACACAGGTTTTGCCGGTATGGTAATGGAAATTGGTATCCCCAACGAGTTGCGGTTAGTTCAGGTTTCAAATAATGCAGATTTCCATAATGCGGCTCACCCGATACACGATTATTTTGGTGATGGTTTTGTTCAGCCTGCGTGTCCGGATTGCCCGGGTGGTGACGACGATGAGATGTGTGAGCATGGTTGCCCTGTGCGCCCCATTAATGAGTTTGTTACCGCAAGGCAAGAAGGTGGTCGCAGATATTTCTATGCAGGTTGGGCCGGTCGCCAAGGCGGAGTTTATCCCGCTCCTGCTGTTACAAATTTTTCCGGCAATGGTGACTTGTTTACCTTTAGGGTGAGTGTGCGTCCGGGAACAACACCCCAGCTTTTGTCTGATATAACAATCTCCATTGCTAACGCAATTGATGACCGTTTTGAAAGACCTACAAATGCAAATGGCGATGGCTTGAATATTTCACTTCCATGCGGAACCCCCGGCTGGACAGGTGCGGGTATGCAAATCGGCTACATGGGTCGCGTTACAGTTTTACCGTAAACCTGTAAGCTGACATTTCATACGTAATAGATAAGGAAGGCTGTTGCAAACCGTGAAAACGGTACGCAACAGCTTTTTTGTGTTTTATTAAAACCAACAGCTATTTTTTCGCAACTATATAAATGGACGGGTTTGCCATCAAACAGTAAAAAAACTGTAAGCGATTTGTAAAAAACGATTGACTAATTTCACAAAGGGATATAGAATTAATAGCGGATAAGTGTAACTATTGCACAAAAACAGGAAGAGGGAGTGGATTTATGCGAGCCTATTTTAAGAGGAAAATTTGCCTTTTGCTTGCGGTTGTTATGGTTGTGGGGTTATTTCCCGCATATGTCGCGGCTTCGGAAAGTGCGTACAAGGGCAGGGGCTTTATTCCGTATGATAATTTTGACCCATACTTGATGCCCGGTTTTACAACAACAACGCCCTCCGCTTTCGAGATGGAGGAAGAAGAACTATCGTTGTTTTTTGATGACAATGTGGAGACGTTTTCCGTAGGGATTGCAAATGTGTGCGCATTTTGCGTGGTGGAAAATATGGGCCCGGGCTGGAACTTGGGTAACACATTTGACGCAACGCATATTGGGCACGGTAGCAATTGCAGTCACACGCCCCCCTGTATTCCCAATGCGTCATCACCGCCCGGCGGCGGCGCAGGTACAGGTATTTGGAACTGCGGATGGTATTCCGGCCGCAGTATGGCATCTTTAGAAACTATTTGGATTGGCGGTTCTGCAAATGCTACCACGCGCCAAACCATTCAAAATGTACGCAACGCGGGTTTTGATACAATAAGAATCCCCGTTACATGGTATAAGGCAACAAACGGCCCGCCTAACTGGACTATCAACACTGATTGGATGACCCGTGTTCAGCGCACCGTAGATTGGGCATATGACGAGGGCATGACCGTTATCCTTAACACGCACCACGAAGAGCTTATTTTTGCCAACTGGCTGGGCGATTCCAGACGGGCAGATTCTCAAAACTTTATCACACGAGTCTGGACACAAATTGCAACAAGGTTTAATAACGGATACAGCGAAAGGCTTATTTTTGAAGGCTTGAATGAACCCCGCGTTCGCGGTCATGCACAAGAATGGCAAGGCGGTTCTGCGGAACACCGCGAAAATGTAAACAGGCTTAATCAAGCATTTGTGGACGCGGTACGTGCCACGGGTGGCAACAACCGTTACCGTATCCTTATGGTTCCCACGTATGCGGCAAGCGCAGACGCAAGGGCGTTCCCCGGTTTTACCATCCCCACAGACCCTACCGCAGGCCCGCAAAGAATTGCAATGTCTATTCACGCATACCTGCCAAATAACTTTGCGGGTGTGGGAAGCGGCCCGCTTGTTCATACTTTTGGAAGCGCGGGAAGAACTGAAATTACAAATATGATGAACCGCGTTATGAACGAAGCAAACACGCGGAATGTTCCTGTTGTTTTTGGCGAATGGGGCGCGGTATCGCGTTCAGACCCTGCCCATGAAGCCACAAGAAGAGAATATTCCCGCGTGTACGCGCTGGAAGCCGCTTCACGCCGCGCCGCCCATATCTGGTGGGACAACGGTGCTACAGACCCCACACGACACAACATAATTGAAGGTAACTTCGGACTGTTTAACCGCCGCAATGCAAATATCGGCAGCCCGCGTGTGCCGCACATGGGCTTGGTTTTCCCTGATATCGTTGCCGGAATACTTGAAGGTCACAGCCAAGGCGTTGCACGGCGTAATACCGTGGCGGGTCCGTCTCGTTGCCAATGTATCGCTTTCACCAGCGCGGACACAACCAGCGTACAGCACGGAGTTGCATCAACATTCCCGCTTACCGCAAACAGGAGTGCCACATTTACCTTTGGTACGCCCACCGCGCCCGCAGGTGTTACCATCAGCGGAAGCACGCTTAATATTGCCGCCACCGTTCCCGCAGGGGCGCACGTTTTCCAATTGAGGGCAACAAGCGGTTCGTTGGTTGCCACGCAAACTTTCACATTGAATGTTTTAACGGCAGGGCAAGCACCACGCGGTCGCAGTTACCGCAACCTTAACATGACCCCGGGCGCGGACGAAACAAGTATGCGTTTTACTTGGCACAGCGGTTCGCCCACGGGTAGCATAAGTATTTGGCCGCAAGGCAACCCCGCCGCAATAAGAACGATTACCTCAAGCACAGAAGGCAGTTTTATCGTAAACCATGTAGGTGGCGAGGGCGGCCTTTCCATGTACCATGTTCATCAGCTAAGCGTAACGGGTCTGTCGCGCAATAATGTTTACCAATACACCGTGCGCTGGGATACGGGAGAATCTGCACCCAAGGCATTCCGCACGGGTGGCGGTTCAAGTTTCCAATTTATCGTGGCGGGCGACCCGCAAATTGGAACGGGCGGAATTGAATTTGACCGCTCCGACTGGGGCAACGCAATGATGAACGCCGCACGTATGTTCCCTTCGGCACAAATGCTTGTTTCCATGGGCGACCAAACCGCAAGCGCACTTGTAGACGAAGGTGGCGACCCGGCAAACCCAACCCCCTTGGAATTGCGGGGCGGGCAACGCCGCTACGATGGCTTGCTTCTTCCGCCGCAAATACACAGCCTTCCGCTTGTGCCCGTAATAGGCAACCACGACGGCGAATTAAGTTCGTCCGGTAGAAATATGAACCCGTTTTTGGTGCGCCGTCACCATAATGTGCCAAACAGGCAACAACTAAATTCCACATTGCCCTCAAATTTTGATTACTATTTCAGATACGGCGATGTGCTGTTTATCGTGCTTAATTCCAACCAAGGCAACCGTGCAATGGGCGCAACAAGAACAGCGTGGTTCAACGGCGTTGTAAGCCGCAACCAAGATGCGTTGTGGCGTGTTGTGCTTCTTCATCACTCGCCGTATACCGCCCACAGGGAAACAAATTACAGCCCCAAAGTTGCAATCATAAATGATTGGATTCCCCTTTTTGAAGCCAATGATATTGATATCGTCTTTGGTGGGCATGACCATATTTATTCCCGTTCCCACCATATGCGGCGGGGCGGGGGAAGTGCCGTTACCGTTAGGGCAAACCAGCGTTTTGTAAACTCCGCAGGGCAGGTTCGTCACGGCGAGTTTGGTGCGACCTATCACGCCGTTTTAAACCCTGAAGGCATTACGTATATCACTTTCGGCTCGCCAACGCGAAGCAATGCGCGACCCGCACAATTTTTGCCGCGGTCGTATCTTGTGCGCCACCACGGTGTATATACGGCAGGGCAATCCACTGCCGAAACCGCAACCCCCGAACAGCGTTACGGGTTAAACGGCCGCCATATTTCCAACGTTACCGTAACGCCCACAACCTTCTCCGTTGCAACTTTTGAAATCAACAATGCGGCGGCGGGTGCGTCAAACCAAATGCGCATGGTAGACCTATACACCATAGTGCGCAACCCCGGCGGCGGTGTGCCGCCCGGAACGCATATTCCGGAATTTGACGGCAGTTGGCAAACCGTTCCCGACCCTTATATCGACATCCCGTTTAACTGGAACCCTAACATGAGCCCGCCGGATATCAATGTGTCTCACGGTGCTACAAACCATATTCGTGTGCTGGATGGGGTGGAAATTACCCCATGCATAATCGACTCCGGCGATGAGGTTATTGTGCGGGTTAATTATGCCGCAGGTCAAACAGTGGGAAGCGCGAGACGTATTCTTGCATGGACGGATATATCCGGCACAGGCGCACCCGCAAACAGAAACAGCATTGCTTTTTTAACCACGGCGAATCTTACAGATTCTCACATTGCCGTTTCAGACTCTCTTGTCGCCACCGATACCTATGCGGAAATAACCATTCCGCGAGGAATGTTGTCACGCGGCACAGATACGGCAACGCGCGTTTATCTGGCGATTACAGAGAATATAGGCGTTACGGGCGCAGACACACGCGGTTCTAATTTGTATACCTTGGCAGCCCATCATCGCGGGCATAACGAGTTTGTGCGGGTTGAGTCCATTCAGCTAATTGCCCGTGCGGCTTCGGGCGTAAGCAATCCCGCGTTTTGTATGAGTTGCAATAACCGTCCTTGCCGTTGCGTTGAAACCTTCCGCGTAGAGTTTAGGCCAAACGGCGGAACGCGTGTTGGCGGCGGAGACTTGGTGCAAAATATACCGGAGGGCGGCACGGCGAACCCGCCTGTTGTGGAACGCGCAGGGCATATCCTCCGCTGGACGGGCGACCCCTTCCACGCCGTATCCGACGACGCAACCGTAACCGCACAATGGACGGCACTTGGTACGCCCATTAACGTGCTTTATGATATGCAAACAACGGATAGAGTTGGCTCGGGCTTTGCCACGTTCAGCGGAACGGGCGGTATGTCTGAGGCAATCAGGGACGCATTTGTCCCGCTGGGTAGGGCGGGTGGTCCCACTACGCTTTACACCGCAATGGCAGGGCCGCCGCGTATTTTAGAATCCGTCGAGCGGGGAGGCGTAAGCCAATCTGCGTTTATCACAATCGGCGGAACAGGCGGCGGGCTTGGCGGAACAGGTGCGAACGGCATTCCCGTTACCGCAAACAGAATGTACCGCATTGAGTTTACAGGCTTTTTCCCCAACGGCGGAACGCCGCGTATCCGTATCGAAGGTGCAACCGACAATGTTGTTCCCGTTGCGCAAGTACCCGGCGGAACACAGGACGGAAACCACGTTAGACTTGATGGCACGGCTGTTGGGGCAGGGGTTTTATTTACCCACTATGTAACGCTTTCAACCGCACAGCTTGCCGCAATAGGTGCGCGTAACATCAGCCTTTCTGCGGTTGCCAATTCCAGCAATATAACTTACACCAACATTCGCATAATCGAACACGGCACGGAAGCACCGCCGCCGCCGCCCCAACACACTGTAACTTTTGCGCAAGCACAAGTTACGGCAACGGTTGGCGGTACGGCAATTACCAGCGGTGCGCAAGTTGAAGAGGGCAGTACGATTGTATTCACCGCCGCGCCGCCCACAGGCCAATTGGTAGCGGCATGGAGAGTTGGCGGTGTGGTTCAGGCAGGGCAAACGGGAAATACCTTCACCCATACAAACCTGCAAGCCCCGATTACCGTAACCGTCGATTTTGAGAGCGCGATACCAACCGTAATTTTGAACCCAACGGGCGTTGCAATTACCAACACAAGCCTTTCGCAAACCGTAACCGTAACGGGTACGGCAACGGGTGATATTTCGCTGGACACAACGGCGTTGCCCGCAGGCGTTACCGCGTTCGTAAGTGGTACGACAATCACAATCACGGGTACGCGCCCCACTACAGATGTTCCGCCCATAATGGGAATGCCGAATATTCTTGTGACGCGCCAAGGCGTAACGCAACCCATTTCTGTAAATATAAATCTTACAACAACGTGGACACCAATCACGCTGATATCTTTGCAATCGCCGCCCCCGACGATTACTCTCACTCAGGCGGTAGCAAACGTAACCCAAGCCAGAGCGGCGTTGCCTGCGTTTGCGGCGGTTGAAACAAACCCGCCGTTGGACGGACACACGCACCTTGCGGTCAACTGGACTAACCCGACAACGTTTGACCCCTCGCCCGGTGCGCGAAATTACTTCCAATGGTTTGTTGTAATCGATGGATGGATAGTTCCGCCGCATATCAGCCCGTCGGGTGCAACCGCTGTTACAAACTACCTGCCCGACGCGCCGACGCTTACACTAAGCACATCAAACGTTAGCATCAACGATACAAGCCTTGTGCAAACCGTTACCGTAACGGGCGGCACGGCAACGGGAGATGTTACGCTTAACACGGCGGCGTTACCCGTAGGAGTTACCGCAATCGTAAGCGGCACGATAATTACAATCACGGGTACGCGCCCCACGGGTGATGTTCCGCCGATTACGGGAACGCCGACTATTTTTGTAACGCGCCAAGGTGTGTCGCAACCCGTTACCGTAAGCGTGAACCTTACCAGCCCATTTGTGCCGACGATTTTGGCTACTTTGGCAGCACCCGCCCCAACGATTACTCTAAACGCCGCGGCGATAAATACACAGCAAGCTATTTCGCAATTGCCGCAGAGTGCCGCAATTACAACCGTCCCCGCAAGCACACGCGCTCCGCTTCCTATAACATGGACTTTTGCGGGAACAACGTTTAACACGGCATACGGCGCACCAAACCAATTCACATGGTCTGTGACGCTTCCGAACGATATCGTAAACCCGAACAATATACCCACGGGCGCAACAGTTACGGTAAACAATTTCATGCCCGCACAGCAACTGACAAGCGTAACCCCGCCCACTGTGCCGCAACTTACACAAGCGCAGTCTGCAAGTGCGGCGGCGGTAATGCTTGCTTTGCCCGCAAGCACGGCAGTTACGACAAACACAGGAGCGACAACAAGCTTGCCCGTTATATGGATGCTTGCCGCAGGTACAACGTTTAACGCTAACTCCGGCGCGCCAAACCAATTTACGTGGATGCTTACCCTTGGTACGATTTTGCCCGGCGGGCAACAAACCTTCGGAACGATTACCGTGTACAATTTCACCGTACCCGAAACCATAACAAGCGTAACCGCGCCGCAATCACGTACTTTAACGCAATTGCAGTCTGCAAGTTTTGAAACGGTGACGGCGGCACTTAATGCGGTCTCTCCGATAATGCCGATTGTGACAAACACAAACATTACGCAAACTTTGCCGCTTACATGGAATTTTGCGGGCGCGCTTGAATTTAACCCAACCCCGGGCGCGGCAAACAATTTCACATGGACGGCAGCTTTGCCCGACGGTTTAACAAACCCATTGGCGATTCCGCTAACGGGCGTGATAGAGGTTAGAAACTTCTATGCCGTGCCGAATATTGTGGCATACAACGCGCCCGGCTGGGTTGTAAACTACTCGGGTTACAATTTCCAATTTACGGCAACGGGGTTGCCCGCGCCCACATGGTCTGTTACGGAAGGCTCGTTGCCTCCGGGGCTGACGCTTAGCGCAGACGGTGTGCTTTCGGGAATGCCCACGCAGGTAAGCCCCTTCACGTTTACCGTAACTGCGGCAAACTCTCGCGGAACAAGCAGCCGCCAAGTAACCGTCAGCATAGTTGCAACGGGAACAGCACCCGTTATTTCATCCGCAAACCCCTTGCCTGTTTTGGACGGTACTGCCTTTAACTTCCGCTTCGAGGCAAATGCAATTCCGCCCGTGCAGTTGTGGGCAGTTGTCGGCGGGGAAGAAAACTTGCCGCCCGGCCTAACACTTGACCCGACTACGGGCGTGCTTTCGGGCATACCGATATTCTCCGACAATTTCAGTTTTGAGGTTACGGCAACAAACAGCGCGGGTCCTTCTGCACCGCAGCAAGTGAACTTGCGCGTTAATGCTCGCCAACCGAATTTTACCGAGCCGACGCTTTCCGTTTCCACCGAATTTGCAGACCAAGGCGAACAAGTTACGGTTAACTTCCGCGTAAACAACAACCCCGGGTTTGCGAACATGGTTTTCCGCGTAAATTACCCTGCGGGACTAAGCGTATTAAGTTATCAAAGCCACCCCGCACTGTATATGGGTGCGCAGTTCCCCGGCCTTGGGCTGGATGACCCCGAAGGTAGCGGCGACAGCAGAATTTTGGGCTGGATTGGCGGAACAGAAAACTTCCGCATGGACGGTACAGATGAATATATCAACGGTACAATTTTGACCGTCACATTCCAAATTGCCCAAGGCGTGCCGCGTGGCACTTTCCAAGAAATTTCTGCCGTGTTCGAGTCATACCGCGGACCGGAACTTCCCACAAATGCCGCAGAGCAGGAAATCCCCAATTTTGTAACCGCAAGCGGCGGCGTTCATATACGCCAGCTGATTATGGGCGACGTGAACGGTGACGGTCGCATTACCAGCGCAGACGCAACCTTGCTTGCACGCTGGGTTGTTGGGCAATATGTAGTAATGGACCGCCGCGCCGCATACTTCAGCAACAATGGCAGAATAGAGCCGCTTTCCGTAATCTTGCTTGCACGGCGTCTTGCAGGCCACAACGTAGACTCTCTTTGGTACAACGGAACAAATTAAGTAAATAAATTTAACGCACAAAAAACCGCGCAAACTTGCGCGGTTTTTTGTTTGTAAAAATTGCGTATGCTATGTTGCAATTGTGTTACAAAGGTGATAATCTTGTAGTACGTAGAAAATGGGGTGTAGTGTACAGCTTTGCCCCTTGTAAATATAGAAGTGTAAATTAGGCGCGAAAAAAAGGGGAGGAAAATTTAATGGCAAAGCAGAACAGGTTTAAGAGATTTATTGCCATATTGCTTAGTGTGCTTATGGCGGCAAGCAGTTTTGGGGTTGTGCAGGCGGCGTACGAGCCGCTGTACGATTACGCGGAAGAAGCCGATATTTTGGAGTTGATTCAAACGACGGAAAGCCGCGAGGAATTTGAAGAACTCTTCGGGACCTTCTTTGAAGAAATGTTTATTGTGTACGACGAGGAAGAACTGTTGCTGTTCGACGCGGATTACTGCGTTGATACAATGTCTGCCGCGGATATAAATTTTGCGCGGTTGCTACAGCTTTCGCTGTTCGCATTCGACGCGAATATGTGCGGTCCTGATGTTGAAGCGCGTTCGCATTTTGCTTGGCGGCAGAACTGCCACTTGCAAGACATGAATGTGACAATTCCCCCTGACTTTAGAGGGACGGGCGGGCAAACAACCATAGACGTTTCCGGCGGTTTCCATGACGCGGGCGACCATATCAAATTTAACTTGCCCATCAGCTTTGGTATGACAACCCTTGGCTGGGCGTTGTACGAATACCGTGCGGAGTTTGAACACGCAAACGCATTTGTACACGCTCGCAGATTGTTAAACCACTACGCTTGCTTCCTAAGAAGAAGCATTGTTTGGAACGCTAACGGCACACCCGCCGCGTTTGTGTATCAGGTAGGTGACGGAGAAGGCGGTGGCGGCAGGGGTGATGCCTATAGCGACCACGCTTTTTGGGGTCCTCCTCATGAGCAAACGGGAACACGCAATGGCGCAAGGCGGTATGTATATTTTACAAACTTATCTGCTGACTTCCCCGGTACGGAACAAGTTGCGGCGGCGGCGGCGTTTTTGGCTAACAACTATGTAAACTTCGGCAACCCCGAAGACCTTGTTGCGGCAACGGCATTGTTTAACTGGGCAAGAAACACAACGCCGCATCGTTTTGCGCGTCGCGGCGTAAGTACCGAAGGCGGTGCGGGGCGCAATTTTTACCGTTCCGAACACATGGAGGATAAACTTGCCCTTGCCGGTGAATGGATGGTTAGAGCAACAGGCAATACAGCCCACCGCAACGGCGGAACGGGTCTTGTTCACAGGAACTGGCCGTATACTTGGGATAACCATTGGATGCAAGTTTTTGTGCTAAGGGAAGACTGGACGAACCTAGGCAGGGAATTTGGCGGAACCGGAAGCAACAGAGTTCGTGTAGACCAGCCGAATGTATACCAAGTGTGGGACAACTGGGGCAATGCCCGCAAAAATACGGCTATGCAGGGCGTCGCACTTGCATATGCAAACCGTAGAGGTAATACCACTACCGCAAACGAACGTACAACGTGGGCTTTGACGCAAATGCGCTTTTTGCTTGGGGGCGGAGCTAATACTCAGCGCAACTCCTTTGTTATAGGGTATCCGTCAATAGGTGGAACACCGACTGTTGCGCAATCAGAATTTAGGTTGCACCACAGGGCGGCGCATTCCGGAACAAACTGGAGTTCCGCAAACCCATGGCGTGATTTTAACCATATACATTTAACGGAGGGTGGTCACCAACACAGAGGTACTGCCCCTGCAAACTTGCTTGTTGGCGCACTATTGGGCGGTCCCGGTACCCGTGCGAATAATGCTACCGGAACTTTTAGAAACTGTATCAGTGATTATGCGCATACAGAGGGTACAATAGATTACAACGCAAGCCTTGTGCTTGCGGCGGCGGGCTTTATGCGCCGTTTCCCCGGAGACAATCCCGTAGCACTATCCACATTCCCGTCTTTCCCTGCGGCACTGCGTACGCCAACCTGTGACGGCCCGAATGTAGGTCCTGTTGTTCCGAGTGTGGATATCAACTTTAGATGGAGTCCTTCTGTCGGCACAGACCGTAATGTTGCAAACAGCACCGCCAACGACCATGTTTTGGTGCTATCTAATTTAAATATCACACCGTGCATTGTTGCCGCAAACAGGGATGCCACGTTAAGAATCGACTATATTACAGGCGGAAACAACAGCACCCGCCGGATTCTTGCATGGACAGACCTTTCGGGAACAGCGGCTAACAGGAACAATATCACATTTTTAACACCTGCAAACCGTGAAGCCGGGCATATCGTGCGTTCGCCTGTAGTTATTGCGGCGGGGGCTGCCAGTGAGACATTAACAATTCCGCGCCATTTGCTTTTCAGCGGGAATAATACCGCTTCACGAATTTATCTTGCAATTACCACAAATAACGAGGACAGCGTAGCGATAGCAAACCATCGCGGCGGCGGTGCAGACAACCACCAAGAATTTAACCGCTTCCAAACCGTAACCCTTACCGTAACCGCACACCAAGAAGCCACAAACCCCATTGCTTGCGGTACGTGCAGTAACCTGCCGTGCAGATGTGTGACTGCGGTTCAGCACTTTACCGTTACTTTCGACCCGGCGGGCGGCGAGCGCACGGGCGGCGGTGCGCTTACACAAAGCGTACCCAGCGGCGGAAACGCGACTTTGCCGACGGTAGCACGTACAGGGTTTAACTTTACGGGCTGGACGGGTACGCATACGAACGTTACAAGCACCAGAACCATAACCGCAAACTGGACACCTGCGGCAGGGCAACAGACACTTGCCGTTCCCGCAGGGCGGCACGCGGTATATCACCTTAGTGCGTTGGGGCTTGCCGCCGGCACGTCCATGGACGATGTTCCCGCTATTTTTGACGCGGGTAATGCGCAAACAACATTTAATGTTCTTGCGGGCGGCGCGATTCGTGTACGCACCGCAACCACAGGTCACGCAGGTTCGTGGCAAGGTATTGATGTTGTCCCCGCATACTTTGGTGAAGTATTCGGCGGACTTCAGGTCGGTGACGAAATTTTGGTAAGGCTTCAACTTAACGAAATTTTACCCGGCTTTGGCGGAGTTATCCCCGAGAATAACGGCTTCCGTATTGAATCGTCACAGGGGCGCGAAGCACCCGCAAACAACTCTAGAGATATATCCGCGGGTTTACCCGGCACTATGCCCGGTGTGCGCGGTCACGCCATTACGCAGGGGCAATCCATTACAATTCGCGTACCTGTTGACGCTGAGTTTATCGCCCAAAACTCCGAAGTTTGGGGCTGGTGTAATACCGCAGGAAATCGCAGAAGGTTTGCTCACGGTACACCCCTGTGTACGGCTACTTGCTGTGCAGGTGAAACAGGAATTAACGACCCAGCACGTTTCCGTATTGCAGGTCATATTGAAGTGCCTTGGACAGAAACCGGAGGTGATGCAAACGGTTCGGGCGGTAGTGATTTTACCGTGCATGATATTCTGATTCACCGTGCGGGTGAGGGTCCCATTATTGTCCCCGGTCGCACCGTTACCATAACAGACTCCCCTGCGGGCGTGGCGTCCACCGCGACGGCAACCCCCGCTTCCGCCGCACCCGGCACATCCGTATCCCTTAACGCGGGAACACGCGCAGGGTTTACCTTTACAAGCTGGACAGCGGCGGGCGTAACAATTCCCGCAACCGCTACGGCAACGTTTACAATGCCTGCGGGCGAGGGTGCTTTTGCCGTAACCGCAAACTGGACACCCGTAACAACCCCTGACCCGCCGCGTACGGTAAACGTAACGGGCGGAACAGCCAGCCCCGCATCGGGCATACCCGGCACACCAATAACCGTTACGGCGGGAACGCCGCCTGCAGGGCAGGTTTTCAGCCACTGGACATCTACAACGGCAGGTGTGGTTTTTGGAAACGCAAACGCTACCCCCACAACATTTAACATTCCCGCAGGTACGGGTGCGGTTGCCATTACCGCAAACTTTGTGCAAGCACCCATTGTCGGCGACATTATCCTTGGGCCTTTCGATATCGTGTTTGAAGCACAGCAAGCCGGCCCAACCCCCGTGTGGCAACTTGATATGTCACGGCTAACAGCTGCCGGTGCGCAGTCTGACAGCGGAATCATTAGGGCGTTAGGCGGCCCCGATTACAGGCCGGGCGTCAGACGGCAAACGGGCGCGGGTAATGCTTTGACTCTAATCCCCGGCGGCTTCCGCTTTTCTTTAGACCAAGGCTCGGGACGCGACCTTAATATTGAAACAGGAACAGGCGTAGGCGGCACGGCTACAACTGCCGCACGGGCTGAAGAAGACGCTTTCACGCCAATCGCGGGCAGAACCTACAGGCTTGAAGTTGACGTTGCAGGAACGGGGCGCATTCGCTTGCGCGCAAATGCAACCGGCCCTGATGCAGGTCATGTGCAGTACCCAACCCACGGCGGGCATATAACCGTAACCGCCGAAGTGCAAACACTAACTCTTGAATGGACACAAACCGCCGGCGGCGGTGATATCCGTATAAATAACCCCGGTCTGGGCTCAGGCGTAGGCGCACCACCTCTTGAGCAATTGGATATCACCCGTATGGCAATCTACGATATTACCCCCGCAGGGTTATCCCTCTTTGATGAATCTTCAATTGAAGCATTCAGCGCGGCAGACTATGCACTTTCCCCCGCGCAAGTACCCGGCGTTGCTCCGCAACCGCCAATCCCCGTTGGGGAATCCCGTACGCTTCCCGTGGTAACGCTTGCGGGCGGCGGTGCGCTTCCTGCGGGTACAACCTTCACATGGCGGTTTGCTCCCGGCAGCGCGTTAACCCCGCCTACGGTTTCGTTAACGCCGTCAGGTGCTACTTCCGCAATACAATCTTCTGCGGCAGGCACAGCCCGCGTGGAAGTCTTAATTGTACCCGGCACTGCGCAACCCGTTGTTCCCACAGGCGTAACGGTATCTGCGGCAGGCGGCGCAACATCCGTAACCCAAGGGCAAACATTGCAGTTTAGTGCGGCGGTAGTGCCTTCAAACGCACCGCAAGCCGTATCATGGAGCATTCAACCCGCAGTGGCGGGCGTAACAATCCCCAATGGCTTGCTTACAGTTCCCGCTACCGTTCCTGTTGGTACAACAATTAACGTACAGGCATCGTCGATGACTGCGCCCGCCGTTTTCGGGCAAATTTCCGTGACGGTAACAGCCGCCGCGCCTGTTATGCGTCAAATTAATGTAACAAATGTTGGCGGTAACGGCACAAATGCCAACCATGCGCAAGCGGCGGCCGGTACGCCGATAACGCTTAACGCGGGAACACGCACAGGTTTCAACTTTGTAAGATGGGATTCATCCCCCGCAATTTCAATCACAAACGCAACAAATAATATTCTGGCAAGCTTCACCATGCCCAACCATGACGTAACCCTTACGGCGGTATGGGCACCCGCGCAACAAGCAGGGCCCGAGCCGTTCACCTTCAATTTGGCTAACTGGCTTAACGCAAACCCGACAGCCACTTTTGCGGATTTGGAAACGGAATTGCCATACGGTTTGTCTATGGTTGCATTTAACCAACCGGGCGACAACGTAACAGGTTCGATAACGGGAACGGGTACGCAAAGGCGCGTAAGCGTTACGGGGCGCACTGCGTACCAAAGCGGTTTTGAAATTAGAGGACTGCAAGCGGGTGACACTATCGACGGCATTATGCTTCGTCCCGACAATCTGCAAACCCCGTTGCCCGACAACTGGGTTGGTGCCGGCGACCCCGGAAACAGGGGTTCGTGGGGACCGCGTTTTGATATGTGGTTCTTCCCACTTGAACTGCCCGCATTTGACCCGCCACCAAACCTTGAGGCCATTACAGGGGTGGCGGCACTTCACAACACGCCGGATGTACTTTTCGCACAAATGCCCTTTACCGCACCTTTGCCTGATTCGGTATCGTTAGACCCGCCGCCGTTTGTTGTTCCCACAAGGGGCGCAACCGCACGTATTGTACTAATGCGCGGCGACTGGGGCGCGGCATTCGACCACTGGGTAGGCATTCCGCACCCGAACTTGCACGTACACAATATCATCATCAACGGCGTGCGTGACGGCGGCGGGGCTGACCCCGATTGTACACTTTGCCAAGATGTGGGTTGCGTAGTCTGCAACCACCAAATGGCTGTAAACGCCGCACGTGCCGCAATTACTTGGGCAACAATTTCAAATTCACAAGCCGAAAGCGCGGTAACGGGCAACCTTGCTCTGCCTACCACAGGCTTGCACGGTACAACCGTTTCGTGGGCTTCCGCTAATACGGCAATAAATAACGCGGGCGTTGTAACGCGCCCCGCCGCCACGGCAGGCAACGCAACGGGAACGCTGACCGCTACAATTTCGCGTGGCGGCGTTACCGCAACGGTATCGTTTAACCCCGTGGTGACGGCACAGGTTGCCGCACTGCTCGCGATAACTGTGTTAAGCAGTCCCGCAGGCGGCACTGCAAGCGCGAACCACACCCAAGCGGCGATGGGTACAACAATAACCCTCACCGCAACAGCCCGTGCCAATTACGATTTTGTAAACTGGACAGCGTCTCCCGCTGTGGCAATTACGGGCGCAACAAACCTAACGGGCGCGACATTCTCCATGCCCGACCATCCCGTAACCATTACTGCAAACTGGATTTCCAATCTTGACCCGCTTGCGTCATACAGGCTTGCACTCGGCACATTAATTGCGGAAGCGCAAGGCGTTGTTGCCAACACGCAGATAAACACCTCTGCGGCGCAAGTTCCTGTTGGTCAATTCTGGGCAACACAGCAAGCCCATAACGCAATCAACGGCGCGATAGCCACAGCGCAAACGGCACACGGTCTGACACAAACCACCGCCGCCGCATTGATATCCGCAAGAAACACCCTTCAAGACGCACTAACCGCGTTCAACGGGCAAAGAACAGCGGGAACAATGACCGCAATCCGCACACACTTGGGCGATTTCGATATCGTGTTTGCGGACGAAGATACAGGCCCTGTAATCCCGCCGTCATTTACGTTTAGCCTGAGAAACTTCCTCAATACCGCACCTGCAAGCCTGACATTCGATTGCTTGGAAGAAGGCACATTGCCGTATGGTTTGGGCATTTCCGTTGAACGACACACCTACACGGATGCCGACAATCCTATCGTGGACACAACCGCAGTTGGCAACTTGGTTGGCGCGGGTACAAACAGAAATATTGCCGTTACACAGGTAATGGCGGGCCCGACAGGGCTTATGATTGACGGATTGTTGCCGGGCGACACACTAAGCGTTATTGCATTGCAACCTGATAATCTTGCCCCGCCCGCACCGGGTGACGAAGTTGCTTGGAGTTGGGGCTCTTGGGGGCCGCGCTTTGATATGTGGTATTTCCCTGCGGAAGGCGGCGCGCCAATTGAACCGCACAGCGAAGCATTCACAGGGCATTTGCGCTTGCATGACAGCGGACAGCATTCGGCACAAACACCGCCTACTTCCATTGCGGCATTCTCGCAGTTGCCGTCCAGAGTTCTTCCTGCCGGTCACCCCGCTCTGGAGCATGACGGTATGCAATTAACAGGAACACGTCCGCTGGTTGTTCCCGCAGGCGGCGGCCGCGCACGTATCATGATTTCCCGCGGTCAATGGGGTACTCTTCCCGCAGGTACAAACCTGTGGCAGGGAATACCTCACCCCAACATTCACATCCATGACATTGTTATAACACGCACGGGTACAAGTGCCTTTAGCGTTGACGAAAACCAAGTTGACACAATGCAAACCCCTGTTGCGGCAGATTTCAGGTTTGCCACGCCATTACCGGGCGTAGCACCCGCACCGCCGATTTACACCAATATCACGCACAGCCTTCCCGCTGTGGTTCTTGCAAACGGAACCGCGCTTCCCTCGGGTGCGTTCGCGGAATGGGTGATTGTTCCGGGCGAAGGGCGTCTTGCAGCCCCTGACGTAAACTTGCCTGTTTCGGGCGCAACAATTTCTTCCACCCAAGCAGGAACGGCTCGCGTATCTGTTACCGTGGTAACGCCGCTTGCCGCACCAACCCCGCGCACAATTACCGTGAACGGCGGTACCGCAAATCATTGGACTGCAACTGCGGGTACAACCGTTACGGTTACGGCAAACACGCCGCCGTCGGGGCAGGTGTTCAGCGGCTGGACGTCCAGTCCGCCCGTAGGCTTTATTGACGCAACCAATCCGCAAACAACGTTCCAAATGATTGACCAAAACGTTACCGTCACCGCAAACTTCTCCGCCGACCCGCGTACTGCCGCACGTGCCGCTTTGTGGCAATTAATTACCCAAGCAAACCAGCGTACGTACGCAAGTTACACCCCCGCAACTTGGACGCCGTTTGAGTCTGCGCGTTCTGCCGCCGCCGCCGTGTATGCAAACCAAGGCGCGACGCTGGAACAGCTGAACGATGCGCACGGTGCATTATCGTCCGCAATGAACGGGCTGGTGCAGTTTGGTCATCACACGGTAACACTTAACACAGTTACGGGCGTGTTCCGTTCGCCCTCCAACCCCGCCGCCCCCAACATTCAAACACGCGGCAGAGCCAATAATACAAGCCTTGGAACTTTGCCCCGCGCAGTGGAAATGACACACAACTTGGGTCACAGGTTTGGCGGTTGGCAAAACGCGGCAACAAACGAGTTTGTTCGCGACAATCATATCGTAACGGCAGACATGACGCTCAACGCCGTTTGGGTGTCGCAGGCAACCATCGCCGCAACCCCAACGCCGCGCACAAGCCCATTCAGCTTAGGCGATGCAAACGATGACGGCCGCGTAACATCTGCCGACGCAACACGCATTGCAAGGTGGATTACCACCCCGGAAAGCCAACGCGCCGCGTTGTTCCCGGACTTCCATCCCCTTGTCGCAGATATAGACGGCGACGGCATGGTATGCAGTCTTGACGTAGTTCTTCTTGCCCGCTGGCTTGCAGGCCACGCAGTAGGGCATCTTATATCCAACTAGCAATTACCGTAACGCAAAAAACCGCGCAAACTGCGCGGTTTTTTGCTATAATACACACAGCGCGGCAGAAAGGCGGTGATGAAATGTCTGCACACGATTACAAGTATATCCTCTCCAAGTTTGAGGTTCTTTTGGAAGAAGCCGAGGAGTTAGGCACAAAAGAAGAAGTTTTGCATTTAATCCGTAGGGAAATAAAAACGTTGAAAAAGGCATTGGGCATCAACTAGGGTGTATTGCCCCCAAACCGCGCAAACTGCGCGGTTTTTTTGTGCATAAAAAACCAGAAAAAATTGCATAGAAATTTTCTTAGGAGAACGCTTGAGTTTAATGTAAATAGAATGTATAATACGTGATAACTAACTAAATTTTCGGCTAAAGTTGCGTGAAAAGTGTACAACTTTACCAAATTTTCAGCGGAACTCAAAAAAGGAAGATAGAAGAAGGGTGGTAATTACATGAAGAAACAACCAAGCCGCTACTTGGCACTGGTGCTTGCTTTCCTTATGGTTGTCACATCTTTGCCTGTTACGCCTGTTATGGCGCAGGAAGATGAAACCGTAGAGCAAAGCGCAGACCTGTACAATGTAGACGTGCCGACAGTGGAAACAACCACGCCCCCGGCACTGGAAATTGAAGAGGAAGAGATTGCTTTGTTTGCAGAACCTGTACAGGGTGCTAACCGTCCGCATTTTGCGAGGGTTGCGTGCCGAGGATGTTCTGCGTCGCGTGACGGCGACGGGTGCGAATGTGCGGAACTTGACCATGAAACCATTTACGGTAACGAGCCTATGGTCGAACCGTTTATTATCGGTACGCCGCGTGCGCCGCGTTTCTTGAGCGACCCCGGTATTCATTCTGCGGCATTTAACTTGTCCATTCACGGGTACGGCGCGGACGTCCGCTTTACCACGGACAGCAGAGACCCCGTTGTTTGTGCGGCGGGTCTCGGTCAGGCACCGGGTTGCCGTGTGGCAAGCCCTACCTGCGGTTGTTCTCCGTTGCTTCACCCTGATGCGGCTATCCGCATTAACTCCGGCCACGGTACAGGTGCCGCCGCCGCTAACGCAAACAGCCCAATGTCTGTTGGCGGTATCGGCAGAGCAAACCCCGCACCGTGGAACGTTGGTTGGTCTCAAAATGCGGATGACGAAGACAGTTCGTATGTTACGCCGAACCGTGCGGGGCAACCTGCGGGCAGAGGTACTGCCGCCGCCCCCGACACAGTTACCAACGCCCGTGTGCCAAACCCCACAATTGTGAACCCCGACGGGTCACAAACCACCATTCAAATTCATCAACCGCACTTGGTATCAAGTGTGGGATATTTTGTGCCAAACCAAATTTATAACGGTATGGTTGTACGCGCCAGAGGTTTCTCTTTAGAGGGCGAAGCAGGCGATATTACAACCGGTACGTTTATTGTAAACACAGGCAATCTTAACTGGGACGGAATACGTATTCTTTCCATAGTTACAGACCCTGAATATTTTGTTCATCCTGTTTTAAGTTTCTACCGTAACTGGGACAGGGGCATGAACTCTTGGAATTCCAGAAACACAGAAAATCCCCGTCACTGGGTAAACGCTAACTTTTACAACTGGGAATCTCAAATACGCGCAGGTATGTGGGACGGACGCGACCACGAAAACAACCCCGTTGCCACACTTGCGCCAAATATGCCAACCCACCCCGGTAACAACTTGGGCCGCGGTTGGGGGATTGAAGTGCCGCGCCACACGGGTAATCATCTAACCTGCGGTTGCGGCCAGTCCGCAAGTGCTTGCGTACAGGGTCATCTTATGAATGTTTGGGACCATGCGCAAGCGCACCGCCCTGTTTCAAATATCGAAGTTTTCGACGAAAACAATCAGATTGTTATAAATCAAGATGCGGCGGTTTGGGCATTCGGTAACTGGACAAGAATGTTTCCGCTTCGCTCTATCCGCATAAACTTTAACCAAGGTACAACAGGCGATGTTTCTATCGCACCGGGTGCGCCCTCTCTTATTCCGGGAACGCGCCGCCACTTTTATGCCGCAAACGAACCGCTGTTAAGTTTCCGTCACCTTCAAGTGCGTAACGCCGATATTGAAGGTACGGACTTGCGTGACGTTCTTTCGCAGCGTATGTCTCACCCGTTGCGCCCCACAAACCAACACGCAACATTTGGTGCTGTGTTTATTAACGGTGAGTTTTGGGGAATGCACAACTTGCAATCACACAGGCACGAGCATCTTATCAGCGAAACCTTTGGCGGCTCTAACGCCAATTTGCCGCGTAACGCCATTGAATGGATAAACGACGGCCACTGGATAGACTGGCTTACAACGCATATGGTTCACCCTGCGTCAGGTTCGGGCGGGCGCGGCGTTTTGGAAGACGGTTCAACAACCCGCCGCAGAAGTTCCACAGGCGGTCAAAATGCTTCCCATGTCGGCGACCACGGCGGCTATGCCCGTGTTATCCCCGCAACCCACCCCCTCACGGGGCAACCTAACGCACACGTAGGTTACAACCACCTTACGCGTGAATGGTTTGACTATATGGATACCCTCATCTGCATGGATGACCTGATTGATATGCTAATCATCGGTATGCATTTTGAAAACTGGGACTGGATTTCCAACAACTTTGAAGGTTGGAGAAGCAACAGGTTTATCCCGGGCGTACACGGCGGCGACCGCCGTTGGCGTTTTATCGTACAAGACTTTGACAACGCTGTTTTCCACGGCTCTAACGATATGCTTACGTACTTCACCGCAATGAAAAGCCCCTACTGCCTAAGCAGTTGCTGGCATGGTGTAGGCCATGACGGCGGGCGTTGCTGGAACAACCGCGAAGGCCGTGACGGCGCAGGCGGCGGCTTTGTTGATATGGGCTTGCCCTTCGCAATTTTCGACTTGGGCAGAAGCGAAAACGCGGCAAGAAAATTCCGCGTTCTGTTGCAAAACCCCACCTTCCGCCAAACTTTTGCCGCCCGTTATTCCACGTACACGGGTACGGCTTTCCACCCCGCCAGAGCGCAATCCGTTATCAATTACTATGCCCGCTTTGCTACTTTAGGCGGCTCTGCATCCCCCGCTATCGGCAGACACCACTTCCGCTGGGGCTTGTTTAATACGAACAGTTCTTTGGGCAACGGCTCTCCGTCTGTGTTTTCACGCGTGTACGGGCAACCCGCTACCCAACAATATTCCAGTGCCCGTGAACGGCACGGCTCTACACTTGCGCCGTGGCTGTCGCGCACCAACGCCACAATTCCGCAACGTGCTGGTGCTTGGAACAACGCCGCAGAGCCATACCGTTGGCCGCCCCACTCCTTGCAAGGACCCAACACCGACACATTCAGAGGAATGTCCCTCAGAAACCAACGTGATGTTTTAAGACTTCGCGCCGCAGGCCCCGGCACACCCGGCGGTCATGCGCGTAACGCTATCGAGCATATGCGTGCATACTTCGACCGCGCAACCCCAACCTTTGCCATAAGCGGTGCAGGTGCATGGGGGCGCGAGCATAACCCCGCAACCACAGGCGAACTTGGCGGCGGTACTTTGGGTGCGGTTGGCGCGTACAGCCGTATCAACTGGCGCATTACAGACGGCGGCTCGGCTACATCTGCCACAAGCAACGACCTCGGCTGGCTTAATGTTGCAGGCGCGCATATTCGCGAAGACCTGTTCAGATGGGGCGAACCCGAATTTTATGCCGCTGCGGCAAACTCACCCGCAGGCTTCACACCGTTTTCCATCGGAAGCTTCAGCGCGAGATATCTTCAAAATATGCCCGTTCAAGTTACCATCAACGAAAACATGGGCGAGCAATTTAACACATGGATTCTGACAGGCAGTGTTGTTCTTGTTGAAGGCAGCCTTACAGACCACACCATCACGGTGCGCCCCAGCGGCACAGGCGGTACAGTTACCGCAGACTTCAGCAATACGCCGCAACGTGCGCCAATCATCCACCAACTTCACGGCCAAGGAGCGGTTGGCAACAACGCAGTTTCCCACGGCTTTATCGAACTTTACAACCCATGGAACGAAACACTTACCCTTGACGGTATCTCTTTGCAAGTGCAATTGGTACCCCACGGCGCACCCGACAATCTTACCCCCGATGAGTGGGAAGTTTTCCCGCTTACGGGCGAATTGCCTGCGCGTCACTCCTTCCTTATCGTAAGCCAAGGCGCGGACGCGTGGCACAATGACGGAACAACCGCCACACCCGGCGGTACGCACGTGCCCGCTCACATCATCACGCAACACGATATGGCAATTAACTTGCAGTTAAGCAACCAAAATATGTCTGTCGCGCTGGTTCGCGGAAACACAAGGCTTCCAAGAATCGTGCCAAACACACGCGGCGGCACTATCCTTGACTTGGTTGGCGCAAGAAATGCCGCACCCCCCGCAAACCAAGTACACAACGTACAAGGCCCTGCGGCGGCAATGCGTATTTCCCGCCAAGAAGCCGCACGCCGTACTTGGGAGCAAGACGAACGCGGCAACTGGATTCCCGACACGGTTAGCATGACGCTAAACAACGAGTACGACTTTTCGCCCGCACGGTTTGCGGATATGAACCGTACAGAAATTGAGCTGTACCGTCCCCGTTCCCGCCACGACGGCGAATGGCCGCTTCCCGTACCCATTGCAACAACGGCATATACAACAATACACGGCGGCGGATATGGCTACAGTGCGTTCCACAACCCCGCAGGGCCGGGGCAGTTTGTATCACTTGACGCGGGCGAACCTCTGCCCGGCAGAATTTTCTACGAGTGGATTTCAAACACACCGGGCGTAGAAATTATCAACCCCGAGTGTTTGGTAAATGCGCATTTCCAAATGCCAAGCCCCGCAATTCCCGTTGAAGTAACTGCGCGTTTCCAAGCGCGTCAGTTGCGCTCGCCTACTATTGTAATCAACCAAGTACACGGTCAAGGCGAACCGGGAGACAATGCAATTTCCCACGGCTTTATCGAACTCAGCAACCCCACGGCAGAAGACCATCTGTTGGAAGGCCGCTCGCTTCAATTGCAAAACGACGGCGAAGACACATGGAATATTTTAACCTTCCCCGCAGGCACGGTTCTGCGTTCGGGTTACTCCTTCCTTATCGTAAGCACAAGCTGGTTTAACGACGGCACAGGCACACGCCCGCGCCCGCGTTATATCATTCCCGAGTGGGATATGGGCTGGAATGTAGAGTTCAGCAACCGCGTGATGACAGTCGCGCTTGTGGACGGCGTACACCCGCTTTCATCCGATGTTGGTTTTGACGAGGATTACAGAATTGTAGACTTGGTTGGCGCAATCAACGAAACCCCGCGTGACCATCTTGTAATCCGCAATTATTTCGGAGACGCACCCGCCATGCGCCAATGGAGACAAGGCGCGGCAAGGCGTACAAACTTCCGAAACACATTTGACAACAGAGACGACTTTGTTCGCAACGATTTCAGATACCCCACAAACTACGAAGACAGAACCCCCAATGTTGCCACAAACGGCGCGGGCATTACCAACGAACGCCTAAACGAGGTTCGTCCGCGCTCTACAGAGGACGGCCCGTGGATTTTCCAAGCGCAGGGCCCGGGTACAACGGTGGTATGGTCTTCCGCACCATTCGGTGAAGGTGCCGCACCGTCACCCGCAACCCCCGGCCAGCGCGTTAATATCAGCGCGGGATATCACTACGGTTACGAATTTGACCGTTGGGAAATTGTTGAAGGCGGCCCCTTTACCATCAATGACCCCTTCGGCACACCAACATGGTTTGATATGCCCGCAGTACTGCCGCCCGACGGTATTGTTCTGCGCGCACACTGGAACGCGTTTTACCAAGTACGTGTGACAAACCACTTTGCGGGCGATAATTCAGGCGCAAACAACCGCGTTGCGGTAGGCGACCGCGTAACAATTTTCGCGGGAACGCGCACGGGCGGTTTCTTCTTTAACGGCTGGAGCGGCGTGGCAACATCCTTGCTTGCCAACCCTGCGGCGGCGGTGACGCACTTCTATATGCCCGCCCACGACGTAGAATTTAGGGCAATGTGGCGGCACGAACAAGACCCCGACCCTGATTGGCCTATCATTTTTGCACCTGCCGCAAATACCGGCAACACAGGCTTTAATTTTGCAACTTGGGTAGTAAACCAACACTGGGAGGGTTCAGGTTCTCTTGCTTCCCCAAACAGCGGCGGAGGGCGTAACTTTGTTACCCAACCGGGATACTCCGGTATTTGGACGCTTAGGGTAAACGGGCCGGGCGGTGCTACAGCGGCTCAAACCAATACCGCACCACGGCAAGTAGTACCCGGCAACCATACCCTTATTTTCCAAAATGCTAACGCCGGCCATGCAGATGCAAGTTGGCCGCGGATTCACTTTACCGTTGACGAATTTGGAATTATCACGTCACCCACACAAAACGCACAAATTTCTATAAACCCACCATCAAGCCGCGTATATCTCTCTCTGGGAACAGCCTTGCCCGCAGGGCATCTGCCGTGGGAGCCACCGCTTGAAACATTCCACACCATAGTACACGGTTTCAATGGTGTGGGTGGTGCAACCACCAATCCCTTGGCAGGGATAGGCCGCTTCCCACTGGGCCAGCTCGTATCGGTTAATGCAGGTGAACATGACGATTTACGTTTTGACGGCTGGAATGTTTCTGTTCCCACAGGCGGCACAGTACCTGTGCTTGCAAACAGGATGGACGCACAAACCACATTCCTAATGCCCTCAAACAACGTAACACTTACCGCAACATGGACAGTGGGCGGCATTGCAGAGCCCGATGTAGCATGGCCGGCGGCGTTTACCGCAACCTTTGGCGACAGGCTTTACCAAATTACAGAGCCGTTCTCGCTTCCTATGGCAAACACAGGCACAACGCCGGGTACCATAACATGGCAAGACCCGCTTATGCGTGTTGGCGGACGCGGTACGCGCACGCACATCATGCGCTTTATCCCCGATAACCCCAATGCTTTCTATACAGTTACGCAAAACGTACCCGTTACCGTTTTGGCAGGCCAAGGCGATTTGGGGCAACCGTTTGCTACAGAAATTATGTTTGGCCAGCCCCTTTCCGCTTCAAATATCGTAGGCGGTTCTACTGCGGGCGTGTGGTCATGGGTGAACGGTGCGGCTATGCCTGCGATTGGCGTATCCCAGCACGAATTTACCTTCGCACCCACAGACACTTCAGGCACAATTGACTGGAGCTACGACCTGCCCACGGGCTGGACATGGGACTATGATAATCTTGTTGTACGCGGAACACTCCCCGTTACCGTAAACGACCCAACACGTATCGTTACCGTAACAAGTGACGCGCCAAACTTCACGGGCAGCGGAAACTTCGGCGTTGGCGAACCCGTTGCAATTAACGCGGGAACGCGTCAGTTCTGGCGGTTTACGCACTGGAGCGTGCTTGAAGGCATCCCCGGTGCAGACTTTGACCCAACCGTTGCAGTGCAAACCTTTGCAAAACCCGCAGGGCGGCTTACACTTCACGCACACTTTGTGGAAGTAGGGCGCACTACAGAAGTAGTGGGCGGCGGCTCTGCAATGGCGGTAGTGCCGATAGGCCAACCCGCACGGGGCGCAAGACAAAACCCCGGCGAAAGGGTGAACCTCAGCAGTGGCACACACGCTACAAATATATTCTCGCACTGGACGGTAGAGTCCGGCGGCGATGTAAATATCATCAACCCAACAAGCGGCACAGCGGCATATTTCATAATGCCCGAAGGCCCTGTTGATGTACCTGTTGTAATACGCTCCCACTGGATTGTACGCCACGGTGTAACAATTGTTGGCGGTCATGCACCCGCAGGGCAATCAGGCGCAGGCAACCACGATGTTGGCGCACGCGTTATAATTTTCGCAGGAACGCGCACAGGCAGTAACTATTTCAGCGGTTGGACAGGAGCGGACATTTCCCTTCTTGCAAACCCTGCCGCACCCGTAACCTACTTTACAATGCCAAACCGCGCAGTTACCTTTACCGCAAGCTGGAGGTCTGAACTTGTACCGGGCGATATCACTTTCCCGCTTAACTTTAGACCCATAGTAAACAACCCGCTGTATGTACGCGGCACATGGTTTGACGGTCACGTTACGCAAGGCGGCACAAACAGCAGTTTGTTTGCGTCAATGTCTGACAGGACAGTTGCAAGCGCACCCGCTTCATTTACGTTAAGGTTTGGTAATGCCGGCTCTGAACACCATACAGGTGACGGACGCGGCGACGGCGCAGGGCGTGTAATGCACGTTACAGTTAGTGCAGGGCCCACCGTTGTTGCCCCTGCATTCAGCAGTGATTGGGGCTGGAACTCCGCGCAAAACCAAAACACAGGAAACGGACGCATATCACACAACCCAAGCATAGCGGGCATCACATTCCTATCATACGGCGCATCAATCCCCGCAGGACACACCGAAGGGCCTTTCCGTCCCGTGTCGCCGCCTGTTACCAATTCCGTAACTGTAAACGGCGCACATGGTATTACAACGGGCGCGGGCAATCTGACAGGCGCGGGTACCTTCCCTGTTGGGCAAGTTGTTGCAATAAATGCAGGAACACGCGACGGCTACAGGTTCACAGGCTGGACTGTAAATGCGGGCGGCGTAACCCTTGCCAATTCCAATAATCTAATCACAACCTTTGCAATGCCGAACGCGGCAGTTACCGTAACCGCAAACTGGTCTAACTTAGAGCCGTCGGTTGTAAACTGGCCGACACTAAGCGCGACATTCGGGCAAACCCTTGCGGACATCACCCTCCCTGCAAACACAGGTACGGCGGGTACGTTCTCATGGACAACACCGCCGGGCAATAACATCCCCGTTGGTACAGTTACGGGCTCCAATATCCACAGCCTAACATTCACCCCCGCCGCAGATAACTTTAGCGTGGAGGTAAACAATAACTTTAATCTCACCGTTCTTCCCGCAACACCGCCTACGCTTGAATTGCCCACCGCCGCACCGCTGGTGCAAGGGCAGCAGCTTTCTGCGTCCGTGCTTTCGGGCGGCTCTACAGTAGGCACATGGGCGTGGCAAAACCCGACAACACAACCTGCGGCGGGTACAAATTCCTATCCCGCAGTATTCACCCCTGCCGACGCTGTAAATTACGCATGGGAAGCCGCACCGATTGTAAGGCAAGTGCCCCTAACCGTAACCCCAACCCTTCCGATAACCGTTAACGCTAATATCGGCAATGGCGGCACGGGAACGGGCGCGGGCGCAAGCCCCGCATTTGCGGCGGCAGGCACAACCGTTTGGGTTGACGCAGGCGCACCTGCAGACGGCTATATGTTCACAGGCTGGACGGTAGTATCGGGCGGCGTTACCATAGCCAACCCCACGGGCACACCCGCAAGCTTTGAAATGGGCAGCGAACCCGTTACCGTTCTGGCAAACTGGGGCAGAGGTAACGCAAATGTTTCCCCTGCAAACTTTGAATTAAACAACGATAACCGCACGCAAACCGTTGGTATAGGCGGCACGGCACAAGGCGAACTGTCTACGCAGGTTATGGTCGGAAGCATTCCCGACGGCGTAAACTTTGTGGTGAACCAAACCGCAAGAACCATCGTGTTCACGGGTACACTTCCCACAAACCCAACAGACCCCGCGATTATAGGCAACTTTACCATGCGCGTATTTGTTGGCGACCCAAGTGCGGATGTTTACGCAGATATTACCGTTGGCGTAAACCTCACGTATATGCTAACCGCGCCCGCATTTGATTCGGGATTGGTAATCAGGCAGATATTCGGTAGCGGCGCGACGGGTGGCGCAGGTGCTTCCCACGGCTTTATCGAAATTTACAACCCAACAAACGCGGCTATTCCAATTTCGGGCTTCTCCGTACAAATTCAAACGGTGGTAGACCCCGGTAGCGGAAACAGCGCGTTCCCGCCAAACAGACCTGCCAACCTGCCATGGGGCATAGTTCCCCTTACAGGTGCGGGCGTACCTGCTTCACTTGCGCCCGGCCAAGCGTTGCTGATAATCAGTACGGCAGGCGTAAATGCAGAGTCTACCCGCCAAGTGCTGGCAGACGGTTGGGGCTATGACATTTCCACCACCTATGTAATAGGCAACCGCGGTTTCTCTGTCGCGCTTGTGGGCGACACGAATGCTTTGCCCGCACACGTTACAGGCGACACGTGGAACAGAGTAATCGACATGGTTGGCGCGATAAACACAGCGGGTAATGCCTCTCCGAACCGCGACCGTTCCGACAACTTTATTGTTGCACCTGCGGCAGGCGGCACGGGTATCTCGGGTTCACAAGGTATTCGCAGAATAAACGTGACTGTTCCCGCAACAAACAACTTTACAGATTTCACATCCGTAAGATATGCAGAACTCTCGGGTGCGGACTGGACAGAAGCGCGTCCGCGTTGGAGCGGATATGTACCCCGCGCAACATTCCCAATCACGGTAAACGGCGGTATCGCAAACCGTGAGGTGGCGGCGGAAGGCGATGTTGTAACATTGTTTGCCACACCTGCGTCAGGTTACAGATTTGAAAGCTGGAACGCACTAGGCGTAACCGTCACGCAAACGCCGAACGGCAACCGCGCAACATTTGTAATGCCCGCCGCACCTGTAACGGTGAACGCGGTGACAACAGCAATTCAGCCGGGAGACGATATTGTTCTTGTGGAAATTGCAAGAACGGAAAATCTTGCGGCGGCAGATATAAATAACAGCTTCCTTGCAACAGGCGGCTACTTCCGAGGCGTATCAAACCTTACCGCGTGGAGCGAAGATGTCCAACGCGTGATTGGTACGGTAGGTACAACGGCACGTGCGCCGATGGTATTCAACAACTTCCCCGACGGCTGGCGCGCAGTAAACCATACCAATGCAAACCTCCGTGTTTCGGATATCGGTGACGCTTCCGCGTTCCAAATCCGTTTTGCAACGGAAGGCTTCGAGAATATCAGGTTCTCTGCACGCCAACGCTCAACAGGCAGCGGCCCCGACTTGTTCTCGCTTGCCTTTAGGGTAGGTTCGACCGGAGACTGGATATCCGTAGCAGATACGCTTACCACAAACAGGCAGTCGCCCGAAGGTTATCGCAACGATAACATGACAGGTTTCGATTGGGACGGCTCTCAATCATTTGACGAGTTTGTTCTTCCCGCAGATGTTGCCGACAACGCGGTTGTATACCTGCGTTTGTATATGCGCAACGCCACAGTGGCAATCACAGGCGGTAACACTTCAATAAACGATATCGTTATCCTTGGTGACGCGGCGGCAGGCCCCAGCATTTCGGCTTCGCCCTCATCTGTTGCAATCACCGACGGTGTGCCATTACGTGCCGTTGCCTTAGGCGCGAGGTACGCGAATATTACAGGTGTAAACTACACAATCCCATCAGAATTACAGGGTTTTGTGACGGTTACGCACATCCCTGCGGAAAATGCGATAACAGTACAGGGCATACGCCCCACTACAAATATCCCCGATATCAACGGTATGTTTAACATCACCGTAAACGGTATCGGCACGGGCGACTACGCAGGTCAACCCGTATCGCGTACAATCCCCGTGACTGTAAATCTTTCAACCATGTGGGAACCGACACTTCTTGCCCCGTCAATCATCATCCACCAATTCTACGGGCAAGGCGGCGCGTCAAGCCCCCATGTTTCACACGGCTTCATCGAACTGTTTAACCCCACAAACGCGGATGTGTACTTGGGCAATTACTCCGTACAAATACAAGCAAACCCGTTTGACGGACGCACACCAAACGCAAACAATCCGCTGGGCACAAACCCGGGCGACAGAAACCCCGCACTTGCGGCAACCCCAACGGAGTGGATGGTGCTTAATCTTCCCGCATACACGATGCAACCGAACACGTCTTTCCTTATCGTAAGCGGCCAAGGCGTAAACGACGGTGCGCGCCTTAACTTGGAAGACTTTGCGGACGATACAAACAGCTACTACGACATCGTGTGGAATGTACCGTTCAGCAACCGAAACATGAGCGTTGCAATTGTGAACAATACAGCACAACTTTCCCCTGTTATAACGGGTGCGCAAATGGAAACCGTTATAGATTTGGTTGGCGCGGCAAACGACGGCCCGCCCCGTGACATGGTTCATAACCACTGGGGAATGCGTGAAGGTACTACTGCCCCCACCCCGTCGATAATTCCATCGCCGCGTATTTCCAACAGTGAAGCAACCCGCAGAATTTGGGACGGCAACGCAGTAAGAAATACCCGAGTGAACGAAACCGATTTCGTTTCCGTAAGATACAACCCCGCCGACGGCGGCATAAGCGACACGCAAATTGCGGTTTATCGTCCGCGCCACAGCGGCGACGGCGCGTGGCCCGGCCAACAAGCCCCGCCCACAGTAACCGTAGACGTATCAAGCGTAACAATCGACAACGATAATCTCACGCGCTTTGTAGTTGTTGGCGGTGCGCCCGCAACAGTACCCGTAACAATTTCAACCGATATTCCCGCCGAAATGGAATACTATATGAGCGTGGTATACCACAACGGTACAATAACCGTACAAGGCATACGCCCAACCGCAGTTGGCGCAAGCTTTGACGAATACTTTACCGTAACCGTACAGCGCGGCGCGGCAAGCACCACCGTTACCGTAAACGTAAACCTCTCTGCACCGCCGCCAACCTTTGCGGTAAACGTAACGGGCGGTACGCCTAACCACCACTACGCGGCAGAAGGGCAAATGATAACGCTTACGCTAACCGCAACACCCCCCACGGGATATCAGCACTTACCCGGCGGCTGGACTGTAACCTATGGCACGGACAATACCCCCGTGACACTAATCACAGGCACAAACAGCTTCATAATGCCTGCGGGAATTGTTACCGCAACCGTTGCGTGGACAATAATCCCCGACGACGCACGTATGGTAACACTCACCAACGTTGACGGAGCAGGTTCGCCGAACAGGTATATGCAAATAAGCCCCGGCCAACAAGCTGTGCTTAATCCCGGAACACGTGCAGGACACAACTTCACGGGCTGGACGGTGACAGACGTTGCAAACGCAGGCACTAACTCTTTTGAAGACCTTGACCTTTTTGCAACAACCACACCAAGCGCGCTGGATATGGTAGAGATGTTCCTTACCCCCGCCGATATTACAATCAATCCCGGTTCTGACCCGGAAAATCCGCTGGTTGGTATGTGGTTCACAATGCCTGACGCAGACGTAACGGTTCAGGCAAACTGGGCATTGCAACTGCACCAAGTTGTGTTCGACTTTGCGGGCGGCCTTTACAACGGCGAAACCCAAGTGACATTTGACGTGGAACACGGCGGCAGTGTAACCCCGCCCGACAGGCCAACTCGTTCAGGGTTCACCTTCATCGGCTGGTTGCCGTCAATCCCCGGTTTCTTTGCAAACGTAACCGAAAGCCGAACCTTTACGGCAGACTGGGACGAAGACGAAATCCCCGACTTCATTCTTGGTGACGTGGACGGTGACAACCGTGTAACCTCTGCCGACGCAACCCTTCTTGCACGGTTTGTGACTATGACTGATGAAATGCGTCTCATCTACTTCCCCGACTTCTGCACATTCGCCGCAGACATAAACGGCGACGGCGCGGTTAACAGTGAAGACGTGGTTCTTCTTGCAAGATGGCTTGCAGGCCACCAAGTGCAACACCTTCTAAACGGCAACAACAACTAGGATTTGTGTTGTCAAGGTAGTTTCGGAAAAAGTCATACGCAAGTTTTTCAATCAACGTTGAAATATATTTGCGTATATGGCATAATACTAATATAGAGCAGAGATGCTCCCGAACTCGCTTACCGTAAGCGAATATAAATTTACGGTTTGACTGAATACGCCTACCGCTGTGCGTGACAAATTGGCGGTTTGACTGAATACGCCTACCGTAAGCGTAATAAGTGTGCGGTTTGAAGAAAAGCCCCTTTGCTTTGTAGCGAGGGGCTTTTTTTGGAGAAGGGGATGCTTTTTATGAAACAATCGGGGTTCTATAAATTATCGTGGCGATGTATTTATCTGGTTAAAGACTTGGGGGGCATATACAAAGACGATAAAGACCGCCCTGTATACTGCTGTATTCAAGATAAGGATAACGCTAACATATACTGGGCGATTCCAACAAGTAGCATTTCAAATAGACAGTCGGAACAACTAGACAGAATTAAACGGTTGTGTAACTTGCCGAACAGGGATATACGTTCTTGCTATTACCATATCGGACATACCAATCGTCCTGCTATTTTTAAGATAAGTAACGTACTTCCCATTACGGAAGCATTTATAGAAGGCGAATACACATCACAAGGAAGTCATTTGATTTTGCGTGATAAAAAGCTGATTGCCGAAATAGAACGCAAGTTGGCTCGTATTTTATTTGATGAGAATCGCCATCCTAATAAATACGAACAGCATATTTCTGAAATTTACAAATTTCTTAACGGCGATACAAAAAGGTGTAGCCTTCCCTCAAAAGGAATAATGATAAATGGCGCAAGCGGTGCAGGGAAAACTACACTTGCCGCAGAAATTGCGAAGCGGCTTGGATTCAAACATATTGATTTAGATGATTATTACTGGGATAAGCGCATGGGTAAACACAACGGTTCTTTTTCGGAGTTTCGTTCACGAGATGAAATAATTAAGCTTTTAACAAACGATTTGTTAAAACAACCCAATTTTGTCATGTCGGGAACAATAGGCAGTATTATTTGGGATTTCGCTAACCCGCTGTTCGATTTAGCAGTATTACTGTCCGTACCTACCGAAATAAGGCTTGAGCGTGTTAAAAAACGGGCTTTTAATCATTGGGGGGAAAGGGTACTTGCAGGGGGTGATTTATATGATAACCACCAAAAATTTTATGATGATATTAAGCAATATGATATCGGTTATCACTCCGTTTCCCTGCAGCGGCATGAAAAATGGGCAACAGAATTAAATTGTCCTGTTTTGCGTGTTGATGGCACAAAGTCAATTGTCGAAAATGCAATATGGATTGTTGAGCAATATTTGTCAATGAAGCAAAACTAATGTTTTACCGCAAACAGGGCAGTTGAGTATATTTTAGTAGTGCTAATAAATCTTCACAAAAAAACCGTGTCAACGCGACGCGGTTTTTTTGTGCACAAAATTCTACAGAAAATTACATGGAAAATTTCTTAGAAAATGATTGTGCGGCGCGAAAATAAGAGGTATAATCCGTGATAACTAACTAAATTTTCAACGGACTCAAAAAGGAAGATAGAAGAAGGGTGGAATTTACATGAAGAAACAACCAAGCCGCTACTTGGCACTGGTGCTTGCTTTCCTTATGGTTGTCACGTCTTTCCCGCTTACGCCGCTTATGGCAATGGAAGACGAAACCGTAGAGCAAAGCGCGGACGAGTACTACTTGGACGTGCCGGCAGTGGAAACAACCACGCCCACGGCACTGGAAATTGAAGAAGAGGACATAGTTGCATTTGCGGAGGGCTTTCGCACCGTGTTTGCGACGGGGGACTGCCGAGGGTGTTCCGCTTCCCTCGACGGGGACGGTTGCGAATGCGCAGAGCTGGACAGCAATCCCGAACCCGGTGCGCCATGCCCGGATGATATCGGGGTAGAACCGCTGTTCTACGGCAGACCTCCCGCGCCAAGGTTTTCACACCAAGGCGGCGTTTTTAATGCACAATTTGACCTTAGCATACATGGCCACGGCGCGGATGTTCGCTTTACCACAGACGGCCGCGAGCCTGTTGTTTGCGCAACGGGGCTTGGTGTGGCAGACGCTTGTCGCGTATTAAGCCCCACCTGCGGTTGCTCACCGCTGTTGCGCCCCGACCAGCAAGTGCGTATAAACCACGGGCATGGTACCGGTGCGGCGGTGGCAAACAGCAACAGCCCAATGTCTGTTGGCGGCGTAGGCCGCGGCAATCCTGCACCTTGGAACGTTGGCTGGTCACAAAACGCAGACGATGAAGACAGTTCATATGTAACGCCCAACCGCACGGGCGGTACGGTTGGCACACCAACCGAAGCATCTATCCGTGCGGGCAACAGCGCAAGGGGTTCGCTTGCGTCACCCCCGTCAGGTGCGGGCGCTCGCGTTCCCAACCCTACAATAGTAGGCCCCGGCGGCGGAGCTGTTATCGTACACAATCCGGTTGTAATTCCCGCAGGCAATGACGGTTACTTTGTGCCAAACCCAATATACAACGGTATGGTAGTGCGTGCCCGCGGTTTCGGTATTGACGGCAGGGGCGGCGATACCACAACAGGCACGTTTATTGTAAACACTCCCGCTATGAACTGGGATAATATACGTATTCTTTCAATTGTTACCTGCCCCGCAGACTTTATTCACCCTGTGCGCGGCTTCTACCGTAACTGGGACAGGGGCATGAACTCTTGGTCCGCAAGAAACAGCGAAAACCCCAATCACTGGGTAAACGCTAACTTCTACAACTGGGAAGCGCAAATACGCGCAGGTATGTGGGACGGGTTAGACTTCTACGGCAACCCCGCACCACCCATGCAACCCCACCCCACCATTTTGGCGCGTGTGGGCAATAATCCTTGTACTTGCTGTAACACGGCACGCGGCTGGGGACTTGAAGCACCCCGCAACGAGCAAGGCCGCCTTCTGAATGTTTGGGACAACGCCCAAGCGCACAGGCCTATTTCCAATATAGAAGTTTTTGACGAACAAAACCGCCAAGTTGTAAACCAAGGTGCTACAACATGGGCTTTCGGTAACTGGACACGTATGTTTCCCATCCGTTCCATCCGTATAAACTTTAACCAAGGCGACGGCGACGTTATTCTCACACCCGGCGGGCCGGAACTTATCCCCGGTATGCGCCGCCACTTCTACGCCGCTAACGAGCCTTTGCTAAACTTCCGCCACATTCAAGTGCGTAACGGCGACACCGAAGGTACAGACCTCCGTGACGTTCTTTCGCACCGTATGGCAGCTCCCCTCCGCCCCGTAAACCAACACGCGACATTCGGCGCGGTGTTTATCAACGGCGAATTTTGGGGAATGCACAATCTGCAAGCACACAGGCACGAACATCTTGTTGCGGAAATGTTTGGCATCCCCCGCAATATTATCCAGTGGACAGCCGATGAAAGCTGGATTAGAGATGTTGTATCAAACCATATTGCTTGGCCTTCAAGCCAACGCGGTATCCGTTCGGATAACGTGCGCGAAGCGGGCGGTACGCGCCGCAGTTCTACAGGCGAAACCATTGCAACCGCACGCGACGCAAGCTATGTAGGCGACCACGGCGGCTATGGCCGTGTTATCCCTGCCTTCCACCCGCGCACAGGCAGACCCGAAACCTATGCGGGCTTTAACCACCTCACCCCTCAGTGGTTCGACTTTATAAACACCATCATGTGCATGGACGATTTGATTGATATGTTCATCATTGGTATGCACTTCGAGAACTGGGACTGGATTTCCAACAACTTTGAAGCTTGGAGAACCGACCGCTATATCCCGGGCGTACACGGTGCAGACCAACGCTGGCGTTTTATAATGCAAGATTTCGATAATGCCGTTTTCCACGGCTCTAACGATATGCTTACGTACTTCACGGCTATGAAAAGCCCTGCCTGTACGTCCAGTTGCTGGCATTCGGCAGCAAGCAACGCCGCCTGTTTTAACAACAGGGAAGGCCGCGCCAACGCAGGCGGCGGCTTTGTAAACATGGGTATGCCCTTCGCCATTTTCGACCTTGGCAGAAGCGAAGACGCGGCACGCTTGTTCCGCATTCTTCTGCAAAACCCAACTTTCCGTCAAACATTTGCCGCCCGTTATTCCACATACACGGGTACGGTTTTCCACCCCGCAAGGGCGTTGGAAGTTGTTATGTACTATGCAAACTTTGCACAATTGGGCGGCGCAACCCCCGCAATCGGGCGTCACCATATCCGTTGGGGCTTGTTTGGTATAAACAGCCCGCTGGGTACGGGTGCGGCTTCCATTTACTCACTCAATATTAATAACCTTGCAGACTATCCCATTACCACACACTTTGCCGCATCACGCACAAGGCACGGCGCGGTTATAGCACCTTGGACCAACCCTGCCACCCCAACCGCGTCTGTACGCGCAACCATGTGGGACCAAGCCGGTACAGACCCGTACCGCTGGCCGCCGCACTCCTTGCGCAGTACCGCAATCGGCGAAATGATGGACCCTGCCCCCGGCGAAGCATCAGCTATCCCCGGTGTGGGCACTGTTCCCCCGCTTAGAAGCCAGCTTAACGTACTAAGGCTTCGTGCGGCAGGTACAACAACAACGGCGGGTTCAGCCGGCGGTAACGTACACCCCGCAGGTCATATCCGCAACTCTATAGAGCAAATGCGTGCATACTTCTCCCGTTCCGCTCCCTCCGGCACAATGACAGGCTGGGGTCGCGAGCATAACCCAACTTCCGCAGAACTTGGCGGCGGCGGTTTGGGCGCGGCAGGTTCGTACAGCCGCGTAACATGGGTAATAAGCGGCGGTATGCCCGCTGCCGGCGATACCAATGCCGCGCTTGAAGGTCGCATTGGCTGGTTCAACGTGGCAGGTGCGCACATCCGCCCCGACTTGTTCCGTTCGGGCAACCCCGCATTCTACGCAGACCCTGCAAACAATATGTCAGGTTTCACACCGTTCTCTATCGGTAACTTCAGCGCGAGATACCTTCAAAATATGCCAATTACCGTCACCATCAACGAAATACCCGGCCAACAGTTCACAAACTGGACACTGCCAAGCGGCGTTGCCCTTGTTTCCGGCGCACTTACAGACCACAGCATCACCGTGCGCCCATCAGGCACAGGCGGAACTGTTACCGCAAACTTTGCAACATCTCCACAGCGTTTCCCAATCATCAACCAAGTTTACGGTTTGGGCTTAGTGCCTGTTCCCGCAGACGCGCAAAACGCTGTTTCTCACAGCTTTATCGAACTGTATAACCCGTGGCCGGTATCTATTACCCTAAACGATGTTTCCCTTCAAATACAAAACATTGCAGACGGCGCACCCGCAAACCTTACCGCACAGCCATGGAATGTTGTAGACCTTAGCGGCACAACAATCCCTTCACAGCATTCCTACCTTATAAGAAGCACCGCTTTCGCAAATGAGGACGGCGCAAGGCTGTTGATTGACGGCATAAGCAACTATTTCGACCGTGACATAACCCACGGTTTAAGCAACCGTAACGTTACCGTTGCCCTTGTCCACGGGCAAACCCCGCTGTCGCCTCGCATAACCGTGGCACAACAAGGTACGGTTATAGACTTGGTGGGTGCAAGAAACTCCGATTCGCCCCGCGACCAAGTGCATAATGTATGGGGACCGCAAGCCGCGCACCGTATTTCGCGCAGTGCGGCTGTACGCCGTATCGCTTTCCAAAACACCCGCGACAACTGGGCAGACTTTGAGGAAATAAGATACAGCGACATTCTTACTACAGAAATTGCCCATTTCGCCCCCCGCTCGCTTGCAAGCGGCGCATGGCCTGTGGGTGGTGTGTTCAATCCCGTTACGATAGAGGGCGCAGTGGACGGATACCGCGCATTCCCCAACCCCGCATACGCCACCGGTATTGTCACCCTCCGCGCAGGAATGAGCCCCGTTGGTATGGCATTTGACCGCTGGACGACAAACGCCCCGGGCGTTACCATCATCTTGCCCACAGACCCGACGGAAGCGTTTTTTGTAATGCCAAACGCACCTGTTACCGTTACCGCAAACTTTATCGCAATCGAGCTGTTAGACCGCGAACCGTCTATCATGATAAACCAGATGCACGGTAGCGGTCCCGTTGGCACAAACTCAATCTCTCACGGTTTTATAGAATTGTTCAACCCCACGGATGAGCCTGTTTCGCTTCTTGGTAAATCCTTGCAGGTAAGAAACGAAGGGCGGCCGGGCAACTCCGGCGATGCCCCCGTAAACCCCGGCACATGGAATGTGCTTGCACTTCCCGACCATACAATGCTGCCCGGTTCATCATTCCTTGTTGTAAGCGGTACATGGTCTCGCACAGGGGTTGTTGGCACACACCGCCCCCGCTATATAATTCCGCGTAACGATATGGTGTGGGCAAATATGGAATTCAGCAACCGTTCCTTGAGTGCCGCCATTGTGTCCAACACTACGCCATTGGTAGCGGGTTCTGCCGCAACGTCCCCCAATGTCATTGATTTGGTGGGCGCGAGAAACACCAACGCAGACGACCCAATGCCCGAACACTGGGGCGCGGGAGTAAGAACCATATCCCGCCAGCTTTCGGTGCGGCGCATTAACTTCCAAAATTCAGGCTGTAACCTTTCAGACTTTGAAACAATTGACTACAGATATCACACAAGCGTGCCTGAAGCAGAACGCGCAGAACACGCCGCAGTAGACAGCAGAGGTATTAACAACGTGGAACTGCAAGCTGTTCGCCCACGCTCTGCCTATGACGGGCAGTGGGGCGGCGCAGGTGCAGACGGCGGTGCTGTTATTATCCTTGGCGGCGGCCGCATTGGCTGGGGCGCAACCCCCAACCCTGCAACGGCGGGTACACTTGTACGCATAAGTGCGGGTTACAACGACGGCTTCCAATTCAACCACTGGGAAGTTTTGCAAGGGCCTGACGGGCTTCTTGGCGCAAATGCAAACCAACGTGTTACTTCCTTTATAATGCCCCCGGGTGAGGACGGCGTTACCCTTCTGGCACACTGGGACGAATTCTATACCGTTACCGTAAACCACAGCCGTGCGCCAATTGCACAAACAGGCGCGGGAACGTACTCCATCGGTGACAGGGTAGTGCTTGTTGCGGGAACACGGGTAGATGCACATTTCTTCACCAACTGGACAGGGTTTGACGTCCACCTACTTGCAGACCGTAACTCTCCGATTACCTTCTTCTATATGCCAAACAGAAATGTTACCTTTAACGCAAACTGGCACGAACTTGAGGGTTCTGCGCCATTCCCAATGCAGCTTGTTGCCATTGCGAATGAACCGGGGCTTACCCATGCCGCATGGGCAACCACGCCCGGGCATTTCACCTATGGCATGACAATGACATTCCCATACTCCGAACCTATCGGTCATGCCAACGGAACGCTTAATGTTACCGCACCGGGTAATCATACCTTGGTATTTTGTACCCAGCGTGTCAGCGGTACCCGCGCAGATATAAGTGCCCGCAGGTTTGTACACATTACCGTACACGCAGACGGTGCTGTTACAAGCCCAAGCACATTCCGTAATATAAGTTGGGATAACAGACCTACTCACCCGCATGGGCGTGTGTCACTTATCCCCGGCAGTGATATCGTGTATATCTCATACCGTGCGGGCGACCCGCAAACCATCACAAATCCGAGAGCGGGCATCCCCGCCGGTCACGTTGAAAGAACGCTTGTACCGCTTTTCAACCTTAACGTTATAGGTTCTGAAGCCCCTGTTGAATCTCGCGGCGAAGGACGTTTCCCCGAATACCAAGTGGTTGGTATCAACGCAGGGCAACGCGCAGGTGAAGCCTTTACGGGCTGGACTATAGACCCGCCCGGTTCTGTAGTACTTGCAGACAGAACCAGCCCCATCACTTCCTTTGAAATGCCCGAACATGACGTGACGGTAACGGCAACTTGGGGCGACCCATACGAGTTAATGTCATCCCCGTCCGTTATTATCCACCAAGTATACGGGCAGGGCATGGGAACGGATAACGCTGTCTCCCACGGTTTTATCGAACTGTTTAACACCCTCACAACCGATATAGAACTGGGCGGCAAAACCCTGCAAATTTGGAATGCCGCAACAGGTTCTTGGCAGGTAATGCACTTGCCGTATGAAACTATGGAGCCGGGTACTTCCTTCCTTATAGTCTGTGCGTCAAGCACAGCTGTTGCCCCGCGCCATACCCTTGGTACAGCAACTTACGGCTTTGACTATACTTGGACGGGCGCACCATTACGCGGCCGCTCGTTAAGCATTGCCATTGTAAACCGCACTGTGCCGCTGTCACCCATTCTTACCAATGCAGACTGGATTAATTTGATAGACTTGGTTGGCGTACAGTTTGGCACAGACCCTGTACCCTATCGCTTACGCGCCGCTAACCAACCCGCTTTGCGTACCTCCAATGTGTACGCGGCACGGCGTGTAAATTTCCAAAACACACGCATAAACGCAAATGACTTTGCACCCGTAGACTTCACCACAGCAAGCCTGTTAATGAACCGCCCGCGCTCTGCCGCAGACGGCCCGTGGGTTGCAGATTTGGTTGCACCCGGCGAAACCCTTGTAATAGGCGGCGGCACAGGTTCAGGTGCATCGCCCGCCACAGGTGCAACCGACGGTACAATAGTTACCATTAACGCGGGAACAAACGCAGGCTTCCAGTTCTCTCACTGGACTGTAATATCCGGCGGCGTTACCTTGGAAAACTCCCGCTCCGCTTCAACAACCTTTACCATGCTCCCTGATGTTTCCGTAGCCGTACAGGCAAACTGGCGTTTGGTTGGCACGGTAACAATTGAACACGAACCTGTGGGCGGCGGCGCGGGTCACGCAGGTTACGGACACCACGCCGTTGGCGACCGTGTTGTAATTTTTGCCGGAACAGGCGCGTCGGGCAACTTCTTCTGCCGTACAACAGGCTGGACCGGCCCGGACGCACACCTTCTTGCAAACCGTTTCTCCCCGATAACCTACTTTACAATGCCGGATGGCGCGGTAAGTTTTACCGCTAACTGGGAGCGTCGTTTCCAACCGCCTAATTTCCCAATTCCAATTCGTTTGATTGCAAATACATCTCACACCGGTTTTACCCGTGGTATGAGTGGCACAGGTTGGTCTATTGCGAACAATGTAAGTGCGCATACTGCACTCCCGCGTAACTTCACTGCGAATGTGGGACAGCATACGGCTGTTGTTGGCGGTAACCAAAACGATTGGGGTATTCAACCTCCTGACGGTAGATGGATATTGTTTACCGTTGGCTCAGACGGCTCTGTTGTAATCAACCATGCCGGCGGTGGGTCGTGGAATCCGGCTCTGCCCCCGAGTGCTTGGTGGAATGCGACGGCAGACGCCCGCGTTACTCACCATGCCAACTATCCGGGTGTAAACTTCATATCCTTTGGGCCGTTGTCAGGATTGCCCTCCGGTCACGTTGAAGGTTACAGCCCAAGTTCAATCCCCACCAATACCGTAACCGTAAACGGCGCGTGGAATGGTGCTGCCGCAGTGCCGATTGTGGATATTGCCGTAACAGGCGCGGGCAACTTCCCCGCAGGTAATATCGTTGGCATAAACGCGGGCTACCGCGACGGCCATATTTTCGCAGGCTGGACAATAACAGCAGGTTCTGCAACTCTTGCAAACACCGCAAATTCCGTTACGTACTTCACCATGCCCGCGGCGGCTGTAACCTTTACCGCAAACTGGGTTTCCGACCAAAGAACCGACCCCGTTATAACATTGCCGCCCAATTATCCGACGGCGGGTCACTTGACGGCAACATTCGGCTCTACAATAGGCGCGCTTCTTCCGCAAATTCAAGCACTAAATCCGGGCGCGCAAGGCACATTCTCATGGGTAGAGCCTTTCGGAACGGTTCCGGGCTCAACACTTGTTGGTGCGTTAGGCACAAGAACCCACATTATCCGTTTCACCCCAACAAACCTTACTGCGTTTAACGAAATAGAACGTCCCGTTCAAGTGCGCGTGTTGCCTACACCCGTACCCACACTCACCTTCCCCGCGGCAAGCAATATTATCTTGGGTGACACCCTCGCGCTTTCCACGCTTACAGGCGGCGTTTCTGCCCCTGCGGCTGGCGTGTGGGCTTGGGTAGACGGTACAATCCAGCCACTTTCAGCGGGAACGCACTACTTTGCAGTAAGCTTTAGGCCTACAGGCACAAGCATTAACGCGTTCGGTTGGGCAGACCATAACTGGGACGCAACAACCCACACCTTTAACCAAGGCCCGCCCCTTACCATAACCGATGTAGTTGCGGTTACTGTAGACCTTCCGCCGCAACGCCCCGCTCTTCACGGTAATGTTCTTATCAACCAAATTTATGCACAAGGCACAGTACCCACAGATTCTGCCGTTTCCCACGGCTTTATCGAACTTGTAAACCGCACAGGCGTTGAAATAAGCCTTGAGGGGTACTCTCTCCAAGTGCAAAATATCGCGGCAAACGTACCCCACAACATGATAGCCACACCATGGGATGTGCTTACCTTCAACGCAACCGATACAATCCCGCCCTACGGTTCTTTCCTTGTAAGAAGCACGGCTACGCAAGTGCAGGCAGGTCATGTGCCGCGCCATGTTATCACTGTAACAGACAGGGACTGGAACTTGGCATTCAGCAGTAACAACATGAGTGCCGCCCTTGTGTACGGCACGGAAGCCCTAACCAACGTGATAACCGACCACGAAAGCTTCGGCAGAGTTGTTGACCTTGTTGGCGTACACTCCAGACTGATACCGCAAGATATGGTACACAACTATCTGGGGCAAGGGCATCGCGGGTTTAGCCGTTACAGGTCTGCCCGCCGTTTAAGAAGCTACCTTGCAGGTGAAATTTCCCTGTTTAACACACCAAACAACCTTGCCGACTTCGCCATTGTGGATTTCAGATATCCGCTGGCTTACGAAGGTACAGGGCTTTCAAGCATTGCAAACGCAACCGATAACTCAGGTATCACCAACGAACGCTTGCAGGAAGTTCGCCCCCGTGCCAGCACGGAATCAACTTGGGCAAACGAACCGCGCCACGTTCTGCAAATATCGGGCGCGGCAGACGATACGGTACTTTATCCGTCAGGCGGCCGTGTCGCAGGTACAACAATGCGCATTACCGTAACCGCCCCCGCAGGGCAAATCTTTAGTGCGCAAGGCGGCCAGCCCATAACCGTAACAGGTGCGGCAAATGTTACGCTAAACGTTGCACCAAACCGCTTTACCGCAACGGGATTGTTCATTATGCCCGCAGGCGGCGGAACGCTTAACGTATCCGATGACCTCTTTGAGACGGTTGTTATCCCCGAAGGCCTTATCATCAATCAAATGCTGGGCAGAACATTCCCCGGTAATCAAGCGGTAAGCCGTGGTTTTATCGAACTTTACAACCCCACGGATGCTGCCATACCTTTGGCGAATTTATCCTTGCAAGTGCAATATGTGGCAGATGGCAGTCCCTTCGGTCAAGGCGTAAATAACGTAGTGCATGACTGGCACATTGTTCCGCTTAACAGCCTTGTAAGCGGTGTCACAAGCGTATTGCCAAACCATTCTATACTTCTTGTTACCAACGCCGTCGATGCAGGTACGGAAGATTTTACCCCACGCATTAATTTCATGGCATGGGACGGTACTCTCGGCACTATCCCCGACGGTTATGGCGGTACAGTTCCCTTTGTAATGAACAACCGCAATTTCAGCGCGGCTATAGTAACAGGCATGGAGCCGCTTAATGCATCCCTCGGTTCTGCCGATGAAGCGCGTATTCTTGACCTTGTTGGTGCGGTTCACACACGTAACAATGGCCGCGACATGGTAAGAAGCTTCTGGGGTGTAGCCCCTGCGGAAGGCTTGCGTCAATCCACCGCAGTGCGTCGCGATTGGGACGGTAATATCATACGCAACAGCCGCCGCAATTCCGACGACTTTATCGCCGTTGACTTTTCAGCCATAGACGATGAAGAATTTGACGAAGTACGCCCGCGCCGCCACGCAGACGGCGCATGGCCCGCAGGTAATATTGTCACCGTGAACAGCTCGGGAGAACGCGCACGGGCAATTCCGCGCCGCGCAGAAGAAGGCAACTCTGTTACGCTGTTCGCCGGAACACCCCCGAACGGGTATGTATTCCACCGCTGGACAACAGCATCAGGTGTGACAATAGCAAACGAAAACTGCGCAACAACCGCTAACTTTACCATGATAGACGGCGACGTTACCGTAACCGCAGAATTTTTACCATTTGCGGCGTCAATGTTAAACAGCAATGTTGCTGTAAACCGCTTGGTTGTCAACCAATTCTTCGGGCAAGGACGCCCCGATGCTAACGCGGTATCTCACGGCTTTATCGAACTTTACAACAATTCAAGCACCCCAATAAATCTGCAAGGGCTGTACGTTCAGGTGCAAAGCCCCGCAGACCCTGCCCCCGGTATTCTTCCCATATTACCACCTGTATGGCAGACTATCGCGCTTCCAAACCAAATGCTTCTGCCGCAGACTTCCTTCTTAATAGTAAGCAACACGTGGTTTAACGACGGCAGCGGCGAAGCTCCCGTTCCCGAATCGGTACGCGGACACAGTCCCGCTTTGCGCATAGACCCGACTCAAACGGATTTGCAAGTGCCGATTGAATTTAGCAACAGAACAATGGTTGTTGCCATCACCGAAGGCGGCGGGCTTCTTTCGCCCATTATCGCCCACAGTGAATGGGGCAGGGTAATTGACCTTGTGGGTTCTGCAAACGACAACAACGCAGACCGCAACAGGGCAGAAAACTTCCTTGGCGCACCAATCATCCCCGGCATTACCAGAAACCAAAGTGTACGCCGTGTTTGGGACGGCAACAGCCTTCGCAACACACGCAACAATCTTTACGATTTTGCACGGGTAAACTTGGCGGCTTCCGAACTTCACGAAATAAACCGTCCGCGCTACACAGGCGACGGTCTGTGGCCTGTACCAATGTACGAACTGGAAGTAACTCCCGCTTCAAATATCGTAGGCGTTACACCATCCGTGACGGTAACACCAACAGGCTCTATGCCCGCAAATACAGAAATGTCGTTTACCGTAAGCGCGCCGTTTGGTTATCGTTTTGCCGCAGGTAACGCCATAACCGTTACCGCACCGCTTCAAGCTGGCTTTACCGCTCCCGTTATCACATTTGCGGGGCACAGGCAAGCCGCATGGTTCGAGTTACCCATGCCTGCGGGCGGTATCTCACTTACCATACACGCAATGCTTGAAAGCGTTAATGTGCCAACAGGCTTGCTTATCAACCAAATGTATGGTAGGGCTCCAACAGGCAACCAAGCTGTAAACCGTGGCTTTATCGAAATCTACAACCCAACAAACGCGGCAATACCTCTTGAAGGTTTATCGTTGCAGGTACAAAACTTGGCACAGGGCGGCGTAAACCCAACCGAGTGGGCAGTTTTGGACTTGAGCGAAGACCTTATCACGAATATAACGCACCTTGCACCACGCACATCCTTGCTGGTTGTTGCAGACATGGGTGCAGGCGCAACAGGCCGCCACATCATAGCAAACTACGACGCTGTAATGGATATAGCATTCAGCAACCGTAACTTTAGCGCGGCAATTGTGGCAGGTGTTGCACCGCTGACCGACCCGGCAATTGCTCCGGGAGAACTTCCCTTCGTAATAGACTTGGTTGGCGCAATCAACACCGTTCCCGATAATGTAGTCAACTTCCGTGTTGAACCCGCGTTGCGAATTTCCAACAGTGAAGCGGCACGCCGCGTATGGAACAATGTGGACGGCACGTATGTTATCAGCAACAGCGACAACAACCGTGCAGACTTCGCACCTGTAAGATACGCCGCAGACGGCATAAGCGACGAAATGCTCGCCCTTGTACGCCCCCGCTACAGCGGTGACGGCGAATGGGTTTGGGCAGGGTTGCCGACCGTAACCGTAAATGTAACAGGCGAAAACGCAACAGGCGCGACATATGTAATAACTCCGTCGGGCGGCCAGCTTGCGGGCACAACAATGACAGTAACCGTAACAGCCCCCGATGAATATACCTTTACGGCAGAAGAGGGTGAAATATTAACAACAACAGGCGTTGTTATTAACCTCACCGTTTCCTCCGACAGAACAACCGCGACAGGCACATTCATAATGCCCGCAGTAAGCGGTACAGCCTACCTTACCGCAGACTTTGAGCAAGATGCACGCACCGTGCTGGCAAGCATGACCTACACCAACAATATGATGACGGTACGGGATTATGTATTGGCAACGGGCGGCTTGTTCGCAAACCACTTCCGCCTAACAACTTGGGATAACAACACCCAACGCACCATGGGCGACACACAAGCAAGAACCCCGATTGTATTCCCCAACTCTGCCCGTGTAGGCAACTTCTGGGGTGCATCTCCCATAACGGGTATGGAATATGCTATGGCATTCCAAGTACAATTCCGTACCAGCGGTCACAGTGATATAACCTTCACATCGCGGCAAAAATCCACAGGTACCGGCCCCAACGTTTTCTCTCTTGCATACCGCATAGGCGAAACGGGAGCATGGACGTTAATCCCCGATTCACAGATAACAACACTTCGAGTAAGCAACGACACCTACGCCGCATTTGATTTGTTCAACCCGGATACCGATGAAAACTACACAGTCTTTGAACTGCCCGCAACCGTGAACAACCGTGCGGATGTGTTCCTTCGTGTATTCTTCAGCGGCCCGGCAAACTTGGTCGGTGCAGGTAACACCTCAATTAACGACATCGTAATCCACGGTATGGCAGGTTATACTTCCGAAACATTTGCAATAAATGTAACAGGCGGCACGGCAGACCACGCATATGCACAAGCGGGTGACATTGTAATTCTTACCCCGGGCGAGCCGCCGCTGGAAACGCAAATGTTTGACAGCTGGACAATAACCTATGGCGCGGACGACACACCTGTGTCTCTCGTAGGACCAAACAGCTTCATAATGCCGCACGGAATAGTAACCGCCACCGCAAACTGGAGGGATATTCCCGATTATTACCGCACCATAACCCTTCTTGGCATAGGCGAAGGCGCACTTTCCGTAATGCACGTAGAACCCGGTCAACCTGCGGTTCTTAACCCCGGAGTGCGGGATGGTTTCGTATTCACAGGCTGGACAGTGGTAAGTGTCGAAGATGTGGCAACGTCGTCTGTTGATGCTTTTGCATACTTCTCCACAACCACACCCGCCGCGTTCGAGTTTGACACGGTTGAACCCTTCGTAAGCGCGGACGATATTCAGCTTACCCGCATCACCGATACAGACAGCCCGTACTATGGTATGTACTACTTCACCATGGTAGATGCCAATGTAACCGTAAGGGCAAACTGGACACTGGTCGGAAGGATTGGCGACTTGAGCGGTGACGGCCGCATAACATCTGCCGACGCAACCACCCTTTCCCGTTGGATTGTAGCACCCAATGAAGACGTACAGAATGGCTTGTTGCCGCAAGGATGGACACGAGAACGGATGATTGCCCACATGGATATCAACGGCGACGGAGTTGTCTGTTCGCAGGACGTGGTTCTTCTTGCACGTTGGCTTGCAGGCCACCAAGTAAGTCACCTTCTAAATCCAATTGCAAACAACGGCAATAACAACAACTAAGCTTCAAAAAATGCTTCACAAAAAAACCGCGCAAATGTCTGCGCGGTTTTTTTTATGCTGTGAATTTTTTATTTTTTACCTTGTTGCAAAGCAAAAGCTTCTTGTGCGCGTTTTCTAACGGCATCAATTTCATCTGCCGTCATGCCGTTTTGTAATCGTTTTGCTTGCATACCCAAGTAGATAATTAACTCGTCATATTTGCCCTCTTGAAGGTATTGCAAAGCGAGTTGGTTATCATAGAATACCTCTTCTTGTTGCTTCTGTAGTTCTCTGCTTAACGCCATACTCTCACCACCTTTTTGTCATTATAGCATTACTGCATAAAATGTAAATAATTTGCAGATTATAAAGGGGAGAGGGAAATAGGAGTGATTTTGTGGAGCGAATTAAATTGGGAATAATCGGGCTTGGGTTGGCGTGGGAAAGACTGCACGCGCCCGCGCTTGCAAGGCTGAAGGACAGGTACGAGATTGTGGCGGTGTGCGACAGTGACGGCAACAAGGCGCGAAGCGTGGCACAGTTTTTGGGGTTGCCACCGGACAGCGGCTATGATGACTACAATAAAATGCTTGGGCGGGTTGACATCGACGCGGTAGAGTCGCTTGTGCCTATCAGCGGCAATTTTGAAACGGCGGCGGCGGTTATGCGAAGCGGCAAGCATCTTATAGCGGAGAAGCCGTTTGCGTCCACGCCCGAAGCCGCAAAAGAGCTTATCGAGCTGAAAAACAAAACGGGCGTTAAAGTAATGGTTGCAGAAAATGTCCGCTACGAAGAGCAAAACGTCTTAATAAAGAATCTAATCACCGACGGGCAAATTGGCGACCCGATTTTTTTCATAGATAACCACGTTGTAGAGTTCCAAGAGGACAGCAAAAAAGGCGGCTTTGGGCAAACCGCGTGGCGACAGCACCCCCACTATGAGGGCGGTGTTATCATGGATTCGGGCGTGCATCATATTGCGCGGATGCGTTTCTTTTTTGGTAACGCGCACAGCGTTTTTGCGCAAGGGCGTCCGTCAAACGTAGACTTCGCGCCGTATTCCTGCATAAACGCGCTGATTGGTTTTGGCGAAAATATCACAGGCCACTACGGCTTTTTCATGACAGGCAAAGAGACACAAGCCCCGCTGGTTGGCTTGCGCATTTTTGGCACAGAGGGCGAAATTTATTTGGAAGACCCGCACTGCGGTTATGTAAACGTTTCCTACAAAGAGAACCGCCCCGGCGCAGCAATTTCATACGCGCCCAACCAAGGCTATTATCACGAACTGGAAAACTTCCATGCCGCCCTTCGGCTTGGCGGGCAAATAGAATCCACCCCCGAAAAGGCTCTGGGCGATATCGAAACAGTCTTCTCAATAATAGAATCCGCCCGCCTTTCCGAACCCATCAACCCCTCCGAATCCACCCCGCTAACTCGCGCTTTCATTTTGCCCCGCGTAACGGCGTATCCCGGGGCGCGTTAGGATAATTCTAAAAAAGTTTTGCCGCGAGTGGATACCTTGTAGCTTGCAAATTTGTGGAGAACGGAAGTACCTAACAAATTTCTCGTATCTTTTGTGGCGTGGCATATTACGGGTACGGTGCAGATACGGCACGTTCCGTGAATAAGTACGATTTCGCCAACCTGTTTAAACGCTGTTGTAGAGCCGTCACTTAGGCTTGCGCCAACATTCGGCAGTTTGCTTAGTGCTTGCTCGGATGTGTCGAAACCCAGTGCTTGCAACGCGCCGCGCCGCATAAGCACGGCGTTGCACCCGGAGTCGATTTTAAACAGTGTTTTGATTGCCCTGTCTCCTGCGGCGGTGATAAGGGTGGTTAGTTCTTGCCCGTTTTTGTCGATATAAATTGGAATTTTTAGCGTGCCTATGGTTTGCACCGTTTCATTCACGTTACAAACACCCCTTCAAGAATAACGCCGGGGGTTAATCCTTCAAGTACTAAAGCTTCACTTCCGTTGTTCCAAAGTTCTGCCGCCGCATTGTCTGCGCACGTTACGGATTGCGCAAGGGCGTACACTCGCCCGCCCGTTTCAAAATTTTCGTTGTCGTAAGTTAATGGCGACAAAACCACCCACTTGTGGTCGGATTGGTTTATCACTTCGCTAATCAGCACATAATCTCCGATGTTCATGACGAATCACCTCCACTTTATTATGCGCTAATTTTTGCGTAGACGCAACACCGCCCGCCTTTGTGGGGGCGGGCGGTACGGTGTAAATTCTTACCACCATCTCCAAAGTCTGCGGCGTGGGATGTGGCGGTTGAAGCGGTAGTACAGCGGCGGATAGTAGAATCCGAAGTTTTCTTCTTCTTCAACTATGGGCTCTGTTATGCAACCGAAACGGTTTCCGAAATGATAGGTGCAGTTGTGCAAAAAGTTCATGATTTGTCCTCCTTTTTCGTTGGGCTTGTATACGCTTGTATACACTGCATACTATGCAAAAGAGGGACAACGTGTGCGAAGGGAAACGGTGACGGTGTGGCCGCCGTCGTGGGGCTCGGCAGAGAGGTGCGCGCCTATGCCTGCCGCAAGGGTTTGGCAGATGGTAATGCCAAGGCCGTTTCCGTGTGGTTTTTGGGTGGCTGTGCCTGTGTCGGAAATGACTACGGTTAAGTTGTCTGCGGTGTAGAATGTGTCGATGGTTATTGTGCCGTTTACGGCGGCGGCCTCGGTTGCTTCCACCGCGTTTTTGATTAGGTTGGAGAAAATCATGCGCAAAGACGTTGCGTTGCCCAAACATGGTAGGGCGGTGTGATGGTCTGCGTCAAAGGCAAATGTGATTTGCGGCCAAGCGGCGCGGTAGGTTTCCAAAATGTCTGTGAGAATTTTGTGAAGGTCTGCCTCGGCAGATTCATCATGGGGGTGCGTGGCGGTTAGCATATCCTGCACCAGCTTGCAAATGCCCGTGATAGAATTTTCTATGTGATTCAGGTGGTGCATGAGGTTTTTGTCTTGTTTTCCGTCAAGACGAAGCAAGTTTACGTGCGCCAGCGCGACTGCCGCCGGATTTTTTATTTCGTGCGCCAGCGCGGTTGTTATTTCGGAAATTTCGCCCACGCTATCACCTCTGCGGCAAGACAATGGTTCTGCCGGCTATAATATGGTTGGGATTTTCTATGCCGTTTAGCGCGAGAATTTCGTATACCATATTGGCGTCGCCAAAGAAATACAGACTTATCCCAAGCAAGCTGTCCCCCGGCTGAATTGTGTACGACTCCGGAATCGGCGGAATAAGCGCGGCTTCTTCGTGCGGCATTGTGATTATCGCGGCGGTTGTGGTTTCTTCCGCAGTGGGCGTGGGCGGTTGCGGCGGTGGCGGAACGGGCGGCGTCACAGGTTCCGTCACGGGCGGCTGTTGCGGCGGCACGGCGGGTGCTTCCTGTACCTGCGGCGCAGGCGCGGACGGCGGCGGAGCGGGTGGTTGCGGAACAGGTGGTTCTGTTATCGTGGTGGGTGCGGTAATGGTTGGCGTGTCGCCCTCCGCAAAAACGGGCGCGAGTTCCGCAAACGCGTTTGCGTCAACTTGCAAATGATTGCGCAGTGCAGTGGTAAGTTGCCGTATTTGCGCTTCGTTGTTTTCGATTCTGTCTTGATTTCGGATAAGCTCCACGCCCATCACAAAGCTTACCACAAACAAAACGGCACACAGCCCCGCGATTAAATTCATGGTGCGTTTTTGCTCCAGCATATTGCCGCGGCGTTTTGCCTTGGAATTTTCGCGGCGGCGGATAACTTCTTCGGGCTTTCGGTTTGGCCCGTGCATGGAGAATCGCCCTTCCGTGTGCTTTTCGCCATCGTCGTAGTAATCGTCATAGCCTTGTACGGGTGAATCTTCTTCGCCGTCAAGTTGGGCTTCGTCGTCGCCGCGGGTGTATTCCACGGGCGTAAGCTCTACCAGAGTGGGCGGTTTCGCCGTGAATTCCACCGACTTATTTGCCAGCATATAGTCATGCATATTCTTGTTTTTCTCGTAGTAAATGAAGTAGCCTTCGATTTCCGCCATACGGTCGGCGGGGGTTACGGCAACGGGATTTGCCGTGTAAAAGGCATTGGTGCGCTCCAGCGGGTCTACCACGAACATCACCTGATGCGCTTTTCTAAACTGTCGCAAATGATACGCCCCGTAATACTGATTAAGATACGTGCCGTAACTTGGTTGCGACTGCATCCAACCTACAATCTCCATATTCGGAAAGAACTCGTCCAGCATTTCTTCTGCATAGTCAACGCTCTTTTCCGAAAAACGCAGATGCCCTTCAAATTTCTCGCTGTACTTGCCGTAAATCGCCCCTCCGATAAACAGATACTGTTGACCGTCAATCACCATCTGTTTGCCAACCAAAAACGCAATGCGTTCTTCAAACCCCGCACTCTCTGCATACTGCTGCAGGAATGTGCAAACATAGTCTTCCATGTAAATCCTTAAACCGTCCCCGATACTGCCTATCTGTTTTATATTCGCGGGCAGTGTGAATTCTTGCATAAACCCTCGCCTCCTTAAATAATATGAGACAAGCATACCTGTTTAAAAGTGAACATTATGGTAAAATATGTAATAAAGAATTTTTTTTTACTTGCGAAATTATGACAAATTTTCTGAGTCCGTTACGGCAGGCGGGGGCGGGGTGTGTGGTTGCTTCGCACGCCTTCGCAAAAGCGACGCAACTCACACACCCCGCCCCAGTCCCCCCGAAAAACAGAGGAGATGTAAAAAAATGAGAGAGTTCTACAACGAAAACAAGGAGCGCATAGACCGCATTTTGTTTTTGATTTTGGTTACGGTAGCGTTTTATTTATTCTTTACGGTATTTTTTGTGTACCTGTCGCCATTTTTTATCGGGCTGATTATCGCGCTTGTGATGGAGCCGCTTAACAGGCTTTTGGAACGAAAAATGGGATTTAAACGGTGGGTTGGGTCGCTGTTGTGTTTGCTGGTTTTTATTGCGGTGGTGGGAAGCCTTGGGGCGTGGCTGGTTAGCACACTGGTGCGGCAGGTGACAAGCTTTGCAGAATCCGCGCCCATGCACATTACAGAACTTTCCGCACGGCTGGACGAGGCAAATGTGTGGTTGCAACGGTTTACGGTGCATCTGCCGGACGGCTGGTATATCCCCAATATCGAAGAGATGCTTCCTGCGGCGTTGGGACTGTTTTTTGGCGGCGGAATGGCAGAAACAGGACTGCGAACACTGGGCGGTGTTCCCGATTTCTTCCTAAATTTAATTTTGGGATTGGTTAGTGCGTACTTTTTTATGTCGGATGGCAAGCGGATTTTTAGGTTTGTAAAAAATATTTGCCCGCGCTGGATTAGGGGGCAAATGCGTCAAACAAAAAAAGGCCTCACCCTTGCAATGAGCGGCTATTTTCGCGCACAGGCAATCCTTATGGTTATGGTTGGCGTAATTAGTATTGCAGGGCTGTTAATTTTGCGCAACCCATACGCGCTTTTGCTTGGTCTGCTTTTTGCCGCGCTGGACTTTTTGCCCATCTTGGGCCCTGCCCTTGTGCTTTTGCCATGGGCTTTGATTAGCGTAATCATGGGCAATATGCGGCAGGCAATCGGGCTTCTTGTAATTTGGGGCATAATCACAATTGCGCGGCAGGTTCTGCAACCAAAAATACTTGGCACACAAATGGGCGCGCACCCCCTTGCATCACTGATGTCCATTTATATTGGCTTTAGAATTTTCGGGTTGTTCGGGCTTATTATCGGCCCCACGCTTTTGATGATTATCATCGCCATCTTTGACACGAATGAGGAAAGAAATGCTATAATGTAGGCGGGGTGATAAAATTGTTTAAGCACGCAACCACGCGGCGGCAAATGCTTTTTGTTGGGATATCGCTGTTTGCGGTATTTATGGTGGGGACGCTTATGGGGCGTATGCCAACAATGATTGACATAAGCGAGTGGGAGATTTTTGAATTTGCCAACGCCGCCCCGCCCGAATATGTAATTTTTACAATGGAACAAACTTCGCAACACATATCCGCAACCCTTACAAATGCAAGCGCGGAAAACGAAATTGCCGTTGCCGCAGCATTCATATTGGTGAAACTGGTTTGCGAAACCGCCAACGAGTGGCGCGTTTTCCCCTTCGGCAGTGACGTAAACTTCGCCGCCGCCGAAACAATCCTTCCCCCGGGCTACGGCGCGCAATTCGTCCTAACCCCCGAAATGCTTGCCGCCGACCTCCTCCCCGGCGAATACAAAATAGTCACCACCATCCGTAAAAACAATACCAAAACCCAAGCATGGGCGGCTTTCGACTTGGAAGAAATCTAGGCGTTTGCCTTTGCGGTAACACGCCCTAAAACCCCTATTGTAAACAAATATCGGTTGTGCTATAATCTAACAGATTTTTCGCGTCCCCTGCGGAAATTCATATGGAGGGTTACCGAAGTGGTCATAACGGGGCGGTCTTGAAAACCGTTTGACGGAAACGTCGCAAGGGTTCGAATCCCTTACCCTCCGATTTTTATGGTGAAGCCGATAAGCTACAATGCTTATCGGCTTTTTTTGTCCGCCGTGTGGCACATCTCGCCGTTAGACACTTTTAACGAAAAATTGTATACTTTCTTTGGTGATTAAATATGAATACATTGGTTTCGTTATCTGTTTTTCCTGTGGGCGAGGGAGAGAATCTTTCTGCGCACGTTTCGGAGGTTATTAAGGTGATTGAAGCATCGGGGCTTTCGCACCGCACAACCGCCATGTCAACGGAAATTGAGGGCGATTGGGATGTTGTAATGCAAGTGGTGAAAGATGCTACATTTGTGCTTGCAGAAAAAGGTTTGCGTACTATGGTTAATTTTCGTGCGGATATTCGTCCGGGGCGCACGAATACGCTAACCTCTAAGGTTGAAAAGCTGGACAGTATTCTTGGCGGGAAAAGAGGTTAGCGCATGGGAAAACACGCGGTAATAACAGGTGGGGCAAATGGTATTGGGCGCGCCATTGCAGAGGCATTTTTGCGGGAAGGCGCGGCAGTGACCATAATTGACAAAGGCAATCGCCCGCTTGACGGCGCAGACTTTTTTCACGGAGATATTGCGGATAAAAAGGTGTTGGAGCGGTTTGTGGCGTCGCTGAAAAGCCCTGTGCATTGCTTGATAAACAACGCGTGTTTGGGGCGCGGCGGCTTGCTGTCCGAATGTTCTTATGAAGATTTCGAGTATGTACAACGTGTTGGCGTAACCGCGCCGTATTATCTTACGCAGCTTCTTTTGAAGAATCAGCTGCTTGCGCCGATGGCTTCAATTGTGAATATTTCTTCCACACGCGCACATCAGTCGCAACCCGATACCGAGGCATATACGGCGGCAAAAGGTGGCATTTCTGCCTTGACGCACGCAATGGCGGTAAGCCTTGCGGGGAAGGCGAGGGTAAACGCAATCAGCCCCGGCTGGATAGACACATCGGACAGCGTGTTTGAGGGGGCAGATTTAACACAGCACCCCGCAGGGCGTGTTGGCACAACAAGCGACATCGCCGCACTGGTGATGTTCCTGTGCGGCGACGGGGCAGGATTTATAACGGGAGAAAACATCACCATAGACGGCGGTATGAGCCGCTTGATGGTTTATCACAACGACCACGGCTGGTCGCTGGTTTAAAAATTCATAAGCGCGCGCACATTGTGGCCGGCAAGCCACCGCGCAAGTAGGGTTACGGTAAAGGGCGTGATTCCGTTGCCGCACAGGTCTGCGGCGTAGGGGTCGATAAGGGCGTCTTGCCCTGCAATCCACCGTGCAAGGCGGGTTGCGTCTGCGCTGGTTACGCGCCCGTCACCGTTTACGTCGCCATGCACAAACGCGCCGACTCTAACGATGTTATTGTAGATTTGGAAGTTTAATGTTTCGCCGACATTGTTGACGGGCGGCGAGATGAATGTGGCGGTGATTGGCAACAGCCCCAGCGGTTCGTAGGGGCAAATTTGGAATGTCATTGTTAGGACAGCCCCTTGTTCGTAGATGTTAGACGAGCCGTTTTCCCATCTCCAAATGGCACTTCCGCTTGCGTCAAGCGAGGAAAAATGCGCGGTTGTTTGTGAATCCAGCAATGTCAATGTGGCGGGGAAATCCATGCGCAGTTCCATGTTTGCGAAACCGGGGTTGTTGCCCAAATGTATTTGCACCGTTACATATTCGCCCGGCTTTGCAACGCCGCGCGAAACGGACAGCGCTGGCGCGAGGGGCGGGTAGGGGAATTGCGGGCAACAGCCGTAAACGTTGCAGTTTTCGTAAACGAAACCGCAATGCGGACAGCAAGCGTCTTCGTTGCACAGGAACGGGCAGTTCGGCGGGACGAAAGTGCCGTAATTGGAAACGCTTATCGCCCCTGTTGGGGTCGTGTTGCCTTGCAAGATATTGCCAAGATGCAATGTCCATGTGAATTGGTTTTCCGCGCCCGGGGCGGGGTTGAAAGTCCATCCCGCCAAAAGAGTCCACGAAAGCGGAAGGACGTTCTCGCCAAGATTTGTTGCAACATCTGCGTAGTGGGGTAACGCGGATATTACCGTATGCAAGTTTGCGGATTGCTCCTGCGTAAGCGTCGGTGGGACGGGCGGTACAATGTGGTGCAGTATTTCATCAGGGGTAATCGCGTCAACGGTTATGGCTTTTGTGTCAAAAATATCCGTTCCGATTGCGGTTGCACGTACATTAATTACCGTGTTTGCGGGAACTTCCGCACCCACATTAAGCAAACCCGTTCCGCTTATTGACGCCCCAACGACAGGCGGGAAAATTCCCCATACTACGTTTTGGGGCGCGTGTGACGGTGCAACTGCCGCGCTGAATTGCAGGGTTTCGCCTTGCGTAACGCGTGTTGCGCCGCTTTGCGCCGTTACGGTTATGCTTGTTGGGATAACAGGTATCACATCCACTGCGGACACGCCAAATATATCCGTACCCGCCGCCGTGGCGTATACGTCAACCGTTATATTAGTCGCGGCGAACGAGCCTACGGTTAATAAGCCCGATGCGTCTATGGTTATGCTGAGACATACGAAGAGCGGAAGACTCCAGATTACATCTTGCGGTGCGCCCGACGGGTACACGGTTGCGCGGAACTGCAATGTTTCGCCCCGCATAATGGTTGTTGCGTTATTTTCCGGCGTAACCGTCACGCTTATTGGAGCGGGCGGCGCAGGCAGATAGTTTGTTACGGTAATATGCCCGCTTTGGGCAACGCTTCCGGGCAGAATCGTACCCCTGTTAAGCGTCCACGTAAACTGGTTTGTCGCACCGGGGGCGGGGCTGAAACTCGTACCCGCACGAAGAACCCACGACAGCGGCAAACTGTTGGTTTCGCCCGTGTTTGTTGTAACCGTTGTTGAAGTTGGCAACGCGGCGATAACCGCATTTGCGTTTGCAGATTGCGCTTCTGTCAGCGTTGGCGCAACGGGAAGCGTAACGCCCGTTAAGGTTTCGGGCGGGGGGCATATGCACGGGGACACGCCGCAGGTAATGCATGGCGGCGGTGGCGTTTCGGTGCAAACAAATATGCCAAAAGGTTGCGTAAGCGCGACACCGTGGCTGTTAATATTGATGCCGTGGGGGGTTCTGCAAATGAGAACGGCACGGATATAGTTACCCCATACATATCTGCCTACTTGAGACAAATCAATCGTGTTGCCCGTTTCAATGATAACGCCGCCGCCTTGGTTAATAGAACCCTGTGCGCGGAAGGGATTGCCTGTTATCCAAATGATTTCGTCGTAATTTACGCCGTCGATTGTGATGCGTTGCCCGTCCACGGCAATGCGATGGATGGCGGGTGCTTGCCTTGTGTGAAGCGGAAAATGCCAGCTGTTGCCCGCGCTGGTAGACCTTTCCTCGTTTACGCCAAGGCCGCGGTGTATGCGGCTTACCATGTAAAACGCGCCTGTTTCCATAGATGTGCGGTGGTTTTCGTCCGTTAGCGACGGCATTAGCATCATGTTCCAGCCAAGGCCTGTGTGGTTCATTGCGTGAGAGTCGTCATTGGCAAAGCCCCACACGGGAATGCCCTCGGGCATTAGTTGCAGAAGAATATTGTCCCATAAAATTCTGTCGGATTGGGTTTCGCCGTCTGCGCGGTTAAAGGCCTCCATGCCTATTAATGCGGGGAAGCGGCGAAACCAGTCTACATATCTGTTTACCTCGCGTGGCATATTAGACGCGGCAATATGCCCGCGTCCGCCCGCGTGTTGGCACATAGACCCGCCCGAAAGCGGGCAACGCGGGGTGTGAAAACAGGTGTACCGCCCAATGTGCGGCAACACCGCAAGCCCGCCCAACTCTTCTACGCGGTTAAAAATCCACGTTTCACTGCGCCCGTAGTTTGGGGTGTAGTTGAACCAGTACGTTAAAATATCGTGGTGGGCGTAAGACGGCTCGCTTGACATTGGCACGGGAAGCATACCAATATTGGGCTGACCGGGCGGCAAACCAAGAATATCGCGCATTTGCGGGCGCATCCATCCGTGGGTAACCGCAAAGTGCGAAGCCTCGTGGGCAAGAATGGGTGTGCGCCCCCCTGCGGCCGTGCCTTCGCTTACCGTGGGCAAAACCCGCCCTGCCAAGCCGGGCGACCATGTGCCGTCTAAAATTGCGTCCCTGTCCAACTCACTCATATTGTTTCGCGGGTCGTTCCATTGCATTGGTTGCCACCAATCCAAATGGGGCGGGGTAATGGGCGGGTTAACTGCCCAGTCTCCGGTACAAACCACGCTGTGGTCGGTTATGGCAAGGATATCGTAACCACGGTTAAAATGGTCAACAACGGTTTCACGCATCCACCCCCGCCCGTCTGAACGGCGCGTATGTGTATGGTGAGAAGCGCGAAACTGAAACCAATTGTCCCAGCATACTGCCTCGTAAGGGCTTTGTATTTGGAAAACGCCCTGCATATCGGGGTTTTGTACGCGTACTTCCGGAATGCCCGTTTCCGGGCGGAACACGGTGAGATTATCAATATGGAACTGCGCGGGGATATCTCCTGCGTTAGCGGGCGAACCGATTGCCATAGGAACAATGCGCAAGTTTTGGTTTACGCGCCCTGCGTGTGTATCAGAAACCGTGTAGGAAAAATTAAACGAACCGGGTCCGCCGGGCATACTGCTCTCCGCAGTATAGGTCGTTGCCGAGTCGGACATAAAGCGCATTCTAAGCCCTGCGCCAACATTTAGCCGCCCCGTTACCGTTATAATATCGCCCGTCTGAAATTCCATCCCGCGCAAAAGTAACCCGCGTGAGCGGTTTGCGGCGGTGCGGTCTACAATTAAGCGGCGCGAGCCGGGCGTTCCGCCCTGCACGATTTCCACCGTAACTTCACTTAAACCGTGAGACGGGGCTATATGTGTGCTTCCCGTTCCCATGCAACCAAGTGGCATATCCGCAATGTATTCTTGCAGCTGAAACAAATAGCCTGTGCGGTCGCAAGGGACGATATGGTAAATTCTCATGTTTGAAAGAATCAGCGTGCGGTGCGAAGTCGCAGACGGCGCAGGTTCCATGCCATTGTTTGCGTTGCCGTTGCACAGTACGATATTCCCGCCATTTGCTTCCTGCGTCCATTGTATGGAAATGGTTTGCGGCGTTTGGTTAAGTCCCGTAACCCGCTGAAACACACCGGGGGCACTATCGTTGTTGTTATTTCCGCCGTTTGCGCGTATACGGAAACCGCCCGTGCCCGCCGCCATGGAAGCGTTAAACACAAGCCTATATGTTTCGCCCGCTATGGGAAAGAAACCATCTGCGGCACTTCTTGCGGCGTTTGTGCCGCCCACTTCCGTACCTGTTTCAATTTCAATAAACCTGTTCGTGTTCGCATATCGAACTTCTACCCGAGGGTTTGTACCATGCACGGCAGAAATCCATCCCGACGTTGGTGTACCCGAATTGCGCAAACGAAAACCGGGCGCATACGTTGGTGCGGCAAGCGTTCCGCCAATTAAAACCCTGTCGGCACTGCCCGCTCCAACTTCAGATTCCCCCGTATTAAGCCTGTTTACATCAAGCTGCCAAACAACCTCATGCCCGCCGATATTAAGCGGCATCACATTTTCATATTCGGTGAATCCCAGCGCAGGCGGTGTAGTGCTTGCAAATTCGCCCAACCCGTGAACATCGTCACAAACCGTTGGCGCATTCCCAAGCAAATAATCGCCGTTTTGCGAGTGTACATGAAGCAACCCCACAACCATAGTAAATACCAAAAAAAGGCAAGCTATCCGTTTAAAATAGTCCCGCATATAATCACTCCTCCCTATAATGTATGTAAAAAAAATGTAAAGTGCCCCTTTTTCCGATTTTAACAGCTCTTTGTAAAATCCGCAATCAAAAAAATAAACTTCCCGATTTTTTCTCGAGAATTATATAGCGGTCTGTTCTTTACATAACACAAACCGTAATTTTCGCCGAATTTTACCATTTACGACAAATTTACAAGCAATTCGGCAATATTTTACGCATATGATATTTGGATTTTTCATTGAAAGAGTATAATGGTTAACGATTGACAATTGAAAAATATGTACTGGGAGGAGGCGTTTTTGTAATTTCCGAAACAAAAAATTACCGTAACTGACCAACGAAAATGAGAAATCAGGATTCCGTGCATGAGCATGGGATGTAGAGGGGATGTATTTTATGAAGAAGAAATCAGCTTCTTACGGAAGATTATTTGCTTTAATAGTTGTGTTTGCAATGGTGCTTCCTATTGTGACACCATTGGCACCGGTTTTTGCCGCCTCGCCATTCGGCTTATTAAATGAGGCAAACCAATCGGTACGGCCAAGCTCGCTTGGACAGGCAAACCCTGACCCGCGAGGGCGAATGGAATTTATGGGCAGGTATTTGTTTAAAGGGCAGTTGCACGCACATACATCTGTAAGTGATGGTGTTTTGTTGCCGTCAAACGCCTTTAGAAACGTAATTGACAGAGCAACTCCATCCTTGGACTTTTTTACGCTTTCCGACCATGCGGAAGGTTTCGATGTTGTTTTGGGCGAGGACTTTCTTGAACGCCTTGAAGATTCCCGTTCCTACGACTGGATACGTTCGCACTATGTTGCGGACATTTTCACAAATGAAGACTTTATTGCATTGATAGGTCACGAAGTAACGTGGGCAGACGGTGTTTCCGGCCACTTGAATATATTTGCAACCCCGTGGAGAATTGCCGCTTATCAAGGCCGCCGTGTAGACCCAAGATTTAAGTACGGCGACATTAAATACGACTTGGTTACGGCATATGACCGCATTTCACAAGACCCGTATGCCATTGCAATGTTCAATCACCCGCAACCAACAGGCTTTGGTGTGTTTGATGGCTGGCGGCACTTTAACTCGGATGTAGCACGCAACATTGCAATACTGGAACTGAACGGTTCAAATGTGGCACAGTTTATGGACGCGCTGGATGCAGGCTGGCGTATTTCTCCTGTGTGGAGCGCGGACGAGCATGACGATGGCTGGGGCGAAAGAGACGGCCGCACAGGCGTATTTGCCCCGGAATTGACACGCGCAGCAATTTACCAAGCCATGCGCGACCGCGCAACGTACTCCACGTTAAGCCGCGGAATGCGAATGACATTTATGGCAGAAGCTAACGGGCAAGACTTTCTTTTAGGAAGCACTCTTCCGGCAGAAACGACTTCCGTAAGGCTTGTGGCAACATTTGACGACCCTGTTGAGGAAATCGAATATGTTGAAATCCGCACAAATAACAGAGAAGTTATTTATCGTCGGTACATTAACGGCCCTGCGGCAACCATAGACTATGTTGTAAATGCCGCAGACGGCGACTACTTTTTTGTATACGCAATGAGTCCTACCCTGCGCGATACCATGTCTGCGCCTGTTTGGATAGGGCCTGTAACCCGCGGAACAAACTTCGCGCCCGATATTACCATCACAAACTACAGCGCGTTTTCTTCCCAAACGCTGACGATGGGGCAAGTTGTTACCATCCCTTCCGCAACCGCACACGACCGCGAGCATGACGAAGCCCGTCCGGTAACATTCCAAGTATTTAACTCAAACGGACAGGTTTCAACAACGGGTAACACATTTACTGTTACGGCTTACGATGATTATTTCGTTCGCTTCCGTTCTTCGGACAGGGAAGGAAATACCCGTGCAAGGCTTATTCGGCTTCAAGTTAACCACGACAACATGAACCCCAATACACTGTTTTCACAATTTGCGCCGGTAGTTAATGTGGGCGCAACGCCGGAAGAAGCAGGCGTAAATATTGTTACAGACTTCGCACTTACCGATGCCGTGTTGGAATTTACATTGGCATCCGATACAAACTGGGAAAATGCAACTACGGTTGCTTCCGTGTCTGAACCATTCCAGCTTGTTAATTATGTTGGCGCGATAACTTCAAACTCGCCCCCAACAAGAGGACAGGCTCTTAAAATGCTTACAAGCCACGCATTTAATCTTACGGGGCTTACCCCCGGCGCGGAATATATGTATCGTTTTGCCGTTTCCGAAACAGGAGCGCGCACAACAGCTGTATACAATTTCCGCACACCCGGTAACACAGGCACGGAAACCATTTACATTTTGGGTGATGTGCGAGTACCGGACGGCTCTCCCGACGAAGATTACCAATTCTTTAACGATATGCTTGAAGCACTGCGTGATATTGATGACAGCGGTGCTGTTGTAGTACAGCTTGGTGACTTTATTACAAGAACTTGGCGGTACGAACACTGGTACAGAATGTTTAACCGCAACATAAGTGAACTTGGGCTTTTGCTGGCACCTGTAAGCGGAGACCACGAAGCATACCTGTGCGTAAACCGCGGAACCCGCTGGGATTCCGGCTACGACCCGACATCCACATTCTCCATGATGTACAACACCCCCTCAAACGGAAGCGTGGCAGGGCACTCTAACTATTCCTTTGTTGTGGGCGATATGCACATTGCCGTTCTTAATACGTCTTTGCCCATTCCTTCGCAATTGCAGTGGCTGCGCGAGGAGATGAGAGAAACGCAAAAAACTTGGCGCATTGTAGTAGGGCATTATTCATATTTTGGCGGATTGCACAGCAATGACCCCGGAATAGGTAATTTGCGTGAAGAAATTGCAGACACGTTCCAACAACTTGGTATTCACCTGTACGTTGGCGGCCACGACAGAGTGTACAAGCGTACAACCATTTCAAACCAAGTGCCTATTAATAATCCTGACCACGGCACAAACTTTGTTGTTGCGGGTTCGGCAGGCTCCGGGTTCTATGACAACGTTGTCCACTCATGGGACAGAGTTGTGTTCGACGAAAATATCCAAACAGGAATAATCCTAACCGCATCAAGCCAATATTTGACTTTGCGCGCCTACACAATTGACGGCGACGAAGTTGACGAATTTACCGTTTACGCAGGTGGCTTGCTTCCGGGCGTTTTGGAATTAACAGGCGCAGATATTCTTGGCGGGTATGTAGTGGGCGCGGGTGTTCGCAGTACACCGGGCGCGTATCCTGAAACAGTTGTTTTGCGCGTAAGGAAATATGACGCAGACAGAACAGTCGTACAAGATTACAGAAGCGCGCAAGTGGAATTAAACTTCCGCGGAAACGACCAGTTTGTACAGTTTGCAACCCCTATGACGTTTACCCCCGGCAACACATTAATACTACAGGCTTTAGGCATAGACGGCCAGCCGATATCGGGGCTTGACTACATTGTTTTAAGGCGCGGACTTCCGGGAGAAGGTACTTCCGCCAACCCTTATGAGCTTAGAGACTGGGATGATATAGCCCTGATAGACCAAGACCCAACGGCGTATTACGCGCTGATGAACGATTTGGATTTGGGCGGACATTTGCGCAGCCAGCTTGCCGTTACAACACCGTTTTCAGGTGTATTCGACGGGCAGGGCTTCATTATTTCAAATTACGCATCGTTGCAAGGCGGCTTGTTCCGTTTGAACACAGGAATCATTCGCAATGTGGGAATGGTGGATGCGCATATAAACAGCCCGCAAATTGGCGTAGGTATTCTTGCCGACTTTAACACGGGTGTTGGGCGAATATACCAAGTTTTCTCTACGGGATTTGTTTCCGGCGCGGCGCGTGTCGGCGGTATTGCAGGCGTAAACGAAAGAGATGCCAGAATAAGCGACAGCTATTCCTTGGCAGAAGTTCGTTCAAGCGTAGACAGAAACCTTGGCGGTATCGTTGGCCACGGGCAGCAACGCAGTATCATAGAGCGCACGTATGCAATGGGCGATGTAATTGCCTACGCATTTAACCCCACAAACCGCAGGCACGCGGGCGGTATAGTAGGATACCTTCATCCTACAAACACAGTGCGTCACAATGTTGCAATGAACGCCATTGTTTCCGCAAGCGCGGCGGCGGGGCATCCCGTTGTTGGATTTACCATAAGCTTTGGCCGCGCCATCTTGTACGATAATTTGGCGTACAGGGGAATGGTTCACGGGAATAATTCCTTGGCACGTGACCCGCGCTGGATGGGCACCACGGTAACTCGCGACCAGCTTCGCAATCAGGCAACATTTGAAAACCTCGGTTGGGATTTTGACAATGTGTGGCAGTGGGATAATCTTATGATGCGCCCGATACTGCGCGCAGTACCGGAAACATCTGTTGCACCGGAGTTGCCTAACCTAAACTTGAATACGGATGGCTACTTTGAAATTTACGCACCCGAGCAAATTGCTTTAATTGCCCAGTTCCCCGCAGAAAACTATATTCTTTTGAATGACTTGGATATGAGCGGCTTTGTTCACGACACGCCTATCGGCTTCCGCGGAAGATTTGACGGAGACGGTCATCAAATTCGCAACTTCACATCAACTGCAATCGGCGGATTGTTTGCCACAAACTCAGGCGAAATCCGTGACGTTGGTATTCCAAATGCCACGGTTGCAACCACCGCGCTAAACAGCGTTGGCGTTGGCGTACTTGTTAACACCAACACGGGTACGATAAGCCGCGTGTTTACCTCGGGTAGTGTAACGGGCGGTGCGCGTGTCGGCGGTATCGCAGGCGTACACCAAGGTTACGGCTTGATTGAGGACAGCTATTCCTTGGCAAACGTACACGCTACAAACGAAAGAAACAACGGCGGTATAGTAGGACACGCAGCAGGGTTTAGCGTAATAGACCGCACCTATGCAACGGGCAGCGTTACAAACAGCGCACCTGTTGTTGGCAACAGAATCCATCATGGCGGCATTGCGGGGTATCTGTTCCCCGAAAACACCGTAAGCAACAGCTTTGCATTAAACAGTCAAGTGCTGGGGCACAACGCTGTTCACCCGGTTGTAGGTTTTGTTATTGGTTTCGGCGTGGCTACGGTGGAAAACAACTTCTCTTATGCAGGAATGATTTACGGTTCGCCAACCGTTAACCCGTTAAGAGACCCAAGATGGTGGGGCGAAAGGAAAACCTTAGCACAAACCCGTATGCAGTACACATTTGAATATGGTCTTGGTTGGGATTTTGACGATGTATGGCAATGGGATGCACAAATGATGCGTCCGGTGTTGCAAAACGCAACGGAGGATTCTGTTGCCGCAGACCGCCCAACCCTTCCGCAAAACGTGAACGGATATTTTGAAATTTCGCAACCTGCGCACCTTAATCAAGTATCGCAGTTCCCGGATGAAGATTTCATTCTGGTTAATGATTTGGATTTAACCGGGTTTGCACTGTCTGCGCCTATTAACTTCCGCGGAAGTTTTGACGGTGACGGACACTTGCTTAACAATTTCGTTTCTACCGAAATCGGAGCCTTGTTTGACACAAACTCCGGCACAATACGCGATTTGGGTGTTCCAAACGCCGTAATTGCCACAACCGCGCTAAACAGTGTTGGTGTTGGCGGGCTTGTTAACACCAACACAGGCACAATAAGCCGCGTGTTTACCTCCGGTACTGTAACCGGCGGTGCAAGGGTAGGCGGAATTGCAGGCGTGCATCAAGGTAACGGCTTAATTGAAGACAGCTACTCACTGTCAACCATACACGCCACAAACGAACGGAATAATGGCGGCATAGTTGGTCATGCGGCAGGATACAGCGTAATAGCCCGCACCTATGCAACGGGTAGCGTAACAAACAGTGCGCCTACACTCGGCAACAGGATTCACCAAGGCGGCATTGCGGGGTACTTGTTCCCCGAAAATACCGTAAGAGACAGCTTTGCGCTAAATCGCTTGGTTCAAGGTCATAACGCCAATCAGCCTGTTATCGGTTTTGTAATTGCCTTTGGTCATGCAACGTTGGAAAATAACTTTGCGTACGCGGGAATGATTTACGGTACGCCAACCGTTAACGTCGCCAGAGACCCAAGATGGTGGGGTACACCAAAAACCCTTGAACAAACCCGTATGCAGTACACATTTGAATACGGGCTTGGCTGGGACTTTGACACCGTATGGAAATGGGACGAAGACGCTTTGCGTCCTGTGCTTCGCGGGGCTACGGAAATAACAGACCTCTTAACGCTGGCACCAAACCTTCCTGAAGATGTAAACGGCTATTTTGTAATTTCGCAACCGTCACATCTTAACGAAATGGCAGAATTCCCGGATGAAAACTTCATTCTTGAAAATGATTTGGACTTGACAGGCTTCACGCTTGCCGAACCTATAAACTTCCGTGGCAGTTTCAACGGAAACGGACATTTGATTATCAACTTTACGTCTTCTTCGGGCGGATTGTTTGCAACAAACTCCGGCGAAATTCGTGATGTTGGTATTCAAAATGCAACCGTAATAACCGCATTAACAAGCTCAGGCGTTGGCGTACTTGTTAACACCAACGCAGGCACGATAAGCCGCGTATTTACCTCAGGCATAGTAAGAGGCGGCGAGCGCGTTGGCGGCATCGCAGGCATCCATCAAGGTAACGGCTTAATTGAAGACAGCTACTCCTTGGTAAACGTGTACGCCACAAACCAACGTAACAACGGCGGAATTATAGGCCACGCCGAAAATACAAGCCGTGTAGAACGCACCTACGCCACAGGCGATGTTATTATCAGCACAAGCGTTGTTAACGCAAACAGGGTACACGCCGGCGGTATTGCAGGGTATCTGTTTGGCGGCAACACGGTAAGGGACAGCTTTGCCCTAAACAGGCGGGTTCAGGCGCATAACGTGGCACACCCGGTAATCGGCTTTGTAATCGGTTTCGCGCACGCCAACCTTTACAACAACTTTGCCTATGAGGGAATGGTAGCAGGAAACCCAACCGTTAACGTGCAACGCGACCCAAGATGGGACGGCATACCAAAAACCCTTGAGCAAACCCGTATGCAATCCACCTTTGAAAACACGCCGCAAAACGGCGGGCTTGGTTGGGACTTTGATACGGTATGGCAGTGGGATTACAGCCTAATGCGCCCTGTACTGCAAGGTGCTACGGAAATGTTTATTCCTGTTCCAAGTTTGCCGCGCAACTTAGACGGCTACTACGAAATTTCACAGCCGTCGCATCTTAACGAAATGTCAGAATTCCCGAATGAAAACTTCGTTTTAACAGGTGACTTGGACTTGACAGGCTTTGTCCTTGACGCACCCATTAACTTTGCGGGCAGCTTTGACGGCGGCGGGCATTTGCTTCGCAACTTCACATCTACGGCAACGGGCGGTTTGTTTGCCACAAACTCAGGCACAATCCGCGACGTCGGTATTCCAAACGCCACGGTTGCAACCACTGCGTTAAACAGCGTTGGCGTTGGTGTACTTGTTAACACCAACACAGGTACGATAAGCCGCGTGTTTACCTCAGGTAGTGTAACGGGCGGTGCGCGTGTCGGCGGCATCGCAGGTGTTCACCAAGGCGCAGGCGTAATCGAAGACAGTTACTCCTTGGCAAACGTACACGCCACAAACGAAAGAAACAACGGCGGTATAGTAGGTCATGCAGAAGGCACAAGCCGAATTGAACGCACCTACGCAATGGGTAACGTAACAACAAGCGCGACGGCAACCGGAAATACTATCAATGCAGGTGGTATCGCAGGGCAGCTGGCAGTTGGAAACACCGTAGCAAACAGCTTTGCGTTAAACCGTTTCGTTTTCGGCACAAACGTTACTCATCCCGTTATCGGTTGGGTACCGGGGTTTGCGCTTCCAAACCTAACAAACAACTTTGCCTACGAAGGCATGGTATACGGCCAACCAACAATGAATGTTCAGCGCGACCCAAGATGGTGGGGCGAAAGCAAGACGTTGGCGGAAGCACGTATGCAGTCAACATTCCAAAATGGTCTTGGTTGGGATTTTGATACTGTATGGCAATGGGACAATGTAATGATGAGACCCACTCTGCGAAGTGCCACAGAAGACACTGTTGCACCGGGTCAACCAAACCTGCCGAGAAACGCAGACGGATATTATCAAATTTCTCAACCCGAACACCTTAACCAATTGGCCTACTTCCCGTATGAAAACTTTATCCTGATGAACGATTTGGATTTGACGGGCTTTACGCTTTCCGCACCCATTAACTTTAGCGGAAGTTTCAACGGTAACGGGCATTGGATTGCCAACTTTACTTCCGTAACAGGCGGCTTGTTCAGAACAAACATTGGTGTAATCCGCGATGTTGGTATGCCATACGCATCTGTTGAAACAACCGCAATAACAAGCGTTGGCGTTGGCGCACTTGTGGATGTAAACGCAGGCACAATAAGCCGCGTATTCACGGGCGGTTATGTAACAGGCGGCGAACGCATTGGCGGTATCGTAGGCGTTCTTCAAAGCGGCGGCGTAATAGAAGACAGCTACTCCACCGTAAATGTGTACGCCACAAACCAACGAAACAACGGCGGTATCGTAGGGCACTCATGGGGCGGCAGTAGTGTAGTCCGCACCTATGCCACAGGCGATGTTGTTGTAAGCACAAGCGTTGCTGCCGCAAACAGGGTTCACGTAGGCGGTATAGCAGGCTATCTGTTCGGCACAGAATCTGTACGGTACAGCTTCGCGCTTAACAAATTGGTTTTGGGTAACAACGTGGCACACCCCGTTATCGGCTTTGTAATAGGGTTTGAATCGGCAGACCTGCAATACAACTTTGCTTACGAGGGTATGGATGCAAGAAATGCAACCGCAAACGTACAAAAAGACCCACGATGGAGCGGCATACAAAAAACTCTTGAGCAAACCCGTATGCAATCCACCTTTGAAAACGCAACGCAAGACGGCGGGCTAGGCTGGGACTTTGATACGGTATGGCAGTGGAGCGATACACTAATGCGCCCAATACTGCAGGTTGCGGCAGAATACAGGCAAAATAACAACGATTGCCAGCATTGCGGCGCAGATTTTGGCGATTGCAACTGCGAAACAATTTCGCAAGCTATCGCAAACGCACAAACGCTTGTCAATGAAGCACCTTCGGTTATAGATTTGTCGCCTGCACAAGTACCGATTGGCGTACAATTTATCCGCCCTGCAACATTATCGGCATTGCAATCTGCGATAACCGCTGCCCAAAATTTCCTTGCACTTTATGCGGCTACCGCAAGTGCGGCTGAATCAAATGCCGCAGAAAATGCCATACTAACGGCAATAAGTGCGTTTGGGCAGGGAATACTCACGGGTGAAATGCCCGCAAACATTCCTACGGTTGTAAGCATAACACCGACAGGAACAAACGTGGCTGTGGCAACAAATCAGCTTACGGTAACGTTTAACACCGCCATTGACTTAACCGCAGCAACAGGCAATATCACCATATCGGGCGCAACCACAACGTCGCCAAGCAGCATAAGCATGGCAGGCGGACTAGCGGATTTTGGCGTAACCACCACGTCACCAAGCAGTATATCCGTTGTAGCCTTTGATTACGGCGGCGCAGCAATTTCCAACCCGCAGTGGAATGCAGAAAACACTGTAGTTACCTTTGAACTCTCGGGTCTTGCTTTTGGCACAGAGTACACCGTTACGGTATCAGGCTTCTACGGCGTTAACGGATATGCAATGGAAGAGCCGCATATTCACCGCTTCACCACCGAAGCGCAAGTGCTTGTTTCGGTTAGCGCGGCAACTCCTGTTGGGGGGCTTTCGCGGAGGACAATTTCCATTAACCAAAGCTTGTTGCCCTCGGGCGTTAATATGGAAGACGTGTACGTTTCCATTCAAACAAGCGTAGGCGCAACAACAAACTGGATTGTTCTTCCTGCAACGGTTGCGGTATTAACGCCGCTAATGCACTCGAATGCCGCCGATGTATGGGTTGGGCTAACCGTTGGTCTTCCCATTGTGGCAGGAGGAACTGCACCATGGATTGACACCGCAAACGGAAATTAGCAAAGGAGGCAATTATGAAAAAACGATTATTGGCAATACTTCTTGCCATACTGGTAATTGTCGCTGTACTACCCTTTGCTATTGTTTTTGGCGGCGAGGCAGTATCGCATACCGTAGGTTACTCGAGCGGAACACTTACTGCCGAATTTTCCGGCGTAAGACCCAATATGAGATACACATTTACACTTTTCAGGATTGGGGACGCCGGGATGATTTTGACGGAAAGCACCGCCGATACAAACGGCGTAGTACGGTTTACGCGATACGTCGGTATTTTGGAAGTGGGCGAACACCCGTGGATGTTAAGCCCCGTTGGGCTTAATCCGCCGGGGGAAACAGTATCGGGAAATCTTTACGTGCCGTACTGTAACCTTCAGTGCTTGCTTTACGAATTGAAGCAATTGATAAGCTCGTCCGCAGACCTGTTGGGTTCTACCTATCGAAGCCACAATGGCAGGGACATTTCCCCAACAGACTACTGGGTTCCTTACGATGTATGGGAAGGGTTGTCTATTGCCAAACAGCACGGGCAATCTGTACTTGATGCAATTTTATCGGGCAACGGCAATTAACGAATTTTTTAGGAAGCCGACAAAATGTCGGCTTCCTATCTTTTCGTCAAAGGAGATTATCATGAAAAAAATAATTACTAACAGGCGTTTGCTGATTGTCCTTGTGGGGTTTTTATTTTGCGCCATTAATATTTCCGCATCCGGTTTTTTTTGCTCGGCACAAAACAGGCTTTCCATATACAGGGCGCGGGTAATTTCTGTTGACAATGAGCTTCTTTCACTTGACCCGCTTGTGCAGGGTATGTATTTGGGGCGGCAGGTAGTTGAGGTTGAGGTTCTTGAAGGAATACACGCAGGCAGTATATTGCAATTTGAAAATATAATAACCCGTTTTTTTAATCACCTTTCAAGGGAAGGGATGACCATACTTGTTAACATCATAAGCGAAAGCGTTATGGGCGGCGCAGACGGCGAAACCATAATTATACACACCGAGATGTTCGGGCATTCACGCGAAGGGTTTATGTTCGGGTTTATAGGGCTGTTTTTTCTCGTGCTTATTGCGGTTGGCAGAAAAAAAGGATTGTATTCCGCAATTTCATTACTGTTTACAATTTCCACGGTTATATTTTTCATGCTTCCCTTTATTTTGCGTGGGCACAGTCCCGTTCTTATCGCGGTAATCACAGCCTTGTTAACCATGGTGTTTTCCATATTTATGATAAGCGACATTAGCATGAAGAGTTTTGCGGCAATAGGCGGAACATTTGCGGGCGTTACCGCAGCAGGCATAATAAGCGTTGTTGCGGGGCGTTTGGCGCATATTTCGGGAATGCAAATGGACCACGCGGAAGAAGTAATTTTTCGTGTAGGCAGAACGGCATGGGACGAGACCATAATCGTTCACGTTCCGCAGTTGTTGTCCGCAGGGATTATTATAGCCGCGCTGGGTGCTGTAATGGACGTTGGAATGTCCATATCATCTGCCGTATTTGAAATTAAAGAACTTACCCCAAATGCAAAAGTAAAAAGGCTGTACCAAAGCGGCATGAACATAGGCAGAGACATAATGGGAACAATGACAAACACACTTATTTTAGCATTTGCGGGAAGCTCTATTACCGCGCTGGTTGTTATCGCCCTTTACAGGCTTCCGTATATCCGTTTTATAAATTTGAATATGTTGGCAGTAGAGGTTATACAGGGTCTTTCGGCAACCATAGGGCTTATACTAACCGTTCCCATTACTGCAATTTTAGCGGCGGTACTTGCGCACAAAAGCAAATAAAAAAACCTCTTGGATTTGCGAGAATCCGAGAGGTTTTTATTTTGCAATCGGGCGTGTTATGCCCATGATGAATATTTTTTGAAAATACTGTTCCCTAGCGGGGAATGCTGTGATATACTTGACGAAACCTGTATTTTTTATTGAAACTACACGAATCGAAAAATAAAATCCAAGAATGGAGTGGTATATTATGCAATACGGGCACTTCGACCCACAGAACAGGGAGTACGTAATAACCAAACCCAACACACCCGCGCCTTGGGCGAACTATCTTGGCTCGCCGGCATACGGTGCTATTATCACAAACAACGCAGGGGGCTATAGCTTTGCAAAAAGCGGCGCGAAAGGGCGTATCACACGCTATCGCTTTAACGAGAACGACCGTCCCGGCCGTTATGTGTACTTACGCGACCAAGCAAGCGGCGATTATTGGTCTGCTTCTTGGCAACCCGTTGGCAAACCTGTAGACCAATATAAATCCGAGTGCCGTCACGGCACGGGCTACACGGAGTTAAAAGCCGATTATTCTAAAATTTCTTCCACTGTGAAATATTATGTGCCGCACGGCTCGGAATACGAAGTTTGGAACGTAACCGTTACAAACAACGACAGCACCGCGCGCGAAATTTCTGCATATGGTTACGCGGAGTTTACCAACGACGGAAACTACGAGCAAGACCAAGTAAACCTGCAATATTCGCAGTTTATTACAAGAACATATTTCCGCGACCCGTTCATTTTTCAATATATAAACGAAAACTTCCAAGCATTTAACAATTACGACCCCAAAATGAGATTTTTCGGGCTTGCAGGCGCGAAAGTCGAAAGCCATTGCGGAGACAAAGCATACTTCCTTGGCAGATACCGCGATTACGGAAACCCCGCAGGCATTGAAAACGGCAAACTTTGCGGAACGCTAAACTACAATATGAACTCATGCGGTGCGTTGCAAACAGTGTTAAATCTTGCGGCGGGAGAATCCAAAACATTCACATTTATACTGGGCGAAAAAGGCGAAGGCGAAGCCCGCGACATCCTTTCCCGCTACGAAAACGCCGCAACCGTCACCGACGAAATTAACGCGCTGAAAAAATACTGGCACGGCAAGCTGGAAAATCTGCAAGTAAAAACCCCCAACGAGCATTTTGACAATATGTTAAACACATGGCACTCCTATCAGTGCTTTATCACCTTCATATGGTCACGCGCCGCAAGCCTTTCATATTGCGGATTGCGCAATGGTTACGGCTACCGCGACACGGTTCAAGACATCCAAGGAATTATCCATCTTGACCCCGAAGCCGCGCTGGAAAAAATCAAATTCATGCTGAGTGCGCAGGTTCATCACGGCGGCGGATTGCCCCTTGTAAAATTCACGCATAACCCCGGCCATGAAGACAAGCCCGAGGACGCAAGCTATCGCGAATCCACAGGCCACCCCTCATACCGCGCCGACGATATGCTTTGGATGTACCCCACCATTTGGAAATACATTGCGGAAACAGGAAACATCGGGCTTCTTGACGAGGTTGTTCCCTACGCAGACCAAGGCGAAGATACCGTTTACAATCACTTGAAAAAAGCGATTGACTTCACGCTGAATCACCTCGGTATTCACGACCTTCCCGCAGGGCTTCACGCAGACTGGAACGATTGCTTGCGCATGGGCGCGAAAGGCGTTTCTGTGTTCGTGGCATTGCAGTTCTACTATGGTTTTGAAATTATGTCGCGCTTTGCAACCCAAAGAAACGACAAGGCAACCTTGGACGAAATGAACGGGCTTAAAGAGCGTTTCGGCAAAATCATCGAAGAAAAATGCTGGGACACAGACCGTTTTGTGCGCGGCGTTGCAGAAAACGGCGACGTTATCGGCGCACCAAAAGACCCTGAAGCAAACTTGTGGCTTAACCCGCAAACATGGGCGGTGCTTTCAGGTTTCGCGAAGGGCGAGCGCGCAAAATCCATCATGGATTTGGTTTACCGCGAGCTAAACACAAAATACGGCGCACGCCTTATGACCCCCTCCTACGAAAAACACGCTTTCGACGGCGCGCTGGCATTGCTTTTCTACCCCGCAACAAAAGAAAACGGTGCTATTTTCCTTCAAACACAAGGCTGGCTTATCCTTGCGGAAGCACTCCTCGGCAGGGGCGACCGCGCTTTGGAATACTATCTTGAATCTTGCCCATCCGCACAAAGCGATATCGCAGATATCCGCCTAATGGAACCTTACGCATATTCGCAATTCACCGAAAGTACAGGCAGCCCCTTTGAAGGCCGTTCCCATGTACACTGGCTTACAGGAACAGCAAGCACCGTAATGGTTGGTTGCGTAGAGGGCATCCTCGGACTTCGCCCCGACATCAACGGCTTGCAAATTTCCCCATCCGTTCCCGCCGACTGGAAAGAGTTTTCCATGAAAAAATCCTTCCGCGGCAAAAACATGAATATCTCCGTCAAAAACCCCGACGGCAAACTGGCAGGTTGCCGCAAACTTACACTAAACGGCAAAGTTATGGACGGCGACTACATTCCCGCCGACGCACTTCAAGCCGAAAACGAAGTTGTTGTTGAGATGTAAGAGATAAAAACCTCGTGGCTCTGCCCCGAATGAACTGCACCCCAAAAGTTAGACAAAAAACTAACAAAGGGGTGCATTTTCATGTAGAAGTATAGTTATGCGCAAAAATTAAAAGGATTGAGTTCTGTTAATTTCAGAACCCAATCCTTTAATTCACTGTCCAAATTTAAACTGTGGTATTAAAACCAACTTCGCCACTCAAAATGGGGGATAATATATCATTTGGGACGGGCTGTCCGTGTGTCCAATTTGGCATGGCTTGTTGTACAGCATCTTGTATTCTCAATGCCTCTTCGCGAAAAATAGTGTGTAGGGTGTACAGTGCAGAAGCACGGTCTTGCACAGAAAATCCCATTATTATTCTGCGTGTTATCGCGCCGAGTCTATCGCCGTCCTGCCAATTCATCATTCCGAAACCACGGGTAAACTGTTCACGAGCAAATGTTATGACTGCATCTTTCATGTTGTCGGCTAAGTCTATTAGTCTTTGTTCCGGGCCGCTAACCAAGTTGCCGTTACTGTCATATCTCCAAACAAGCCCCTCAATATGAGTACCGGATTCTGCTGTAATTTGTGCGGTAGTCATAGCCGCCACCGCCGCATTAATCGGATTAACCATAAGAAATACCTCCTTGTAATGTCGCGCCGTGCGCGTTTTTTTTATTGCCCTTTACTATAAAGACGATTTTGCGGCGGCAGAAATGACAAGGTTTTGTAAATTTTTTCTATCGGATTCTCTCGGCAGATAACGCGATGTTTATGAGGGAATATACATCCACAAACATCCCCTGTATTTGAAATTCAAAACCATATTTTTCCCAGAATACAGTAGTGGTTTGCAAATACGCCTTTTCATTTAGCGGGGTAGTTATATGGTATAAAATGCCGTTATTTTCTACCGTGAAATAACGCATATTTTCTTCCTCTATTCCAATCCCTGTTTCGCGGGTGGCAACGTACTCGCAAATATAAATCCATGTCCCTCCGAAAAATACAAACCCGCCTGTCATACTGAAATAATCCTCATTTTCCGAATACCAAAAAGTAAAACCGGGCATATACTCATCTTCGGAGATGTAGTACAAGTTCAAATGCAAGCCGTCGGGTACATATGTTGGTTGCCATACTGCATACATCGCCGCTTGCGGGTCGCCTTGGAGTTCGATAAAGATAACGCGCTCGTTAAGCCACTGAAAAAACCTATCCCAAGTGCTTGCCCTAATCTCGTCATTGACGAAGAGCAATCCTGATACAAGGGTTACAGCTAACACGATAACCGCGGCTATTCTCAGCGGCTTGCGGAAAAATCTTTGGGGCAACTCGTCAATACTTTCTTCAAGGAGTTCATTAACCGCTTTGTCCAGCGTTTCGTCTTTGAAATGTTTTTTGAACGCTTCGCTTAATATTTCGTCAATTTCGTCAGGTCTGTTATTTTCCATGATAGCCTCCTTCCTTAATCCCTTGCATTAAAATTTTTCTGGCTCGTTCAATTTGCTTTGCAACGGTAGCTTTTTTTATGCCCAATAATTGCGATATCTCTTCGTTGGTAAACCCGTCCAAGAATCTCATTACAGCAACGATTCTGTATATCGGTGGCAGTGTGTTTATAATTTCGTTCAACTTGTTAAATCCTTCCATGCTTTCGTAAATTTTTTCCCCATCATCAAATGTAACGCTTTCAAATTGCTCCTCGCCCGTGTCATAGCAAAGACTCTCCATGTGCTTTTTTTTGCGGTATATGTCAATCGCTTTATTTCTTACCATAGTTACGATATAGGCATCCTGCCGATGACACGGTAAAGAAAGGATCAACTTCCTGTGTTCAAGAATTTTTACAAATGTATCATGCAGTGCATCTTCTGCATCTGTCGGGTTTTTTGTTATTTTCCTTGCCATAGCCAAACATCTTTTTTCTAAGCGGTAGTAAATATCATTAAACGCCTGACGTTCATCCTCGCTTAATGCCGACAGTAACGATAAGAACATAATAAACCCTTCCTTTCACTACACATAGTTTCATTAAAACTTTAACTAAAAAATCCGCTTGCGCGGATTTTTTTTAATTTATTCATCATCCATTACAAAATTTAGTCTGCGTTCGTCTTCGTCTGTGCCGGTTAGGCGAACTGCTATTGGTGAACCGTGGCGTAATATTTTTCCGGTTTTTTGGCCGCGTTCGCGTTTTTTTTCGTAGACCTCGTAGTCTTTGTTAAATTTGAACTTGTGGCGTTGCAGGTTTGACGCGGGAAGTAGGCCTTCCGCTGTGTTTTCAAGCATTACATACACGCCCCACGATGTCACGCCCGATACTATGGCAGAAAAACTTTCGCCTTTTTTGTCTGCCATGAATTGTACTTTTTTCAGCTCTTCCACGTCGCGCTCAAGGGCTTCTGCGGTGCGCTCTGTTTTGGAGCATTGCGCGGCGATGGTGTGTAGAAATAAGACCTCGGGGGACTCCGTCCCCCGAACCCCCTGCAAGGGGACATTGTCCCCTTGACCCCTAACTTTTAATACGTAATCTTTTATAATTCGATGAATTTGCAAGTCTGCGTAGCGGCGGATGGGGGATGTGAAGTGGCAGTAGGATTTTGAGGCGAGGCCGAAATGGTTTGGGTTGTCGGGGGTGTAGTTGGCGCGTGGCAGTGCGCGCAAAAGCGCGGACGAGACTGCGAAAGCCGCAGGGGTTTCCTTTGCGGTTTCGAGGAGTTTTTGCAGGGACTTTGCGGTGGTGCGGCGGGTCTTTGGTTGGAGAAGTTCAAGGCCGAGATTTTCCACCATGGTCTGTAAAGCGGCAAGTTTTTCGGTGTTGGGTTGTTCGTGGGTGCGGTAGATGAAGGGGATTTTTTCGGTGAGGAAGTGTGACGCTATTGTTTCGTTGCACAAAATCATGAACTCTTCGATTATGCAGGTGGCGTTGTTGCGCGGGTATGGCTCTATGGAAACTACGCGGCCGTTTTCGTCCACGCGGATTTTTGCTTCGGGAAGGTCGAAGTCCAGTGCGCCGCGTCTGTCGCGTTTTTTTCGCAGGATTTTTCGCAGTTCATCCATGTCGCGTACTAGGGGGAAATCGTCGCCGTTGCCGCCGTCTAAAATCCCCTGAACTTCATTGTACGTAAACCGCCGTTTGCTGTTGATTACAGAGGTAAAAATTTCGTAATCGGTTACGATGCCGCTTCTGTCCACCTGCATTTGGCAGGAGAGGGTGAGCCTGTCCACGTTTGGAAAAAGCGAACAAATGCCGCTTGACAGGGTGTGCGGAAGCATCGGGATAACTCGGTCGGCAAGGTAGATGCTTGTGCCGCGAGAAAGGGCAGAGTCATCCGTCGCGGAGTGTTGCCGCACGTAATGGCTTACGTCTGCGATATGAACGCCAAGGCTGAAACCGTGTTCGGTTTTTGCGAATGAAATAGCGTCGTCGATGTCTTTTGTGTCGTCGCCGTCTATTGTGAAGATGTATTCGCCGCGAAGGTCGCGCCGTCCGTTTAGGTCTTGCGATTGTACTTCCGACGGGACTTTTTGTAATTCATCCGTCACTTCTTGCGGAAATTCGTAGGGAACACCCGCCATGCGCACCAGCGATAAAACGTCCACGCCCGGGTCGTTTATATGCCCCAGCAACTCTGTGACGAAACAAGCAGAAAGATTCTTGTCGGGGCGATGCTTTTTGTCCACGGAGAACACAATGCGATGGCCGTCTGCCAGCCCAAAACGCGTTACAGATTTTTGCGGAACTTCAAAGCTGTACGGAACTTTTCTTGACGAGGGGCGCACCAAAGCCGCGCCGTTTTCGACAAGAACCGTGCCAATCATTGGCATACGGCGCGTGATTTCTATTATCTCGCCCACGGGCTGTTGCGCTTCTTCCGACGGTTTGCGGGCGTTAATTTTAAACGCCACTTCGTCACCGTTTAACGCGCCGCAAGTAAAAGTGGGAGGTATAAAAACATCCTCCCCGTCCTCGCGTTGCACGAAACCAAAACCGCGCTCGTTACCTATAAATTTTCCGTTAAACAATTTTGATTTTTTAACTTGCTTCGGCGTTTTCGCCTTCATTTTTTTTGGCATTTTTACCAGCCCCTACGCACCCAATAAATTCAAAAGAATAAGTATCAAAACAACGGCAATCACAATTGCAACAATAGTGCCGCAACCACAACCGCCGCCAAGTCCTCCCGTGCCCATGCCGCGCCCGCCGAAACGTCTGCGCCGACCGCCCAAAAGCATTCCTGTGCCAAGCCCAAGTCCAAAACCGCCCATTCCGCCGCGCCCCGCGCCGCCACGATTTCTGCCGCCCAAACTTCCGCCGCCGCTAATTCCGCCGCGTCTGCCGCCAAGTCCTCCACCACGTCGTCTCATGTGCAGTCTCCTTTTTCAAAATAATTCCGAGTATATTTATTCCCTCGCAGTGCAAATTAAATGCACACATTTAAATGAAGGGAGTGTTTTAAATGACACGTTTTGCAACCGGATTACTGGGAATAGGCGGAGTAACAGTTGGGCTTTTGTTAGGCTCTGCACTTACGATTGGCACAACCGACAGCCGCGAACGCCGCCGCATGGTACGTGACAGCAAACGCGCAATGCGCAAAGCCGGCCACTATTTTAATGAAATGTTTGACTAATCCCGCTTTAATATCCGAGGGATTTTAAATATTCGCGGCTTTCTTGGGCGGCTTCCATGGAGGTTTGGTCAACAGGTTTGTCAAGCTCCACAACAAAGCCCTTTGCACCCGCGGCAAGCGCGGCTTTAACCGTGGCGGGTATGTTTTGCGAACCCTTGCCGACGGGTCTGTCTTCGTAGCCGCTGTACGAATTTACAACCGTATCTTTTAGGTGGATGATGGGGCAGCGTCCTGCGTATTTTTCAATATACGCTTCGGGGTTCTGCCCCGCCGCTTTAACCCAGCCTGTATCAAGTTGCGTTTGCATTTCGGGCAGTTCGTTAAAAAACGCGTCAAGCTTAAATTCGCCGCTGCTTAGTTTTACAAACTCATGGGCGTGATTGTGATACACAGGAATTATATTTGCAAGGCTACATACCGCACAAAATTCTTCCAGAAATTCCTTGGTCTGCGCCCATTCCGCGCCGCCCGGCAGATACTGCACATCCAGCATTGGAATAATAATATACTCGCAACCCAGCCCTTTATACGCGGAAACCGTTGCCGCCAAATTCTCTTTAAGCTCTGCAAACTGAACGTGCGCACTCGCCGCCGTAAGCCCAATTTCACTAAGCAATTTACCCATCGCATCAAATTCCATGCCGTAAATCCCGGCAAGTTCCACAAAATCGTAACCCATTTCCTTTATCTTGCGCAAAGCCCCCGGTGCATCCTCATTCGCAAAATCTCTAATGGTATAAAGCTGTAATGCAACAAATGGTTTCTCCATGCAGAACCCCCAAAAAATTAATCAACTTTTAACAATTTGATTCTAAGATAAATTCTTGCAAACGTCAACTTTTTGCTTGATTTTACTTTGCCTTCAACCGTGCAAATTTGTCTTTGATTCTTGCGGAGCGGGCGGCGGTATCGGCTTCGTTTATGTGCCACTTGCCGTCTGTTTTTATTAGGGTGGTGCCGGGTTTTGCGTCCTTTGGTAGGTGTGAAATGGGCAGGCTGATTGTTTCGCGTGTGTCGGAATTATCGAGGACTGCCCAGTCTTCTTCAAAGCGGTCGATTACCCAGCGTGGGGCGGGGCGAGTAATTTGTTCAAGGGATGGATATTGTTTGTCCATCTGTAATCATCCTAACTGTTCCGTGATGGTCGGTGCGGTAGATTGCGATATCGCGGTCATAAAGGCGTTCCATAACTTCGTCATGGGGGTGGCCGAAACGGTTGTTCCCGCCTACTTGAATCACCGCGATGCTTGGGTCTACCGCGTTAAGGAACGCTTCCGTGGTGGACGTGCGGCTTCCGTGGTGGCCTACTTTAAGCACGTCGGCGCGGAGTTGGTGGTACGCGTTGTCCACCATCCATTGCTCGAGGGGTCGCTCTGCGTCGCCCGTGAACAAAAATGATGTCTGCCCGTGTTCCATGCGGATTACGATGGAATTATCGTTCAGTCCCGAAAATTGACCGGGCGGCGGCGCGATTACCAACATCTCAATTGTTCCCGCCGTGAAAATTTCTCCCGGTGACGGGAAATGCGTTTCGATATCATTGTTTAAAATCGCGTCCAGAAAAAACTCGAATGTGTCCGTGTCGTTTGTTACATCGGGCATAAGTACGCGGCCTATTTCAAAATCGCGCAAAACCTGCGGCATCCCGCCTATGTGGTCGGCGTGGGGGTGCGTTGCCACAACGTAATCCAGCCGCGTAATTCCCGCCGCGTTTAAGTAATCCAGCACCGCGTTTCTGTTGCGGTGGTCGCCCGCGTCTATTAACACCGCGTTGTAGCTTGTGTAAATTACAATGCTGTCGCCCTGCCCCACGTCTATGAATGAAACCATGATTTCGCCCTCGGCAATGCGAATTGGCTCTTCCGCGTCGGGGAAGAACAAATCTCCGCCAAAAAAGTAAACCAACGCAAAAAGCAAGACACAAAATGCCGCCACAAAAAACGAAAACCCGCGTCTTCCGCCTTGCCTTCTCCTTCTGACTTTCCGCCGAACCGCCCTTACGGCGGTTTTTTTTCTTTTATCCATATCCCAGCTTCCTTTCCGTTTGCGGAAATTATATCCTTTTTGTTGGACAGGGGCAAGAATAGTGCTATATTATGGCGAAGAAAGGCGGTAGCGGCTATGGGATTTAAAACGCGTGGGCTTCGCGGAAGCACGTTTGAAGAAATGATTGACCTTACGAACAGGCTGTATGCGCAGCAAAAACTGGCGATTATTCAAAAAGTGCCAACGCCGATTACACCAATCGCGGTGGACAATGCGGCGCACACAATAACCAACGCGTATTTTGAAAAAAAAAGCACGGTAGATTTTATCGGCGTGGCGCAGGGGCTTGCCCTGTGTTTCGACGCGAAAGAGACACGCCAGTTAAGTCTGCCGCTACGAAATATTCACGAGCATCAAATCGAATTTATGGAGAACTTCCGAGAACAAAAAGGCGTAAGCTTTTTGCTCGTTCATTTTCTTGCGAAAAACGAAATGTATCTTCTGCCCGGCGAAGTTTTGGCAGAATACAAAAAAGCCGCCAAAGCAGGCGGCAGAAAATCAATTCCGTTTGCGGACTTCGACCCCGCACTTATTGTGAAAAACCAAAACGGTTTCCCCGTACATTATCTTGTGGCGGTAAACGCTTACTTAGACGGTTTACACGCCGCTACTCCTTCATCCCGGGCGAACTAACCAATGCCGCCAAAAATCCGAACACAACAGCAACCGTAACGCCGCCCGCCATCGCCGTAAACCCGCCCGTTATTACGCCGATAAGCCCTCTTTCGTCCACCGCTTGCTTTACGCCCCTTGCAAGCAAATTGCCAAAACCGAGTATCGGCACAGTCGCGCCCGCGCCCGCAAATTCTACCAGCCGCTCATAAAGCCCAAGCCCGCCCAAAATACAGCCCACCACCACAAAAAGCACAACAATCCGCGCAGGCGTAAGCTTTGTCAAATCAATCAACACCTGCCCAATCACGCAAATTAAACCGCCAACCAAAAATGCTAAAAAAAGTCCTTCCATTACATATGCCTCCTTTGCTTTTTAAGTTCTCGGGGCTCTGCCCCGAACCCCGGAAACTTTTGAAAAAGTTTCATCAAAACTTTGACTTGAAACCGCGCATACGCGCGGTTTCAGAAAATGTGATACAGCTTACCGCTAGTCCTTGTTAAAGTTTTTGTTCAAACTTTTTTCAAAAAGTTTGCGGGGTTTGGGGCAGAGCCCCGAGAACTTTCTTTAAAAAATTATCTTTCAATAGCAACAGCGTGTGCGATGCCCGGGATGGTTTCGCCCTGTTGGATTGTGACTACGCTGTGTAACGCGCCTGTGGGTACGAAGAGCATTTTGTTTATTTCGCTGTTGCGCAGTTTTTTTAGGAAGTAGGAGGCGAAAACGGAGGCAGAGCAACCGCAACCGCTTCCGCCTGCGTGAACGTCTTGTTTTTCAAGGTCGTAGATTAGCATACCGCAATCGGTTAGGCGGCCTGCGATGTCTATGCCCTCCTGTTTGAGAAGCTGTAGGAGAAGCGTCTGGCCGTACAGGCCAAGGTCGCCCGTGGCGATTAGGTCGTAGTGGTTGGTGGGCAGGTTTAAATCGCGGAAGTGTTTTGCAATTACGTCTGCGGCGGCGGGAACCATTGCCGCACCCATGTTGTTTACGTCCTTCATTCCGAGGTCAACGATAGAGCCTGTTGTTGCGGCGGTAATTCGCGGCCCTTTCCCCTTGGAAGAAAGAACAACCGCGCCGTCACCCGTGACTGTCCATGACGCGGTTGGTGCGCGTTGCGTCCCAAGTTCCAGCGGGAAGCGGAAGGTTTTTTCCGCGCCGCAAAAATGGCTGGACGCATTTGCCACAACGTAGTCTGCAAAGCCGCCGTCTATCAATTTAGCCCCGAGGTTCATGCCCATGCCCATTGCACTGCACGCCCCAAACAGTCCGTAAAACGGCCGCTCAAAAGACCTTGCCCCGTAAATCGAACCGCTATTCTGGTTAAGCAAGTCGCCCGCAAAAATGTATTGCACATCTTCAATCGCCAGTCCCGCCTTCTGCACAGCCAGCGCGACAGTTTGCCGCATAAGCTCGCTTTCCGCTTGCTCCCACGTATCCTTGCCAAACAAAATATCCGCCGACACTTTGTCAAAATGCTCTGAAAGCGGTCCTTCGCCCTCCTTCGGCCCAACTATCGCCGCCGCACTTATTATCGTCGGCGGATTTTCAAATTTAACACTCGCTTCACCAAAATGTTTTTTCATGCAAGTCTCCTATCTCATAAAATAATACACAAGCCCGACAATGACGGAAGTTACCGTGCCGTAAACAATTACAGGGCCGGCGATAAGGAACATCTTTGCGCCAACGCCAAGGACAAGGCCTTCTTTTTTGTGTTCGATTGCGGGCGCGGCGATGGCGTTTGCAAAGCCCGTTATCGGAATGATTGTGCCCGCGCCCGAAAATTTTGCTATTTTGTCGTAAACCCGCAGTGCGGTGAGAAGCGCGGCAGATGCCACAAGAATACCCGCGACAATGATGCCTGTTTCTTCGCGGGCGAAACCGAGTGACTCAATGTAATTGTAAATAAGCTGCCCTGCGGCGCAGATTGCACCGCCCACAAAAAACGCTTTAAGACTGTTAATCAAAACGGTACTGCGCGGCGAAGCGTGTTTCACCATTTCGGCGTACTTTTGTTTTTTCTGTTCCGTTGCGTTCATTTACTACCTCCGTCTACATACTGCCCGCATCGTAAAATCCGGGGAGAAGAAAATATAATAGTGAGCCTGCCAGTTTGCCAAATGCAATTGCCATTACGAAAAAGAAAATCCCGCGTTGAACACGTCCGCGTCGGGAAAGTATGGGGAAAACGTCCAATACTTCGGCAAGAGACATTGCCAACGAGCCGAAGAAAACACCTGCGGCAAGAGCCAATGCGGCAAGAACAACCGCGCCCAGCGGCAGTCTAAATTGCGAAAAGCTTGCCACCGTACCGAAAATTCCGCCCAGCGTGATGGCTGTTTCATAGGTGCGGCAGTGGGAATGGGTAGCGGTTTTTTGTGCAAAACGCGGCACAATTCCGACTACCGTGATAAAAGCAAAAACCGCGCCCGACACAACCATTCCCGACCCAAGCCCAATGATTACCGAAACTAAATTTAAAATGAAATCAGGCATCGCTGTCGTCCCCGTCTTTCTCCAGAGTGGCAACCATTACTGCGGCAACTTCGGCTTCGTAGGTTTCTATTTCTACTTCAATGGGGGTGGGGTCGTCGGTTATTTTTCTTCCGAAAAAATGGTTGTAGAAAACGATTATGCCAAGCGCAAGTCCAATCGAATACGGTATTACGATAATGGGCGGGTTGCTTACGGTTGTGCCGTAAAACATTGTGTAATATCGCTCGAAAATCTTTGGAATTTGCCCGTCTGTGTGAAAGCTCATGATTGCCGTTGCCGCGCCCACAAATAATACAACCGACACAAACGCAACCTTAGCCCACAAAAACATAGGTATTTCGCGCCGCCGCCGCGTAACCGTATGCACCCAAGTATCTGTTTCGCCCACATTATTTATTGTTGCATCGGGGTATGCGGTGCTAATCTTTTTGATAATATCCGTAACGGGTACAAGATAGTTTTTCGCGCCTTTTCCGCTTTCAATACTTTTAAGTTTCATGCGTACTATTTTCAGCTCCGACGCCGCAGGCGCAACAACCTCCGCGACGTCGCCAATTAAAATTTCTTCGCGGTTAAGTAAATCCGCTTTCTTTTTCGGTTTGATATATATTTCCATTAACACATTCTCCGTTCACAAATGTTCCGTTAAATTGCCGTTCGTTTTCTCGCTCGGAATAAAAAAATATCGCCGCCGCCAAGGCAAAAAACAGCAAGAATATGATTACCAAAATTTTAAATTTAATGTATCCCATAGAAACACTCCCCTTCTTATTGGATATTCTTTCCTAAAAATAACCATCGTAGACAACCGCGCCGCAATCGGCAAAAATTTGACAGCTTTAACTTTTTGTGATTTAATTTCTCAGTGTTTTCATTGCGAAACACCATAAACCTTGCGCACATTGTGCGCCACAGACCGGGAGGTGCAATATGAACAGGTACGAGTTAGGCGTGATAATACGGGCAGACTTGGAAGAGGAAACCTATCGCGCAGAGATGGAAAAAGTCAAAGGCTTTATAGACCGTTTTGGCGGAACTATAGAAAAAATTGACGACTGGGGCAGACGCAAATTGGCGTATCCCATTCAAAAGCTTGCGGAGGGAATGTATACATTCATTACCTACACATCCGAAGGCGGAACGCCCAAAGACGTTGAATCGCGGCTAAGACTGCAAGAAAACGTTTTGCGTTTCGTAACCATCCGCAGAGACGAAGACGAGCAAGTTGTTTCCAAACCGGAAGTTGCGGAAAAACCCGCAGAAGAACCGGCTGCAGAAGCGGCAGAATAGGAAAGCGGGGGGCATATGAACAAAGTAATCTTGCTTGGACGTTTAACAAAAGACCCCGAAATCCGTTATTCCCAAAGTGCCGACCCAATGTGTGTTTCGCGTTTCACCCTTGCGGTGGACAGGCGTTTCAAAAAGGAAGGCGAACCTGATGCCGATTTTATTTTTTGCGTAGCGTTTAGGCGCACCGCAGAATTTATGGAGCGGTATATCAAAAAGGGAATGATGGTAAGTGTTTGCGGAAGCCTGCAAGTGCGTTCCTACGAGGACAACACAGGCCAGCGAAAATGGTCCACGGAAGTAATCGCGGAAGAAGTGAACTTTGCAGAAAGCCGCGCCGCATTTGAAGCGCGTATGGCAAAAGGCGACAGCGATTACAGTGCCGTACCACCTCCGCCGCAATCCGAGCCCGAAGGCTTTAAAGCAATAACCCAAAGCATAGACGAAGATGATGATTTACCTTTTTAGGAGGACACCAACATGATGCAAAAAAGACGCGGACGGCGCAAAAAACGCGTTTGTCAGTTTTGTGTAGACAAAGTAACATCCATAGACTACAAAGATATCGCAAAGTTGCGTAAATACGTTTCCGAACGCGGGAAAATTCTTCCCCGCCGCGTAACGGGCAACTGCGCAAAGCACCAGCGCGCCATGACCATGAACGTAAAACGCGCAAGGCATATGGCTTTGATGGTTTATACACAAGAATAAGACCGCAGGGACTCCGTCCCCGCACCCCTGCAAGGGACGTTGTCCCTTGACCCTATCTTTGAAAACCGCTATGCGGTTTTCGAGTTAAAGTTTGAGGGGGAGGGGGGAATTGGGGGGA
>Ga0209755_10000287_pt1 | contig 97485 bp, 89 predicted proteins | sample TergutCo191P1_FD_187301 | JGI IMG/M metagenome (GOLD analysis project Ga0209755, IMG submission 187301) | Cornitermes sp. P1 segment gut microbial communities from Petit-Saut dam, French Guiana - Co191P1 (SPAdes) (version 2) | ecosystem: Host-associated > Arthropoda: Insects > Digestive system... | reverse complement strand
CGGGAGCGCTTGGAAGACCCGCGGCTGAGTGCCGACAACCGCAGCAGCCTCACTGCAAGGCTTGCCGATGTGCTCGCCGCAATCAGAGCTCACGAAGGCCATATAGGCGCCCTTGACGAGTCTATACGCTACTCAACCATTAACCTTATACTTTACGAAGTAATTTTCCCCGAGGTGGCCGAAGAGGTTGAGGAAATCATCGAAGAACCGTATGAGCCTGTATCATTTGGCACCCGCCTGAGGGAAGCCGGCAGCGATGTGCTCACCAATTTGATAGTCACACTCCAAGCTATAGCGGTCGGAATAATCCGGATCCTCCCGGCATTGCTGATTCTGGCAGTTCTCGCAATAATCGCACTTAAAGTCTACCGCAGGGTAAAAAAATCCCAAAAGAATAGCAGCTCAAATGACGATAGAGAGTAACACCCCGGCCCTGCTCATATGGATTGCCTCCTATACAATCAAATCATAATCTTTCTATCGTTTTGATATAGCTACAGCCGGCCATGGAACGCTCCGTGGCCGGCTGTGTTTTTATTATTATTTATCTCCGCACTATCTTGGCACTGCATGCTCCACCAGAAACTCCAGAACCTCTTCTGCCAGCAGCACTGTCCTAACCTCATCTTCTCCATTTACCTCAAGAAAATGCTCTACATCATCAAAGCCGAAGTCGATTACAAACTGAGCCACGGCCTCCTCAAAGGCTTCGTCAGAAATTGTTATCCCCGCTTGCATTGCAACAGCCCTAAGTATAAGGTCTTGTGTGACTGAGTGCTCCACGCTCGGCCTAATCTCTTGGTCGATAAACTCTTCTAGCGACACTCCTGTCGCCTCATTTATAAGCTCCTCAAGCTCCACACCCTGGAACATTGCATAGATTTCAAAATCAACAAGTGACCTCTCGATCCTGTTTGATACCTCAGCTTCAGGGAGCTTGTGTACTGTGGCGCGCGAAACGACTTCCGTCCAGACTTGGAACCTAACCTGATTATCAGCAGCGGCCTGCCTGTCAGCCTCCATCTCTTCGCGGAGCATAGCCCTGTATTCTTCAATTGAATCCAGGCCGAGGTGCTCTTGTATAAGCTCGTCAGTGAGCTCTACAGGCACCTGCACTGTGATAGCGTGAAGATTTATTCTAAACACAACCTCAGCCCCGGCGAGGCTAGGCTCAAAATAATCATCTGGAAACGCTAAATGGATATCAAACTCATCCCCGATGCTGTGCCCGATTATTTGTTCTTCAAAGCCCGGTATGAACTGCCCTGAGCCGATTGTCAAATCAAAGCCGTATGCCTGGCCTCCCGGAAATGCCACATCGTCACGGAATCCCTCAAAGTCGATATTTACAATGTCCCCGAGCATGACAGGCCTGTCAGTGATCTCCACGGTGTCAACCGTCTGACCCAAGTTCTGATCAATCCACCAATCAATCTCAGATTCTGTCACAGGAATTACAGGAGCAGGATTAAATTCAATCCCCATAAATTCCCCCAAGGTGACAAATTCCGCAATGTTGTCCTCGGTGACAACTTCATCTGTAATTTCAACATTTTCATTTTCGGGGTAATTCCAGTCCTCAGCATCCTGTGATGAAGCAGACTCAGAGGCAGTATCAGAAGCATCTGTCAAATCAGCCGGCGGCTGGTTTACTGCACCCGGGGCTTCACCGCCCTGCCCTACACACCCGGTCAAAACTACAGCGCATAGTATCAGCACAAGCAGTGTAATTAACCGGCTCTTAATGCCCGTGGGGACGTAATGGGCGGCCTGCCCATATTCTTCACTTTTATACATTTCAAAAACCTGCTTTTCTAGTATTTACCACAAGTGGCCGTAACTTTAATATATACCACATTGCACAGGTAATTACAATGCAATTTGATAAATAGTCTATAAACTTTTATCAAATGCTGCGAAATCTTTCCCATGAAAGCCCAAATTGTGATACAATGGGCAAAACAAATGAGGAGAATACGCAGGGCATGAGAATTGATATTATGACATTATTTCCCGATGTTGTCGGGGATATGTTATGCGAGAGTATATTGGGCAGGGGTCAGGACAGGGGTTTTATCCGTGTCGAGTGCCATCAAATAAGGGATTTTACCCTAAATAAGCAAAAGCAGGTCGATGACTACCCCTACGGCGGCGGGCGCGGCTGCGTCATGCTTGCCCAGCCGCTCTATGACTGCTGGAAGCATATCTGTAATGAAGCAGGAGAGCGTGTCCACACCATATTCATGAGCCCTTGCGGCAAGCCCTTTACTCAGTCGGATGCCCGCAGGCTCCAGAGTGAGTATAAGAGGCTCATCTTGGTCTGCGGACGCTATGAGGGCGTTGACGAGCGGTTTATTGAGGAATGTGCCGATGAAGAGATTTCTATCGGCGACTTTGTCCTGACAGGCGGTGAAATCCCCGCCATGGCCGTAGCTGACGCGGTATGCAGGCTCGTGCCCGGGGTGCTGCCGGACGAGGAATGCTTCGTGGATGAAAGCCACTGGGACGGCTTGCTGGAGTACCCCCAGTACACCAGGCCCGATGAATGGCAAGGCAGGAAAGTCCCTGAGATTCTTCTCTCAGGCCACCACGCCAACATAAATAAATGGCGCCATGAGCAGTCCCTAGAGAGAACTCGCACACGCCGCCCGGATATGTATGAAAAACTAAAATAACTGATGGCCTCTGCCGCCTAAAACACCCATTCCAGAAACATTGCAATTAATGGCAGGGCGGCCACAGACAGGATTGTCGATACAAATATGCTCTTTGAAGCAAAGGCAGAATCTTGGTTATAGCGCTCCGCCAGGATTGCAGTTACAATTGCCGACGGCATTGCCGCCATGAGAACCGTGACCCCTATAATAAGCGGGTCTAGCTCTAAAAACCAGAGCGCTGCAAACATTATAGCGGGCATCAGGAGAAGCCTTATAAATGAGAAGTAAAAGCAGTCCCTGTCGAGCACCTCTTTGATTTTGACTTCGCTCAAAATCGCCCCGACTATAATCATCGGCATTACCCTTGTCACCTCTCCGACCCAAGTTACTGTAGTGCCAAGAAACTCAGGCAGCGAAAAAGGGACTGCGACATATGCAAAGCCTGCAAACACAGCTATCATGCAAGGGTGAGTTACCAAGTTCTTAAACTTCTGTTTGCCATCTAGGCTTGTAAAAAGCGAAAGCCCCGATGTCCACATCATAATCCGCATGGGGATTAGAAATATTGAGCCATAAAGGATTCCGATATCGCCAAACATGGCGCCGAGTATGGGCAAGCCCATAAACCCGGCGTTATTTGTTATGACTGAATATTTCAAAATGAGCTTCTTAGGCTCGGGCGCTTTGATAAACAAAAATTTATTCAAAATAAAGGCCAAAAGCTGTAACCCCGCCGCACAAAGCAGGACAATGACGCTCTGCCGAATCATCTCCCCTGTCATTCCGCCGAGAAATGCTGCAAATATGTTACATGGAAGTATTACATTAAGCGTTATGTTCGTCAGCTCAGACCTGGTTTTTAGCGACATCATGCCAGCCTTGCTTATCCCGTACCCGAGCGCAATTGTCAGCAGAAGCGTAAGTTGAATTGATAACATTGAAAATCCTTAGCTTTTATTTTGAAAATAAGCCTCGCGGATATCTCCCGAGAAGTACAAGGAGCCTATTGCGCAGATAACGCCGTCCTCACCGGCATTTTCAAGAGCCAGCGCAACACCTGCACTTACACTCTCGCCGGCAGTCACCGGCACGCCGTACTGCGATAGTTTTTCAGCCAGCACCTCGGCTTTCATGGCTCTGGGGTAGTTTGGCCTAACTGCAATAAAGGAACCTGCAAGCGGGGCTATAAACCCAATCATGGAATCCACATCCTTGTCAGCCATAACTCCAACTATAAAAATAATTTTCTTACTGCCAAAATGCTCCCTGAGGCTCTCTGCTGTGGCCTCGACCCCTTGAGGATTGTGAGCCCCGTCAAGAATAAACACCGGCTTTGAGCCAAGTATCTCAAAGCGTCCGGGCCAGCGCACCTCCGCAAGCCCTGCTGTTATGTCGGCGTCTGTAATCTTATAACCCTTCTCCCGAAGAATCTCAAGTGCAGATATTGCCAGCGTGGCATTCTTCGGCTGATAAGCCCCGTTTAAGGGGAGCAGCACTTCGGGGTACGGGCTTACTTTAAGTTTAATCCCCTCTAGGGTAAATTCCGTGCTCTCAATCCGTGAGAAATCTGCCCTGCGGAGCTTTGCCCCGCGCTCAGCGGAAACTCTCTCGAACACAGCCTCCACCTCAGGCTCTCCGCCATAAACCACCACATCACAGCCATCCTTGATAATGCCTGCCTTGTTGCCTGCTATATCGGTGATTGACGGGCCTAACTCCACAACATGGTCAAAACCTATTGAAGTTATTACAGCTACTTCAGGGGCATCAATAACATTGGTGGAATCCAAAGTCCCCCCCATCCCAACTTCAAGCACAACTATATCAACAGCCTTATAGAGAAAGTACTTCATAGCCAGTGCCGTTATAAGCTCAAATTCCGTGGGCGCATCCTTCATAGCGTCTGCAATGGGGCGGATTTCATCGGTCATGTGCTCAAGTTCCTCATCGGAAATTTGCACCCCATCCACTTGCATGCGCTCGTTAAAGCGCAGTATATAAGGCGAGGTATAAAGCCCTGTCCTGTAGCCGGCTTTTTGAAGCACTGCTGCAACACATGCGGCAGTCGAACCTTTGCCATTTGTGCCGGCGATATGTACGAATTTCAGCTCTTTTTCAGGATTGCCCAGCCCCCTAAGCAGCTCCCGCGTGCGCTCTAGCCCGGGCTTAGCCCCCTGCCATTTGACATTGTGGATATATTCAAGAGTTTCTTTTATTGACATTTGTTTACCTTCCTTTACCTAATGCCTAATGCTTGGATTTGAGTTCTTCCAGCAGCTGCATTACAGTCTTTTTATAAATAGGATGAATAAGATTCGGCGCAATTTCACTAAGCGGCCCAAGCACAAAATCTCTCTTGTGCATCTCAATATGCGGAACATATAGCCTCTCGGTGTCCAAAATCCAGCTATCGTACATAAGGATATCCAAATCCAAAGTCCTCGGACCCCACCTGACATCCCTTATGCGCCCTGACTGATTTTCTAAATCTTGTAGCTTATTTAGCAGCTCGCCAGGGCTTAGAAAAGTTTCTATCTTGATGCAGCCGTTGAGAAAATCCCCCTGCTGCTCATATCCATAAGGGGGGGTGCTGATAAACTTTGACATGGCCAGCAGCCTGCAGCCCACCGTTTTCCGAAGCGACTCTACAGCAAATCTCAAATGCTGCAACCTGTCCCCTAAGTTTGAGCCCAAACCGATATAGGCGGTGTGCCAGCCACGCTCAATTTCCACTGAAACCGTTTCCAGAGGCAGGCCAACCGGCGCATCCGGTTTCTTGATTTCAATACCCACCTTGCGGAGCAAAGGGTATTCCATCAGCAGCTTCTCCGCAAGACCTTGCGCAACTGTTTCAATCAAATCGAATATGTTGCTGCGGACATACGACTTTATTAGGTGAGATACCTTGCCGTAATCAACACTCTTAGAAAGGTCGTCAGCCTTGCCTGCGGCCTCAATGTCTACAAACAGCACCGCAGACACATAGAATGTTTGCCCGTTCTGCTTCTCCTCGGGCAAAACGCCGTGGTAAGCAAATATTTCCAGATTTTTAATATTTATTTTGTCCAAAACAATACTACCCTTTTATGTTTTATTGTCACTTTCCAATTATGGCCATAGTCATTTTAATTGCGCGGAAGGTTTCCTTTACATCGTGGACGCGGACAATGCAGCAGCCCCGCACAGCTCCTAACACCGCTGCGGCGACAGAGCCTTCAACCCGCTCCTCCACTGGTAAGTCCAGCGTAAGCCCGACTACGCGCTTTCTCGATGCTCCCAGAAGCACAGGAAAGCCCAGCGCACAAAGGGCGTCAAGCCTGTTTATGGCCTCTAAGTTCATCTCATGTGTCTTGGCAAAACCGATGCCCGGGTCGAGGATTATCTTCTCATCCGCAATGCCCGCAGCCCTTGAGAGCTCCACGGACACCTTCAAATCACTGAGCATATCGGGGATAAACTCCCCATAGTCCATATCCTCCCTATTGTGCATCAGGCAGCAGGGCACACCCGCCGCCGCAATGACCGAGGCCATTTTGGGGTCGCTCTTAAAGCCCCATATATCATTTCCCATATCAGCACCTGCACTAAGCGCAGCCTTGGCGACTTCGCTCTTGCATGTGTCAATTGAAATAGGCACATCAAAGCGGCTGCGCAGAGCCTCAATGATAGGGAGAATCCTTCCAATTTCTTCCTGTGCAGAGATCTTCTCGTGGCCGGGCCTGGACGATTCCCCGCCCACATCTATTATGTCCGCCCCCTGCTCTATCATCTCATCCACCCTGCGGCAAGCCTTGTCAGTGTCGTTCCACAGGCCCCCGTCCGAAAATGAGTCAGGGGTAACATTCAAAATCCCCATAATATAACAGCCGTTAACTAAGTCAAATTCGCGTTTCCCTATAACCATGCCTAAACTATTTCCTCCAACTAATTGATTATTCACCTCATAAGGGTTTCGGACCGTGCCCCGTCTGAACCCGCCCTAATATTCAAACCTCAGGTTTTTCAGCTCCCAGTCACAGTCCGCTTCCGCTGCGCAGCTTACGCAATGCCTTGAGAGCTTGTCCGCCCTATAAATAAACCCTGCAAAACCAGGCTTTTCGCCTGTGGCGGTCCTATGTGATAAAATTGCATCCAAAATAAGCTCCGACTCCGCACTGTCAAAGCCACATTCAGGCAGAATAACCTCTGCCAGCCGCGCACTCTCCCGCTCGTGCGGAGTGCCGTCAATGTCTTGTCTTGCGCGTCCCAAGTCGTGCAGAAGTGCCGCTGTATAAAATAACTCCTTAGGGTACTTAGTCCCGCAATCCGACTCAAGGTAGAGTATGTAGGCTATTCTGGCCACATCGGCCAAATGATTCATGCCATGCCTGCAAAACACCCTGTCTTTTTCAAGCTCATTTATTTTCGAAAACTCCCCGCAAAACAGCGGGTGATTCAAAACCTTATTTACACGTTCCAATGCCCGCACCTTGCCTATTTCTCTATGGACGGCTGGCTTCTCACATCATCGAGAAACATCTTCTGACGGAACTGATCCTCGACAAAAAGCCCCCTTGTCGCCATGGTTACAGTCTTAGTTCCGGGCTTTTTGACCCCGCGCATTGTAAGGCACATATGCTCAGCTTCAATAAGCACCATGACACCCTTGGCCTTTAGCTCTTTTTCAACTGCATCGGCGATCTGAATCGTCATCTGCTCCTGAATTTGCGGCCTTCTTGCAAAAACCTCAACCGTCCGAGGCAGTTTGCTCAGCCCCACAACTTTGTCATCAGGGATATATGCAATGTGCGCCTTCCCAAAAAACGGAAGCAAATGATGCTCGCATGTTGAGAAGAATGTTATATCCTTTTCTATTACAAGCTCACTATTTTGAGCCTTAAACTGAGTCGCTAAATGAACTTTCGGATCCTCAGTCATCCCGCCAAAAATATCATCGCACATACGTGCGATTCTGTCCGGCGTATCTACTAGACCCTCTCTGGTCGGATCTTCACCAATGGCCTCAAGAAAGAGCTTTACTGCTGCCATCACCTTTTCTTTATCTACCATTTCTTTAATGCTCCCTTTCGCATGTGTGCAAAATTTTCCTGATATAGTATATCATACCGAATACGAATATCAAGACTTACTTTTTCTAAGTCTACCCTAGACAATTGCTTTAATAGGGTATATAATGCCGAGAGATGTCATTTAATGTTTCAGATTTCAACTTTGGGAGTAATAAAATGTCAGAGAAAAAAATAATCCTTTCAGGAATTCAGCCGAGCGGTGCCATGACCTTGGGCACATATTTGGGTGCCCTTAAAAACTGGGCTACCCTTGCCGATGAATTCGACTGTTATTATATGATAGTTGACATGCATGCCATCACCGCCCGTCAAAATCCGGCTGAGCTGCGCAAAACCCAGCTTTCCCAGCTCGCCCAGTACATAGCATGCGGTCTTGACCCTGAGCAAAACACACTTTTTATCCAAAGTCATGTGCCTGCACATGCGCAACTGGGATGGGTCTTAAACTGCTATACAATGTTCGGGGAGCTCTCCCGCATGACCCAGTTTAAGGACAAGTCTGCAAAAAATGCCGAAAATATAAACGCAGGATTGTTTACATATCCTGCACTACAGGCTGCCGACATTTTGCTCTACCAGGCAGACCTAGTGCCTGTGGGTGCTGATCAGAAACAGCATGTTGAGCTCACAAGGGACATCGCACTGCGCTTTAACGGCATTTACGGCGATGTATTTAAGCTGCCCGAACCGTATATACCCAAAATCGGAGCTAAAATAATGGACCTGCAATCCCCTGAAAACAAAATGTCCAAGTCTAGCATAGCCGACGGCGGTTGCCTGCTTATACTTGACAAACCCGAGGATATAATGCGCGCGTTTAAGCGCGCTGTCACCGACAGCGAAACGCAGGTGCGGTTTGATGCCGAGAATAAGCCGGGTATTTCAAACCTAATTCAAATTTACTCTAGCTGCACAGGCAAAACCTTCGAGGAAACCGAAGCTGAGTTCTCAGGGCAGGGCTATGGCACATTCAAGCAGAGTGTCGGTGAGGCTGTCGTGGAGACACTGCGCCCCATCCGCGAGGAAGCCCTGAAAATTTTGGCTGACAAGGCTTATTTAGAGAGCGTTTACAGGCTGGGCGCCGAAAAGGCTTCAAGACAAGCCAGCCGCACTCTCCGTAAGGTTTATAAGAAAATTGGCTTCATAGAGGCCTAGCGAGGAATTACAATGCCACTACACTTTCAGATAATATTAGCAGTTGTCATAGCACTCGTGCTGAGCCTTGCCTCAACACCCGTAGTCAAATGGTTTGCGCACAAGGTCGGTGCGATTGATGTACCCAAGGATTCCAGGAGAGTCCACAAAAACCCCATACCCAGGCTGGGCGGCCTTGCCATATTCATCGGCTTTATCCTAAGTGTCTTGTTTATGGCTGAGATTGACATGCAAGTCCGGGGAGTGCTCATAGGGTCAGTTGTAATCGTAGTTCTCGGTGTTATTGACGACATTTATACTCTCAAGGCCTATATAAAGTTCTTCGTTCAGATAATTGCGGCGCTTATTGCAGTGTTTCACAGTGTCGTAATTGAGATCTTCTCAAACCCCTTTGCTGTGGGCGGCGGTTACGGTTCAGAGTTTGTGTTTCTGGGCGTGCTGGCCATCCCCATCACTGTAATCTGGATCGTGGGCATTACAAACTCCGTAAACCTCATTGACGGGCTCGACGGGCTCGCCGTGGGTGTTTCAACAATCTCGGCAGTGGTTATGCTAATAATAGCACTGATGGTTTCATACCCGAATGTGGCTATAATAATGGCCGCCCTTGCAGGAGCCTGCATAGGTTTTCTGCCCTATAACTTCAACCCCGCTAAAATTTTCATGGGCGACACCGGCGCACTTCTGCTCGGCTACTTGCTCGCCACGGTTTCGATTATCGGCCTATTTAAGTTCTATGCTGTGGTGTCTATCGCAGCTCCGCTTCTTATTTTAGCCCTGCCCCTAATCGACACTTCCTTTGCATTTATAAGACGCCTCGTCAAAGGTCAAAACCCCATGGCTCCTGACCGCGGCCATTTCCACCACCGCCTGATAGACATGGGGCTTACCCAGAAACAGGCAGTTACGGTTCTATATGTGGTGAGCGGACTGCTGGGCATCGTCGCAGTTGTAATCACCACCAGCGCCCAAATGAGAGTTTTGATTTTAGTCATTGCCGTGCTCATAGCTGCGGCTGTAATCTTCTTCATATTTCGCAAAAACAGGAATGGGAAATGAGTAATAAAAGAATTTTAGGCATTACAATTTTTGGCATCATGCTCATAGGCGCTGCAATCGGAGTCTTGCTTTTGACTTCATACCTAGGAAGGGACAGCGCCGCTATTGAATTGCCTGAAACTCCTGTAATGGCTGAAAGGCCTGGCGGCCCTGTGCCGGATGAACTCACCCGCATTGAAGTTAACAGGGAAACCGTTCAGGCAGTTATATATAACCTTTCACGCCCGCAAGTCTATAGCCGAGATGTCGTCATCGAGAGCTTCTGGGACGGCGGGCAGGCTGTTTTTACCATCGGGGTAAATACTTACTACGGCAACACTTCCCTATTCATATCCCCGCCTGTGGGCCCTCATAGAAGAATCATAGTCACCGGTGCCCACCTGTACATCTGGTATGAGGGTGATGCCGCCCCGTTTGTCGGAATACCCTCCCCTCAGGGTGATGGGGTCAGAACCGCCGATGAGTGGAACATGCTTTTAACCTTCGAAAATATAATGAACCTAAACGGAAATGACATCATTGATGCAGGCATTACCGAGCACCTAGGTGAGATTTGCTTATTTGTTGTCTATAATTCGGCAGAGCTTGGAAATACGAGAAGGTACTACGTCTCGGTCGACCTGGGCTTGGTCATATCGGCAGAGGTGCATGATTTTGAAGGCAGGCTTATTTACAAAATGACCGCCGGCGAGGCATCAATTGGACTTGTGCGGCATGGTGCATTCACCCTGCCAGACGGAACAGAGGTAATTGACTGATGAAAATTCTTGTTTTTTCCGATTCCCACGGCTACAAAAGCGCTATGTCCGAGGCTGTGTCCCTTGAATCCCCCAACATGATTATACACTTAGGCGACCACGAAAAGGATATAGCATTTATAGAAAATGAATTCCCAAATATCCCCACGCGCGCTGTCCGCGGCAACTGTGACCGGACATTAGGCGCAGAGATAGATGAGTTTGTCGTTGCGGGAAGAAGATTTCTAACCACCCACGGGCACCGCTTCGGTGTGAAAACCGGCCTGCGGAGCTTAATTGCGGAAGCAGTGCAGCGCGGAGCCGATGCTGTGCTTTACGGCCACACACACATCAGCCACTACGAAGTCCGTGACAATCTTGCAATAATCAATCCCGGAAGCATAGGTGCCGCCACAAAAACATACGCCGTCCTTGAGCTCAAGAACGGCGCAATTGAGTGTAATCATAAAACCCTCTAAAGGGTAAAATCTTCAGCGGTATATTCCTTCTTTCTTATAACCGCAGCAGGCTCCGGGACACGCTTTGTGGGCTCGTACTTAAAAGAGCTACAGGAACCGCCTACCAGCACCACACCTCTTTTTGAGCAAATTAATTCACCATACCCCAAGTCCGTGCCGAATTGACAGTATGAGCAGTTCGGCTCCATTTTGCGGTTAAATAGCATGTATACCTCCAGCGTTTCTGCCTGCCCTCATGAGCTTTGGAGAAACTTCTTATTATCTGTGAAAATTTTTACAGGGACGAAAATTGTACCACACTTTGTTCATTATCACAATACTTTTTTACAGATTCCTAAAATACAGCACTCAGCACATGCCGGAGCGCGTGCCGTGCAGACGGCGCGCCCGTGCAGCACCAACCTATGGCAGAAATCATTTGATTCTTCAGGCGGCAGCGCTTTGCGCAAGGCCGTTTCAATTTTTTCGGGGTCCTTAGTGTCCACCAGTCCAATCCTGTTTGAGAGCCTAATGCAGTGCGTATCAACCACAACCGCAGGCTTTTTGTAGATGTCGCCCAAAATCAGATTGGCTGTCTTACGCCCCACGCCAGGGAGCCTTAGAAGCTCTTCCATGGCGTCTGGAACTTTCCCCTCAAACTCGTTAAGAAGCATATTTGACGCCGCTACAATGTCCCGCGCCTTTGCCCTAAAGAAGCCAGATGAGTGAATAATTTCCTCAAGCTCAGCCAAATTAGCCCCCGCCAAATCCTCAAGGCTCGGATACCTGCCAAACAAAACAGGGGTTATAATATTTACCCGGGCGTCCGTACACTGCGCCGCCAGCCTTGTAGCAAAAAGAAGCTCATAGTCTTTTTCATAATTGAGCGCACATATCGGCTCGGGGTAACATTCCTTGAGCAAGGAAATCATATCTTTTATTTTCGGCTTTGAGAGCATATCTTTCACCTCACAGTTCAATGCAGTTCACTACGAAATACTACCATCACAATCACATGGACAAGCCGCCGCTTCACTAGGACTTATCTTAAAATTTATCCGATTATCCAAGATTCGGCGCAGGCATTAAGGTCAGACACCATTATAGCACCTGCTCAAAAATATCACAATGTCTTTATATTTTACGGACATGCGCCAAGCCGGCCCTTAGATGGGGTGAAATAACAGCCTCGTCTTTGCTTTAGGACTTAAAAAAATGACAAGTGCAATTAACGTCCTGTTAGGGTATAATATAATTGAAATAAACTCTCCCATGGAGGTGATTGATGATGAAAAAAACAGATACCATCTTGGACGAGATTCATGCAACAAGGCGGAAAATTGACGAGCGTACACAAAACATGACTTCCAAAGAGCGAACAGCATACTTTAACCGAAGTGGCAATGAAACCGCAAAAAAGTATGGCTTCAAAGTCGCCCCACCAGTTAAAATAGACACTACGGCGTGAGCTGGCCAAGATAAAAATTAATAACGATTTTGATTGCGGAATATGTTTTTAAGGCCACAACGGAGAAATCCCCACACACATATTCTAAAGAAATCAAATACTGTGCCTCAAAAAAAGTAACTACCAATCCGATGTTGCTTTTTTTGTTGCTCGCATCAGCCAAAGAGCCTTAAGGGAGTGCTCAACCAACTGAAATCCCTGCCATTAGAAAAGCTGCCGAGGACGCTGTTTCAAATTTGATAGCAAACAAAAAAACTTTCGCCCATCCTTATTTCTGGGCAGGGTTTATTATTCAGGGCAGGTGCGCTGGACCAGTGCAGGAGTCATAAATGCGCAGGTCTCTGTTCTCAGATTCTCAGTACTGCTCAGTAGAAGGCTCTTAGAGGTGGTGCGGTTGGCGGGCAGGGGCCTTGCGCCTGTGGGCGACTTATCGGAGCAAATTAGCGATTGTAGGCGAAATTTCAGAAAAAGGCGAGCGTGTTTGAGCGTCAGCGAGTTCGCGAGCCTCTGAAATGAGCCGTACAATTGCTTTTTTGCGTAGGTGGAGCCAACAGGCGCAAGGCTCCTGCCCGCCAACCGCACCACCTCTAAGGGCCGGGAGTTAAGCGCAAGCCCGCTCCAGATAAATGTTTACAAGTTTTTTTGCAGGCATTTTAGTTGAAAAATATCTTAAAATTTTATATAATGTCTAAGATTGTGATAATACTGACAAAGGAGGAACGTCAAGTGATAAGAGAAATGATGTCGTATATTTCAAAATGCGACCCTGAAGTTGGCGAGGCAGTTAAGCATGAATTCTCCCGCCAGCGAAGAAATATAGAGTTAATAGCCTCCGAAAATTGTGTCAGTGAAGCAGTTTTGCTCACAGCAGGCACCATTCTTACAAACAAATACGCCGAGGGCTATCCCGGTGCCCGCTTTTACGGAGGCTGCGAAGAAGTTGACGCAGCCGAACTTCTAGCCATAGAACGAGCCAAGAAGCTCTTCGGAGCAAACTTTGCAAATGTCCAGCCCCATTCGGGGGCATCCGCAAATTATGCTGTTTTCATGGCGCTATGCCAGCCCGGTGATACCATTTTGGGCATGGACCTCGACCACGGCGGCCACCTGACCCACGGATCCAAGGTTAACTTTTCCGGAAAGCACTACAATTCGGTTTCATACGGAGTTACCGATGATACAAACCTTATTGATTATGACGAAGTTCACAGGCTGGCAGATACGCACAAGCCGAAAATGATAATAGCAGGAGCCTCGGCATATCCCAGGGTAATTGACTTTAAGAAGTTTTCTGAGATAGCCAAAGAGGTGGGCGCTTACCTGTTCGTCGATATGGCACATATCGCAGGCCTTGTCGCCACTGGCGAACATCCCGACCCCATGCCCTATGCCGATGTTGTGGCCAGCACAACTCACAAGACATTGCGCGGCCCCCGCGGCGGATTTATCCTCACAAATGAAGAGGAACTTGCAAAGAAAGTTAACTCTGCTGTTTTCCCCGGAGCTCAAGGCGGCCCGCTAATGCACATAATCGCAGCCAAAGCCATCGCATTCGGCGAGGCTTTGCGCCCCGAGTTTAAGGCGTACCAGCGCCAAACCCGCCTCAATGCCGATGCTCTGGCGCGCGGCCTGGTGAGCTCTGGCTTTGACTTAGTTTCAGGCGGCACTGACAATCACCTGGTGCTAATTGACCTTCGTAAGTTTGATGTCACGGGCAAGGATATGTGCTCCATGCTGGACAAGGTTCATATAACCGTCAACAAGAACAAAGTCCCCGGCGACCCGCAGCCCGCCTCAATCACAAGCGGCATCCGCCTTGGAACTCCGGCAGTAACCAGTAGGGGCTTTAGTGAAGATGACATGAAAAAAATCGCCGGACTTATCCATCTCGCTGCAAGAGATTTTGAAGAGAACTCAGGCTTTATAAGGGCTGAGGTAGACAAGCTGTGTGACAAATACCCTCTTTACAGCTCTTAGTATTAGTAAATGAAAGGCACCGTAATTTAATGAATTTTTCTCCCGTACCAAAGTTTTCATTCCCTGAACTCACAGACGTAACTCCGGATTTCCTAGTAGGGCTCGGTATAGAGTTTCTAATGCTCGACCTCGACAACACCATAGCCGCCTACAACGAGCATCTGCCCTCAGATGAGGTTGCATCTTGGGCTGCGTCCGTCAGAAACAAAGGGATTGAACTGTATATAATCTCAAACAGTTTGAGAAAAGATAGGTGCAGCACCTTCGCCCAGGAGCTGGATGTGCGTGTCAAAATGAATGCACACAAGCCTTCTCCCAAGTACGTCCTACAGGCTATTAGTGAGGCCGGCTACAACTCAGGTAACTCAGCCCTTATCGGCGATCAGGTTTTCACTGACACCCTCGCCGCCAACCGCGCCGGAATCTGCTCAATAATTGTAAAACCAAAGCAATTTACCAACCCGCTGCTGGCGATAAGATATGCGGCGGAATCCCCATTTCGCGCAATGTGCAAAAACAGTTTCAGCAATTAGCCGTGCCACGCAAGCAAGGCTTACTCCGAAAAAATAACAAGGATGGTGCAACATGAACAATATTAGCAAAATACAAAAGGCCCTGCATGGGCAAGAGTTTGGCGCATACCTCGTAACCGGTGCCGCAGGACGGCTCTACACCGGCGGTTTCGCCTCCAGTGCGGGCGCATATCTCATAACCCCTGATGAAGCCTTCTTCTTCGTTGATCCACGCTATGTTGAAGCAGCAAGGGAAAACATTTCAGGCGCGGAGGTTCTGCTCGTCACCGGTGATGAAACCTTCCCTGAAAAAATCGGCAAATTTGTAAAGGACAAAGACCTTACCTCCGTCGGCTTTGAGGACGGCGTGGTCACATACTCGGTTTACAAAGAATGGGACGAGAAGTTTGGCGTAAAGCTAATCGGAGCCCAGAAGTTTCTAAGTGACCTTCGCAATGTAAAATCCCGGGAAGACCTTGAGGGTATGATAAAGGCTCAGCGCATCTCTGAAAAGGCTTTGGAAGAAGTCCTGCCGCTCATAAACAGCAACATCACCGAAAAGGAACTTGCCACTGAGCTTATCTACCGCATCATGAAAAACGGCGCAGAGAAGTCCTTTGACCCCATAGTAGTCTCCGGGCCGAGATCCAGCCTGCCCCACGGTGTGCCGACAGATGAAAAAATAGCAAAGGGCTTTCTCACTATCGACTGGGGCGCAAAGGTTGACGGCTGGTGCAGCGATACTACAAGGACATTTTGTATCGGCCAGCCCGATGATGAGATAGTGAAAATCTATGAAACCGTCCTGGCGGCTCAGGAAGCTGGAATTGCAACTGTAAAAGCAGGGGTATCTGCCAAGGATGTAGACACGGCTGCCCGCGATGTAATAACGAAGGCAGGCTACGGTGAATATTTCGGCCACGGACTGGGCCACGGACTGGGCCTTGAAGTGCATGAAGCTCTAAGGTGCTCACAGACTTCCACCGACATATTGCCCGCCGGCGCAACCCTGACTTCGGAACCAGGAATTTACCTGCCTGGGCGTTATGGCTGTAGAATTGAGGACACTCTTTATGTCACCGAAACAGGTTATGAGAACATTACCAAAATTCCGAAAAAAATGTTAATAATCTAAACTTGCATTATTCCCTCAAGTGGGATACAATAATTGCGCAAATTAATTAGGAGGAAAAGATAATGATTTCTGCCGGCGATTTTAGAAACGGCGTAACTTTCGAAATGGACGGAAAGGTCATGCAGGTTGTCGAATTTCAGCATGTAAAGCCTGGAAAGGGTGCCGCCTTCGTTCGGACCAAAATTAAAAATGTAATTACCGGAGCCGTTGTTGAGACATCATTTAGCCCATCGGACAAGTTTGAGAACGCATTTGTAGAGCGCAAAGACATGGAATATAGCTATGCAGACGGCAATCTCTACTACTTTATGGACGGCGAAACTTATGAGCTCGTGCCAATTGACGGATCACTTCTCGGTGATAACTTCAAATTCGTAAAAGAAAACATGAGCTGCAATGTCCAATCATACAAGGGCAAGGTCTTTAACGTAGACCCGCCAAACTTCGTAGATCTCGTGGTTACCGAAACCGATCCCGGATTCAAAGGCGACACCGCCACAAATGTACTCAAACCCGCTACTGTGGAAACTGGGGCCGAGGTAAAGGTCCCGCTATTCATCAGTGAGGGCGAGAAAATCCGCATTGACACGAGGACAGGCGAATACATGGAGCGCGCCAAGGGCTAGAAATCACTATACAGTATGGAGGTAAAGTTATGTCTATCAAAGAAAAAGTTGCATACCTAAAAGGTCTGGCTGAAGGGCTTGGACTGGATTCTGATGTAAAGTCAGAAAAACTAATAGCCGTAATGATTGACACAATGGACGAGATGGCAGACGAAATTGAATCCCTAAGTGCAAACTCCCTGGATATCGGCGACGAACTGGACGCACTTTCAGACGATCTTGCAGATGTGGAGGAATTCCTCTTCGGAGATGAGGATGATGATGACTATGACGAGTTCGATTTCGACGATGATGAAGACGACGGCTGCGGCTGCGGATTCTGCGGAGGGTCTGCACTCTCTTATGAAGTCGCCTGCCCCGCATGCAGCACTGAGATAGAGCTTGAAGAATCTGACCTGCTGCTAGACTCAATTGCGTGCCCGAAATGCGGAGAAATCCTTGAGTTTGACTTCGACGATGAGTTTGACGATGAGGACTTCGAGGATGAAGATTTCGATTTAGTGGACGACGATAGCTCCACTAAAACTGAAAGCAAATAGTTTAACCGCAGTTAAAGCAGGCCTTCCGGGATATAACGGAAAGCCTGCTTTTTGTTTTAGGGATTTATTTGTCAAACCCTAGAAACCGCACAGAATTATTATATGAGATGTCCTTGACCATTTGCCCGAGGAAATCCACGTCATTCGGATACTCCCCATTTTCAACCCAGCCTCCGATTAGATTGCAGAGGATTCTGCGGAAATACTCATGGCGGGTGTATGAGAGGAAGCTGCGGCTATCCGTGAGCATTCCTATGAAATTGCCCAATACATTTTGGTTTGCCAAATTAGTCATCTGCGAAATCATGCCGGTCTTGGTGTCATTAAACCACCATCCGCTGCCGTGTTGAATTTTGCCCGGCATCCCGCAGCTTTGAAATGCACTTAGAGTTGCTGCCAGGTAGGCATCGTCATTTGGATTTAGCGAGTAGAGCACAGTCTTAGGCAGGCTCCCCCCTTTGCTCATGGCATCTAAGAGCTTGTAAGCCGCCGCGCTGCACTCGTGGCCTGAGATACCATCAAAGCCCGTGTCGGGCCCCAGCTTTTCAAACATGGCGGAGTTAATATTCCTGCTGGCACCGTAGTGTATTTGCATTACCCAGTTGCGCTTTGCGTACTGCCCTGCCAAAAACACCATCACCGCAGCCTTAAATGCCTCAACCTCATGCTTAGCCGGCACTTCGCCCTTCATAACTTTTTCAAAAATCCCGCCAGCCATCTGTTCACAGCCATCTGCCCACATCATATAATCCAAAGCGTGGTCTGAAATAACGCAGCCCACGGCGGCAAAATAGTCCAGCCGGTTTACTAAAGCTGCATAGAGGTCGTCAATTTTGTTTATGGCCATACCTGCGGCTTTTGACAGCTTCTCAATATAATCCGCATAACCGGGTTTTTCAATATTCATGGCCTTATCGGGGCGAAACGTAGGTATTACATTTACATCCCACGACGGGTCTGCCTTCATTTGTCTATGCCACTCAAGGCTATCTATGGGGTCGTCCGTGGTTCCGATGTGGTTGACATTGGATTTTCTTATGATGTTTCGGACGCTCATACTGTCCTGTGCAAGACGCTTATTGCAAAGCTCCCAAACCGCATCAGCACTTTGAGGATTAAGCACGAGATCACAGTCAAAAAACCTCTTTAACTCCAGATGAGTCCAGTGGTAGATAGGATTTCCTATAGCATATGGCAGGGCCTCCGCAAATTTTTGAAACTTAACCCTGTCGCTTGCGCTGCCTGTAATATCGTTTTCATCTACGCCGCGTGAACGTATAATTCTCCACTTATAGTGATCCCCGCCCAGCCAAGCCTTAGTAATATTTTCAAGGCTTATGTCCAGCGCAATTTCCTTTGGGGAAACATGGCAGTGGTAGTCATTTATCGGCATTTGTGCCGCATATCCGTGGTACAGAGTCTGTGCCGTTTTGCTGTCGAGCAAAAAGTCTTCATTCATAAAAGGTTTCATTGTCATCTCCCAAATCATAATGGTTTTGCGGGTCTTCGCTACCGGTACCGGTATTAGGCGCTTTTTTAGGGAAGAGTGCTGCGCAGACTAAAGCTGTCAGCGGCATTGCCAGAAGTATGCCCATGCTGCCGACAATCGCCTTTAGAAACTCAACAATCACAAGTTCGCTGTTAAATAGGTCTGTTACAGAGCCCACATTTACAACTAAGAGCAAGATAACGGTAAGCGAACTGCCTATATATGCGAGCACCAACGTGTTGGTCATGGATGCCATGACATCCCTGCCGATATTGATTCCCGACTTGAAGATACTGCTAAAAGAAAGTTCCGGAGCCTGTTCCCTAAGCTCCCAGAGAGCAGAGGAAATAGATACCGCCACATCCATCACAGCCCCTGATGCACCTATTATTATCCCTGCGAAAATAAGCGCACGCAAGTCAATCGGAACTTCAAGAGGCAAGTACAGCAAGTCCATTGACTCTCCGGTAGTAAGCCCGGTAAGCCCCATGAGGCTGCTCATCAGAAGGGTGAGCAAAGCTGCTGTGACAACGCCCCCGACACATCCGGTAATTGCCGCAGCCGACTTCTTGTTTAGGCCATTTATTATGAGTATAGTGACGATTATTGAATAAAGGCACACGCCCACAGCCCAGAGGTGAATATTTCCGCCTGACAAAATCGACGGTATGAACACCGTAAACACCGCCACGCACGTAAAGCCCAGTGACAATATGGCATTTAGCCCCTTGACCCTGCCGAAAATTAGAAGCAAAATCATAAACACTATGCCTAAAATTATTATATAGTTTATTCTTACAAAATCCACAAAGAACCACTCGTCCATACCCGCCATAGACAGCAGCACCACTCTGTCGCCTTCAGAAACAGCGGTCAAGCCCAAGCCTAGAAAATCGTCGAGATTCTGTTCGGCAATTACAAGCTCCCCCCGGTGCTCAGACGAAGTGATCCGGGCCTCGAAAAACACTATAGTCATGGGGTGCCATTCCGAATCCACCTCAAGCACTTCAACGATTCTCTCGACCCTCGCCTCTGCCGTCAGCGTAAATTCATCTTGAAATAGCTCCACATCCCCCGATGCAACCCTGTTGCCCAAGACAAGAAGTGCCGCAGCCACCACCAAAATCCCTAAGTATGTAATTAATGTCCTCCACGTTATCATTTAAGCTCCCATTCCTTCCCCAAGCCGCTCCTGTTCGGATATCAGCCTGTTTAGCTTCCTAAGTTCCCTTACGACAAATGTACCTGCCAAAATTGCAGCAGCGGAGTCGGCTATAGGCCCGGCTATCATAATCCCGTCAATCCCCATAAACGCCGGCAAAATTAAAAGTAGGGGCAGCAGGAATATTATCTGGCGCGTAAAAGAAACGAATATCCCCATTTTAGCCCTGCCTGTGGCTGAGAAGTAGCTCGCAGCCAGCGGCTGAAGGCCATTTGAAAATGTCATGAACATAAACACCTGCAAGTATCTCGTCGCAAATCTAAAATACTCAGGCGACCCATCGCCGAAGAGCCTGATGATCTGGACGGGAAACAGCTGAAACATAGCGAAAAATATAAATGCAATCACAGTGTTAATAACGAAGGCCGTCTTGAGGGTCTGCCTGACCCTGACATAATTTTTCGCTCCGAAGTTAAACCCATTTATGGGCTGACAGCCCTGCCCAACCCCTATTACAAATGCCACAAAAATAATGTTTAGCCTCGATATAGCCCCCACGGCTCCGATTGCCACAGTGGAACCATAGACAGACTGTGCCCCGTGGCGCAGCAGGACACTGTTTAGAACAATTGCCACCAATGTCATCGCCAGTTGATTTGAAAAGGGAGCCGCGCCCAATGCGCAAATCCTCTTTAGTAGCGCAAATTCAGGAATTACAAGCCGCCTGGGAAGGTCTATTGTTTTCATTCCCCGCGCAAGGTAGGTTACAGCAATTACCGCAGAAATAAACTGCCCCAGTGCAGTCGAAAGAGCCACGCCCCTGATACCCATACCGGCGGTGAACATAAGCACAGGGTCTAAAATTATATTTACCGCAGCTCCAAAAAGCATACATAGCAAAGACCAGTGCGGGCTTCCGTCAGCCCTGATAAGCGAGGTCAGCCCCACTGTAAGCATTTGAAAGGGAACGCCTATAATCACTATCTGCATGTAGTCAGCCGCCAAGTCGATTATAGTATCATCAGCACCGAAAAGAAATAAGAGGGGCCGGAGAAATATTGTAAAGATAACAGCCAGGGAGATGCCTGCTATTAGCATCGCGCTGATTCCGTTTATTACGATTTTTTCCGCCTGCTTTTTATTTCCCGCTCCGAGGCTTAAATTAAAGTTCGCCGCCACACCCAGCCCCAGCATTACGGAGATCGCTGCAACTATTGTGAAAAAAGGAAATGTTACGCTTATAGCAGCCAGCCCTGGCTCACCAAGCCCGTGCCCTGTAAATATTTGGTCAAAAACATTGTACAGGGCATTTAACAGGTTTGTAAGTATGGATGGAACTGCAAATTTTAGAATTAACTTACCAAGTTTTTCATGCCCCAGCGGATTTTCAGCAATTGCTTTACTATTCATACCGCCATTTTAACCTATATTCTACTTGCACACAAGACCGAAATCTATTTCTTTACACTCAAATGCCCGCATGATATAATGATTGCCGCGCAATCATTATATTAGAATTGGAATGCATATATCATTACGGTGCACAAGTTTTGCGAAACTTAAAGCCGCTGCGTTTTGCGCCTATGATATACTACTTCTTGGCAGTTTTATATGTTATATGGAGGTGTAGTTATTTGATCTGGGTTAAGGAAAACATAGAAGAAGTCCTGCAAAAACTTGAGGTTAACCCCGCACAGGGGCTTAATTCCGATGAGGTACAGGCGCGTCAGACAAAATACGGCTTGAATGAGTTTGAGGAAGATACGAAAGAAACATTGATGCAGAAAATTTTGCATCATCTCGCTGAGATTCCTACGCTTATTTTGATTGCCGCGGCTGCAATTGCGGCCTATATGGCAATTTTTAATCCCCCGGACACAATCGGCAGAGGCTGGCCAAAGGTAATTGTAATTTTGTCGATTGTTATAATCAACGTCATCTTGGGTATTTATCAAGAGAGCAAGGCTGAAAAGGCCCTAGACGCTCTAAAGAAGATGAATTCCTTCAAGACCACCGTTATAAGAAATGGCATCAAGCAGATTGAAGAGGCCAACCAGCTTGTCCCGGGCGACATCGTAGAACTTACAGCCGGCGATGTCATTACTGCGGACTCCAGGCTTATCTCATGCGCCAGCTTGCAAGTGGACGAATCGGCCCTCACCGGCGAAAGTCAGCCTGTCGATAAGGATTCGGCTGCCGAGATTGAAGAGTCAGTGCCTCTTGGCGACAGGCTTAACATGGTCTATTCCGGCTGCCTTGTCACAAACGGCAGCGGTACGGCAGTAGTTGTCGAAACCGCCATGGAAACCGAGATGGGCCGTATCGCGCAGCTTCTAAACACTACACAAAAGCTCAAAACACCGCTTCAGCTCAGGCTAAAGCAACTGGCCAAACGTATTTCAGTTTTGGCTCTTATAGCCGGCGTACTGATGGTTTTATTCGGCGCATTGGTTCACCCGATTAATCCAATCGACGGAAACCCCCGCGAGTTTCTGGACATTCTAATCCTCGGAGTCGCTCTAGGTGTGGCGGCTGTTCCTGAAACATTGCCAATTATTGTAACTATGGTCTTATCCTACGGCGTGTATAATATGGTAAACAAAAACACCATTATCCGCCGTATTCCGGCTGTTGAAACTATAGGCAACACCTCTGTAATCTGCTCTGATAAAACCGGCACACTTACCATGAACAAAATGAAAATCCAAAACGTCTGGCATGTGCGCCACGAGCCGGTTTCTGTTTCTGAAAAAGAAAACTTCAACACCGACCAGAGAATGCTCATTGAGCTGCTTGCCTCTTGCAGCAACGCCACCATTGAGGCTTACGGAGAGGACAACGAGGAGCATGTCATAGGCGACCCTACCGAAATCGCAATAATCCGCCTGCTCCACGACTTAAAGCTCGACCGGGTGCAAGCTGAGAGGGACTACCCCAGGGTCTTTGAACTCCCCTTTGACTCAGGCCGCAAGCGTATGACAACAGTTCACCGCACAGAAGATGGTTATATAGCTGTAACAAAGGGCGCATTTGACCGCATACCTGTCAAATGGGATTCCGAGCTTCAGAAAAAAGCCATAGAAATTCACGACTCCTACGCGGAGAAAGCCCTGCGTGTCATAGCCATTTCCATCAAAAAATATGATGAGATGCCCACAGATTTGAGCATTGAAGCTCTTGAGAGCGGCCATGAATTCCGCGGTATGGTAGGCATGATTGACCCGCCAAGGCCCGAAAGTGCGCGTGCAGTGGCCGAAGCCCGCGAGGCAGGCATTAAGACAGTGATGATAACAGGCGATCACATAGTAACTGCCGCCGCCATCGCCAAGGAAATAGGAATTTTAGAAGATGGTGACAAGGCTGTGGCAGGGTCTGAACTATCGAAGATGGACGATCAGGAACTCTTTGACTCAGTGCGCGGCATCTCTGTATATGCGCGTGTAAGCCCTGAAGATAAGACGCGGATTGTGCAAGCCTGGACGGCTCATGGCGAAGTGGTGGCTATGACTGGCGACGGTGTAAATGACGCCCCCGCCCTCAAAGCTGCTGATGTAGGTGTCGCAATGGGCATCACCGGCACTGAGGTTTCCAAAAATGCCGCCGACATGATTATAACAGACGATAACTTTGCAACCATAGTTGATGCCATTTCCGTCGGCCGCACAGCATATGACAATATAAGAAAGACCATAGCGTTCTTGCTCAGTGTTAACTTTGCGGAAATCTTCATCCTTCTTGCCGGCATGCTATTCGTGGGTGTCTCCCCACTGCTGGCATTGCAGATTTTGCTTATAAATGTAGTTTCTGACGGTATCCCCGGATTCTTTATAGCATTTGAAGCTCCTGAAGCCGGCGTAATGAGGCGTAAGCCGCTGCGCAAGGGCTCTGGGATATTCTCCGCCGGCCTAGGCATCAAGATAGCCCGCGGCGCAATCTGCTTCTCAATTTTGACGCTCGGCGCATTCTTCCTGGGTGCATACGTCCTTCCGGCCCCCGCCGGATTCTCCCCTAGCCCCAACGGCGCATTTTACGACATTGGCATAAGCATGGCATTCGTTGTACTCTCCTGGGCTTCCGTAATAAACATTTTCAACATCCGCAGCGAGCAGTCTATTTTCAAAGTTAACATGATGGCAAACAAAGGGCTGTTCTTCGCCGCAGCCGGCACGATCCTGTTCACCCTCGTCGTCGCCCTCACCCCTCCAATCGCAGAGGTATTCGATGTCAGCACAGGACTCTCAGGGCAGCACTGGATTATCATGGCAGGCCTTGCACTCTTGCAGCTCGTAATTGGAGAGGTTCATAAACTTTTCTTCAGCAGAGGAAAATAATCTTAGCTTATAAATAATTTCAGGGGAGTAGGTTAAGCCGCAGGCAGGCTCAACCTACTCCCCTAGCTCTTCACTCTCGGCTTCTTTTGCTATCTCGCCCAAAACCAGATAGTCAAAGGGATTTGGGGATTTCTCCCCAGCGCCTCCGCTTGCTGATGATGTTCTGCTTGCCCCAATCCCGTCAAACACGTAACGGAAAACCCTAAACAGAGCTGCGCAGCTAATAGCCGCAAGCACTAGGCCGCTAAAACCGGATTCTGCAATATTGTCTAGCGAAATAAACAAAAGCCCCAGCAAAATAACTATAATCATAATAATCAGAAAAAACCTCATTTTGTATTCCTCCTTAATTTCCGGCTTCGAAGAGGCGGCCTGAATCAGTAACAGCAGTTCAATTGGCAATTTTAGCCTAAAAGCTGCATTTACTTTTCAGTTTCCTCTGCCACTACCATAAGGATACAAAATGAGGTGTCCAATAAAAAGGACTTTATTTTAGTTTCTCTCAAGCAGCTCCTGCGCCCTTCGTTTAAGTTCATCTTTGAGGCGCTGCGGTGAAATCACTTCACATAGCTCCCCGAACTGGAAAAGCCAGCCAAAAAACACAGGCGACAGCGCGACTTCTACCATCACAGAAAAATGTTCACCGCCATCGGCTACCATAGTCACATCCTTGCCGAAATGATCAATTACAGCACCCACAAGTTTGTTGTGAACCCGTAACTTGACGGTCACCTCTTCCCCCGCATACATCCCGAACACTTTTTTTGAGTAGCCCGCCAAATTAAAGCCACCGGCCCCTGCGCTGCGCGGCTCCTCAAGTTTGCTCACATGGCTCATCCTGTCCACGCGAAAATGCTTAAGCTCTTGAATTTCATCAGAATAAGTAATCAGATAGTAATTCTCATCATTCCACGTCAGCGCAACAGGGCTGACTACATAAGCCTCCCCGCCCCGCCTGAAAGCCTGCTCTTTTTGCACAGTATAGTCAAAATATTTGAAACTTATTTTTTTGCCCTCAGAAATTGCCTCATGGATTGAATCCACACTATAGTAAATGCTCTCATTCATGCTCTTAACACGGCTTTGAATAAAAACCTGCCTGTGGAGCTTCCCCGCCTCATGGCTGCTTGCAAGATTTTCAAGTTTCTTAATCAGGCTCAGGGATTTGCGCTGCGTAATAAACTTAGAGGATTGCACAGCATCTGCCAGCAACTTCAGCTCAGGCAGCTCAAACTCGCGGCTGCCGATGTAATAACTGTTAGCCTTCGACTTCTCTGTAACAACATCCAGACCATAGAGCCTAAGGGCCTCAATATCATCGTAAATAGTCTTTCTCTCGGCGGATATACCATACTCCGCCAATTTTTCTATGAGCTGATTTCCCGTCAACGGATGCGCCTCATCGGTCGAAGTGAGCAAAATATCCCTAAGGTACAGTAATTTTAACTTTTGTCCTGTCGATTTCGGCATATTCCCGCCCCTCATCTATTTATTAATTGCCACGAATTATAATCTACCACAACGAAACACCGGTTACAATGTTATTATACACAGCTTACACAGCAGTAGGCACTTCGAGGGGTGTGTGCTCAGCTTGCGAAGGGAATTCCGGCTTTATGCCGGAACTGACCGAAGCAAGATGAGTGCGCACCCCTCTAAGTGCCGAGCCTGGTTGCAATGTTATTATACTCAGCTTACACGGCAGTAGGCACTTAGAGGGATGTGTGCTCAGCTTGCAAAGGGAATTCCGGCTTTATGCCGGAACTGACCGAAACAAGATGAGTGCGCACCCCTCTAAGTGCCGAGCCCGGTTACAATGTTATTATACACAGCTTACACGGCAGTAGGCGCTTAGAGGGATGTGTGCTCAGCTTGTGAAGGGAATTCCGGCTTTATGCCGGAACTGACCGAAGCAAGATGAGTGCGCACCCCCTCTGAGTGCCGAGCCTGGTTGCACATGCGCCAAACACAGCAGCTTTTCACAAGAAGTTGCCGAAATCCCCTTTCCGTGTTAATATAATGTTTACAATTTAGGAAAGAAGGGCTCCACCGTTGAAACTTCAAAAAACCTTTTCACTGATAATAGTAACCGTCTTGTCAGCCGCTGCATTAGCAGCATGTAACGGCGCTCAACCCGGATCTGTACCGCCCCCGCCCCCTGTTACCGCACCCACACATCCCGATGCAACACCGTCCGAGGCAGAAGATTCGGCGACAACCACTGTGCCTTCCGAAACTGCCCTCAAAGGCGCACGAGTAAGGGTCGGAACCCTCAGGGGCCCCTCAGGCATGGGCCTAGCCCCGCTTATGCTCTGGGCTGATAACGGCGAAACCGCAAACACCTACCACTTCACCCTTGGCGGTTCTCCCGAGGAGATGACCGCAGGGCTTATAAGCGGAGAGCTTGACATAGCATCCGTGCCTACCAATGTGGCAGCTTTGCTTTACAACAGGCTTGAAGGCGGCATACGGGTTCTTAACGTGGGCACGCTGGGCGGCCTGTTCATAATGGACAGGACAGGCGAAATTGACACAGTAGAAGATTTGCGGGGCCAAACCATACACATAACAGGCCAGGGAGCCTTACCTCAGTTTGCTTTTGAATATGTCCTGCGCCAAAACGGCATTGAGCCCGGTGTGGACATTGAGATTATATTTAACGTAGAGCACACCGAACTTGCAACCCTCATGGCCGTGGGCGAGGTGGATATCGGCATGCTGCCCCAACCATTTGTCACCACCGTTCAGCAGCGCAGTGACGATGTGCAGATTGCATTCGGCCTGACGGAAGCCTGGGAAGAAGCAAACCCCGGCACAAAATTTGTCCAAGGCGTTGTGGTGGTGCGCACTGAATTTGCTAAAGCCCACCCCGATGCAGTAAAACTCTTTCTCCAAGACCACAAGGACTCAGTATTTTATGTAAACACCCATTCCCCGAGTGCCGCCGTGCTCATGGAGTTATTCGACATTCTCCCCGCTGCAATAGCTAATTTGGCAATCCCCCACAGTAACCTAGTGCATTTTGAAGGTTCTGAGATGATACCCCTTATAGAGTCAGTACTGGCTGTGCTATATGAGGCAAATCCGCAATCAGTGGGAGGAGCGATGCCGGGTGAAGAATTCTACTTCCTTGGTCCCTCCTCTTAAAATAGTTGAAGATTTTATCCCTTATTAACCCATTTTGCTACCTATAGTATACGAGTAACGCTTTTTAATATTAATAGTCTGTTTATCACCACAGTAATTATCGCTAGTATTGACTCCGGGGGAGGAAGCAGACTATGAGTGACATGGCAAGTACCATCGGAGAAAGAATCAGGATATATAGAGACCGTGCAGGCCTGACACAAATGAAACTTGCTGAAAAAGCAGGGGTTCACCCTACTTATGTCGGGCAACTTGAGCGCGGCGAAAAAAATGCCACTTTGGAAACTATTGAAAAGCTGGCCCGCGCCCTTAACCTACCCTTTGAAACCCTTTTTGAAGCAATAATTTTCGGAGATTCTGACAATCCCATCGCGAGGGAGATGTATGAAATTGTCAGCGCAAGGTCGGAAAAAGAGCAGCGCGCACTTCTTGACCTAGTGCGCAAAGCCGTCGATTTTAAGAATATCTAAGCCACAAAGCAGCTAAACGCCCACTCCATAAGTAATTTGGAGTGGGTTTTGTGCCGTTAGGTATTGAAAATGTGAACAAATTGTGATATCTTCAATTATAGGGATGATTGTATCGGCCAAAGCGTTGGCCCGATTCGATTTTAGGGGAGATATTATCATGAAAAAATTTATAAGTTTGTTGATGGTCGTCAGCATGCTCGTTTCACTCAGCCTGCATGCCCTGGTTGCCGCAGCACCTGCTATTACCCCCACCGCCACGCTGTCTATGCGGGGTATCCGGGAAATTGCCGCAGGCGGCAGCCACTCTGTAGTAATTAGAAATGACGGCACACTTTGGGCCTGGGGCTCAAACACCTATGGCCAATTGGGCGACAGCACTTCCACGGACCGCAGCACCCCTGTGCAAGTAGGCACAGACACTAACTGGAAATCTGTTTCTGCCGGTGACTTTCACACAGTCGCCCTAAAAACCGACGGCACCATGTGGGCCTGGGGCAGAAATAACGACAATCAACTCGGCGACAACACGGACACCCAGAGAAATTCTCCGGTTCAGATAGGGACCGGTAACACATGGACACAGGTGTCCGCAGGCTCGATTAACAACACTGCACTTACAGATACCGGGGCTCTTTATTTCTGGGGCGCTAATGTCACCGGCTGGCTCAATGTAACAAAGACCTCTGTCCCCACGCAAGTGGGTACGGAAACAGGATGGAGAGCTGTGTCATCCGGCGGAATTTGGACAACCTCTACAGGCTATACCGAAGGGCCGCACAACACCGCTATTAACTCAAATAATTTCATTTTATCTTGGGGCTGGAATGCCTCAGGACAGTTCGGCGACGGCACCACCAATTCACAGGCCACTCCTGTCAGGCTCGCAGCACCGGCAATGGGCTTTATGTGGGACAGCGTCTCCGCAGGCGGCTACCACTCCGTAGCCATAAGGTCGGGCGGCTCGCTCTACACATGGGGCGGTGCCTCAGAGGGCCAGCTCGGCACCGGCCAAACCTCTGACTCATTGCAGCCTGTCCAAGTAGGCTCAAACACTTGGACAAGCGCGTCGGCAGGCAGCTACCACACAGCCGCTATCGACACCTCAGGCACATTATGGGCTTGGGGCGACAATAGAGCCGGCCAAGTCGGCGATAACACCACCGGCACAAATAGGACACTGCCTGTTCAAATCAGCTCCGATACAGACTGGGTAGCCGTCGATTCGGGCAGCTTCCACAACCTGGCTATCAAAGCTGACGGTAGCTTGTGGGCATGGGGTCAAAACACCAGCGGCCAGCTAGGCCAAGGCAACACAGCCAATGCGGCTTCCCCTGTGCTAATTGCGCCCGTTATTACCATAACCTCACAGCCCAGTGCCTCCACCGTTGTTACAGAGGGCAAAATAACCCAGACTCTCAGCGCGGAGGCAGGCGAAACCCAAAATACACCCCTGAGTGTCCAGTGGTATCTAAACACCACCAACACAAGTTTCGGCGGCACTCCCATTGCTGGCGCAACTGAGACGGAATTTGCCCTCCCGGCAGACCTCGCCATCGGAACTCATTTCTTCTATGCCGTTTTCAGTGTAGCCGGGGGCGCTACCCCGTCATTCGGCGGCACTGCCCCCTCGGCATTCGACGAGGCTTCCACTGTGGCTGTTGTCAATGTGGAAAGACGCCCGCCTAAACCCATGCCGGTTGACCTCGGCTCACTTGAGCCGGGCGACTGGGGGCCGGGCACATCCCCCGGCTGGTCATATGACGAAAACGGGGTGCTGTCATTAGATGACGGGGCAAGTATAATAGTTACCGGCAATATTGACGACGATCTCCAAATCCTCACCTCAGGCACAGCAAATGTCACTGTCGATGGCTCGCTTCAAATTGATGATGGCGGCTCGCTCACTCTTGGCCCCGGTGTTTCAATGGGTGCAGGCTCAGGCTCAACCATTACAGTAAGCCCCGGCGGCTCACTTACAAATAACGGCACGCTGAATATCGGAGGCGGGCTTAATGTGGGCGGCGGGCTAGACAACAATGGTCAAATAAACATCGCAGGCGGCGGCTCACTAAGTGTTGATTCCGGCGGCACTGTGGTAAACAATCCGGGCGCAGGCATAATAAGCGGTGGCGATATCCACAATGACGGCAATATCACTTCAAATGGCACACTCACTATAAACCCTCCCGGCAAAACCTCAGGTGCCGGCACATGGACTCCTGCTGCTACAACGCCGAGATGGGCTGTCGCATTTAGTATGTCCGCCCACATGTTCCCCACCTCTGTAGTGGGATATGACCCCACAACCTTCCCTGCCTCCGTCAGAAACAACGCCGTTATAAACGCCGGAAATCAAGCTACAGGTGGGCTGGTTTTGACACTCAGCGGCACAAGTGCCGGCTCATTTAGGCTCAAAGATGCAGGCGGCAACGTCTTGACCTCACCGGTAAGCATTCCCAGCCTCGCCCCGGGAGCAAGATTTAACTTCTCGCTTGAGCCCATTCCGGGGCTTGCCCCGCCTTTAGGCCAGTCAGTTTTGTCAATTACTCCCGGCTTAGCCATTTTGCAAGTTGCAGGTTCGGCGGATGCTCCTATGATCACACCTGTATCTTTTCAGCAAATAAAATTTGAGGTTCATTCTGCGCCGGCGGTAAGCATTGACACAGCCCCGGCTCTCTACTACGGCCAGGGCGGCCCGGTTTCATATAACATAACCGCCTTAAACTTCGGCACATCCCCCTCTCCGGGCTTTTCTCCCGCAATAACTTGGACAGGTGCGGTCCCTGATGTTACAAATGTTGTTTTCAGCAATGTAACAAACAGCGGTGCCACCCTCGGAATGAATGTCAGCCCCTCCGCAAATGCGGGTACCTACCCTTTCAAAATAACAAGTGCAGGCTCAGCAGCCTATGCCGAGGGCGCCTTGGTGATTAACCAAGGCAGAGCTTTACGGCTCATGCCAGGATCCATATCGACACCCACAAGCCTCACCGCATTTGACGCTAGGCTAGCAACTTCGACACCTTCGTTTGTTGAGCTTGCAAAGCTGCCGTCCACTGTAGTAGTCCAGCTTGCCGACGGCGGAACGGCTGTGCTAAATGTAGGCAAATGGGACATTCCGGGCGGAGTTCCCTACGGACTGCCCACAAAAGGCGGCACCTTTACAATATCAGCCACAGACCTCTCCGACCCCACCGGCAATGTCGCTTCCGGAATTCAGGAGCCCATAACAGTTAAGTTTACAATCACTCCCTCTGTTGCAACGCTTCCGGTGTTCGGCAACGCCAATGTCTTAGTTGACTATGCGCAGTCCGCCCCGCTCGGAGGGCAGCCACTTCTTGATTATTTAGAAGAAACAGGCCAGGCTGATGTTCTTCCGCTGTCCGAAACCGTGACATTTGACGGTTATCCTATAACTTTCGGCATTATTTGGGGGCCCGTGGGCACAACCCTGAGCGTAAATACCCCCACTTCACCGCCCGAGGCTCCGCCGGTAACCTTCACAGGCACATTCAATTTCCAATATGGCCCTGATGGAATTTTCCCAGCTTGGCTGACTATGCCAAGTCCAAACACTGTAACCCGCACTGTTTCGGTAAGCTCCTGCGACCACGGCATAACCCCTGAGGATCCGGACGGTTTGTTTGGAGCTTGGTACACCCCCGCAGGTGCCGAGGCTACATGTACAGCCCCCGGATGGCGCTTGCGCGACTGTACGCAGTGCCACTTTCAAGAACGTGAGCAAATCGACCCCATAAGCCATACTCCATCCGGCTTAGTTGAGATAATCTCCCCCACCTGCTTAAATCCCGGCCTAATGACAAACAGTTGCACAGTCTGCCTCACACAGCTTGACAGCGAAACCCTTCCCGCACTTGGACATGAGTGGCCAACAGCGTGGATGCAGTTATCCCCCGCCACCTGCGGCTCCCCCGGCGTGGAGCAGCAATCGTGCACACATAACTGCGGTGTCACCCAAACAAGGGCTATTTCCAATGAAGGGCTCTCTCACACTTTTGACTCCGCACACTTTAGGATCATCCTTTCTCCGTCCTGTACTCAGGCAGGCGTCGAACATGAGTATTGCACCGTGTGCGGCTTTGTGGACAGTGAGGATATAATCATACCCATGCTGCCTCACGATTTCACAGGTCAGATTCCTGTAATAACTCCTGCGACATGTCTTGTAGATGGTGAAGAGGTCACAGCCTGCATTCTCTGCGGTTATCTTGATATAGTAACTATTACCGCTCCGGGCTTTCACACCTGGGGTACACCGGTAACAAGGGCTGCCACCTGCACACAGACAGGCTTTTCCTCACAGACATGCAGTGTCTGCGAAGAAACTGATACAATCATATACCCCATGCTCCCGCACCAGTGGGGAGAGCCCATTATAACCTCAGCTCCATCTTGTGAAGTTGCAGGCGCCCAATCGCAATATTGCCTCAACTGCACCACGCTCAAAACAGAAACCCTGCCCGCCCTCGGCCACGAATGGGGTGAATATATTCAGACCATCGCACCTACAGAAACGGCAGAAGGGCTTGAAACAAGCACCTGCTCCAGATGCAAGCAAACTATGACGCGCCCGGTAGCCGCCCTGGGCACCAGCCCCGCAAAACCCGAGCCAGACCCTGATCCTGATCCCGATTCTGGCGATCCGGGAGATGAACCTCCGGGCGGGGGCGGCGGAAGCGGAGGCAGCGGAAACGGAGGGGGTGGCGGAAGTGGTGGCAGCGGAGATGACGGCAGCTTCTACAGCCCGGCCTCCCCATCTGCCCCAGGCACCACAGCACCATCCGGGGAGCAAGATACAGTTTCGGGCGAAAACGTTACAGACGGTGCAACAGCATGGCATGGCGGCAGCCCGGACAGGCCTTCACCTGACGAAACCTTCCCATTTACCGATGTAGACGGCCACTGGGCCATGACTGACGGCGACATTGAGTTTCTATGGAGGCGCGGTATAGTAAGAGGCATCACCGACACCATATTCGCCCCTAACGAACCTGTAGCAAGAGCAATGCTCACAACGATGCTATACAGGCTTGACGGTGAACCCGAAGTGGACTTTGCGGACACGTTTCACGATGTTTCAGGCGGCACATGGTATTCCGTCCCCGTAACATGGGCATACATATCAGGCATAGCCGAGGACGCCCCCAGCAACCTCTTTGAGCCCGGCACCAATCTCTCCCGCGAGCAAATTGTCACGATGCTGTTCCGGTATGCGCAGTACAAGGGCATCGACACCGCAGTACCCGACGGCTTATCAACGGAGTTTGAAGACTTGGGCAACGTGAGCGGCGAAGCCTTAGACGCAATGCACTGGGCCATCCACAACGGCCTAATTCAAGGCTTTGAAGGCAGGCTCAGCCCGGAAGCCGCAGCCACACGCGCCGAAGCTACAGCTATCATGGCGAGGTTTATCCGGCTCATCGAGACATAACGGACACAAACGCAAAAATCACGGCTGGCTCACTGCCTGCCGTGATTTTTGTATAGCGGTTACACATATCATCAATGCACATAACCACCTCTAAAGCCTTATCCCCTGCTTCTTCGCTGCCACGGCAGCGCAAACCGCAGCTACAGGCTAAATTCTTTTTTTACCGTTTCAAAGGCTTTAACAATGTGATCTAACTCTTCCCTTGTGTGTGCTGCCGAAACCTGGCACCTTATGCGGGCTTTATCCCGCGGTACGACAGGAAAGCTAAATCCTATGACATACACACCCAGTTCAAGCATGCGGGCCGCAACCTCACCTGTTAGCTTTGCGTCACCGAACATCACCGCCACTATGGGGTGAGTGCTCTCAACAACACTCAGACCCAGCACTGCCAGCTTCTCACGGAAGTAAGCGGTGTTTTCCGCAAGCAAGTCGCGGCGCGAAGTGTCGTCCTTTAGCATCTTGAGAACTTGAAGCGATGCGCCTGCAATGGTCGGCGCAAGGGTATTGGAAAACAGGTAGGGCCTGCTTTTCTGGCGCAGCACCTCCACAATCTCCTTGCGGGCCGAAGTATAGCCTCCCGAAGCTCCGCCGAGGGCTTTGCCGAGGGTGCCGGTTATAATATCCACCCTGCCTTCTACTCCGCAGTGCTCCGCAGTACCGCGCCCGGTGGCTCCGACAAACCCTACAGAATGGCTGTCATCCACCATGACAAGAGCCCCGTATTTATCAGCCAAGTCGCAAACCGACTTCAAATCAGCGATAATCCCATCCATGGAGAACACCCCGTCGGTAGCAATCATCTTGATGCGGCAGCCCTGCGCCTCCTTGAGGCACTCCTCAAGCTCCTGCATGTTATTATTTTTGTAGCGCAGGCGCTTGGCCTTGCACAGCCGCACACCGTCGATAATGCTCGCATGGTTTAGCTCATCTGAAATTATGGCATCCTCCTCACCGAGCAAGGTTTCAAACAGCCCGGTGTTTGCATCAAAGCAGGATGAGTAAAGAATGGTGTCGTCCATGCCTAGAAAATCAGAAATAGCACCTTCAAGCTCTTTGTGAATTGCCTGAGTACCGCAAATAAAGCGCACGGAAGACATGCCGTACCCCCACTTAGCCGTCGTCTCCTGAGCAGCAGCAATAATCTCAGGGTTATCGCAAAGCCCGAGGTAATTGTTGGCACACATATTAATAACCTTGCTCACCGTCGTTGTGCCGATATTTCCCGACTGCGGCGTAGTAATAACCCGCTCAGCTTTGTAAGTCCCGGCGGCCTTAATTTCTTCAATAGTATCCGCAAAAATTTTCAGAGCTTCCGATTTCATATAAATTTTCATTCCTTTCGATAATCCTAAGGCGCAGCACAACCACGTAAAGCAGTGGCCTGTTTGTGCATTATCCGTCTAATTTTCACTTTTCGAGGCCCAGGTGAGCACAACCTTGCCTGACTCCCCGCTCTGCATGGCAGCAAAACCTTTTTCAAAATCTTGCGCATCAAACCTGTGGGTTATGATTTTGTCAACATCCAGACCCGTCTGAAGCATCGCCATCATCTTATACCAAGTTTCAAACATCTCACGCCCGTAGATGCCCATGATTGTGAGCCCTTTGAACACAACCTTGTCCCAGTCTATATTCGGATGCCCCGCATGAATCCCCAGCAGCGCAATTTTCCCGCCATTATTCATATTGTCAACCATGTCAATAAAAGCCTTCTCAGCCCCTGACATCTCAAGCCCCACATCGAAGCCCTCGGTCAAGTTCATCTCCCTAATAAGCTCAGGCATGCTCATCTTCCGCGCATCCACCGCCCAGATATCAGGCACAGCCTCCTTTGCCAGGGCGAGCCTATATTCATTTAAGTCAGTTATTGCAATTTTTTTAGCCCCCACATGGCGGCAGATGGTGGCGGCCATGATACCTATAGGCCCTGCACCTGTTATTAGAACATCCTCGCCGGTGAGGTCAAATTTAAGAGCTGTGTGCACTGCGTTGCCCAAAGCGTCAAAACAAGAGGCGATGTCCAATGAAATCCCCTTTGCAACTCGGACAACATTTTCTACCGGAATGGTTAAATATTCAGCAAAACATCCATCCCTATTCACTCCCACGCCGACAGTATTCATGCACAAATGCCGCCGCCCTGCCTTACAGTTGCGGCAAACATTGCAAATAATGTGTCCCTCGCCTGAAACAATGTCTCCGGTATTAAATCCGGAAACCCCGAGCCCAAGCTCCGCAATCTCCCCTACAAACTCATGTCCGATAATCTGTGGAGTTTTGATCGTCCGCTCACTCCAAGCATCCCAGTTGTAGATATGCAGGTCGGTACCGCAAATCGCAGTCTTGAGAACTTTGATCATCACATGTCCCGCTTTTACTTCCGGCACCGGCACTTCTTTATAAACAAGCCCCGGTTCCGGCCTCTCCTTGACAAGAGCCATCATCGTCTTACTCATATACCCTTCTCCTTCCGAAGCAGAAATGTCACCGCTATGATAGCATATTACAGAAAAAAATGCTACACAAGGACTTTGAAATTTTTGGCTGCCTGCGTTTTGGGCCTTTTTGGTCCTTACCGTACAGGGTTTCGCCAAACGGGCAAACCTCAATCTGCCCCCTTTCGCTTTAGTTAGCTAAACCGCACAAAATATTCAGCCTCTACGAATATTTTTCAATTGTTTTAACTGAATAAAATAATTTATTAATTTTTTTTGTGAATAGCTCTTGAATTTCGGACGGATTCATGGTAAATTCACATGTGTGTACTCATGCAACAGCGTGTTAAATCCAATGGTTAACAAGAAAGATACAATGTTAGTTTATTTTTATGTTCTCGCAACATATTTATAAAAAAATTTTTGAAAGAGGGATAACATGAAAAAGAGAATCATCACAATCATCGCGCTAATCCTCGTCGGCGTGTTCGTGCTCACAGCCTGCGGCCCGCAGCAAGTAGCACCAGAACCGGCACAACCACCAGACACTGCACCCCCTACAGATACTGCAACCCCGCCTCCGGCAGAAGCGCCGCCGGCAGAAGCTCCAGGTACAGTAGTAGCCCCACCTGAGGACACAGCTCAAGACACAATCACAATCATCGCAGCATCAATGCCCGTAAGCCTTATTCCTTGGGGCAGCAACGACTCTGCATCTTCAGAAGTAAACAAGCAAATCTACTCACACCTCTTCGTTCTTGACTACAACACATTTGAAGTAGTTCCTGAAAGAGGCCTGGCAGTTGAGTGGAGCCAGCCTGATGCGATGACAACAAACATCCGCATCCGTGAAGGCGTTGTGTTCCACAATGGCGATCCTCTCACAGCTCATGACGTAGCATTCTCACTGAGACTCGGCGGCGAAAGCCCCCACTCAGCGGCATTTCTCGGCATGATTTCAGATGCGGTTGCACATGACGATTACAACCTGACTGTTTTCACAGAAATTCCATTTGCACCAATCATCCGCCACCTGGCACACACAGCAGCAGGTATCATCCCAATGGACCACTACCTTGCAGTTGGTACAGACGCTTTTGAAAACAACCCTGTAGGCTCAGGCCCGTTCATGTTTGATAACAGAGTTTTAGGCGACAGAGTTGAGCTCGTTGGCAACCCGACTTACTGGGGCCACCACACAGTTCTCTCACGCCTAATTTACAGAGCAGTTCCTGAGGCCAGCGTAAGACTTGCAGAAGTTCAAGCAGGCACAGCAGACGTCGCTCTTGCAATCGCACCGATCGACCTTGCCGGCGCGGAAGCAGACCCCAACGTACAAGTTATCCGCAGAATGAACCTTTCCACAAACTACATCGGCTTTAACGCACAGCGCCCGCACATCAGCAACCCGCTCGTACGTCAAGCTATTAACTACGCTCTTGACACACATGCAATCGTTGACCACGTATTCCTCGGCACAGGCGCTGCAATTGATGGCCCAATAGCACCAATCGTTTGGGGCTTTGCGCCACAAGAGCCATTTAGCTACGACATGAACAGAGCTAGAGAACTTCTCATCGAAGCAGGCTACAACCCAACTCCGGGCGAGCCTGGCGGCTTTAGCACAACAATCTGGTGGAACATCGGTAACCCACAACGTGAGCAAATTGCTGAAATGGTTCAGTTTACACTTGCACAACTTAACATCTCTGTTGAAGTTGTCGGCATGGAATGGGCACAATACCTTGCAGAAACTGAAGAAGGCAACCATGACATGTTCATCCTCGGCTGGGTATCTGTAACAGGCGATGCTGACTATGGTCTGTATCCGCTCTTCCACTCAGCAAACTTCGGAGCCGGCGGCAACCGTACATTCTGGTACTACCCGCCTCTCGATGAACTCCTTGAAAGAGGACGCACTGAAGTAGATCCCGCCGTACGTCTTCAAATCTATGCAGATGCACAGCGCGTAATCCGCGACAACGCACCGTGGATCTTCCTAAATCAAGGCGAAACCCTCATAGCAGCTAATCCGAATCTCAGAAACTTTGTAATCAATCCTGCCGGCCACCACGCTTATGCACCGGTGTACTTTGTAGACTAGTCTACATCTTCGGCATAACCTGATACTGCAAAGTCAGTCAGTCAATTTCGGGGGCGACGACGACATCTGTCATTGTCGCCCCCTCTTTTTGAAAATTCTGGAAAGAGGGTGCGAAGGTGCACAAATTCATAATTAAGAGACTCCTTATGCTAATTCCCGTTCTGCTCGGCGTTATGTTCGTCGTGTTTGTACTGGGATATTTCTCTCCGGGCGACCCCGTCAGGGCAATGCTCGGCGAGGCAGCTCAACCTGAGGATATTGAGAGGCTCCGCGCGGAGCTTGGTTTAGACGACCCATTTTTTGTCCGGTATTTTAACTTCATAATTAACGCCGTGCAAGGCGATTTCGGCGTTTCCTACAACACTCAAAGACCTGTTTTCACAGAGGTTTTTGCCCGCTTCCCCAACACCATGCAACTTGCGGCAATGGGTATTGTTGTCGCGATTATAGTCGGTATACCCTTGGGCATCATTTCAGCGGTCAGGCAGTATACCGCATTTGACTTCGGTGCCACATTCTTCGGGCTCTTGGGGGTGTCCATCCCCAACTTCTGGCTAGGGCTTATGATGATAGTCCTATTCGCCGTAACTCTCCGCTGGCTGCCTGCTACGGGCTTTGACGAACCGCTTCAGTGGATTATGCCCACAATTGCGATTGCGACAAGCTCCTCGGCTATCATAATGCGTATGACGCGCTCAAGCATGCTCGAATGCGTCAGGCAGGACTATATACGCACCGCACGCGCAAAGGGGCAAAAAGAGAGCGTGGTTATATTCAGGCATGCTCTGCGCAACGCCCTGATCCCCGTTGCCACTACGGCGGGCCTGCAATTTGGCTTCCTCCTGGGAGGTGCCGTTTTAACTGAGACAATTTTCGCTATCCCCGGGCTGGGCAGAATGCTTGTCAGCGCAATTTTTGACAGGGACTTCGCAATTGTCAGGGGCGGCGTTTTGCTTATAGCCGTTGCATTTACCGTAGTCAACTTAGCAGTTGACGTTCTGTATGCATTCATCGACCCGCGAATCCGTTCGCAATATAAGTAAAGGAGGGGTGAATTATGGAAACTCCAGTAGCTGCAACTCAAGTAAAGAGAAAAAAGCAAAGTCAATTCAAAGAAGTTTGGAAACGCTTTCGTAAAAACCCCCTCGCAATGATTGGCATGGTCATAATCATACTTATGTTTATCCTGGCTTTCTCGGCGGATTTAATAGCACCTCCAGACCCTGTGACGGGACTTCCCGGCTATAACCTGCAAGACTGGCGAAATGCCCGCCAATTTCCGTCAGCAGAACACATCATGGGTACAGATAGCTTGGGACGCGATGTTTTTTCCAGAATAGCCCACGGCTCCCGCTACTCACTTGCTGTCGGCTTCGTGGTTGTTATCGTCGGCATGACCGCAGGTGTAACTCTCGGCTCAATTGCGGGCTTCTACGGCGGTGTGGCCGATAACATCATAATGAGAATCACCGATATAATTTTGGCAATGCCCACCATACTGCTGGCCATTGCGATAACGGCAACGCTTGGGCAGGGGCTTGAAAATGTAATGATTGCGGTAGGTATCGCGGTCATACCCTCGTATGCCCGCATAATCAAGGCCCAAGTTCTCACACAAAAAGAGCAGGAATTTGTCGAAGCAGCCCGCTCATGCGGCGCAAGCAACTTCCGCCTCATTTCCCGCCACATCCTCCCCAACTGTATGGCGCCCATCATAGTAGAGGCCACAATGGGCATGGCAGGCGCGATTTTGACAGCGGCAGGCCTGAGCTTCATCGGCATCGGCCTTCAAGCACCCACACCTGAATGGGGCGCAATGCTCTCAGACGGGCGCGGTGTAATGCTCGCAGGCTACTGGCATATGACAGTGTTCCCCGGCCTATTCATAGCACTTTTAATATTCGCCCTTAACATGATGGGCGACGGCCTGAGGGATGCCTTTGACCCAAGACTGCGCGGTGCTGGCCTGACTGCCAGAAGATTCAAAAGACTACAGCTATCAAGGCTAAAGGCAGAAGAGAATGCAAATGCTAAACTTTCTGCCGAAGCCGGAAATATGGAGGGGCGTTAATATGTCAGAAAATACAGGCAACAAGGAAACCCTGCTAAACATTTCCGATTTGTCCATCCACTTCCTGCTTGAAAACGGCACTGTAAGAGCTGTTAACGATTTGAGCTTCTCACTCAACGCAGGGGAAACAATCGGCCTCGTCGGCGAAACAGGTGCGGGCAAGACCACCACGGCGCTGGGCATTATGCAGCTCGTTCAGACACCGCCAGGGCTCATTGTAAGCGGCAAAGTCGAGTTTGAAGGCCGCAACTTGCTTGACCTTAGCGATGCTGAGATGCGCTCAGTACGCGGCGACAAAATTGCTATGATATTCCAAGACCCTATGACAAGCCTAAACCCTGTCATGCCGGTCCGCGACCAAATTGCGGAAGTCCTGCTGCTTCACCAGAATCTGAGCTCTGCAGAGGCCATGGAAAAATCCGTAGAGATGCTCGACAAGGTAGGCATACGCAAGGAGCGTGCCAACGAGTATCCTCACCAGTTCTCAGGCGGCATGAAGCAAAGGGTTGTCATAGCCATAGCACTGGCATGTAACCCCTCGCTTCTCATCGCAGACGAACCCACAACGGCGCTGGATGTTACAATTCAGGCACAGGTGCTTGAGCTTATGAAGAACCTCAAGACAGAGTTTGACACCTCAATGATTATGATTACGCATGACCTAGGTATAGTTGCAGAAATCTGTGACAAGGTTGCGATAATGTATGCAGGCAGCGTCGTAGAGTATGCTGACAAGATGGATCTCTTCAAATCACCCAAGCATCCCTACACAATCGGCCTGTTCGGCTCAATCCCCGACATTTACAGCGATGCTGAAACCTTGAGCCCCATTAAGGGACTGATGCCCGACCCGATGAATTTACCGACAGGCTGTCCATTCCATCCGCGCTGCGACAAGGCGATGCCGGAATGTTCAAAAGTGGTTCCAAAGAGCGTAGATACAGGCGATAGTCATTTCGTCAGATGTCTGCTATACAAAGATTAGGGGTGTTAATGTGGCTGACAAATTATTAGAAGTTAAAAACTTAAAAAAATATTTCAAAAAAGGCAAACGCTGGCTTCACGCTGTCGATGATGTGAGCTTTACAATCAACAGAGGCGAAACTCTGGGGCTCGTGGGCGAATCGGGCTGCGGCAAGACCACCGCCGGGCGTGTTGTGCTGCGGCTTATTGAAGCTACAGAGGGCCAGGTGCTCTTCAACGGCGAAGATGTAATGAATTACGACAAGCGCCAGATGAAGGAGTTTCGCAAGAAGGCTTCCATAGTTTTCCAAGACCCCTTCGCCTCACTCAACCCCCGTATGAGCGTATCTGAGATTATAGCGGAACCCCTAATCATAAACAAGACGTTTAGCAACAGCGCAGACCGCTACGCCAGAGTTCTTGAGCTAATGGACACAGTAGGGCTTGCACATCAGCTTGAGAACACCTACCCCCACGAACTTGATGGCGGAAGGCGCCAAAGGATAGGCGTGGCCAGAGCTTTGGCACTCAAGCCGTCCTTTATCGTAATGGACGAACCTGTTTCCGCACTGGACGTTTCTATTCAGGCTCAGATTCTAAACCTCATGGATGAGCTTCAAAATGAGCTTGACCTCACCTATCTATTCGTTTCACATGACCTTAGTGTCATTAAGCACGTCAGCACAAACATCGCCGTCATGTACCTCGGCAAGATGGTTGAGCTCTCAGACTATAGTTCCATATTCAAAGACCCGCTCCATCCTTACACAAAGGCCCTGCTGAGCGCTATTCCGATCCCGAGTGTGGAAATTAAGAGAGAGCGCATAATCCTCGAAGGCGACGTGCCCAGCCCGATTAACCCGCCTCCGGGCTGCAGATTCTACGGCAGATGCTACATGCGCCAAGACATATGTAAGGACAAAGACCCTGAGCTATTAGAGATTTCACCCGGCAGGCACTGCGCATGCCACATGGTTACTCCAAATGCCGCCGGATAAGGGCAGGCCTGACGAGCTTTCTGAGGAAGGCACACAGGCAAATACCCAGACGGATTCACACGCAGACGGGGCACAGAAGATAACATATGCAAAACTGAGGGCAAGGCAGAAAGAGATCGACCAGCGCGAGATTGATGAAATCGAACCTGAAGAGCAAACTCCCTTACTGACAGAAATCCGCAAGATAATTTCCACGGGAGCTGTCATAATGGTGATTGTGGCGGTTTGTTCCATAGCCTACGGCCTCATAGTGGACAGACAGTTCACCCTGGCCTATGTGTTCCCTTCAAACTTCATAGCCGCGGCCGCACTAATAACGGCGGGCCTAATGCTCCCTGCGGCTCCTAACAGGTTTGTTGATAAACTGCGCAACAGACAGCTTGTTGAGTCCAGCATGCACAGGGACTTCATGGAGTCACGCAAAGCCAAGCAGAAACTCGGCCTGCGTATAATGTGGACCGGCCTCACCTCAGGCATACTCACAGCCACGATCGAATTAATTATCTGGCTAATAGTATAAATCGTTAAAAAAGCTGACAAGCGGATTTTCCCTTGTCAGCTTTTTTATTCTGTTTACCGTGGTAAATTTAGCCGAAATATCTGTCAAGAAGGCCTTTGAAGGCTCTGCCGTGGCGGGCTTCATCTCTCGCCATCTCGTGCACGGTGTCGTGAATTGCATCAAGACCCAGCTCTTTAGCGCGCTTTGCAAGATTGAACTTTCCAAGTGTTGCGCCGTTTTCGGCATCTACGCGCATTTCCAGATTCTTCTTGGTGCAGTCTGTGAGAACTTCGCCCAAGAGCTCTGCAAATTTCGCCGCATGCTCTGCTTCCTCATAGGCTGCTTTTTCCCAGTACAAGCCAATTTCAGGATAACCTTCTCTGTGGGCTACCCTGCTCATAGCAAGGTACATGCCGACTTCGTGGCACTCTCCCTCAAAGTTTGCGCGCAGCTCACTGATGACATCCTCGGGCGCACCCTCGGCGACACCTACAACATGCTCCGCCGCCCAAACCAGATCCCCGCTTTGCTCCGTGAACTTGCCGGCAGGTGCTTTGCATACAGGGCAAACATCAGGCGCAGCAGCACCTTCATACAGATATCCGCAGATGGTACATACAAATTTACTCATGGCTTTTCTCCTTTGATAATAAATAATTGATTTGTTTAGCTTAATTAATCTTGACTATTTTTGTCAAGATTAATTATACCCGCCCCAGGCCTTTAATATATGTACAAATTATGAATTTTACGTGAATAAATTTCTCAGCCAGGTAATGTGAACACGAGTTCGAATCCACGGATTTTGAGCGGATTTTTGTAGTAATTTTCGGTGGGCGTTTTGGGCTCGCGGCCACACTATCCACGCTCTTCGATTATTTCTAGCACAGTTTCCAAGGCATCCATGCCGGGGCGGTTTGCGTAATGGGGCTGTACTGAGAACTCTTCCAGCGACCTTCCATAGGCATCTGTCAGGTAGTCGATATCCCAGCGCACTATAAGGCCTGTGTTGGGGAGGTTAAAGTGTGTCATCACAGTTGATGTAAAACCCCCGCCCGGTGCCTCTCCCACCAAGGTTGCAAACCCCGTGTACTTTGCATTATATGCAAATGCCGCCGCGGCTTCCACATTATTTTCACTTGTCAGCAGCCAAATCTGCCCTTCAAAGGGGAAGCGCGCCCTCGGGATCCACATACGCTCCTGTGTGAAGTGCAGCTGGCTCTGTGAGAGATAGTTTATGCTGCCATCCAGCCTTACACCAGTTGCCAAAGTGCTCATATCCTGCGCATTTAACGCAGGCATCTCATTATGCGCCAAAATTGCGCTCAGGGGCATCGGAGCATTTGCCGCAGGTACAAATCTGGTAGCAAAACGCTCGGTGGATATGTGCGCCTGCCCTAGCTCGTACGCCTGCTCTGTATTTCTGAAAAATGCATACAGCGGTACCTCAGGCTTAGGACGCTCAGCCTCATTCCAGAGGGTAAACATAATAAGCATCCTCCAGAAATCATTTCTGCCGCCCACGTTGTCCCTTATGTCGATTATGAGGTGGTCGTAATCCTGGGTATACATGAAAAATCTATCTATCCTCCAGCTATAGTGGCGGAAGTTTAGCACACGGAAGGTGTTAAAGTTAATATAGGCAATCCGCCCGTCAATCCTCTCGGTGGTGAAAACCTCAGGCGGTTCTTCCCTAATAGGCTCACGGCGGAAAATAAACCGGTAGAGAGCCGGGTTTTCCTCATACGCCCTCTCAGAGAATGCCCTTTGTGCCGCGTACAGCGTCACGGCGCTGCTTTCGTCAAATACATCCCAGTTATGCTGAAATAGCGGCAAACCTTCACCTGTAGTTTCAATTTCATTAAAAGGCGGGGGATCCTCTCCCTCAAAAGTAACCAGCAGGCGCTGCATGCTGTCGAGCCCCGTGATTATTCCCGGAACAACATAAAAGTCCCTCAGCGCGGCTCTTTGAGCATAATCTAAGAGCATAATATTTCCAAGCGGTGCAACTTGCGAGAAGAACTCGTTTTGCACAATGCTCCAAAATACATTTGCATCCATAGGCGGCATATCCCCCGGCGCAATGCCAAACTCCGCCGCCACATGCGCCATTGAACTTGGGTAGTTTGCAATAGTCTGCCTTGTCTGCGCCGCCAAAGCCCTTATATCAATGCCGCGCCGCTCCGCCACACCAAAATGCGGAAAGGTTTCCTCCATGAGCGCCATCATGTAGTCAAAATCATACAAAAGCTCCTCGGTGCTAAAACTCATGGCATCATCGCGGTTGCAAGCTGTTAGGAAAATAACCCCCGCCAGCAGTAAGAAAATAACTCCAAATAATCTCTTTTTCAAAATATCCTCCAAAATCCCGGCCCGCCGCAGCCCCCCGCAAAATGCCCTTGCAGCCGGGACCTGCCCACATACCAAAAATATCTATGCCTTAAAAGGCGAAATACGCGCCCCTGCGGGCATTATTCCACCCTCTCCAGGTAAACCCCCGCAAGCCATGTTTCACGCCGCAGAAGCAGCTTATCGTCGTCAATTAGCTCATAGTAATAAATAAAAGCCTCTTCATTGCCCTCAAAAAGAATCTCCAGACGGTTATCCCCCTGCGCACTCCATGTAAACCTGTGCTCAAAGAAACGGGTTTCCCTCTCTATAAACCAGTCGGTTTCACCGAAAGTAGCCGGAGCATCACGCCCATCATGCCATCTGCCCGTACCGTCGCTCCGGAACTCATAGTTCCAGATTTGCATGCTTTTATCCTGAATCGTGCCAATCCAGCGCCCGAGCAGCCGGGAATCATACCTTGAGCTGCAACCCGCCAAGACAAAAGACATGCTGAGAAATAGGGCAACCAGCGCCCCTGCTGTAAACTTTCGCATTTTTAATGATTAATCCTTTCAGAAACCTTTGGCACAAAGAATGACTTTAGTATACACTCATCACGCAGATTAGTATACACCTAATCCCACAGAATTTTGTAGTGACAAATGTCACTATTTTTCCGAAGGCAGCCAGTAGTGCGCAGTTGACACATATCTAAAACCATACGCCGGACACGGGCTTGTGCTTTAATGAATCCACGCATTGCCAGCCGAGCATGGGCAGGTGCTCTGTGGGAAAGTGGGGCGGCCGCAGTCCTGGAACACAAATTTTGAAAAGATTCAAAGTTTCTGCCAAGGTAGACGTGACTGACGGAGGCCGCTCCGCTTTTTCACAGAGCACTTGCCCGTGCCCGACGGATGGTTTAGGTAGGTAGGTGTGCAGCAGCACTGTACAATTACATTCCCCAGGCCTTACTGCACAGCCGCAAGCACCCCGTCGGACATACGGTAAACCACATCGGAAGTCTCAGCAATCTCCAAGTTATGCGTCACCACTATGACGCAATACCCCTGTTCATGCGCCAGACTCTTTAATATCTTAATGACAGCCTCGCCATTGACCTCATCGAGATTACCGGTCGGCTCATCGGCGAGTATAACCTTGGCCCCTGACATAAGCGAGCGGGCAATCGCCACCCTCTGCTGCTCACCTCCTGAGAGATTTGCAGGGTATCTCCTATGCTTGCTGCTGTCAATCCCCACAGTTTCCAAAGCCCTCTTGGCCTTGAGCACAGCGTCAGTCTTGTTCTCTCCATTTAGAAGCATGGGAGTGCAGACATTTTCAAGAGCCGTGAGCAGCGGAAATAACTGGAAGGCCTGAAAAATCATAGAGATACGCTCCCTGCGGTACTGGTCTAAGTTCATATCTTTCAAATTATCTCCATCAATAACCACTTCCCCGCCGGTGGGCACATCGAGCCCTGCCATAATGGAAAGCAAAGTGGTCTTGCCGCTCCCTGAGGGGCCTATTATAGAGTGGATTTTCCCGCCCCAAAATTCCGCCGAAACGGCTTTTAGGACATCGCGTGTGGTGTTTTTATAGCGGTATGATACATCATTTATACTAAACATGTTTTTCCTCCAAAACTTCTTAGAAATTTATTCTCGTACTTGCAGTAATTCAAGCGGCGCACGCCGGGTTATTATAATGGCACCGGCCACAGCACCTAAGACCGCCCCCAGAACATAGAGCGCCGCCAAAAACGGGAGCTGCCCGGTAAACGAAATCCCGGCAGCCGGCATCGCAATAAATGCCACAATAACCCCGCAGGCCACCACCACAGCATGCTCTGTACTGAGCATGGTCCGGGTCCGCCTCCGGCCATATCCCAGCACCCGCAGTATGGCCGCAATCCTCGCACTCTGCATGAGCAGCAGCAGAGCCAGTGCAGCGCCGATTACTACAGACACAGCTATGACAACAGGATACAAAAGCACCATCAGGGCAAGATTTTGCTCCATCTGTCCTGCAACAATCCGCAATTCTTCATCTCTAAGCACCGAATCCAGACCCATAAAAGTGCTCTGCCGCCCGCCGCGTATTATGGCCTGCACCTCATCTCTGACAAGCTGCAAATCTCTGTTATGCGCAGGATCAACTTCAAATTCAAAAGTTATATAACTCATTCTGTCCCCTCGGATGGACTGAAATGCCTCCATTGGAATGAGCACAGCATTTCTGCCTTGAGGGTGTGCAATATTGCCGTTATGCCAGCCTATAACTTGCACCGGAACCTCAACTTGCTCCGCCCCTGTCCAAACAGCCGGGAAATAATGTCCTAAAAACGCCATATCCCCAACATTTAGCTCCCGCCGCACTAAAGTGAGGTCTGAAACTATAACAGGGATGGGCGATTTGAGGCTTGGGTCATTGTACACGAAGTCCTCACGGCTAAAGCCTGCCCCAAACTGGATATCCAGCGGGTCAGTAACAACACCTAAGCCCATCTCTTCAAAGTCAAAAAGTCCGGCTCCCGCTATATCGGGCATTAAGTCCCCTGGCTGCTCGCCATTTCTCTCTAGAAATATATCAAAATCATTAAATGCAAAAATCGGGTCAGTCCTAAGTTCAGCTACGCCGAGAAGCTCATGGCGTATATAATGCCAGAACTCATCCCAAAACTCACCTTGTTCCCCCACGGGGAAGTTCCCGTCCTCACCGGGGTGTATGAGGAAAAAGTCTGAGAACTGAGCCTCTATGTAGTAGTTCTTAAACAGCCCTGACCTGCTCAAATTCTCATAAGTGTAATTTAGGACAGTGAGATTTGCCCCGCCCCCCGCATGCAAAAACGGATTCGAGGCCATTAACTCTCCTGATACAATTGTTGTGTCATAAAGGCGGTCAACCTCTCTTTGCGTGCTGACCATGGTCTGCTGCAAAAGCCCAAGAGCAACGATGAACAGCACGGCCGTCCCCGCAGTAAGCGCCGTTTTCAGCGGTGAACGCATGATGTGCCTTATAATAAACTGAGCACTAGCCGCAAGCCGCCGCTTGGCAGATGTGCCTTGTGCTAAAGCAGCGCCGTGCTGGCTCTGAGGCTGGGAGCTACTTAGCTGCGCCGCACTTTGCTGCCCGTGGGGGTTCCCAGCTCCAGGCATTCTTCCGCTGGCGGCACTTATACCTTCGCCTGCCTGCTGGCCTGGCACAAAACTTCTATCCTCGCTGCTGCGCAGATTTTCCTTAGCCGCAGGAACCTTTACGCTTCTGCCCTGTAGCAGTTCCAGCACAGGGAGCTTCGCCGTACGCGCAGCACCTGCACCGACCATGACAAGCATGATGCAAGTCATTAGTCCCAGTTGCAGCGCAAGCCAGCCTTGCGAAATCTCTATTGCGGCGTAACCTCCGTAATAGGCATTAGTGTACAGTTCAAATTCAGCAAATGCCCCGATTGTATTCGCCGCCTCATTTAACGCGAGTATCCACCCTGCTGTGCCCCCAAGCACTATGGCCGGAACTGCAAAAAGTGCCGCCGGCGAGCACATCTGTCTCACAGCTGTCTTCGCAGGCAGCCCCAAGGCTCTTGCTATGGCGAAATCCTTGCGTCTTTGCCCCAGGTACAAAAATGATACCAGTGAGAGCAGCAAAACCAAAACCACAACAAATATGGCCGCATTGACAGTCGCCGAGAGCATAACTGGCTCGGCTGAAAGCCAGAAATTAGCCGCACCTGAGGGCATCAAATGCGCAATAATCCCCAGTTCCTCCAACTGCACCCTTACCTCCTGCAAAAATGCGCTCTCATTTCTAGTATCGGCAAGCTCAAAGCTATACCAGAGATCCCACAGGTACAAGTCATACCCCCGAAGCTCATCGGCAGGCATAAAACCCTCCGGCAGAAGCGAGTCGGGAATATAGACGTAATTGCTCAAAAGCGCAGGAATATAGCTCATTGACCAGTCCCCTGCCCAAGTTTCGCTCTGGAGTTTCCGGTAAGTTCCTACGATTTCAAGTTCAAGTTTTTCAACAATAAATTCATCCGGGTCTCCCAGGATGGCAAAATCCAGAAAACCGTCGCGGAATACGAAGTTTTCATGGCGGTGGGCCATCGCTGTCAGGTCCATTGCGCCAAAGAGCATTGCGGTGTTCAGATTTACAATTCTCTGATTACCCGGAACACTCACGGTTATAGTGTCCCCCACGCTAAGCCCACGCATTTGTGCAAGACGCTGATGAATTACCGCCACAGGCCTGCCCAGCAGATAGTCCTCATGGTCTATAAACCTGCCGCTCACCAGGTCAATACTCCCCATGCCCTCTCTTGTGAGGGGCATGGCTGTCATGTCAGCAGTTGTGCGCAGCCACAGGACACTTGCGTTGTAGTTACTTTGCCCGATGCCCGCAGCAATTTCTTCCATGCCCGGAGCAGTAAAGTCAATAGGCCCGCCGGGGGCATGTAGATACATCAGCCCATCTTCTGTGAGCGGGTGCATGTACAAGATGTGCGCAGCTCCATAAAATGACGGCGGAGTGGCGGTCATCCCCCTGCCATGTGTTGAAACCCAGTAAAAAGCGGCGCGGATGAAGTATCTCTCACCTTCAACCATGTTCTCGAGAGGGTTTTCTGTAGCATCAAGATCCATATACCACCGCACACGGGTTTCCCTTGTACGCGGATCTCCGCCATAAGCATGTTCCAGATAACCCGCTTCCACTTCATCGACAATAGCCCGCAGCTCCACAAAGTGGCCTGTAGCCGGGTGGTTGAACACCGTCATCCTGTCAAGCGTGAAGTAGAAATACGAAAAAACATCCCTCTGCGGAACCGGGATATGCGACACCTCAAGCCCTGTTAGGATATGACCTCCGTCACCTACCCTGCCGCCCGTGTTGGTATTGTGCATCCCGTGCAACACAGCCTCAGCGCCCCGCCTTCTGTCCTCAAAACCCACATAGCGGCTGGCTCCGACTATATCTGCCCCCTCTAGAATGTTGCCATAAGGGGCATCCCGGAGATTCAAAAAGCCAATGGAGCGGAAGTTTTCCGCAATGGAATCTATCCTATCCCTGACTATCACAAACTCAGTACTCCGCAGCACAAATGCAAAGGCCGCAGCCGCTATAATCAGGAAGAAAATAAAAGTCCTGACCTTCTGCCTTAGAACCGACTTCATGAACACATTGAGTTTTTCTGTTTTTCTATTCATCCAACCACCTCTTTAACGCACTAAACTGTAGCTATATTTTATCAAAATTTGCCTCATTTTTCAACGGCAATGTTTCAAATATAGTGACATAATATGCAACGCCAGCTGTGCATATCGCCTAAAAATTTACAATAACCGTGCCGGTGTTAGCCATACACAGGGGAAAGTTTCTCACATCGGCGCAAAATCTATGCAAGCATGTTGTTATTCCACACTAATTCATCATTTCACCCGCCCGTTTTCTACACTTAAATTCATATTGAAATTGCGCTGCATTCCGGTGTACACTATTAGGTAGTGTGACACAGCAATTGCAGCGCTTTTTGCAGTAAAAGGGGGAGTTGAGATGAGTACCGGCCTAAAAGAAATGCCGAGGGAGAAATTAAACCGCATGGGGGCGGCTGCACTATCCGATTTGGAGCTTTTGCAGGCGGTTATAGGCAGCGGGGGCAAGGGGAACGATTTTAGGCAGATTGCCAAAAACTTAAACAACGCCATACAGAAGGCAGGAGCTGAAAATATGACCATTGAGGATGTGCAGGCCGTCAAGGGCATCGGCCAGGCAAAGGCCACTGTCGTCTTTGCCGCCCTTGAGTATTGGCGCAGAAGATTTGTAAAGCAAACTGCCCCGCTTATTGATTCCCCTGAGAAGGTAGCGGAGCAGCTTAAATTCATTTGTAATAAGAAGCAGGAGTATTTCGTCATGCTTTCCCTAGACGGCGCCAGACGGCTCATAAATTGCCATACAATATCTATAGGCACATTGATGTCGTCCCTCGTACACCCCAGGGAGGTTTTTGCCCCGGCCATTGAGGATCATGCCGCTTCAATAATAATCGGCCACAACCACCCCAGCGGCTTGCTGGAGGCCAGTGAGCAGGATAAGGATGTAACTAAGCGCATCAGGCTAGCAGGCGAAATCCTGGGCATCAAGCTCGACGACCACATAATAGTGGCAGGGGACGAATTTATAAGCGCATACTAAGTTTTGCCCAGCGGTACTGCCGCCCGCACCCAAGGCTGTGCCCCGGCTTTCTAAACCAGAAAGCCCATAACCCTAAACAGGAATATGTACAGCGTCAGCGTAACCGCCGAGAGCACCATTGTAAGCATCAGGGCAGTTGCACCTATGTAGGAGTCGCCGCCCAGTTCCGCTTGCATTACGTACGCGCCTACAGCCATTGGAAGGGCATTTAATATCATTATAATTGTAAGGTCGCTGCCGCGAAAGCCAAATAGGTAAGCTATAATAACGGCAGCCACAGGCATTATAACTAGTTTGACAATCCCCGATATAAGCGCATATTTGAACTTAGCGTTATATTTGCCGAACGAGAGGTTGGCGCCGACGCAAATCATAGCTAAAGGCATCACTATCCCTGAGAGTGAGTTTACAGTATTTTGCGCAAACGTGGGGAGCCTAATGCCGGAGAGGTTGAATACTATCCCTACTAAAACACCGATTATTATGGGGTTTTTGATTATTGAGAGGATTATTCCCATAACCCCCGACTTCTTCGCCTTTGATTCATGCACAGCGAATAATACCGATGCCGTAGCATATGAAACCATCAAGAGGACTGCGACAGCCAAAATTCCCCTGGGTAAAATATTCTGGTCATAGGCATAGTAGAACATCAGCGCAAACAACGGCGGGGCCACCACTGACAGGCTGCTTCTATAAGCACTGTTTACAAATGATGATATTGAGTCTTTATCTTTGATGAGCTTACTTGCCAAAAGCCATACTATACCGAAAAATATAACTGTCCAAACCACGTTAAAGGTAAAAAACTCCACATCGAACGCAGTGGACAAGTCCGCCCTGTGGATGTGGTTAAACACTGTCATCGGTATGCCGAAGTTGAATATAACCCTGTTGCCCTGTGTGACAAAATGCTCATTAATCATACCCATGCGCTTGAGAAGTATGCCTAAAAGCGAAAGCAGTATAAATGGCATCGTAATGTTAATACTCAAGGTTATGTATTCTAACACGCAATATTCTCCTTTTCTTACACAAAAAAACATTTTGGCATCATTTGCAATCCGCGGTATTCTATCACAGGGGGGTACAAAATACAATACTGCGGAGCTTTAGAAATTTAGAACTTTTTATGACAAAAAACAGGGCACTTTCGACAAAGGAAAGTGCCCTGAAAATTTTGCTGCCTTTAAACGGCGTCATAATGATAGAAACTTCAAATTTCTCTGCTTTAGATCGTATTCGCTCTGCATGGAATCGGGCAGCAGAGGCTCACGCCGCTGTAGGGCATCATACTGATTTATCATCTGGCTTAGGGTTTCAAAGTCCACAGTGTTCCGGCGGCTGTGCTCTGAAGCCTCACGCCTCTGTGCGCCGCCCCTGACCTCATAGGCTTTGCGGGAAATGGGATTTGCAACATCTCTTCTCTTGCCGCTAAGTGGCGGCTCACTCCTCACTGCCCTTCTGCCGGAGCCTCCCCAAATCTTTATCACAGCTACACCACCTTCATAATTTATGAGCCGATTTGAAAAGCGTCAAACCTAAACTGCCTAACTTCTAAACTTTGAATGTAATTCTTGAATTGTCAGGATACGCCCTGTCGCCCAGGGCCTCGGGAGTTACCAGTTCCTCCATCCATGAACTGCCGTAACGGAGCTTCCATTTTTCAAGGGTCTGTGTGCCGGCACTCGTTAGGAAAAGTTTCCCATCCTCCCGCCTGACACTGGCGCCCGCTCCTCCGAAAAATCCACCTGCACCCCGGAGAGTCCTGCCAAACTGTGCCAGAATAGTTTCAAACCGCGCATTGGACACAGCTCCGCCCTCAATAGCGATGGCTGTAAGCACCGCCATACTCCTGGCATCCCCTAGCCGCACACTGCGGGTAATCAAACTCGGGAGCTGCCCCTGCTGCGCTTCCAACTGCGAAATGATGTCAGAAAGCGAGCGCTGAATCTGCCGCAAGCGTTCTAATTCGTTCATTATCGTTTCCTTTTGTTTACGTTTGTTTACTTTCGATAACATAACACAACGTCACTGAAAAGTCAACACAAAACTGCAAATGAATACTCGCCGCAAAAATATTCATAATCGTTTTATGTCAACCATAAGCAACTTGAGCGAAAACGTCATACTTGCACTCGCAGGGTTTGGTAACTTTTGGTAAATTTCCCCCAACCCATTATGACTGTACAATGACCGGCGTGTGGATAACCCTGTGGATAATGTTAATAACTTTTTGTACTAGCTCTTACTTACCTACTTTATGTAAACCCAACAGTCAATTTTATGCAGAGAATTTAGGCTCGAATTTTGTGAACAAACTGTAAAGTCTGTGCAATAATTTATACTTCGAATTAAAAATATTTTATAAATGAATAAAACAAATGTGAATATTCATCGCTGATATTCACACTGCATACCCTTATTACATTTTGTATAATTTTTCTATCTTGCGGCATTGCCCATTTTGTGATAAAATCCTTATTCAGGGCTAGTTTACAGCTACTTTCACGCCCTGTGCCGCCGGGATATTATTCGGAATTTTTTTCGGCGGAAAGCTGCATAATTCTACATTGCAGCCTACATATTTTACAAACATTTTCTACACTTTCCAAATTTCAGGGAATGTGCCACTTGCATCTGTTAGCAAACCTGCAAGTGAGGGTCAAAGCGGCCGCTTATAAGCCGGGCTGTTTTGTGCCAAAGTTTATCGAAAGGAATGATCATCAACATGGCAGGACACTCTAAATGGAAAAACATAATGCGTACAAAAGGCGCTCAAGATGCCAAGCGCGGCAAAATTTTCACCAAAATCGCGCGTGACCTAACCGTCTCCGTCAAGGAGGGCGGCGGCAGCGGCGACCCAGTAAACAACGCACGCCTGGCTACAGTAATAGCCAAGGCCAAAGCTGCTAATATGCCCAACGAAAATATCAAAAGGGCCATTGAAAAAGGCTTAGGCGCAGGCAGCGGCGATAATTACGAGAGCATCGTCTATGAGGGTTACGGCCCCTCAGGTGTTGCCGTTATTGTCGAGGCCATGACCGACAACCGCAAGAGGACGGCGGCTGACATGCGCCACGCCTTTGACAAATACGGCGGCAACATGGGCACGACAGGTTGTGTGTCCTGGTCTTTTGATAAAAAAGGAGTCCTCATCGTTGACAATGAGGACGGTTCGGTTGATGAGGACACTCTCATAGGCGACGCCTTGGAGGCGGGCGCTGACGATATAGAAACTGACGAGTCTGTCTTTGAAGTCTATACGGCCCCTGAAGCATTTAATGAAGTAAGCAGTGCCCTAGAGGCGGCCGGTTACAAGTTTTTGTCCGCCCAGATAGAGATGGTCCCGCAAAACTATGTTAAGCTCACAGACCCCGGCGATATCAAAAACATGGAAAAAATGCTTGACATAATGGAGGACAACGACGACATACAAAATGTCTGGCACAACAGCGAAAGCTAAATCTCGCTCCGCACCGGGCGGAAGACCATGACGAAATATCCTCACTTATAAACAACAGGAAAGCGAGACATAAAATCGTGAAATTGAGTCGTCGAGATAGAAACAAAATGGCTTTACTTGTGGGAATAGTAAATTTGCTTATTCCTGCACTTATAATTGGTATTATTCTCATAATGGGAACTATAGCAGCAAGGAATATTGCCGATGATACGGCAAACCGTATGTCACGCCAATACGCTATTGAATCGGCAGCGAATTTCCAAACTTTCTTAAATCCTCATATGCGCTTAATGCAGCAGATGGCGTACTCTGTCCCGATTGCCCGCTGGCTTGCAAGTGAGGACGACATAACCCAAAGAGCCTATGCTTTCAACTCCATGATGAGTTATGCCGCTAATATACATCATATCTACTTCATGTTTACGTTTTATGACACGCATAAAAGCTACGATTTTAGCCCCTCGCTTACTTTTAATGAGTTTGAATCATGGGGGCATTTGGTGGACGGCGGAACAGGGCGATGGTTTTACAACACCTTGGATGCGGAAGCTCCGTTTATTATCAATATTCAACGCACCCGCCCCGATGAATACGGAAACTTTGACCTATATATATGGTCAAACCACCGCATTTATTACCAAGGGCAAATCGCAGGAGTAGTTACGATTGGCTCACCTTTTGCAGATATTTTTAATGCTGCGTTCTATGGCTTTGACATTGACGGAAAGCGTGGTTATATCCTAGACCAATATGGTGCGGTCCGCATGGATAGTGCCGGGATTTTGGAAACAACCGTAGCGGGCGTCCCCTTTCCTCCCACAGTGCCGGAAGCTATAGATAACCCCAATTTGGCTTATGAAATTGCAAATCATTTGCAAAGATTGCAAGGCGGCCTATTTCCGCTTGGCATACTAAGCGGCGAAGCTGTACGTTTAGCTGCCGGGGATTATTATTATGCCAGCATTTCACCCATTATAGGCACAAATTGGTCTGTTATGGTTCTTTCGGGCAGTGTCGGCGGTTTTGATGTTCGGTTTATGCCTGTCATCATCGTCGCGTTTGTTTTGCTGGTTGTATTTTTAATAGCGGCAAGCCTTGCTTCGCAGCGTATGATTCTAAATCCGTTAAGAAAATTAGCGCAGAGTACAAATGAAATCGACGAAGATTTTAATACAGCTATATATGGGGTTGAAAGAGCAGATATAATTGGAACATTGGCTACAACCATACGCAGTATGCTGGATAAAGTAAAAATAAGCAAGAACGCAATGGAGCAAGCGCAGGACGAGTTAAGATACCGCGAAAAGCTGCTTAGCGCGACAAATCAAGCAGCGGAGGTTCTACTGGCTGCTAAAGAAGAAGATACCATGTCCGCACTCATGTATGGAATGGAGATTGTTGGCAGGTGCGTAAATGCCGACCGTGTACAGATTTGGCGCAATGAAATAGTTGATGGAGAGCTACATTTTGTTATGCGGTATGAATGGTTAAGCGAAATCGGAGAGCAGAAGGTAGAAGTGCCCACCGGATTAAAATTTCCATACAAAAAAGTTGACGGCTGGCTAGAAATGTTTTTGCGCGGGGAGGGCATAAATTCTCCTATTTCAAAATTGCCGCCGAGAGATGCAGCATTTTTGGGTTACTATGAAATGGTATCTATTGTATGTTTGCCGTTATTTATGGATGGTGAATTTATCGGGTTTTTCTCTGTAGACGATTGCCAATTTGAAAAAGTCTACACAGACGACGAAATAAATATGTTTGCTTCTGCCGGTTTAATGTTTACAAACGTATTCAACCGAAGCAAGCAAAAAGAGCTGGCTTATACCGATTCGCTGACAGGCGTATATAATAGGCGGTATTTTTTGGAAACAGCAGAAATAACTCTGCGCAGGTGTATTGAGGAAAGCAGTAATTTTTCCTTAATCATGATGGATATAGACCATTTCAAGAGCATAAATGACCGCTTTGGCCATGCCATTGGCGATGAGGTCTTGAAAATTTTTACAGCGCGCATCCGCCATGTCTTAAAGAAAGACACGCTCTTTGCCCGGTATGGCGGAGAAGAATTTGCGGTAGAGTTAGAGGGCGTCAGTCAAGAAAACGCCGTAAAAACCGCACTGAGATTGAGTCAGGTAATTCAAGACACTCCTTTCCAAATTGATGGCCTTGAATTAAATGTTACCGCGTCTTTTGGTGTTGCTTCCAAAACTTCTGTATGCACACTACTTGAAAAAATCATCAACAACTCCGACAAAGCTCTTTACCAGGCAAAGTCGGCGGGACGAAACACTGTTATTGGATATACGGAAGAGCCTGAGGCAAATTAAGGCAGCCTCACTCAGAGCAAGGCTGCCCTACACCCGAAGCCCTCAAGCTGAGTCTATAGCCTGTTGCGCTTGAATATATAGCTGCGGAACAAAAGAATCATCATAGCCGCAAATAGTACGACCAAAATTATCAGCACAAACCATGTGATTTGCTGAGAGCGCGGCGCTATTCCCATTAGAAGCAGCATGGGGAAGCCAAAGACAATCGCCCATAGCTGCTGGTAAACCAAGTTCTTCGCAGCAGGAGTTTCAAACCTCGGGTCTACCTCCCGCAGAAGGATTATGCCGGTGCTCACAGTTCCTGTCAGCATGCCGTAAAGCGAGAGAAATGACTCATCTTTATATTCAGGAAATATTTTCCTGGATATAATTTTTATGTGGTAGTAGGTTGCAAGTGCGCCGACAACGCACAGGAGCACAAGGGGAATCCAGAATGAACGCTCTCTAAATGCAGATAGGTCAATGGCTGCAATTGAGGCGACAACCATCAGGTCAAACAAGAATCCCGCCAGGCGGTTTAGCATGAAGTTGTTGCGGTACTCCCTTTTCACCAAGCCCTTGCTTCGGCAAAAACTCAAAATGGCCTTTAGCAAGATGGCGCAGAGCGTGCCTATGAGGAAGTTAAAGCCCCAGATTATCGGCACAACTGTATCTGCCGCCATGCCGCCTATATAGTTAAGCCCTGCTGTGGCAAAGTACATGAGGGCAAATGCTCCGATATACGTGAGGAAAATCAGCCCAATCTGGACAGTTAGCTTATCAAGGGACTCAGTGAGGGCTATCTCATCCTTTCGGGTAATCTGCTCAACTGTAATCTCTTCGCCCTGCCCGGAACCTTCCTGAAGGCCCTTTATGCGCCCCTTGGCTTTCATAATATTTAGATATATAACCCCGCCGATGCCTGACGCCACAAATCCCATTGCTGCAATTCCGAGACCGAAGCTGATACCTCCGTAAAACGGCGGGTAGGCTGTAGCATTTTGGTAAATATTGCCCCAGTTATATGCCTGGCCGGGCCCCTGCCCGAAGCCCATGGGTAAAAGCATCCCGCCAGCCGCCCAGTTGCCTATTATGTAAGAGAGCGTGAGAGTAATAGTCAGTCCCACAACGCCGTGGAGCAGGTATGTGGAAACGACGGTGATGCCTGTGTTAAATACATCCCTGTTGGCTTTTTTGCTTTTCTTGCGCCCCTCAGCCTTGAGAGCCAGTGCTACAAATCCCAGCCCCAGGCCGTGGTATGTTAAAATTTCCAGGGTGAACACCTGAAACACCTGTATTCCAAAGTTTTGCAGCAGTGCGCTCATTGCGAGCACTAAAAAACCCCCGATCACAGAACTGGGGATAAGTGACTGCCGCAGTGGCTTTATGAGCCGCCTAAGCATGTTTGCAAACATCATGCCGGCGAGCAATATTCCAAATTCAACTATAAAGCTCCATACTTCAAAATCCCAAAATTGCATTCCTGTTGTCATTGCGGTGACCTCATCGACTTCCTAAATTTATTTTTCCCTACCTGCCGGTAAGCACTTTGAATATATCCCTATACTTCAAAGCACTTCTAGGTGATCTGCTGCGAATTTCGTACATAGCGCCTTCTTTTGTCGCAAATAGCAAGGTCATCTGCCCTACTACAGCGAATTTTGTTATACGGTCAAGGGCAAACTCGTGACCGCAGCATTTGAAAGAGCTGCGGTTGATTTGTATAGTGCCCTCACCTGCGGGGACTTTGTAGGCTCCGGCGTGAACTTCATACATGCTTTGCCCGACATCCATGCAGATTGGCCCATCGGGTATGCTTTTTATAACTTCACCCAGAGTCTCCTCCTGCCACTTGCCCCAGTCCGTAGTTTTGGTAAATGGCAGCTTCGGCCCTTCTAAGTAACCAGCCTGTGTATACCTGCCGCTGAGCCCGCAACGGCAGGCAAAACCGTCGCCTTTAGACTTGATGTACCCTATACCTTTGCAGCTCGGGCATAGGTATAGGGACACTTCAATGTTCTCAGCCAGATTTTCACCCTTGTATTTTACAAGGTTTTCTTTCTGGCTCTCATAGGCGTCCACATAGATGTCAGTATTTATTTTTCCAATTAGCTCATCTTCTGACATAGCCGCAACTTCATCTGCCAAATACTTGTTTACAATGGCTCCTGACATTTTGCCCTTGCGCATTTTGGTAGACCAGCGCGGAGAGGTGAAGTACCCTCCCTCAAGTTTAAATGTTATAACATCCACACGGCACTGCTTAGCGAGCTTCACAACTGAGCTTGCCGAATGCACAGTGGTGCCCGAAAACGACCTGTCACCCTCTGGAAAAAGGCACACGTTCGCTCCGGCACTCAGCCTGTGCATCACTTCTTTTATAGCATTTATATCCGTTTTCGTTTTGTTAAAGGGGATTGGACTATAGACCGTCCTTAGAACCTTTGAACCAAAACCTGCGCGAAAGGCGTGTTCGCTTGCAAGAAAGTACATATGCTTTCTAAAAGCCAGCGTCACAAGAAGGGGGTCAAAATTTGTGGTGTGATTTGATAATACTAGCGTGGGTCTGTCAATATCGTTTGAAATGTGGCATTTATATTTCATTTTATTTTTCAGAAAAGGGCCTGCCACTATTTTTGTAAGTTTAATCATAAACCGATGAAACATGTAGTTTTTCATCTATCTCTTCCTTATTTTATTCCTCTACATTCAAGGTAATACCTCTTGTCTTTTGCATGGCCGACAGAGAAGCTCTTTTTGGGAAACACGCCCCGCGCGGCTACTGTTTCAAAGAATTCTGATTTTACCATAGCTGGAAGGACGAGTCCAACATTATTTTTGCAATCAGCCAGCTTCATCACGGAATCCTCTCCGTGGATATAGTCAATCCGGGCATTTTCGCTCTTTGCATAATCATCGAGAAAGTCCTGCATAGCGGAGAGCATATCACCTATGCACTGCGCCCCGATACCTATTTCGCCCTTTTTCCCCTCGCTTACCCAGCGTATAATATAATCGGTTCCAGGCTGCATGGCCTTTGTAAAATCATCTACAAATTTCGCGGGGTCCACGTCGAACAAAACCCGGTGAATCGCCTCAAAGTCGATAGCTCCGTCATAGACATTATTTAGCTCCACGAGAGCCTTCGATGCGGGGTGATTTGCAGCCTCGTCCTCACTAAGGGTCTTTTTAAGTTCCTCCCAGTACACCTTGGCCGCCGCTAGGGAATGGTTGCCATCGCCCATTACCATGAGCATGCCGCTTTCATCATTTAGGGCGTTTATGGAGGCCATCACAGCCTCCGCGTCCCCGCCGGCTACTCGCATTGCTTTTATATGCCCGCCGCCTTCCATGAGGTTAAAGTCATAGACCGGCTGGAGGCTATCCGCCTTTTGCGCAAGCTGCCCCAGGACTGTATTTCCCGGATCATCAATGAAGGTCATTATGTGCGGAAGTTCAAGCCTTGCTGTGCGCCTTATGCTAATGCGCGGGGGCAGCCTGTCTAAGACCGTGCCCTCGCTGGCTCTTACAGCCGATGCCGTGCCTGTAAAATCATAGCAGTCAAGGTCAATCGCACCCACTAGCCCTTGGCGTACGCGCCCGTCAGGCTGAGTGCGCTCAAGGTAAATAAAGCTGTCAGAAACTTCGTAAAACAGGCCGCTGTCTAGGTACTCTCCCATTGTGGCGCTGATTTTTTTAGTTTCCTCAGCTTCGTCAAGCTCTTCAAGAAATGCCTCGGGGATTATCATTTTCAAAGTGGAAGGCTCTTCTCCCACAATGTCACCCACCCGCTCCCAGTAATCACGTTCAGACGAAAACTGGTCACAGGCCACGACGCTCCATTTTTCCATAGAAATGCCTTGGGGAAGTAAAATATTTGCTGGTGTAAAGATGTTCTTTTTCATAATGACTCTCCGTGAAATAGTTATATTATAGTAGTAGTGCAGCTGCACTTTGGGCTCATGCCAAGTAGTGTGGGCACAGGTTCAAAGCGCCCGTCTTTTGGCGGATTTTTCGCCATTTTGCGTTAAACGTTAAATTTCTTCAAATACCCTGCGCAGCTCCTTGATGTACTCAGGGGAGGTTCCGCAGCAGCCTCCGATTAGTTTTGCTCCGATTGCAGCGTAAGGCTTCATCTGCGCCGCAAAATCGGCAGGCCCAGTGTCATAGCCCCCTGTAACGCTATCGGGAAGCCCTGCGTTGGGCTTAATTATGAGCGGGAGCTTCGTTGCGGCCGCTATCCGGGAAGCCGTCTGGAGCATCTCTGAGGGCTCTAAGGAACAGTTTATACCAATTGCCGCCGCACCGCAAGCCTCCGCCGTCTCCGCAAAAAACTCAGGCGTACAGCCCATGAATGTGCGCCCTGACTTATCAAAGGTCATAGTGGCCAGAACCGGCAGCTTGGTGTTCTCCGCCACTGCCAGAATTGCCGCCTTCATCTCGCCTATATCGCTCATGGTTTCAATCGCGGCAAAGTCGGCTCCCGCCTTCTCCCCTGCCACGGCTTGCTGGCGGAAAAGCTCATAAGCTCTCTCGGCTTCAAGTTCCCCCATGGGCTCTAAAAGCTGGCCTGTCGGCCCGATATCTAAGGCCACCTTGGCCCGGCCTGCACAGGCGCGCTTAGCGATTTCAACACCTGCCGTAATTACCTCCTCGGGAGTGTACCCGCTCCCCTCTAGCGCATCGGCGTTACATCCGAATGTATTAGAGCAGACGATGTCACTTCCCGCCTCCACATATAGCCTGTGCACCTGCTCTACAGCCTCGGGTGCGGTTATATTCATAAGGTCAGGCCGCTCCCCTGGTTTTGCTCCTAGTTTTTGCAGCATTGTGCCATTGGCTCCATCGTAAAAAACGAATTTAGTATTTTCAAATAGCATTTTATTACTCCCAGTTTGTGATAATCATTTCTAATTGAAATATCTCATACATTGTGATATTATTCAAGTACTTAATAGATTGGGGGACAAGCAGATGGAAAAGATTCTACTGACCATCAGCCGCGAGTACGGCAGCGGAGGGAGGAAAATCGGCATGGCGCTTGCCGCCGAGCTTGGCATTCCATATTACAACGATGAAATCCGTACCCTCACTGCGCAAAAGAGCGGTCTCTCCGAAGACTTCATTGCTAAAAGCGCAGAAAACCTGCCCAACACGTTTTTGCACAACTTAAACTATTCAGCATATTCCAGTTACGACTCTATATCTTTTTACGATATCCCTGTCACAGACAAGCTCTTTTTGGCCCAGTCTGAGGTCATCAAAGAACTTGCGGCCGGGGGCAGTTGCATTATAGTCGGACGGTGCGCTGACTTCGTTTTGAGGGATGAGCCGGGCCTTGTCAAGGTCTTTATCTGGGGTGAAACAGAGGACAGGGTGCGCTATGCCGTCGAGAACTACGAGCTTTCGCCTGAAAAGGCCGCCGACAGGCTAAAGAAGATTGACAAGAGCAGGACAAATTATTACAAATACTACACCAACCGCCAGTGGGAGAACATAAACAATTTTGACTTGGTCATAAATTCATCTTTCACCGGCATTGATGGCGCAGTCGCCATCATAAAGACCATGCTCGAAACTAAGGGGGTTTAAGCATACGCGATGTATAAAAATAAGTTAAAAAGACTTCTAAAAACTACAGCCGCCATAGCGCTTGCAGCCATCCTGACCTTGAGCGCTTCGGCGGCTCCGTCAGGTTTAGGCAACTTCGCCTATTCCGAGACTTTTTCCGATGGGCAGTTTAGCGATGTAAGGCCCGGCGACTGGTTCACCCCATATGTAAGGGATGCTGTAAACTACGGCTTCTTCCGTGGCAGGAGCGAGATTGCATTTGAGCCTTTAGGCCCTCTCACTCTTGGAGAAACTGTCGCCCTTGCTTCAAGGCTCAGGAGCATCTACCACACAGGTGCGGCTGATTTTGAGCAGTCTGCTCCATTTTATGCCGTCTATGCCGAATATGCCCTTCGGCATGGGATTATAGACGCCCATTTAAGCTACGGCACGGAGGCGAGCCGCTTTGAATTTGCATCCATAATTTACAGAGCCCTGCCCTATAGCGCCTTTGCTCAAATTAACGATATCCCAGACTTTGGCATAAGCGATGTCGCCTCCGACACCCCTGCCGGCGCAGCCGTCTACACCTTATACCGCGCAGGCATACTCACAGGCTCCGACCGCTTCGGCACCTTCTTCGGCAGCTCTAACATAACCCGGGCCGAGGCCGCAGCTATTATGGTGCGCCTGGCCAGCCCATCATCAAGGCTAGGCATGAGCCTTCCATCCCGCATCCCCACTCAGGAGCTCTTTATCCGAAACACGGATGCTGTCTTTATGATTGAAACATTCGATGAAAGGGATATCTCCATAAGGACAGGCAGCGGGTTTTTCATAAACAATAGCGGCTTGGCTGTGACCGCCCTGCACGTTTTCGGCGCAGCAAAGAGTGCCACTATAACCACATTTGACGGCGAGGTGTTCGACATCGCGGGCATACGCGCTGTAAATGAGGAGTTTAACTTAGCTATCATTGAGATTGACTCAGACAAAACTGACTGGAGCTACCTCATCCTTGCCGACTCAGATGCCATTACGGTTGGGAGCACAGTCTTTGCCATAGGCAGCCCAAGGGAACTCATCAATTCAATTACAGAGGGCATAGTGGCCCATACCGGCCGTGAACTTGACACTGAAACAATGATACAGTTCACTGCCCCTATCTCATTCGGCAGCGGCGGCGGCCCGGTTCTAAACACACTCGGACAGGTCATCGGGGTTGCCTCAAGCTCTTTCACCTATGGCCAGAACCTAAACTTGGCCATCCCCGTAAATCTCATTAAAGAACTGACATTAGGGCCTCTGGTGAGCTTTGAAGAGTATCAGCACTCACTAATTTACGATTGGTAAAGGCCTTTGCAAAACATGCGGGTGCGCAGGCCGCAGCGCATATTGCGCGGCTGCGCCGTTGCAGTTGCAAACTGCAACATGCCCACCGCACCCGCAAGTTTTGCACATCTTGCCTCTGTGGCTCTCACGGCTGCCTGCGCAGGCAGCCTTCGCTTCTTACAGGGCCTGTAGGTATTCGTGCTTAGGCTTCACGCCGACAAAGCGGCTGACCTCTACCCCGTTGTCAAATACGATTACGGTAGGAATACTCATAACCCTAAAGCGCGCCGCAAGCGCGCTTTCTTCTTCGATATCGACCTTGCAGACCACGGCGCGCTCTCCTACTTCCTCTGCAATCTCTTCAATAACAGGCCCAAGCATCCTGCACGGCCCGCACCACTGCGCCCAAAAATCTACGAGCACTTTCCCATTGCCAACTGTTTCTTCAAAATTTTCTGCTGTTAGATTTAGTAGACTCATAATAGTAACCTCACTATGTAAAAATATTTGCATCCCCATTCTAACACAAAGTAATTGTAAATGACACTGATTTTATGTATAATTATTAAAAACGTAACAGTCCAGTTACCGGGCAATTAAATTGTGGGTATAGCTTTTGATTTCTCAGGGAATTCCGGCACTTACCAGAGCAATCAAAGGCTACAACCCCAGTTAGGCGGCTGGTTTAGCAAGATAGGTAACCAGTAACACAGCCCAGCCTAGTGAGCTGTTTCAAATCGAAAAGAAAATGGAGCATATCGGAATGGAAGAATTATCTAGAAATTTTATAACCACATTTATTGAAGAAGACCTTGCGCCGGGCGGGCGTTTTGAGGGCAGGACCATCCATACGCGCTTCCCCCCTGAACCCAACGGCTACCTGCATATCGGCCATTGCAAGGCTCTTATAATTGACTTCGGCATAGCCGAGCGTTTTGGCGGGCTGTGCAACTTGAGGATGGACGACACTAACCCAGAAAAAGAGGACGAGGAATATGTCGATGCCATTATGGAGGACATAAAGTGGCTCGGCTTTGATTGGGGCGACAGATTCTTTTATGGCAGCGATTATTTTGAAGAAACTTATAACCTCACAACAGGCCTTATAAAAAAAGGCCTGGCGTATGTCTGTGAGCTTTCTCCCGAGGAGTTTAAGCAAAGACGCGGCGACTTCGGCACCCCTGCCACTTCACCTCACAGGGACAGGCCCATTGAGGAGAATCTCGACCTGTTCTCACGCATGAGAAATGGCGAATTTCCTGAAGGCGCCATGACCCTTAGGGCAAAAATCGACCTCTCCAGCGGCAACTTTAACATGCGCGACCCTGTGCTCTACCGCATCCGCTACACCCACCACCACCGCCAAGGCGACAAATGGTGCATATACCCTATGTATGACCTGGCTCACCCCATCCAAGATGCCCTTGAGCACATAACTCACTCCATGTGCTCACTGGAATATGAAGATCACAGGCCGCTTTACGACTGGTTTGTAGAAAACTGCGATGTCCCCTCAAAGCCCCGCCAAATCGAATTTGCACGGCTTAATATTAACTATACAGTCATGTCCAAGCGCAAGCTCCGCAGGCTGGTTGAAGAAAATTATGTAAACGGCTGGGACGATCCTAGAATGCCAACACTCTGCGGCCTGCGCCGCCGTGGCTACACCCCTGCTTCCATCCGCAATTTCTGTGAACGTGTAGGGGTTGCTAAGGCTGACAGCACTGTTGATTTCGCATTTCTGGAGCACTGCCTCCGGGAGGATCTCAACTTAAACGCCCACCGCGCCATGGCAGTCCTGCGCCCCGTTAAGCTCGTAATAACCAACTATCCTGAAGATAAAACCGAAACCTTCACAATTGAAAACAACCCCGAGGATGAGAGCGCAGGCACCCGGGAGATTTCTTTCTCCAGAGAGCTGTGGGTGGAGTCCGATGACTTTATGGTTGAGCCGCCCAAAAAATACAACCGCCTCTTCGTGGGCAATGAAGTCAGGCTCAAGTCCGCCTACATAGTAAAATGTACCAGCTATGAAACAGACTCCGAGGGCAATGTAACCCTCATAACCGCCGAGTACGACCCTCAGACCCGCGGCGGCACCACCCCCGACGGACGCAAGGTGCGCGGCACAATCCATTGGGTGGACGACCGCACGGCTGTAAGCGCAGAGGTGCGCATGTACGACAACCTATTCACAGACCCAAGTCCCGATTCAGGTGAGCTGGATTTCATTGAATACCTAAATCCTGACTCCCTTGAAGTTCTGCAAGGCTGCAAGCTGGAGAAATCCCTAAAAAACGCTTCGGCCCCTGCGACATATCAGTTTTTAAGGCTGGGTTACTTCACGGCAGACATAGGCAGCACCGCCGGGGGTATTGTATTTAACCGCACAGTGGCTCTAAAGGAGAGCTTTAAGAAACCAGATGGCAAATAATAACTTTAACATTAACAAGACCTTGGCTCTGATGGCGATACTCAATGTTTTGCTCGCTATGTTAGTTGTGTTTATAACTATCTATGTTTTCGCATTTAATGTGCAGTACACTTCCCTGCCTGAGCTCTACTTGCTCCCGGTTATCTCGCTTCTGGCGCTCAGCGGTGCGGCTGTAACCCTAACTCTTCTTCGGCCGATGGTTGCCGCCCACACCAGCAGGCTCAGCCAGGCCGAGGCTTCCCTTGATGATCTTAACAAACTCAACAACACCATGCGTTCTCAGCGCCACGACTTCATGAATCATCTCCAAGTCGTGCATAGCCTGATTGAGCTGGGGGAACATAACGAGGCCAATGCCTATATCGACAAGGTCTACGACCAAATAGAGAAGGTCAGCAGTTCCCTCAAGACTTCTATCCCTGCCGTAAATGCCATTTTGGAGGCCAAGCGCCAGGCTGCCGAGAGGATGGGCATAAGTGTCCTGGTGGAGATAAACACTTCTCTCTCGGGCGTGCCAATCCCTGACTGGGAGCTGTGCAAGCTGTTTGGCAATATTATAGACAATTCCTTAAATGCTCTTTCGGAGAAGGCCTCAGAGGATTTCCGTTCTTTGACCATTGAGATTTTTGAGGACATTCATAGTTTTAAGTTCAAATTTTCCAATAATGGGCCTGTGATTGCACAGGAGAACTGGGACAAAATTTTCGATACAGGCTTTACCACAAGGGTGCGCGGCGGCGAAGGTGGCATGGGGCTCGCTATTTGCAAGAATATTATAAGCAAGTACAATGGGAAGCTCTGGGTTATTTCCGATGAGGTTGAAACTGTGTTTGAGGGGTTTGTGCCACGGTGACGTTGCGTGCCAACGGTAGGGGCTTGCGTCACAAGGAACGCTCCGTACCCACGGGTAGCTGCGCCTGCAAATCCGGCGTGACCTCGTCAGGCACGTCCACCTTGGCGGAAATTTGTAACACCTTTCAAAACTTGTGTGTTTGGACTACGGTCACACCGGATCCGCAGTCACAGCCACCCGTGGGCACTCCGCTGTATTTGTGGATGTTTCAACTCTTTTAAGCGGCCACTCCACTGCATCTGTGGTTGCTTTAGCTTTCTTTAGCGACATTTCGGCTTTCAAAATGTATGATTCGGCGTTTTGGTGTTGTAATAGCGAAGTATCTCATTTATTATTAGCATACACTATAAAGGAGGTGTACGATATGGAATTTATGCAGCTATTAGCCAATTTTTCGGTGATTTCCATTATTCTCTTCGTCGTAGGCATAGGGCTTTTGATTGCGGAGATGTATCAGCCGGGCTTTGGGATTTTCGGGATTTTCGGCCTCATAAGTTTGATCGCCTGTATTTTCGTGACGGCTCAGACCATTATGCAGGGGCTTATGCTTACCGGGATTTTCTTTGTGATAATTCTGATTCTTCTGACGATTTTCATTTTGTTTGTTTCAAAGAAGCTTCCTAAAAGGCTTGTTTTACACGAGGAAGAAACTGTTGAGCAGGGCTTTTCCGGCACTGAGGATATGAAATATCTCATGGGTAAGCAGGGCATCGTGGAAACTCTTTGCCGCCCGGCGGGCAGCGTTGATTTTAATGGTGTCAAGTTGGATGTTGTCAGCAACGGGGAGTATATTGAAAAAGGTACTTTAGTTGAGGTCATAGAAATTGAGGGCAACAGGATTGTTGTCAAACCAAAAATAATTAAGGAGGATTTTTAGAAAATGGATTGGATGATTATTGTAATTGCTATTTTGGTGATAGCGTTTCTCTGGCTGTTCTTCACATTTGTGCCGATTCCGCTCTGGATTAGCGCGGTTGCGGCAAATGTAAAGATTGGCATTGGGACACTGGTGGGTATGCGCCTTAGGAGAGTTCCGCCGGGAATGATCGTAAATGCGCAAATAAAGGCTGTCAAAGCAGGCCTTAGCATTCACACTAACAAGTTAGAGGCTCATTTCCTAGCCGGCGGTAATGTAGATAGGGTTATAAACGCCCTTATCGCTGCTCAAAGAGCCAATATACCGCTTGAGTTTGAGAGGGCGGCGGCTATCGACCTCGCAGGCCGCGATGTGCTCGAAGCTGTGCAGATGAGTGTTAACCCCAAAGTAATTGAAACCCCTCCAATTTCGGCAATAGCCAAAAACGGCATTGAGATGATTGCCAAGGCGAAGGTAACAGTCCGCGCAAACATCGACAGGCTCATAGGCGGTGCCGGTGAAATGACTGTAATCGCCCGTGTCGGCGAGGGTGTTGTCACCACAATCGGCGGTTCTGAATCCCATGAGGAAGTTCTTGAAAATCCAGATAAAATTTCTAAAATAGTCCTGGGCAAAGGTCTTGAAGCGGGAACTGCTTTTGAAATTCTTTCAATAGATATCGCCGATATTGATGTGGGCAGAAACATAGGCGCACAGCTCCAGACAGACCAAGCGGAAGCTGACAAACGCATCGCCCAGGCCAAAGCTGAAGAGCGCCGCGCAATGGCGGTGGCCATGGAGCAGGAAATGCGCGCACAAGTTCAGGAAATGCGTGCCAAGGTTGTTGAAGCGGAAGCAGAAGTTCCCAAAGCAATGGCTACAGCACTGCGCGAAGGCAAGCTCGGCGTCATGGATTACTACAACATGATGAATGTGGTTTCCGACACACAGATGAGAAACTCCATCGCCGGTAACGATGAGCAGGCGATAAGCGACACAACAGAAGGCAACTAATTAAGTTTGCACAGGGGCGGGCTTCGTCCGCCCCTGTAGCTACCTATCACAGACACAGAAAGGAGCGAACGGCATTGAGTAAAAACAGGCAAGGAGCGTTTGCTCAGGTGCAGGCTGCCATAAATCAGGCAAAGGAAGAGCTTGCACAGTTGCAGGCTGAGTTTACACAGCCTGCGCAGCAGACAGGCCAGTTGCGCAACCCGCCTCCGCCGCAGGGGCAGCAGAGGCAAGGCAAGCCGCAGCAGCCCTCACAGCCCCGGCGGCCACAGGGGCAAATGCCGCCACTTCAGGTAAATCCGGCTCATCAGGCTTCCGCGCCCCAGCAGAGCCGGGGCGCACAGCGCCCACAGGGAGCCTCCGCCCCACAGCAGAGCGCTCATGCCCCCAATTCCTCCCGGGCCGTCAGGCGGCCGCCTGCGCAGCAGCAGAGGGCATCTAGCGCGGCACCAAAGCGGGCACGCAATACCGCAGCCCATCCTGTAAGGGAACTGGTTTCCGGCCTGGATGCGGCTTCCGCACGCAATGCTATTATTTTGTCCGAGATAATCAGCCCTCCGCTGGCGAAAAGGCGGCGCGGCAGATGACTATGAAAATCCTTATTGCCGATGACGATTCAGGCATGCGCCTGGTACTGCGCAAAATAATCGAGAGTATGGATGGCATGGAGTGCATAGGTGAAGCGGCGGACGGCGCAGAAGCTGTCCGCCTCTGCATTGAGCTAAGGCCTGATGTGGTGTTTCTCGATGTGGATATGCCCATTATGAAGGGCACCGAAGCTGCAAAGGAGATTGGGGATGCCCTGCCCGACATCAAAAAGGTTTTCTGCACAGCACATCCGGGCTATATGTCGCACGCTTTTGAAGTCTACGCTGCGGACTATCTTCTAAAGCCTTTTAAGACCGACCGCGTGCGCCAGACCCTGAGCAGGCTCCGGAAAGAAAAGGCCAAAGCGAAATCCGCCCCGCCCAAGACGCTGATGCTCAAGAGCCGGGACGGGATGACCTTTGTTCCAGTAAAAGATATTCTTATGGTCTACAGGGAGAACAAGGTGACATATATCGAAACCACACAGGAGTCCTATACGACCTCAGAGAGCCTTACTTCGTTTGAGTCCAAACTTGCCGGCGGCGACTTTTTCCGCTGCCACAGGGCATATATCATCTCTGTGCCCTCAGTGTCCAACATCCACCCCTACGGCAGATGGACCTACACCGTGTCCCTGCGCGGCACAGAAAACACCGCCCTTATAACCCATGAAAAACTGGAAGAACTCCAAGAACTTCTGCGGGAGTAAGCCAACAAAGCGCCGGACCTAGCCCGGCGCTTTACTATATGCTTCTTTTCATATTCAGCTTACTGCTACTTCAGCTCGCTTAGCGCTTTTGCAAGCTGGTCGGGGCAGGAGGTTTTTCTCAGGCCGCAGGTGATTCCGTCCATGCGTTTCATGACATCTTCGGTTTTCATCCCTTTTACCAGCTGAGAAATACCCTTGAGGTTGCCGTCGCAGCCGGCGGTGAATTTTACTTCTTTGATTATGCCGTCTTCTACTTCAATATCAATCTTACGTGAGCAGGTGCCTCTTGTCCTATAAGTTATCTTCAAATTCCGCTTCTCCTATGCCGGCGATGGTGCCGGCTGTAGTATCATGGTGGGCAGGTACTTATCCGCAAATTTCATAATAGTTTCCCTGATAAGAGCTTGCCCCCTGTCGTTGGGGTGAATGCCGTCGGTACATATTAGTTCCCCATAGTCGCCGTAGTCTAAAAATGCAGAGCGTATGTCTATTATGCGGCAGTTGTTGTCCATAGCCAACTGAGATAGTTCCAAAGAGTATCTCTCATGGTGCGTGTAAATGCGGTGTGAGTCGCCTAAAAACCGCAAAATGTTCTCACGGCTTAGCCCGTTTCTGCAAATCCAGTTCAAATACCGCTCATGATGAAGTGGCGGCAGGGTTGTAAGCAGCGGGACAATGCCGTGGGAAATCAGAGTGTCTATGATCTCTTGGATATGCACTGAGAAATCTTTTAAGGGAACTTTGGGCTGATGTAAAAACTCCGGCTGAGCCGAAATCTCCGCCCAAGGCATATCGCAGTCATTTCCGCCATATTCCAAAATAACAATGTCGCTGTGCTTGCCCTTGTCTAAGTGTAAAAGCATGCGCTGTTTGCCCTTTGTCACAGTGCACCCAAACTTAGAAAAGTTCTCCACAGTCGCCTTTAGGGCGTCTGAGCACATGGACACGGCGTTCTCTTTTAAGATTTTGTATTTACCCGCGAGCTCGTCAAGAACAACGCCTTGAAATACCGAATCCCCCCAGACGCCAATTTTTAGCTGTGTCTTGCCGGGCAGTGCTGCCCTAAGTGCCTGCAATCCGTTTTTTATTTCCACTATCCAAACCTCCCCGTTATATAGTCGTCGGTCCTCTTATCTTTCGGTTGCGAAAATACAGCCTCAGCGTCGCCCTCTTCTATGAGCTGCCCGCCTAGCATAAATGCCACTTTGTCTGAAACGCGCCCGGCTTGCTGGGTATTGTGCGGGGCTAGGATTATTGTAAAGCGTTCCTTTAACGCTGTAAGTGAGTCTTCAATTTTGGCTGTTGAAATCGGGTCAAGGCCTGAGCAGGGCCGGTCTAGCAAAATAACTTCGGGGTCGAGAGCCAGCACCCTAGCAATGCAAAGGCGCTGCTGCTGGCCGCCTGAGAGAGCCAGGGCGGATGTCTTGAGCCTGTTGCATACATCATCCCATAGTGCCGCTTCCTTGAGGGTTCTCTCAACCAGGTCTGCAAGCACTGATTTATTTTTTTCGCCTTTTAGCCTCGGGCCGTAGGCGATATTGTCAAAAATAGACATGGGCAGCGGTGTCGGCACATCAAAAACCATGCCGATTCTGCGGCGCAGCTCTGTTACATTTACATCTTCATCCCAAATATTCTTACCATCAACTAGCACCTCACCCTCCATTTTAGCTATCGGGGTGAGCTCTGTAAGCCGGTTAAGGGAGCGCAGCACGGTTGTGATGCCGCTGCCTGCCGGTCCGAAAATAGAGAGAACCTCATTTGCCCTAACATTGAGGTTTAGGTCAAAAACCACCTGTTTGTCCTCGTAGAAGAAGTTCATGTTATTTATTTGAATTTTGATTTGGTCTGACATAATTGTGACTATTCCTTTCGAAAGCCTTCTTATCTCCTCGCCATAAACCTGTTAACCACAGCGTTTGCCACAACATTTATAAGGAAAATCAAAATGATGAGAAGTGCCGCCGTGCCATAGGCGTTTGCCATCGAGATGCCCTCGCTGGCGAGAATGAAAAAGTGAACAGCCATCGTTCTAGTCGGATCAAATATAGACGTGGCCATGTGTATAACTCCGCCTGCTGTGAGCATTACTGCCGCAGTTTCTGCGACACAGCGCCCCAGGCCCAAAATTACTCCGTTAGAAATCCCCTGCACCGCAGAGGGGAATACTGCTTTGCGGATTGTCTGCCACTTGGTACCGCCCAGCGAAAAGCTCACCTCACGGTATGAGTCCGGCACAGCACGGATGGCCTCCTCGGATGTGCGGATAATAGTGGGTAAAATCATTACTGCCAAAGTAAGCCCGCCAGCCAGCACAGACCAGCCTAAGTTTAGATACATTACAAAGAAAATAAATCCAAACAGGCCGTAAACGATGGAGGGAATCCCTGCCAAGGCCTCGGCGCTAAAGCGGATGATGCGGGTTATGATGCTCTCCCGGGTGTACTCAGCCAGGTAGAACGCTGTGCCGATTCCGAAGGGTACTGCTATTACAATGGCCAAAATAGATACCATCACAGTGCCGACTATGGTTGAGGCAATGCCGCCTTCCCTGCCCATTTCGCGGGGTATTTCTGTCAGGAAACTCCAGCTAATTCTGGGCACTCCCCGGTATAGCAGGTAAATAACAATCGAGAACAGCACAACCAAAACAGAGATTGCCGCTGTCCAAATTATAACCTTTGCGATTTTTTCACTAGTCTTGGCACTAACTTTCATGACATACGACCATCTTTCGTTTAGTTCTTTTTGCGGGTTATGTACTGAGCGGAGGCGTTGAGCACCATAATTACCACAAACAAGACTATTCCTGTTGCGAAGAGGGCCTGGCGGTGCTCGCCTGAGGCGTAGCTCATTTCGATGCCGATGTTTGTCGTAAGAGTCCTCACAGGGTCTAAAATTGAGGAAGGAACCGCAACTGCGTTACCTAAAACCATTATTACGGCCATTGTTTCGCCCATCGCACGGCCAATGCCCAAAATTACGGCGGCCACGATGCCCGACTTGGCCGAGGGCAAAACCACCGACCGGATTGTCTGCCAGTGCGTCATGCCTAGGGCTAAAGCCCCCTCTTTATATTGGCGCGGAAGCGCTATTATCGAAACCTCTGTGATACTTATTACAGTCGGCAGCACCATTATGGCCAAAATGAGCGAGCCTGCCAAAATACTAAGCCCAGGTCCTCCTAAGTAATTGCGGATAAACGGAACCACGAACAGCAGACCCCAAAATCCGTAGACAACTGAAGGAATCCCTGCCAGAAGCTGAATTGCGGGCCGAAAAAGCCTGCTGAGCCTGGCCGGGGCAAATTCTGTCAAGAAAATCGCCGTACATATCCCAACCGGCACTCCAATTATAACTGCGCCTACAGTAACTGTCAAAGAACCTATAATCATCGGGAATATCCCAAACTCCCCGTGGCTCGGTGCCCAAGACATTCCGAAAACGAAGTTGAAGAAGCCGACTTGCGCTATAATCGGTATCCCGTTGATTATTATGAAAACGGTTATAAGCGCCAGTGCCGATATTGACGAAAGCGCCAGCACCAGAAATATCCGCCCAGATAATTTCTCCCGAAATTTTTTCATGATGGTTAATCATTCCTTATAATTTTAGTGAGTAGGTATCATTTTGCGCAAGCGGGTCATTAAGCGTCAGGCGGTATAAGCCCCTCTGCCGATAGGATTGCCTGCCCGGCATCGGACATTATAAAGTCAACAAACTTCACAATCTCCCCTGACGGCTCTTCGTATGCAACAAACAGAAACGACCTAAATAGCGTGTATGTGCCGTTTATCACATTTTCCCTAGACGCCTCGACTCCCTCAACTTGCAGAGCCTTTACAGAGCCTTCGCCTGTTTCTACCAGCCCGAGTGAAATAAAGCCTATTGAAAACGGATCCCCTGACACAAGCTGCCGCACTGAACCGTTGGCGTTTTGAACTATGGAGCGCGGATTTATGCGCTCTCCGCCCATTACCATTTCTTCAAATGCGCCTCTCGTACCTGAGCCTTCTTCCCTTGCAATCACATGGATTCTAGCATCAGGCCCGCCTACTTGGCTCCAGTTATTGTAAAGGCCTGTGTATATGCCTCGAAGCTGATCTAAACTCAGGCTCCTCACGGGGTTACTTGGATGGACTATTATGGCAAGGCCGTCCTTCGTTATGACGAGAGACCACAGGTGCTCTTCGCCTTCCCTAAGGGCTCTGGAGGTCATTCCGATATCGGCAGCCTGGGTTTCAGCGGCCTGAATCCCTGCTGAAGATCCGCCACCTTGAACATTGATGCGGATTTCAGGGTTGGTGCGGGCAAATTCCTCCGCAAGCATTTCAATATAGGGCTGTACCGAGGTCGAGCCCGCAATAATGAAATTTGCATCCTGTTCACCGCCCCTACAACCCGTGAGCAGCATTAACAATATAGGAAACAAGGCAACAAGAGCCAGTTTTGAAAATTTATTTTTCAAAATAGTGACCAGTCCTTTCGACAATCTTAAAAGCAAATCAGCCGGTGACGGAGCAGCTTATCCAAACCGCCCTGTGATGTAGTCCTCTGTGAGCTTATCTTTGGGGCTTATAAACATTTCGGAAGTTTCGGAATATTCGTGCAGCCTGCCGATTCTGTTCTCGTCAATCATCATGAAAGCAGCCATGTCAGAAACCCTGGCAGCCTGCTCCATGTTGTGTGTCACAGTTATTATGCAGTACTTCTCAGCCAGTTCCTTCATGAGCTCTTCGACAGTCGCCGTAGAAACCGGATCAAGGGCACTGCACGATTCATCCATGAGGAGAACCTCAGGTTCCACAGCAAGTGCCCGCGCAATACAAAGCCGCTGCTGCAAGCCTGTCGCCAAGCCCAGCCCCGGCTTTTTAAGAATATCCTTTACCTCGTCCCACATGCCCACTTGCCTCAGGCTGCGCTCTACAACTCCAGCCAAGTCGCTCTTGTGGTGAACTCCGTGGTGTTTAGGCCCTATTGCAACATTTTCGTAAATGCTCATCGGGAACAAATTAGGCTTCTGAAACACCATCCCTACTTTTTTACGTAAATTAACTACATCGGCTTCGGCTGCGTAGATATTTTCGTCATTAAGGCTCACTTCGCCCTTAATTGAGCAGCCCGGAATCAAGTCGTTCATGCGGTTAAAAATCCTCAAAAGCGTGGACTTCCCACAACCTGACGGACCGATGATCGCAGTTATGGCACAGGCCGGTATATCAAAAGAAATATCTCCCAACGCATGAAAAGAGCCGTAATGTAAATTTACGTCTCTAATTTTAAGTTTCGCACTATGTTTTGGGACGCTGATTCTCTCGCCCATCTCCTCAATCACAGCCCTTTCGCATGGTATTATTGCGGCGTCCCGCCTCGCCGGGCAAAAAATCCGCCGCAATTATTGCAAACTTTTAGGCGTTACGCACCACTGGTAATCACGCCACTTCACTATACCACAAGTACCTATTTGGCACAAGGCATTATTTTCATGAATTTTGCATGGATTTTACATTGATTTTACACATCTTGAATGAAAACAAGGCAAAAGGCAGCTACCCAACACGGCTAAAAACTACAGCACGAACAGCCAGCCGGACACAGGCGGGTGCTCTGTGGGAAAGTTGGGTGGCCACAGTCCTGGAACACAAGTTTTGCCTATGGTTCCAAGTTTCTACCAAGGTAGACGTGACTGACGGAGGCCACCCCACTTTTTCACAGAGCACCAGCCTGTGTCAGGCGGATGGTTTAGACGCGGCGCGAATCTTCACACGCGGCACGCGCCTACGGCTGTGGCGACGCGTCCATTATGTCATAGAAAGCCCAGTGGGACGGGGGGACATCTGGGAAACGGTGCAAGTCCTGGCGGGCATCTATAGCCGCCCTGTCCACTGTACGCCCGAGCATCCTGTTTACAATGGTAACAGCCTCGGAACGTATAATCGTATTATTCGGCCGGAACGTACCGTCACCATACCCCTCAATCCACCCAAAACCTGTGGCGGCGTAAATATACGGGCTTCCCCAGTGCGCTCCGGGCACATCCGTGAAGTCAGCCGTGCCTGAGACGGCAGGCATCTCGGCTGCAAACCGCGCCGCAATGGTTACAAACTCAGCCCTTGTAATAAACTCCTCGGGGCGGAACCTTCCATCAGGGCCGCCGATTATTATACCCAGTGAAGCTAGGGTGTTTACAGCCTCCTCATGCCATCTCCCCGCAACCTCATCTGGAAAACTCCTTGTCGTGGGCACATCTTGATTCCGGAGCAGGTTAAAGAACATCTGAGATACCTCCGCCCTGGTCATGCCTTGGCTGGGCCGGAAGAACCCATCAGGATAGCCCTGCACAAACCACCTGTGGGCACTCGTGTCTAGCAGGTGGGAAACATCCGGGTTGCCATGCTGCCCATCCTGAGCGCCGTCACCCGGCTTCTGCGGAGTCCCTGTCCCGGGAGCAGGTGCAGGAAGGCCTCCCCCGCCCCCATTTCCGGGTGGTAGTACAGGCCGCGTGTAGCTATTGTTAATAGTCACCGCGATGGTGTCCACACTTCCTTGCGCAATGGTTATTTCCACAGGCAGCACGGGATCTACAGCCACACCGCCGACCGTAACTCCGCTGACGCTCATGTTAAATCCCGCCACAGCACTATTGCGCTCGTCAATGCGGTAGGTTCTGCCCGCAGTGACATTTTCAATCAGCACACCCCCCGCGCCTGTCACTGAGGCTAGGTCAAATGTCATCTCTGAATTGTCAGGGAAGATGAGCACAATTTCAAAGTCCTGCGGATACTCCGCCAGCAGCAGACCGTGGAAAACCTTGCTGACCCTGATTGCCGGAGCTTCCAAAACCACCGGGGGATTTTCCGTGTACGAAAGTGTAACATTTAATGTTTCATCATCCCTGTAGTTTAGGCTGATTCCATCCCACCTTTGACTCGGAGTTACCAGCGTGAAGCCCGCGGCTTCCCCGCCCTTTTGCTCAATCTCGTAAACTCCCGGCGGCAGGCCTTCAAGCACCGCAGAATTTCCGCTAAAGTCATATGGGAAGAATATTGTATTTCTGTAAATTTCATCACCGGAAACAGAATCCCTGCCCACTACTACAAACGAAATCTTCTCTGCGAGGGATTGCACCTGCGGCGGGTCAAATGCTACATTTATTGTAAGCCTTGGGCGGGGCAGCAGGTTGTAGAAGTTGTCAATAACAACCATGTTTACCGTGTCAATGTCACCTGATAAAATTGTTACTTGAAGCGAACCTGGTGTCGCCACCTCAAACCCTAATCCCGGGGGCAGCTCATACCCTACCTCTGTGATTGTAAATGTACCTTCAATAAGTTCCTCTGCCGGAATAAATATACCTGCATCTACGTCGGTGTAACCCAGTACGGCACGGGGCATCCCCCAAAACTCGCGCTCCACCCCGTCCGGAGTTTCAATTATCACACCGAAGTCAGGGAAATTAGCTTCGTTTATCTGACTTGAGTCTAACCCGTGAAAGGCTTTTCTTACCCAAAGGCCGTCACCAGGGCTAATAAGAGGCGGACCGTAAGCGTGGTGTAGGTTTATATCTACATGCTCACCTGCCTCAAGCGTACCCACAACATACTGATCAACAGTTGATGTATACCCCGCTACATACCCCCCGCTTACATGAATTATATAGTCCCCCAGAGGCAAGTTTGTTAAGTTCAGCCTTCCTTCATCGGCAAAGTCGTCGGGAAATATTGCCGACATCCTATAAATTTCATCATGGGTAGTGCTATCCGTGCCTATAATAACTATGGACAGCGATGATATAAGCTCTTCAATCCCCGCTGGTGAAAAGGTGTTTGTTATGCTCATGCTCGCCTGTGCGGAGTACCTGTTTATAACATTTGCTGTAAACACTCTGGGCACAATTGGGTCACTGCCGTAGCTAAGTGTGATGATTGCCGGCGAAAGAGGTGTCTTTAAGTGACCGTAAATTGCTCCGCCGTCCTCGGTTATTACATATGTGCCAACAGGCATGTCTGTAAGCGTCAATGTGCCGCCTACAAATTCAGAAAACGGGAACACCTGGTTAAACACAGTCTGGCCGCCGCTGCCGGTGCCTCTAATTTCAAACGTCAAGTTCGGCAGCATGGCTGCAAGGCGCGAATCTGTGGATGGCACAACTTCGCCGTCAATTATAAATGTCTTAGTAACCTGCAAGGTGGGGTTTGGGGGCGGTTCAGGCAGCACCAGCAAACGCCCATTATTGCCCAGGCCTTGAACTTGAACTTCCTCGCCTGTGACTGTGTCTGTAAAGCTCCTTTGCCTCCAGTGCCCAGAACTTGTGCCAGAGAGGCTGGGCAGCGGGTTTTTGGGCTCAATTGTGGTGTCAATCATCTGCAAATAATACGGATTATCTATGCTGGGCTGAAAGAACGCCACAGTTGTGTTTGCAAGGTCGGCAGCCGAAGTTCTGCCGTCAAGGCCGCGCCAGCGGTTAGTGTAGAAGAAATAACCTCCGCCCGGAGCCTGATTTACGCTCCTGTACAGGTCTGTGATATTTAGCAGGCTGAAATTATCCTGCAATCCAACGGTATAGATAAAGCGGATTGGAACACCCTCAGCTATAATCGCACGGTTTGTCCGGGCGTCAAACGCCACAGAGCGCATCGGAATAAGTGCCGCAGGGATGTACCAGCGCACTATTTGATCCCCTGCGTTGAGCCGGCTTACGAGATATTGCCCATAACTAAAAATATTCTGAAAATCCCCCGGCTGAAGGGCCGTGATTACTTGAAAAATCACATTCATCATGTCGGTTTCGCCGCCTGTCAATGTGTTGACGCCGCTTCCTGTCACAACATACATGTCCACCCTCGCAACAGCCCCGGAGGGCCAGGGCGCAGGGGTGCCTGCGGCAGTGAAGTAGCTTCCTAAAAAGTTTCTATCCGTATCTGCAAAGTATGATACTTTGTTGCTAAACACCGTTTCGCTTGTGGCGAAGAGGTTGCCTGCCGCTATGTTTGAGGCAATTAAGGCATTTACCTCTTCGACAGTTGGTATACCATCTTGATATTCGATAAAGTTTGTTATAAATGTGTTCCTGGTTTCGCCGGGCACTTGAATTTGGCTTGCAAATACATAGCCTGTAAAATGCTCGTTGTTGTTCCACAGCCCCTTGAATTCCCTAAACTGCATGTACTCACCAAGCACATCCGAGAACACCAGGTATCCGCCGAACTCCGGCGCCCCTCCGCCAGTCATGGATGGGTAACTGCCCTGAGAAACTATTTGCGAGGTTATATCATCAAAGGCTTGGATTAATTCGTCGGCGTTTAAGGCCGTGAAGCTGGCATTTACATAGTTTGCAGCCCTAACTACAGGTGCGGAGTTAGTAGCTGTCCTCATTGTGCGGGTAGAACCTGAGCCTTGGTTTAGCGCCGGAAATGAAATTGGCTGGCCTGAGGTAAAGCTATTTAGCAGACTTAGCATGTTGTAGTCTACGCTGTTATAGACTTGGCTTACCAAGGACGCATTGGTGTATCCCGCGGCAGTCAGCCCAAACGGGTTTAACAAGGCTCGGGAGTAAATGGTATCAACGCCGAAACCTATAGTATAAAAACCCACAGCCCTTGAGGCATCCGTCCCGAAGTACCTAGCTTGAATCTGCTGCTTCACATAGGATGCAGTCAGGACATTTAACAAACTAAGGGACATGTCCGCAGCGGAGCCGTTGCCTATATCGTAAGAGAAAGTAGTATTGTTTGAAAGCGAGTTTAGGCCTGCATTGCGGTAATCCACCCAGCCATATGTGGCATCTCCGTCAGTCATAAGGATTATGTTCGGCCGGCGTGTGATGGTGCGGGTACCATCTGTAACCGCAACTTCTACAGTTGTGTCCGTGTTTTGCATCAAAATATCCCCGCCGCCCCGGATGCCAAGCTGAGTCGGCGTGCCTCCTTCGACTTTGAAGGTGCGGTATTGGGTAGGGATGGCAGAGTTTACAGTGACAGTGCTTGAACTAACCGTGAAAAAACGCCCATTCGCCGGCGGGGTGTAGTGAGCCAACTCAAGGATGGTCTGTAGCCTTGCATAATTTTTGTTATTTACGGTTTGCCCGCCGAAAATCACAACTGAAACCCTGTTTTGACCGTCGGCCTCCATAAGGTTTGTTATGGCTTGGTTTAGAACATCAATGAGCACAGCTATCCTTGTACGCCCATCTCCCGGCACAGTGTTGGAAACCATACTGCCTGAAACGTCTATTACAAATACAGTATCCGTGGGCTCAACAATGATATCTTGAACCTGGAAGGACTGGCTTAGCGCAGATAGGGTTATCAAAAAATCATCATCATTTGATGCACTTACAATATCAACAACGCCTCCGGCCATGTCAAATATATTTGCACTGCCCACGTTAACAGACTTGTTAGTCCATATGCGCCCATCCTCTGCTCCCACACCGTTTATTATGGCATTGCTAAATGAGGGAATCGAAGTATCCCTGTCTGTAACTAGGGAGCCTGGCACAATATTTCCGTACACCAGTTCTGAAAACGCCTCCATCAGACCCATAGGCACAAAACATGCACAATTTATGCAATACTCGCAGAGCTCACAACACCCACTGCCTGTAAGCCCATTAGGGGTCGCAGCTTCCTGCTCTGGTGAGTCCGCTGCGCTGCAAGAGCAGATTAAAGGGGCATCACCAGATGCCTCAGGCTCCTCTGCCTCAAATGCTGCAACAAAAAACGAACTTAACATGAGCATGCTTAAAAGCATGCAGATTACCCTCATACATGCCTTACTTCTAAACATTTTACCTCGCATAGTGTTACCTCCCCAAGTAATTTACCGCTGTTAAAATACCATAATTTTCTCAAAATTATTTTTCTTGTTCACAATAATTTAACATATGATATCACACAAATAATGGGCGGTCAATAAAAATGTTCACAGTTTGTCTTTATTTTGTTTTCATTTAGTTCTTGAATGGTTGCTGCCCCTGGGTAGCCGAACCGGGGCTGTGGCCTTGGATTTTTGAGGGAATTCCAGCTACTGTCACTAAAACTGACCGAAGGGAGTACAGGGCACAAAGCCCCTGTCCGGCGGATGGCTTATAGAGGGGCAGTAACCTTGAGTGGGGATAAAAAACCTGGCAAACCCTGCAACGGCGTTGCAGGGTTTGCCAGGTTTTTTATAAGCGTTTAAGCATTTAAGCTGTCTTTTACTTACCTTTTTTCGTTGCTACAACAAGTTTGTAAGCACATGCTGCCAGAGCCGCACCAACAAATGGGCCGACTATGAATACCCACAGATCTGTAAGGGCTTGGCCGCCTGCAAATATTGCAGGGCCAATGCTTCGGGCCGGATTTACTGAGGTGCCTGTGAGCGGAATGCCGACTATGTGTACAAATACCAGAGTCAGGCCTATTACAATACCCGCCACATTACCTTTGGACGAATCCGCTGTAACGCCGAGGATTGTCAGAACAAAAATGAAGGTCAGAACAATTTCTACAACCAAGCCGCCGCCAATGCCACCTGCATTAGCTACTGCGTTTGAGCCTAGGCCGCCGGTCAAATCGACGCCTGCCATGGATGACACCGCAAAAAGCAATGCCGCACCTGCTATGGCACCGAGCACCTGAGCTATGATGTAGCAGACGAAATCCTTGACGCCTATACGTTTGTCAAGAAGCGCACCGAGGGAAACAGCGGGGTTTATGTGACAGCCTGACACACTGCCGATTACATATGCCATGGCCACTATGGACAGGCCGAACGCGAAGGCGACAGCCAAGTGGCCCCCCGCCGCATCAGCTCCCAAGAAAACCGCGCTGCCGCAGCCCATAAACACAAGAACCGCCGTGCCGATAAATTCCGCACTAAACTTTTTACCAATACTCGCCAAAATTAACAACCTCCTAAAAATTTTCTCTAGGAATAATATCATAAATCAAGATAAATGACAATATACAAGCTGCCTTGAAATTTCTATATAAAAACATAAGATTTGCCTTGTCCCGTCCAGCCTAGCGAGTGGCAGTCAGTGAGCGAATGGCGGAGCGCATTAGTGATAGCAGGCGAAATTTCAGAAAAAGGCGAGCGTGTTTGAGCGCAGCGAGTTCGCGAGCCTCTGAAATGAGCCGTGCTATCGCTTATGCGCGTAGACCTCGCTCACTGACTGCCACTCGCTAGGCTGGACGGGGCAAATACCGGCGAGATAAAATTCCCCCGCCGCGTTTGGGCGGCGGGGGGATTTTATCTTTGGTCAAATCACTTAGCTGGCTATCTTTGGCTTGGCTATAGCTCAACCCACAGCTTAAAAGCCTTGTAGCCTGACCACGGAATATCTGCATGTGTGCAGACGGGGCATATGTTAGGAGCCTCTTTTGCCTCCACGACATGACCGCAGTTCTGACACTTCCACCTGTTGGAAATCACCTTCTTCATTGTGTCAATGCTACTTAGAAACTGCTTAAACTGCTCTTCGTGCATTTCTTCAATCCCTGCAATCTGCTCAAACTGCACAGCAATCCCTTCAAAACCTTCATCCCTCGCCTCTTTGGCGAAGGTGGGGTACATATAGGTGTTCTCTTCATGCTCACCCTCAATGGCGACCTGAAGATTTTCCTTTGTTGAGTTGATTCCAAAAAGATGCTTATACCAAATTTTTGCGTGCTCCTGTTCGTTTATCGCAGTCTCGTCAAAATAGCGGGCTATAGCGTCGTAACCTTCTTCTCTTGCCTTGACGGCAAAGTAGTGATACTTACCCCTTGCTTGGGATTCTCCGGCAAAGGCTGCTTTTAGATTGGCTTCTGTCTTTGTCCCTTTGAGTTTATCCATTGACTACACCTCATTTCATATTGTTTGATAAAATCTTACATAAACGCAGCTAGGTGCGGTTGCAGAAGGTGGACAACAACTCCTGCGCATATTCCGCCTAGAAGCGGCATAAATGTCGGAATCCAGGCATATCCCCAATCAGAATGCCCCTTGCCCTTTATGGGCAAAATAAAGTGTGCAAACCTCGGGCTTAGGTCACGCGCGGGATTGAGTGCATAGCCCGTAGTGCCCCCCAAGGCAGTACCGAGCGCAAGGATAATCCATGCGATGCCCAGACCTCCTGCTGCATTGCCCTCCGGAGCTAGGGCAAGTCCCATGAGCACAGCGAAAACAAGAAGGAATGTAGCTATAAATTCGCTGATGCAGTTATCGGGCTTGCTGCGTATAGCAGGGCCTGTGGAGAATACTCCGAGTTTTGTAGCTTGGTCTTCGGTTGCATTGAAATGCTGACGGTAAAAAATGTATACGAGTATTGCTCCGAAAAATCCGCCTGCCATCTGTGAACCTATATATCCCGCAACTGATGACCAGGCAAAGTTTCCTGACACAGCCAGGCCTAAGGTAACAGCCGGGTTAAAATGCGCCCCGCCTATCCAGCCGAACATCAAAACAGGCACGGCAACGGCTACCATCCAGCCCAAGGTGACAAAGGTAAAGCCCGAGCCGTTACCCTTGGTGCCCTTTAGGGCTACATTCGCTACAACGGAATCACCTAGCAGAACCAGAATCATGGTACCGAGAAACTCACTTAAATATATCATATAATCTCGCTCCTGTCTTATTTAATAGTAAAAAATTAAGGGTTTTCCCAGCCGAAGGAGCGTTTTACAGCTTCCTGCCAGCCTGCAACAAGTTTCTCACGGGTTGCAGTGGGCATGTTGGAAACAAAAGTTTTGTCCAAAGAAACATTATTTTTGATATCGTCTTTATCTGCGTAAAAGCCCACAGCGAGCCCCGCTAGGTACACCGCACCCAGAGCTGTTGTTTCAATTACTTTCGGGCGGATTACATCTACCCCCAAAATGTTTGACTGAAACTGCATTAGAAAATCATTTGCAGCCGCTCCGCCGTCAACCCTAATCGCTTTAAGGGCGACTCCTGCGTCAGCCTCCATAGCCTTTATAACATCATAGCTCTGATAAGCCATAGACTCCAGTGTGGCGCGGACAAAATGAGCTTTCTCCACGCCCCGGGTAAGCCCGACAATTATTCCGCGCGCATATTGATCCCAGTACGGGGCTCCTAGGCCCACGAAGGCGGGAACCACATAGACCCCGTTTGAATCTTCGACAGCCTCGGCGTACATCTCCGTATGCGCTGCGTTATCAATCATTCTAAGCCCATCTCTAAGCCATTGGATAGCAGCCCCTGCAATAAAGACACTCCCCTCCAAGGCGTATTCGACTTTGCCGCCTTCACCCCAAGCTATGGTGGTCAAAAGCCCGTTTTCGGATTCAATAGCCTTCTCCCCTGTCTGCATGAGAATGAAGCAGCCCGTCCCGTAAGTGTTCTTTACCATACCTTCTTCAAAACAGCACTGTCCAAAGAGTGCCGCCTGCTGATCCCCTGCAACGCCGGCAATTTTGATTTCGCCTCCGAGCATCGTGGCATCGGTATTTCCGTACACATGACTTGAGGGCTTGACCTCGGGCAGCATGCTTTTGGGAATGTTCATCTCAGTTAGAATTTCTTCGTCCCACTGTAGAGTGTGAATGTTAAAGAGCATTGTTCTTGACGCATTTGAATAGTCTGTTACATGAACTTTGCCCTTAGTTAAGTTCCAGATTAGCCACGAATCAACCGTGCCGAATAGGAGATCCCCTTTTTCGGCATCTTCGCGGGCTCCGTCAACATTTTCCAAAATCCAGCGGACCTTGGTCCCTGAGAAATAGGCATCAACTACAAGCCCGGTTTTTTCCTTGATTTTTGCATCAAAGCCACTGGCCTTTAGAGTATCACAGTATTCTGAAGTCCTGCGGCATTGCCAGACAATTGCATTATACACGGGCTTGCCTGTGTGCTTGTTCCACACAACTGTGGTTTCGCGCTGGTTTGTTATGCCTATTGCTGCAATGTTTTCCGCCTCGACTCCCAGCTTTGCTTTGGCTTCCATTGCAACGGATATTTGCGACGACCAGATTTCCATGGGGTCATGCTCCACCCAGCCTGCTTTGGGATATATCTGCGTAAATTCTTTTTGTGCGACGCTTTTGACATTACCGCCTTTGTCAAACAAGATGCACCTAGAACTGGTAGTGCCTTGGTCAAAAGCCATTAAGTACTTCATCGGTTGCCTCCTTAATAATTTGTTTTTGCAAGTTAGGTACAGCACTCATCCAAAGCCACACCAAAACTTTTACGCCTGAGATTTTCAGCCTGTCTAAACTATCCTCCTTTGCAGTGTTGTGATGAGTAAGCCTTGGGAAATCACTTTACAGAACCGGTGGCAATTATATCCGCGCCGGTTTCAAAAATGTCGCTAATAATTACATCTCCGATTTTGACTGGCGGGTATACAACCTTGGTCATCAAAAGTTTTGCGGCATCTAATAGCAGCGCCTTGGGGATGGGTGCGCTTGTCTTTACAGGCAATACCCTCTGGTGCGCTCCGCAGATACGGACGGTTCCTGATATAGAGCGCGTTGGGTTAGTCAGCTCTTCCTTCGCATAATCATATCCCCTGGTGCAGAAGTATCCTGTTATGTTCTCCCCTTCAGCTTTTAGCAGACAGCCCGTGGGGCATACTACACATATAAATTCGCTCATTTCGCCACCGCCTTATCCGGTGCCACTTTATCCGGCACTACTTTAATTGTAATGCTGTCAGCATCATCCATAAACTCCTTGGGGATGTTTACCCGCATCATCTCCCCCGGGCTCATCCTTTTATGCCTTTTTGCAATAGTCATCTGCTTTGCGCTTATTTCAATGGATGCGTTTTCATATACCGAACGGACACGGAAAAACACATCACATCCTTTGCCGGCATTTAGCCCTTCAGCACTTGCAGGGTCACTTAGGCTGCTTAGGCTGCTTACGTTGCCGGGGCGTATTTTTTGAGGGACTGTGTAACCTATGCCCTCACCTGCAATAATTTCAACGGCCCTGAAGTTCTCTTTGCTGCCGAACTTTGACAGAGCCGCCGCCCTGCCTGCAATTACTGCCTCTTCTGAAGCAAAGTCAGCCAGGTCATGCACATGGACTGCATTGCCTGCGGCAAAAATCCCCTCGATGCTGGTCTCTCTGTCCTCGTAGACAACCAGCCCTCCGGTTCTTTGATCAATCTGCGCACCTGCCGCCCGCGACAGTTCGTTTTCGGGTATGAGGCCAACAGATAGGAGCAATGTGTCGCATTCCCACAGTTTTTCCGTGCCTGCTACCGGCTTTAGATCTGAGTCCACCTGAGAAACCCACACCCCCTCAACACGGCTTAGGCCCTTTACAGAAGTGACAGTATGCGACAAATATAAAGGGATACCATAGTCGTCAAGGCATTGGGCAATGTTTCGCGCAAGACCGCCGGAGTAAGGCATAAGCTCGAAAACAGCCGAAACCTCCGCGCCTTCAAGAGCCATCCGCCTTGCCATAATCAGGCCTATATCACCCGAACCCAGAATACAGACCTTCCTGCCTACCATGTAGCCATCAATGTTAATAAGGCGCTGGGCGGTGCCTGCGGTAAACACCCCAGAAGGCCTGCTCCCGGCGAGGCCGATTGCCCCGGCAGTCCGCTCCCTGCATCCCATGCACAAGACAATTGCATTAGCTTTTAGCTCCATGTAGCCATCAGACGGATTGATGGCTGTGACGGTTTTGTCCTCCGATATGGATAAAACCATTGTGTCTGTCTTAATCTCTATGCCGCTATTTGCGAGCATATCCAGTGCTCTTTGCGCATATTCAGGGCCTGTAAGCTCTTCCTTGAAGGTATGCAGGCCGAAACCGCTGTGTATACATTGGTTTAGGATACCACCCGTGACTTCATCGCGCTCCAAAATAAGAACATGCTCCGCACCTGCGCTATATGCGGAAACGGCAGAAAACAAACCCGCCGGGCCGCCTCCAATTACAATTACATCATATATCATGACCTGCCCTCCAGACCCTTCTCCCCGGTTATAATGTACGAGCCTTGCGGCCCTTTAAGCACATCGCGCGGATCGGTGCCAAAGTGTTTGGTAATCAGGGATATAACCTTGGGAGCACAGAACCCGCCTTGGCACCGCCCCATCCCCGCATGGCATCTGCGCTTGATTGCATCGACGGTTGCAGGCGGTATGGGAGAGTTAAATGCGTCTAATATCTCGCCTTCGGTTATGCTCTCACAGCGGCAAATAATACGGCCATAGGATGGATTTTGGCGTATTATCTCAGCTTTTTGCCCGCTGTCTAAATAGCGGAACCTCACAACTTCGCGCCTGTCGGCAAAGTTCTCCTTGTAAGATAGTTCCAGCCCCGAAACTTCCATAAGCCTGATTAATTCCTCCGCTATGGCAGGAGCTGAGGCAAGGCCGGGGGATTTAAGCCCGGCGAGGTCAAAGAAGTTCTTCTCAGACTCACGGATTATAAAGTCGTCAACATCTGTCACTGCGCGCACGCCCGCAAATGTCCTTATATTATCGCGCACCTCAAGTGTAGGAACCAGCTTCCGGCAGGCTTTTAGGACATTTCCAAGAGTCTGGTCATCGGTGCTGGTATCTTCGCGCAAACTGACACCTTCGCTGCTCGGGCCTACAAGCAAGTTGCCGTGAACTGTCGGGGAGACAAGAGCGCCCTTGCCTGATTTGTCAGGGCATCTAAAAACCGTCCGCGCTACAATACCGCTTGAGGATTTATCAAGAAGATAATACTGGCCTCTGCTCGGCATTACCTTAAAGTCAGGCTCCTTGAGGTAGCCGTGGACAATGTCACAATAAAGGCCAGCGGCATTGACGACGGCGCGGGTATTAAAGCTGCCCTTGTCTGTCTTAACTATATACCCTTCTTTGGTGCGGCTTATTGCAGTAACTTCGGTACTGAGAGAAAAGTTAACTCCGTTGCGTGCGGCTGTTTCGGCCAGCGCAATTGCCAGTTCCCAGGGCGACACAATGCCGGAACCCGGGGCATGAAGGGCACAGATTAAATCAGGAGAAAGGTTTGGTTCGAGCTTTAGAGCCTCTTGCCTTGATAAAATTTCAACAACTGGCACGCCGCTCTTAAGCCCCTGGCGGTACAGCCTGTCTATTATCTCTTCGTCGCTCTCATCAAATCCGAGCACCAGGGCACCGTTTCGCTTAAATGGGACATCGAGCTTCTTGCAGAGCTCACCCATGAGCTCGTTTCCCCGCACATTAAACTTTGCCATCAGGCTGCCCGGCAGGGGATCGTAACCTGCGTGAACTATCCCGCTGTTTGCACGCGAAGTTTCAGCCGCTATGTCGTTTAACCTGTCAACTGCAGTTACAGAAAGGTTGTACCGCGAAAGCTCATATGCAGCACAAACCCCTGCAATTCCGCAGCCTATTATCAAAACGTCAATCATTTTCATGCTGTCGCCCCCTCTGCTGCGGCTTTTTCCAAGCGGAAATTTTTTGTGGCTTTCATCAAAGCTATCCCTCCAATAAAAAGTTTGCTAGAAGCATGATATATTTTAGATTTACCCGTAAACTGCTTGAGTAAAGACGTTTTAAGGCCTGTAAAACAGTTACGTTTTAGTAAACAAAAAAACACAGAAACAACACCTTTCAAAAAAGGGTAATTTCTATGCTTCTCATCTCTCAGCATATTTTATTGGTTTTTTAACTAAAGCACCCAGACAGCGTTGTTTGTGGACGATATGGCCATGGCTCCTGCATTTATGGCGCTTAGCACATCTTCTTTGTCATTAATCAGCCCGCTGGCTATTACAGGCTTTTGGGTAATGGCTGATAATTTCTTAATCACTTTTGGCATACCGCCGGGCAAAATCTCAATTGCGTCGGCGTGATGGTAGTGCGCCTGCTCAATAATATTGCAAAAGGCCATAGAGTCAAGTGCAAAAAAGCGGTAAACAGTGAACAAACCCGCTTCTTTCGCCCTTCGGACAATATTGGGCTTGGTGGAAATTATTCCAGAAACAGGCATGTTCTTTACAAGATAGTCCACCACTACCGTGCGCGAAGAAAAACCTTCAATCAAGTCTACGTGGACAAATGCAAGTTTCTTTGCGCTGTTAACCTTGGACACAATCTCCCTGATTGTAAGCATATCTCCAAACAAGATGAACACAATCAAGCTCTCACATGTAAGTGCCTTCTCCAAATCTTCTTGAGATTTTATAGCACAAATTATGGGAGTATCCTTTAGCAGCTCTCTAAATGAATCCTTGCTCACATAGCTCATACAGAACATCCAATCAGTGTAGGGCAGGGGTGAAAGCACCTATTTTGACCACTGTATCACAAATGCGCTACCTTTGCAATATTTAATTTCCTTTGAGTTTACGTTATTGCGGCTGTGGCCGTTTTTGCTTAGAGCACCTGCTTTTGAGAGCCTTTGCGCTTTACATAGATTTTACATAACTCTTACGCTTTACTGCTATTTTACATGACCTATTACTGCTAAAATACGAACGTAAATCAGTTTCGATAAATTTTGAAGGAGAAATGAAAATGAAAAAAGCGATTTTACTTATTACCCTGCTACTAGCCCTTTCACTTGCGGTTATGGCATGCGGCGGTGACACGACACCAGCACCAGCGACTACGGCACCCGCAAATACGCCACCAGCGACTACAGCACCCGCGACCACGCCACCTGCAACCACACCACCTGCAACTACAGCACCAGCAGAGACAGCACCAGCAGAGACAGAACCTGAACCCGTAGAACCCGCAGTAACCGGCCCAATCAGCGTAGTAACTAGAGAAGACGGCAGCGGAACACGCGGCGCATTCGTAGAGATAGTTGACATCACAATCGAAGGCAATGACAACATCACAATGGAAGCTGAAGTTGCCCCAGGCACAAGCGTCATGCTGACAAGCGTTGCTGAAAACCCAAGAGCAATCGGATACGCTTCCACAGGTGTATCTCTGGCAGACGACAGAGTAAGAGTCCTTCCAATCGACGGCGTTGAGCCCACAACAGAAAACATGCTCAGCGGCGCATACCCGATAGCCCGCCCATTCCTTATCGGTTACAACACCGAAGAAGGCCTAAGCGAATTAGCACAAGACTTCGTAGACTTCATCCTCTCAGCGCAAGGCCAAGGAGTAGTATCAGACAGAGGCTATGTGCCTGTAATCCCTACAGGTGCCCCCGACTATGCAGGCAGCGGCCTTACAGGCTCAATCGTAATAAACGGCTCTTCCTCACTGTACTCACTAATGCAGCGCCTGAGCGAGGCATACCGCGAAATTAACCCCGGCGTGACAATCGACATCCATGGTGCAGGCACAGGCCACGGTATCAGCGCAGTTAGAGATGGCCTTGCAGACATCGCAATGTCCAGCCGCGACCTCAGAGATAGCGAACTTGAGTTCATGACTCCCCTGGACATCGCAATTGACGGTATCGCAGTAATCGTAAACCCAAGCAACGATATCGCGGGACTTACAATGGATGAGGTTAGAGATATTTTCCTCGGAGAGGTAACAACATGGGAACACGCTCGCTAGGTTTTTATAAAGAGCTCGCAGCCAAAATAATATTTGCACTATCAGCATCCGCCGCTATTTTAGCGGTGGGGCTGATTTGCGTCTTCCTGTTTATGCAGGGCTTACCTGCTATGTGGGATATCGGAATATTTGAATTTTTGACAGGCACTGACTGGCGCCCCTCCTGGAATCCTCCAAGATTCGGCATTTTGCCCATGATTGTGGGCTCTTTGTATGTCACTGCGGGAGCTATTTTGTTCGGCGTGCCTATAGGAATTTTCGCAGCGGTGTTCATGGCTGAAATATGCCCGATGCCTATTTACAGGGTTCTAAAACCCGCCATCAACTTACTGGCAGGCATCCCCTCCGTCGTCTACGGCTATTTCGGAATGGTGGTACTAGTGCCTTTTGTAAGGGAAACCTTCGGCGGCAGCGGCAGCAGCATACTGACAGCCTCTATACTGCTGGGCATTATGATTTTGCCCACTATAATAACAATTTCCGAAAGTGCCATGCGCGCCGTGCCCCGCGAAATATACGAGGGTGCAGTCGCACTGGGAGCAAGCCACGAGAGGGCTGTGTTCTGGGTTATTTTGCCCGCTGCTAAGTCGGGCGTTATGGCCTCAATAATACTGGGTGTCGGCCGTGCAGTAGGCGAAACTATGGCCGTTAGAATGGTCGCCGGCAACCAGGCCGTTTTGCGTATGCCTCATGAGTTTCTATACGGCACTAGAACCCTCACCGCGAACGTAATTTTGGAACTCGGCTATGCGGCGGATGAGCACAGGGCTGCCCTTATCGCCACAGGCGTTGTGCTGTTTGTGTTTATAATGATTATTAACGCTCTTTTCTCACTTTTGAAGAAAAAGGATGGTGCGTAAGTTGAAATTTCCTGATTTTCTGAAATTTAAGCGCAGAAAGCCTCTTGACTTCTGCCTTTTTGTGCTAACTTGGCTCGCCATTTTAGCCACTGTCGCCGTAATGGCGTTCATAATCGGTTATGTGCTGGTAAACGGCGTACCGTACCTCACCCCGTCGCTATTTGCCTTCCAGTTCACCATGGAAAACCAGTCCCTCTTCCCCGCCCTAGTGGGCACGCTTATGATGGTGGGGCTGTCGCTTATTCTCGCAGTGCCATTAGGTGTTTTCTCCGCCATTTACTTGCAGGAATACGCCAAGCGCGGCAGCAGGTTTGTAAAAGTCGTCCGCTTGACTACGGAAACTCTGGCGGGAATCCCTTCCATCGTGTACGGCCTGTTCGGATTTTTGTTTTTCGGCGGTGTGCTGGGCTGGGGGCTGTCGCTTATGTCGGGTACTTTCACTGTATCCATAATGATTTTGCCCCTTATAATGCGCACCACTGAGGAGAGCATAAAGGCTGTGCCCGACACTTACCGCGAAGGTTCATTCGGACTTGGCGCAGGGCGGCTTAGAACTGTTGTGCGGATAGTGCTTCCGGCTGCTATGCCGGGCATTTTGGCCGGCATCATCTTGGCCATAGGGCGCATTGTCGGCGAGACGGCAGCGATTATTTTCACCTTGGGTAATGTAGCGCGTATCCCAGGAGGCTTGTTTGACACAGGCCGCACACTTTCAGCCCACATGTACCAGCTTGCGAGGGAGGGCACCCACCCCGGTGAGGCTCACGCCACAGCGGCAGTGCTGCTAATAGTGGTTATTATTATTAACGCACTGTCATCACGGATTGCCAGGCTGATAAAATCGTCATAACCCGCGCAGCTGCTGCGCTATAATCCCCGGACATTGATTTTAAGGAGAGCCCCATGGAAAACAATATTAAAATTTCACTAAAGAATATAGATTTATGGTATAAGGACTTTCAGGCTCTAAAGGATGTAAATCTCAACATTAGAAGCCATGAGGTGACGGCGTTTATCGGCCCGTCAGGCTGCGGCAAGTCCACCTTGCTCAAGAGCCTCAACCGCATGAATGACTTAATTGAAGGCTGCAAAATAACCGGCGAATTTCTTCTCGATGGAGAGGATATTTACGGTGGCCTTGATGTAAACATGTTAAGAAAGAGGGTGGGTATGGTTTTCCAAAAGCCCAACCCCTTCCCTATGAGCATTTATGACAATGTGGCTTACGGCCCGCGCACACATGGCATCAAGAGCAAATCCGCCCTTGATGAGATTGTGGAAAAGTCTTTGCGGGATGCCGCCATCTGGGATGAAACTAAGGATAGGCTGAAAAAATCGGCTCTGTCCCTCTCGGGCGGACAGCAGCAGAGGCTTTGCATCGCAAGGGCTCTGTCCGTTGAGCCTGAGGTTCTTTTGATGGACGAACCCACCTCTGCACTAGACCCAATTTCCACAGGTAAAATAGAAGACCTTGTCACACAGCTAAAAGGCGATTATACTATAGTTATAGTAACTCACAATATGCAGCAGGCCACTCGCATATCCGACCGGACGGCTTTCTTCCTCCTTGGCGAAGTTGTGGAGTACGGTGCCACAGAGGAGCTGTTCTCCAGGCCTCAGGATCAGCGCACCGAAAACTACATAACCGGCCGTTTCGGATAAGAGGCACGGCTCCGGCTGCCGTATCCCCCTATAGGGACGCATTTTGCGTCTACATGGCCCAAACTTGGGCGACTTATATGTTAGGAGGTTTGGATTAATGTCCATTAGAACACGTTACGAAAGAGAACTCCAAGAGATATTTGACAAGCTAGTGCTGATGTGCCGCCATATCGAAGTGGCCATCGAAAAAAGCGTGCGCTCACTTACGGAGCTCGACCCTGAGATTGCCAAGGAAGTGTTTGATATTGAAGAGCTAATCGACAGGATGGAGCGCGATATTGAGCAGGCATGCCTTAAAATACTTATGATGGAACAGCCTGTGGCCCGCGACTTCCGCGAGGTTTCGGCCGTTTTGAAAATGATAACCGACCTTGAGCGCATCGGCGACCAGGCTAGGGATATCGCCGAAATTTCCATGCAGTTCGGCGAGGACCGCATTTTCAAGCGCCTGGTACACATCCCCATGATGTCCGTCATTGTTATACAGATGGTAAAAGACGGCGTTTCCTCATACATAAACCGCGATGTGGAGCTGGCGCGCTCACTGGATAAGACCGATGACAAGGTGGATGATTTGTTTAACCTCGTCATGGGCGAGCTAATTGAGTTTGTAAAGAAAAATCCCGACGATGCGGAACAGGCCGTTATGTTCATAATGATTAATAAGTACCTTGAGCGTATCGGCGACCACGCAGTAAACATTGGAGAGTGGGTAGAATATGCCATCACAGGCAGCCACCCCAAAAGGGAGCAAGGCAATGAGAGATATAGCATCCAATGAAACAGTTAATTTTTATTGTTGAGGACGATTCGGCGCTCCGTGAGCTCTACCAGTATTCCCTTGAAAATGAATTTGAGTGTAGGTTGTTTGAGAGCTCCGAGCCATTTTTTGATGCCATGGGCGGAGCTTTGCCCGACCTTATTTTGCTCGATATCATGCTGCCAGGCGATGATGGCTTTGCCATATTGTCGCGGCTGAAGGCTGAAAATGCCACATCGGGCATTCCTGTTTTGATGGTTTCGGCAAGAGGCGATGAGGTTTCCAAGGTCAAAGGCTTAAATATGGGGGCCGACGACTATATAGGCAAGCCTTTCGGCGTGCTTGAGCTAATTGCCCGCATCAAGGCAAACCTGCGCAAGAAGCCCAAAGAGCTTCAAAAAAGCAAAGCCTTCAAAGATATTATAATTGATAACAGCAAGCATCAGATTACTGCCAACGGCAAGCCGCTGCAAATGACCCTCAAGGAATATAATTTGCTCGCCCTGCTTTGCGCAGGTGCCGAAAGGGTTCAGACCCGAGATAGTATTTTCGTCACGGTCTGGGGGGATGCCTTTGCTGGGGAATCGCGCACACTGGACATCCACATCAAGGAACTGCGCAAGAAGCTGGCCGAGTCAGGCAGCGAAGTTACAATCAAGACAATAAGAGGGGTAGGTTACATGCTGGTATGAGAAAACGCCTATTTATTTATACGACAGTTTTATTGCTTGCGGGGCTGCTTTGCTTTTTCGCGGTAACACTGCACATAACCCGCTTAAATAATACAAATATAGCCAAGGACATGGTGCAGGAAACTGCCAGCAACTATGCTGCGCTATATAATCCTGATGCTGACCTGGCAGCCTTTGTCCGAACGGCCGGCCATACCCGCATCACAATCATAGCCCCTGACGGCGCTGTGCTTGCGGACAGCCGTCCTCTTGACTTCGCCCCTGGGACGAATCACCTGGACAGGCCTGAGGTTCAGGCTGCTTTGAGAGGCGCCCCAGCAGCTTATATGCGCTTCTCCGAGTCGGTTGGCGTGGATTTCATCTATTACGCCCTACAGGTTCCCAGCGGTGGCAGCTATGTCTTTGTCAGGGCTGCCATGCCCGTTGCAAGGGTTGATGGCTACTTGATGCAGTCGCTTCCGATTCTGATTGCCGTGCTGGCCGTCATAACGGCTCTGTGCTTTATTTTTTCAAAGCACATTATAAACCGCATAACAAGGCCTTTTGAGTCTGTTGAGCGGAAACTGCGCAAGCTATCGGCAGGGGATTATTCACCTGAGCAGATTGAAGGCAGCTATGAGGAGATAGATAGCTTAACTCAGGGCATTGACGAGATTTCCCTCGCCCTTCAAAAGGGCATCACGGAGCTGCACGAGGAAACAAGCAAGTTAAGTTACATCCTAGACAATATCGGTGACGGGCTCATAGTCCTCGATGAAACTCAGAGCATCTCTCTTATAAATTCTGCTGCGATGAGTATTTTTGAGGTGCGGGCCGATATAATTGGCCGAAACCTAAATTACCTCTCTTTTGACGGGACGCTACAGAGTGCCGTTGACCAGTGTGTAAATCAGGACAGTTCCGCATTATTTGAGCTTCCCTTAAACGGGCGTATTTACCTGGTAGCCGTCAAGAGACTTGCAGATACTGTGCTCACAATGGTGGCTCTGTCCGATGTCACCGAAAACCGTGAAAATGCAAAGCGCCGAGAGGAGTTTTTTGCCAACGCTTCCCATGAGCTGAAGACCCCCCTTACCGCCATTAAGGGCTTTAATGAGCTGGCTTCCATAAACAATAAGGACGAGGATCTTAGTAAGTACATCGGCTCAATCGCCCGTGAAACCGACCGTATGCTGCTGCTTATCGGCGACATGCTCAAGCTATCGGAGCTGGGCACGACCCAGGCGATTAGCCCCACTGAGGTTTCTCTCGCTGGTGTCGTAAGTGAAGTCACAGAGGCTCTCTCCCCTATGATTTCAGAGAAGGAAATAATTGTAGAGGCTGCCGGGGATGCGGTAATCAGCGCCGAGCACGAGCATGTTTACGAGCTTCTTAAAAATCTCATCGAAAACGCAGTCCGCTACAACAATCACGGCGGCAGGGTCACTGTTTCCATGGAGAGTGACAACAAGGGTTCCTATCTCTTCGTCTACGACAACGGTATAGGTATCTCGCCGGAGGATCAGAGCAGAATTTTTGAGCGTTTCTACCGCGTAGAAAAAAGCCGCTCACAAAAAAGCGGCGGCACGGGGCTGGGGCTGTCTATTATAAAGCATATATGCGCCCTTTATAACTGGAACTTGACTCTCAAGAGCAAGCTGGGTGTGGGGACGGAGATTTCTGTGGAGTTTTAAGAGGGGACGGTTAGACGTGCTAGACCCCATACATCCACTAAACCATCCGTCGGGCACGGGCAAGTGCTCTGTGAAAAAGCGGGGCGGCCTCCGTCAGTCACGTCTACTCTGGCGGAGGCTTGAAATCTTTGCAAAACTTGTGTTCCAGGACTGCGGCCGCCCCACTTTTCCCCAGAGCACCCGCCCATGTCCGACTGGCCTGCGGAGGGGCAATCGGGAATAATGGAGGACGGCAAAAGTAATTTTCAAAAAAGGTTGCAAAAATTACTAAGACAGGCTATACTGGTTATAACAATGTTGCAACGCACTGAGGCGAAAGAGAGGCGATTTGAATGCAATTGGCAATCAGAAATATCGGTAATAGTTTCGGGCTAATTCTTCCTAAAAATGTTTTGGAAAAATACTCTTTAACCAATCATGATGTGGTTGAGCTTACGATGACAGATGAAGGAATGTTTGTAAAACCTATCGCTTCAAAAAAACAAAGGCGTACTATTGAAGAATTGTTTGCAAACTATTCGGGCGGCTTCATCGAAGAAAGCGAAGTTGATTTCGGCGCACCAGTTGGCGATGAATTATGGCAGGATTAAAACAAGGTGATATTATCATGGTTGACTTCAACCCGATTGTCGGAAGTGAACAAGGTAATTATCGGCCAGCTTTAATAATTAGTAATGACTTCACGATTTCCAAAACAAACATAATCTCGCTATTGCCAATCACCAATACTAAAAGCAGCCACCCGCTAAATGTCGCTTTAGAAGATACCAAAACGACCGGCATGATTTTGTGCAGTCATATCCGTTCGCTTGATTTGAAAGCAAGAAAATTTAAGATTGTTGACAAGATTTCTAAAGAAAAACTTGATGAAGTTTTGGAAGTCGTGTTTGCAACAATGGATAATCAGTGAAATAATCTCCCATTGCCTGATAACACTAATCCGCAAAGCGGTATTTGGTATGAATACCTGAGGATAGAATTTATCCATTCATAGCGAGAACAACTCTATTAGATAAGGTGGGTGAGGTTGAGCGCATAAGCTCGGATTATTATGGAGACGGGATTTATTATACTTTTATTAGTTTGCGTAATTGTTTTTTACATAATCCTCTATTTTAGGGCACACTGAAAAGTCAAAAAAGCATTGAAAACACTACAAAAACCTGGCGAAGTATGATATACTAGATGCAAGGAAATAGCGAAAAACCAAAGAAAAACCTTGCGTCTGGAGTGAAAGTAAT
>Ga0209755_10000286_pt1 | contig 97680 bp, 84 predicted proteins | sample TergutCo191P1_FD_187301 | JGI IMG/M metagenome (GOLD analysis project Ga0209755, IMG submission 187301) | Cornitermes sp. P1 segment gut microbial communities from Petit-Saut dam, French Guiana - Co191P1 (SPAdes) (version 2) | ecosystem: Host-associated > Arthropoda: Insects > Digestive system... | reverse complement strand
AGAGTTAATACCTCCTGATTTTCATATTGAACATATACTTCCTCAAAATTGGAAGAAAAATTATTACGATGAATGGAATACTCAAGAACAGGCAAAACCATTTATTGAAAAGCTGGGCAATAAAGTCGTTCTTGAATTTAAAGTAAATATATCAGCCGGTGATAAGTACTTCGCTAAAAAAAAGGAAATATATCAAACTAAAGAGTTATCAAAAAATGAGGCTCCTGGTTCAAAAATCCAAGCAGTATGTAATCTTATAAAGCTCCAGCAAGATGATTGGGGTAAAGCAGATATTGAAAGAAGACATACTGAATTCATAAATCGTATAATGTCGTTTTTTGATGATCAATTATAGGATTAATAAATATAATGATCTAGTTTGTTTTTTGGAGAATAAATATGCCACATGGAATATGGTGTAATGCCAGAACAATACCAATGACTTGTAAATATTGTGCTAGTAGTGTTTTTTATTTTTTTTGTAATTGTGGATGTAAAATTTTCTTTGACAAATTAGGGGATCCATAGCATAGACATTATTGTAAAGACTATGCATCTATAATGGAAAATGATTTTATACAAAATACTATGTTAATAAAAAAAATATTTACATGGGAATTAGTTGATAATGAATTAATATTGGAAAAAGAATATAAAAATCATATAAAAGATATTCCTATAGAATGGCACCACCAAATATAGCATGATGCCATAAAGCGTGAATTTTTGCACCCATTTGCTTTTGAAGTGTACGCTAATAAATCTACCAGAACGGCGTGAGCGCAAAGCCCCGCTGGCAACATATGGCTGCTTTTCACGCAGTCTTATCAACGCCGTTCGCGAAGCGAAGGAGCAAGGCACACTTTTATTAAAACCCAGCCATCCGGCGCCAGCAGGCCTTTGCGCTCACGCTTTTCGTGGCATGTTTAAGCAGACAATTTTTCACATCTGCTGGTTTATTATCAGCAAATAACTGTTATGTGCTCATTAATAGGTCGATAAGTAACTACATATTAATTTTAGGAGGCATAATGACATACGGATACATCAGGGTAAGCACTGACAAGCAGACTGTTGATAACCAGCGGTACGAAATTGAATGTTTTTGTTCAAAAAACAACATACAGGTTGAACGGTGGATTAATGAAACCATCAGCGGGACAAAATCGCCTGAAAAGAGGCTTTTGGGATCACTGCTTGCAGAAGTAAAGACGGGGGATTTAATAATTTGTTCGGAATTATCAAGACTTGGAAGAAGCCTTTTTATGATTATGTCGATACTTAATCATTTAATGTTAAGAGATGTAAGGATATGGACGATTAAGGATAATTACAGGTTAGGTGACAATATACAGTCAAAAGTGCTGGCTTTTGCTTTTGGTTTGTCCGCGGAAATTGAAAGAGAATTAATTTCTCAAAGAACAAAGGAAGCTCTTGCGCGGAAAAGATCAGAGGGAATGATTCTTGGAAGACCAAGCGGTAAAAAAGCGACTCGTGTCAAACTTTCAGGACGTGAACAGGAAATAGAAATGCTTCTTGACAGGCAAATTTCTAAATCGGCTATCGGTCGTATGTACGGCGTTAACAGAATGACGGTAGACGCGTTCATGAAAGAAAGAATGATTAGAGAACAAACAGCGTCATTATAAGTAAAAAAGCAGGCTTTACCCGGTATCTTTATTGCGCTATAATATAAGCATGTTTTCCAAAATTCCGCGTTTAAGGCTGGCTGTAATAATATTCATTTTTATTCTCATGATGTTTCCCGCAAACACGGTTTTTGGAGACGCTTTCGGCTGGGCGGCTAAGGGCAGTCTTTTTTTATTTGCTTCTGATAACGGGCCGCGCGCCGATCCTCCAGCCATTGTTCCATCTTTGGGTTTTTCATTAACCTGGCAGCTTTTGGATTTTCTTAGGATCGAATTCAGCGAAGATATTTATTTTTCAAATTACGAGTTCAGCAGAGAGTTCGGTTATCCGGTTGCCTGCGGGCTTGATAGCCGCTATTCATTTGTGATTGGCTTTATTACAGCGATTCAAGCGACAGGAACTTTTCCAATTGGAAACAACGGCATCATGGCGCGCGTTTTCGGCGGGCCTTCCGCAGACTTGCGGATAATAACTCAGGCAGTTGGTTTACATCCCACGGATATTCAGGAAGCTGAGCAGCAAACAAAAATGTTAACGGATCACTTTTGGGGTAATGGCCGCTGGTTTATGCCGGTGTTCGGCGCCGGAATGGATTTTCCGGCAGTCGAAAATTATCTTATCGGTTTTGATCTGCGCGTATGGTTTCCCATGTATAAACTTTGGATAAATGATAATACTCCAGCGATTGACGGATGGCGCTTTGGAATTAGTCTTCGCATAACGCCTCGCGTAAAATAGGATTGCTTTTCGAATGAAAAAACAGAAAACCCTCATATACAAGTGTTCCTCATGCGGCAGGGAAGAACCAAAATGGCTTGGCAGATGCCCCGAATGCGGAGAATGGAACACGCTTGCAGAATCCGCGGCAAAAAATGACCGGACAGGTTCTTCGCAAAACCGCCGCGGTGAGAAAAAAGGCCTGCCTCAAACACTGCCTCTTGCCGCGGTTGATCCAATGGAAGGCAGCCGGATCGGAAGCGGTATCGGCGAATTGGATCGCGTGCTCGGCGGCGGCATCATGAAGCGTTCATCCATTCTTGTCGGAGGCGAGCCGGGAATAGGCAAGTCAACTTTACTGCTGCAGACAGCCGCCGCGGTTCTTACAAAGGGACGCATACTGTATGTCTCCGGCGAAGAATCCGCGGGACAGCTGCGGTTAAGAGCGGACAGGCTCGGCATAAACAAAGAAAAAATGGAACGCATAGAAATTTTCTGTTCCGGAAATCTTGAAGAAATAGAAACTGTCCTAAATAATATAAAACCTGTTCTTGTATTGATAGATTCCGCGCAGACGCTATATTCACATAACGCCGATTCCGCTCCCGGCGGCGTAAACCAGATGAAGTTCTGTTCGTTTGAAATGATCGCCTGGGCAAAAGAACATGACGCGGCGTTAATCTTGACGGCGCATGTCACTAAAGAGGGCGTAATCTCAGGGCCCAAAACTCTGGAACACATGGTAGACACCGTTCTTTATTTTGAACAAAACGACAGAACATCCGGTTTAAGCGAAACCGCGGCCGGCGTTACCGACTGCCGTTTTTTAAGAGCGGTAAAAAACCGTTTTGGCTCTGTCGACGAAATTGGGATTTTCACAATGGGAGAGAAGGGACTTTCTCCCGTAGAAGACACGGGCAGAATGTTTTTGGTAAGGCGGGAGGGAGACTTGCCCGCCGGAGTTGCGACCGCCGCAGTTCTAGAAGGCACAAGAACAATCCTTGTAGAAATTCAAGCGCTCACCATTCCTGCAAAAGGAACAATCAGCCGGGTTTTTTCCGACAGGATCGATTCAGGAAGGGTATCGCGGATTTCCGCGGCTTTGGAAAAACACCTGGGGCTTCGGTTGTCGGATCAGGATTTATATGTGAATGCGGCAGGCGGCATCAGAATTACCGAGGTAGGCGTTGAACTTGCGCTTGCCTGCGCACTTTATTCGGCGCGGACGGGACTTGCCCTGCCGGCAGACCTTGCAATCGCCGGGGAGCTCTCGCTGACAGGAGAAATCCGCCCCGTACGCCGTCTTTCGGGCCGTGTGAAGACAAGCGCAAACCTCGGTTTTAACGCTTTTTTAGGCCCGGCGCCGGAACAGCCGATTCAGGGCCTGAGTCACGCAGGAGACATAAAATCAGCAATAAAGCTGATATATGGTTCTGATCAAAAAAATAAGGCAAAATTATGAAAAATTATATTGACATAAGTGAAATATCAGTTTATATTTTCATTAATTGGGTAATATTTTAGATTGAGTAGAGAATATTTTTGCGGTATTTTAAAAAAGCCGCGCTGTTTAGGGGTTCTGTTCTTGTCGTATGCTGCTTTAGACGCGATCTTTCCATGGTTGTGCCGTGTCCATCAATTTTTTCCCTTAACAATAATGCATCTTTGCCTCTTTTCGGAAACTGGTTTTGGTCTATCCGGGGAGAGTAAGAGTCGTTCGCTTTCGCGGACGTGATATCAGGCGTTCCCCGGACGCAGTCGCAAATAGGCGTATACGCCGGTTTGTTCCGGGTGAAGGAATTTTCTCAATGGCTAAGAAATTGTATGTCGGTAACCTCTCCTACAACACCACCGAAGATGGTCTTAAGACCCTTTTTTCGCAATTTGGCAGCGTTGCCTCGTCAAAGATCATCTTTGATCGTGAGACCGGCAACTCCAAAGGGTTCGGATTTATCGAAATGAGCAGCGATGAAGAAGCAAATGCGGCAATCGCAGGCACAAACAGCCGCGAATTTGAAGGACGTCAATTGCGTGTAAACGAAGCGATGGATAAACCTCGCCGTGAACGCGGAGGCGATCGCGGGGGCGGAGGAAACTGGAACTGATTATAAAGAGTCAGTTGCAAGGCGGCGCATTTTTTCTAAAAGGAAGGGTGCGCCGTTTTTTTATGTTGATGTTTCTTTCAGCAGCTTTAATCTTTTTGCTTCGGCGGCAATATTCATTTTTTCAAGTTCTTCCATTATCTTGTTGGCGACTGCCTGCTTTTTATCCTCTTCGTTGGCAGCATCAGCCAGCACCTTGTTTCTAAACTCGTTGCAATCAACAACAGGCCCGACTGTAGTAAGGAGATAGTCTCTGCTCACGGCGTCATTCATCATATCGGTCTGCTGAACATGCAGAACCTCGCCGTTTAAAGAAACAAAACACATGTAATCAAAAGAGCGGATGTACGAATCAATCTCGCGCACGCCTTTTTTTGTGTCGGGCTCCCATGAACGGTAACGGGTTCCCGACGGAAAAACAAGAATAAGCTTTCCCTTGTATTTTTGCCTGATAAGCGCCTTCATCGCCGCGCGGTTAATTCCGTTGGCGCGCGCAATTTCGTCTTTGTCTTTTTCAGAATCGAGCCCCTGAATTGAACGGCTAGGGCAAATTACTATCTTGTTGTAAGCTCCGGTAAAAGCGGCGACAACGGGATTGTCTTCGTTTAATTTCATTCCGGAGATGGCAATAATCGCGTCGCTTATTTCCTTGCCGCGGCCTCCGGCTTTTCGCGACAGTAACGATACAATTGAAAGATCCATATTACTGTAATGTTCAACAAGAAGAAGGCAGGCTTTTCCTGATTCGGCTTTTTCAAAAAGTTCTTCAAGGTTATTCATGCCGTCAAGATGGCTTCCGGGAAGCAGCAGATGTTCTACCATTTCATCTACAATTGCTAATACGTCTGTGTCTCCTTTTTGATACACATTGTCTTCCGTTATAACGGTCGGCACTTTAGCTGTTTTAATTACTCTTCTTATTTGATCCCCAAAAACTGTAGTTAATGTACCTAACATAAAAAATTACTCCTTAATCAACTCGATAATCACATTGCAGGCAGCGCACATTTCGTTCACGCTTACCCATTCCAAACGGCTGTGAAAATTGCGGCCGCCTGTAAAAATGTTCGGTGTGGGTATCCCCAACTCTGTAAGTTTTGAACCGTCGGTTCCGCCGCGTATCGGCTTTAGACGCCATTCAATTCCGAGCCTTTGCACCGCATTTATAAGCCTGTTCAATACTTCAGGCTGCGCGTCAATCTTATTTTTCATATTATAATATTGAGGCTGGATTTTAACAATAACTTTTCCGCCTGGAAATTGAGCTTCTACTGTTTTAGCGAATGCCTCCAGTGCCGCCAGCCGGCGTTCAATTCCGGCTGTTTCAAAGTCGCGTATAAAAATCTCGAGGGATGCTTTTTCCAAATCGCCCGCTATTTCCATGGGACAGAAATAGCCGAAGTAGCCGTCGGTCGCTTCGGGGCTTTCGCTTCGCGGGAGGAGCGTCGCAAAGGTTGATGCCATAAGCGCCGCGTTGGCGAGGATGCCCCTTGCGTGTCCCACATGTATCACCTTGCCGCGAAACTCAACGTCAACCTTGTAAGCGTTGAAACATTCGCTCTCAATTTCACCTAAAGGGCCGCCGTCCACAGTGTAACAGTAGACCGATTTTATTTGATCCAGAGGAAAATCGGGAAGGCCTTTTCCGGTTTCTTCGTCAGGGGTAAAAATTATTTCGACAGGGCCATGTTCAATCTGAGGATTGGCAAGAAGATACTCGAGCGCTCCCATAATTTCCGCGATACCCGCTTTATTGTCGGCGCCAAGCAAAGTTGTTCCGTCGCAATGAATAATTGCCTTTCCCTTTTGCGCCGCCAGTTCCGTATCTTTTGCAGGATCAAGAAACAGGCCGTACATAAGTTTTATTTTACCGCCGTCGTAATTTTCCACATACTGCGGTTTTACATTGTTTCCGCAGACATCGCCTGCCGTATCAAGGTGGGCAAGAAATCCAATACAGGGTTTGCTTTCTTTTCCGGGGCTCGCAGGAAGACGCGCGATTACATAACAACGGCCGGTAATTTCCGCATCTTTTAACCCAAGAGCCAAAAGCTCATCATGCAGAATTTTCGCAAGATCCCATTGCCCCGGCGTAGAAGGCGTTTCAATAATATCGCGGTTACTCTCGGTATCGATCTTTACGTAATTTAAAAACCGCGGAACGATTAACTTTTCAAGATGCTGGATATGGTTGTCCATAATAGTATTATACAATAAAATAGAAGCCATGGAACTCTCTAAAGAGCAAGTGATAAAAATAATGAAACGATACGGGAATGATCCCCAGCAGCTCATTGCCGTTTTATTGGATATTCAGGAAGCCTCAAACAAAAACTATGTTGAAAGGCAGTGGGCCGAGCTTGCTTCTGACATTTTAAATATTCCGCTGTCAAAGATTTACGATGTTCTGACATTTTACGCCATGTTCAGCACTGAACCGCGCGGCGAATATGTCATCGAATTATGCCGCAGTACGCCGTGTCACTTTATCCGCACTCAGGAAGCAGTGAAGTGGTTCGAAGAAGAGACAGGCGTTAAAATGGGTGAAACATCGGCGGATGGTTTGTTTACTTTGACTTTTACAAATTGTGTAGGCGCGTGCGACATTGGCCCTGTCGCGGTAATCGGCGAAGACGTTTTCGGCAATTTGACGCCAGAAAAAGTGAAGACGCTTGTAACTCACTGCCGTAACAGAAACAAACAGGAGCTTCAAGCGTTATGCCAAAATTAATAAAATTATTAACTGAAGGACTCGATAACCCTGACCCGCTTTCGATAATTGAATATGAAAATGCGGGCGGATTTTCCGCTCTTAAAAAAACCGTTTCATCAAGTCCTGAAGAAATAATAGCCGAAATAAAAAAAGCAAAACTTCTCGGAAGAGGGGGAGCCGCGTATCCTGCAGGCAGCAAGTGGGAACATCTTCTGCACATTCAAGAAAATCCCAAATACATTGTATGCAATGCCGATGAAGGCGAGCCCGGCACATTTAAAGACCGGCTTATCATGGATAAACTTCCCTATAAATTACTGGAAGGCATCCTCATCGCTGCGGCGGTTTTCGGCGCAAAGACCGGATATATTTATGTGCGCGGCGAATACCGTAAGCAGCAAAAAAAACTTATTGCCGCAATTGAAAACATCCGCGCCGCCGGATACATGGCGCTTTTACCTGACAAAAACTTTGATATCCATGTCATTTCAGGCGCAGGCGCTTATGTCTGCGGCGAAAACTCGGCGCTTTTAAATTCTACCGAAGGTAAAGTGGGAAGGCCGCGCATTAAACCGCCGCATCTTGCGGAAGTAGGGCTTTTTCTTCACCCGACGCTTGTGAATAATGTTGAAACATTTGCGAACATTCCTCTCATCGTCAATATTGGAGGAGACGCGTATCTTGAGGCAGGCCATCCGGATTCGGGAGGAAGCAAGCTTATCTGCCTTTCGGGGCATTGTAAAAACAGGGGAGTTTTTGAAGTCCCCCTCGGAAAACTTACGTTACGCGACATAATTTACGACCCGGAAATCGGCGGCGGCATTTCAAGCGGCATACGTTTAAAATTTTTTCATCTCGGGGGACAGAGCGGCTCCATCGGCTGCTATAACCAGCTTGATACGATTTACAGTTACACCGATTTAAAAAAAGCCGGGTTGTCGGTCGGCTCCGGGGCTATCGTTGTAATGGACGAGAAAGTTTCGATTGTTGAATATGTAAAAGAAGTCACAAAATTTTTTATTGACGAATCATGCGGCAAGTGTATTCCCTGCAGGGAAGGAAATCGTCAGGTGCTAAAAATTCTTGAGGATCTTTCAGAGCTCGCCGCCAATGACAGAGAGAATCTAAAAACATTCGCTCCAAAAAAGAAAGTTATACTTCATCGTCTTTTTATCACCATGTCAGACGCGTCATTTTGCGGGCTTGGGCAGACTGCTTCCGCTGCGTTAAACAGCGCGGCGAAACATTTTTCATTGGAATTTGAAGGAGTAATTGATGAGTCATCACGCGGATTCAAATAAACCGGTAAACATAACGATTAACGGAATACCTGTTACTGTGCCGGACGGGACAAGAATTCTTGACGCCGCGAAAAAAGCAAACGTAACAATTCCTGTTCTCTGCGATCATCCTGATTTATGCAAACGGGGTTTATGCAGGCTCTGCGTAGTAGAATGCGACGGAATGAGAAAATTGATTCCTGCCTGTATTAACGAAGTATGGGACGGAATGAAAATTGTGACAAAAAACAAACGCATCGCAAAAATCCGAAGAACAATTATAGAGCTGCTTCTCGCAAATCATCCGCACGACTGTCTTTCCTGCGTACGCAGCAAAAACTGTGAGCTGCAAACGCTGGCATCGGGCTACGGGGTATTTAAATTTCCCTTTACCAGCATATTGCAAAAACCTCCCATTCAAATAGAAAGCGAAACAATTGTCCACGAAATGAGTAAATGCGTAAAATGCAGCCGCTGCGTTGAAGTCTGTCAGGAAGTTCAAACCATCAGGGCAATTAACACTTCCGGCAGATGTTTCAATTACAGAATTTCAACGCCGTACAAACAATCCCTTGAAGACTGCAGCTGCGTTTTCTGCGGAGCATGCGTAAACGTATGCCCTGTTGGCGCGATTCAGGAATACGATCAATCCGCACAAGCGCAAAAAGCTCTTGACGACAGCGCACAAAAAACAATAGCGCAAGTTTTACCGTCTTTCGCGCCTGTCCTGGAAAAAGCGTTCGGCTTTTCCGCCGGAACCATCACAGCCGGAAAGATGATCGCCGCGATTAAAATGCTGGGCTTTGACAAAGTTTATGATGCCGCAAACGCGGTAAACGCAAGTAACATAGAAATAAGCCGCGAAGTACAGGCGCGCATAGCCGACTCTACTGCGAAAAAACCGTTAATAAGCGGCTGCGCCGAAGGCGTAAAGCGTTTTATCGTAAAATTTTACCCTGATTTTAAAGATCATCTAACAGCAGAAAAAAATCTTCGCGGGCAATTCGCTTCCTCTTTCAAGAGCACTTACGCAAAAGAAGCAGGCATTGATCTTGCAAACGTCACATCAATTTCCTTTATGCCTTGCATCGCGTTAAAATATACAACCAAACCTGATAAAACCGATTTTGCCTTAACAGCCAATGAACTTGCGCGAATGATCAAACTGTCAGGAATAAAAATTGAAACCTTGCCCGAAGAACAATTTGACACCATCGATTTTAACTATAATGTCTATTACAGTTCCATCAAAAAAATAACGGCCCATGGTTATGCGCAAGCCCGAAATATTATGGAATCGCTCCGCAAGGGCGAATGCAGCGCAGACTGGATAGAAATTCTATGCTGCCCCAAGGGGTGCGGGGTTTTGAGTGATGGCGTTACAGTAAATAAATAACACCAGGCAGGAGCAGCCATGTCCATCTTATTTTCAGGCGATTTTCACGCGAATGCGCGGGATGAACTTTCCTGCATTACAAAGAAAAATATTATTAAAACATTCGGTAAAAAAAAATACACCGGGAAAAACATGGTGGGAAAATGAATATTGGACAAAACAGGAAGAAGAAGATCTCTTTAAATTACTGGAATCGGATAATACTTTTGATTACGTTATTTCTCATACCGGGTCTCATCACATAAATACAAGAATATTTGAAATTCAAACGGGGTATTCAAAAAAATTCTATGATTAGGCAGCGCTGTTAAACGATGAGGTTTACAACAAAATCCATTTTCGCGAATGGTGGTGCGGGCATTGGCATCAGGATATTTATTACAAAGATCCGGCGGCTGAACATGGGTATCACTATTTATATAAATCGATCAAATTGCTGGAAAAATCCAGCGGTGCTTTCACAGTACACGGCGAATCAACGCATATTATTTAGCCGTTCGTCACACTCTTCTGCATTTGGTACAGCCCAACACGTGAACATGATTTTTTGTATGAGGCCGCTCGAACATACGCGCCAAAAGAAATTCATGCTTCGATATTCTCGATTTACAGACAGGGCATCGTCTGGGCACATTATTGCTCAGGCAGGTGAAACATCCTTTTATGTGCATTATGTGATCTATTCCGTTTGACTTCGATGGAAAAACAACCGTCTTAAGCTGATCTCCCTTGGGTATTTTATAAGCGCAAATAGGACAAAGCGCTATTGTTTCTCTTATATTAGAGCGGCCTTTTTTACTCCATGGAAGATACGGATAGATGGGAGACAGAGGCCCAAAAAACAGATAATATCCTATCATTAAAAGGATAATTCCGCTGATAGTAAATAAAAGTATCTGTATGTAATCTCCCATTAATTATAATATTACGTTATAATTTAAAAATGTCTATCCTCTACATCATCGCGACGCCGATCGGTAATTTGGGTGATATCAGCTTTCGCGCTGTAGAAACTTTAAAAAGTGTCGATCTTGTGGCGTGCGAAGATACCCGGCGCACCTTAAAACTGCTTTCCCATCTTGGAATCCGCGTAAAAATGCTCTCATGCCGTTCTCAAAACGAAGAATTTGCGTCCGACAAGGTGATTTCCGCTCTTGATCAGGGGCAAACTGTGGCTTACGCAAGCGATGCAGGCACTCCGGCGCTCAGTGATCCCGGTTCTGTGCTGGTAAAAGCGGCTGCGGAAGCCGGACACGACATAATTCCCATTCCGGGACCGTCAGCTTTCGCCGCATTGTTAAGCGTGGCAGGCGGAAAAGACAAAACTGTCGTTTTTGAAGGCTTTCTGTCGCCAAAACCGGGACGCAGGAAGAGCCGGCTGCGCGAACTTATGGCAATGGAAGCTGCCTGCGTGCTCTATGAATCGCCGTTCAGAATCCTCAAGCTGCTGGGCGACATTGCCGAAATTGACAGTGAGCGGTATATTTGCCTCGGGCGGGAAATGACCAAGCTCCACGAGGAATATTTGCGAGGTTCGGCGTCCTTTTTACTTCAAAAATTAGGTGAAAAAAAGGAACAAATCGGCGAATTTTCTCTATACATAGCTGGAAATTATTTAAAATAGCTAGTAAACTTATGGTAGAAAGCTGCCGATAATTACGGTATAGGTAGGGTACGAGTATGACAGTAAACAGGATAGGTCACGTAGAACCCATTCTTTCCGGCAAGAAACCGGGAAAGAGTGAACAGGTGGGGGGGAACGAAAAGGCCGATACTATTAGTCTTTCCACGCAAGCGAAGGAACAGGCTGAGAGGTATCAGGTTTTAGAGCTTATTAAATCCGCCCCGGAACTTGATGAGTCCCGGATTGCTGAACTCAGGCAGAAGATTGAAGATCCTTCTTACATAAACGAGAAGGTTCTGAATACAACGGCAGATAAAATCATCAGCGCGTGGTTTGCATAGGATTTAATATGTATTAACTGAACCTGACCACTAAAACTTAGTGGTCAGGTTTTTTTTTCGGAGAAAAGATGGATATATCATTTAAATTTGATCCTGAAGTGCTCATCGGCGCGGAAACACTAAGCATGGCGGGAACCATCGCAAAACGCCACGGCTCGCGGATAATGGTTGCCGCCGACCACAGGCTTGACGCGCAGATTGTAAGCCGTTTAAAGGATATTCTTGTTGATTCAGGACTGGAAGCCATCGTCTTTGACGGCATTGACGAATCATCTTCCGTTGAAATTGCAGATAACATCGTAGAGCTGAGTCAAGCCGCGCACTGTGACGCGATCATCGCCTTTGGCGGAGAAAAAGCGCAGATTATTTCCCGCATGGCCGCGATTATGGCTCCTATGAGAATTACCGCGTTTGAACTTATCGAAGGCCGCATCTTCCCGTCAAAAATTCTTCCGCTGCTTGCGATTCCTACAGAAGGCGTTACGTCTTTTTCCTTTACTGATTATTTTATTGTTACAGATCCGCGCAGCAGATTGATAGCGTCAGTCCAGTCTCCGCATAATCTTTATTCTGCCGTTATTATCGACTGCAATTTAATAAACATTTTATCGTCTAACACTGCCGCGGCGTTTATACTGGAAGGTTTCTTTTCCGCGGTAGAAGCGTTTTGCTCCGCAAGATCAAATTTTATTTCTGATACATTGCTTGATAAAGCGCTGAGCCTTTACGCAAAATTGATAAGAGGCGGCACAGCAAATTTCAACGCCGAACAATTCGCGCAGGCAGGTTTCCTTACCGCTGTCGGCGCCTGCGCAAGCTCCCCAGGAACCGGCGCCGCGCTGTCAGCCGCTGTTAACGCGCGCACTCCCGTCGCGAAGCATCTGTGCGCAGCGGCTCTTTTTCCCTGCGTAGCGCAGCGGCTTGTAAGCGCGCGCCCGGAAAAAATGTCGCGCCTTGCCAATCTTCTAGGCGCGCCGAAACCGCCATCCGTCGCGGAAGGAGCGGCGTCTTCCGTAACTGTACTCCGCCAGATTATGGCGTCTTTAAATGTGTCCGATAACCTTAAAGAGTTCAACATTCCTCTTGATCGCGTAACAGCCGCCGTTGAAGCCGCGCGCGGCCTCGACATGACAGCTAACTCCCCGTGGACAGTCTCCGAAGAAGAAGTGTTTAAAATAATGAAAGAGATACTGTAAATTAATAGCCGTCTGACATCGCGCGGTTTTGATCTCTCTGATAAAGTTCCTGATACACAAAGCTGCGGTTTTTAAGTCTGTCTTTTACTTCCTGCGTAAACGGCATGTGCCGCCAGAAAGTGCCGCGGACATCTTTATCAAGTTTTTGTATGCCTTCAGCTTCTTTTGTCATCCAGAGAATGTAATCGCGTATAAAATATTCTTTAATGTCGCCTTTTAATCTATTGGACTGGAACCACTGATAATAATGCCCTGTGAGCCCTTCTTCCATCCAGTAGAAAGAAGCTTTTTCCTTGGCAACCTGCCAGCGAAGATCGGCTACGGCAGTCAACACTGCCAAATATAAATTTCTTGGATACATCGGAATTATAATACGGCCGCGGCTTGTCGCGCGGTTAAAACGGTCAAACGGTTCCCAGCAGAAACCCATATCGCCGTAAGTCGGAATCAATAAGACGTACGGAATAATACGGTTTAAACGGTTTTTATATACGCGGCAAAAAGCTTCTTTGTCGATACTTTCAATTCTTGCGAGCATTGCGATTATATTTTCGCGAAGGCCAACCTCGCTCGGAACACTGTGGTAATATTCAGCCATTAGCAGAGGAAAGTGATTTCCCTGCCTGCCGACAGTCATTTTTGCCATCTGGCGGATTGTATCCCATTCCGTATCTATCGCTCCGATATCTACGGTAATAGCGCCGCCTTCGCTTGCAAGTTTATCCTGTAAATGCTGAACGTCATTATCGGCGTTTACAAAATCCCTTATGCTTAATTCCAGTTCGTGATCATTCTTGAGCATTTGTTTAAAAAGATTTTGAACTTCTGTAATCGACGCTTTTTGCCCTTCGGAAAGACAGTCGCTTACATCTGTCATTTCATGAAGAGGTATGTGCTCAAAAACATCATTTATCCTGTCTTTGATAATTCTTTCAATTTCAATTCGTTCCCTTTCTTTTGCTTTAAGCATCGATCTTGAACCGTCAAGCTTGCCCTGGGCTTTTTCTAAAAGCTGCGATAATTTTGTCTGGTTGTTGCCCTTGGCGATCCGGACTTCATCCGTGCTTGAAGGGCGCATCTTGCCTGTTCCAACTCCGTTAAGCCATTCATCTAAATAATGAACAGGCTGATCCAGCGTGTTTACATCAATTATTTTACTGAAAAATTCTCTTGTGTCCGCGTTAATAAAAGAAGGATGCAGAAGCCCGTAACGAAGAAGATATTTTTTTGGCGGAGGTAATTTTCCCGTGGTCTTTCTCGCAATACCGGAAAGATATTCCCAATAAGGCGAAATAAACTGCTGGCGAAACACGCTTCGATCTTTGGGATCTTTGGCGGTAAGATATTTTTGCAGAATGCTGTGCACCCTTTGCGCAATATCGCCTTCGTTGGAAAGCGCGGTTTTATAATAATTGGGATCGTTAAAAAAATTGTGGCCTGTTTCTTCGAGGCGTTTGGTTACAGCCGGAAATCCGGAAGCGGTTAAATCGACATCGCCGCCTGAAGTGCTTGATATGTCAGCGAAATCATCCTTGTTTTTATCGCCGAAGATATCACTAAAATCCGGAAGAGGTCCGTCACTGGAGCCGGCCGTTCCCAAAAGGGCGGCAAGTTCGGGATCCATGTCGCTATTATTTGCATTCCCTGCCATGAATTTATGTTAAATCTTTTCACAGTTATTGTCAATGTTTATAATCTATGCTATTTTTATTGAGAGGCGCTATTCTAACAGGAGGATTCCTATGAAAAAGAAAATTTTATCGTTAACCGTCATAATATGCGTATTATTTATTTTCTCCTGCAAAAAAACTGAAGAATCAAAAGAAGCGGCAGAGGAAATTCAAACTGAATCAAACGAACCTGTAGTTGTTTCAAGATTTACAACCCCTGGTTATTCATTATTTATTACAGCGGGTTTTTATTCACTGTCCGGAGAAGACACGGAAACAGAAGCGACAAAAGTTGAATGGTCGGCGCGTATGTCTCTCGGTGAAAGAGTTATGACCGGAGAAACCAGACAAATGATTAATAAGGGCGATAACAAACTTTACAGTTTTATAGCTGTCCGCCGTGATACCGGAAACGGTTTTGCGGAAGGGTACGCTCTTTCATGGCAGATAGCAGTCGGCGGTCAGCTGGCGGTTGTGGCCGAAGAGAACACCAATCTATACAGAACACCGAGAATAGTTGACGTTACAGGCACAGTCCTGTCACGGAAAACTGTTGTTGTATATTATCCTGAAACTCAAAAAGACGGCTTTGTGGAAGTGCGAGGTTACGATTTTGATCGCAAAGATTACATCAGCGCGAATATCTGCAATATCCAGTTCGGCAAACTTTCAAGAATGGACGCCGATATACAATCGGCAATTCTTCTTCACACAGCCAACGGACTCACTACCGAAGCAGAAAAGGCGCGTAAAGCCGCCTTGTTAAATTCCGCGGTTGACACGTACCCCGATTCAATTTTTTACAAAGATATATGGCAGGTTATTAACCCAAACAATCTTTCAGAGAGCAGCGGCGACGATTGGTGGTATTAGACAAGCGCGTCCTGAACCAGAACATCCAGATCAATTTCACCGGCAGTACATGGAACCGTAACGCCCCAGTTTTGTAACGCCTCGGGATGAATTTCGCCGAAGACGCCGATTTGTTTTCCGCCGTAAATAATCGCGGCCGCCCGCCCCGGAATAAATCTTTCATCTGACGATTCTTCCACTTCGTACTCGCGTGAAAGGTAATAGAAAAGCGTCTGCAATTCAGCGGCGGCTGTGTTAAAGTTGGCGTCATTTCCGGCGTGAAGAAATCCGGCGAACTGACGCGTTTTACTGCGGTAGTTTTCCGCCTCATCATGCCATGCGATCTTTCCCACTTCGAAGATTTTATGCGGATAGACCGATCTTCCCGAAATTGATTCGCTCGCCATTAAAGACGCAATTATCGAATCGCGCACGTATTCATAATTTTCTGTCATCGGGTTAAAGATGCGGATTATTTTTTCACCTTGACCGCGCATATTTTCTACAAGGTCTTTTCGGGAGCCAAGGTAATTATATATCATCTCCTGATAACCCATACCGATGAGAATCTCCTTAACCTGCCTGCTGAATAATGTAATCGGTAAAAGACGCCCGACAGTTGAATCAGCCGGCCGCTGCGGTTTAAACGACGCAAGGGAGCGGCCGATCATTACGTCTTCGGCAACATCAGCGGCGTGGAGAAAATCGTTGCGGTACTCAGGCGGATACGCGCGCACGCCTTCCTCAACGTCATTCTGTCCGCGTTCGGCTGCCTTCGCTTTCTCCGCTTTCACACCCATGCGCACGAGTGCCTTAACGCATTCGTCGGCTGTTAATTTTTCGCCGAGGAATCTTTCAATCCTTGAGAGAGAGCAGAAAACCGGTTCCTGGAAATAATAAGGGGTAACTATTTTTTTACCAAACGGCGTATCAAATTCATATTCAACTTCGACAGGTTCAATTGTAAAACCATTGTCTGCAAGATCGCACGCTACAATTGAAGCGGCAAGGGTAATCCCCGGCAGGTCAGTTCCCGTAAGCTCGACAAAGATCTCATCATCTCCGACTTTGACAGCGCCCAAATCGTTTGAATTGATAATCGGCGGATAGGAAAGGATAGTCCCCTCCGAATCGGTCAGCAGCGGATGAACGGGTTCGTGCTCTTGAATAAAGGCAAATTCTTTTCCCTTTGGATGCTGCTTAAGAATTTCCCTCAAAGTGATGGGCCCGTTAATTCCGTACTCTTCAGCGGCAAGCGGCACAAAGGAAACGGCATCGGGGTCTGCGCCTTTGTAAATAATCGGCCATTTAACAAGCGGAATGCGGTAGATACCCATCGACATGCTCCGCCGTTTCCGCCCGAAGTTCCAGGCAAGCTTTTCCTGTGTCTGAATGATATCGCGAAGCACCGGGTCAGTAATCATTTTTCCGCGGGCGATAAAACCTGTAAGATACGGACGCACCTGTTTAACGCTTGCCTCAACCTTTACCTTACGTTCAGTTTTCTTTATGTCACCCTGCCGTGAAAAAAAGGCATATTCCGGTATTTTACCGCCGTTATAAATCCTAAGCTGACGGGCGCAGCCGGCTGTTCCCCATAAATCAGGGCGGTTTGTGTCATTTAACTCTATTTTTAAGCATCTTTCGGCTTCCGGAAGGCTTTTATCGCTGTCTTCGTCAAGTTCGGCCTTGGCGCAGGTAAGAGCTTCCTCAAACTGCTCCTTGTCTTTCCAGAGACTTTTGCCGTCAGCGCTTCCCGCTAGAGTATAAAAAACCTGTTCGTTTACTTCAATTTTCGGCATGACGGAAAGCATAGCATTTTGTTACATAAAAAAAAAGTGGTATGTGATAATTACCCAAAAAGAGCTATATATACCTTAATTCGTACTTGCAAAAAGCTGAATGGCTTGCAATAATGTAGGTAATAATTTTATTTTTCTAAACGGAGGAAAAAATGAAAAAAATTGCAACAGTACTTTTTGCCATAGTGGCAGCTGCATCCTTGTTAATCGGCTGCGGAGGCGGAAAAATTGATGTCGGTATCGCAATGCCGGAAACCCACGTAGAACGCTGGGTAAAAGACGGTGAATCACTTAAAGCTGAAGCCGAAAAACTCGGTTACAAAGCGGCTGTACAGTGGGCGAATGCGGATCAACCAACTCAGAATCAGCAGATCGAAGGCTTCCTGACACAGGGAGCGAAAGCGCTGATTATCGGCAACATCAATGACGGCGTCGGCGCCGCAGTTGTAAGCGCCAATCGCGAAAAAGCCACTATCATTGCCTATGACCGCATCATTCAGGGAACACACGATTACGGCTACTTTATCACATTTAATAACTACAAAGTCGGCACCCTTCAGGGTCAGAGTATTGTAAACGGCCTCAACCTTGCTTCCGCTTCTTCAGCGGCTCCCAAGTACATCACTCTGTTTGCCGGATCCCCGACAGACGCCAATGCCAACTTCTTCTTCCAGGGCGCGATGGATGTTCTTCTTCCTTACATTGACTCAGGCGCACTGAGAGTAATTGGTCCTTTCCCGCGCCATTATACGGCTCCTGAATTCCAGCAGATCGCAACTGAAAACTGGCAGGCTCCTATCGCTAAAGCGAGAATGGAAGCCCTTTTGGTCGGCGCAGCTGCAGGCGTTACACTTGACGCAGTTCTCGCTCCCAATGACACATTGGCCCGCGCTATCCTTGAAGCATGCAAAGCGGACGCAAAGTACAGAGCAAAACTTCCTGTAACATCAGGACAGGACGCGGAATTTGACTCAGCAGTGTCAATTAAGAACGGCGAACAGTACAGCACAGTATTCAAAGACACAGCAAAACTCGCAGAAGCCGCTATGAAGCTGGCCGATCAGATTCTCAAGGGCGAAACCGTTAATATTCCGGGTACAGTTCTTGCAGAAGGCGATCTTAAAGAAATTGGTTATACAGGCACAGGATATGTAAAGACCCTTCTTCTGGATCCAATCCTTGTAACAAGAGATAACATTTCAGTTCCGGTTAATGCCGGTTTCTACACAGCTGAACAGGCGAATCAACTTCGCTAGTATCTGCTAAATGGTTGTCCGTCTGACTGCCCATGTGCGGTCAGGCGGCTGCCCTTTTTTTTACCTTCCGGAAAATCAATGAGCGAATACATACTTAATATAGAAAATCTAACAAAGGAATTCCCGGGAGTAAGAGCTTTAGAGAGCGTTAGTTTAAAAGTAAAAAAAGGCGAGATCCATTCATTATGCGGAGAAAACGGAGCAGGCAAATCAACATTGATGAGCTGTATCTCAGGCGTTTATCCCAAAGACAGTTATGAAGGAAAAGTTTTTTATAAAGATCAGGAAACAGGTTACAACAACGTAAAAGACAGTGAAAAAGAAGGGCTTGCGATTATTCATCAGGAATTGGCGCTCAGCCCGTATTTATCAATCTATGAAAATATTTTCCTGGGTCACATGGACACCAGGTTTGGAATTATAAATTGGAACAAGTATCTAAAAGAATCAAAAAAGTATTTAAAAACAGTTGGCTTAAACGAACCGCCTGAAACTATTGTAAGCAAGATGAGCGTAGGAAAGCAGCAGCTTGTAGAAATCGCCCGCGCTCTTTCCAAAAGAACAGAGCTGTTAATCCTTGACGAGCCTACTTCATCATTAAACGATGATGAAAGCGAAAAACTTCTTAACCTTATGCTGGAACTAAAAAAGCAGGGAATCACTCTTGTAATGATTTCTCATAAGTTGAACGAGGTTTTAAAAGTTGCGGATACTGTAACTATTCTGCGTGACGGAAAATCGATAAGTTCTTATGATGTAAAAAATGACAATCTGACGGAAGAGATGATCATAAAAGACATGGTTGGGCGCAATTTGACTCACCGTTTCCCGGAGCGGGTTTCTTCGCCCGGTGAAACAGTAATGGAAGTAAAAAACTGGACTGTCTATCATCCCGATTATCATAATATTAAAGTTGTTGATAATGTTTCGTTCTATCTGCGCAAAGGCGAAATCCTTGCTTTCTGCGGACCGATGGGCGCAGGACGCACAGAACTGATGATGAGTCTCTTCGGCAAATCTTACGGTTTCCGCAGTAAAGGAGATTTAATAATCGACGGAAAAAACTGCGTACTTAACGACCCGCGCGCTGCGATTAATTCAGGGCTTGGATATATTTCAGAAGATCGAAAAAATCTTGGACTAATTTTAATTCAGGATATAAAGACAAATATAAGCCATTCCAGCCTTAATAAAATTTCAAAATTCGGAGTTATTAATAACCAGAAAGAAATTAAAGAAGCCGAACGTTTCCGCAAAAACCTTAATATCAGAACGCCGTCAATTAACCAGTATGTTCGAAATCTCTCAGGCGGCAATCAACAGAAAGTTGTAGTCAGTAAGGCTTTAATGGCAGACCCGGAAATACTTATTGTTGATGAACCGACAAGGGGCATTGATGTCGGCGCAAAAACAGAAATTTACGGGATACTTAATACAATGATTGCCGCCGGGAAAAGCATAATAATGATCAGTTCTGAACTTCCCGAGGCGCTCGGCATGGCGGATAGAATTTATGTCATGAATGAAGGCGTAATAAAAGGGGTGCTTTCTAAGGAAGAGGCTACTCAGGAAAAAATAATGCATATGGCTTTAGTAGGATAATGGAATTTCTAAAGGAGAGAAAATGAATAAAAAAGCAATTCACGTTTCTGATGTAAAAACGCTTGTAAAGAACAACCTCAGAAATTATTCAATGTTCATCATGTTAGTAATCATCATGTTGATATTCGCGTATTTAACAAAAGGCGTAAATTTTGATCCGCGAAACATTACAAACATTTTCTTTCAGAACAGCTATGTTTTAATCCTTGCGGTCGGCATGGTAATGATAATTATCACCCAAAATATTGATCTTTCCGTCGGTTCAGCATGCGCTTTTATCGGCATGTTAAGCGCGACAATATATAATACAGGCATTGGAATGCCGGCTACAATCATTGCTTCAATTTTTATCGGAGTTTTAATCGGAGGTTACCAGGGAACTTGGGTCGCTTTTGGAAAAATGCCGGCATTTATTGTAACCCTTTCCGGGATGCTTCTATTCCGGGGTTTGACTTATGGTTTTTCATTATTAAGAACGGGCGGCGTAAGCCCTGTCAGCCTTAAAGATACGGATTATTCACTTTTCGCAAAAGGCATTTTGGATGAGGTAATGGGAATAGAAAACAGAATTGGTCCGTATTACCCGATGGCTTTTGTAGTGGCAATTCTTTTACTTAGCGTCTTTTTTATCGTCGAATTTATGTCACGCAGAAGAAAAATCGCAAATGAATTTGAAGTTGTTCCGCTGCCGTTGTTTATTTCAAAACTTCTCATTATAAGCCTTCTTGTTTTTGGTCTGGCTGAACGCTTCGCGCGTTACCGCGGTCTTCCAATCATCGCGCTTATTTTAGGCGTAACAATTGCCGCATTTCACTTTCTTCTTAATAATACTGTTCTTGGCCGCTATATCTACGCGGTCGGCGGTAATCCGCGCTCGGCAAAACTATCCGGCATAAATTCGGAATTAGTAACATTTATCGTTTTTTGTTTCATGGGCGGTTTAACAGGTCTGGCCGCAGTAGCGCATACCGGTGACATGGGAACGGCGCTGCCTCAGGCAGGTAACTTGTTTGAATTGGATGCTATCGCTGCCTGCTACATCGGCGGCGTTTCAGCCGGAGGCGGTATTGGAACAGTAATCGGCGTTATTGTCGGCGGTCTTGTAATGGCGGCGATAAATAACGGAATGGTATTAATGAACCTGGGTACTCATTACCAGTATGTAGTAAAAGCGCTTGTTCTCGTATTAGCGGTTTTCTATGATGTTTACACAAGACGCAAATCAGGATTAGGTTGATTCTATTTGGTTGATTTAAAAAAGGCAGTCATAAACGACTGCCTTTTTTTTATAGCCGTGCGCTGACTCTTTCGATCATTTCTTTAAAGACTTCCGTTTCTTTTTGAACAAGGCGTATGAACGAATTATCTTCCGGTTTTCCGAGAACTGTTTCCATCTCTTCTTTATTGCGATAAGTTGCGGCTTTGAATGTATTCTTGTAATCCTTTGCTCTGCTTTCATAGATTTGCTTTTCTATCCAATTTCGGATTTCTATAACTGCGTTCAGCTCTTTTTTAAAAACAGAAACATCCACCGCTTTGTTTGATTCATATAAATAAGCTAATACCGCAAGAGCGTGACGGCATTTATCAAAAGTATACTCTTCGTTCCAAAGATCGTATACATGATGAATCTCATCCCAGTTTTTGTATTTGCCCTCGCCGATTTCCCTGCGCAATTCATCAACCCGGAAAGCGGGAACGATCTGCCCGCCGGCGTTAACCCAATCATTAACACGAGGTAACGAACCTTCTTTGGAATCTCCGAGTATTTTACCAAGACCGCTGTAATCCAACTCGGGACGATCATCCAGAAATGCGGCGATTGTTTTAACCGAGTAATAATGCAGCATTTGCCGGTATGCGTCGATGGCCTCAAAAGGTTTCATTATCACCTGACCGCGTTTTGAGTTTTCAAACTGGCAGCAGGAAATTTTTCGTATGTTGTTTTTATCAAGATTCATTACATCAAGCGGCGACAGCCCTGCCTCCTGAAGCCAGCCTTCAAGGAATGACAACGCGTTAATTATTTCTTCGGCTGTGTCAGGCGCAAGATAATCAGATTCAATTCTTTGAACTACAATTTTACGTTTGTCGCGGTTTTTTGTTTTCCATGAATTGCGCTCAAGAGCGTAAAGGTTGTGAAGCCAAAAATAAGCGGGCATCACTTCCAGCCGGTTTTTATGAACATTATTATTAACAAGAGAAAACGGAAGCGGTATGCTGAGCTCTGCGGGATACTCGCCTTTCGCGATTATAACAAAAGAAGCGAATACGCTTGAGTGTTTCAAACTGACAGCAAGTCCGGGCCAAAAACCGCGTTTTGCGCGTATTTCTCCGTCGTTGGCGCGGCTGTTGTGATTGCTGCCTATTGTAGCCGCCGCCGCCATGTTGGACATCCCCTGAATAAGGCTGGCAATCAAAAATGAATTGTTATGATGCTGCTCATGCACGGGGAAGATTAAATTGTTAAGTATCTCACAGCATGACACGGTGGAATTATCTCCAAGCACGGAATGAATCAGCCGCGCCCCGTACTTTAAATTACTGTTTCTGCCCATTACAAAACGCACTGCCTTACAGCCGTAAAAAGCGTTGCACGCGTATCCGACAATACCGTTCACCATTTCAACGCCTTCGCCTATCTGCGTCGGCTCTTCCGCCGAAGACAAAATTGTAATGTTCTTAAGTTTATTCGCGCCTTTAATGTATGCGCATTCGCCTATCGCCGTGTCTTTAATTATCGAACAGCTTTTAATTACAGCGCCGTTGCCGATTATTCCGTAACTGCCTCGCACTCCGCCGTATTGTTTTTGTGTAATCTCAGAAAGTTTATCTGTCAGCGCGGTATCGTCGCGGTAAGAAGCCCACAAGTACGCGTCTGCGGCTATCATGCTTTCAAACGGCGAGATGGAACGTCCGCCTGCCTCGTTCATCACGTCGATCCAAACGCGCACCGTTTCATCCTCGCCGTCTTTATTTACGCCGTTGCCGAACTTTGCGTGATTGGTCGTCTGCAGTTCGTTGACTTCCGACAATATGCAGTTATTGCCAATAATGTAGTTGGAAATGTAAGCGCAGTTTTGAATTGCAGTATCATCGCCGATGTCGCAGGAAATGATTGTGCTGTTTCGTATTCCGGCCGGAATGCAAAAATCGTTATGACGAAGAAAAACGCTCTGTAAGGAACCGATGCGCACAAGGCCGTAAAAGTTTGAATCGCGTATTAACAATGGTTCGAAAGGATCGCTTACAAGGAAGTTGTCCCAGTTTGAACAGTAGTTTCTGTTTTTCTTTAAGAGTTCAATTTCTTCAAAGTTGAGTTTCCGCCAGTCTCCCGGCTTTTTATAAAATTTCTCTTCCTGCTGTGCGTTACGCAGCCAGTATTCATCGGCTCCCTGCGGCAGATATTCAGCCGGAATAAAACCGTAACCGTGGCGTTCAAGCGGAAGTATGTTTTTAGTTTTCATGGAGGCATTATACACTATTAAGAAAGAAATGTATGCTTATCCGCCGCGCAATCATTCGCCGGACTCAAAAAACATTTTTTGATACTTCCGCTCTTTTTCGTTTTTATCATGAAGCGGATACCAGACCTGTGCAAAGAACGGATCGGCTTTTGCCCGCTCGTAATAATTCCAGCTCTCGCGTTCGCATACAGGGCACCAGTGTCCGCCTTCCAAAATAAGCCTCGGACTTGCGTCAAACTCATGGCTAAAAGCGCAGCGGAATTTTAATTTTTCTGTCCAGTTTCCTGTTTCCATGCTGTCCGACAGACATTCGCCGCCGCGGAATTTCGCGGCTTCCTTTACGTCCAGTAAATTCAATTCCGCTTCAGGCTTGTTTTCATCGTACCCATGATTAATATGCGAAACCGTATCCCAGTCAGAAAAAGGTGTAAATTTATCCATCGGAGGAATTGCCTGATACGCTTCTTTTGATCCCCAAAAAGCGGCGATATGATCTTCCATGTTTTCTTCAATAAAGCGCACTGTGCCGTTTTCTGTTTTTGTTAATTTTGAAAAACGCTTTTTAATAATGCTTCCGATCATTTTTTGTCCGCCGGGCAGCTTTGTAAATATTTTAGCTATCGGTGTAATTATGCCGAGCTTTTTTAAATACGCCTGATAAAAATAATCCATACTGTCGCTTCGGAAATTTAAAATATTGTTTAGTTTATCGGAATCAAGATAATATTGTCCGTGGAAATTGCGCAGCGCGCTCCATTTGGATTCCATTACATAAGAAAGATTTTTAATGCCGATCATTCCAAAAAGTTTTTTATATAAATTATACGCGCTTATACGGCAGCTCTCTCCGCCGCCGATATTAAAAATATGGCCCCAGAAATTACTGCCTAAAGAGCCTTCCCTTTCTTTCTTGCAAAGACTGCGCAGCATCACAGCGGAATCGCGATCGGAGGCGTATTCCAGCACATTATCAAGGCACTGGTGAAACATTATCGCGTCTTCAATATCCGCCATAACAGGGCCTATAATTCCTGTCTGCCTCAGGCTGACCCAATTGTGAATTCCCGATTCTATTAAATTCCGTTCTGCCGCAGTTTTGCTTACGGCATAGTAATCATAAACCGCAGGCTTTACAGGATCGCCGACCCTGCCCCAATGAATGGGCGGCATACGATCGCCTGTTACCGCGACTGAGCCAATATATACAATACAGGTTTTGTCAGCCCGATTCAATTCTTTAACAGCCTTGATAATATTTGCCATGGAACCGCAATTTATTTTCATTGTAAGTTCATGATCATAATCAGCTTTAGGCGATACAAGTCCGCCAAGATGAAGCACTATGTCTGCGTTATTTACGCAGTTTTTTACATCATTATAATTTGTTAAATCGCCCCACACGATTTTTAATTCATCGATTCCGGAAAACGGTTTAAGCTTTTTTTTATTTTTCTCAGACGGACGCGCGAGTATAACAAGTTCAATTTCGTCTTTGTCTGCCAACAGGGCTTTCATGCCGGGAAATCCCATGGCGCCTGTCGCTCCGCTTAAAAATATACGCTGCTTTGTCATAATCATCTCCGGCTTTATTGGTTTATTTAAAATTTCAAATACTTATTAAACAAATTTTCATTATTACTTTTAAATTCACTGTTTATTATTTTTTCTTTTATTCCGTAATCAATTATGTACATATAGGTGCAGCCTGCTTCTATTTCATTTGAAAAGTGATACAAATTCCATAAATACGCCTGAACAGACGGAGAAGCGCAGGTTCTGTCAATTTCATATCTTATTACGTTGAATTCATTTAAGCTTAAATTTTTTATATAATGCAAATAACATATAAAATCGAAGTACGAAAGTAATTTATCAACTTTATATCCTAAGTCGGAATAATTCTTATGAAAATCTTCCGTATACCAACCAGGACTGTTTTCAACCATATGCATAGTCCTTGCCATATTTTCATCAAACCAAAGCTTATTAATAATTTCGTCAAGAAATTCTGTTCTTCTAATTTTTATGGAAGAATTCCATTGAAATAACGCGAAAATACTTCCTATTGCCATCACAATAATAAGAATTAAGGATAAGTAATTATCTATTGTCCAATTATTAAGATAATCCATTTATACACCTTAGATTAATTATAAAAGACGCAATGGATTTGTCAACTCGCCTTTGCCCGCCTTAATCTGACATTCTCAATGTCGTAACTAAAAAGTTCGCGAAGGTCGTTAAGGCCCAGCGCCATGAGCGCCATGCGGTCGATGCCTATACCCCAGGCGGCGACAGGGACATCTACGCCGAGGCTTTCTGTTACTTCGGGGCGGAAAATGCCTGAGCCGCCGAGTTCGAACCAGCCGAGAACAGGGTGTTTAATGTGCACTTCTACCGAAGGTTCCGTGAAGGGGAAATAACCGGGTACGTACTTTACGTCTTTTGCGCCGGCGACTTCTACCGCGAACATTTCAAGCATGCCAAGAAGCGTGCGAAGGTTTACGTTTTCACCTAACACAATTCCTTCTGTCTGGTAAAAATCAGGAAGATGTGTCGCGTCTACGCGGTCGTAGCGGAAACAGCGGACGATGCCAAAGTATTTTCCGGGGATTTTTGCCGTTGGTAACTGCTTTGCTGAAAGTACCGTTCCCTGAGAGCGCAGGATAAGGCGTTTTGTAAAATTGCGGTCAAAACTGTAGTTCCAGCCGCGGCTTCCGGTTTTCCCGCCGTTCTCGTGAACGGACGCGACATTGGAAAGCCACGGCTCGTCGATCAACTTCGCGCGCGCTACGCCGTCAGAGGCGGAGCCTTCTTTGCCGCCCGCTTTGTTTTTGCCGCCTGCATCAGGCTCCGCAATACTGTACGCGTCGTGAATATCGCGCGCTGAGTGAAACTGCGGCATAAAAAGAGCGTCGGAGTTCCAGAACTCAGTTTCAACTAACGGGCCGTCGAATTCTTCAAAGCCAAGGGAAGCAAGTTTATCTTTTACATTTTCCAAAAATTTCGCGTAAGGGTTTGAGCGTCCCGGAGTAAGGCGCACAGGCGGCGTTTTTACATTGTAAGAGCGGAATGTTTTTCCTTTCCAGCTGCCGTCTTCGAGCATTGCCTGCGTAAGAGAGCCGGCTTCATCGCCTGTGATCCCTGCGGCCTTTAGAGCCTGCGCCGCTTCTAATGCGGGAACAGAACCATTCTCCGCCGTTGCAAAACCAAAAAAAACTGTTTCCCTGTCTATCTGACGGAACGGCGCGTCCGCTGCTCCGCGTTTTTTCGCAATGCCAGACATCACGTTTTTTTCCGCAGGGTTTAACGCTGTTTCGGGTATTGCGCTGTTGTTTACCGCGGATACGGCTCCTTTTTCGAGCAAACCGCGAAGAACCGCAAAATGATCAGCTAACGGCTCCCTGGACATGATTACATTTTTATCACCGTCCATCGCGAGTATGCCCGCTTTTGATAAACTTCCAAAAGCGCTGCCGATATCTTTATTTTCGATTTTTAATTCTTTCGCGATGTCAGGTAACTTAAGAGTTCCGGATTGTTTTTTTACAAGTTCAATTATCCGCTCTTCAGGACTTCCATTTTCTTTCCACGCTTTTCCAAGATCTGTTAATTCATAATAGACAGCCATTTCTCTTCGAAGCTCACTGACAAGCCCTTTGCCGGAAAGCCATGAAAGCGCCTGGTTTCCGTTTCCCGGTTTAAAGCCAAGATCGCTCTCAACTTTTTCAATTGTAAGTTCATCTTCTTTTTTATAGTAAAGAAGAATTCGCACTTCCAGCGGATGTAAATTTTTTACAATATTCTTAATATCAACTGACATAACCACCTCGCAAGTAATTTAAACTTATCAAAAATTTCTTTCACGGTCAATAGAAAATGATTGCATATTGCGGAAAAACAAATATAGAATATATGAGTATTATGAAATGTTTTTCGGGCATTAGAGCCAGAACGACAATTTATACGATTATTCCGGTTGTAATCAGTTTTGTTATAATTTGTTCCATAATGTCGATTTCATTGTTCAACTCGCAGCTTGAAACTGTAGAAGCTGAATTCAAGGAAATAGTCAGAAAACACACGGGCAGCTTTGAGAAAAAAATAATCGACGCGGTTGAATATTTGTCATTTATAACAGCTACTTTGGAATTTCATGTTAAAGAAGAAATATCCGACAGAGAAACTCTGCAAAGATTTTTACTTGGTATTTTTGACAAACATCCAAAAATAAAAAGTTCCAGCATTTACTTTGAGCCGAATATGTATGACGGCAAAGACGCTCAATACGCCGGCACAAAATACGGAACAACTTCGGGAAGATTAAGTTTTTATTATCAGCATATTGACGGAAAAACAGTTTACTCGCCGTCTTTAATAAACAGTGAGGCTGAATTTTCCTATCCTTTTTATTCTGACACAAAAAAGAAAAACGCTCCCTTTTATACAGGACCGGCATATTACAGCGTTGACGGAGCAGATGCTCTAATGTGCGTAATCATATTTCCGGTACGCAATCAAAAAAATGAGTTTATAGGCGCCGCTACCGCGGATCTTTTTCTTGAAGATTTTTACGCGGAACTAAAAGCAGAAGAAATTTTTGAAACAGGTTATATGATTATTACAAACGACGAAAACCATATAATTTACAGTCCGAAATTTGAAGACATAGGAAATTCCATGGAAGACGCCGGGTTTTTATACTCGCTGCCTGTAAACGAAGAAATCATTATTATTCGCGGCAAATCAATTATAAATAACAAAAGGTCTCTGGCTGCGGTAAATTCAATATATATACCTCAGCTTGACAGAAGTTTTTATATTTCTATTACAGCTCCCATAGAAGAAATTAACGCGCCGGGTTTTAAATTAATCGTCTTCATAATGATACTCAGCGTTTTTGTTATTGTTTTAATAACGCTTTTATTGTCTTACCTGACCGCCAGACTGCTAAAGCCTGTTGCTGTTTTTAAAGAAAACGCGGAAAAATTGGGTCAAGGCGATTTCAGCGCAAGAATAAAAGGCGTTTATAGGGACGAGTTCGGCGTTTTAAAAAACTCTGTAAATCTGATGGCGGAACGCATTGAAAATCATTTGAAGGAATCTAAAACCGCTCATCACATGCTGCAAACAATATTAAACGGCATCAGCGCAAGCATCTATGTAACTGTTCCAAAAACCGGAGAAATTCTTTTTATCAATGAACGGATGAGAGAATCTTTTAATATAAAAGAAAACGAAGGCATCGGCGAATACTGCTATACACTTTTTCGCCGCGATTTAAACGGCATGTGCCCGTTTTGTCCGTGCCGCGAACTAGAAAAATCTCCGGATAAAATAATTGTATGGGAAGAGCACATTCCGGAAGTTAACCGCGATATCCGTCATATAGACTGTTATATTGACTGGCTTGACGGCAGTAAAGCGCATCTTCAGCAGGCAATTGACGTTACAGATATAAAAACAATTACAAAGGAAAAATTAAGAGCGGAAGAAACATCGCGGATGAAATCCGTTTTTCTTGCCAGCATGAGCCATGAAATAAGAACGCCGATGCACGGAATAATCGGCTTTTCTGAACTTGCCCTTGACGATACCATTCCTCAAAAAACCAGAAACTACCTGTCAAAAATTAAAACAAGCGCCGAAAGTCTTCTTATGATTCTAAATGATATTCTTGACGTATCAAAAATTGAAGCAGGAAAAATAGAACTGGAAAAAATTCCTTTTAATATAGGAGAGGTTTTTAAACTCTGCCGCTTGATTGCTTCTCCTAACGCAAAAGAAAAAGGTTTAACATTATTTTGTTACGCCGAACCTTCGATAGGAAAGTTTTTAATCGGCGATCCGACAAGATTAAGGCAAATCCTTCTTAACCTTTTATCCAACGCGGTAAAATTTACAAATAACGGAATGGTAAAACTTCTTGCGGCAATATCTGAATCTGCGGAAAATACCATAACAATGCACTTTGAAGTAAAAGATTCCGGCATTGGAATGACAGGCGAACAAATCAACAGAATATTTCAACCTTTTACACAGGCTGATGACAGCACTACGCGCAAATTCGGCGGAACAGGACTTGGGCTTACAATTACAAAAAGTCTGGTCGAGCTTATGGGCGGAAAGCTTGAAGTAGAAAGCAGTTTCGGCCTTGGCACCAAATTTTATTTTGACTTAGTTTTCGAAACTGTGGATTCTTCTTCAGAAGATACAAAAATTTACATAACGGCAAACGGCAGGGAAAAACCGGTTTTTGACGGGGAAGTACTGGTCTGCGAGGATAATTCATTGAATCAAATGGTGATAAGCGATCACCTTTCAAAAGTGGGGTTAAAATCAATTATCGCGGGAAATGGAAAAATTGCAATTGATTTTTTGAAAACCCGCATTAAAGAAAGAGGAAAACCTTTCGATCTAATATTTATGGATATTCACATGCCGGAGCTGGACGGCATTGACACAACAAAAAAAATTATTCAAATGGACATTAAAACTCCTATTATTGCCTTGACAGCTAACATAATGACAAACGCAAGAGAAGCATATTTTGAAGCTGGAATGTGCGATTGCCTTCCAAAGCCTTTTGTCGCGAACGAATTATGGTCATGTCTTTTAAAATATCTGAAACCTGTCAGCGTAATACCGGTCAAAAAAGACAATTATTATTCAGAAGACGAGGATCAGCGCATTGAACTTATTACCGCTTTTGTAAAGGGAAATCAAACCACATTCAAGGAAATAAGCGGCGCAATTGACGCAGGAGACATAAAACTTGCGCACAGGCTTTCGCACACATTAAAAAGCGTAGCGGGGCTGGTTGACAGAACAGCTCTTGTGGATGCCGCGAGAGCTGTCGAATTTTCTCTTTCAGATAACAACTTTAACTTTATAGATAAACAAATGAGTTTACTTGAAAAAGAATTAAAAACCGCGCTGGAGGAACTGGCTCCTTTGGCTGAGAATCACAGCAGTTCGGCGGTAATTAACATAGACGACTCTCATAATAAAAAAAATATCCTGAATAAACTTGACGATCTTGAACTGCTTCTTAAGTCAGGCAGTTTTGAAAGCATAGAGTATGTTAAAAATTTCGGAAACATTCCTGAATTGATTGAACTTGTAACGCAGGTTGAAAATATGATGTTCGCACAGGCATGTGAAACGCTCCGCATCATTAGAAAAAATATGGAGGAATAAAATGAATAACAAAAAAATACTTATTGTCGACGATGAAAAAATGAATATTATGGCGCTTGCTCATTTTCTTAAGCCTCAATATGAAATAATCGTGGCGACGGACGCGGATACGGCTCTTAAAATAGCGGAAGAACAATTGCCGGATTTAATCCTGCTTGATATCATCATGCCGGAAATGAGCGGATTTGAAGTTCTTATCAAACTGAAAGATTCCAGCAAAACAATGAACATTCCGGTTATCTTTTTAACCGGGCTTAACAATGTCGCAGATGAAGAAAAGGGTCTCGCTCTTGGCGCCGTGGATTACATTACAAAACCATTCAATAAAACCATTGTCAGGGAAAGAATTAAAACACATATTAAAATGTCCGATTATATCCGCACAATCGAAAAACTCTGTATGATGGACGCGCTTACGGGGTTACCAAACAGGCGCGGGTTTGACGTGCGTATGGAAGCCGAATGGGGGAGAGCCTTCAGGGAAAAGAAACCACTTGGCCTTATCATTATTGATATTGATAACTTTAAAAACTATAATGATACATACGGGCATCCGGAGGGCGACAATCTGCTTCAATATATTTCTGAAGTCCTTGAAAAGACAATGAACAGAGCGGCTGACTTTATAGCAAGATGGGGCGGTGAAGAATTTTTTGGACTGCTTCCCGATACCGATTTGGAAGGCGCTTTTAATGTAGCGGAGCAAATACGCGTCAATGTTATGAACATGAAAGTTCACTGTCTTGACGGGATTGATACTTCGGTAACCGTAAGTATCGGCGCCAATTCTATAACTCCGGAAGAAAAAGACAGCGCAGCCGTCTTTATCGCCGTTGTTGACAAATTGCTTTACATGGCAAAGAACAAAGGCAAGAACATAACATGTACGCCATAACAAGAAGGGAGAAGTGTATTGAAAATCGCGATGTTTACAGACGCATACTGGCCTAGAGTAAACGGAGTAACCGTATCTGTAGATTCGTTTTCCCGCGCACTTGTGAACGAAGGCCATGAAGTGATTATTGTATGTTCGTCATATCCGCAAAACATGAACAATTCCATTTCTCTGCAAAAAGAATCCGAGGCTGAGAATTTATTCAAAATTATAAAAGTTCCATCCATCCCCGCTTTTGTTTCCAAGGAAGATCGAATCGCAAAAATAGAAAAAAGAAGATGGGCTCTTAAGCAGGTAGATTCATTTAACCCGGATATTATTCATATTAATACAGAAATGGTAATTGCGGAATTCGGTTTTTTTTACGCAAGATCGCATAACCTGCCTGTTATATACACTTTTCACACAATGTGGGAAGATTACGCGCCGCATTATTTTCCCGGTATTCCCGCCTGGTTTGTAAAATTTATTATCCGCAATCTTCATAAATATATTTTAAAGCGTTCATACCGCGTAATAGTTCCTACTCCGCAGATTGAAACAATAGTGCACAAATTTAAACCAAACACAATAACAGAAATGATACCAACAGGAATCGAACTTGGCCTCTTCGCGCCGGACAAGGAAAAAAGCGCAGCGTTTCGAATACAACTTGAAGAACGTTTTCCAGCGCTAAAAGGAAAAAGAATTCTTCTCTTTGCAGGCCGTGTGGCAAGAGAAAAAAATCTCGGATTCCTGTTAAATATACTTCCCGATGTATTAAAAAAACATCCCGACGCTGCTTTGGTCATCGCCGGAAACGGCCCTGATCAGGATTATTATAAAGACGAAGCAAACAAACTGGGATTAACAGAAAACTGCGTTTTTACAGGTTATTTTGATCGAAAAGAACTTGCGCTCGTTTATTCAATTGCAGAAATTTTTACATTCCCATCACTGACTGACACTCAAGGACTTGTAACTCTGGAAGCCATGTTGTCCGGCACCCCGGTAGTAGCCATCGGCGTACTTGGAACACTTACAGTCATGGGAGGAGATAACGGCGGCTTCATGGTAAAAAATGACAGCGAGGAATTTACCGCAAGAGTGCTGGATCTCCTTGGAAACCCGGAACTGTATCAGGTAAAAGCCAAAGAAGCCATGCTGCATGCCAGATCGTGGAGTATTGAAGAATTAACAAAAAAACTAATATTATTTTACCAGGCGGCAATAAAAGATTATAAGGAAGATTTTGGTTATCGTATTACTCCGATATGGGAACTTCTGATAACTAAAAGATGGTGGAATATAAATCGTAAAATACTATCAAAAAGAACTAAAAAAAGCTGGAAAAAGATACTATCTAAGTTGGGAATTAAGAAATAATATAAATTTATATCGAATTTCCTTGACCCAAATGGAGATTTTTTGTATTTTTTATAGTAGGTGGGGATATTCCCATAGGTATGTCTAAGTGAATATTGGAAAGCAGTAATGTCAGATCAGGAAACTCAAATTGAAAAAGGCGGCGCGGAAGCGTCTCAAGAAGGCCGGCTTGAGGGTGAATCCTGCGGTCAGCAAGAAGGTGCATCTGCCGAAACAGTGAACGCAGCCAAAGCATCAAGCGCAAATGAAACTACGAACGCTGAAGTCTCTCCGGAAGAAAAAATAGCCGAGTTAGAAGCCAAGCTGGCGGAAACTCACGATCAGTTTCTTAGAAAGGCCGCAGAGTTTGAAAACTTCCGCAAGCGGATGAATCAGGAAAAGCAAAACGCGATTGAATACGCAAACCAAAGTCTTCTTTTGGATATTATTCCGATAATTGACGACTTCGAACGCGCGATTCAAGCCGGAGAAAATTCCACAGAGCACGCAAGTTTCCTGGACGGAATTAAAATGATAGAAAAACGCTTTGCAAGCCAATTGGAAACCAAGTGGGGATTAAAGCGTTTTAACGCGGCGGGAGAACCCTTCGATCCCAATATCCACGAAGCTTTATTTATGGAAAAATCAAGTGAAGTTACAGAAGCTGTCGTGCAGGAAGATTTAGTAAGAGGTTATATGTTAAAAGAAAGGGTAATAAGAGCGGCAAAAGTAAAGGTCTTAATGCCGGAATAAAATAGTAAATTAATAGTAAGGAGAGTTTAATATGGGTAAAATTATTGGTATTGACTTGGGGACAACAAACTCATGCGTGAGCGTTCTTGAGGGCGGAGAACCCATAGTCATTCAAAGTTCAGAAGGCGGGCGCACTACCCCGTCTATCGTTGGTTTTACAAATAAGGGTGAGCGGATTGTCGGAGCGACGGCCAAGAACCAGATGATCACAAATCCGGAAAATACCGTTTACTCCATCAAGCGTTTTATGGGACGCCGCTATTCAGAAGTTTCAAATGAAATGAAACTTGTTCCGTACCATATTTCCGAACAAGGCGACGACGTGCGCGTAGACATCGACGGCAAAAAATACTCGCCGCAAGAAATCTCGGCGTTCATTCTGCAAAAAATGAAAAAGACCGCAGAAGACTATCTCGGCGAAACTGTGACGGAAGCCGTCATAACAGTCCCCGCGTATTTTAACGACGCGCAAAGACAGGCGACAAAAGACGCAGGAAAAATCGCCGGCCTTGAAGTAAAGCGCATTATAAATGAACCGACAGCCGCCTCACTCGCGTTTGGTTTTAACAAAGATTCAAAGAAAGATAAAATTATCGCCGTTTACGATTTAGGCGGCGGAACTTTCGACGTTTCCATTCTTGAACTTGGCGACGGCGTTTTTGAAGTAAAAGCGACAAACGGCGACACTCACCTCGGCGGTGACGATTTCGACCGCCGCGTAATGGAATGGCTCATCGCGGAATTTAAGAAAGATTCAGGCATCGACCTTGGACAGGATCGCATGGCTCTTCAGCGTCTGCGCGAAGCCGCAGAAAAAGCGAAGATCGAGCTCTCCTCGATGCAGACCTGCGAAATAAACCTTCCGTTTATTACAGCCGACCAGAGCGGGCCCAAGCATCTTCAAAAATCCTTAACGCGCGCGAAATTTGAACAGATGGTGGAAGACCTTCTTGAGCGTTCCAAAGACCCCTGCAAAAAAGCGCTTTCCGACGCAGGTCTTACAGCCGAACAAATCGACGAAGTAATCCTTGTCGGCGGTTCAACAAGAATCCCGGCTGTTCAGCAGATTGTAAAAGACCTGTTTAAAAAAGAGCCTAATAAAGGCGTTAACCCCGATGAAGCAGTCGCAGTCGGCGCCGCCATTCAAGGCGGTATTCTCGGCGGAGACGTTAAAGATGTACTCCTCCTCGACGTCACTCCGCTCTCCCTCGGCATTGAAACTCTCGGCGGCGTTATGACAAAGCTCATTACACGCAACACGACAATTCCAACACGCAAGAGCCAAATCTTCTCGACAGCGGCGGACGGGCAGACAGCCGTCTCCATTCACGTCCTTCAAGGTGAAAGAGAAATGTCAGTGCAGAACCGTACCCTTGGACGTTTCGATCTTGTTGGCATACCTCCGGCTCCCCGCGGCATTCCGCAGGTCGAAGTCACTTTTGACATCGACGCGAACGGCATTGTTCATGTCAGCGCGAAAGACCTTGGCACAGGCAAAGAGCAAAAAATCCGCATCGAAAGCTCAAGCGGCTTAAGCGACAACGACATCGACCGTATGGTAAAAGAGGCGGAACTCCACGCAGAGGAAGATAAAAAGGAACGCGAAAAAGCCGAAGTGCGAAACGAAGCGGACTCGATGATTTACAGCACCGAGAAAAACATAAAAGACCTCGGCGATAAAGTCGCTGCGGAAGACAAATCCAAGAGCGAAGAAGCGATTGCGGAACTTCGCAGAGTGCTGGAAGGCGGCGATATTCAATCCATTAAAGACAAGACTGAAGCTCTTAAACAAGTGTCTTATAAAATCGCGGAAGAAATTTATAAACAGCAGGCGGCTTCAGGACAGCAGCCCGGCGCAGGCCCCGGAATGGGCGGCGGCTTCGGCGGTTTTGACGCCAACGGTAACCCGATGGGAAGCGGCGGCCCGGGACAGCAGTCAGGCGGAGGCGATAATACAAAAGGCGCCGAAGACGCTGACTACGAAGTGGTAGACGACGACAAAAAATAAGCCGTGTTTTTTAAAAGGGTGTGAGAATGGCGACAAAGAGAGACTACTACGAAGTGCTGGGCATACAGAAAAACGCCTCGAAAGATGAAATAAAAAAGGCGTATCGCAAACTCGCGATTCAATATCACCCCGATAAAAATCCCGGCGATAAAATGGCCGAAGAAAAATTTAAAGAAGCAACCGAAGCATACGAAGTGCTAGGCGACGATCAGAAAAAAGCAGCCTATGATCAATTCGGCCACGCCGGAGTTGAAGGCATGGGCGGCGGTCACGACTGGAGCAACTTCCGCGGCTTTGAAGATATTTTCGGCGAAGGCGGTTTTGGCAGTATATTTGAAAGTTTTTTCGGCGGCGGTTTCGGAAGATCGAGAGGAGGGGGCGCAGGCGGCGTAAGGCAGGGAGCCAATCTTCGCTACGATGTTGAAATACCGTTTAAGGACGCTGTCTTCGGCACCAAGATTGAAATTCAATATTCACATAACGAATCCTGCACAACCTGCAAAGGCTCAGGCACAGCGGACGGCTCGGGTAAAAAAACCTGTCCTGTCTGCCGCGGCTCAGGGCAGGTTCGCCACAGCCAGGGATTTTTCTCCGTAGCTACAACCTGTCATAACTGTCATGGAGAAGGATCAATAGTAGAAAAACCATGTAAGGAATGCGGCGGCTCAGGCACGCAAAAAAAACGCCAGAAAATTATGGTGACAATTCCTGCTGGAGTCGAAAACGGAAAACGCGTTGTGATTCCCAGACAAGGCGACGCAGGCCCGAATGGAGGGCCGGCAGGCGATTTATATGTCTTTATAAGGGTAAAGCCGCATGAGTATTTTGAACGTCAGGGTTCAGATCTCTACTGCGCCGTTCCCATATCAATAAGCCAGGCAGCGCTCGGCGGAGAAATCCACGTATCAACTCTTGATAATAAAACAATCAAAGTAAAAGTTCCGCCCGGCATACAAACCGGGAAAATGCTCCGTATCCGCGACGAAGGAGTTCCGTGGGGAAGCCAGCGCGGAAACCTGTACATCAAATTGATGGTACAAATCCCGGAAAAACTCTCCCGCAGAGGAAAAGAACTGCTTGAAGAACTTGCCAAAATAGAAGGACAGAACGACAGTCCCAAACCCATCCCTCTCTCTGAACTTGGAGATGTCTAATTTTTAAGGTCGATAAAATATTCTTATAATCGTTAAAAAATACTTACTTGACAGGCATATTATTTCTTAGCTATAATCTGGAAAGGAACAAAATGTTCACTAAAACAAAGGAGAATAAAAATGAAAAAACTAAGTTTCTTATTAATTGTCTTCATTCTTGCAGCGGGCTTTGTATTTGCGCAGGAAGAAACACAAACTGCAGAAGCAGAATCAACAGAACCTGCTAAACCAGAACCGCCAAAGACTGAATTCTTTAATCTTGAAGTAACCATTGGTTTCCCTGTTCATTGGACAACCGGATTACATGATAATGAGTTTTATCCCTACGTTCCTGTTGATGCTAATGGCATCTCGTCCAAAATGGAAGACAGGTTCGCGTCAGCCAATACAGCTATCGGCTTTGCCTTGAATTTTAACTTTTCAAGAGTAGTCGGCCTGGTAATAGATTTTGACTTCTTTTATGCCGCAAAACTTAACGGACTTTCAACAGCGGAATCAGATTATATCGCGTTAGCAGGCTTTAACGCCTTTATGGGTCCTGTATTCTATCTTTTTAACAACAACATATTAAGAATTCCGTTAGCCATTGGTTTCCATCTGTATTATTTCAATGATGACGTTTGGGTTCCGGATCTTAGCGGCCCAAACACCGGCGCTTGGATGAACAGAGACGAATTACAGTTCGGCGCAGGCGCATACCTTGGCATTCAATTCCACTTCAGCAGAGACCTTTACATTTTCAGCCGAACCAGTGTTTCTATCGATCTTGTACGCATGCACACAGTAAAAGGATATTTCATGCGTAATGATGATCCTGCTAACCCCGGCACTGTAACCAGCGTAGCCGAGTATGTAGAGAGAAGTCACACAGATATTTTAAACCTTCACTGGAATGTAAAACCGACAATCGGCGTTGGCATAAAGTTCTAATCTAAAAGGATGTAAATAAAAAGGCCGCTCGCTTGAGCGGTCTTTTTTTTGGCGAAATATTTTAAAACTTATTTTTTCTTTTTAGTTTTTGCCTTAGGTTTCGCGGTTTTTTTAACGGGCTTTTTTACAGCGGATGTTTTTGCTTTTGTTGCCGCTTTTTTTACCGTTTTTACCGCTGCTTTCTTTTTGGGAGCGGCTTTTTTTTCAGCAGGTTTCTTAACAGGCGAACTCTTTGTTTTTTTTACGCTGACTTTTTTAGACGCAGTTTTTGGTTTCGCAGCTGTTTTTACTTTTGTTTTTGTTATTTTAGAAACAGTTTTCTTTGCCGCAGATTTTGCTTTTGTTTCTGTTTTCGGTTTTTCCGTTTTTGCGGAAACTTTCTTTACGGCGGATTTTTTCCATGTTGATTTTTTCTTTGTATCAACTTTTTTCTTTGCTGCCTTTGGCTTTTCGGTTAAAAGATTTATCAAGGTGTCAAATCTGTAACCGGATTTCGCTTCCGCTTTTGTCATCACGTCGTAAATGCTTGCAATGCGTTCGATGCGATCTTCAACAGGCATTTGTACAGAGCCTTCCATCATGAAGAATATCGACGAGTAGAACAGGGCGTCTTCGAAACCTTCCTTGTTGAACCAGGAAACATCATTAAAGAAGTTGATTCCCAGTATGCGCCTGAAATCTTCACTAAGATAATTTTCTTCGATGACAAGAGCTGCGAATTCCGACGCGGAAAATTTAGAGCCGTTCTTCCCGATTTTTTCCCATTCGTGCGCGACATTTGTGCGGCATAAAACCGCTCTTACAATGTCTGTTATGCGCCATGCTTCCTCGTCTGACGCGCCGAATTGAATAAAAGTCTGCCTGAGCTTTCTGCCGAAGTCCCAGTGATCAAAGGCAAGCGAAGCCGCATGAGACCCTGTTGCTTCCTTCCCGATTATAGAACGAAGAAGAGACATAAGGCCGTAACTGAGGGCAACCGCGTGAAGCATTTGGGTTTCCGCCATGCACTTTTTTATTCGTCCAAGCAATGGCAGATGATTTGCGGCGCTGCCTTTAAACTTGTTAAGAGCGTCCAGAATTTTTGTAAGCCTGTTAATAAACGCCTCAAACTCTTTCCAGATTGCGTTTACGCTGACTTCGGTAAAATTAATTTCATGACTTCTTCCCTTGCCGTTTGCGAGATTCGATAGAATCTGCTCTTCGGACAAAGTATTCGAAGCTGTCCACGGATCCCACGAGCCGTTTGCGCCTTTAATAAAATGCTTTGCGGTTTTTATAAACTCTTCGACAGGCTCTTTAAATGAATCAACAAAAGACTTTTTATAGATCGATTTATTCATGTCGATTATAAAGTCTTTCTTTAAAAGTTCCATTAAACGGTAGTATAGATCGCCGAGGAAAATATCTTTAACCGCCGCGTAAGGATCGGGCACTCCGCTTCCGTTCAAATCATTGTTCAATCTTGCCCAGCGGCCTTTAACGTCATCTTCAACTTCGTAGACATCAAGGTAAACTTGAGTTTCGTATCCCTTAAGACCGACAAAGAAACCGTTTTCGCTTAGCGCTTTCGAAGAGCGCACAAACCAAAGGTTAGATTTTTGTTCGCGTAACAGAGTAAAGTAATGGCCTTCACCGTGAATTGCGAGCGCTTCGCTTAAATTGTCTCTGCGTGTGCCGCCTTCGCATGGAATCGGAGGATCGCTCGCTTTTATCCAGCCTGAGGTTTCAAAATACGAGTTGTTGTAGAAAATGAGCGCTCTTTCATCGCGGCCGTTTATCCATGCGCGGTTGGAATAGGCAAAAATGTTTTCGTTAACAGAACCGTCTTCGCAGTAAAGATCATAAAGCCTGAACTGTGCGCTGCCCGAGAAAAGCGCGCGCCGTTTCATAAGCGGGAAAATTTCGTATTCATGACGGCCTACAAGATAACCGTCGGGAACTTCGTCGCGGTAGGCGCGGCGGTATTCCATTCCGTATTTTTCTTCAAACCCTTCGATTTGTCCGTGGCCGAACATGGGAAGGCCCGGCATCGTTACAAGCAGCGTGCAGATACCAAAGTATTTATCGCCTTTGCCGAATTGCGCGACGGCGGTTTCTTCGTCGGGGTTATTCATAAAATTGACAAAGCGTTTTAAAATTTCAGGATCGAACTCCATGGTGTTTTTAATTGTCGCGCGGTACTTTTGATTCTCTTCGTTTTTGAGCATGTTCATAAACGCCGAGTTGTAAACGCGGTGCATTCCAAGCGTGCGCACAAAGTAGCCTTCCATCATCCAGAAAGCCTCGGCGAGCAGCAAGGTGTTGGGCGCTTCTGCCGCGCAGCGGTCTACAACTTCACGCCAGAATTCATTCGGGATGCAGCGGTTAAACTCGTCCGTTGTGATTGAATGTTCCGCGCGGCTCGCGATTGCTCCGCCCGAACCCGGCGGCGGAAACCAAAGCCGCTGAATGTGGCGTTTCGCAAGCGTCATTGCCGCGTCGAAGCGCACAATCGAAAACTGCCGGCACACTCCGATGATTGTGCGAATAACTGCTTCACGCGCTTCGGCGTTTAAAAAGTCAATCTGAGCGGTATCATTCCAAGGCATCGAAGTGCCGTCATTGCCGTGATAAATGTAGCGCGTTTCGCCTGTGCGGTTATCGATTCTTTTAAAGACAACCGCCGCATCGCTGCGCGAAAAATAATGTTCTTCAATCTGAACGGTAATATCATCACGCCCTGAAAGATTACCGCAGTTGTAATTGTAAGTCGGGAAAGGAGGATACGGTAATTGTAAAAATCTGTCGGGGTGTTCAATCATCCATTTGCTGTCGATGCCTGTGTGATTGGGAACCATGTCGGAGCCGAGACGAATACCGCGATGCATGCAGCGATCGCGCAAGTTGCAAAGAGCGCCCCAGCCGCCAAGCTCTCTTGCGATGTCATAATCGTTCAAACTGTAAGCGGAAGCGGCTGCTTCAGGATTGCCTGTCCATTGTTTAATTGTCTTGCTCGCCTGACTTCTCTCCCAAACGCCTATCAGCCAAAGCCCCGTAAAGCCCCTGCGCGAAAGTTCGTCAAGCTCTTCATCGGGAACCTGATCCAGGCGGTTAATTTCCCTGCCGTATTTTTGCGACATTTGAAAAAGCCAGACAAGAGTGCTTTTCGCGATCAACACGGTTTTAGGCATCCAATCCTGATCGGGACTGAAACGCTCGTATTCATCAAGACCCGCAAAAGTTAAAACTTCGCTCGGGCCCGGGCCGTAAAAAATTGGTTTATTTTCTTCGTTCATTACGTCAAGGCTCATAAGAAGACGCGCCATAAATTTTGAAATGAGAAGACCCCAATGTTTACGCATATACTCAAGCTGGGCAAGAAGCGAATCTGGGAAAGCAATCGCGGGAGAGCGGAGGAAATCCCAAAGATTCATTCCGTCCGGGCCGAAGGGCGGTAAATCTTTAAAATGCGCTTTTAACTCTTCTATCGCGTCAGGGTAAACCGTCGTTTTACTCAAGATTGAGTCATCAAACATAAATTTGAAAGGACTAAAGGCTGGGTTGAGATTCGCGATGGAAAGAAGCATCGTCTCTTCGATGGAAAGAGCACGGCAGCTTTCGCCGTCTTCCTTGCTCTTTAAATATTGATCAACCGTCTTTTCTTTTTTATACACAGGCCGCGGCGGAAACTGATCATTGAACGATTTTAAGAGGCTACCGGTTTGCTTTTCGCCGAGGTTAGAATCCATCCTGTCCAGAGCTGTCTCAAAAACATCACTTTGAACTTCTTCACGGTAAAGGGAGACAACATAGTGAAGTATCTCGTCAATTAAACCCATCGCGTACAGATGACCGGCTTTTATATAACGCTCAGGGTGCGCAGGATCCTGTCTTTGATTAATTTTATTGGCAAGCTCTCGGCATTGTTTAATGTCGGCAAGAACTACATTTCCGGTCAACGAAAAAAGGCTGTCCTTTAATCCATATTCCATGCGGACATTGCTGTTTATATGAAACTCCATGAGGGCTTTTCGGTTCTTCGCCCATGATTTCCCGCTTTTTTCCAGCTTGGTGAGTGTAATTGGAAATCTTTTCATGGATGCTCCTTTACCGATGCTACATTATAGTATATTTTATGACGAGTGTCACGTAAAATGGATGACAGAGGAACTGTCACCTTTAAAATGGGATTATTGTTATATAAGAAACAGTATTAATCAGGAGATCAATATGAAAATGAGAGTAATTATTATCGCAATATTGACGGTATTAATGTTAAGTGTTGGCTGCAGCCGGAAAATGGAAATAGGGCTTACGGCCTCCGCGAGTCCGGCTTATATGAGTGATGCCGAAAGTATGGCTTATGGCGATTCCGGTTCATCGTATAGATCAAGGCAGGTAAATGACCAGATTGATCCATCTGTTTCGGATTCCGCCAATGTAAGTGAATTTGAACGCAAATTAGTAAAAACCGCAGACATTTCAATCAGAGTGGAAAACCTCGAGTCCGCAGAATCAACAATCACAAATCTGCTGGAAAAATATGACGGCTACTCGGCAGCGACAAGCGTATACGAAAATACCAGGTATTATTCACTGCGTATTCCTGCGCCTTATTATGAGATTTTTCTTGCCGATATGAATGGCATAGGAAGACTTTTAAACCGTTCCGAAAATACAGAAGATGTAACAATACGTTATTACGACCTTGAAGGCCGCCTTGAATCTAAAAAAGAGCTCTTACAAACCTTTCAATCATATCTAAGAAGAGCCGCCAACATGGAAGAGATTCTAGCCGTAGAAGCCCGAATCGCAGAATTACAATACGATATTGAATTCACAGGGACGCAGCTCCGCAATCTTTCGAACATGGTAAATTACGCAACCATCTCGGTTAATTTATCAGGGCCTGTATCAGCGGCGCCAAATCAAAGCATGACCCTTGGAGAACGCGTAAAAAAACTATTCGGCGGCTTCGGCGGTTTCCTTTCATCAGTAGCAGTTTTCCTCCTTGGCTTAATAATTTACGGCATTCCTTTACTGTTATTAATAGTCTTCTTTTTCTGGCTTCTATTCGGCAAGGTTGGACTGTTAAGAAAGCTATGGCGGCTTGTCGTGGTTAAGAAACAGGAGTAGGTATTCCATTTTAAAACTCGTGCATATTACTTGATTTGCACGAGAATATAATTTATAATAAAATAATGGAGATATTAAAATGACCGAGACAATTAACGTAACAATTCGGCTTGAACGGGAAGTAAAAGAAAATGCAGAAAAAATGTTTAACGATTTTGGTATGAATTTGTCTACAGCGTTTAACATCTTTGCGCGGCAGGCATTACGCCAGGGAAAAATTCCCTTTGAAATATATGATCCTTTTTACGATGAGAAAAACCAGAAACGTCTGGCTCGTTCTATAGCTGATGCAGAAGCAGGTAAATTAGAAACACATGAATTGATCGAAGAGGATTAAAATGCAAAAAGCCTGGACAGACAATGCGTGGAAGGATTATTTATATTGGCAATTACAAGATAAGAAAACATTAAAACGTATTAACGATTTAATAAAGGATATTGATAGACAGCCATTTACCGGAATAGGAAAACCTGAGCCGTTAAAGGGTGATAAACAAGGTTATTGGAGCAGACGTATTGATGATTCAAATCGTATTGTATACAAGATTGAAAATAAAAAAATTATAATTGTCCAATGCGGCGGGCATTATAGCGATGAATAAATCCATAGGGTAATAAAAACATGAATGCAAATCTGCTTCGCCAATCCATTCACTCTTATGCCGAAGCTGCCTTTTCCCGTTCCGGCGGGCCAGGCGGTCAAAATGTAAACAAAGTGAACACCAAAGTAACTTTAAGGCTGCGCCTAAGCGAATTAAATGGTTTGACCGAAGCAGAACTTGAACGGATAAAAACTCTCCTTGCAAACAGAATTACGACAGATGGCGAAATCGTAATCACTTCCGATGAAGAACGTTCCCAGCGAATAAACCTTGAGAGAGCTTACTTCCGTCTTGAATCGCTAATTGTTGCCGCCGCACGGCTCCCAAAGAAACGTAAGCCAACAAAGCCAAGCAAGGCTGCCAGAGAAAAGCGGCTTGAAGCCAAACGGCGGCAAGGGCGGAAAAAAGCTGATAGAACGGCGGTTCGCGACACTAATTAAAAAATTGCCAAAATAACTATTAATTTCATCAAGCAATTATCTGTACGCCGTGTTTTTTTGCGGCATTTAATAAATCTTCATCCAGTGTGCAAAGAATAGCTTTTTTTCGATCCGCAAGTTCAAGATAGGCTGCATCATAGACAGAAAGATTGCTACTATTGCTTAAATCCCATATTTTTTTTGAATAGCTGATACCTGAACCAAAATCCGTAATTAAACCAAGACTTTCAACCATTGGAAAAAGTAAAGTTACTTCTTCGGCCGAATAGCGTTTACGCAGCAATAGATTCCTAAATATATTTGAAATCTCATACCAAAAAAGATTCGGCGTATATTTATCGTCATTATTTTTTATCTTTTGATATAGACTGTTTGTTTGAGTATTTTGTTCGTCAGAAATAATTAATGTACCAACAAAGGATACATCAAATACATAATTCATTAATATTTTCTCCCGTCATTTATCAGATCTTTTATATTGTCTTCGCCGGGTTTTCCCTTATAAAGCTTTCGCATTTCCCTGAGAGCTTCTATCGCTTCCTTGTAAGTCATCTTTTTTTCCTGTTCAACCGGAGTAATTTTTGCTACAGGTTTTCCCCTCTTTGTGATAATAAAATCATCTCCTCTTTCTACCTGTTCTAAAATCTTTGAAAAATGAGTCTTTGCCTCGAAGGCGCCTATTTGTTGACTTAACATAACTACCTCTTACAGACCAGTTTATCAGACTAGTTTGTTTAAATCAAGTAATACCTTAATTATGGTAATTGTTCGGGATAATAATGTTGATCACTTGTTCTGAAACCCAGAAAGAGATATATTGTAGGCTTGGGAAAAGAAGAAAAAATGAAGCAGTCAAACTCCGAGTTCAAGGAAAATCTTGGCAAGTTATTACTGGATTTGTCAAAACTGACGTTTGCCAGTTTCATTTTAGGCGGAATATTAAAAGGCGAATTGCCACAATATATTTAAATAGTAGCAGGTTGTGTTGTTTTTGTGATATTAGCAGTCGCCAGTCTGATATTTACTTCAAGAAAAAAAGACAGGAGATAATTATGTGGTTAGTAATATTTATGGCAGTTTGTACCATTCCTCTCGTTGTGTTAGGGTGTGTCTGTTTATGGCAGGAAAAACAATGGGAGAAACACAACGAACCGAAAGTCGCCTAAATTGAGGTTGTAGTGTTTTTCAAGGCTCAAATACTAGTCGTACATCGCGGCCGTCTTCGGTTTTTGAGTATAATTCCATCTTGTTGTTTACAATTGCTCTTTTATAAGTATTTTGGACGTAAATGAAAAACTCGTGTTCTTTTAAGTTTCCCGGGTCAATAAATGACGCCATTAAAGTTGAACGCATGGGCATTATACTGATGATGCCGTCTTTGTTAATCGTGCATGGGCCGGAGTAGGAATTTGGCGCTCCTTTTCCGGTAACAGCCGAAGCGGTAAATTGCAATGTGAAAAAACCGTTACTATCTATCATTGCACTGCGTCTGTATTGGGTGTCTGATCCGCCGATGTGGACTTCTGTTAATTTCAATGGGGTAGCCCAAAGATGAGTATTTTGATCCTCGCCTGATCCGGCTCTTGTAGTGGAATTGTCATCTGTCCCTTCAACGGTGCCAGACGTACTACAACTTATAATAAAACCCAGCGTGAAAAGGCATATTACCATTTTTTTCATATTCTTCTCCTGTACAACAGCATGTTTCACGTGAAACATGCTGTATTTGTTTTATGGGGCAAAAACAAGCCGTACTTCCCGATCGTTATCAGTTTTGGTAAACAATTCCAGGTTTCTGCCGCTTATACCCCATTTATACACTTTTTGAAGATAACCAAAATATATTTGTTCCCGCAGCCTTTCCGGTTGAATAATCGGTGCCATTGATGTTGCGGTTACCTGTCTTACGGTGAGGGTCTGTCCTGCGGCGCTGGCGTACGGTGCGCTGTAACGGTTTGGCGCTCCTGTTCCGTTGATCGTTTCAGGACTGAAACTGACGGTAAAAATATTTCCAATATTTTCTCTTGTCAATTCATTTCTATCGTACTTAATGACTCTTGGAAACGGTTTGCTGTCTACATAGACTTCGATCAATTTCCACTCTTTATTAATTACTGACACCAGGTTTTGCGCATTCGCCGCTTTCTCTGCAAGGCTTGTGCTTACTGCATCTACCGCTGCGGTAACGTTTGTAGTTGTTGTCGCGGTTGTATTAGCAGCGGCGTTATTTATAGCAGCAGCCGTGTTTGCGACCGCAGTTGCAGCATTTGGCACGCTAGCTGTGGTCGGCGCGGTTGTTGTAGTAGTAGTTGTTGTTGGAGCGGTACTTGCGGTAGTTGTAGTGGTTGTTGGAGCGTTATTTGCGGCGGCAGCGGCGTTTATGGCAGCAGCTGTGTTAGCGACCGTGGTTGCGGCATTTGACATGCTGGCTGCAGTCGGCGCGGTTGTAGTAGTAGTAGTTGTTGTTGGAGCAGTATTTGGTGTACTAGCCGTACTTGTTGTTCCTGTTGAACTGGCAGTTCCAGTTGCACTATTTGTTGCGGTAGTACCGGAAGTGCCTGTGTTACTTGTGCTGGCAGTAGTTCCTGCGGCCCCTGTTGCTACTCCGGAATTCCCGGTTGATCCTGCCGCTCCGGCGCTGCTTGTGCTGGCGGCAGCTCCTGCGGCTCCAGTTGCTCCGGTGGTTGTACCAGCTGTGGGTGCAGTAGTTGTTGGAGCTGGATTTGCAGCAGCAGCGTTAATGGTTGCGGCTGTGTTGGCAACTGCAGTGGCAGCATTGGGAGCCATGCTTGCAGCGCTTGTCGTTCCGGCTGTGCTGTCGGTACTTGTTGCGCTTGGTGTACTTTGTGTACTTGTCGTTCCTGTTACGCTTGCCGTACTTTGCGTACCTTGTGTACTCGCCGTACCTTGTGTACTTGTTGTACCTGCGGCGGTTTCTATAGTTCCAGCGTTTGATGTCCCTGCTCCTGAGGCAGTTGTCGTGCCGGCAGTGTCGACGCTTCCGGTGTTGCCTGCGCCTTCAACAACTGCGTGACTGCCTGTTGTTCCGGCGGCTGTTCCTGTCCCTGCTGTACCTGCCGCAGCGGAGGTTCCGGCGGTAGTACCTGCGCTTGAAGCATAACCGGTAGTTGGATAACCGCTATCCCAATAACCCGGCGGATACTGGTTGTACGAGCTATCCGCTTCGCCAAATGAATAACAGCCAATCAATAAAACAATAATAGAGAGAAATAAACCAATCCTTTTCATCTTTACCTCACAATGCATTACTCGACTTCGTCTTCTTTAACGATTCGATCAAGACCGATTACAAAATCCGGCTTGTCGATACTAAGAAGACGAACACCTTGCGCTGAGCGGCCCATTACCCTGACTTCATTAACCTTTAATTTGATTGATTTGCCCTGGCTGGTGATGCACATTATATCCTCATTATCTAAAACACTTACACAACCTATAATTTCACCGGTTTTTTCCGCAACTGTATAAATCTTCTGACCGCCGGTTCCGCGCCCATGCGAGGAGAATTCGCTGAAATCTACGCGTTTGCCGTAGCCAAACTCGGAAAGAATCAACATTTTTTCTTTATCGTCAACCCTAAGCATTCCGGCAAGTTCGTCGCCGTTTGTCAGTTTCATTCCGGTTACTCCGCGTGAAGAACGTCCCATAGCGCGTACATGATCCTCGTGGGTGCGAAGAGCCTGCCCTCTGCGGGAAATAAGCACAACCTCATCGTTGCCCTTTGTTAAAAGAGCGGTGACAAGTTTGTCGCCCTCATCAAGGTTTATCGCGACAATGCCGCGGGTCTTTGCGTTGACAAATTCGCTGGTTTTTACTTTTTTTACAACGCCGCAAGCCGTCCCCATGAACAAGAACTCGCTGTCGCTGAAGTCCTTTAGCGATACTATCGCAGTGATGTCTTCGTTGGGAGAAACCGTTAAAAGGCTCTTAATATGCGAGCCCTTGCTGGTACGGCTTCCTTCCGGCAACTCGTGGACTTTCATCCAGTAGGCTTTACCCGCGCTCGTGATGAACATAATATACTCGTGCGTTGACGCAACGAATATTTGCTCGACAAAATCGTCCTCCGCAAGTTTTGCGCTCTGCATACCCTTACCCCCTCGTCCTTGATTTTTATAGGCGGATACTGGTACCCGCTTTACATATCCAAGATTAGAAATGAGAATCATCATTTCTTCTTTCTTGATTAAATCTTCAATATTAATGTTCTCAACTTCTCCGGCGACTATTTCTGTCCGGCGGGCGTCACCGTATTTTGCGGCGATTTCCCTTGTCTCGTCCTTTATAACACCGCGTAGCTTTTTCTCATCCGCCAATAGCGACATATAGTAAGCGATGCGCGTTTTTAACTCGGCGAGCTCCTGCTCGATTTTTTCGACTTCAAGGCTTGTAAGGCGGCCGAGCCTCATTTCGACGATTGCTTCAGATTGAGCTTCGGTTAGCACAAAGCGTTCCTGCAGTTTGAGGCGCGCCGTTGCCACATCGCGGCTTGCTTTAATTATAGCAATGACTTCATCAATATTGGCAAGAGCGATTAAAAGGCCTTCTAAAATATGGGCGCGCTCTTCGGCTTTTCGTAAATCGTAGCGGGTACGGCGGGTAACCACATCTACGCGGTGTTCCACAAAGTGATGTACCAGCTCCCTCAATGTGAGCAGCTGCGGCTTGCCTCCAACCAGCGCCAGATTGATGACACCAAAGGTAGTTTGAAGCTGGGTGTTCGAGAAAAGTTGATTTAAAATGACTTTGACAATCGCGCCTTTTTTAAGTTCGATAACGATGCGGATGCCGTCCCGGTCTGATTCATCGTTGGCGTTTGAAATGCCGTCGATTACCTTATCGCGCATCAGCTGGCCGATTTTTTCAAGTACCAGAGCTTTGTTTACATTGTACGGAATTTCCGTAAAGATGATTTTTTCCTTGCCCTGCTTTGTAGTTTCAATGTTGAATTTTCCGCGGACAAGGAGCTTTCCGCGCCCTGTTTTATACGCGTCTTTTATGCCGCGCTTTCCGAAAATTACGCCGCCTGTAGGAAAGTCCGGGCCCTGGATGAGTTTCATCATGTCTTCGTTGGTCGCGCCGGGGTTGTCAATAAGAGAGCAGATTGCCTCGCAAATTTCGCCAATGTTATGAGGCGCCATATTTGTCGCCATGCCAACGGCGATTCCGCTCGACCCGCTGATTAAAAGATTTGGAATGGCGGACGGGAGGACGGTCGGTTCATCGAAAGATTCATCGTAGTTGGGGACAAAATCTACGGTTTCCTTTTGGAGATCCACTAGCATTTCATCACCGATTTTTGATATTTTCGCCTCGGTGTAGCGCATGGCTGCCGGAGGATCGTCGTCTATTGAGCCGAAGTTTCCCTGCCCTTTGATTAACGGGTAACGAAGAGAGAAGTCCTGTGCCATGCGCACGAGAGCGTCATAAATCGCCTGATCGCCGTGCGGGTGGTACTTACCCATTGTTTCACCAACGATGAGAGCGCTTTTCTTTGTGGCGCCTCCGGGGCGCAGACCCAGGGAATCCATGGCGTAGAGGAGCCTTCGATGTACAGGTTTAAGACCGTCACGGACATCAGGAAGAGCGCGGCTGACAATGACAGACATTGCGTAATTGAGATAATCGGTTTTTACTTCATCTTCTATCGATATGGGAATTATCCTGCCCGAAGGCTCGTCTAAAGGTAATTCCCCTGTTGTATCGGTTTTTGCCACTTTATATCCTTAAATTGTTAATAAATTATTCTTTTACGCTATTTAGTTTATCATTTTTAATGATTTTAGTCAAAAGGACACAAGGTAATAAAAAACCCCGCCTGATAAAACAGGAAGGGTTTCTTTTTGTTAATGAAAAGTTATAAAAACTATTTTGTCCAGACAAAAGTTTTAACAGACGCGTCAAAGATCGCGTCGTATCTGTCGCCGCCGGCTACCGGCGCCGTACAGGCAATTACCATGACCGCGGTTCCTCTTCTGTTCGGAAAAACATATATTTTTTGTCTTACGCGGATGCTGCCCATTGTTACGAGGTAAGTAACGCATTCTCCGTTTACTCCGGCGTTTGTAGTAAAGCGCCCTCTGCTTACCTGATTGAAATCAGAAAAGAGAAGAGGTAAATAACTAAGATATTGATCCGTAAAACTGGAAATAGTTCCGGCGTATTCCTCGTCGCCAAAACCAATATTCGGAGTAAGGCCGTTAACTTCCGGACCCATAATCATTAAATACTTCTGGTTAAAATCCGCTGTCTGCCAGCCCTGCGGCATAGACATGGTAAAACCACCGGTTCTTTCTGTATAAAGACTGCCAAGCTGCTGACTGCTTGCGTTCTGAACAAATAACGCCAGTAATATCAGAGAAATTAAAATCGATTTTTTCATCTCATCCTCCAGTACTTATTATTTACAATATATAGCAATAAATTAAAATTGTCCAGTTTAGGTTACTTCTTTTCCCTGGCAGCTATTGTCTGTCCAAGGCTTCTAAGCGTTTCCTTAAAGTCTTCATCTTTGATATCGTCTATGCTTACGGACGCAGCCTCAGAAGAATCCGCTTCTTTAATGATTGAACTTTCTGTTTCATCAGAAGGCGGCTTTTCTCTCTCAGGCTCACTTTTTCCCAGCATCAAAGAAATTCCTGAAATATCCAGTTCCGGAAAACGCATACGAAAATCATTTAAAAATTTACTCTGCTTTGTCTGCAGTATCTGCTTCCATCCCGGATGATCCGTTTCGATTAAAATAATACCCTTTTCAAGTTCTCTAATTCTTGAATGATCCGCCGCAGCGGCAATTCCGTTTTTTGCGGTAATATCTTTCCATGAGTCAAAAAGTTTTGAATACCCCTTCGCTTTTTTGACAAAGCCTTCGTCGAAAAGAGCTGAAAGAATGTCTCCCGCGGTTTTCATAGAATTATTATAACGAATCTTCATACAGAGGCACAGGGGCGTTAAATTTTTGTCACTATTCCGCTTTTCACCGTATACACAAGCGTATCTTCTTTTTGGTAGCGCTGATACGGCTCTTCAGGTAAAAAGGTGTAAAAAGCCTGATCGTAGGCGGGCAGTACCGAAAGAAAACGCTTCCGTTTTTCACCGTCCATTTCTAAAAGCACGTCGTCGAGTAGTAAAATCGGCTGCTGCTGCGTCTCTGCAGAATAACGCCGTGCCTGAGCTGCTCTCAAAAGCAGGGCTAAAAGACGTTTCTGCCCTGTAGAGGCTCTGATTGTAAAATCGGCTCCGTTATGTGCAAATTGGTAGCGATCTCTGTGCGGTCCTGATAAAGAAGATCCTGCCGCCATATCGGCGCTGCGTCTTTGTTTTAAATTTTCAACAATATGGCTGCTTAAAAATTCGCACGGCTGAGGGTTCTTCCATGATTGTATGTAGCGGACTGTAATGCCGGAAATGCCGGAAACTTCTTCATAAAGTTTCTCAAAAACATTTGTAAACTCATCTGCCGCCTTTTCACGCTTTTCCATCAGCTTAAGGCCGTACATCGCAAACTGGGGATCGAGCGCGTCAAGCACTGCGTCCGGGTTTTCGGAAAATTTTCCAAGAGAGAAATCCTTCAGCACGGTGTTACGTGATTTTAAAACCCTGCGGAAGCGGCGGAGATCTTCAAGGTAGACAGGATCGTAAAGACTTAATGTTTGATCAAAAAACCATCTTCTTCGCTCCGGGCTTCCGCTTACAAATTCCATGTCTTCATGGCAAAAAACAATGCTTGGCGCGATAGATAACAGCTCTTTTCTGTCCTCTGCGCGTTTTCCGTTTATAATTATCGATTTTTTGCCGTTTTCAAATTTTACAAGTATGTCGTCATTTACAGAGTCGCAAAGTTTTACCTCTGCGCTAAATTCTTTTGCGCCGCGCTTTACGCTTCCGTCTCTTTTTATTGTGCCGTCTCTTATTACTTCATTATCACTTGCAATTTCACTGTCACGCACTGCGCGAAAAGAAGACGCGTATGCGCAGAAATAAAGAGCTTCCAAAAAATTGGTTTTTCCCTGTCCGTTTTCACCTATCAGAAAAATATCTTTTGCGTTTGTAAATACTTCCGTATCCGCAAGATTTCTAAAAGACGCTGTTCGTAATGAAGTAAAAAACATTTAACTGCGGCTGCTTTATTAATTGCCGCAATCTACGATTGCATTGGCATTATGATGTGGAAGAAGTCTTTTTCAGGGACTGGTTCAATCGTTATTGCTTTTGTCGCGCTTGAAAATCTTATAATTATTTCATCTTCTGTCATAATTTTAAAAGGCTCTTCCAAATAGCGGTAGTTAAGCGCAATCGTTATATCTTCGCCGTCATATTTGCACGGAATTTCATCTTCCACTGTTCCAAGTTCGCTTTCTTCGGAATAAACAGCCATTCTTCCCGATGAAATGCCAAGATAAATTCTGTGAGACTTTTTTTCAACCATAAGAGAAACACGGCGGAGAGCGTCTATCATTTCGTCGCGTTTTACAGAAAGATAAAAATCCTGTTTTTCTGGGATTACTTTTTTATAATTGGGGAACATTCCTTCTATCAAAACGGAAGAAAATTGATACGAAGCAAAATTTATAAAAATCATTTTATCGCTTATGGAAATATTAATAAGTCCTTCATCGCCCGATCTTTTTATAACTGTAGAAAGAATCTTAGGAGGAATAATTATTCCCTGAAAGTCATTTATTTTTTTATTAGCTTTTTTTTCTATAAAAGCTAAACGTCTTCCGTCAGTAGCGACCATATTTATTTTATCTTCGTTTTTTTCAAGATAAACTCCGTTCATAAAATAACGCGTCTCATCATCTGAAACCGCAAAAACGCTTTGTTGTACCATTTCTCTGAAATCTTTGATAGGCATTTCAAAAAACGGTTCCGCAGAAGCGGGAAACGCGGGAAATTTATCCGACGCGATGCATTTTAATTTGTATTCTGGTTTTTTAAGAGTTGTAGGTTTAATAATTACAATATTTTCTTTTTGTGAAAATTCAATTTCATCATAAGGGAATGTGCTTATTATTCCAAAAAATTTATCGCAATAAACAGTCGTAGCTCCTTCTTCTATAACATTAACAGGAACTTCGGTATGAAAATTTACTTTCATGTCTTTTGCTTTAATAATCAAACTATTATTAACAGCTTCGATATAAATATTTGATAATATTAATATGGCGTTTTTTGAAGATATAATTTCCTGAGCAATAGAAATTTCTTTTAAGAGTACCTCTTTATTACAAGTAAATTTCATTTTTCTACCTCCTATCAATATTATAAATAAATATATAATACAGTAATAATAGTAATAAGCAGTCTAATATGTGGAAAAACCACTTAATTTCATATCTGCTTTACACTTATAGCTTTTATAAACTATGGATAATTATGCAATTTTTTCCACAGTTTCCACAAGCCTTAAAAAAGACCCGGATTCACCGGCGCTTTTACACATAATAATAACATCTTTTTCAGTGTTTTGCACCGAATTCTTTTATGGCCCTTTTAATGTTCTCTATAGTTGATTCAAGATTGGGATCTGTAATGAGTTTGCCTTTTATTTTATCGATGGAATGCATAACCGTGGTATGATCCCGCCCGCCGAAATCCTGTCCAAGTTCTGTTGTCGAATAATCTGTCATTTCCCGGCCGATATACATGGCCAGCTGGCGGGCAAATACGATATTTTGCGACCTTTTTTTGCCTTTTAAATCGTTGGGAGTAAGCCCGAAATACTCCGCAGCGACGCGGATTATATTATCCATGGAGAGGTTCGCCTGTCTTGGAGCCGAGAAAATATTTTTTAGATGTTTTTGCGCAATTTCTACAGTGACGGTTTTATTCATAAGCTCGGCGTAGGCGATTAAATTGTTTAAGGCAGATACAAGATCGCGGACATTTGACGCGATATTTTTTCCCATCAGGTCTATTACTTCGTTTGGAAAACTTATACCGCGGGTTTGGGCTAATGACTTTAGAATCGCGCATCTTTCTTCATAACGCGGAGGCTGAAGATCCGCTTTAACGCCGAGTCCAAAACGGGAAATAAGCCTTTCTTCAAATTTCTTTAATTCCTCCAGCGGACGGTCGCAAGTAAAGACAAGCGTTTTTTTTGCGTCCAGCAAAGCATTGAAAGTGTGGAAAAGTTCCTCCTGTACCCCGGGCTTATCTGTAAAAAATTGAATGTCGTCGATTAAAAGAACATCAGCCTGACGGTATTTGTTTCTAAACGCGTTCATTTTATTCTGACCGATTCCCTCGATATAATCGTTAAGGAAATTTTCGGATGTAATAAAAACTACCCGGCTGTCGGTATTCTCATGTATGGAATTGCCGATCGCCTGCATTAAATGGGTCTTTCCTAGCCCGACTCCGCCGTAAATCAGGAAGGGATTACACACTTTTCCTGGATTTTTACATATCGCTTTGGCCGCATTGGCCGCGTAATTGTTATTTTCACCGATTACAAACCTGTCAAAGGTATAATCGTCCCTCATTTGAGAGTGCTGGCCTCTTTTTTCTTTAACTTTTGATGTTTTTTCATGGACAACGGTACTTGGCTCATCATTTTTATGTGCGGATTGGTTATGAGACGCCGATTTACCGGATGATTTGCTGGAAATTTCCATTTCCAGGGCAATTTCTTGTCCGGAGATCGCTTTAATTTTTGAATTTATGGCAGGAAGATAATATGAATTCACCTTATCACGGTGAAAAGTGGAGGGAATTCCTACAACGATGCTGCTTTCGCCAGCACTCGATACTTTGTGACGTAGGTATTTCATATCTGAAAACCAGCCGCTGAATTCCTCCTCCCCTAGGTCATTCCGCAGTTGGATTAAAGTCTCTTTCCAGAAACCTTCATAATCCAAATCAGCCATTTATCTGCCTTTTTATGTACTTACAACGCTTATAAAGTGAAGTTATAAGTACTTATCTACACGTTATCCACAAGGATAACATAAATAATGATGCCTTTTAAGCCATCAACTGTATAAATTTTTATAACATCTACTTAATATCTGATATGGTAGATTAGTGTTAAATCCTTATCCCGCAAGAATTTAGCTCAGATCCAAATATAATATAAGGGATGTATTTTTCTCTCCTTTTTTCTTGTCATTTACAGACTGATTTTTCCATAATTTATCCACAGGTTATGCACTTATACGGAAAAGCCGTCACAGACAGAAGGATAATATAAACTATTACAGATTTTTTGACAAGCGAAAAATTTTTTTTTAAATAAAAGCGTCAGTCACCCACGCTATATATAGCGTTATGTCTCCAAAGTATACGCTATGGGTAGTAGTAATGTCAAGCGTAAAAAAACTTTTTTAAAAATTAGTATTTTCTATCACCTTTTCATGAAGTTTAAAATTTTGTATACTGTTTGAATGAGCGCCGACAATAATTACTCAGCACAGAATATTACCGTTTTAAAAGGTTTAGAAGCCGTCCGGATGCGTCCCGGTATGTATATCGGGACAACTGGCATAGACGGGCTTCATCACCTTGTTTTTGAGGTTGTCGATAATGCTGTTGACGAAGCCATGCAGGGCTTCTGTACAAATATTCTCGTGGTTTTGGAAGGCAACGATATCGTCAGAGTTGAGGACAACGGCCGCGGTATTCCCATCGATATCCACCCCACAGAAAAAGTCAGCGCGCTTGAGCTTGTTATGACAAAGCTCCACGCAGGCGGCAAGTTCGATAAAAAATCGTACAAAGTGTCCGGCGGTTTACACGGCGTAGGCGTTTCTGTTGTTAACGCGCTTTCGGAATGGTGCGAAGCCTATGTGCATATTGACGGTAAGGTTCATCACCAGCGTTATAAAGTTGGCATTGCGCAGGGCGTAGCTAAAGAGATTGAGCCAAAGGGGCTTCCTTACGTTCATTCGCCGGATCGCGGCGGGACCGTAATTCGCTGGAAGCCCGATTCTACCGTTTTTGAAACCACCACCCACAGTTTTGACGCTCTTTCAAACCGCCTTCGCGAGCTTGCGTTCCTTAACAAAGGGTTAAAAATCACTATCCGCGACGAGCGTCTCTCTGTGCCTAAGTCCCACGATTTTATGTTTGAAGGCGGCGTAAAAAGTTTTGTTGAATATTTAAATGAAAACAAAAATGTTTTGTATAACGCTCCCGTTTATTTAGAAGGAACCCGCGACGAGGTTGAAGTTGAAGTCGCTGTTCAGTACAATGACGGCTTTAACGAGATAATGTTTTCTTTCGTAAATGACATTAACACGCGCGAAGGCGGCACTCATCTTGTTGGTTTTAAATCCGCGCTTACACGCACCTTGAATGAATTTTTAAAGAAGTCCAAACATTCCAAAAAGCTTGACGAGTCTCTCTCGGGAGACGATGTGCGCGAAGGTTTGACGGCGGTGTTATCTGTAAAGGTTCCCAATCCTCAGTTTGAGGGACAGACCAAAGGAAAGCTTGGAAACTCTGAAGTAAAGGGAATTGTTGAATCACTTGTTAACGAACAGCTTGAACTTTATTTTGATCAGCACCCGGAAGTAATCAACAACATCCTTGAAAAATCTGTGTTAGCTGCAAAGGCGCGCATCGCCGCCCGCCAGGCGCGTGACGCGACACGCAGAAAGAACGCGATGGACAGCGCGGGCCTTCCCGGAAAACTCGCCGACTGTTCGGAGAAAGATCCTTCAAAGTGCGAATTGTTTATCGTAGAGGGAGATTCCGCGGGCGGCTCCGCGAAGAGCGGACGCGATCGAAGGTATCAGGCGATTTTGTCGCTGTGGGGAAAGATGCTCAATGTAGAAAAGCAGCGTATCGAGAAAGTTATCACCAACGAAAAACTGCAGCCGATTATCGCGAGCATTGGAGCCGGCTGCGGCAACGACTTTGACGTTTCCAAAATTCGTTATCATAAAATAATTATTATGGCGGATGCAGATGTTGACGGCTCACACATCCGCACGCTTTTATTAACTTTCTTTTACAGATACATGACGCCTCTTATAGAGAACGGACACGTTTACCTTGCGATGCCGCCGCTTTACAAGCTCAGTTACGACAAAAAGTTTTTCTATGCTTATGACGATGCCGAGAAAGAGCGTATTCTTTCGGAATCGGGAAAAGACCCTGAAAAAGTTTCCATCCAGCGCTACAAGGGATTAGGTGAAATGAACGCCGATCAGTTATGTGACACGACAATGGACGTAAACAAGCGCAATATAATTCAAGTGCATTTGGACGACGTTCCGGAAGCTGAGCGCATCTTCACTACATTGATGGGAGAAGTTGTTCAGCCGCGACGCGAATTTATCGAGGAAAACGCTCTTTTGGTATCGAATCTGGACGTTTAAAAAATTTCCGGTTTTATTGAAGCAAATCTTCCGCTAAAGCAGCCGCCTTTTTAAACGCGCTGTGTAAAATGTGCAGAGTTAGCTGATCTAAAATGTCGTTTATATATTCCGGCCATGTTTTTTGTTTAAGTTCGTCTAATTCCTTATTTGCCGCGTTTTTTTCAAATGTAAGGCATGATTTTACAATTTCGCGCATTTTTTCACGTAAATAAAGCATGTCCTCGGAAGATATACTTTCACTCTTTATATCGTAATTATCCTTAAGTTCTTCAGGGTTCACAGAATTGTTATTTTTATCAGCATTCGTATTTTTAAATTTTTTAATTAATGCTTGAAGCGCATTTGTAAATAAAATTGTTTCGTTTGCGATTATATTGATGTTTTTATCCAGAGAGGCTCTTTCCAGATTGTACGCCATGACGGATAATTCAACTTCGTTTATATTGATAAGTGAATTTTTAATTCCATGGACTGTAACAGTATACAATTTTAGTTCATCAACATTCAGCGTATCTCTTTTTTCGTATAAACTTTCCAGCACTTTAATTGCGTTCTTTGCGTCTTCTATAAAAAATGATTTTAACTTGAATCCGTTTATTTTACTTTGCGCCGCGGCCTGCTGCTGTGCCTCTGCCTGTTGTGTCGCCTGCTGGGCCGCGACTATTTGCGCTGCTTCCACAATTTCAGGCGGTTTTCTGTTTCTGATAAATTCATTTAACATATGGTTTAATTCGCGCGAATCAATCGGTTTTGAAATAAAGCCGTCAAAACCGTTATTCATAAACATTTTTTCCTGTCCGATTAAAACATTTGCTGTCAGCGCGATTATTATATTTTTATATCCCATGCTGCGTATCATTTTTACTGTTTCAATACCGTCCATTTTTGGCATCATATGATCCATAAAAATAATATCGTACACTTCGCCGTTTTTAATTTTTTCAACTGCTTCAAAACCGCTGGATGCCGAATCGATCTTTAAGCCGTAGGGAGAGAGCATTCCTTTGGCGACATAAATGTTAGACGAAACATCGTCCACGATAAGAACACTGCCGTAGGGCATATATTCGCGCAGGAACTGAGCCTTCTTCGCGATCGCCATACTTTGAAAACGAAAGTTATTTAATTTATCCGCCAGTTCGGCTCCGCATACAGATGAGTCTAACCGTTTCTGCGGAATGCATACTGTAAAATTTGTTCCCCTGCCGGGTTCGCTTTTAACAGAGATACTTCCGTTCATTAAATCCACAAGACGTCTTGTTATGCTCATACCCAAACCTGTGCCGGCTATTTCGCGGTTTGCGTCAGCGTTAAAACGGGTATATTCGTCGAAGAGCAGTTTAATCTGCGATTCTGTCATGCCTTGCCCTGTGTCAGTCACGTTGAAAATCATTGTAACATTGTCGTTTATATCCGGCTCTGATGTTACAGAAAATTCGATTGAGCCTTTGTTAGTGTATTTAAAGGCATTGGAAAGAATGTTATTCAAAACTTGTTTGATGCGCAACTCGTCGCCGTATAAATTGATAGGAGTGTCTTTATCAATTTTAAAAGTAAACTCGACAGGGCTGCTTTGAAAACGCAGACGGTTTAACTGCGCGGTGTCGTTGATAAGACTCGGGATATCGTAATTGACCGGAACAAGTTCAAGTTTTCCAGCTTCGATTTTTGAAAGATCGAGTATATCGTTTATAATATTAAGAAGTAAATCGCCTGATTCGTAAATTCTACCCAACGCTTTCGCCGTGTCTTCTGTCAGGTTTTCACTCTGCAGTTCAATTTCGGCAATGCCCAGTATTACATTCATGGGCGTGCGCATTTCATGGCTCATGTTTGCAAGGAAAAGTGATTTAGCTTTGCTTGCCGCTTCCGCGTCAGCCTGAAGTCTCGCCATTGTTTCAATTTGCGTAACGTCCTGAACAATTTCAATGAACCCCGCAATTTCGCCGTTCAAATCTTTCAATTTTCCGACATCAACCTTAAATGATAAATTATTTTGATTAAAGTAAGTCTGCTTTATACCGCGTTTTACGCACACGATACCGCACGCATCGGTATTGCAGATATTAGCGTTCCAATTGCTGCAATGTTTCCCAAGCACATCATTTCGTTTTACTCCAAGGAATTTTTCCACGGCCCTGTTTATAAATGTCCAGTTCATGTTTGCGTCTGTGACAGAAATAGGAACCGGAATCGCGTCCAGAATTGAGTGATACCAGTGAGCCAGCTTCTCGGTTTTTTCGTGTTCTTCGTTTTTACGTAACGTTTCGTTTTGCAGCAGAGCGTCTCTTTCAGACAGTTGTTTTGTTAAGTCATTCGCTAATGCTCTGGTTTCCGCAGCGTATCCGGCGAGAACTTTAAGCTCTTTGCCGAGTTCTTTAAATTCATCAGGCAGCTCGTCGATATTTAAAACGGGAAAATCCTTAGGGGAATCACTCTGCGGTATGTCTTTAGAGCAGTGTATTACATCGCGTAAATAATTAATGAAAACTTCCGAAACGGTATTCATTTTATTTGTCCACCTTCATACCCTTTGTTTTGTAAAACCTGTAAACCCTAAAAAAGCTCCTTTTTTTGCGGTATTTTGTATCAAATTTCCAAGAATATTTAAAATATAGTATAAATTTATCTAATTTTCAAATAATTGGACTGTCATTTTTTGAAAAAACGGTAATTTTGCCCGCGTATGACGCATGTTTGGAAAATTGTCGACAGAATTCAATGGAATGTTATATAATTAAGATACAGCCTGAGGAGACCGCATTGCAGCCTCTTCATTTTCATTTTTGTTGATAAAAACAGGAGGTTCATTATGACAAAAAAACCGGTATGCCCAAAATGCAACGCAGCAGATTTCACCAGTTCGCCCATTAAAATGCCAAACAGCGATATCTGGAACCCGGTCGTCTGCAGTTCCTGCGGCGCCATCGTAGGTCAAATACCCAGTTATGATTTATATGACGCCATCAAACAACTCGGCGAAATATCCACCATCCTGGAACGCCTGGATAACATTCAAACAGTTCTGTACGACCGCGCAAAGGAAGACGATTAGAGGGGTTGTTGAGTAGAAAGATAGCCCGGTCTTGGGGATCGGGTTTTTGTTTTATTGATCTACTTATCCGCATTTCTGTCCAATTTTTTAACCACATGTTCATCAGTCAAGATTTTCATTTGTGAAATTGTTGTTTTGTTAAACGCAAGGATTCTTTCCTTCTGCGGTATGTCATTGTTAATTAAATGCGCATTTAAGGATTCTAAATTGGTAAGACAAACTAATTGCGCGACATCAGCATAATCGCGTATATTACCGTCTTGTTTTGTATTTTGCTTACGCCAGTCGGCGGTACTCATTCCAAATAATGCCACATTTAAAATATCTGCTTCTTTCACATATTTAAAACTAGCTTGTTCTTTTGTAATAACTTCTTGAATACCAATTGCATTTGTTTTTTCGCACTATTCTTTTGCGTTGATTTTGTAATTATTCAAACCGGCTTGATTTTTAATTATGGCGAATTCGCCATAATTAAAAATAGGATATAGTATTTCTATTACGAAGCCAATCAGAAACAAAGAAATCTCCGTCCTTTGCCTTCAGCATATCTGTAATAGAAATAATATCTTCATCATGGATGGACATTATACTTATCTCTGTTCCTAGTACATTCATTTCTGACATATTGATACCTTCCTTTTGGTTTTGTTGGTTATAAAGATTGTAATGTAAATACTATACAGTTGTCAAGTGTGTAGTGATTTATATCTGTGACTGATTGCTTATTAATTGTGACGATTCTATTTTAATTGATGCTATTAATAATTACTCTTGATAAAATATTATACATATTATAAAATTATACCAAGATTTCTAATAAAATGAGGTTTAGTTTTGAAGATATGCGATATCTTGCTTGATAAAGCAGGTGGTAGCAAGAGTTATAAAGGGCATAAATTTAGCCTTGATGCAACAGAAAGACCTAAAATTGATTATGGAGATTCTGATGTTGTATGGAAAAAAATGGCTGAAAGTACCCATTATACAAAACATAGAAATCTAGAGAATTTATATGAGAAAATTTCAAAAAATCCACAGCAAATTTTATCTTATTTCCTAGATGGCTCTCGATGCGTTTTTAAGGTTGATGACCAAGCATATTTTGATGGCATTCGTTCTATGATTTACCCTATTATCGCAGGACAAATTGGAGTTGGTTGTAGTAACCGTATAGATAGAAAAATATATGCAGAAAAATTTAAACAAGAATTTGTAATATCAATTCCTGATGTAGCTAATGCAGATAAAAAGCCTGGCTTCTTTGAAGCTGTAACGGAAAATTTAAACGAAGCAGAAGTTTTAAGACGTAGAAATTTGCAATTTAGTGCTATTTTCCCTTATAGTACACGCGAAGGAAAAGGGGAATTTGTTGATCGTGGAACAGCATGTATCCAAGATTGCATGATAAAGATGGAAAAAGACCTTGTTACAGAATTAGTAAGAGAAGGAAAATTGGGACAAGATAATTATCTTGTAAAAGATGGTTCATTAGAATATAAACCAACGGTAGAAGATAAAAAAGATAAAAAGAAATATCAAACTTTTAAAAATAATTACAGTTGGGTATTAGGAGTATCAAAAAGTTTTAATCCGGAAGCTTGTTTTGATAATCCTAGAAAATCGAATCCTGGTTATATAGCGGATTTAAATCTTTATCATAGAACACCTGTTGCTTGTTATGAAAATAAAGCTTTCTTAGGAGATATTCAATTTGCGGTATGGTATGTAAGAATTAGAGATCAAGGAAGAACAAGGACACCATTTGACGGTATTCTCAAGATAGAAAAAATACTAGTAAATGATGATGAAATAATTAATAGCGAAGAAGTTGATCTTATTAGTGCTCATATAATTAATGAAAGAATGCCAACATGTTATGGTTCTGATTCTCGTTGGGCAAATCATTTATATCCTATATATCTCACAGAATCTTTTGTAAAATCTAAATATTTAAGTACAGAGAGTTTCCTAAATTTATTTTAATATGGAGAATAATTATGAGTAAACTAATTGGTAGAGTATTAGCAACAGAAAAAACACCAACAACAATGGATGAGTTTAATTTTTGGACAAATTCTGATTGTAGATTAAGTGCATTTGATATAGTAAAAGTAGAACGCAGTGATAGTTCGATCACGTTTGGCGTTATTGAAAATATCTCTCATATAACAGATGCACAAAGCTTCCTTACAAATTTTATTTCAAGTGATTTTGGCGATGTTGCAATTGAAGAGCCTACATTGCGAATTGGTATGAATTATGTTAAAGCAAATGTTTCCTATAATGATAAGAATATTTATACGCCTGTTCATAATAATGATAGAGTTTATTTAGCAAATTCTGAAGAAATTATAACAGCATTAGGATTAAAAGATATAAAAAATCCTCTTGTCTGTGGTTCAATTAAGATGTATGAAGGAACAGAAAATGAAATAACATTGCCAGTAAATCTTAATTCAAAATTCCTTTTAGGTCCTGAAGGAGCACATCTTAATATATCTGGTATTTCTGGACTTGCTTCAAAGACATCGTATGCAATGTTCTTAATGAAAGCTATACAAGATTATTATTTGAAAAACAATGATGCTAGTGACAGTGTTGCTTTTATTATATTTAATGTCAAAGGTTGCGATTTAATGGCTATTGATAAAGAGAATGATTTTGAGAAGGATCTTCATGAGAAAGAAAAAGTTTTAAATGAATATAAAAATTTAGGATTAACAACAGAGCCTTTTAAAAATGTAAAATATTATATTCCTTACTATGATAATACAAAAACAAAAACAAGTAGTTATTTATCAAAAGATGATATTGAAAATAATATTAAACATGGACAATTGAAAAAATTTAAGTATGTTTATAACTATGATAAAGAAAGTATTGAAATGATGTTTTCGAATATAGAAGATAATGCTCAAACGATGGAATCAATTATTAGTAAAATTGTTGATGATGTAGATACTGATTTTGGAGGATTAACAACTTGGACAGAATTTATGGATGTTCTAAAAGAAAAAGCACAAAAAGGCTCTGGTAATACGAAAGGTAGCAATGATATACTTATTCAAAGTTGGAAAAAATTTAAACGGCTTATAAGTAAGGCTATTTTAAACGATGATATGTTTGCTGAACGTGTTGTTCCAGATAGAAATGAATGTCGTTTAGCTGATGAAATTAAAAGAATAAAGAGAAATGAAGTTTGTATTATTGATATAGCTAAATTACCTGAAGATAAACAAGCTTTTGTTTTTGGGGATTCAATCAGAACAATATATAATTTAAAATTAGGTGAATATGATGATGAACAAGATGTTTCCCCGCCTTCTTGTATAGTTGTATTTATTGATGAATTAAATAAATATGCATCAAAAGATGCTCCAAAAAATTCACCGATATTAAAGGAACTACTCAATGTAACTGAAAGAGGTCGCTCTAATCGTTTAATTCTATTTGGAGCAGAGCAATTTAGATCAGCTATTAACCCCAGAATTACTGGAAATTGTGCAACTCATGCATATGGAAAGACAAATACTATTGAAACATCATCAAAAGATTATGGAAGCTTGCCAAACACATTTAAAAATATGCTTGTGCGTCTTGTTCAAGGTGAGTATTTGATTCAAAATCCTGTTTTTCGATCATTATTAAAAATTAATTTTCCAAAACCGATATACAAGCAATTTAAATGAGGTTTTTATGAAAAAACAAGATTATAAATTTGGTGCAAACACACTAGAGAATTTAACTACAGGTATGTATCAGGATTCGAAAATAATTTACCGAGAATATATTCAAAATTCTTGCGATTCAATTGATAAAGCTATTGACACAGGTGTTTTATCTAATAATAAGGAAGGCTTAATTGAAATATGGCTTGATTATGAAAATCGTTCAATTATTATACAAGATAATGGCACCGGTATTCCAAAGAATGAGTTCCAGAATACACTTGGCGACATTGCTGATTCAGATAAAAAAATAGGTGAAAATAAAGGTTTTCGTGGTATAGGTCGTTTGTGTGGTTTAGCATATTGCAAAAAAGTAATATTTTCAACTAGTGTAAAAGGTGAAAATATTATTTCATATATGTATTGTGATGCTGAAAAAATGCGTCATTTATTAACAGAAAATTCAAAAGGTAATAAAATAACAGCAGTTGATATTTTATTTGCAATAAATGAATATGAAACTAAAACGACCAAAGATGTTGATTCACACTTTTTAAAAGTAGAATTAATTGGAATAAATAATGAAAATACAGATTTATTAGACGAAGATGAAATTAGAGATTATCTTTCTTTTGTTGCACCTGTTCCATATCAAAATACTTTTATATTTAGAACGAATATATATAATCATTCAAAGCAAATATCCTCAAAACTTGATGAATATAAAATTAAATTAGAAGGAAAACAAATATTTAAAAAATATAATACATATTTAAAACAATCTGATGATAATAACCGTGATGAAATATTTGACGTTGCATTTAAAGATTTTTTTGATAATAGCGGGAAACTTTTTGCATGGATGTGGTTTGGCTTATCAAAATTTTCTGGTGCAATTCCAAAAACTAATTTAATGAGAGGACTTCGCCTTAGGAAGGAAAATATTCAGATAGGTGGTGAAGATGCGCTTCAAAAATTATTTAAAGAAGATAGAGGGAACAGTTATTTTGTTGGCGAAGTATTTGCTATATCTGATGAATTGATCCCTAACGCCCAAAGAGATTATTTTAATGAAAATCCAGCTAGAGCATTTTTTGAAAATGAATTAAAAAGATTTTTTAATGATGAATTACATAAATTATATTATAATAGTTCTGCCGTTAATAGTGCGCATAAGAAAATTTCAAATTATGAAAATATTGTAGCAGAATTCAAAGAAAAACAAGAAAAAGGAATATTTGTTAATGAAAATCATCGTGAGAGCGAACTACAAAAATTAGAGAGTGCAAGAAAAAAAGCTGAAGACGCTCAAAAACGTATTGAAAATTACAAAGAAAAAGCCAATGAAAACCCAAATAGCCTCATAGGGAAGGTGATAAAACGAATAGAGAAAGAAAAAGCGCAGAATACATTAACTGTTCCACCAGTTGTTAATGATAGATCAAAAAGGCGCGTTGATAAACTTTCTAATTTTAATAAAAATGAACGAAAATTAATTTCTCGGATATTTGAATTAATTCTTTCTGCTACTGATAATAGAACCGCAGAAATGATTATCTCAAAAATTGAAAATGGTTTATCACAATGAAAAGAAAAGTTTTATTATTAGAACCTAATTATCAAAATAAATATCCGCCAATGGGATTGATGAAATTAGCTACTTATTATCGCGAACGAGGAGATGATGTACGATTTTTTAAAGGTGATTTAAAAGATTTTGCTGCAACTTTATTATGTGATGAATATATGCTAGAAATAAATGATATGAATCTTGGTTTACACTGGTCAAAATTCTATCAATTTATAAGAAATAAAAATATTGTAATTGAATCTATAAAAGATTTTAAAGATTCAGAGTATGAAGATATTTTGAAGTTATATAGAAAAAAATTCTTTAGTTACGATTATCCAAAGTTTGATGTAATCTGTATTACAACTTTATTTACTTTTCACTGGAAAATTACAATAGATACTGTAAATAAAGCAAAATATTTTTTAAAGGATAACGGTAATATGTACATTGGTGGTATTGCGTCAACTTTATTACCGGAATATATAAGGCAAGAAACAGGGATAGACCCAATAAAAGGTTTAATGAATAAGCCAAGTATGTTAGATAAAGATAATCAAAGAATTATTGATAAATTACCTTTAGACTATTCTATTCTTGAAGAAATTAATTATAAATATCCTTCTGATAACGCATATTATGCATATACAACAAGAGGTTGTCCAAATAGATGTCCTTTTTGTGCTGTTCCAAAATTAGAACCAGAATATTGTAATTTTTCTGGTATAAGGTTGCAAATAAAAAAAGCTGATAGGTTATATGGTGCAAAAAAGGATTTATTACTTATGGATAATAATGTATTTGCATCAGATAATTTTAATAAAATTATTGACGAAATTAAGAAATGTGGTTTTGAAAAAGGAGCCATTTTTGATCACCCAAATGATTATGAAATTGCATATAATAATATTACTGCTAAGAAAAAGGAAAAAAGAAATACCCGCGCTTATATAAAAAAAATGATAAATATTTATGATAATATTACTGAAAGATTAAAATCAGGAACAGAACGCGGTAATTTTTATAATATAAGAAAAGAAGCAGGGCTTTTATATCCAATATATGCAACAAAAGAAGCAATTATTAATTTTGATCCTATTGCCCACCCTCTCTATAAAAAATATTTCACATATAGAACAAGGGCTAGATATATTGATTTTAATCAAGGTTTAGATGTTAGACGAGTAACAGAAAATAATATGAAAAAATTATCGGAAATAAATATTCGTCCCTTAAGAATAGCTTTTGATCAATATACACCAAATATGATAAAAATGTACAAAAATGCAATAAAATGGGCAGCAAAATATGGTTTAAAAGATTTATCTAATTATTTATTATATAATTACAATGATAAACCAGAAGATCTATATGAGCGAATGAAATTAAATATTGATTTATGTGAAGAATATGGAGTTAATATTTATTCTTTTCCTATGAAATATCATCCTGTAGATGATCCAAAATACTTTCGTAATCGTGATTATATAGGCAAGTATTGGAATAAAAAATTTATTAGAACTATACAAGCTGTTTTAAATTCAACGAAGGGAAAAATTGGACGAGGGAAATCATTTTTTGAAGAAGCTTTTGGTGAAAATATTGAAGAATTTATGAAAATTTTATGGATGCCTGAAACATTTATTATTTATCGTAGGAGATATGATAAAAAGTTGCGAAATAGATTAAAAAAAAGATATACAAATCATTATGATGATGAAAATGATTTAGCTAATGAATGGTGGAAAAAATTTAATAATCTAGATGAAAATCAACTTGTCATATTAAAAAAAATTGTAAGTGATAATAAATTTTCTGATGGTGATTGTGAAACTGATGATCCTATTATTAATAATGTAATAAATTATTATAAAATTAAGAGGAAATAGCAATCAATTTAAGCATGTTATAATATATCGTGTGTATATAATAACTATTTAAAAAACTTATATATAAACGCTGAAGAAGTAAAGGCAAAGAAAAAAGCCGCTCAGGTTTGGTGCGGTCATACCTCTAAACATAATGCAAAGAACGGCGGCAAACCATGGAAGTACCTTTTAATTCCGCACGAAGAGGTTAAGGATAATATGACGCTAAAAAATTTTGAGCAGAATTATTCAAATTAAACTTGACAAACGTATAGTATAATGATATATTTTTAATTACTATTTTGTTGATTAAGGATATTTCATGTCTAAGAAAACCAGAGAAATAACAATCCGATCTAGCGCAGCGGAGTATCTCACATACATAGCTGCTACAGGCAATAATGAGCAAAGTTTTGAAATGCGCTATGAGGATGAAAATATCTGGCTGACACAGAAAATGATGTCGGTACTTTATGATATCAGCGTAGCTGCTATCAATCAGCACATTAAAAATATTTTTGACGACAATGAACTTGAGCCGGATTCAGTTATTAAGAAATACTTAATAACTGCCTCTGATGGCAAAAATTATAATACGATACACTACAACCTTCAAATGATAATCGCCGTGGGTTTTAAGGTTAATAACGAAAGAGCGGTACAATTTCGTAAATGGGCAAATAAAATCGTTAAAGACTACACAATTCAAGGTTGGGTTATGGATGAAGAACGCCTGAAACATGGCGGAACGATTTTAACCGAAGACTATTTTGAAAAGCAGCTTCAAAAAATCCGTGAAATACGGCTGTCTGAAAGGCGTTTTTATCAGAAAATAACAGACATTTACGCAACTGCTCTTGATTATGATAAAACAGCAAAAACAACCAGAGAGTTTTTTGCTAAAGTACAGAACAAACTTCATTTCGCGGTTCACGGCAATACTGCCGCCGAGGTTATTTACAACCGAGCCGATTCCGAGCGTGAACACATGGGTTTAACAACATGGGATGAAGCGCCTGACGGCAAAATAAAACGCAATGACGTAATTGTAGCTAAAAATTATTTATCCGAAGAAGAAATGCGGTCGCTTGAACTGATTGTGTCGGCGTATCTCGATCTTGCGGATCGCCGGGCAATGGCGCGTGTTCCAATGACTATGGAAGACTGGGCTAATCACCTTGACTTAATTTTGCAGGCGGACGGCAATCAACTCTTAAAAGACGCAGGAAAAATATCGGCGCAGATAGCGGAAGACCATGCATTAAGCGAATTTGAGAAATACCGCATTATTCAGGATAAATTGTTCGAAAGCGATTACGACAAATTTGTTACTGATATGAAAAGACTGGAAGAAAAAGCAGAGAAATAATTACAAGTCCTGCATATTACTTTTACCGTCCCACCCTATACAGCACTTCCGCGCTGTATCTGCCTTCGTAAATGTAGGTGGAATTAAAATCGGTGAGAAGGTCGCAGGAAAGCAAAATTAAAGTTGGAAAAATGATTAATAAATATTTTTTCATAGTTTTCCCTTCTTTGCTTTGCGAAATTTATAATCGATTTGTAATATCACTTGTTCTCTTCCCATATCGCGTACAAGTGAATAAAATAATGATCTGTTACTACCAAATTATCACCGGGGTTGTATGATTCACCTGTATTGAGCCAATGGGTGTTCCAATGTTTAAAAGTATATCCGGTTCGTTCATACGTGTTTGCTAATACTTTGGCTTTTGAGCCTGTAGTGTAATTGTTGATATCGACAGGCCGGTTTTCGCTTGTGCCTCCATTGCCGTCATAAATGATTCTGCAATATTTTGTTATTTCTGTTTCGCAGCTTGAAAAAAATAATCCTAGTATGAAAATAGTTAATAAGACAATTAATTTTCGCATAATAAACCTCCGTTTTTTATGACATATTTCTTTATATATCTGTCGTGTAACATTTGTCAAGTTAAAATAGGATAGAATGGTATCGCAAAACATCTTTCTTTCTGGTATAATTACCTTGTTTTGAAAAACAAATTCGGAAATACCATAGAATTATTGGCTCCGGCGGGTGATTTTTCCCGCTTGAAGACCGCGTTTTATTTCGGTGCGGACGCAGTTTACCTGGGAGGGAAAGAATATGGGCTGCGGGCAAAAAGCGTTAATTTTTCTGACGAAGAAATAATCGAGGCTGTAAAATATACTCACGCGCTTGGTAAAAAATTATATGTTACTGTAAATATTTTTGCCAAAAATGAGGATATTTGCGGAATTGAAGAATACGCCAAGTTTTTAGAAAATGCGGGCGTAGATGCGGTAATTATTTCCGATCTTGGCGTGTTAAAAATTTTTAAGACACTGACAAATTTGGAAATACATGTATCAACGCAGGCTAATGTTTGTAATTCCGGCGCTGCGATGCAGTATGTTGAGTTAGGCGCAAAACGTATAATTCTCGCGCGTGAGCTGCCTATCAAGGATATAAGTGAAATCAGCAAACATCTGGAAGGTAGCGCAGACATAGAAATTTTTGTTCACGGCGCGATGTGCATTTCATATTCCGGGCGCTGTTTAATGTCAAAGTATATGACGGGAAGAGACGCAAACCGCGGCGACTGTGCGCATCCGTGCCGTTATAAATATGAAACATTTTATTCGCTGCAGGAAGAAAAAAGACCCGGAGAATATTTTTCTGTTGAGGAAGATTCCAACGGTACATATATAATGAACAGCCGCGATCTGTGTTTGATTAATAAATTGAGCGAACTGGCTGACGCTGGTATCGCAAGTTTTAAAATAGAAGGCCGGATGAAAAATGAATACTATGTAGGCGGCGTTGTAAATACGTACAGACGCGCGATGAATGGTGAGAAATTTGATTATTTAGCGGAACTGGAAAAACTGCCTAACCGCTCCTTTACAACAGGTTTTACTTTTAGTGATACAAACAAAGAATTTGAAAAATCGGCGGCTACTATTTTAAATTATCAAATTGCGGCGGTTGTAACGGAGAATAATCAGGAATTAAATTCTAAAGAAAAAACGGATATATTTGAAGTTCAAGTCAAAGTAAAAAATAAAATTTCAAAAGGAGATGAAATAGAAATATTATCTCCTTCTGAAAGTAACGGGAAAACATTTGTGTTTAACGGCGATACTGTTACTGTCCCGGAAACAATCATTGCTATGGATTGCCCGTATCAATTAAGACCTTACGATATATTAAGAAAAAAACGCGCCGATGTTTCAATTTAAAACAATTCCATCTGTAATCGCCGGTTTAACTGCGCGTTTTCTTTTTCTTCAAAGGTTCGCATATATTCAAACAAATTGTCAACACCGTAAATTATGCCGTGTTTTTCGCATATTTCGCGTAACAGTTTCATGAGTTTATTGTTGTTAGCGCTTGATATTTCATATTTATAACCGAAATTTTTATGATAGATTTCTTTTAAACCGGGAAAATGTTCGTTAAGTTTTTGATAAAAATATTCGCGGCTGCCTTCTCTCAATGTCATACCGATTCCCCAAATAATAATTCCGTATACGCCGGCGTCAACGCAGTAATTCAAAAGACCTTGCAGGTTTTTTTCGGTGTCGTTAATGAACGGCAAAAACGGACACAGCCACACGATTGTTTGTATGTCATTTTCCTGCATCACTTTTAACATTTCATAACGGCGCTTTGTGCCGCAAACATTGGGTTCAAGTTTTTTACAGAGATCTTCGTCAAAAGTAGTGAGCGTTGTCTGAACAATGCATTTTGCTTTTTTGTTGATATTGATGAGAATATCTAAATCGCGCAGAATTAAATCTGATTTAGTTTGAATCGCGGCGCCGCAGTCGTATTTATCAATTACTTCAAGGCATGCGCGAATATTCGCAAGGTTTTCTGGAACCGGAATATACGGGTCTGTCATTGCGCCTGTGCCGACGACGCATTTTTTTCGTTTTCTTTTAAGCGCATCTTCAAGGAGTAAAGGCGCGTTAGATTTTATCTCTACATCTTCAAAGTCATGATCAATCTGGTAGCATTTGCTCCGCGAATCACAGTAAATACAGCCGTGAGTGCAGCCGCGGCTTATATTCATTCCATTCGACGAACTTAAAATACCTTTTGCTTCTTTTAAGTGCATTTGTTTACCTGTAATAATTAATTTAACTTGTTTATTAATAAAAATAAAGTATAATATTGCAATGAAATTCAAACTTGTTTTTCTTTACATAATGATATTAATTATTACGCTGCTTTATGGCTGCGCTCCTTCTGTCAATTATGTATACATCAGCAATTTAGGCGGCTATAAAGAAGAGACCGCGTTTTTAGAATCTATTTTAAAAAGCGATGACTTAAACGCGCTTGGATTTCAGCTTCTTCCTTCAAATAATAACGGAAACGCAGAAGATTTACGCCCGGAGTTTTATATCGATCTATTTACATTATGGGAAAATGAAATATCTAACAAAGACATAATTATTTCTAGAAAAATTTTTATTCCGCATGACGATGTACTCGCAGAACGGACAAACGCAGCTCTGGAAGACTGTCTTTCGGGCAGAGAAAAACTCATTCAAATTGATGAGCTTAAACCGCCTTTTGTTGCTCTCAGGGTGAATGGACTCGCTGTTGGTGATGATGGTTATCCATTAGTTCAGGCGGTATGCGTTCGTATCCGGGCGGATGAAACAAGAAAGAGCAATAAATCACTTCTGGAAAAACTGACCAAGCTGGAAGAAGCGGTTAAAACTGCGCCCAAGCATTTAATCCGGCCCATGCCTGATCCGTTGTGGATTACTGCTGGCGGCGATACGATGCTTGGAAGAGGCGCTTCCGAGCTTCTCTTTCAGGAAGGACCTGCCGCGATTTTCGGAGAAACAGCAAAAATGCTCGCGTCATCTGACATTGCGCTTATCAATCTTGAAGGAGTGGTAAGCTCACGCGGCGAAAGAGTGCCAAAAAGTTTTAATTTTCGTTTTGTTCCTGAAATTGCCCAAGCGCTCAAGAACGCGGGAATCGACGCTGTGCTTCACGCGAATAACCATGTATTTGATTACGGCGAACAGGCTTTTTTAGACAGTCTTTCGTGGCTGAATAAGGCAGGCATCGGTATTGCAGGAGCGGGTGTTGATGACGATGCCGCTTCGGAACCTTTTGTTTTTGTTAAGGGGGATCAGACTTGCCGCGTTTTCGGCATTGCGTCTTTTCCGCGAGAGAACAACGGCTGGGACGGAGAGACTGCCGCCGCAGGGCCCGGACGCGCGGGGATGCTTCATTCAAGAAAAGGCGGCGTTGAAAAGTTAAAGCAAAAATTTTCCCCTGACTCGCTTAACATTGTGTTTTTTCACGGCGGCGTTGAGTGGTCAACAAAACCCGACGCAGCCACGCGGGAACTGTATACCGACCTTATCGCTTCGGGCGCGGACTTGGTAATCGGTACGCATCCTCATGTGGTTCAGGGGTTTGAATGGGTTCATGGAAAACCTGTGTTTTGGTCGCTTGGAAACTATGTTTTTGGACTTATGAATGGTTTTTATACAGGCGACGAAGGGCTTTTTATTCGTTTAGGTTTTTGGCATGGTAAGCTCCTTTATATGGAGCCTTTTCCAATATTTCTCAATAATATAAGGACAGATATTGTATCTCAGGACAAGTTAAATATTTTTTACGCAAGATCGCGTGAATTGCGGACTCCTTAATATGCATAATATAGACCTCCGGCGCCTGTTTATGTTATATTAAGGAACTTATGTTTCTTAAGCGCCTGTCGATTCTCGGTTTTAAATCGTTTGCAGATCGTACCGAAATAGAATTTAATGATGGTATCACCGCTCTTCTGGGGCCGAACGGCTGCGGAAAATCCAATGTTGTGGACGCAGTTAAGTGGGTTCTGGGTGAACATGCCATTAAATCCCTGCGCGCAGAGAAAATGGAAGATGTCATTTTCAGCGGAACCGAGTCCAGAAAACCTCTTGGAATGGCGGAAGTTGCGCTTGCAATCGCGAACGAGACCGGCCTTTTACCTATGGACATGCCGGAAATCGAGATTAAAAGGCGGCTGTACCGGTCAGGAGAGAGCGAATATTTCATCAACGGGGCGCAGGTTCGCCTTAAGGATATACGCGAGCTTTTCTGGGACACAGGCGTAGGCAAAACCGCGTACTCTGTGATGGAGCAGGGGAAAATCGATCAGATACTTTCCTCAAAACCGGAAGAGCGCCGTTACCTTTTTGAAGAAGCGGCAGGCATCACGCGGTACAGGGAACGAGGCGCCGAAGCGGAGCGCAATCTTTCAAAGACCGAAGAAAATGTGCGTCAGGTTGAGCTGATTCTTAACGAAGTTAAACGCGCCCACGACAGCTTGAAAGTTCAATCTGAAAAAACGCTCAAATACCGCACGCTCCGCGATGAAATTTTTAATTACGAACTGGACATTCAGCTGCTTAGGTTAAAGCAGTTTAAATACGAGAGAGATGAAAAGAACGAGACTTTAAGGCGCAGAACCCAGGATCGCGACAGGATACGCGCGGAAATGGAAGATGAAAATAAAACCCTGGAAGCCAACATGGACGAAGTCAACTCCATGGAAGCCCGCCTTGTAGAACTTCAAAAAAATATTTACGGCCTCGCTCTTGAAAAAAACGCAAAAGAAAACGAAGTGCGTTTATTCAACGAACAGCGCGGCGAGAATAAAATTAAAATCGGACAAAACGAAGAACGTGAAAAACAGACGATTCAAAAAATATCGGAATTAAATGCCGACGCTTCTGGGCAGGACGCTCTTGTAGAAGATTTGCGCAAACAATGTGAGAGCATTGGAGAAAATATCCGCTCCTTTGAAGAGAATATCCAGCTTGCTTCCGGGCGCATCAGCGAGAACGATAAGGAATCAAAAAGAGCGGAACATGATATTCTAAGCATTGAGAAAGAACTCGCCGGGCTTGAAAAAGAACTTGCGAAAATTACTGACGACATTGTCACGGAGCTTGACGCCGGCTTAAAAAAGGCCGGTTATTCCGCCGCCGAACGCCGGAAAGCGGAAGAAGCGTTACACGAAACTTTGGGCAAACTGCGCGCGCTTCTTTCAGGCAGGGAAGCTCTGATACGCGATATTGTCGCAGCTTCGGAAGCATCAGGCGGCGCGGATTCTTCAAACTCTGTTTTGTCAGAGATTGGGCGCATAACGGATACATTGCTGGCCGGTTTGGTGGAAGCCTCCGCCGGAGCAGACAAGGCTATAGAACTTTTTAACAGTTACAAGGAAGCTTCGCCGACATTCATTGACGACTTCCTCGCGCCGCAGGGAATTATCACAAAGAAGCGCGCGCTGGACACAGAAATAAGAAGCGCTAAAGACGGCATAGAAGAGAGGCGGCTTCGCATTAAAACGCTGCACGAAGATACCGTCAGTCTTATGGCAAAGATTGATGAATACCGCGCCACTTTGGAAAATATGAAGGTTAACCGCGCTCAGATGAATGTCCGCGCGCAGTCCGCCGAAGATCAGGCGCGGCTTATAAGGCGCGAACTTTCCGGGCAGGAAGGGATACTGATTAACATCCGCGACGAACTTGTTATTTACAGAAAGAGGCTGGAAGAAATTGAAGCGCGGATTGCCTCTGTTCATTCAGAAATAAAAACCATCGAAGAAAAAACAACATCGTTTACAACCGAACTTGAAACGCTGGAAAAAGATATCCGCAAGAGAAACGATAATGTCGCGGGCAAAAAAGAAATTATCAACAAGCGCATGGCCGAACTTTCCAGAGTTCAGGAAGCGCTTGAAAAAATTCACCTTGAACTCGTTCAATCCGACATGGAAATAAAAAACATTCAGGAAAATTTCAGGGAGACGCACTCAAGGGATTTGATGGAATTTGAAGAGCGCATATTCAACATTACAGAAGCTCCCGCGGCGTTACGCGAAAAACTCGCTTCTTCGCGGGCTAAGATGAAAGAGCTGGGCTCTGTTAACCTGATGGCCCCGGAAGAATTCGCCGAAACAAAACAGCGTTATGACTTTCTCAGCAATCAAATGGCAGACCTTGAAAAGGCGCGCAAAGACCTTGAAGACCTTACCGCGGAAATCCGTCAGGAATCGTCAAAATTGTTCCTTGACACGTATAACCGTATCAAGAAAAACTTTCACAACATGTTCCGCCGGCTCTTCGGCGGCGGAAGGGCCGAGCTTCGGCTTTCCGATCCAAACCATGTTCTTGAATCAGGCATAGAAATTTTTGCGCAGCCGCCGGGAAAAAAGCTGGAACATCTAAGCCTGCTCTCAGGCGGCGAGTGTTCCATGACGGCAGTCGCGCTTCTCTTTGCCACCTACATGGTAAAACCAAGCCCCTTCTGTCTGTTAGACGAAATCGACGCCGCGCTTGACGAACAAAATGTCGGGCGCTTTGTTCATCTGCTGCGCGAGTTCAGCGACACAAGCCAGTTTATAATTATCACGCACAACAAGAAGACAACCACAGGAGCGGGAACGCTTTTAGGCGTTACGATGCAGGAATCGGGCGTGACAAAATTGATAACTGTGCGTTTTAAAAACGGAGAGCTTGATATCGAAGACAGCAATCCTCCGCAGAGCGAACTGTGGGACGCTGACGGCAAGTTCGAGGAAGAAGATGTCGCGCCCGAAGAAGGCAGAGAACTTCCAATCGGTATAAACGATCCAAAGAAAGTAAAACCTGAACAGCTAAGGCCGATTAGACTGCGGCCTCAGAGTTAAAAATTATCTGGTTGCCGCCGCAAACCTTGTCTGTCTAATTGAAGTATCTGTCGCTCTGTAATTTCTGACAGTGCGTTCCGCGTTTGTAATTCTCTGCGCGGGGCTTGGGTGCGTCTTTCCGAATCCGGAACTCGACACCTGAACGCTGCTCAATGCTCTGAGCATTTCAATCAAACCTGTAGGATTGTATCCTGCGGACGCCATAAGAGCCAGCGCGGCAGTATCAGCTTCAAATTCCTGAGTCTGCGAATAACCATTGGTAACCAGCGTTTGAACAATTTCGCCTATCGTTTCATTGAAAACTTCCGTTAACTGGGTTACGTTCATTCCGGTCGCGGCTCCTGCGGCTGATGTGCCTGTTATTAAAAGCGCCTGAGTGATGCGGCTGTTTTTAATTGCCTTAATGCTGTGCATTAGCTGAATGTGCGCAACTTCATGCGCAATTACTCCCGCAAGAGCGTCTTCTGTTTTTGCGGCGCTTATGAGTCCGCGCGTAATAAATATGTGTCCGCCGGAAGTTGCAAACGCGTTAATTTCGACGCTGTCTAAAATGGCAACCTTGTACCCGTTAAAAATATCAGGGCGCGGTGAATTAATTGTGATGGCCGCGCATATATGATTTAAATAAGCGGTTAACGCCGCATTTCCATTCCATAATCTGTAAGTGCGAAGAATATTCGCGGCGACCGCTCTGCCGATGTAATATTCCTGTTCGGGAGTAATTTCTTCGGCGGCAGTGCCTAAGGCTCTTGCAGACTGACTGATTGCGCTCGCGACGTTCTGATCTACAACGCCGGCTGCTCCCGCTACCTGCGCGCCAAAATCCGCGACCGCCGCTATTGTCTGGCAGGAGAACACCGCGCAGGAAAAAGCGATAAAAACCGTAATAATAACGCAGATTTTAATTTTCATGATTTATTCTCCCATCGAAAGACGGCCTTCTTCAAGAAATCGTCTAAAAGCTGTTTGATCGATTGTTGTTGTTTCCACTCTGTCAACGTCGGCATAGTTTAAATTTCGCTGTTGTGTTCTATAAGACTGCTCAACTTCCTGATTAAAGCCTTTCCCCGCGAGCGCGACTTCTCTTGCTGTCGCTGTGCTGGTAGTTCCGGTTACTACCTGTCTTGCGGACAGATTGGATGAAGCTGTCCAGCCTGTTTGAGATGAATTTGAGGCGCTTCGCACTTCTACAAATTTACCGCTTACCTGTATTACAGTGACGCGTTCTCCGTAGTTAAGTCTTGAGCGGGTGCTTGCGAACCATCCCGTGCCGGATTTAAGCTCGAGATTTCTTACCGCTACATATAATGTACCGCCTGTGCGGACCTGCGCGGAAGCGAAGCCTGTAATTAATATCGCTAAACATAAAAATAATAGAATTTTTTTCATCATCATCTCCTTATTATATATATATCACTTTTCTGTTAAATTATCCACTCCGTTATCCCAGACTTTTTCATCCGGCGGAGAGGAATAGTTTTTAACGCATCTGTTAAGGTATTTCTTTGCCGTTAAGTCTCCGTTATTTTTGTTATAAATTACCTGAAAGATATTTTGAGCGGCTAGAAAATCCCGTTTTTCATAAAGAGTAAACGCCTGTTCCCAATTTTTTACCATATCAAGAAGTTCGGGCTTTGCCTCAGAAGCGATGTCTAAAAGTTCATAAAGCCGAAGAGGCGTGTTTATGCCGACAACTCTCACTTTGCTTAATGAGCGAAGAATAAACTCATTGCCGATATGAGCGCGCGTGTATTCGCTTATCAATATGCCTCCCGTGTCGTATTGTTTATTTACTCCTTCAAGCCTCGCGGCCAAATTGACTGCGTTTCCCATGATTGTATAGTCCATCTTGTTCGGAGTGCCCATGTTGCCGACAACCATGTCTCCTGTATTGATGCCAAGCCGCGTAAATATCGGACACGGATCGTCTTCACTGCTGATTATGCCTTTCCTTACCATGGCTTGCATTACCTCAGGAGTAATAAGCCCGAGTGATAAAGCTTCGCGGTTTATGTCCGCTTCGGCTTTTTTCATCTGTATTGTGGCGCGGCAGGCAAGAGACGCGTGGTTATCAAAATGTATCGGCGCTCCAAAGAAGGCGATGATCGCGTCCCCTTCGTATTTATCAATTGTTCCCTGATTATCAAGGACAATGTTGCTCATTCTTGTCAGGTAAAAGTTGAGAAGTTCAACAAGTTTAGCAGGATCGCCTAACGCTTCCGAGAATGTAGAAAACGCGCGGATGTCGGTAAAGATTGCGGTCATTTCTCTTTTCTCGCCGCCAAGTTTTAAAAGCGAAGGATCGAGGATAAGCTGATCGATTACTTTGGGCGAAAGGTACTGCGAGAAGGCGGATTTAATAAAACGTTTCTGACTGCCTTCTGTCGCGTAATTGTAAAGTATGACAGTGACAAAACCAACGAGCGTTCCCGCAAGGTATGTCACCATGGGAATCCAAAGACCGCCGAACTGATACGCCGCAAAAGCGGCAATGATAATTCCTATAACGACAATAACCGTTCCGCCGGTAGAAAGATAAATGCGGTGCGAGAACATTGACAAACACACTATAACGGCTACAACAGCAAGCAAAATGATCAGGTTTACATTTTGCGGGCTTTCGCGGATAAAATCGCCCTGAAGCATATTGTCCAGCATTGTTACGTGACATCCTACTCCGGGATATACGGAAGAAATGGGCGTGCTGAAAATATCAAAAAGCCCCTGCGCGTTATAACCGACAAACACATAAACATCCGTAAAAAATCCCGGCGGAAGCATCTGCCAGGTTGTTCCTGTTTCTGTTTCATAATCGCCGAAATCAAGTCCGTCGCCGCGTTTATAAGATTCATAGCTCAGTAAAACATCCATTGCTCTTAATGGACGGTACTTTTCCAATTCTCCCCTGTAACGAAGAAGAGCAAAGCCGTCTTTATCAACAGGAATAGAAATTCCTTCCCAGTCAATAGTTGAGGTTTTGCTGTCATAAAAAATTTCCTGTCCCTGTCCCGAGACTATTAACGAAGAGGAAGAAAGTCCCGGCACTGCTTTGCCGTCGAACAGCGTAAACGGGCGCAGTCTGCGTATAATTCCGTCAGAGTCCGGTATGCCTGTAATGCTTCCAAGAACTCCGGCCGCTTTTCTTAATTCTTCAATGGGGAAAATTGCTTTTTCATCCGCGCCGATGCTGAACCTTTCAAGGGTGGAACCGAAATTTTCCGGTTGAAATAACGGCTTGTTTAATCCGTCCGGCCACGAAAGAAAACTTCCTGTCTGACTGCTGAACATAACTGTCTGCACAACCCGGCCGTAATCGGCGCAAGCATTAACAAACGAAGCGTCATCTACCCTGTCGCCTAAACTTCGTAAAGCGTCAATGGCTATTCTAAACACCGATCTTGACGCGCCTCCCATAAAGCCGGTTGAATTGGCTGCGCGGGATTGTTCATTGCCGCTTGACCGCCTTGAAGCTCCGCTCTGCGCCGTGTCCTGCCGCGGCTGATCAGGCCGGATACTTACGCCTGTGTTTTCGCCGCCTGCTTCGGCTTCTTCAAGAGCTTTTATCGCGTTATCAATTATCTCATCCTGTTTTGCGTTTCTGTAAACGGACGGCTCTGAAAAAATAACATCAAAGGCAAGAGATTTTGCATTGTTTAAATTCATGTATTCAACTATTTCAGCGTAAGCCTGTCTCGGCCACGGCCAGCCCCATCCTCTTTCCCGCTGAGCCCAGTCAATGCTGTTTTGATCAAGGAAGATCAAAATAATTTCGTCCGATACGCGGCTGAATCCGGTTTTTGCCCAAAAATTGACGCGCATATCGTAAGATTTATATTCCAGAAAATGAAAAACACCAAAAAGGTGCAGACAGGCAATCACGAAAAATACAAGACCAATTATCATTAAAGCTGTAACCTTTTTGCCCATTTTTTTCTTTTTTACCATGTCACTACCCTTTTTATCGAAAATATACCATAATTATAACAGGAGATATCATGAATATAAAGCAAAATAAATCATCATTCGCATGGATGTGGGTTATTGTAACTGCAATTTTTTGCATATTATTTTCATTTGCATTAATTCCGGGAGCGGCTGCGCAGCAAAACGCGAATATTGAAACAGATAATGTACAGGCGCAAATACGAAACTATATCAACGTGATGCAGAATGTATACGACTTTGTTCTCCGCGGTTATGTTGATGAAATTGACCCGAGAATTCTTTTCGAAGGCGCAATGAACGGAATGTTTGAAGCCCTCGGAGATCCGTATTCTACTTTCCTTACCGAGTCCGACATGAAGGACATGGGCGACACTACCCAGGGAAGTTTCGGCGGAGTGGGCCTTAACATCACCCAGCCGATCGGGCAAAGGCCGGATGGAAAGCCGCGGTATGTTGAAGTTGTCTCTCCCATAGAGGACACTCCCGGCTGGCGCGCCGGAATAAATCCCGGCGATTATATAAAAGAAATTAACGGAATTCTGACCGATACTCTCACAATGGACGAAGTGCTCGGCATGCTGCGCGGCACGCCGGGAGAGAGCGTAAGATTAATTATCAAGCGCGGAGAAGTTCTGGAATTTCCCGTTGTTATTACAAGAGCGATTATCGAAGTGCCGACAGTCAAACACGCGATGATCGGCGACACAGGTTATTTAAAACTGCTCACTTTTACTCCGTATACGGCGGAAAGAGCAAGAGAAGCAATAAATGAATTCAAGAATAAAAATTATAAATACCTGATTCTGGATCTGCGTAATAATTACGGCGGACGATTGGACGCCGCTGTAGAAATCGCGAACCTCTTCCTTGACGGCGGGCTTGTCGTGCGCATCAGATCGAGAATCAGATCCGAGAACCGCGATTTTAACGCTAACCTCTCAACGCTTGTTTCGCAGGATATTCCGGTTGTTGTATTGATAAATAAAGGTTCAGCGTCGGCTTCAGAAATTGTCGCGGGAGCGCTTAAAGACCGGGGCAGAGCTTACCTCGTCGGCGAAAACACATTCGGGAAAGGATCTGTGCAGCAGGTTTATCCTTTAAATACTGTAGGTTTTAAGCTTACAACCGCAAGGTATTTTACGCCAAGTGATGTTAACATCGACAAAATAGGCATTCCTCCTGATCATGAAATCAGGTTTCCGGAATTCTCAGAAGATGACGCGGAAAAATTAAACGAGCTTATTAACGCAAATAGGATTCCTATGTTTACGGAACAAAATCCGCATGCAAGCGCGGCTCAGATTGACGGGTTCGCGCGGATACTGGAGCGCGAATATCATCTTGATATGAGCCTTATAAAGCGCATGATCAGAAACGAACTTAACCGCACGGTAATCGCTCCGGTTTATGATTTGGAATACGATGTCCAGCTGCAGGAAGCGCTGAATATTCTGAGAAGCGGCAATTATCAAAACCTGCTGCGAAACGCGAAGACATTAAAGAAGTTGCAGGAAGAAGCTGAACAGAACGCCGCGCTTGCCTCCTGAGGCGCTGTTGATACTGCGGGCGCGGCATCGTGAAGCAATTTATTCTAACCAAAGAGCCTGATAAAGATAACACTGTCCGGCTTAAGGGAAACGATTACAAATATCTTGTCCGCGTGCGCCGCCTTGCGGTGGGAGAGTTTTTTCCCGCGCTTTTACCAAACGGCGAAGAAATACAGATTCAAATTACTTCAATCGACAGCAATACTTTGACAGGAAAATGTTTAAATGTTTCAATCGGCTCCTCTGACTCCTCCGCGCCGCAAACCGGCGAACCGGCAGGTTCGGGTTCTATGCGCCTCTGTGAAAACATCTCTCCGGTTATTCTTTTTCAAGCCATGCCCAAGGGCGACAAGATGGATTTAATCGCGCGGCAGGCGGCGGAAGGCGGCATAACGGAAATCGTGCCGTTTATATCGGAGTTTTCAATCGCAAAAGCCGTGAGCGCGGATAAACAAAAATTTACAAGGTGGGAACGCATTATAAAAGAGGCAAGGCAGCAGAGCGGCTCAAAAATCGCGACATCGCTTCGGCCGGTTTTATCAATGAATGAGCTTTTTGAATACTGGCAAAAATTAAAAAAAAAAGACTCTACTGGATTGTTGTTTCACCACATACCGCCTGAAAATTCAAGCTGCGGAGGGCTTGAAACAAAAAGCCTTCACGAGTATCTTTACAGTAATCTGAAAAAAACGCCTGTGGTGTTTGTTATCGGACCTGAGGGAGGATTCTCCGAAAAGGAAGTTTCACTTTTTTTGGAGAATGGGTTTAACCATATAACTATTGGAGACACCATTTTAAGAACAGAAACTGCTGCTCTTTACTGTGCCGCCGCAATACGGGTTATATTATTGGAGAGAAACACGTGGGAAATGAAATAATTCTGATCGAAGATGATGACCAGCCAGAGACAATCGAAGACCGGCAGCGGGTAGAATTAATAAAAGTCCCGATTGATATTGTCGCGCCTGATCAGCTTGGTCCTATTATATACGATCTTTTAAAAGATAAAAAAGAACATAACATTGTGCTTCTTTCTCTTTGGGATCTTCTGCGCGCAAGAAGAAGCGGCGAATACCGCTCCTATATAAAAAGCGCTTCTCTTGTTATACCGATATCTAAAAGCTTAATCGGGGGCATAAAATTCCTGACAGGGAAAAAAGCGCACCGTTATATGCCTTTCGATTTTATTGTCAGCGTTCTTACCATTCTGGAAAACAGGGAATTTACCTGCTACCTTTTAGGCGGCAAAAAAAAGATACTTTTAAAAACAGAGCAGAATGTAAGGCAGACATTTCCAAAACTTCGTATTGTCGGGCGTTTTCCGGGGCATTTTAAAAAGCATGAAGAAGCCACAATTATCAAGGCGATAAAAAAATCGTCTCCTTCGCTGCTTCTTGCGGGAAAGGGTATACGCGGCAAAGAACGCTGGATAGCAAGAAACAATATCGCACTTGGAGAAGGCTTAAGGCTCTGGTGCAGCGACATTTTTGACGTTTTCGCGGAAAAGAAGAAGCACCCGTCAAGAGGTTCATTCAACAAAGGGCTTGAATGGATAGGCTATTGTTTCCAGAATCCGTTGAAATTTTTCAGGGTGTTCCCGTATATTCAATACAAGTTCATTTTGCTGTTTTACAAGTTGTTTGTAAAATAATTTACTGATACATGATAATGTAAGGCCTTGGCGTAAGTTTGTAGACATCAGCCGGAGACATGATCGGATCGTCGTAACCTGCGCCCGGAATTCCAAAATTGTAAAACAGTTTGAAAGCCTTAATTGGTATATTGGCCGCAAGAGCGTTATATGCGTATGTGCTGCGTTTTAAAACAGGAGGGCCGAAACCATCGGCGCAATGAACCAGCCTGACTCTGTTAAAATCGGTTTTTACATTAAGGCGGTCTTTAATCATTCCAGCGTTAAACTGATGAATCACAAGCATGCGCTCGCCGGGAAGGTTATTATCTATCAGGTAATCTTCCATTATCTGCTGCGCAAGGTTAATCTCATCCGCTGTAAGGCTGCCGATTTCTATCATGGGTTTTGTTGTGCGCCATTCCGGATCAAGAGCAAGATGAACATTCGGGTACTGAAGGTAAGGCAGCATCATTTCCAGTGAATCTATTGGATCGTAACGGCCGATCTGATGATCGATAAAAATCAAAATATTATGTTTCATTCCGTAATAAATATACTGCATAAGAATATTGTAAGCGATTATCCCAATTTGACCGCGGGGCCAGACGGTTCCGTAGATAAGGTAAAAAGCCTTTTGCACATTCCGCCCTCCGCTGACTGCCTGATACTCTTCCGCAAGACCTGTTAACATTTTATCAAGCTCTTCTATCGGGTAACGCCCCAGAATCCCCATGTTCTGCGAATCGGGATGTCCGTAATACGCGACAATGTCATTATTTAATAAAAATGAAATTTGGTTAGCTGATATTTTTTTATATTTTTCGGATTCTTCTGTTGTATTAACCCAGTATGGTTTGGAATTTTCCGCTCTTTTCCACGCGCTTATTGAATCGGTAAAAAGCATCTGCGGAAAAATAGGCGTGTCACTGTAAGTTACATTTGTTTCCGGAATGGAGACTGCGTAAATTAACACTACAGAACACAAAACAAGAGAAACAACGATTATTAAACAGACAAAACTTTTTTTTGACACCATGCCTTATGAATATCGGCATAAAGCATCAAAATCCTCAATATGACCGTTACGGTAATCGTTGCGGCGGCTGCAATCTGCTACAACCAGAGGTGTATCTTATGCAGTTTTGAACAGAGGTACCACGTTCCAAAAACAAGCAGGCCGATTCCTGTCCCAAGACCTATCCAATTATCAGTGGAGAGAAGGATGTTTCTCCCAATCAGGGCAAGAACGGCTCCAATCATGACATGTTTATACTCTAAAGAGCCGCGAATTTTAGCCGCGATAACAAAACCAATCATGGTAGTAACGAAAACTGCCATTTCTATCAGTCTGAACACGGAAATAAAGCCATTTACCATGTTCATACCGGTATCCCAGTTTAAAACGTCAATGGGAACTCTCAATGTTATAAGCATAGTGGCTATAATAATTATAAAAATGACATTCCGGTTTTTTTGTATTTCCAGACCTGCGGCGTATATGCTTGCCGCAAAAAGCGAGAAAATACAAAAAACCCTCGCAAAAAGCAATACCCGCGCCGTGAAACGTATATAAACTGAGGGAAAATTCATTAAAAAATGCAAAGGCAGAATAAGACGGAGCGCCTCAAAGGCGAAAGAGACGGTAAAAATGGCGATATACAGCATTTCTGGCGCCGCAGTTCTCTCAAAAGAAGAATGTATCAATATCATTCCAAAAAGAGAAAACAAAACGGATAAAATTACGGCGATATGAACGGCATAATAACTATTTTTTATAAAAATTCCGGAAAAAACTTGAAATATGCTTGAAGGGCGCGTGATTTCTTCCCTGCCGAACGCGTCATGGCTTATACTCTGGTTTGCGGTCTTATAAACAGGCATTATAAAAAAAGAAGCCGTCAAAATAAGAATGACGCAAATAAAACTAAAAACTATTCCTATTTTAAAAAAGGCATTTCTTTCGGAAAGCGTCATATTCCAGTGTATCCCAGCCAACTATTTTCCTCAAGACAGAAAAATTTATACCGATATAAGAATTAAGGGGAACTCTATGTTATTGAAAAAAACCGTATTTATACTTTTGATACTTCTCTTAACATGCGTTTCAACTCTTTGGGCAGGGGATTCGGCTGTCTTTATCGATCTGGGCTTTTCTTCTGACGGCAGAACATATATGTTTGGCCAATACGGCGTTCTTTCACCTTCTTTGCACCCCTGGGCGGAGTTATATGTTGTCGATGTTGCCGGTAATAATTTTGTTCCCAACGGCAGGGCTTCCTTTACTCAGAATTCGGCGATCAGGGCAGGGCAGGACGGCGCCGGGGTTTTTCATACATTACTTACGAACAATGCAAGCCTTACAAACCGGTACGGCATTGACAATCAGAATCAAGGGCTGCCGCTTTATATATCGAGAGAAGAAAATCCGCCGTCTCACGGGGAAAGAATCACTTTTCGCGACTTTCTTTCGGGAAAAAGTTACGCGGCGCAGTTAGTCCCCACAATAAGCGGCAGCGGGCCGAATGTAAGCTCCAGATTTTACATCAACCTTGAAGTAACTTCACGCGACGGTCAGGTTAGAAGATACACTGTAGGCACTCCTAATCATTCGCGCCAGAAAGTAATGCAATATAACATTAAAAGAGTGCTTATTGACGAAAAAGGCGGCTCGGTCATTTTTGTTATAGAAATGAGGCGCTACGCTGAAAACGGCTATGATGTCCGGTACATGGTAGAAGCTGTCAGGCTTTAATAACCTCTCTAAAAACCTGCGTGACATAATTACCGTCCTCGAATAAAAAACGTACATAAAGATGTCTGCCCAGCTTATTTCGCTCCCAAAGGCCGTCTTTCTGCTGTTCAACCGCCATATCGAGCCATTTTTCCCTGTCTAAGATCGTCTCTCCCCTGTGCTGGACAAACAAATAATTCCCTGCCGGCAGGGTAACTTCCTGTGTGACTGCCTCTTTTTGCCCGGCAAACTGTAAGGGCCCCAAAAGCTGTTCCCGGTCAGGCTCAATGCCGGCAGCCTGAGCAGGGTTAAGTTCATAACAAAGGAGGAACTCATCATCCCTGCCGGGGACAAAAGAGGGCAATGTTTCCAGTTTTTTGTAAAAAAGCGGCGATCTAAGTTCTAAGTTCAAAAAATCTCCCGTGGGATATCCCAGGCGCCGGACACCTACACCACCTGTAGGGTAAACTGACTTGAAAACTACGCTATATATAGCGTAGTTTTATTTGATTATTTTATCATATAAAGTTTTAAAATAACAGACTAATACCAATTGACAGGAGGCCAATAGTCCCCTACTATTATAATATGGCAGATACTGAGTTTCTTAACGATGCCAATTTCGAACAATATCGTGATCTAATTTATGCGGAAAGCGGTATAACCTTCACACCGACCAATCGTTCGATATTGGAAAGCAGGCTAAAGGAACGTCTCCGTGAAAAAGGCGTTAAGGATGTAAAAGATTACATTAATCAAATTAGAGCTGATAAAGAAGAACTCAAAGGGTTTCTGGATTCAATAACAACTAACCTAACCAGGTTCTTTAGAAACCAGGCGCAGTTCGACGCGTTTGAGAAACATGTAATTCCGGAGATTATTACAAAAATTAAAAGAGTTCCGGGAACAATCAGGATTTGGAGCGCGGGTTGTTCAACCGGCGAAGAACCCTATACTATCTCAATGTTATTAAACGAAATTCTTCCGAAGACATGGAATTATGAAATTCTTGCCAGCGATATCTCACTCAAATGTTTAATGACAGCAAAGGAAGGATTCTACGCGGAGAGCCGGATTGTCGGAATCCCGGATAATTACCTTGCGAAATATTTTGATAAAGTGGACGGCGGATATAAAATTCACGCCGACATACATTCAAAAATTAAATTTGACTATCACAATTTAAAAAACGATTCAGGTCAGAGAAACTTTGATGTAGTTTTTTGCAGGAATGTTATTATTTATTTTGATGAGGTCGCTCAAACCGCGGTAATAAACCGCTTCTGGGATGCGATGGCGTCAAAATCGTTCCTGTTTATTGGTCATTCAGAATCACTTTTCGGAATGGATACAAAGTTTGAATTCTTGAAAACAGAATGGGCGACATTGTACAGTAAAAATATTTAGGAGAATTTCGTGGCAGATGAAATATCGGTATTAATCGTAGATGACTCAGCTTTAATGCGCAACTTAATCGGTCGTATGATTGAGGATACGCCCGGTCTTGTCATTGCGGAAAAAGCGATGAACGGGCATTTTGCATTGCAGAAAATCCCGCGCGCAAACCCTGACGTAATTGTTTTAGATCTTGAAATGCCGGAAATGAACGGCATTGAATTTTTAAAAGAGCGGAAGAAACGCGGGATCGACATCCCTGTAGTAATACTTTCTTCCATCGCCGCCAAGGGCGCGGAAGTAACAATGGAAGCATTGTCGCTTGGCGCGAGTGACTTTATTCAAAAGCCGTCCGGTTCTATCTCGGAAGATATCCATGTTCTTAAAGATATTATCATAGAAAAACTTCTTGGTTACGGCGGCGCGTATCGTAAACAGCACGGCAAGAAACTTCTTGCTCCTTCGGAATACCAGCCGAAAACGCCGTCGGCAAAAAATTCCGATATCGCGATTCACTTTAAACTTGCGGCCGCCGAACCTGCCACTCCTGCCGCTCCGCCCACGCAAAAACGCAAACCCGGTAATACGGAAATTATCGCTATCGGCATCAGCACGGGCGGCCCTGACGCTCTCCGCGTTGTGTTTGCGGACATTGACAAGGACTTAAAAGTTCCTATTGTTGTTGTTCAGCATATGCCGGCGGGCTTTACAATGGAATTTGCAAAGAGCCTTGACCGCGTCTGTCCGTTAGCTGTAAAAGAAGCGGAAGACGGCGATGTCGTCATGCCGGGAAGAATCCTGATAGCGCAAGGCAACAAACACCTTGAAGTAGAAAAGAAAGGAACAGGTTCTGTTGTGCGTCTTTCGGATACGCCGCTTGTTTCCGGTCACAGGCCTTCGGCTGACGTTCTCTTTGCTTCGGTGGCGATGTCATACGGCAACAACGCTCTCGGCGTAATCATGACGGGCATGGGCCGCGACGGCGCGCAGCAGCTTGGAACAATTTACAAAGAAGGCGGAATGACCCTTGGTCAGGATGAAGCCAGCGCAGTCGTTTACGGAATGCCTCGCGTAGCTTATGAATTGGGACATGTAATGGAACAGGTTCCTCTTAATAAAATGGCGCGCCGTATTTGCGATGTAGCGAAGACTTCGCGGTAACTGTAAACATTCAAATTATTAAAATATCTCCGCATTGTATGGTCATTATATGGTATAATGTTAGTGTCCGAAAATAAAAGGAGCTTTTTATGAAGAGAATAACCTTGTTGATTGCCGCCGTTTTATTAAGCGTTTTTACCATGGCGACAGCGTGTAAAACTACCCCGCCTTCTGACGCGGCAAAGCTGGTGGAAGAAAAGGTAAGAGAGAAAACGGGACAGATCGATTTGTATGTGATGGCTATCGGGATAAACGGATATTCGAATAATGTTTTTCCGAACCTGAAGTATGCCGCCAATGACGCCCAGAATATTTGCGGCGTATTTAAAGCGCAGGAAGGAATATTTTTCAGAAACGTAAACACGCTGCTGATTGCAGATGACGGAGGAATATCGCCGACAACGGATAATATTATTTCCAACATGGAATTTTTTAAAGACGTAAGGCCGAACGATACAGTTATTCTCTTTGTCGCGTCTCACAGAATAATCATAGATGATACCTTTTATATAATGTCTTCCGATTCGAAATACAACAACGATGACGGTTTTATACTGGAGAGTTTTGTAAATTTTAACGATATTTTAAAAGCGCTGGATATGCCCGCGTATAAAATTATAATACTTGATACAAATGCTCCGGAAATAGCCAAGGGCGGAGATATTACAGTTTTAAGGGCCTGCAAGGAAGACGAAAAAGCCATAGAGACCAACCGGTATGACGGCGGTTTATTAACGACAAGTATTCTTGAAGCGTTCGAAAAAGCGGAAACCGAACTTGGCGTTATTAAGTTGAGCGCGCTTTCTGATTATGTCGTTAAGCGGGTAGGAGAGATGTCTGAAAATAAACAAACCCCGGTATTCAGCGCCGCTTCCGGAGCTAATGAATTAATTATGGGGTTCAGGTTGAATCTTTCTGATTTGGGTATCAATATTCCTTCATCGAATTAAACTATTACAGATATCCTGAGGTAAAATTTTGAACTACGAAAAATTTACCATAAAGGCGCAGGAAGCAATCAATGAATCGATGACTCTTGCGCAGAAGAACGATCACTCACAAATTGAAAACGAACATCTTCTCCTTGCATTGCTTCAGCAGGAGAACGGCATAATACCGCCGATTATTAAACAGATAGGCGGCGATGCTTCGGCTCTTCTTGCGGATACTGAAGCGCTTGTAAAAGCGACCCCGAAAATTTACGGCGATGCCGCTCAGGTTTTATTTTCTCAAAGCTTGTCCAGAGTTTTAGCAAAAGCTGAAGTTGAAGCGTCGGCGTTAAAAGACGAGTTTGTTTCGACAGAACACATTTTAATAGCGATGACTGCAAGCGACGGCAAAGTTTCAAACCTGTTAAAGAAAGCCGGTATTAATAAAAACGCTATTCTTAACGCGTTAAAAGCTGTACGGGGCAAGGCTCGCGTTACAGATCAAAACCCCGAAGAAAAATATCAGGTGCTGGAACGCTATTGCCGCGACTTAACCGCTCTTGCCCGCCAGGAAAAACTTGATCCCGTCATTGGGCGCGACGAAGAAATCCGCAGATGCATGCAGGTTCTTTCCCGCCGCACAAAGAACAACCCTGTTTTAATCGGCGAACCCGGCGTTGGAAAGACCGCTATTGTTGAAGGTCTTGCGCGGCGCATTGTGGCGGGCGATGTACCCGAAGGTTTAAAGGGTAAGAAACTTCTCGCTCTCGATCTCGGCGCTCTTGTCGCGGGCGCAAAATTCCGCGGCGAATTTGAAGAACGTCTTAAAGCTGTCATTCACGATGTTCAAGCCGAGGATGGAAAGATCATCCTCTTTATAGATGAGCTTCACACGCTTGTCGGAGCCGGAGCGGCGGAAGGAGCGACTGATGCGTCCAACCTGTTAAAGCCCGCGCTGGCGCGCGGCGAGCTTCGCTGCATTGGCGCGACCACCTTGGACGAGTACCGCAAACATATCGAGAAAGACGCCGCTCTTGAAAGACGCTTCCAGCAGGTTTACACCGCAGAGCCGTCGGTTGATGACACGATTGCGATATTGCGCGGGCTTAAAGAGCGTTACGAAGTACATCACGGCGTACGCATTAAAGACGAGGCGCTTGTCGCCGCCGCAAGTTTATCAAGCCGTTACATCACAAGCCGCTTCCTGCCTGATAAGGCGATTGACCTTGTCGATGAAGCCGCAAGCCGTCTCAAAATGGAACTGGACAGCCGCCCGACAGAACTTGATAAACTCGAACGCAAACTTTTACAGCTCTCGATCGAAAGGCAGGCTCTGTCCCGCGAAGAAAACCCGGCATCGAAGGATCGCCTGATAAAATTGGAAAAAGAAATCGCATACTTAACAACCGAACGCGACACGATGAAGGCACGTTGGGAAAGCGAAAAAATTGACATACAAAAGATCCGCGAAATCAAACAGCGCATAGAAGAGCTCAAGATTGATGAAACGCGCTACGAACGCGAAGGCGATCTTTCAAGAGCGGCGGAAGTCAAACACGGCAAAATCCCCGAAGCGCAAAAGCAGCTTACCGCTCTGACCGATCAGATGGAGAAAAAGAGAGAAACCGCAGCCGGAGGTACCGCCGCTCTCCTGCGCGAAGAAGTGAGCGAGGAAGACATCGCGCTTGTGGTCTCAACATGGACGGGGATACCTGTTTCAAAGATGCTTTCAGGCGAACTGCAAAAATATTTAGACCTTGAAAAAGTTTTAGAGAAACGCGTTGTCGGACAGCATGAAGCGCTCTCTGCAGTAGCGGACGCAATCAGGCGCAACAAGGCGGGGCTTTCAGACGCGGCGCGCCCGCTGGGCTCCTTCCTTTTCCTTGGGCCGACAGGCGTAGGAAAAACCGAGCTTGCGAAAACTCTCGCGGACTTTTTGTTCAATGACGAAAAAGCTCTCACCAGAATTGACATGAGCGAGTACGGCGAGAAACATTCTGTCAGCCGTTTAATCGGCGCGCCTCCCGGGTATGTCGGCTACGAGCAGGGAGGACAGCTTACAGAAGCGGTAAGACGCCGTCCCTACAGCGTGATCCTCTTCGACGAAATCGAAAAAGCGCACCCTGAAGTGTTCAACGTATTTTTGCAAATACTCGACGACGGCAGATTAACAGACGGTCAGGGAAGAGTTGTCGATTTTAAAAATGTCATCTTTATAATGACGAGCAACCTCGGCTCCGATTTAATTTTAGAAGCAGGCGCAGAAGGCGATCAGGATAAATTACGCGCGTCTCTCATGGAACTCTTAAAGCAGAGCTTCCGTCCCGAGTTTATAAACCGCATTGACGAGACAGTAATTTTTAACAGACTCGGCAAAGGCGAAATTGGCAAAATCGTCGACATCCAGCTTGAACATTTAAAAACCCGCCTTGAAGAGCGGAAGATCACACTCAAGCTGACAACAGCGGCAAAGACCCTCCTTGCGGAGCGCGGATATGATCCCTTGTTTGGAGCGCGTCCTCTAAAACGCACAATACAAAGCGACCTTGAAAATCCGCTCGCGAAACTTGTAATTGGCGGCACTATCCGCGAGGGCGACAGCGTAACAGCGGACGCTTCCGCTGGCGGGCTTACATTTAAAAAAGCAGCAGGATAATCAAGTGAGCGCTTTTGATGAATACAAACGTCTTACTGAACCCGATAAAAAAGAAAAGCTGGAAATCTGGCAGACTGCTATTGGCTTGCAGGATGTTGACGGATTAAAACCATCCGATTATCTTATTGAAACCGCTAAACAGAATATCGACGGTAAAATAACAATAAGCGATGTTAAAGAACTTTTAAACGCATACTATAAAACCAAAGATGAAAAAACCGGCGGTGAAGATCATCCTGATCTCCGCACAGAAGAAGCCGACAAAGTGTCAGCCCACATTGCCGAAATTCTGGCGGAAAAAACTTTCAAATTTAGTCCCGCTGAATTTATCAGTATTCACCGCCGTCTATTCACAGGAATATATAAATTAGCAGGCATAATTCGGGATTACAATATCAGCAAGGATGAGTGGGTTTTAAACGGCGATACTGTTTTTTACGCAAGCGCCGACAGCATTAAAGAAACGCTTGATTATGATTTTGCTGTGGAAAAAAAATTTGACTATAAAGGATTTAATATAAAACAAAAAGTTGAACACATCGCAGACTTTGTTTCAGGGATATGGCAGATTCATCCCTTTGGCGAAGGCAATACGCGAACCGCCGCTGTTTTTTTGATAAAATATTTACGTTCCATGGGATTCACCGTTTCAAACGATATGTTCGCTGAACATTCGTGGTATTTCCGCAATGCTCTTGTCAGAGCAAATTTCAACAAACATGTAACAGGAGCATACCCTACAATGGAATACCTGTTGCGTTTTCTTGGAAACCTGCTGCTTGGAGAAAAAAATCTGCTGCGTAACCGGGATATGCGTATTAAAGCCGGAAACGACGAAAATAAAGTGCAAAATAAAGTGCAAAATAAAGTGCAAAATGACATATTAAAAATAATCGCGGAACGCCCGGACATTACGCAAAGAGAACTTGCAGAGCTTATAAATAAGTCTGAGCGAAGCATTAAAACAATTATGACAGCAATGCAGGAGCAAAATCTTATTACCCGAAGCGGCTCAAAGAAAACGGGTTATTGGAAAATCCTTTAGTGAATTTTTTCCGGATAGTAGTAGTCTGAATCAAGCGTTATTTTATTTTCCATAATTTTTCTTAGCTCCTTACTTTTAATTATGCAAATAAAAATTATGCCTGATATAAATTACGAATCTTCCGAATTCGATAACTGTGTCGAAAGATACCGTTCGCCGGAATCCGGTAATATAGCAACAATGGATTTTCCGTTGTTTTCCGGTTTTGCGGCAAGCTGTAAAGCAGCCCAAACTGCCGCGCCTGACGATATGCCCGCGAGTATTCCTTCTTCGCGGCTCAGTTTTCTGGCTGTATCAAAGGCGTCTTCATTTGTTACGCGCATAATTTCATCAATGATTGAACGATTAAGTATTTTTGGAATAAATCCCGCGCCTATTCTCTGCTCCAAAGCTGACAGCTCCGGATCGCTGCGTCTTCGAGAGCGCGGCGTATTAATTACAAACGCTAAGGCTCTCGCTAAAGCAAGCCGCTGACTCATGCCGCCTGAAAGTTGGGATGGATATTTATTCAACGAGTCAGCCAGCCTTGTTTTTTTCAGAAAGAAAATAGCTTTCTTTTCCCTTTCGTTTCGTTTAATTGCGCGTAACTTAAGGGTAAACACTACATTCTGAAGCACTGTCATCCAGGGAAATACGGCGTTTCTTGTAATTTATATAGGAAAATATCCGTAATATCGGGATCAAACTGTAAGCCTTTATTACGCTCAATTTCTGATAATGCGGTTCTAAAGGAAAGAGCTTTTCTGTACGATCTGTTTGATGTCATTGCGTCGAATGTGTCAACAATGGTAAATTCTTCATCAGTTAGTTTAGATTCTTTGTTAAGAATAATGTCAGGCACTTCTATTTTTCCGATGTCATGCAGTAACGCTGATCTCTTAAGGTCTTCAATTTGTTATGCGACGTTTTCGCTTTTGTTTATTATTGTTTTTATTTTTCAATTATTTTAATTTTGATATTTGGAACATTTGAATATAATATCTCTGTGTCAACGGTGTAAAAATTAAGCAGCTTTACTAAATTATTTACAGATAAAGGCATGTCATTTTTAAACCAATCCATAATTACGATTATTATACCAGTAATTTGATAATGGATTTTATACCAATACGTAAGCTGTGCTTCTTTATTAAGTCTGTTTTTCTTTTGATTGAATAACATATTATGCCATTCTTTGAAACTATCTGAAAATAAATCTTCTATACCAACTATGGTTAATAATTTTTTAATATTTTCACTGTGAGCAACCATATATTTTATATTAAAAGTTAATATAATATTTTCCTGTTTGTCTTTTTCGTTTATATTTTCAACAGTTAGCAGTTCACTGTTAAAAATATTGGTAAAATACCGCACTATAACTTCATTTTTGTCTTTAAAGTTACGATAAAATGTCTGCCGGGCAATACCAGCCTTTTCAATAATATCTGAAACAGTTATCTTGTCATAAGGCTTTTCATCCATAAGTAACAATAACGCTTCATATATCCATGAACATGTCCGCTGAACCTGACGGTTAGGATGGCAAACGTCCTTGGGATGCCGAGCATCCCTTAGTGATTTTTCATTTTTAGACATATAAACCCCTTTTGTAACAAATAAGACAAATTATAGCGTCTGTCCATTTATGCAATAAAACATTGACGGCGCAGATTTAATATAATACATTTGTCTTGTATTAGTCAAGTGTATTTGTATAGACAAGTATTGCAAAATTTATTTTTAGGGAGCAGACAATGAAGAAACTTTTTATTTTTTTGATGAGCGTTGCCATATTGGCAACATCGGTTTTCGCCCAGAATGAGGAAGAAAGTATTGGCGAAAATAACCAATTAAAAAAGCATCAATTTCTTGATCAATATTTTGGACTTACTATCGGAGCTGCGGGAATGAGAACCAACAATCACGGAATTTTTACAGGTAATTTAGGCGTTACATACGGTTTTTATCTGCATGAATGGATTTCAATAAATACAGGTTTGCTTTTCCATACGGAAGTATATGCGGATCATAATCTGCTAACAAATACTACCCCAATGGTAACTCCATTGTGTTTTACTATACCAATCGGTGTGCATTTTAATATTCCAAAAGTTGAATGGTTATATACAGGCGTAAGTATAGCCGTAAACATACCGATAGCCAATTTACAATCACCAAGAGAGCAAGACGTTTTTGGAGAGAGTAACGTATTTATAAGCCTGCCGATTGATTTAGGCTTTGATTTTATAAGACCAGGCAGAGGAGGTTCAAGAGCATTTATTAGAGTAACACCTACATTCCATAAAGGCGGAATAACTGTTCCAGTAGGTTTTGTGTGGCAGATATATAATTGGAAAGTGTTTTCACAAAAAGTTGATGTTAATGTGGAAGTTCCAAAAGTTGAAGTTAATATCCCGCCGCCTCCAACAACACCGACAATAATTATTATTCATTAGAATATTTTTTTTGGGAATGATTAGATTCCTAATAATTTTTTTATGTCGGTTTCAAGCATTTCCGGTTTTGTTGCCGGGTTGTAGCGTTTTATTGTTTTACTTTCTGCGTCAATCAGAAATTTTGTGAAATTCCATTTAATTCTTTTTGAGCCTAAAAATCCTTTTGTTTGGTTTTTAAGGTATGTATATAACGAGCTTTCGTTTTTTCCGTTTACGTTGATTTTTGAAAAACGCTTGAATGTTGTATTGTATTTTAATGTGCAAAAACTGTTTATATCTTTTTCTGTGCCTGGCGCTTGATTTAGAAATTGATTGCAGGGAAAATCAAGGATTTCAAGACCCTTATCTTTGTAAGCGTCATATAATTTCTGCAAGCCTGTATATTGGGGTGTAAAACCGCAGCCTGTCGCTGTGTTTACAATTAAAAGGATTTTTCCTCTTAACAGACTTAATGAAAAATTATTGCCGTCAATGTCTTTGACTGTTAAGTCAAAAATTGTCATTTAATTACTCCGTTGATTTTGCCGTATGAGCAATAATAGTATGTTAAAAAAACACCGTCTAGTATACGTCAACGGTGTTTTTCTGATCTGTGATTTAGCACAATATGTTATATTTTCTTGATAAATCTTACGTGTACTTCAGGTGTGCCGTAACTATGTCTTGGCCAGTGGACTTCACCGTAGATTTCAACCTTGTCTGTCGCGGCTATATTTATCCCCTGATACCATAAATTTTGCCATTCTTTTGGCCCGATTTTTACAAGTACATCGCCTGAAGAATCACGGAAAATATATAAATCCCTTCCTCCGTAAAATTGAACGATATTTCCTTGTAATACTATCGGCGTCCTGTGTGCGTATGTCCATGCTTGAACAACAGGGACAACTTGTAAGCTATATCCGTATTGTCCCGGTACAAATTGCTGTCCGGGAATAATCTGTTGTCCAGGTACAATCGGCTGACTGGGTGCAATTTGCTGTCCGGGAGCAACAGGCTGACCGGGACCAATCCGCTGTCCTGGGGCTGGCTGGGCGAAAACGCTGCCTGTTGATATTAGCATGACCAAACAGGCGATAATAAAAGCTGCATACTTTTTCATAAGTACACCTCCTAAAATTGATTTGCATATCTGCGTTTTTAACAAACTGTGCGATACGCATTTACGAGTAATATACACCCTGAAAAAAGCAATACAACTCACCAAATTAGGGGATATAGACGGTTTTTAATTGTTTTTTTATCACCAATATGGGTGAGGTTGAGTATTTTATTACAGTTTTCTTTTTATTCTTGCGTGTATCTCTGGTATTAGATATTTATATCCGACTGATACATCAATTATTTAAAATCTTAATACATTAAATTTCCAGCCTAACTGCGTTGTTATATGAATTAAGATATCTTGAGTGCTAGAAGGTAAAGAGATTAAAAACATTGATAATGAAACTAATATTTTTCGTTTCATTCTGCCAAGAACCTGATAAAATTATTTGTAGGATATATTGCTTCACCGCCTGCACGCCATATTTGAGCTTCTTGATTTCTATTCAATTTTATACAAGCTGCTTGAAGCATTAGGAAAATATTAAATTGGTCTTCCCAATCAAGATTTAAATAATTTTGCTGCATTATTTCTTCAAGTATTCTCACACCTCTCCTGACATCTGAAACAGGCCAGGGAGCGGAAATATAAAACGCGGCAATCAAATATTTTGCCATTAAATTGTTTGGATTTAATTCAAGTGCTCGCTGGGCGTTTTCTTCAATTTTTTTATAATTTCTTAGTCCGTAAGATGTTCTTACTTCGCATAAAAAGGAAATATTTGTTCCTAATAAACGATAACCTTCTGATGTTGGG